>Ga0209941_1000141_pt1 | contig 136613 bp, 119 predicted proteins | sample ThiBiot_300_plan_FD_183945 | JGI IMG/M metagenome (GOLD analysis project Ga0209941, IMG submission 183945) | Wastewater bioreactor microbial communities from Cape Town, South Africa - Thiocy_solids_1 (SPAdes) | ecosystem: Engineered > Bioremediation > Thiocyanate > Unclassified | place: South...
TGACTGGCGCGATCTTGGCGCCGCATGAAACACAACGGCGGGTGGTCAGCGGCAAGACGGGCACTCACTCTTCGGGATCACCGGGGAAGAGCAAGTGCGGGCCTATTGACTACGGACGGCGAAATGGTGACACCTTTTTCGCCTCTGTGCTCTCCGCAGAGCACCTAGCAGCAGTCCTCAACCCCTTCTCGCTCGCGAGTAGGCCCGCATCCTCTCCATGAATTCGTCGGCTAGCTCCATCCGTCCTTCCCCGAGCATGTCCACCATCGGATCGATGATCCAGTCGTGCATGCGCGTAGTTGCTAGCAAACGCACCCCGTTTTCCGCTTGTAGGCGATTGGCCTGCAACGAACTGCGTAGCCCGCGCGTCCGGCTGGCGAGGAAAAAGGTGAAGTTCCCGATGGTCATGACGATTACGCCAGCACGCCAGCCACCGCGAGGCGGTAGTGCTAAACCGTGGTCATCCGCGATGCGATAGCTGACGGTGATGTCATGCTTTGTCCAAAGCGTGCCTGCCGGATTCAACAGCCAAGAGCGAATACGTTCAATCACCGGGCCGAACCCGACAGCATCGACCTGTTCGATGCCGCTTCGAGGGCAAACAGCCCAGCGCCAAAGCGTCTGCAAAGCGAAGCGATGCAAGAGATTGGGGTCGCCCGGAACCACGTTCGGGGCCATTTCGATCTGTCCGTCGGGCAGCGGCCATGACGAAAGTTGATGGAGCAGACGCATGAATTCGTTGTCCGCGGGCCCGAAGAGTTTGAACTCACAAACCGGGCACACGAACTCGCCGTATACGCCGCCGAGGCATTTCTGGACGGTTTGGCCCGGGTAGGCGGCCTTCCGGTTGATCACGAACGGTGGAAGATCGTCTCGTGCGTCCGAGAAAAGGAGATGCAGCGCCTTCGGATAGACGTGCGATTCCGCTAGTCCCGGCACGGTAGCGCCACAGAGCGCGCAGGTCTCCATCAGCCTCCTGCTGCCTTTGCGCAAGAATGAGCTCGCTTGGAGCTGAGAAACAACATAACCATACTGTTGGAGGCTTCATTCTCCACATTGCCGTCGAGCAGCGCTTGGATCACCGCGGTGCGATCGGCTAGGAATCCTGGGGCAGTTGCGACCTTACTTGCCGCTGACAGCCTAGCGCAACTCATCCGGGCATCAGTACGTTTATCCAAGCGCAAAGTGGCTGGCTAGTGCGTCCAGCTCGTGGCCGAACTGAGACATTCGCACACTCGCGAATGGCACTCAAAGCACGAACTCTGGCGATCGGCTCTTCCGCCGCCGCGCAGCGGTGGCGCACCGAGTGCGCGCCAGGATGGCGCGCTGCTCTACCCGGGGCCCCTGTGCGGCGGTGAGGCGGGGTCGACAGGCCGCGCAGCGGGCGAGTCCATGGATGGACTCGCCTTTTCGTCCGGACAGGAGTCCGGTCGAAAAGCCCGGCCCTGACTCACGGACTTGCCGGGCAGGAGCCCGGCAAGCGCCAAGCGGGGTGGCCTTTCTCTTTGGTTACTTTCTCTTTGGCCCACGCAAAGAGAAAGTAACTCGGGCGCCATGGGCGCACGAAAGCTCTTCGCTTTGCATCATCAAATCAAAAGGCAACAGCATCGCCCGCGAACGGGCTCCTACAACGGAGTCGCGAGCTGGTTGTCGCGGGAAAGGGGCAAGCCCCCACCCCGATCCACGCTACAATTACCGGTTCGCGTTCCCGCCGACCCGCCTCCATGCTCTCGCATCTCCAAGAAACCCGCCGCCGCCGCACCTTCGCCATCGTCAGCCACCCTGACGCGGGCAAGACCACGCTGACCGAGAAGCTGCTGCTGTTCGGCGGCGCGATCCAGATGGCCGGCTCGGTGAAGAGCCGCAAGACCTCGCGCAGCGCCACCTCGGACTGGATGGCGCTGGAGAAGGAGCGCGGCATCTCGGTGACCTCGTCGGTGATGCAGTTCCCGTACGAGGGCAAGATCGTCAACCTGCTCGACACGCCGGGCCACGCGGACTTCTCCGAGGACACCTACCGCGTGCTGACCGCGGTGGACTCGGCGCTGATGGTGATCGACTGCGCCAAGGGCGTGGAGGAACGCACGATCAAGCTGATGGAGGTGTGCCGGCTGCGCGACACGCCGATCATGACCTTCATCAACAAGCTCGACCGCGAGGGCCGCTCGCCGATCGAACTGCTGGACGAGGTGGAGTCGGTGCTGGGCATTGCCTGCGCGCCGCTGACCTGGCCGATCGGCATGGGCAAGCGGCTGAAGGGCGTGTACCACCTGGCGCTGGACGAGGTGCACATCTTCGAGCCGGGCAAGAACTTCACGCGGCAGGACTCGACCATCTTCCAGGGCCTCGACGCGCCCGGCCTGGCCGAGAAGATCGGCGCGGAGGCGATGCGCGAGCTGCGCGAGGAACTGGAGCTGGTGCAGGGCGCCGCGCCCTCGTTCGATCTCGACGAGTACCTGGCCGGCCGGCAGACGCCGGTGTTCTTCGGCTCGGCGGTGAACAACTTCGGCGTGCAGCTGCTGCTGGACTTCTTCGTCGAGCACGCGCCCAGCCCGCGCCCGCGCGCCACCACCACGCGCGAGATCCAGCCGGAAGAAGAAAAGTTGTCCGGCTTCGTGTTCAAGATCCAGGCGAACATGGACCCGGCGCACCGCGACCGCGTGGCCTTCATGCGCGTGTGCTCGGGCACCTACTCGGCCGGCATGAAGATGATCCAGACCCGCACCGGCAAGGAGGTGCGCATCGCCAATGCGCTGACCTTCATGGCCTCCGACCGCGAGATCGTCGAGACGGCGTACCCGGGCGACGTGATCGGCCTGCACAACCACGGCACCATCACCATCGGCGACACCTTCACCGAGGGCGAGCTGGTCACCTTCACCGGCATCCCGAACTTCGCGCCGGAGCTGTTCCGCCGCGCGCGGCTGCGCGATCCGCTGAAGATGAAGGCGCTGCACAAGGGCCTGGCGCAACTGAGCGAGGAAGGCGCCACGCAGTTCTTCCGCCCGCTGATGTCGAACGACCTGATCCTGGGCGCGGTCGGCGTGCTGCAGTTCGAGGTGGTCGCCTACCGGCTGAAGGACGAATACAACGTGGACGCCAGCTTCGAGCCGGTGACGGTGGCTACCGCGCGCTGGGTGCACTGCGACGACGCGAAGAAGCTGGAGGAATTCCGCGAGAAGAACGCGATGAACCTGGCGCTGGACGCGGCCGGCGAGCTGGTCTACATCGCGCCGACCCGGGTCAACCTGCAGCTGGCGCAGGAACGCTGGCCGCAGGTGCGCTTCGCCGCCACGCGCGAGCATGCGGCGGCGGCGGAGCTGTAGCCGCCGCGCCGCCGCGCTGCTAACGTGCACGGCTTTGCCGGGGAGCCCGAACATGCACGAGCAGGCCGTTGCCTTCACCACGCCGTCCGCGGCACCGCGCTGGAAGCGCTGGCTGCTGTTCTCGCCGCTGGCGCGGATCGTGATTTTCGCGGCCTTGTTCGTCGGCCTCATGATGCTGGCACGGTTCGGTTTTCATCTGCTGGGTTGGGGCAAGGGCACGCCGGCGCCACAACTGGCCATCGCGCAATTCGTCGTCCGTGCGCTGGTGCCGCTGGCCGCCTACCTGCTGCTGGTGAAAGGCGTCGAACGCCGCCCGCTGGCCGAGCTGGCGCCACGCCGGCTGCTGCCGCAGGGCCTGTCCGGCGCGCTGTTCGGGCTGCTGCTGTTCAGCGCCGTGGTAGCCACGTTGTGGCTGCTGGGCAGCTACCGCGTGACGGGCAGCAACCCGGACGCCGCATGGGTGAACGCCTTGCTGGTGGTGGGCCTGGGCGCCGGCATCGGCGAGGAGATCATTGCCCGCGGCGTGATCTTCCGCGTCGTCGAGGAAGGCCTGGGCAGCTGGTGGGCGCTGCTGATCTCGGCGCTGTTCTTCGGCGCGGCGCACATCGCCAACCCCGGCGCCACGCTGTGGAGCTCGGCGGCCATCGCGATCGAGGCCGGCCTGCTGTTCGGCATGCTCTACCACGTGACCCGCTCGCTGGCGGCCTGCATGGGCCTGCACGCGGCGTGGAACTTCGCCCAGGGCACGATCTACGGCATCCCGGTTTCCGGCAGCGACGCCGACGGCTGGCTGATCTCCAGCCGCAGCGGCCCGGACTGGCTGAGCGGCGGCGCGTTCGGCGCCGAGGCGTCGGTGGTCGCGCTGGTGCTGTGCTCGCTGTGCACGCTCGGCCTGCTGGTGGTGGCGCGGCGGCGCGGCTCGATCGTGCCGCCGGCCTGGCGCCGCCGCTGAACCGGTGACCACCGCCGGGCCGGCGCGCGCCCCCGGGATGCGACAGGCGACGGCGCGAGCTGCGATGATCCGCGCATGCCCGTGACCCGCTCGCCCAACACCTGGCTGGCCGACCGGCCGCTGCAGCACAAGATCGTGCTGGCCATCGGCCTGCTGCTGGGGCTGTTCCTGCTGTCCAGCGCGATCAGCCTGCACTCGCTGCGCCAGCAGGAGACCGATCGCGGCTGGTCGATGCATACCTACCAGGCGCTGCTGCAGCTGGACCACGTGCTGCAATCGGTGCAGGCCAGCCAGGTCGGCGCCCGCGGCTACCTGCTGACCCGGGATGCCGTGCAACGCGACGCCTTCGAGGACGCCAGCCGGAACCTGCACGCCGATCTGGCGCGTCTGCGCGAACTGATGGCGGACAACCCGCTGCAGCTGTCGCGCATCGACAAGGCGGAGGAGATGGCGGCGCTGTGGCAGCGCGAGTTCCGCAGCAAGGTGATCGACGCTCCCGTCGTCTCGGACACGCCCGACCCGGCGCAAGCGGCGCTGCGGCAGCTGCATATCCAGTCCGACTACCTGAAGCAGCGCAGCATCCGCATGAAGGAGATCAAGGACCTCATCGCGCAGATGACGCTGGACGAGAACCGGCTGCTGGCCACGCGCAACCAGCGCCTGGACCGGGCCATCGCCGTCACCCGCATGGCCGACATCGTGGCGGCCGTGCTCGCCATCCTGTTCGGCCTGACGGTGATCCGGTTGACCCTGCGCCTGGTCACCCGCCCGCTGCGCGGCCTGACCGACCAGCTGACCCGGCTGGCCAACCACGACCACGACTTCGAGATCCACCGGCTGGAACGCCGCGACGAGATCGGCGAGATCGCCCGCGCCCTGCAGGTGTTCAGGCAGATGTCGATGGAGAACGACGCGCAGAGCTGGATCAAGGAGCAGGTGTCGACCATTTCCCACCTGCTGCTGCAGGCAACCACGCACAAGGAATTCGCGCAGTGGCTGACCGGTGCGCTGGTGCCGCTGTGCAAGGCCGGCGTGGGCCTGTTCTACTCGTACGACGACGCGCGCCACCGGCTCGACCTGATCGGCAGCTACGGGTTGCGCCTGGGCAACCGCTCGGCCGACCAGTACCTGCCGGGCGAGGGCCTGGTCGGGCAGTGCGCGCTCGAGCGCAAGGCGATCATCCTGGACGACGTGCCGGCCAACTACCTGCACATCGACTCCGGCAGCGGCGAGGCGCTGCCCGGCCACCTGGCGATCCTGCCGGTGCTGTACCGCGACACCCTGATCGGCGTGCTGGAGCTGGCCGGCTTCAGTCCGCCGAGTCCGCTGGTGCAGCAGATGCTGGACGAACTGCTGCCGCTGGTGGCGCTGAGCCTGGAAAACCTCAACCGCACCGTCAGCGTGCAGGGCCTGCTGCTGCGCACGCAGGAGCAGGCCGACGAGCTGCGCGTGTCCGAACTGGTGATGCGCCAGCAGAAAGAGGTGCTGCGCGACAACAACGACGCGCTGCAGACGAAGACGGAAGAGCTCGAGGAACAATCCCGGCGCTTGATCGCCTCGGAGGAAGAGCTGCGACTGCAGGCCGAGGAACTGCGCGCCTCGAACGAGGAACTGCGCGAGATGACCGACAACCTGAACCGGCAGAAATACGTGCTGGAGGACCTGCAGCAGGAGACCGCCGACAAGGCCGCCGAACTGGCGCGCGCCAGCCAGTACAAGTCCGAGTTCCTCGCCAACATGTCGCACGAGTTGCGCACGCCGCTGAACAGCCTGCTGATCCTGTCGCGCGACCTGGCCGACAACGCCGGCGGCAACCTGGACGCCGAACAGGTCGAGTCGGCACGGGTCATCCACGATGCCGGCAACAGCCTGCTGCATCTGATCAACGACATCCTGGACCTGTCCAAGATCGAGGCCGGCAAGATGGAGCTGGTGATCGACGAGCTGCCGCTGGCCGAGCTGGTGCAGCGCCTGCGCCGCACCTTCGCCCCCGTCGCCGCGCAGAAGTCGCTGGCGTTCGCGCTGGAGATCGAACCCGGCCTGCCGGCGACCCTGCGCACCGACGGCGCCCGCCTCGAACAGATCGCCAACAACCTGCTCGGCAACGCCTTCAAGTTCACCGCCGAAGGCGCGGTGCGCGTGCGCGTCGGCCGTCCCGATGGCAAGGTCGCGGTGCCCGAAGCGCTGCGCGGCCAGCCGCTGCTGGCGCTGGGCGTCGAGGACACCGGCATCGGCATTCCCGCCGACAAGCTCGAGCGCATCTTCAACGCGTTCGAGCAGGTGGACGCCGGCACCAGCCGGCAATTCGGCGGCACCGGCCTGGGCCTGGCCATTTCGCGGCAGATGGCGCGCATGCTCGGCGGCGACCTGGTCGTGCGCAGCGAGACGGGCCGCGGCAGCTGCTTCACCGTGCTGTTGCCGCAGACGCCGCCGATGCCTGCGCCGACCGACGCGGAGACGCCCGCCGTCGCGCCCGAGCCGCCGGCTGCCCCGCCCCGCGCCGTGGGCGAGCGGCCGACGATGGCTGGCGGCGCCGAACTGGCCGGCCATCGCGTGCTGCTGGTGGACGACGACATGCGCAACCTGTTCGCGCTGTCCAGGGTGCTGCGCGGCTGGGGCATGCAGGTGAGCCTGGCGCAGGACGGCGCCAAGGCGCTGCGCATGCTGGCCGAGGAGACCACGCCGGAGCTGCTGCTGATCGACATCATGATGCCGGGCATGGACGGCTACGAGATGATCCGCACGATCCGCGCGCAGCCGCGCTACGGCGCCCTGCCGATCATCGCGCTGACCGCCAAGGCCATGCGCGGCGACCGCGAGAAGTGCCTGGCGATGGGCGCCAGCGATTATCTGTCCAAGCCGATCGACCTCGACCGGCTGGCAGCGACCCTGCTGGCATGGCTGCGGCGCTGAGCGGCTGCGGATTCCCCCGCTCCGGCCGGGTACGCGGCCGATCCGCGCGAGCGGGTCCGGGGCGTGCCGGACTGGACGGAAGCAAGCCGCGGGAAGCGGATGTCTTCACGCGCGCCGCCGACCGCAGCGGTTAAGGTAGGGCCGGGTCCACCCGCCTGGTGAACACGATGCTGCCGAAGATCCTGGTCGTCGACGACACCGCCGCCAACCTGGTCGCCATGCGCCGGCTGCTCGCCCACAGCGGCGCCGAGCTGTTCGAGGCACGCAGCGGCAACGAGGCGCTGGCGCTGTGCCTGGACCACGAATTCGCGCTGATCCTGCTCGACGTCAACATGCCGGACATGGACGGCTTCGAGGTGGCCAGCCTGCTCGGCGAGGCCGAGCACCTGCGCGACACCCCGATCATCTTCGTCACTGCCGCCTACGCCGACGACATGAACCAGCTCAAGGGCTACCGCTCCGGCGCGGTGGACTACATCGCCAAGCCGATCAACGACGTGATCCTGCAGTCGAAGGTGCGCGTGTTCCTGGAGCTGTACGCGGCGCGCGCCAAACTGCGGCAGACGGCGGCCGAGCTGGCCGAGCGCAACGAGCAGCTGACCCGCGAGATCGCCGAGCGCCAGCTGATCGAGACCATGGTGCGCCACCAGGCCAGCCACGACCCGCTCACCGGTTTGCCCAACCGCATGCTGTTCCACGACCGCCTGCATGGCGCGATCCAGCGCGCGAGCCGCCACCTCACCCGCTTCGCGCTGGCCTTCGTCGACATCGACGGCTTCAAGCAGGTCAACGACAGCCACGGCCACGCCGCCGGCGACGCCCTGCTGCAGGAGATCGCCGCGCGGCTGTCGGCCCACCTGCGCGGCAACGACACAGTGGCCCGGCTGGGCGGCGACGAGTTCGCGCTGCTGCTGGAAGAGATCGACGAGCCACGGGTGGCGCTGCAGCTGTGCGAAAAGCTCTGCGCCGTGCTGCGCGAACCGTACAGCCTGCGCGTCAACGGCGAGCCCGTCGAGGTACGCGTCGGCGCCAGCATCGGCATCGCGCCGTACGCGCCCGACGAGCAGGCCGATGCCGACGAACGGTTGATGCGGGCAGCCGACCGCGCCATGTACGCCGCCAAGCGCAGCGGCAAGAACCGTTGCGTGCTGGCGGACTAAGCCTGCGCGGGCCGCCGTTCAGCCGCGCTTGCGCGGCGACACCCACATCAGCACGCACGCGCGGAACACGGTGTCGCCCACGCCGTCCATCACGTCCACCCTGACCGGCCACTCGTAGCCGTCTGCAGACAGCCGTGCGGCCGCCTCCGGCGTAGCCACGCCGTGCATCGTGCCGACGGCTTTTTTCAGGTAGTCGACCGTCATGCCCTTCGGAATCCAGCGCAGCTCCGCCGGCAGGGTTGCGTCGGTCATCACGCCGGCGGCCAGTTCGGCCAGGTTGCACAGCGCGATCGCGTGCACGGTGCCGAGGTGGTTGTGCACGCGGCGGCGATCGCGGATGCGCACTTCGCAGCGCCCGGGTTCCAGCGCCACGAAGCGTGGCGCGATGGTGGCAAAGTACGGCGCCTTCAGGCAGACCAGCCGCGAGAAGATCCAGTGGCCCGCCGGCCAGCGCGTGATGCGGCGGTACAGCGACAGCACCGAGGCACTCATCTTTCCACTCTCCGCAAAAAGCGCCGGCCCGCGAAGCGGGCCGGCCGGTCGGTTCGGTTTACGGGGCGTCCGCCCGCGTCTTGAACGCGCGCAGCTCGTCGGTGTCGAAGTCGTCCACCGAGATGAACTCGAACACGCCTTCGCGTACGCGCTTGAGCAGCTCCGCTTCGGCTTCCGAGATCACCCCGGCCTGCTGCGCCTCGGCGAGCTGGCCCAGGTAATCGTGCGCGGCGAACTGGCCCGCCTTCTGCGCCTTGCCGAACTTGCGCTCGACCGGCTCGGCGGCGATCACGTCCGGCAGCAGCGCCTTCATGCGGCCGATCGTGTTGTTCGCCGTGGGCGTGGTGTAGACCCAGTCGGTGAGGCGATCGAGCGCTTCGTTCGGCGCGGTGAGCAGCGCGGCGACGCGGCGACCGAGACGATCCGACGGCGGCACCTCGCGCCGGCCCAGCGGGAACACCAGCGCGCGCAGCAGCCACGCCACCGGGCGCACCGGGAAGTTGCGGATCGCGCCGTCCAGCGCGTTCTGGGTCAGCCACATGCACTGGTGGAAGCCCCAGGCCAGGAACGGCCGGTCCGCTTCCGGCCGGCCGGTGTCCTCGTAACGCTTGAGCATGGCGCTGGCGATGTACAGGTAGCTCAGCACGTCGCCCAGGCGCGCGGAGAGTTTCTCCTTGAACTTCAGCTTGCCGCCGAGCACGCCCATGAACACGTCGGCGCACAGCGCCAGCGCGGCGGAGTAGCGGTCGAGCTTGCGGTAGTAGCGGCGGGTGTAGGCGTCGCCGGCGGTTTCGCCCAGGCGCGCGCCGGAGAGGCCCATCGCGAAGCTGCGCACCGCGTTGGAGAAGCCGAAGCCGACATGGCCGAACAGCAGCCGGTCGAACGTCTTCAGCTGCTCGCCGCGGTCGGCGATCGACAGCGCCTGCATTTCCTTCAGCACGTACGGGTGGCAGCGGATCGCGCCCTGGCCGAAGATCATCAGGCTGCGCGTCATGATGTTGGCGCCCTCCACCGTGATCGCGATCGGCACCGCCGACCAGCCGCGCCCGGCGTAGTTCTTCGGGCCCAGCTGCACCGCCTTGCCGCCGTGCACGTCCATGGTGTCGGCGGCGATCTGCCGCGCCCACTCGGTGGCGTGGTACTTGGCGATCGCCGACGGCACCGCCGGCTTCTCGCCGCGGTCGACCGCGGCCGCGGTGGCGCGCGACAGCGCCGCGGTGGCGTAGGTGAGGCCGCCGATGCGCGCCAGCGCTTCCTCGACGCCCTCGAAACGCGCGACCGCCAGGCCGAACTGCTTGCGCATGCGCGCGTACGCGCCGGTGGCCAGCGCCGAGGCGCGCATGCCGCCGGTGGCGTTGGACGGCAGCGAGATCGCGCGGCCCACCGACAGGCACTCGACCAGCATGCGCCAGCCGTGGCCGGCCATGTGCGGGCCGCCGATCAGCACCGACAGCGGTGCGAACACGTCCTTGCCGCGCACCGGACCGTTCTGGAACGGGATGTTCAGCGGGAAGTGGCGGCGGCCGATCTCCAGCCCCGGCGTGGAGCGCGGCAGCAGCGCCAGGGTGATGCCGAGGTCTTCCTTGTCGCCGAGCAGGTGCTCGGGGTCGTACATGCGGAAGGCCAGGCCGACCACGGTGGCGATCGGCGCCAGCGTGATGTAGCGCTTGTCGAAGGTGAGCCGGATGCCGAGCGTCTCGACGCCGTCGACGAGCTGCTTGCAGACGATGCCCACGTCGGGGATCGAGGTGGCGTCGGAGCCGGCGTAGGGGCCGGTCAGCGCGAAGCAGGGAATCTCCTCGCCCACCGCCAGCCGCGGCAGGTAGTGGTTCTTCTGCTCGTCCGAGCCGTAATGCAGCAACAGCTCGGCCGGCCCCAGCGAGTTCGGCACCGCCACCGTGGAGGACACCGTGGCCGACGCGGTGGACAGCTTCTGCAGCACCGCCGAGTGCGCCAGCGCCGAGAACTCCAGGCCACCGTAGCGCTTCGGGATGATCATGCCGAAGAAGCGGTGCTTCTTGATGAACTCCCACACGTTCGGCGGCAGGTCGGCCAGTTCGTGGGTGATCTGCCAGTCGTCGATCATGCCGCACAGCTCTTCCACCGGACCGTCCATGAAGGCCTGCTCCTCCACGCTCAGTTCGGGCTTGGGCTGCTTCAGCAGCTCGTGCCAGTCCGGCTTGCCGGAGAACAGCTCGCCCTCGAAACCGACCGTGCCGGCCTCCAGCGCGGTCTGCTCGGTCTCCGACAGCTTCGGCGTGACCTTGGCGAACAGCTTCAGCAGCGGCAGGCTGATCTGCTTGCGACGGAAGTCCACCAGCAGCAGCGGCAGCGCGATGGCCAGCTCGACGACCAGCAGGATCGCCGTGGTCCACGGCGCATGCACGACCAGGCCGACCACCAGCGTGGCGGCGAGCGTGACGATCGCCCAGGTGCGCAGGCTGCTGCGGTGATAGGCGCAGGCGCCGGAGGCAATCAAGGCCGCCAGCAGGGTCAGTATCACGGACATCTCAACACCTCATTGCGATTGGACGGCGCCGGCGACGCGCCGGCCGGCGGGTAAGGGATCGAGGCCCTGCACGAAGCGGACGACTTCACGCGTAAACGCGTCGTTCGCGTCGCCGGCCACCATGTGCGTGGCGTGCGGCAGTTCCACATGTTGCGCATGCGGCACCAGCTGCAGGAATTCGTCGACGGTGGCGCGCGACACCACGTCGCTGCGCGCGCCCGAAAGCAGCAGCACGGGCACCTCGATCTTCGTGGCGGCGGCCTGCAGGCGCGGCTGGTAACGCTCGCTTTCCTGCACCAGGTCGCCGGCCAGCAGCGCCGGGTCCCAGTGCCAGCGCAGCCGGCCGTCGGCGCTTTCGCGCAGCAGCGGGCGCAGCTGCTGCTCGCTCTTGCGCTCGCGCCGCTGCGGCAGGTAGGAAGCGATCTGTTCGGCCGCCTCGGCGTAGTCCGCGAAGCCGTCCGGGTGCGCCTGCATGAAGGCGAGGATGCGTTCCACCCCCGCGGTTTCCCAGCGTGGCGTGATGTCCACCAGCACCAGCGCGCGAAACGGCGACGGCCGGGTTTCACCGGCCAGCACGATGCCGAGCAGGCCGCCCATCGACGCGCCGACCAGGATCGGCGGCTGCGGCTGCGCCGCGGCCAGCCGGCGCAGGTCGTCGGCGAACTGGTCCATGTGGTAGCCACGGCCGGCCGCCCGGTCGCTTTCGCCGTGACCGCGCGCATCGAAGGTGACGCAGCGGCAACCCGCCTGCGCCAGCGTGCCGGCCGCGCCGTTCCAGGCGCCGCGGGTCTGGCCGAAACCGTGCGCGAACAGCAGGCCCGGGCGACCCTCCGGGCAACGCGTCTGCACCGCCAGGCGCAGGTCGGCAGCGGGGAAACGGCTGATCGTCGGGGATGCGGGGCTGTGACTCACCATACGGATGAGTATGGATTGCTCCGGCAAGCGGCGTCAACCATGTCCGGCGCCGCACCGGATCGACACGGCGCATTACAAATGCGTGGGCTGCCGCTACCATACGCACATGAATGTCAGTAGCAAGCCAGAACGCACCCGGCTGTCGGCCGAGGATTGGGAACTTGCCGCCCTGCAGCTGATTGCCGAACACGGCGTCGGCGCACTGGCCGTGGAAGCGCTGGCGCGCCAGCTGGGCGTGACCAAGGGCAGTTTCTACTGGCATTTCCGCACTCGCGAGGCGTTGCTGCACGCCGCGCTGGAGCGCTGGGAGCAGTACGGCGAACGCGAGGTGCTGGGCCAGATCGAGCAGATCGCCGACCCGCGCCAGCGCCTGCCCGAGCTGTTCCGCCGCGTCGCCCACGAGCTGCAGCCGCACCGCGTCTACGCCGCGCTGCTGAAGGCGCTGGACCACCCGCAGGTGGTGCCGGTGATGGCGCGCGTGTCGCAGCGGCGGATGGAATTCCTCACCACCGCCTACCGCGAAGCCGGCCTGGCCCCGGCGCAGGCGCTGAACCGCGCGCGGCTGACCTATGCCGCCTACGTCGGTTTCCTGCAGCTGAACTTCACCCTGGGCCTGCCGCGGCTCAACCATGAAGAGTTCGACGCCTACGTCGAGCACATGATCACCACCCTCATCCCGGCCTGACCCGGGTTTGCGGAAGTCCCCGAACGGCGCCATCCGGCGCCGTTTTCTGTTGCAGCCAACCTTGCAATACCAGTGCACGCAAACTACCGTTTCCGGTCATTTTTTCCGAAAACCTCAAGGGGACACGATGGCCAGCAAGCTGGAAGCGCTCGAACAGTGGGTCAACCAGGCGGCGGCGCTGACCCGCCCTGCGCGGATCCACTGGTGTGACGGCTCGGATGCCGAATACCGGGCCCTGGTGCAGCAGATGCTGGCCGACGGCACCCTGATCGAACTGAACCAGCAAACCCATCCGGGCTGCTACCTGCATCGCTCCCACCCCACCGACGTGGCCCGCGTCGAACACCTCACCCTGGTCTGCCACCCGAACCGGGAAGACGCCGGCCCGAACAACCAATGGATGGCGCCGGCCGAGGCGCACGCGAAGATCGATGCGCTGTTCGACGGCTGCATGCAAGGCCGCACCATGTACGTGATCCCGTACTGCATGGGCCCGATCGATTCGCCGCTGGCGCGCTGCGGAGTGGAGATCACCGACAGCCCGTACGTGGTCGCCAACATGCGGATCATGACCCGCATGGGCGCCGCCGCGCAGGCGCGCATCGAGCGCGAGGGCAGGTTCGTGAAGGGCCTGCACTCGGTCGGCGAGCTCGACCCCGAGCGCCGCTGGATCATGCACTTCCCGGCCGAGCTCAGCATCAAGTCCTACGGTTCCGGCTACGGCGGCAACGCGCTGCTGGGCAAGAAGTGCCACGCGCTGCGCATCGCCAGCAACCAGGCGCGCACGGAAGGCTGGCTGGCCGAGCACATGCTGATCGTCGGCATCGAGAACCCCCGTGGCGAGACGCACTACATCGCCGCCGCGTTCCCCTCCGCCTGCGGCAAGACCAACCTGTCGATGCTGATTCCGCCCGAAGGCTACCGGCGCGACGGCTGGAAGGTGTGGACGATCGGCGACGACATCTGCTGGATGCGCCCCGGCGCGGACGGACGGCTGTACGCGATCAACCCGGAAGCCGGCTTCTTCGGCGTGGCGCCGGGCACCAGCGACGCCACCAACCACAATGCGATGCGGAGCATCTCGCACGACACCATCTTCACCAACGTCGCCGTCACCGCCGACAACCAGCCGTGGTGGGAGGGCCTGCCCGGCACGCCGGTCACCGACTGGCAGGGGCGTCCGTACGACCCGGCCAACGGCCCCGCCGCGCATCCGAACTCGCGCTTCACGGTCAGCGCGAAGCAGTGCCCGACCTGGTCGGAAATGGCCGAAGCCGCACAAGGGGTGCCGATCAGCGCGATCGTGTTCGGCGGCCGCCGGCCCTCGCTGCTGCCGCTGGTGATGGAAGCGCGCGACTGGAGCCACGGCGTGCTGATGGGCGCGGCGATGGGCTCGGAAACCACCGCTGCCGCCACCGGTGCGGTCGGCGTGCTGCGCCGCGACTCGATGGCGATGAAGCCGTTCTGCGGCTACCACTACGGCGACTACTTCGCGCACTGGCTGTCGTTCGACCGGCCCGGCGCGAAGCTGCCGAAGATCTTCCACGTCAACTGGTTCCGCAAGGGCGCCGACGGCAAGTTCCTGTGGCCGGGCTTCGGCGACAACCTGCGCGTGCTGGAGTGGATGATCGATCGCGCCGAAGGCCGCGTGGACGGCACCGAGACGCCGATCGGCATCCTGCCCGGCGAAGGCGAGCTCAAGCTGGACGGGCTCACTCTCGACCGCGCCAGGCTCGATGAGCTGCTCGCGGTGGACAACACCGGCTGGCAGGCCGAGTTGACGGCCATCGGCGACTACCTCGCCAGCTTCGCCCCGCGCCTGCCCGAACCGCTGCTTCGGGAGCAGCAGCGCGTGGCGCAGGCGCTCGAAGGCGCCGCCGGCCCGTCGCGCCGCGAGGCCGCCGCCTCCTGAGCCGTCTGCGTGGCGGGCAGGTCGCCACGACCTGTCCGCGGCGTTTGCCGGCACGCCGCCGCAGCCGCCGTTCAAACCCTTTCGCGCAACGCCGCATCCAAGCTGGCAAGATGACCGCCGCCTGTCCTGCCCTTGGAAGCTCCATGTCGCCTGCCTCAGCGGGAGCCAACGACAGCGATGACGTGCGTGCCGCAGCCGCCGGCGACCGCCATGCGTTCCAGCGGCTGTACCGGCTGCACGTGAGCCGGGTGCATGGCGCGGTGTACCGGCTTGCCGGCTACGACCACGCCCGCGCCGAAGACCTCACCCAGGACGCGTTCGTCCGCGCCTGGCAGAAACTGCCCGGATTCCGCCACGAGAGTGCGTTCGGCACCTGGCTGTACCGGCTGGCGGTGAACGTGGCGCTGATGGACATCCGGGCGCGCGGCGCCGACCCGGTCAGCATGCTCGACGACGAGCACCTGCCGGACACCGGCACCACGCCATTCTGCGCCGCCGAACGCGAGGAGCTGGAACGCGCGATCGGCCGGCTGCCGCCGCGCGCGCGCGCCGTGCTGGTGCTGCACGACATCGAAGGCTGGCGGCACGAGGAGATCGGCAGCGAGCTGGGCATGGCCGTCGGCACCTCGAAAGCGCAACTGCACCGCGCCCGCAGCCTGCTGCGCAAGCTATTGGGAGAAAGCTCATGAACGAATTCGAATGGCGCCGCCAGCTGCGCGATCTGCGCCAGCCGCTGGCACCGCGACGCGACCTGTGGTCCGCGATCGACGCCGCGCTGGAAGACGCCGGCCGCGCGCAGACAGCCGCGAGCCCGGCCTCGCGCGAACCCCGGCCGACGCCGCGCCGGCACTGGCAGGTCGCCGCCGGCCTCGCCGCCTCGCTGCTGCTGGCCGGCGGCATCGGCTGGCGCGTGCTGCAGGCGCCAGCAGCCGCGCCGACGGCCGCCAACACGAAATCCTCCACCGGCTGGAAGCCGTCCGACCCGCGCCTCGCCGGCGCCGCGATCGAGCTGGACGCCGCACGCATGGAACTGCAGCTGGCCATCCGGCAGGCCCCGGATTCGGGAGCCCTGCAACGCCTGCTCGACCGCACCGAACAGCAACAGACGCAACTGCGCCAGTTGGCCCACCAGGCCGGCTGACAGCCACAGGAACGACCATGAAGACCGCCCGCTACCTTCCCCTGATGCTGTGCCTGTGCATCGGCCAGGCCCTCGCCGACACGCCGATCCAGCTGCGCCACGACGCCACCGCGACCGCCCGCATCAGCATCGGCAACGTCGCCGGCACGGTGAACGTGACCGCCTGGGACCGCAACGAAGTGCAAGTCAGCGGTCGGCTCGGCGACGGCGCCAAGCCGCTGGCGATCACCGGCACCGACGGCAACCTGCAGATCCGGGTGGAACCGCAAGGCGGCTCCGGCTGGTTCAACTGGCGCGGCGACAGCAAGATGGCGCCGACCACGCTGGAGCTGCACGTGCCCAAGGCCGCCTCGCTCGACGTCGAGGTGGTCAGCGCGCCGCTGGTCATCGACGGCATGGACGGCGGCAGCATCCAGGTCAACACGGTCAGCGGCAAGGCGCGCATCAACGCGCGCACGCCCTCGCTGAAGGTGGACAGCGTCAGCGGCGGCATCGAGCAGGCCGGGCACGCCGAGCTGGCCGAGCTGCAGACCGTCAGCGGCGACATCCTCGCCCCGGCGCTGGGCCGCGAGGTCGAACTGCAGACCATCTCCGGCCGCATCCAGGCCCACGGCGGGCCATGGCAGAAGCTCACCCTCAGCACGGTATCCGGCGACGTGCAGCTGGGCGGCGCGCTGGCCCCCGCCGGCAGTATCGGCATCGACAGCATGAGCGGCGACGTGCAGTTGCAGTTGCCTGCGGACAGCTCCGCCAGCTTGCACGCCAGCAGCTTCAGCGGCGACCTGCGCAGCGATTTCGGTACCGCGCAGAAACCCGGGCACGGTCCCGGCAGCTCGCTGGACGTCCGCCTCGGCGACGGCAACGGCAAGATCAACATCGAGACCTTCAGCGGCGACCTGCGCGTGCGCAAGCTGGACTGAACGCGCTGCCCGCCACGAAAAACGCCGTCGCATCGACGACGGCGTTTTTTCATGGAGCCGGCGGAAGAAGCCGGCTCAGAGATCCTGGTGATACTGCACGTACGGCGTGCGCGACTGGTCCGGCTCCGGACCGGCCGGCGTATTGGCCGGCGTGCCGGACGACCACAGGTTCTGCGCACCGACGCTCAGCGAGCCGCGCCACGGCAGGCGCCAGGTCACGCCCAGGTCGATGCTGTTCCAGCGCCGGTCGGGGTTCAGGCCGCCCGGAATGCCGGCCTGCGGCTGCATCGTGCGACCGATCAGCACGCCGCTCAACGGGCCGTGGTCGACGCCGAAGCTCAGCGCCTTCTGGTCCAGCGTATCGACGCCGAGCAGGTTGCCCGGCAGCAGATGGATGCGGCCCACGCTGGCGCCCAAGTCGATGCCGCTCTTGCTGCCCAGCGCCAGCCGGCCATGCGCATTGAGCTGGGCGCTGCTGTCGAAACTGGACAGGCCGTCCACGCCCGGCGCGGCACCCGGCAACACGCGCGGCAATACATTCCTGTTCGGCGTGGTGCTGCTGCCGACGCTGACGCCCACGCTGTAACGACCGGCGTCGTAGGTGGCGCCCACCTCGCTGCCGAGCACGCGCAGGCCGGGATTCGTCCAGGCTTGCTCGCTGACTTCCGCATGCGCCTGCAACCGCGGCCCCAGCCCGTATTCCACGCCGGTCGTCACCACCGAAGAGGCGTCCACCACCCGCAGCGCCAGCGGCGCATTCTTGCGCAGGGCTTCGGCGCCGGTGCTGCGATCCGCCTTGAGCGCCAGCAGGCGGCCGTCGGCGCCGCGCCACAGCGGCACCACGACGCCAGGCGCCACCTCGGCCGCCTGATCCGGCGGCTGCGCCAGCAGACGCTCGGCCATGTCGTTGTCGCCGACCGCAGACTGCCCGGCCGCGGCAAGCGGCAGCAGCAAGGTCAACAGCAGGGCAGACGGGCGACGCATGGTGATGGACCGGTGACTCGCTCGAAGGAGGATACTTGGTGCGCAGTGTACCCCGTTTTACGTTTTGCTAACACCCCGAAAATCCGTCCCAACGCACAAAACGGCAGCCGCCGACCTTCCTTCGACCCCTTGCCCGGCCACCGGTTCCCGCCCCGGGAAACTGGCGAGGGAGCGGACTTACACGATATAAAGGCACGCCACGCCGATCCTGCCGGTCGCCCCGGAACCAGCCGCAGACCATGAGTGCCACGCCGACGATCCGCTCATCCCAACTGCCACCGGTGGCACGGGATCTTGCGGCCCTGCACGCGGCGGTCGAACGGTTGTTCGAGGCACCCGACGCCACCGGCGTAATGGAAGTGTGCGAACTCATGCTGGACAATCTCGGCATCCATGGCCGACTGCGCTGGCGGCGCGCCGACGAGCAGCCCGACCAGCTGGCCGGGCAGACGGACCTGGCCGAGGATCCGCAAGGCCCGCGCACCCTGATGCTCGAATGGACCGAGCTGCCGCTGCCCGAGGACCTGCGCGACCGCCTGGATTGGCTGGGCCGGCTGGCCGACATCCGCCTGCACCAACTGGCCGAGACCAGCCGCCTGTACGAGGCCATCTCGCGGCTGGCGCTGGCCGAACGGCTGCAACGCGCGCTGTACGCGATCGCCGAGCAGGCCGGCGCCGAACACGACATGCCCGAGATGATGCGCTCGCTGCATGCCATCGTCAGCAGCCTGATGTACGCGGAAAATTTCTACATCGTGCTGTACGACGCGGCCACCGACACCGTGCGCTTTCCCTATTACGTCGACATCGCCGATACCGATCCGCCGCCGCCGGACCAGAACCTGCCGCTGCACGACATGCTGCACAGCCTGACCTGGAACCTGCTGCAGGAAGGCCGCCCGCTGATGGGTTCGTTCGAGGAGCTGAAGCAGCAGTTCGGCGACCGCTTCGTGCCGATCGGCCCCAGCTGCGAGCACTGGCTGGGTGCGCCGCTGCTGCGCGCCGGCCGCGTCGTCGGCGGCATCGTGATGCAGAGCTACCGCGCCGACACCCATTACTCGCGGCACGACCTGGAACTGCTGAACTACGTGGCCCAGCACGTGCAGACCGCGCTGGAACGGCGCGAGGCGCACCTCGAACTGGGCCGCCGGGTGACCGACCGCACCGCCGCGCTGCGCGAGGCGAACCGCGTGCTGCGCCAGCAGGTGCTGCAGCGCCAGCGCGGCGAGCGCCTGCAGGCTGCGCTGTTCCGCATCGCCGAGCTGGCCAACGCCTCGGACAGCCTGGACAAGTTCTACGCGGCCATGCACCAGGTGATCAGCGGCCTGCTGTACGCGCGCAACTTCTACATCGCGCTGGTCGACGAGGAGAACGGCCACCTCACCTTCCCCTACTCGGTGGACGACGTCGACAGCGTGCGCCCGCCGCGCGCGCACGGCCGCGGCGCCACCGAATACGTGCTGCGCCACGCCAAGCCGCTGCTGGCCACGCCGGCGGAGATCGACCGGCTTGGTGCGCTGGGCGAGATCAGCCATTTCGGCGCGCGCTCGGTGTGCTGGCTCGGCGTGCCGCTGATCTGGGGCGGCAAGGCGATGGGCGTGCTGGCGCTGCAAAGCTACTCGTCCGAGCACACCTACAACGAGCGCGACCAGGAACTGCTGACCTTCGTCAGCTACCACATCGCCAACGCGCTGCAGCGCAAGCAGGCCGCGGCGGCGCTGAAGCAGGCCTATGCCGGGCTGGAGCGCCGCGTCACCGAGCGCACCCGCGCGCTGGCGCTGGCCAACCGCGACCTGCGCGAGCAGATCGCCGAGCGCGAGCGCGTCGAGCGCCGGCTGAAGTACGAAACGCTGCACGACTCGCTGACCGGCCTGCCCAACCGCACCCTGCTGCTGCAGCGGCTGGAACAGGCGATGCAGCGCTACGCCGCGAACTCCAGCGAACAGTTCGCCGTGCTGTTCATCGACCTGGACCGCTTCAAGGTCATCAACGACTCGGTCGGCCACCTGGTCGGCGACGATCTGCTGTTCCAGGTCGGCGGGCGCATCCGCGCCTGCCTGAAGACCCGCGACGTGGTCGCGCGCCTGGGCGGCGACGAATTCGCCGTACTGCTGGAAGGCATCGTCGAAACCCGCAAGGCCACCCTGATCGCCGAGCGCATCATCAGCGAGTTGCAGGCGCCGTTCCGGCTCGGCACCAAGGAAATCTTCACCTCCGCCTCGATCGGCATCGCGCTGGCCAGCCCGCATTACCGCCAGCCGGAGGAGCTGCTGCGCGATGCCGACGCGGCGATGTACAACGCGAAGGACGGCGGCCGCCACCGCGCGGCGATGTTCGACGATCGCCTGCGCCGCGAGGCGCTGTCGTTGCTGGACATGGAGAGCGACCTGCGCCATGCGCTCAGCCGCAACGAATTCGAGCCGTTCTACCAGCCGATCGTCGAACTCGCCGACGGCCGCATCACCGGCTACGAGGCGCTGCTGCGCTGGCACCACCCAGAGCGCGGGCTGCTGGCGCCGCAGGATTTCCTGCTGATCGCCGAGGAATGCGGCTGCGCCGAGGCAATCGACTGGCAGATCTTCGAGCAGGTGTGCACGCAGGCGGTGCGGCTGATCGGCACCGAAGGCTTCATCAGCATCAACGTGTCCGGCCGGCATTTCCGCTCGGCCGATCTCGACCAGCGGTTGCTCGCGCTGTTCGACCAGTACGCCGTGCCGACGCGCTGCATCCGCATCGAGGTCACCGAGCACGCGCTGCTGGAGAACCCGACCCAGGTCAAGCTGATGCTGCAGAACCTGCGCAGCCACGGCGTCGGCATCGCGCTGGACGACTTCGGCACCGGCTATTCCTCGCTCAGCTACCTGCACCAGTACCCGTTCGAGACGCTGAAGATCGACCGCTCCTTCATCACCGAGCTGCCGCCGGACGATGCCGAAACGCAAGGCCTGGCGCTGGTGCGCGCGATCCAGGTGCTGGCCGACTCGCTGCAGATGAAGGTGATCGCCGAAGGCATCGAGGAAGAATCGCAGCGGCAGGCGCTGCTGCGCGTCGGCTGCCGCTACGGCCAGGGCTTTTTGTTCGCCGAGGCGCAGCCGGCCAGCACCTGGCTCGGCGCGGACAAGCCGCTGCTGCTGGCCTGATCGAACGCCTCGGCGCTACTGCGCCGTGCCCGGCGCGCCGGGTGCCGCGCTTTCGCTCAGCAGATGCTCGGCATCGATGCGGTCGAAGTGGTAGCGCTGCGCGCAGAACTCGCAGACCACCTCGATCTCGTCGCCGCGGGCGGCCAGTGCCGCCTCCACCTCGTCGCGGCCGAGCGAGCGCAGCATCGCGGTGACCCGCTCGCGACTGCAGCTGCAGCCGAACGCCAGCCGCTGCGGCTCGAACAGGCGCACCGATTCCTCGTGGTAGAGGCGGTACAGCAGTTGCTCCGGCGCGCTGGCCAGCAGCTCCGGCGCATCCAGGGTGGCGGTCAGGTGCATCACGCGATTCCACGCGTCGTCGTCCTGCACGACGTCGTGGCCGCCCTCGCCCGGCATCTTCTGCAGCATCAGGCCAACCGCCTGCCCGCCGTCCGCGGCCAGCAGGATCCGCGCCGGCAACTGCTCGGATTTCGTGAAGTAGTCCTCCAGCGAAGCGGCCAGGTCGGCATGGCGCAGGTCGACCAGGCCCTGGTAGCGCTGGCCGCGATCGACGTTGCCGATGGTGATCGCCATGATCGCGCCGGCCAGCACATCCAGCGCCAGCGGCGCGGGCAGCGGCTCGTTCCAGCGCGCCAGCCCGCGCAGGCGGCCCTGGTCGCTGCACTCGGCGAACAGCAGGCGCAACGCGCCGGCACTTTTCAGCTCGATCGACAGCGCGCCGTCAAGCTTGATGCTGCCGGTCAGCAGCGCGCTGGCGGCCAGCGCCTCGCCCAGCAGGGCGTGCAGCACCGGCGGGTAGTCGGCGCGACCGGCCACTTCGCGCCACGCCGGCCCCAGCCGCACCAGGGTGCCGCGCACCCCGGCACGTTCCAGCAGGAAGCGATGCAGCACGTCGTCGGCAGGCAGGTTTTCCACGGCGGGATCTCTTGGAGGGCAAGCGCCACAGATGGGGGCGCGAAAGCACCCGGACAACGCCCCTTATACTGCCCGCATCCTTGCGCCCAGATCGCCATGCCCTTTCCGTTGCGACGACACCCCCGCCTGAGCCGCCTGCTGCGCGTGCTGGCGATCGCGCTGCTGGCGTGGCTGGCGCTGAGCTGGCTGGTGGTACTGGTGCTGCGCTTCGTGCCGCCGTGGACCTCGGCGGTGATGATGGAGCGCCAGCTCGGCGCGTGGCTCCACGGCGAGAAGGACTTCCGGCTGCGCCAGCACTGGGTGCCGTGGCAGCAGGTGTCGCGCTGGGTGCCGCTGGCGATGGTGGCCGGCGAGGACCAGAAATTCCCCTACCACCACGGCTTCGACCTCGACTCGATCCACGACGCGCTCGACGCCGCCGACGACGGCCGCCGCCTGCGCGGCGCCAGCACGATCAGCCAGCAGACCGCCAAGAACCTGTTCCTGTGGAACGGCCGCAGCTTCGTGCGCAAGGGGCTGGAGGCGTACTTCACCGTGCTGATCGAACTGAGCTGGCCGAAGCGGCGCATCCTGGAGGTGTACATGAACATCGCCGAGCTGGGCGACGGCATCTACGGCGTGGGCGCGGCCAGCGAGGCGTACTTCCACACCACCCCGGCGCAGCTCGGACCGGCCCAGGCCGCCCGCCTCGCCGCGGTGCTGCCGAGCCCGCGACGCCTGCACGCGGACCGGCCCAGCGCCTACGTGCAGCGCCGCGCGGCGTGGATCCAGCGGCAGATGTACCAGCTGGGCGGACCCGGCTACATCGAGGGTCGCGCCCCGCCGCGGGCGCCGCGCTGAGCGCCGCGCGGCCGGTTCACGACTCCACTACACGCCGGCGCGACGGCGGCGCTAGACTCACCGCAGACGGCCCGCCCGGGCCGCTGGGAGACCCAAGCATGAGCCAGGTCAAACATCTGCTGCAGGGCAAGGGCAACGCGATCTACAGCATCGCGCCGGAAGCACCGGTACTCGACGCGATCAAGCACATGGCCGAGCACCGGATCGGCGCGCTGCTGGTGATGCGCGGCGAGCAGCTGGTCGGCGTCATGTCCGAACGCGACTACGCGCGCAAGGTGATCCTGCAGGGCCGCTCCTCCTCGCAGACGGCGGTGTCCGACATCATGAGCGGCACCCCGCTGACGGTGAGCCCGGACACCGACGTGTTCGACTGCATGCGCCTGTGTACCGACAGCCGCGTGCGCCACCTGCCGGTGGTGCAGGACGGCAAGGTGGTCGGGGTGATCTCGATCGGCGACCTGGTCAAGGCGGTGATCGACGCGCAGGCCGAGCAGATCGAGCACCTGCAGCGTTACATCACCAGCTGAGGTTCGGGATTCGGGAAAGCATCGGCTCAAGCCGGTGCTTTCGTGCCCTCGCCGACAGGCACGTGTTCGTCCGGCGCCAGGTCCGGCGACCAGCCGGCGCGCCTGGCCACCACCGCCGCCAGCGCGGCGACGCCGGCACCGGCCAGGGCCAGGCCGCCGATGCCCCAGCCGAGCAGGCGCAGACCGCTCACCGCGCTGGTCACCACCACGTCGCCGAAGCGCCACACCGCGGTCTCGACGAAGTTCTTGCCCTTGTAGCGCGTTTCGCGCGGCACCCGCGTATACAGCGCATCCACCGCCGGCTTGGTCATGCCGTAGGCGAAGCCGCGGGTGATCACCTGCATCATGGCCAGCAGCGGCACGCTGTAGCCGAGCAAGGTCAGGTCCCCGCCGCCGATCCATGCCACGCCACCCAGCAGCAGCACGTTCACCAGCGCCGGCAGCAGCAAGCCCCAGCCGGCGCCGTGGCGAACCAGCAGCCAGCGGGTCAGGCTCAGCTGCAACGCCGCGCCGAGCAGGTTGGTGGCCAGATCGAGATTGCTGTAGAACGCCGTGCGCGCCACCGCGTCGGTGAAATGTGCCTTGGCGTAATCCGCCACCAGCGCATAGGCCAGCGTGCCGATACCGTCGCCGAACAGCATCAGCAGGGCCATGTAGCGCAGGAACGGGCGCGACCAAAGTTCCTTGATGCCGGCCCACAGCGAGCCGCCAATCGCTTCCTCGCCGCCGTGCCAGCCGGCTCGCCGATCATGGTGCGCCGACAGCCGCAGCAGCAGCCCCAGCGACAGTCCCAGCGCCGATGCCGAGACCGCCAGCAACGGCGCCACGCCGATCAGCTGCACCAGCAACCGGGTCAACGCCGGGCCGACGATCGCGCCGCCCATGCCGCCCAATGCGATCAGCGAAAACACCCGCCGTGCCTGACCGCTGGAGAAGATGTCCGCCATGAAGCTCCAGAACAGCGACACCACGAACAGGTTGAACACGCTGGCCCAGACGAAGAACAACACGCCCAGTTCGCGCGCGCCGATGCGTTCCTGCGCCATGAACGCAGGCACGAACGCGAGCAGGCACAAAATGAAGAAGCTGTAGCTCCAGCCGAGCAATTGCCCGCGCGGGAAGCGCGCCACCAGCATGCCGAACACCGGCGTCAGCAGCAGCATCACCACGAACACCGCGCCGTAGAACAACGGCAGCGACTGCGAGCCGACCGCGCCGCTCAGCTGGCCCATGACCGGCCGGATGATGTAGTACGAGGTCATCACGAAGAAGAACGCCAGCGCGGACAGCATCGGCGCGGCAGCTTGTTCCACTGGCGATGGGCGAGGCAAACTCACGGGGACATCCGGCGTAAGGCGCGGCAAGCCTAGCACGCGATCCCGCCGATCCCGTCACGCGTGGGGGAATGCCGTGGACAACTACGACTACATCATCGTCGGCGCCGGCTCGGCCGGCTGCGTGCTGGCCAACCGGCTCAGTGCCGATCCGGCCACGCGCGTGCTGCTGCTGGAAGCCGGCCCGGTGGACTGGAACCCGCTGATCCACATGCCTGCCGGCATCGCCCGGCTGGCCAACAACCGCGCGCTCAACTGGAACTACCGCACCGAACCGGAGCCCGCGCTCGGCCAGCGCCGCCTGTGGTGGCCACGCGGCAAGACGCTCGGCGGTTCCAGCGCGATCAATGCGATGTGCTACGTCCGCGGCGTGGCGGCCGACTACGACGACTGGGCCGCCGCCAGCGGCGATCCGCGCTGGTCCTGGCGCGAGGTGCTGCCGTGGTTCCTGAAGAGCGAGGACAACAGCCGCGGCGCCAGCGCGCTGCACGGCGCCGGTGGCCCGCTCGGCGTGGCCGATCTGCGCCATCGCAACGTGCTGTCCGAGGCGCTGCTCGAGGCGGCAGCCAGCGCCGGCTACCCGCGCAACGACGACTTCAACGGCGAACAACAGGCCGGCTTCGGCCTGTACCAGGTGACCCAGCGCGATGGCGCACGCTGCTCCAGCGCCACGGCGTTCCTGAAGCCGGTGCGCGAGCGCGCGAACCTGCAGGTGCGCACGCATGCGCTGGTCGAGCGCGTGCTGATCGAGCACGGCCGCGCCGTCGGCGTGCAGCTGCGGCGCGGCCGGCACGATGCCGAACGGATCGCGGCCGGCGAAGTGATCCTCGCCGGCGGCGCGATCAATTCGCCGCAGCTGCTGATGCTGTCCGGGCTCGGCCCGGCCGAGCACCTGCGCGAGCATGGCATCGCGGTGCGCGCCGACCTGCCGGACGTCGGCGCCAACCTGCAGGACCACCTGGACATCTGCACGCTGGACGGCAACCCGAACCGCGTCAGCTACGACCACCTCAACGAACTGGCCGCCGGCTGGCGCTGGCTGCGCCACCGCGACGGGCCGGGCAGTTCCAACGTGGCCGAGGCCGGCGGCTTCGTGCGCAGCCGCCATGCCGCCGACGCACGCTGCGACCTGCAGTTCCATTTCGTGCCCGCGCTGCTCGACGACCACGGCCGCCACCGCCTGCCCGGCTACGGCTACACCCTGCACGCCTGCCATCTGCACCCGCACAGCCGCGGCCGGCTGCGCCTGCACTCGGCCGACCCGGCGCAGCCGATCGCGATCCACGCCGGTTACCTCAGCGACCCGGAAGGCCGCGACCTGAAGCTGATGGTCGAGGCGGCGCGGCTGTCGCGCGAGATCCTCGACCAGGCCGCGTTCGCGCCCTACCGCGGCGCGCCGGTGTTCCCCGAGCGGCGGATCAGTACCGATGCCGAGTACGTCGACTTCATCCGGCGCAAGGCCGAAACCATCTACCACCCGGTCGGCACCTGCCGCATGGGCAAGGACGATTGCGCGGTGGTCGACAGCGAGCTGCGCGTGCGCGGGGTGGAGAACCTGCGCGTGGTCGACGCCTCGGTGATGCCGAGCCTGCCCAGCGGCAACACCAACGCGCCGACCATCATGATCGCCGAACGGGCGAGCGCCTTGATCCTGGGTGAAGGACGCGCCCTGTAGGGACGCACCCTGTGCGCGATGCTCTTCGTCACGTGGCGAAGAGCATCGCGCACCAGCGCGCTCCTACAACGGCACCGGGCAATGCAGGCTGGCGCAGATCACCCGCAGCAGTTCCGCCTCTTCCACGCTGACCTGGCCGTCGCTGTGGACCGCCCGCATCAGCGCCTGGATCACCAGTTCCTTGGCTACCGGACTGAGGCCGTCCAGCTCGTCCAGCGCCCGTTCGAACGGTGCCTGCCATGCCGCGGGCGGCGGTGACCATTCGATGGCCTCGCCGGGGAACGCCTGCTGCATCGCGAACAGCCACGCACGCCGTGCGCCGGCCTCGTCCGGGCAGCCGGCCGCGGCGACGATGGTGCACACCAGGATCACGCTGTCGCGCGCGGCCGGCAGCTTCTTCACGCCATCGACCGGCGCGCTGCGGGGCAAGCGCGCCTCCTGCAGGTGGATGCGCAGCAGCCGCGCCAGGCAGTACTCATTGATGTCGACCCGGCCATCCACCGCAACCAGGTCGTCGAGCACGCGCAGCAGGGTCTGCTGGCGTCCGTCGGGCAACTGCCTGAGGGCGGGGAACGCCAGCGAAAGCAGCGGCAGGCGCGCGATCGGCGGCAGCGTCGCCAGGACCGAGGCCTGTGCCTGCACCGCACGCTGCACGTCGTCACCAAAGGCATCGGCAACGATCCGGCGCTGCACCGGCTGCACCTCCGCCTCCAGCGACAGCGCCAACGCCAGCATCACCGCCAGCGCCGACTCGGGCTGCTGCACGGACTCGGCCAGGCCCGCCGGCATCGCCTGCTGCACGGCCGCGGCGCGCCGGAAGGCCGGCACGGCGCCGGCGGCGCCGCCCGCCAGTACGCCGGTCAGGACCGGCGGCAATGGCAACCCCGGCACGTCCGATGCAGCCGCTGCTGCGCTCGCCCGTGCAGCGGGTGGCGATGCCGCTTCGTGCTGCATCCCCGCCACCAGGCGCGCCAGCTCGACCTCCTTGAAGCCGGGCTCGAGCGCACGGATGCGCTGCAGCAGCGGCGGATGCGTGGCGAACAGCGCATTGAACCGCCCGGCCTCGCCGAACAGCATGTGCGCCACTTCCTGCCGGTTCGCCGCCTGCAGGGCGGAGCCTTCGGCGAAGACCGCGATCTTCTTCAGCGCGCCGGCCAGGCCGTCGGTCTGGCGGGTGAACTGCACCGCCGAGGCATCCGCCAGCGATTCGCGCGAACGCGCCACCGCGGCCTGGATCAGCCGCGCGAAGAAGTAGCCGATATAGCCGACCACCATCAGCGCCACGCCGATCAGCAGCACCTGACCGCCGCCGCGGCGACTGCCGCGGCCGCCGAACTGCAGCAATCTGCGCCCCGCCACCGCCAGCACCAGGATGCCGAACAGCAGGCCCATCAGGCGGATGTTCAGTCGCATGTCGCCGTTCAGCACGTGGCTGAACTCGTGCGCGATCACGCCCTGCAACTCGTCGCGGCTGAGCTGGTCCAGGCAACCTTGCGTCACGCACACCGCCGCATCGGAGCTCGAGTAGCCGGCGGCGAACGCGTTGATGCCCGGTTCGTCGGCCATCAGGTAGATGTCCGGCACCGGCACGCCGGAGGCAATCGCGACCTCCTCGATCACGTTGCGCAGCCGGCGCAGCTGCGGGTCGCGGGTGTCCGGCGGCACCGCCACCGCGCCGACGCTTTCGGCAACGGCCTTGCCGCCGGCGGACAGGCTCATGATGCGGAACAGCGAACCGAGCCCGATCCCGGCGAGCACCGCCGCGCTGCTGGCCAGCAGCAGCGGCAGGTTCGAAGCGGCCGGCTCGCCGTCGACCGGATGGTGGCCCATGGCGAGCCAGACCGCTGCGTCGATCGCCGCCACGATCGCGACCACCGCCAGCGCGAACAGCACCACCAGCCGCCGGCTGCTGCCGCGCACGCGCGCCTGTTGCGCAAAGAAATCCATGCCAGCTCCGGAGTGCGCCGCGGCATGCGCCGCGACGCGACGGCGATCAGCCAAAGGAAACCTTCGGCGCCTCGCGTACGGCCGGGTTGTCGATCTGCAGCGGCTCGGCCGCGGCGAAGCCGAAGCCGTTGGCCACCAGCGAGGCGGGGAACACCTCGCGCTTGTTGTTGTAGGTCAGCACCGCATCGTTATAGGCCTGGCGCGCGAACGCCACGCGGTTTTCCGTGGACGTCAGCTCTTCGGAGAGCTGCATCATGGTCTGGTTCGCCTTCAGGTCGGGGTACGCCTCCTGCAGCGCGAACAGATGCCCCAGGGTCTGGGTCAAGGCGTTCTCGCTGCTGGCCAGCTGCTGCATCGCGGCCGGGTCGCCCGGGTTCGCCTTCGCGCCGGCCAGCCCGCTGACCGCCGCGTTGCGCGCCTGCACCACCGCCTCGAGCGTGCCGCGCTCGTGCGCCAGGTAGCCCTTGGCGGTCTCGACCAGGTTCGGAATCAGGTCGTGGCGGCGGGTGAGCTGCACGTCGATCTGCGCGAACGCGTTCTTGTAGCCGTTGCGCGAAGTGACCAGTCCGTTGTAGATCGCCACGAAGTACAAGACAATCAGTACGACGATTATCAGGAAAATGATCAGGCCCATCGTCAAGCTCCCCACCCCTCAAGGCGCATCCCCACGCCGGAACCTCGTCAGAATACCATGCAGTTCCAGAAGATCTTCCTGCTGACCGCCAGCGTCCTGGGGTTGGCCTGCACGCCGCTCCGCGCCGCCGCATCATCCGCCTCGCCGGCTCCCGCCATGCTGTCGATCAGTGTCGGCAACGCGCCGCAGAAACTGCCGCCGGCGCGCGTCAAGCAGACCCTTACGGACTACCAGCGCTGGCTGAACCGGCTCGCCCAGCGCGACGCCGTGGCCGGCCTGGCCACCGCGGTGGTGATCGACGGCAAGGTGATGTTCGAGGGCACCGTCGGCTACGCCGACGCTTCCACCAAGCAGCCGGTCAGGCCCGACACCGTGTTTCGCCTCGCCTCGCTGTCGAAGGCGTTCGCCACTGCCATCGCCGGCCTGCTGGTCGACGACGGCAAGCTGGGCTGGGACACGAAACTGGTCGACGTGCTGCCGTACTTCAAGCTGAAGGACATGCAGGCCGCCGCGCAGGCCACCGTCGGCGACATCCTGGGGCAGCGGCTGGGCCTGCCGCGCAACACCTACGACAACATGCTCGAAGGCGACACCTCGTACGAGGAACTGGTGCGCAAGCTGGACGAGGTCGACATGATCTGCGGCGTGGGCCAGTGCTATGGCTACCAGAACGTCGCCTTCAGCATGATCGGCGACGTGGTGCTCGCGCGTACCGGCGACTTCTTCTATCACCAGGTCGACAAGCGCATCTTCTATCCGCTGGGCATGACCACCGCCAGCTACGGCCGCGCCGCGCTGGAATCCAGCAAGAGCTGGGCGCGCCCGCATCGTGCCACCAGCCGCGGTTGGGTGCCGTTCGATCCGAACGAGGCGTACTACCGGGTCGCGCCGGCGGCCGGGGTCAACGCCAGCCTGCGCGACATGGAGAAGTGGCTGATCGCGCAGATGGGCGGCCGCCAGGACGTGCTGCCCACTTCGCTGCTGGACACGCTGCACGCGCCCGGCGTCGCCACCCCCAGCGAACTGCACGCCACCGCCTGGCGCCGCGGGCGGCTGACCGACGCGTACTACGGGCTCGGCTGGCGGGTCTACGAATACGGCGGCGAAACGCTGATCTATCACGCCGGCGCCGTGGCGGGCTACCGGACCATGATCGGCTTCTTCCCGAAATACCGCGCCGGCGTGGTCACCCTGTGGAACTCCACCGGCCCGACGCCCAGCGGGCTGATGCCGATGGTGTTCGACGACCTGCTGGGCCTGCCGCACGTCGACTGGGCCAACCTCGAGAGTCCGGCCAAGCCGGTGGCGCGACCGAAACCGAAGGCCAAGGCAAAACCGCGCGTGCATCGCCGCACGCCACGGCACCGCTGAACCGCATCGCCAAAAAAAGGCGGCGCATGCGAAACATGCGCCGCCCGGGTTGTCACGCATGCGTCCGGGCTCAGAGTTTGAACTCGATCCGCTGCTGCTTGACGCTGGAGACCGCCACGCCATCCCTCATCGCCGGATTGAAGCGATAGCGCTCCACCGCATCGATCGCGGCGCGGTCGAACACGTGGCGCGGTTGCGATTCGACCACCTTCACGTCGCTGGTCTTGCCGTCGGGATCGACCGTGAACGACACCACCACCCAGCCTTCCTGGCGCGCCCGCATCGCGGCCGTCGGGTAACGGGCCGCCGCGCCCCTCACCAGCACCGCCGCGACGGTCGCGGCAGGCGCACTGGCGGCGCCATCCGCCGCCGCGGCATTGCCGCCATCCGCCGCCGATTGCTGGCGCGATTGCTGTGCGGTGCGCGACTGCTCCGCCTTCTGCTGCTCGGCCAGCTGGGCCTTCTGCTGTTCGGCCAGTTGATCCGCCGCCAGCTTGTCCGCCGCGGCCTTCTGGGCAGCCAGCTGCGCAGCCTTCTCCTGATCGAGCGCCAGCTGTTGCTGCTTGTCCAGCGTCTTGCGCTGGGCATCCAGCTTGGAGCGGAGGATGGTCAGCGTGAAGTTGGCCGGGTCGGCCTTCGCCAGCAGCTCGATCTGGCGCTGCGCCTCGCCGAGGTCGCGCGAGTTGATCGCCTGCTCGGCCGAGGTCGCCGCGAACGGGAACGTCTCGCGCAAGGCGTCGGAAGCCACCTTGTTGCCGGGATCCTTCTCCAGCACGCGCAGGTAGAACTCGAACGCGTTGTTGCCGGCCGGCGCCAGGTAGCGCTGCTCGTTCATCGCGGTACGCGCCTCGGCGAGCAGCTGGTTGAGGTCCATCGCCGCCACGTTGGCCGGCGGCGGCGCCGTCCGCGTCGCGGCGGAAACCGGCGTGGACGGGTGTCCGCCCGACTCGGCCATGATCAGGTCCTGATGCGGCTTGATGATCAGGAACCAGGCACCGACGGCGAGCATGGCGAAGATGGCGATGATGGCAACGATCAGGGGCCGAACGGCCCCACGCGCATGCCGGCGCGTATCAAGTATGTATCGGGTATCCATGGTCTCTCACTGAGTGTCGACAGATACCCGCGCTTTTTCCCCCTGTCCATCCAGGAGCGGCGAATCCCCGGATTCGCCGCGGCGCGGATGTGCAGAAGGTAACTCCAACGGCCCAGCACGGCAAATCATGCGCAGCGTCACGGCAGCGGCCGAAAATCCGTGTCGGACAGGCATCGGCGCAATCGCCGGGAACGGCGCCGGCCAGGCGGCAGCGGAAGGGAACGCGGACATGCTGCCGGCACCGCGCAAGGATGTTCGGGCCCCTGAAACGAAGCGTCCCGGCCAGGCCGGGACGAAGGCTTCTCGAAGTGCTCTCCCCGCGCTGGGCACCGCGGGGAGAGAAGTCGATGGCTTGTCTTATTGTGGGGTGTCGCGTGTCGCCTTACTTCTTCGCTTTGGCCTTCGCGGTCTTGGTGGCCTTCACCACCTTGGCCGGTGCAGCTTTCTTGGCGGCGGCCTTCTTCGGCGCAGCCTTCTTCGCGACCTTCTTCACGGCGGCCTTCTTGGCGGCAGCCGGTTTCTTGGCGGCAGCTTTCTTGGCGGCCGGCTTCTTCGCAGCAGCCTTCTTGGCGGCCGGCTTCTTGGCAACCGGCTTCTTGGCGGCGGCCTTCTTCACGGCGGGTTTCTTGGCGGCGGCCTTCTTGGCGGCCGGTTTCTTTGCAGCGGATTTCTTGGCAGTGGCCATGGTTCGTCTCAGCTCCTCATCAGTTGGCAGTGGTTGCCCAGTAAAAGCGTGCAGGAACGCCTCGACCAACACATCACTGTTGGTAGCGTGCCGAAGATTGTTCACTTGACGGTGGGTGCGCAAATCAGAAAGCCGCCGCAGCACATGCAGCGGAATCGAGACGGTGATCTTGCGTACTGCATTGGCTTTTTCACCGTGCTCGACATACGGCTTGATGAATTTCGTTGTCGCCATAAAACGCATTCCCCGTGATCTGTTGCGAAAGCTATCCCCGAAGATTTCGCCTGTCAATTGATTTTCGTCATCAAATCAACCCGCTTCGACCCGCCCCGAACCGCCCCGAACCTTGCCGCGACAAGGCCTGCGGGGTTATGCGGCGATTAATAAAATGGACGTCTGGACGTCCATAATTTATTTACAGGAAAATCGACCGATCCCTTGAAACCGTTGGCACACAACGATTCCCGGGCATGTCCGCATGGAAATCCGCGAAACGGCCATCGGAAAAGGCCTTGCGCAACGGCCTTCTTCCAGGTCACCGGCGGGCCGCCGGCAGATGAACGGAACGCGACCGAAACCCGCCGGATCGCACGTCCGGCACGGGAAAAAAAATTTCCCGCACCTCGCCATATCCGCATCCCGGCGACGACTCGAACGGAATGCACGACGCCGCCGGACACGCCTCGCCGGAGCGATCGCGCCGATTGATGGCGGACGCGGCAGCGGCGGCGAAGACGCACTGGCACGACGCGGGCATCGAGACGACGCCATCGAAAAACGCATCGGCATCCGTCGACGAGCAAGCCGTCGCCGCCGGGAAAAAACGCCTCGGACGAAACGGCGGCACGCATGCCGCCGGCAACGGATCCCCGAAGCGGAAACGACGCCGGCCGCACTGGGCGGCCGGCAGGGTCAAGCATGCTTGCGTGCGACTTCAGTGATCTTCGTTCTCGACCAGTTCCTCGTAGTCGTTCGCGTCAAGCAGCTCGTCGAGCTCGGCGCGGTCGCTGGGACGCACCAGGAAGATCCAGCCTTCGCCGAAAGCGTCCTCGTTGATGGTCTCGGGCTTGTCGTTCAGCAGTTCGTTGACCGCGACGACCTCGCCGGACACCGGCGAGTAGATGTCCGAGGCGGCCTTCACCGACTCCACCACGGCCGCACCGGCGCCCGCCTTCACCGCGGAGCCGACTTCGGGCAGTTCGACGTAGACCAGGTCGCCGAGCTGGCCCTGCGCGTGGTCGGAGATGCCCACCCGGACCAGGCCGTCGTCTTCGGCGCGGGCCCACTCGTGGGACTTGAGGAATTTCAGATCGCCGGGAATCTCGCTCATGATCGGGGTCCAGTCGTTGGGTTGGGTCGGGTTGCCGGCGGTGATTCTAGCCACATCCGCCGTTGGAAAAACGTGTCGGTCGGGGTACCGCTCAGATCCCCTCGCAGGGCTTGCCGTCGCGCACGAACGGGTACTTCACCAGCCGCACCGGCACTTCGCGGCCGCGGATGTCCACGCGGATCGCGCCCGGTTCGCCGGCGGGGATGCGCGCGAACGCCACTGCCTTGTCGAGGGTCGGCGCGAAGCTGCCGGAAAGGATCTCGCCCTCGCCGTTGGCGGTCAGCACCTTCTGGCCGTGGCGCAGCACGCCCTTCTCGTCCAGCACCAGGCCGACCATCACGCGCGGCACGCCAGCGGCCTTCTGCGCCTCCAGCGCGGCGCGGCCGATGAAGTCGCGGCCCGCGTCCAGCGCGATGGTCCAGCCGAGGTTGGCTTCCCACGGCGAAACGCTCTCGTCCATGTCCTGGCCGTACAGGTTCATGCCGGCCTCCAGCCGCAGCGTGTCGCGCGCGCCCAGGCCGGCCGGCTTCACGCCGGCGGCGGCCAGCGCTTCCCACAACGCGACGGCATGCTCGGCCGGCACGATGATCTCGAAGCCGTCCTCGCCGGTGTAGCCGGTGCGCGCCACGAACAGCGGCATGCCGTGCGGGCCCTGCGCGGCGGCGGCGGCGAACTTGCCCAGCTTCTCGATGCGCGGGCGGTCCACCTCGTGCAGCAGACCCAGCACCTTGCCGCGCGCGTGCGGCCCCTGCACCGCGATCATCGCGAACTCGGGGCGTTCCTTCACCTGCACGTCGAACGCCTTTGCCTGGCGTTCGATCCAGGCCAGATCCTTGGCACGGGTGGCGGCGTTGACGACCAGCCGGAAGAATTCCTCGCCGAGGTAGTACGCGATCAGGTCGTCGATCACCCCGCCGCGCTCGTCCAGCATGCAGGAGTACAGCGCCTTGCCGTGCGCCTTCAGCTTGTCGATGTTGTTGGCCAGCAGGTGGCGCAGGAATTCCCGGGTGCGCGCGCCGTGCAGGTCGACCACGGTCATGTGCGAGACGTCGAACATGCCGGCGTCGCGGCGCACCGCGTGGTGCTCCTCGATCTGCGAGCCGTAGTTGATCGGCATGTCCCAGCCGCCGAAGTCGACCATGCGCGCGCCGAGCGCGCGGTGGGTGGCGTTGAGTACGGTCTTCTCGGTCATCGCGGTGGCGCCTTGCGGGGGGAGTCCCGCATTATCGCCGCCGGCCACGGGCAATCCAAGCCGGGCGCGGCCGTCGGCCGCGGCACGTCAGTCGTCGGTGCCGCCGTCCAGCGTGGCCAGCACCCGCGCCACCACCTGCTCGGCCAGCTGCTCGGCGCGCTGGGCGCCGCTCAGCAGGTGGATCTCCGGCGCCTCGGGCCGCTCGTACGGTGCGTCGATGCCGGTGAAATTGCGGATCGCGCCGGCACGCGCCTTGCGGTACAGGCCCTTCGGGTCGCGCCGCTCGCACTCCTCCAGCGGCGCGTCCACGAACACTTCCATGAACTCCGCCGCGGCGAACAGCTCGCGCGCCGAGCGTCGCTCGCTGCGGTACGGCGAGATCGCGCTGACCAGCACGATCAGCCCGGCGTCCACCATCAGGTGCGCCACCTCGGCGATGCGGCGGATGTTCTCGACGCGGTCCTGCGGGGTGAAGCCCAGGTCCCGGTTGATGCCGTGGCGCACGTTGTCGCCGTCGAGCAGGTAGGTGTGGCAGCCCAGCGCGTGCAGGCGGCGCTCGACCAGGTTCGCGACGGTGGACTTGCCGGCGCCGGACAGGCCGGTGAACCACAGGCACAGCGGCTGCTGGCCCTTGCTGGAGGCGCGCACGCCCTTGTCGATGTCGACGTGCTGCCAGTGCACGTTGGCCGAGCGGCCCAGCGCGAAGTCCAGCATGCCGCAGGCCACCGTGGCGTTGCTCTGGCGGTCGATCAGGATGAAGCCGCCGAGCGTGCGGTTGTCCGCGTACGCCTCGAACGCGATCTCGTCGTCCAGGCCCAGCGTGCAGTAGCCCACCTCGTTCAGCAGCAGCTGCCGCGCGGCCAGTTTCGCCTGGCTGTTGACGTCCACCTTGTGCTTGATCGACATCACCCGCGCGTTCACCGTGCGCGTGCCGAGCTTCAGCCAGTAGGTGCGGTTCGGCAGCAGCGCGGCGTCGCCCAGCCACAGCAGGTGGCAGGCGAACTGGTCGGCCACCGGCGCCGGGCGCAGCGCGTCGGCGATCACGTCGCCGCGGCTCACGTCGATCTCGCGATCCAGGCACAGCGTCACCGCCTGGCCGGCGCCGGCGCTGTCCAGCTCGCCGTCGGCGGTGACGATGCACTCGATGCGCGCGCGCTGCACGCCGGGTTGCACGATCACCTCGTCGCCCTTCGCCACGCGGCCGCCGCAGATGGTGCCGGCGTAGCCGCGGAACGACTGGTCGGGCCGGTTCACCCATTGCACCGGCATGCGGAAATCGCCGGCGCGCAGCGGCGCGGCGTCGGCCGACTCCAGCAGTTCGAGCAGGCTGGGGCCGGCGTACCAGGGCATCCGCGACGAGCGCGAGCCCACGTTGTCGCCATCCGGCGCCACCACCGGCAGGCACTGCACCTCGGCGATGCCCAGGCTCTGCGCCAGCTCGCGGTATTCGGCGGCGATCGCCTCGAAGCTCGCCCGGTCGCAATCGACCAGGTCCATCTTGTTCACCGCCAGCACCACCTGGCGGATGCCCAGCAGGGCGCATATATATGTATGGCGGCGGGTCTGCGGCAGCAGGCCCTTGCGCGCGTCCACCAGCACCACCGCGAGTTCCGCGTTGGAGGCGCCGGTGGCCATGTTGCGGGTGTACTGCTCGTGGCCGGGGCAGTCGGCCACGATGAAGCTGCGCCGCGCGGTGTGGAAGTAGCGCCAGGCGACGTCGATGGTGATGCCCTGCTCGCGCTCGGCGTCCAGGCCGTCGGTGAGCAGGGCGAAATCCAGCGCGTCGCCGGCGTCGGCATGCAGCCGGCGGCTGTCGCGCGCCAGTGCGGCGAGCTGGTCGTCCGGCACCGTGCCGGCGTCGTACAGCAGGCGGCCGAGCAAGGTGCTCTTGCCGTCGTCCACGCTGCCGCAGGTGATGAAGCGCAGCAAGCCGCGGCCGGCGGTGGCGGTGGTGGCGGCCATCAGAAATAGCCCTCCTGCTTCTTGCGCTCCATCGAGGCGGCGGGGTCGTGGTCGATCACCCGGCCCTGCCGCTCGGAACTGCGCGAGTCGGCCATCTCGGCGATGATCTTGTCCAGCGTGTCGGCGGACGATTCCACCGCGCCGGTGAGCGGGTAGCAGCCCAGCGTGCGGAAGCGCACCTGGCGCATCTCCACCGCCTCGCCCTCGCGCAGGGTGAAGCGCTCGTCGTCCACCATGATCAGCGCGCCGTCGCGCGCCACCACCGGGCGCGGCGCGGCGAAGTACAGCGGCACCACCGGGATGGCCTCGCGGCGGATGTACAGCCACACGTCCATCTCGGTCCAGTTGGACAGCGGGAACACCCGCACGCTCTCGCCCTGGCGGATCCGCGTGTTGAAGGTGTGCCAGAACTCCGGCCGCTGGCGCTTCGGGTCCCAGCGGTGCTGCGCGTTGCGGAACGAGAACACGCGCTCCTTCGCGCGCGACTTCTCCTCGTCGCGCCGCGCGCCGCCGATCGCCGCGTCGAAGCCGTGCCGGTCCAGCGCCTGCTTCAGCGCCTGGGTCTTCATGATGTCGGTGTGCACGGTGGCGCCGTGGGTCAGCGGCGAGATGCCCTGGCGCACGCCGTCCTGGTTGATGTGCACCAGCACCTGCACGTCGCCTTCGGCCGCCACCCGCTCGCGGAACGCGATCATCTCGCGGAACTTCCAGGTGGTGTCCACGTGCAGCAGCGGCAGCGGCGGCCTGGCCGGGTAGAACGCCTTGCGCAGCAGGTGCAGCAGCACCGAGGAATCCTTGCCGATCGAATACAGCATCACCGGATGGCGGAAGCTGGCCGCCACCTCGCGGAAGATGTGGATGCTTTCCGCCTCCAGGTCGTCCAGGTGCGAATGCGTCGGCGTGTTGTCAGTGCTCATGTGCGAAAGGAACCCGAGGCTCTTGCGCGGCGCGTACCGCGCACCGTCTATCCGCGCCATGTTACGCGATCGGCGGCGGGGTTCCGAAACAACCTCAGGCTGGACGTGTGCCCGCGTGCGGGATATGCGCAACGGATGTCTCCGCCCCCTGCGTGCAGGGGGCGGCCGGGAGGGGGTGCTCTTGGGATCGGTACACAAGCAAATAGCACCCCGTCCCGGCCCTCTCCTGCGCAGGAAGGGCGACCCGACGCGGCGTCAAGCAATGGCGGGATAAACCGGCTCGGTGTCGAGCGTGGCCGCGCACACCGAAGCCAGCTCCAGCAGGCGCAGGTCCGAGCCGCGTGCGCCGACCAGTTGCAGGCCCACCGGCAGCCCGTTCGGCAGCATTCCCATCGGCAGGCTCACCGCCGGGCAGCCGGCCAGGCTGGCGAAGCTGGTCAGGTCGGCCTGCGAATCGGGCACCGGGCCACCCAGCGGGAACGCGCCCTGCGGCGTGGTCGGCAGCACCAGCACGTCGACCTGGGCGAACAGCCGGCGCATCTTCAGCGTGGCCGCGTCGAGCACGCGGTCGGCCACCGCGTAGTCGGCCGCGCTCTTGCCGGCGGCGTAGCCGAGCAGGCGGCGGAAACGCTCCGACACCGGGTGCCCGGCATCGGCCAGGTCCGCGGCGAAGGTGCCGAGCATCTCCGCCTCCATCAGCAGCAGGCCGGCGCGGCGGGTGCGCGCGAAATCCCAGTCGGCGAAGTCGACCGTGCGGCGATCGCCCAGCGCGTGCGGCAATTTCGCCATGGCCGCCTCGAACACCTCGATCACTTCCGGCTGCACGCCGACCGCGGCCAGGTCCGGCAGCAGGCCCGCGCGCAGGTTGCCCGGCTCCCAGTCCGGCAGCGCGAACGCGACCCGGCGCCGGCGCGAGCGCGCATCGTCGGCGTCGTAGCCGGCCAGCACCTGCAGCAGCACGGTGAGATCGTCCGCGCTGCGCGCGAGCAGGCCCACCGCGTCGAGCCGGCGCGCCGCCGGCACCAGGCCGCGCGCGGAGATCTCGCCGTGGGTGGGCTTGAGCGCGTACACGCCGCAGTAGCTGGCCGGGATGCGGATCGAGCCGAGGCTGTCCGAACCGACCGCCGCCACCGCCAGGCCCGCGGCCACCGCCGCCGCCGCGCCGCCGGAAGAACCGCCGGCGGTGTAGCCGTGCCGGTGCGGGTTGTGGGTGGCGCCGAAGTGCGGATTGTCGGTGGTCGCGCCCAGCGCGCCCTCGTCCATGTTGGTCTTGCCCAGCAGCAGCGCGCCGGACGCGCGCAGCCGCGCCACCACGTGCGCGTCCTCCCGCACCGGCTTGCCGCGGCCGGGCAGGCCGACCCGGGTGGGCCAGCCGGCGATGTCGAAGTTGTCCTTCAGCGCGATCGGAATGCCGTCCAGCCGCCCGATCACGCCGTCGCGGCGGCGCCGTTCGGCCAGCTGCGCCTGGTCCTGCAGCAGGCCCGAGCGCTGGTCGACGTAGGCGTGCAGCTGCGGATCGATCCGCTCGATCGCCTGCTGGTAGACGTCGGCCAGCGCCTGCGGCTGCACGCGGCCCACCGCCAGCCAATGCAGCAGCTGGCACAGCGAGGCGCGGCGCAGGTCGAGGTCGGCGATCGGCGGCATCGAATTCATGAACGCTCCCTTGGCTTGTCCCGATTATCGCCGCCTCCGGCGAAGCGATTGCAAGCCGTGGCGCAGCACGCGTTGCCGCACGGCGTGCGAAAACGGACAATGGCAACTTGACCCATACCCGCGCGCACGGCAACGCCGGCGCCTGCACCCAGCCTCAGGGAGTCCGCCATGAGCGAACGCGAAACCATGGAATACGACGTCGTCGTGGTCGGCGCCGGCCCGGCCGGGCTGTCGTTCGCGATCCGCCTGAAGCAGATCAAGCCGGACGTGAGCGTGTGCGTGATCGAGAAGTCCTCGACCATCGGCGCGCAGATCCTGTCCGGCGCGGTGATCGAGCCGCAGCCGCTGGATGCGCTGCTGCCGGGCTGGCGCGACAACCCGCCGCCGATCTGCGTACCGGCCGGCGAAGACGAGTTCTGGCTGCTGTCGAAAACCGGCGGGCGCAAGATGCCGGTGCCGCCGGGCATGAAGAACCACGGCAACTTCATCGTCTCGCTGGGCGCGATGTGCGCGTGGCTGGCGCCGCAGGCCGAGGCGCTGGGCGTGGACGTGTTCCCCGGCTTCGCCGCCGCCGACAACATCTACAACGAAGACGGTTCAGTCGCCGGCGTGCGCATCGGCGACATGGGCGTGGCGAAGGACGGCTCGCACAAGGCCGGCTACACCCAGGGCATCGACATCAAGGCGAAAGTCACCGTGCTGGCCGAGGGCGCGCGCGGCAGCCTGACCAAGCAGCTGATCAAGCGCTACGCGCTGGACAAGGACAGCGATCCGCAGGGCTACTCGATCGGCATCAAGGAGCTGTGGCAGCTGCCGCCCGGGCGCGTCACCCCGGGCAAGATCGTGCACAGCTTCGGCTGGCCGGCCGACACGCACACCTACGGCGGCAGCTTCATGTACCACCTGGACAACGACCGCATCGCGCTCGGCTACGTCAGCGGGCTCGACTACAGCGACCCGAAGTACCAGCCGTGGGAAGCGTTCCAGCAATGGAAGAACCACCCGATGAACCTGCCGCTGCTGGAAGGCGGCAGCATCCTTTCCGCCGGCGCGCGCGCGATCGTCACCGGCGGCTGGCAGTCGCTGCCCAAGTGCGAGATGCCCGGCGCGCTGCTGATCGGCGACACCGCGGGCCTGCTCAACGTGCCCAAGGTGAAAGGCACCCACCAGGCGATCAGGAGCGGCATGCTCGCCGCCGAGCACCTGGCCGCCACCGGCCTCGACGCTACCGGCTTCGACGCGAAGCTGCGCGGCTCGGCAGCGATGGCCGAGCTGCGGAAGGTGCGCAACATCAAGCCCGCGTTCAAGAAGGGCCTGTGGTTCGGCATGCTCAACGCCGCGTGGGAAACCGTCACCGGCGGACTGTCGCCGTGGACGCTGAAGAACAAGCCCGACTGGTCCAGCCTGCACAAGCTGGGCGAGTACGAAGAGCCCAAGCGCGACTACGTGCAGCGCACGCTGCCGCCGCGCGACCGCCTGGCCGGCGTCTACTTCGCCGCCACCGAATACGACGAAGACCAGCCCGTGCACCTCAAGGTGGCCGACACCGACATCTGCGCCACCCGCTGCGTCGAGGAATACGACAACCCCTGCACCCGCTTCTGCCCGGCCAACGTCTACGAGATGGTGGAAGACGCCAGCATGCCGCACGGCAAGCGCCTGCAGGTCAACGCCGCCAACTGCGTGCACTGCAAGACCTGCGACATCAAGGACCCGTACGAGATCATCACCTGGGTGACGCCGGAGGGTGGTTCGGGGCCGAATTACCAGAACCTGTAATGCGGTCGAGGGCAGTCCGCTGATCGGCAACCTGCACTGGCGACTCAAGCGCCTGGGCTACCTGTGGCAGCGCACGCGCGCCAGCCTCGCGCTGCGCGGCTGGCGCGGCACGCTGGCGCGCATGCGGCAGGAATTCCAGTCGCGCCCCGAACTGGACGAAACGCTGGCACTGCTGCCGCTGGACGAGCCGTTCACGCCGTTCGCGCTGCCGATCAGCGAGCAGCCGCAGGTATCGGTGATCATTCCGGTCCACGGCGAGCTCGCGCACACCCTCGCCTGCCTGCGCTCGCTGACGCGGCACGACACACAGGCGCCGTTCGAGGTGATCGTGGTGGACGACGCCTCGCCGGATGACAGCGCGACCACACTGGCGCAGGTGGGCGGCCTGCGCCTGCTGCGCAACCCCGCCAACCTTGGCTTCGTCGGCAGCTGCAACGCCGGCGCCGCCATGGCGCACGGCGAGTTCCTGCTGTTCCTCAACAACGACACCCAGGTCACGCCCGGCTGGCTGGACGCGCTGCTCAACTGTTTCGCCGAGCGCCCCGACTGCGGCATCGTCGGCAGCCGGCTGGTCTACCCGGATGGCCGCCTGCAGGAAGCGGGCGGCCTGGTCTTTGCCGATGGCAGCTGCTGGACCACCGGCCGCTTCGAACCGCGCGATGTGCCGCTGTTCCGCTGCCGCCGCGAGGCCGACTACGTCTCGGGTGCCTCGCTGCTGATCCGCCGCGAACTGTTCCGGCGCGTCGGCGGCTTCGACGCGCGCTATGCGCCGGCCTACTACGAAGATGCCGACCTGGCGTTCGCGGTGCGCCGGCTCGGCCTGCGCGTGTACTACGAGCCGGCCAGCACGGCGATCCACTGCGAGGGCATCAGCGCCGGCACCGACCTGGACCGCGGCATGAAGCGGCACCAGCGGCCCAACCAGGCGAAGTTCGTCGCCAAATGGATGGCCGAACTCGCCGCCCAGCCGCCCGCCGGTACGCCGCTCGAACGCGCGATCCACTGGCGCCGGCGCGGCCGCGTGCTGGTGGTGGATGCGATGACGCCGGAGCCTGCGCGCGACTCCGGCTCGCTGCGCCTGTGCGCGATCCTGCGCCTGCTCGACGAGCAGGGCTGGAGCACCGCCTTCCTGCCCGACGACGGCCGCGCCAGCCCGGCGGAGATCGATGCACTCGGCGCGCTGGGCTGCGAAGTGCTGAGCAAGCCATGGGTGGCGGACCTGCCGCGCTGGCTGCGCGAGCACGGCGATGAACTGCATGCGGTGATCCTGTGCCGGCACACCGTCGCCGGCCAGTACGCCGCGCTGGTGCGCCGGCATGCGCCGCAGGCGAAGCTGCTGTTCGACACGGTGGACCTGCACTTCCTGCGCGAACGGCGCGCCGCCGAGCTCGGCGGCAGCACCATCATGGCCCGCCAGGCCGAAGCCGCACGGCGCAGCGAGCTGGCCCTGATCGAGCAGGCCGACGTCAGCTTCGTGGTCAGCCCGCACGAGCGGGCCCTGCTGGCGCGCCTGCTGCCGCAGGCGCGGGTGGAGCTGCTGTCCAACATCCACCAGGTGCGCGGCCGCGGGCACCCTCATGCGGGGCGACGCGACCTGGTCTTCATCGGCGGCTACGGCCACCCGCCGAACAGCGACGCAATCCACTGGATCGCCGGCGAGATCCTGCCAAAGCTGCGCGAGGTATTGCCCGACATCCGCGTACACGTGCTCGGCGACATGCCGGACACGGCACGACACGAGCTGGCCACACCGGGCCTCGAATTCCACGGCCGCGTGGCCGAGCTGGCGCCGTGGCTGGACCGCTGCCTCGCCACGCTGGCGCCGCTGCGTTTCGGCGCCGGCGTGAAGGGCAAGATCAACATGTCGATGAGCCACGGCGTGCCGGTGATCGCCACCACCATCGCGGTGGAAGGCATGCAGCTCGCCGACGGCGTGAACGTGCTGGTGGCCGACGACGCGGCCGCCTTCGTCGAGGCGGTGCGGCGGCTGCAGGCCGACGGAGCGCTGTGGCAGCGACTCTCGGAACGCGGCCTCGACAACGTGCAGCAGCATTTCTCCGCGACCGCCGCCGCGGCCACGCTGCGGCGCGTGTTGGGTTAACCAGGCGGCCGCCTCATCTCACTAGCACACTTCGTCCCAGAGATGCCCGCGGCGGCCGAACACCGCGACACCACGCCGCGCCGACGACCGATTCGTACGAATGTTTGAGGCCGGGTAGAATGGGCGTTCCCGCGCCCCGGCAGGGGCGGCTCCCGAGTCAAGGAATCACCGATGAAAATTCTGGTCGGCTACAAGCGCGTCGTGGACTACAACGTGCGCATCCAGGTCAAGCCCGACGGCAGCGGCGTGGTCACCGACGGCGTCAAGCTGTCCGCCAACCCGTTCGACGACATCGCGCTGGAAGAGGCGCTGCGCCTGCGCGAGAAAGGCGTCGCCGAGGAAGTGGTCGTGGTGGGCATCGGCCCGGCCGACCTCACCGCGCACCTGCGCAACGGCCTGGCGATGGGCGCCAACCGTGCCATCCACGTGACCACCGCCGACGCCGTGCAGCCGCTGACCGCCGCCCGGGTGTTCCTCAAGCTGGTGGAGAAGGAGCAGCCGGGGCTGGTGATCCTGGGCAAGCAGGCGATCGACGACGACGCCAACCAGACCGGCCAGATGCTCGCCGCGCTGTGGGATCGCCCGCAGGCCACGTTCGCCAGCAAGGTGGAGATCGCCGACGGCAAGGCCACGGTGACCCGCGAGGTCGACGCCGGCCTGGAAGTGATCGAGGCGGAACTGCCGGCGGTGATCACCACCGACCTGCGCCTCAACGAGCCGCGCTTCATCAAGCTGCCCGATATCATGAAGGCGAAATCCAAGCCGATCGACACGATCGAGTTCGGCTCGCTCGGCGTCGAGGCGCACGAGCAGCTGAAGACCACGCACTACGCGGCGCCGGCCAAGCGCAGCAAGGGCGTGATGGTGAAGGACGCGGCCGAGCTGGTCGCGGCGCTGAAGCAGAAAGGTCTGTTGTAAACCCCATTCCAGATGCAGGAGCCCGCTCGCGGGCGATGCTCTTTCTCCCGAGACTCAGAGCAGAAGCATCGCCCGCAAGCGGGCTCCTACAACAAAAAAGCTTCGGAGACACACATGAGCAAGATCCTGGTCATCGCCGAACACCTCGGCGGCAAGCTGAACTCCTCCACCGCGCGCGCGGTGAGCGCCGCCGTTGCCGTGAAGGGCGAGGCGATCGACGTGCTGGTGCTGGCCGACAACGCCGACGCGATCGCCGCCGAGGCAGCAAAGATCGACGGCGTGAGCCGCGTGCTCACCGTCGCCCGCGCCGAGAACGCACACCCGCTGGCCGCCGTGCTGGCGCCGCAGATCGCCAAGGCTGCCGCCGGCTACAGCCATGTGTTCGTGCCGTCCACCACCTTCGGCAAGGACGTCGCCCCGCGCGTGGCCGCCCTGCTCGGCGTGGCCCAGGTCAGCGACGTGATGAGCGTGGAAGCCGCGCACACGTTCAAGCGCCCGATCTATGCCGGCAACGCGATCATCACCGTCGAGGCCGACGCTGCGCGCACCGTGGTCGCCACGATCCGCTCGGCCTCCTGGCCGGCCGCTCCCGCTGGCGCCAGCAGTGCACCGGTCGAGGCGCTCGTCGTCGACGCCGCGCTGCCCACGCATACCCGTTTCGTCGAGCTGAAGCAGGGCGCCAGCGACCGCCCCGACCTGCAGAGCGCCAGCAAGGTGGTCTCCGGCGGCCGCGGCGTCGGCTCGAAGGAAAACTTCGACATCATCTTCAAGTTCGCGGACAAAATCGGCGCCGCCGTGGGCGCTTCGCGCGCCGCCGTCGACGCCGGCTACGTACCCAGCGACCTGCAGGTCGGCCAGACCGGCAAGATCATCGCCCCCGAGCTGTACGTGGCCATCGGCATCTCCGGCGCCATCCAGCACCTCACCGGCATCAAGGACGCCGGCACCATCGTGGCGATCAACAAGGACGGCGAGGCGCCGATCTTCGAGATTGCCGACTTCGGGCTGGTGGGGGATCTGTTCAAGATCATTCCAGAGTTAGAACAGGCACTCGGCTGAGCGCCTCCCGAATATCATCGAGTTGGTTGCGCGGTGGGAATGGAGCCATAGCACGATCCACGTTGCCTCAATACTCTCAGAACAGGGATATCTGATGTCCGAAAGCGAAAGAAAAGGCCACGCTACGCTTCACCGAGATAGCCGGCTGCTCAAAGCTCAGAAAATTGTTCACCTAGTCGGTGAGGCAATCTTTGATACCGCTAGTCGCGCGCTAGAAGTGGGTTGCGGTTCCGGGGTGATCTCAAAGGCACTTCACGAAGTCAGCATGGGCAAGCTTGAAGTCCACGCTGTCGACGTAACCGACAATCGAATCGAGACCACAGGATACGCATTTCAGAAAGTTTCAGGAACAGACCTACCCTATCCGGATGGTTCGTTCGATATTGTCATCACCAATCACGTGATCGAGCACGTAGGCGGCCGGAGCGATCAGGTCAACCATCTGAAAGAATTGAAGCGAGTACTCAAACCTAATGGTGTCATCTATTTCGCGATGCCGAATAAATGGCGGTTCATCGAGCCGCATTACCACATTGCGTTACTAAGTTGGCTCCCGCAGTCTTTGGGCAATTCTTTAGTGCGTCTGAGCCGGCGTGGTACCTACTATGACTGCCGCCCACTTGGCATCCGGGGCATTCGAAAACTATTTAATGAATGCGGGCTCGATGCAAAAGACTCCACCGTCGAGGCGCTGCGCGCGACGCTCGATATCGAGCATGGCAGCCACCCGGTGACTCGTCTTGTGAATGGCTTTCTCCCCAACTGGCTACTGGCATGCGGCCTGCCGATCATGCCGACGTTTGTGTACTTGCTAAAGCCGGAGCCGCTGAAATAACGACGGGTAATCTCCGGCGGGCATGACCGCCACCTAGTCTTTCCGCACGAAATACGTCACCCCACTGCGGCACTGAGGCGGCATCACTCGGGATCGTTCGAGGGAAGAGAACTAGAGAGCCCCCGAAGCAACACCTACTAGAGTGAACCAGCCCGGATAGTCAATGAATGTGGGGTATCGATGGACTCATGGCATTACCGAAGATGCATCGTTGAAGCGTGGATCGCTTGTCATTGGGGACATGCGAACGCATGAGCCTGATGGTTGGCTAGCGCCCGGAAACCATCATCCCTTCAGGTCAACGAGGCTGCTTCACGCATAACCTAAGGCCTCGGCGACACCGTAGAAAGCTAATTGCAGGAAGCTCTCAAGAAATACTGCAGATATGTTGGATGGACTCCAATCCCGACTGAACGGGCATATGGGCCATTTTGAGAAGGCCAAACCAGGAGGTGAGCTAGACAATGCGCGTCTTTTTAACAAGCACCATGTACCCACGCGATGCCGCCGGTTGGCGTGGCGTGTTCATCAGAAACATGGTTTACGCGCTGGCGCGTGCACCTTCCATCGAACTGGCCGTGTGGGCACCACCCGGTGAACTTCCCGAGGGAGTCATCACGGCCGCCACTCCAGCGGAAGCGCAGTGGCTTGGAAAGCTCGTCGACCTTGGCGGCATCTCGCACATGATGCGGAGCGGCGGCATCCGGGCGCTGCTCGCACCGATCAAGCTGCTACTCCTGCTCGCAGCAGCCTATCGAAGGCACCCGGATACGGACATCTACCACGTCAACTGGCTGCAGTCCGCGCTGCCACTGCCACGCGACGGCAAGCCCGCCCTCATAACCGTGCTGGGCAATGACCTGAGGCTGCTCAGGTTGCCATTCATGCGCCCCCTGCTTCGCAGGATGATGCGCGGGCGCAAGGTGGCCATCTGCCCGAACGCCGAGTGGATGCGCGATCCCCTGCAACATGCATTCGGCGATGTCGCCGAGATCTGTCCCGTTTCGTTCGGCATCGACCCGGTCTGGTACGCCATAGATCGCACACCGGTCGCCAATCATCCCAAGCGCTGGATCGTGGTTGCGCGTCTTACCATGGACAAGCTCGGGCCGCTGTTTGACTGGTCATACCCGCTCTTCAAGGACGGTGCGCGTGAGCTGCACTTGTTCGGGCCCATGGAGCAGAACATCGATGTGCCCGATTGGGTGCACTACCACGGCCCCGCCGCGCCGGCGCAATTGGCCGAAGAATGGTTTCCTCACGCTTGCGGACTGGTGACGTTGAGCCGCCACGCCGAAGGACGGCCACAGGTGATGCTGGAAGCCATGGCTGCAGGCCTGCCGATCATTGCCTCCCGTATGCCGGCGCATGCCACCGTCGTCGTCGACGGCGAGACAGGCCTGCTGTGCGACTCCGAGGAAACCTACGGCAAAGCACTGAGTATGCTGGAGGACGAGGCCATCAATCGTTGCTTCGGGGAAGCGGCGCGCCATCGTGTGACCGAGGAACTCGGTACGTGGGACGACTGCGCAAATCGTTATCGGCGCATCTATACGCGCCTGCTTGAGGGAAGGAAAGATGACTAAGGCGGTACTCATTCTCGGCGGAGGCGGTTTTGTCGGGCGCAGCCTGACACGAACCTTGGCCCTGAAGGGCGAGCCGGTCATCACCGTCAACCGCAGCACGCCGGGATTCAAGCATCCCCTGGTTGAATCGGTAGTCGGCGAGTTCCGGGAACCGGAAGCTTTCACCTCTTTGCTCACACGCAGCCATACCGTCGTGCATCTTGCTTCGACATCCACGCCGGGCACGTCCGCGGCGCAGCCGCTGCAGGAGGTGAATACCAACCTGTACGTTACCGCTTCCTTGCTGCAGGCACTCCAGAATCACCCTGGCGTGGAGCTTTTGTACATGTCCTCCGGAGGTTCGCTCTACGCGGATGCCTCCGGTTTGGCATCCGACGAAAGCGCGCGTGTCCACCCGCGCTCGTATCACGGTGCAGCCAAGCTCGCTTCGGAACACCTCATCTCTGCCTGGTGCGACCAGTTTGACGGCAAGGCCACCATCCTGCGCCCTTCGAACATCTATGGGCCGGGCCAGCCCGAACGCCCCGGCTTCGGCGTCATTCCGGCCGCTTTTGGCAAAATTCTGCGCAACGAGACACTCCACGTATGGGGCGACGGCTCTGTTCGTCGCGACTATGTCTATATCGACGACCTGGTCCGACTCTGCACCATGGTTCTCGATACCCCCATGCCCAAAGGTACGAGGATCTTCAATGTCTGCAGCGGCACCAGCATCAGCCTCAACGAGCTCTTTGACGCCATGGAAGCGGCTACGGGCAGGCCATTGCATCGAAGCTACGATGCCAGCAGGGCTGTAGACGCATCGTGCATCGCCATGGACGCTGCGCATGCGGCAAAAGTCTACGGCTGGCGCCATCAGACGTCCCTGAAAGAAGGCCTGACACAGACATGGGAGTGGATGAGCCGTGCCATGTCCTGACATGGCACGCATCATCGGGAGCGGATACCTTCTCGTGAACGCCTCGCACGGGAACAACCTCCCGAGCCGTCGCCCGGGTGAGCAGTCACCGCCCTTGCCATGCGCACGCCGGAACACGCGACCATACGCTGTGGGACGCAATCCTGCCAGACCCTCAGCGGCATGGCACAAGGAATCTGCAAAAGACATATGCCGAGCATGAAGCGAATACTGAAAGGCCTTGGCCTCGTGCTTGCAGTCGTGGCCGGCGGCTATTTCGTGGTCTATGCGCATCGCGCCTTGGCTGGCAAGGATCTATCCGCGCTGCTCGACAGCAGGGTACTTGTTGCCACGGGTTGCCTTACCCTGCTCTACACCGTGTCCATTCTGACAACGGCTCTCGCCTGGGCCAGGCTGTTGCGAGCCATGCACCAGCCTGCCGGGCTCGCACGCCTGCTACCTATCTTGGCCACCACGCAGTTCGGCAAATACCTCCCTGGCAATGTAGCCCAGCACATCGGACGCATCGCATTGGCACGCGGCATGGGCGTGCAGATGTCGCCGGCACTTCTCTCCGTAGCCTACGAACTCCTGCTGGCGCTGGTCGCCAGCGCACACATTGGCGCGCTCACCCTGCTGTGGGCACCTCCAGCCGCGCTGCTGCAGCTGCAAATAACCCAGTACCGGGTGCCGTTGCTGATTGTGGTGACTTTAGGCGCACTGGCCGCATTGCTGCTTGCGCCGCGCATTGCCATGTGGGTGACCCGCTTGCGAAACCCCTCACCCAAAGAAGTCATAGCCGCGCCGGCAAGATTGCACCTCGATCCGGCAACGGTCGGTAGCTGCTACGCGCTGTATGCGAGCAGCTTCGTCATGATTGGCTATGGCCTCTGGCTGGTTGCCGGTTCGTTGACGCCTGCTGGCGCATTGATGCCTGGCCCGGTGTTCTTCATCGGCGCATTCGCCAGCAGCTGGATCCTCGGCTTTGTCGCGCCCGGTGCACCGGCCGGCCTCGGTATCCGAGAAGCCATGTTGAGCGCATGGCTCAGCGGGGTGCTGCCCCCCGTGGAAGTGGTCCTGCTTGTTGTCGCACTGCGCATAGCCACCACCCTCGGGGATCTGATCAACTTTATCTGGGGGAGTGTGGTCATGTTTCGGCAGCGTAATGGTTGATATGAGAACGCTCACTCGTTTGGCGCGCCCAAGCAGAGATCGCGCCCGGGCAACCCCAGAAGAGCCGATGCCTTCGATCACGCAGCACGCAGTCTGGAGGCTTCCCGAGTCAAACCGCCCGAATGCTATCGTGCCGCACGACTCCAACAATCTGAGACGTGATCGAACTCCGACACGTATGCGAACCTTGCTCCAAGGACGACTATGAAACTCATCATCCAGATCCCCTGCCTCAACGAATCCGAGACTTTGGCCATCGCCCTGGCTGAATTGCCCCGCGAAGTCGAAGGTTTCGATACGGTCGAATGGCTGATCATCGATGATGGCTCGACCGACAACACCGCGGAGATTGCCCGGCAGAATGGCGTCCATCATGTCGTGCGCCACTCGGTGAACCGGGGCCTCGCGGTGGGCTTCATGTCCGGACTGGACGCGTGCCTGAGCCTGGGGGCCGATGTCATCGTCAACACCGACGCCGACAACCAGTACTGCGGTGCCGACATCCCCAAGCTCACGGCGCCGATCCTGGCCCACGAGGCCGACATCGTCATCGGCGCGCGCCCGATCGACGAGACCGAGCACTTTTCCTGGATCAAGAAGAAGCTGCAACACCTTGGTAGTTGGGCCGTGCGCATGGCAAGCAAGACCGACGTCGCCGATGCGCCCAGCGGTTTTCGCGCCATGTCGCGAGACGCCGCCATGCGGTTGAACGTATTCAACGCCTATACCTATACGCTGGAAACCATCATTCAAGCCGGCCAGAGCAACCTCAGGATCGTGTCCGTTCCGATTCGCACCAATGGCGACCTGCGCCCCTCCAGGCTGGTCAAGAGTATTTCGAGTTACGTCAAGCGTTCGTTGATCACGATCCTGCGCGTCTTCGTGATCTATCGCCCGCTGGCGCTGTTTTCCTATATTGGATCTATCTTCGCCGTGATGGGGCTAATCAGCGGCGTCCGCTTTCTTTACTATTACCTGGACAACGGTGGCGAAGGCCACATCCAGTCGGTCATCTTCGCCTCGCTGTGCATCACGCTGGGCATGTTGCTGTATATGATTGGCCTGATCGGCGATCTGATTGCTACTAATCGCAAGCTATTAGAAACAATCAACCTGCGGCTGCGCAGGATCGAACTTGACTCACTTCAGGGGGGTTCGCGTGACTGATTTGACCGTAGGAAATTCGACCATGGCCCATCGGAACCTGTTGACTGCAGCTGCACACCGTTTCACCCAGGCAGGCCTCTTGTTGTTGATCGCCTGGTTGCTCCTAATAATCGTAGCAGGGGCCATGTCAAGAAGCCTCGAATTCGACGGGGCAATGAATCTGCTGATGTCGCGCTCCATCGCCGAAGGTAACGGCCCACGTGAGGTCTACGACACTCATGACTTGTTCCCGGCTGCCGTTCAGACCAAGGAGCCCTTTGTCTTGCTGGGAGCCTTGGTCTTCAAGCTATTTGGTGTCGGCCAGCTACAAACCCAGTTGCCAAATCTGATCTATCTAGGCCTGCTCTGCACGGTACTTCTAGTAACTCTGCGTCGACTATTCGGCACGATGACATCACTGCTGGTTATCGTGTTATTGCTTTCTTCTCCGTCAATTATTCAGTACGGCTTGCGCGGTTATGGCGAATTGCCGACGCTATTCTTCGGCTTGGCGGCACTATCTGTTGTGGCATGGCCCGGCCCTTGGCCTCTTCGTGCGTTAAGCCGGTGCATCTTCGCCGGGGCCTTGATCGGATTGGCATTGGCCACCAAGGTAGTTGGCATCGTGCAGGTGGCCACCGTCGGGATGGTTCTACTTATCCGCCTCCTCGCGGAGCCTGGCAGCACTTTACGAAGCTTTATCCGGGACGTAGCCGCCTTTGTATCAGGCTTTACCATTCCATTATTGCTGGTTGAGCTGTGGCGCCTGTTTTGGATGGGCACTACGGATTACGTCGAGTGGTGGGCGTTCATGTGGTCATCGATCATGGCGCAATCGGGAGCAACGCCACGAGACCCTCAGGGCTTGCTTTTCGCGAAAATCACTCAACATTTTAGAATTCTCTGCTCCAACGTCGGTCTCAGCCCCTTCGCTATGACGGGCGCCATCGTGATGCCGCTAGTCGCGCTTGCGTTCGCCTATTTCGTGGCCTACACCAAAGAGCAGAAACGCCGTTCCAGGTGGTTTCTTCTTGGCTTGCTGCTCTTGATCGGACTGTACTTTCCTTGGTGGCTGGCAATCGTCCCTAACGATAAAGCCTGGCTGCGATACCTGTACATAGGATTACTCTCACTAGAGGCGATTGCAGGAATCGCCATAGTAGCTAATGTTTGCGGAGTGCTCAGGCCGGGCAAATTTGTGGTGCGGCTGACCCATCTGACATTAGCCATCATCCTCGCAAGCATCTATGCATCATTCACAATGAGGGCACTGAGCAATCCGATTTCCTTCGGTCCGGGTGATGAGATCACCCGAACCAGGGAGGCTGCGCAGTTGATATCTAGGCTCCCTGCGGACGCGATCATCTTCGGTTATGGTTGGTATTCAGCCCCGACGATTCAGATCTACACCCATCGGTCGTTCATAGATCTGACCGATTATCCGATCGGAAAGTTGATCGGCAAGGATGCATATATTGTCGCGGATCGGCCGACGCTCGTCACCGGTATTCTCGCACGCGTACTCGCACGCTACCCCCACCATGCACTGATGCGGTCAAATTCATTTGCACAAGTGTTCGCGGTAGATTTTTCCAATCCAGTAGATCCGTTTATCAAGGCAAGCAAAGCGGCAATTGCATCGAAAGCCGCATTCGCCGATCACGACTACCTCTTAACCGAGGGCATGGAGCCATTCAATCCGATCGGTGGTCGTTTTATAGAATCCGATAGTGAAATCCTTCTCGACTACAAAGGACAGTCAAACTTTCAGCTGAAAGGATACATGGATGCCGCACAACCATCGTACTACCGGTGGCCGGGCGCACTTGATGGGCGGATCATCATCGGTCATTGCCCGCCATTGAATTTCAGCTTTGTAAAGCCCGGCTGGCGAGATTTCCGGCTCCCGCTTAAGTGCAGGCCCACGCTCGGAGAACATGTGCGCGTTCGCATACTCCTCGACAACGTTTTTGACCTGCCTTGGGTGAAGAATCGCCAGCGAGCCATGCTTTTGAGCGAGATCGGTTTCGTGGATTAAGAGGCGACGCCCTCAATTTTGAGTAACACTGAGGTTTTGAGCCTAGTCCCCCAGCCGACTGAGATTGGACGTGAAGAAGCGGGTTACCGGAGAGCAGATCCTCAGGTTCCTGCGCGGAGCGGAAACTGGCATGCCGGTGAAGGAGCTGCGCCGCGAGGGTAATCCCCCCACAGGTTAGCTGACGCCAGAAGTGGAATTTTCTCGTAGTCTTTCCCGAGGAGGTTCCATGAAAAAATCCCGATTCACCGATAGCCAGATCCTGGCCGTACTCAAGCAAGCCGAAGCGGGCACACCGGTGCCGCAGCTGTGCCGCGAGCATGGCATCAGCTCAGCGACGTTCTACAAGTGGCGCAGCAAGTTCGGCGGCATGGATGCGTCGCTGATGTCCCAGCTCAAGGAGCTGCAGGACGAGAACCGGCGCCTGAAGAAGATGTACGCCGACGCGCAGCTCAGTGCCGAGCTGCTGAAGGAGGCGATGGCAAAAAAATGGTGAGGCCATCTCAACGCCGGGAGATGGCCCGATGGGCAGTGGAGAACGGGCGCACGAGTATCCGGCACGCCTGCCAGACGTTCGCCTTGAGCGAGACCGGCTACCGCTACCAGGCCAAGGCGAGCGCGGAGAACGCGCGCATCGCGGATTGGCTGATCCGGCTGACCACGGCCTATCGTGACTGGGGCTTCGGCCTGTGCTTCCTGCACCTGCGCAACGTCAAGGGCTTCGGCTGGAACCACAAGCGTGTCTATCGGATTTATCGGGAGCTCGAATTGAACCTGCGGATCAAGCCCAGAAAACGGATCGTGCGCGAGCGGCCCGAACCATTGGCGGTGCCTGATGCGATTAACCAAGTGTGGTCGATGGACTTCATGCACGACCAGCTCAGCGACGGACGCAGCTTCCGGTTGTTCAATGTGCTGGACGACTTCAACCGCGAAGGGTTGGGCATCGAGGTCGATCTGTCGCTGCCGGCGGCTCGCGTGATCCGCGCGCTGGAGCAGATCATCGAATGGCGTGGCAAGCCACAGGCGATCCGCTGCGACAACGGCCCCGAATACATCAGTGGCACGCTACTGACCTGGGCGGAACAACAGGGCATCCGGATCGAGCATATCCAGCCGGGCAAGCCGCAGCAGAACGCCTATGTCGAACGCTACAACCGAACCGTGCGTTACGCCTGGCTTGCACGAACCCTGTTCGACTCGGTCGAGCAAGTGCAGGACATGGCCACCCGCTGGCTATGGACATACAACCACGAGCGCCCGAACATGGCGCTCGGTGGCATCACGCCGATGCAGAAATTGGCACTCGCCGCTTAGCTCCACTTTTGCTGTCAGTTAAAAGTGGGGGGATTACCGGTGCAGAAAGCCTAGCATCCAGCCGGAAGGTATGTACCCGTTTGCCCTGCCGTACTCAATCACGCGTCGCAGTGGCCGGACCGCGATTGGTCAATCACCTAGACATTCCTAACCACGCTTTCTCAACACGATGAGCGCCTGGTCATATGCGCTACCTACCGGCTTGAACTCAAGTAAATCAAACTGATCTGATAGCTCTCTCACCACATATGCTTCAGGGATAAATGCCTCACCATAGAAAGACTCATTCATCGCGCCGCCGCCACTTAACCCGTTCCCCGTCGTAAATAGAAATTCACCGGAGCGATAGCGCTCCCGCATGATGTTTGCGTCCGGAACCATCGCGGCTAGGGCGGCCTTGTATCCAGTCAGCTCAGTCCCGGATTCGCGCAGGTACTGACAATAATCGAGGAACACCTCACTTCTCGTAGTGAAGGCAAGTATGCCACCGGGGCGAAGGACTCGATGGAATTCGTGCATCCAGGCAAGAAACGCTTTTTCGGACAGATGCGAAAATACGGAATAGGCCGATACGAGATCTATACTTGCGGGGGCGTGATGGCACGGCGGCATTGCATAACATTGATCGAAATTCGCCGATCCAAAGAGCGCACGACACTCTGTGACAAACTGCAAGACAACGTCAACCCCGTAAAGATTCGCTAATTTGACGTCGCGCATGAAGAAACGTGTTATCCGCCCCCAACAAGAACCGAAGTCGAGTACTTTGGCATCTTCACTCAGCCCGTATCCGGCAGGCTCTATCACGTTACAAACGTCGCTATAAAAGGAATGCGCCTGACGCAATGCCTGCTCACCGGCAAGACTGGTGGTATTCCTCTGCAAATCCTCGCTAGGAAAGCCCGGTAGCAAATCACCATGAGGCGATCGCAGCGATGCATCCGAAAGGCTGGAAATCATTTGTGAAAGCCATGCCTCTTGTGAGATACGCCCCTTATTCATATACCTCTCCTTGTGCTGTAAGTGCGGTAGTGACATCTGCTTCGCTACTTATGATCGCTCGATTTTGGAAGGTTAAAATAGTTTATCCACGATACGCCGTGAAGCGTCCTCGTTTTTCCGAGTCACCCGGAAATAGAGGAGACTGATGATGCCACGGCGTAGGCGACGGGCGAAAGCCCGACGAGTGAGCGATGGGGTCGTTGAAGGTTGTATCGATGGCGCCAGAAAATACGATCCGGGGATTCATTTGAACTGCACATCGAGTTCGAGCCCGCTAACCATTTATGGCGCCCTACATCAGCTCGGTGCATTGCTGCGCCACAACATCAGACTCAGCGTCGGCTCGAAGCAAAGGGGCTGAATTACTTGAAGTTTACTTGCCATCCACCGTCACAGATGTTTGGTTTTCCATCTGCCTGGGCAACCAGATAGAGATGATATAAGCCCGCAGGGACGGCTTTGATTGGAAGCTCCAACAGGAACCCACTGTTCTCCGGCAAGGCCGGGTTGCTGGTTGACGCAGCCACGTCGGCCCGCTTGATCGATGGCGTCAACTTCACCTGGAAATTGCGCCCTCGCGTGTTGTCGTCGAGACGAAGCCAGAAACTCGGCGCGGCCAATTGTGGCGCAGCGATCCAGCCACTGATGCTGTGCGTTCTGGACAATGCAGCTTCGATCGGCGTCGCCTGGAAGGGCGCCTTGTCGAACCCCTCGATATTGCAGGTTGTGATCACGGCGGCAGCGGGTTCGGGCACATAGGCAACGGGCGCCATCGGCACCATGGATTCTGCAGCGCTAGCCGCCCCGGCAGGTGTGGGCGCGTCCTTGTCTGGGCCGCTGCAAGCCGCCAAAAGCAACCCTGCTGCGAGAGCCGACATTGCGACGAGGGAAAAACGATCGTGTTTGGACATGGCGTGTGGATTCGCTTTGCGGTGATGAGTGGAAGTGAATTTAAGACGAAAGAGCAGGCTGCCAGCCAGCGCGCTCCCGGATCGCTTGCCAGGTGGCGCGTATGCCAGACGCGAGTTCGATCCTTGGGTGCCAGCCAAAATCGGTTGTAGCTCTTGTGATATCAAGCACAATCTCGGCCACGTCATACTCACGCGCTGACGCATACTCGGCCGGGAGACTGGCACCAGTCGCCTCACGCACCACTTCGAGTATCTGATTGAGGGTGTGACCTTTGCCACTACCTACATTGACCGCGTCTGTCAGCCGCCCGCCAGCGGTAGTGACAGCGAAAGTCAGCAGATCGTCAATGTGCAGATAGTCCCGAACAATTTCGCCATCGCCCCAGATGCGCACCCCTTCGCCGGTATGAGCCTTGCCGAGGAAAGCCACAATGACTCCTTGCAGGCCAGCACCCGACTGTCGCGGGCCATAGGGGTTGGATGGGCGGAGGATCAGGGGGTCGAGGCTGCCAAACTGCTCGTACATCAGCAGATAATTCTCGATCGCCACCTTGACGCCCCCGTAGGACGAGATCGGGTGAAGGGCCTGGGTTTCCGGCACGGGCAATTGCCGTGGATTGCCGTACACGATTCCACCGGAGGAAAAGAACACCAACCGGCGCTTCACCGCTTCGATCATTGCGCGGCACAAGTTCAACGCGCCAATAAGATTAGATTGCACATCCGCCGTCGGATCGAGATTCGATGTGCTGGGTACCGTGGAGCTGGCCAAATGGAAGACCAGCTTGACCCCGTCTAACAACGCCGGGAGTCCCGCCACATCGGCCAGGCTGTCCATGATGTAATCCACACCGCACCAGTCGACATCAGCCCCCGGCGCAGACTGGTCCAGCACGCGAACACAGTACCCGGCCGCACGAAGCCGATCTACCAACCCGGAACCGATGAAGCCGTTCCCGCACGTCACCAGCGCTAGCACCGATCAGCCCCCACGACCTGCCCAGACGCAATTCCGAAGTAGTCACGTAGCGCAGCCCGATACGCCTCGGCAGTTGCGATGGATTGCGCGCTCATGGGGAACATGGACCGCGCTTGCTCCTGCAGTTCGACCACCTCTCGGTATTGTGCTGCAGCGGCTGTTCCCAGCGTGACACTCTTGCTGTGCCGGCGATGGCGGTTGCTCACCCGCGGGTCGTAGTAGACCTTGCCCGCATGGAGGATATGCAGATACACGAGCCAGTCACCCGCCACTTGGTAGCGGAGCACATGATCCAGCTGGCGCTCCATCACCTCGTGCAGGGCCTCCCGCCTGAACAGCACCGCGCTCACATTGGGAATCGTATTCTTGATGCCCAACGCCGCGTCGACCTCTTGGGTACCGCTCGCCAAGTAGGAGCATGTCCAGCGCTCGGTCGACAAGTCGTTGGTGTAAGACAGATAGTCAGACATCAGCAGTCGCCCTTGCTCGTCGATGGCTTCTGACTGGCAATAGCCGATCAGAACCTCAGCATCCCGGGACATGCCGCGTAACATGCGCTCAAGAAACTCCGGCATGGCCAAGTCATCGGCCTCGGCGATCCACACATATTCGCCCCGCGCGAGCTCCACTCCACGCTGCCATTGCCGGAAGACGGAACCGCTGTTAGAACGATTGATGACGATGCGCGGCTCAGGCTGCAGCGAATGCCTCAGGCGCTGGATGGTTTCCACACTATCGTCGCTGGAGCCGTCGTCCAGAATGATGATCTCGTAGACCGGCACGCTCTGTCCGGCGATGCAGGCAAGTCGCTCCGGCAGGTAGCGCGCATAGTTAAAGTTGGGCACTACCACGGAGACGCGGGGAACCCGCATGCCGCCTAGGCAGAGCAGATCCATCACATAGCCGCGGAAAGAGAATTCCGCGTCTATGAGTTCGCTGCCGGCGCGGCCCAACCGCAGTCGCTCGTCGTCGTCGGCAAGCAGTTCCAGGATGGTCGATGCATACCTCTCTACGTCGAAAGTCGGCACCACGGCGCCGACGCCACGCTGCATCAGGTCGGCCCCCCCCCCAGTGCCCTCGAACGCGACCACTGGGACGCCCACCGACAGGCTTTCGAGAACGACAGACGGAAACGGGTCTTCCCGCGACGACAACGCGTAGAGATCTGAGCCCGCATAGTAGTCATCCGTATCGAAGTCCAGGCCCATGAAATGGAAACGCCCCTCCAGATCGCCCTTGGCGATGGCCGCGGCGTTCTCGTTCCGCAAGGTCTCGTCGAGGTGTCCGACCCAGACGAAGTGCAGAGAAGGGTCGACCTTGCAGCATATAGCAGCGGCGGCCAGCAGTAGATCCACTCCCTTGCGCCGGTCAGCGTAACCGATCGCCAGCACGATTCGGGCCTTCGACTGCAAGCCAAGCCTCGCCCGCAACCGTGCCCGCGCTTCGGAGAGATCCGTGGCACCACGATATCTGCTGCGCGTAAATAATCCCTGGGGACGGATTACCGAACGCATGGCCAGCAGGTCCGCATCGACGAGCCCCGACAGGCCCTCACACACCGCCATCGACGGCAGGATGACCTTGTCCGAATACCTCACCAAGTCACGAACCTCGGTCTCAAGTCCGTAGTCGCGGATGAGCTGCGGCAATTCGTGTACCAAGGTCACCACCGGCAAACCGGCTGCCGAAACGGCCTGAGTGATCCGTCCGGAAACGGCAGTATTGGCGATGACCAGCTCGACGCCCGACTCGCGCAACCCGGCCAGCAAGGCATCCAGCCGCTCGGGCGGGATGCCGGTCAAGTCATGTACGCGAGCCGTCTCCGCAAAGGCTGGCGCAAGCTGCCCCCCGTCCATCAGCAGCACGTCCACCTGCATACCGAGGCCAGACACCAGCTCTCGCGCCATATTCAACGCTAGATACTGTGCGCCATGTGGCCGTGCATCATGGGAAATGATCGCCACCCGCCGGCCCGCGACAAACTTCGGTTCCGGGTTCGCCTGCAACGCGGCGCGCGTCTGGTCGAGATAAGCGTAACCATAGCGGCGATCAGGCTCCAAGTAGGCACCTTCCGCCCATTCATTCCACGCGTTGATGAACAACATCCGCTCGCCGGCCACCGGATATTTCCGCGCGTAGTCGATGGCCATATCCAACCACTCGCGGTATCGCGCCGGCGTGGCGTTGGCGAAGGTATAGCCGCGCCCAGGCTTGCGCGCTTCGTTGTCCCACGAGGGAAATACGCCGCGGATCATGTCGAAGTCGACCGTCGAATGTTCGCGGGCGCGTTCTATCACAGTACCGTAGTCGATCACGTAACCGGAGTAATCCGGGTTCACGATCTGCAGCCTGTCGTTCACCGGGTCGAGTCCGCGCGCCAGCTTGTGCGGCGGAAACTCAATGGCCATGTCAAAGTCGAAGACACGCGGATCCTCTACGTCGAACTGCACCATCGCCAGCATTATTTCGCCGATGCCTGACTTGCGACAATGATCGCGCCAGCGCTGCTGCGTCGCCTTGGCATCCGGCAAGATCGAGGGGCGATACAGCACGATGAGCGGCTTGCCGTCCACCCGAATGTAGCGAGGATCGCGCAACAAAGGCTCCAACGCCGTGATAAATGCGATGTCGTCCTCAGGTGAGTGGTTCTGCCCGATCAGGACATCCTGATCCATACCATCCCATCGCCGGCTCCAGTTCTCGTTTGCCCAGCAGATGCAGAATGGGAAATCGATGTCCTTGTTGGCGACGAACTGTTCCAGCGGCCGCTCCAGCAGGCGGCGCCCACCGAACCAGTAATAGTGAAAGCAGAAGCCCTGCAAGCCGTAATGCTTGGCCAGTTCGACCTGTCGCCGCATGACATCCACCAGGCGCAGGTCGTAAAAGCCAAGTTCCCCCGGAAGGCGGGGCTGGTAGTGCCCCACGAACTGCGGAACCGCCTTGGAAACGTTGGTCCATTCAGTGAACCCGCGCCCCCACCAAGCATCGTTCTCGGGAATCGGGTGGAACTGCGGCAGATAAAAGGCGATCGCACGCACATCGATACGGGACAAATCCGCTGGCTTGTCATCCATGGCTACATATTCGACGGATGTGCCACTGGCGGCTTCGTTGAGTCCGCTCAGTACATGGCTGGCTAGGCTGGGTGTCGGATCTCCTGCGCTGCCAGAATAGTGCTGTGACTGCAGTGATGGCGACGATGGAGTGGTCGGCATACTGCCAACCTGCATTATCGCGACCCCAACGCCGCGATGATCTTCGAATGCCCGCCAAGCGCGATAACTACGAGTATTGCTGATCAACGGGGCGAGCGTGCGGAACACCTTACCCTTTAGGGCCAGACGGCGATGCGTAGGCAGCGGCAGTCGCTCATAACAGAATTTCACGCTGCGTCCCAACGTAGCTTTCCAGGATCGTGGCGATAGCGCCTTACGCATCCAGCGCAGAGGCGTCGTGATGCGCCAACTGGTCGACGACTCAAGCTGGTGGATCCTTGTCTCACGGCTATCAAGTTCGTCGATAAGCCGCTGGATCTGGATATCCCGCTTACTCTGTGCATCCTGCATGTCAGCCAATCGGCTGCGCAACTCATTGGCAACACCCTCAATGTGCTGCACGGTGCTGGCGGCAGACTCCGCCTCACTTTGCTCGTTCGTCCGCAATGCCGCATCAAGATCAATCAGGCGTTGCTTGACCTGGTCCAGCGCACTTGCACTGGATTCCGCCATGTTGTTCACATGGGTCTTCAACTCTGTATCGAGCGCGGCCAAACGCAGCCTCGCCTGCTCGGCCGCATTTGAACTCGATTCGACCAAGCTGCGGACATGCGCCTTCAGTTCCGCATCGAATGCAGACAGGCGTTTCTCTACCTGCGGCAATATTTGATCCAGCGACTGGCCAAAAACGTGTGCCTGGTCTCGTGCGCTCGCACGGAGGGCATCCAGTTGTCCGGCAAGTGATCCACATGTAGTGCCGAGTTCAGCGAGCGCTGATTGCTGATGCTCAATCCGAGCTTTCATCTCACCTACGGCAGTGGCGAACTGTACCTCGGTAGCCGCGGTCCGTTTCGACAGATCGTAGAAAGTGTTCTCCAAGGCGCCCATCCTTGCTTCGCTTGCCACTTCCCTCTCCTCTTCCTTGTGCGCCTTCTCGCGCAACTCTTTCTGCAATGCCGTGAACCCCGACCCCAAATGATCCATACCCCCAGCCATGGCACTGACGATGGTACCGATCTTCTGAACCAACAGATCATGACTACCCGAAATCGATTTGCCAATATCCTCTGCAAGCTTTTCGTAGCTAGCGGCGTCGAGTGCAACCTCGGAGACAATCGGCTGTGAGGCGGCACGCGCCTCCGCTACCTGAGCTCTGGCCTCGGCCTGCCAGCGCAAGTTGATGAGTTGGTCGACATGTTCGGCATACAAACCTGCCACGCTTCGATACGTTTTTTCTAACCGGGAAACGGCATTCCAGGTTCTCTCACCCGTGCTTATGGAAAGGCATCCCTGATAAAGCTTACCAGCGAGCTCAGGCATGTCGTTGTCGGCGACCCCAGTCACGTTCTCCGGATCCACCATATGGTGGCGACGTCCCTTGCTGAGAAAAGCATGCACTTCGGTAGTCGCCGCATCCAACGTCACTGGCCACACGAACTCCAATTCGTCAGCTACGCGTTGCATCGTCCCGCGCCAATCCATCATCAGTTGATCGTAGGTGATCAGCGCTCTGCGCTCATGTCGACTTGCAGCCTCTGCCTCCATCAAATACTGCACCCACATCAGGTACAGCGGCCCACGCAACCAGTTATTGCGCACGTGTAACGAGTCGACCACCTCTCTCGGGTTGCGTACTACGAACAGGCAATCCACTGCGTAATTCAGCCCACGCAAAGCCTTGATCCAGATCGGTGCCGTAAGGCAAATCCGTGGATCCTTGATTACCGACAGCGAACTCGGCTGGAAATCCTGCCGAATCAGCGTTTCGATACATGCGAGTGCTTCTCCGGCTGCCTCGGTGCTCTGCCAGTCCTGAGGCATTTCACGCATGTCATACCAGGTACGCCCCAACCCTTCCAACAGCGTGTCATTGATCCGTACGGCTTCGGCATGCTCCCAAAAACCATCCGGATTGTCCGGACCCGGCTCAATCAGGTTGTCACCGAGATGTGCTCCGAGCAAATTCACCACTCGCGCGGCGGCCGACGTGCCACTGCGATGCATGCCAAGCACCAGCAGGATGCGTGATTGTTCGGGCCGGGTCGTCACGACGGCGTCTCCGCGATGCTCATGATCTCCAGCACGGGAGCAATATCCAGATCAATCATTGTCGTAGCCAACCTTCCAGGCTCGTGAATGACCTTGAACATCACCGCGTCAATCCAGCGATCGAGATAAACCTCCTCCTCACCCAAGCAACCTTGCACGCCCGCGTTGAGGAAATAAGCACCAGAGGCAAACATGCAGGGAAACCGGAAGCGCACATCGAGCACGGTTCCAGCATCCACCCAAGCGAGGCTGTCCCCGGTCCAGGAAGTCACGCATCCAGCCAGATCCAGTCCAGTGATGTTCTTGATCAGCATGCCACAGCGAACCGCGGAGGCGCCACGATCGAACCGTACCCGATAGGTATAGACATAATCTCGCTGGGCCTTGAGCACGTTGACACGCCGACCATCAAGCGTCTCGATGTGCGGATCCTCGATCGCCGCCGCGATGGCATCGTAACGATATGTGCTCTTGGGCAACATACCCTCCTCGAAATAGGACTCTTTATCCGAGTTCAAGAGCTTTGTCGGATCGACAGTCTCCACAATGGAGGAGTCGACTTGTGCATCCACGTCCCCAATGTTGGCCTGCAGAGTATCTGCCTCGCTTCCGCTCTTAATTGCCGCACGAATGCTCGCAAGTTTGTCTGACGGCGAGTACAGGATTTTCTGATAGCGCGAAACGATATATTTCGGACTGCCTATGGCGATCAGTTCACCGCCGTCGAGCAGTACGGCGCGATTGCACAATTCCACCACCGTGCTGGCCGAATGCGACACGAACAGGATCGTGGCGCCTTCCTCGCGGATCCGATTGATTCGTGCGAAACACTTGCGCTGAAAAGCTTCGTCACCGACTGACAGTGCCTCATCGACGATCAAGATGTCTGGCGTGACGTTGATAGCCACGGCGAAGGCCAGTCGCACATACATGCCACTAGAATAAGTTCGTACTGGGCGCTCCATGAAGTCGCCAATTTCCGCAAAAGCTGCAATGGAATCGAAACGCTGTTCTATCTCCTCTTGGCTCAACCCGAGTACCATGCCATTAAGAAACACGTTCTCGCGACCGCTGAATTCCGGATTGAAACCTGAGCCAAGTTCGAGCAACGCTGCCACACGGCCGTTGACATTGACCTGTCCTGCGGTTGGGGCCTGGGTACCACAGATGATCTGCAGCAATGTGGACTTGCCCGACCCGTTACGCCCGACAATGCCAAGAGTTTCGCCACGGTCAATGCTGAAAGACACGTCGCGCAGCGCAATGAACTCTTGGTACCAGCGCTGTTTGTTGCGCACGGATAGCATCTGCAGCAGGCGATGATGTGGCTGGGCATACACCGGAAACGCCTTACTGATGCTGCTGATCTCGATGGCATGCGCTTCAGAGGACATCAGAGAATCCCTTGCGGGTCTTCTGGAACCACCAGAAACCAACCCACGCGAACAACAGGCTCACCAGACTGTAAGTGCCAAGACCGATCCAATTTGGCATATGCCCCCAGACCAATACCTCGCGCGCCTGTTCGATGATAAACGTGGCTGGATTAGCCATGATTACGGGCTTGAATTGAGGAGGCAGGTTTTCCATCGAATAAAACACTGGAGCTAGGAACATCAATGCCGTCGTCAGAATACCCACGGTCTGATTGACGTCACGCATGAAGACCCCCACCGAAGCCAGGAACCAACTCGCACCCAGGATGCCGACGACAAACGGCAGGATTATCAAGGGTAAGAGGAGCGCAGTGAGATGTGGCACCCCGACTAGAAAAAGATAAGCCAGAAACCAGACAAGCATGCTGATCGCAGCATGGAACAGAGACGCTCCCATGCCAATGACAGGTAATATCTCCAGTGGAAACACTACCCGCTTGACATAGCTCGTGTTGCTTGTAATCAGCACCGGTGCACGATTGATGTTATCGGCGAGGATCGTATATACGATCATGCCGACGAAAAGCACAATAGCAAAACTGGTTTTCCCGGTACCTGCGGCACTGGCCCAACGTGAATGGAAAACCGTCGTGAATACGAACGTATAAACCAACAGCATCAACAAAGGATTGAAGAACGACCAAGCCAAGCCCATGAACGAACCGCGGTAACGGCCAACCACTTCACGCACTGTCATCTGTCGGATCAACGCCCGATGCCTCCATACGGCCTTTACCATGGCCCACGGCGTAGTCGACTGGCGAAAATGTGGATCCAATGTTTACTACTCCTGCTGGCACACCCCAAAAGACGTAATGCAATTTATCCACCTCAGACCAGAGCATCCTCAAGCTCGGCCCGCAGATCTCCGATATCCTCTACCCCCACTGACAACCGCACCAACCCGTCACTAATACCCAGCCGCTTGCGATTGGCCGCGGGCACCGAAGCGTGGGTCATGATGGCGGGATGTTCGATCAGGCTCTCGACGCCGCCGAGCGATTCGGCCAGCGCGAACAGTTCGCAGCGCTCCAGCATGCGCTTGGCCTTTTTCAGGCCGCCCTTCACCTCGATCGTGACGATGCCGCCGAAGCCGTGCATCTGGCGCTTCGCCAGCGCGTGCTGCGGGTGACTCTTCAGACCGGGGTAGATCACCCGCTCGATCGCCGGGTGCCTTTGCAGCCAGGTGGCCAGCTCCAGCGCGCTGGCGCAGTGCTGGCGCATGCGCAGGTGCAGGGTCTTCAGTCCGCGCATGGCGAGGAAGGCGTCGAACGGGCCGGCCACGGCGCCCACCGAGTTCTGCAGGAAGGCCATCTGGCCGGCCAGATCCTGGTTGCCGGCGACCACAATGCCGCCGACCATGTCGGAATGGCCGTTGATGTACTTGGTGGCCGAATGCAGCACCAGGTCGGCGCCGTATTCCAGCGGGCGCTGCACCATCGGCGAGCAGAACGTGTTGTCGACCACCAGGATCAGGCCATGCTTCTTCGCAAAGGCGGCGACCTTGGCCAGGTCGACCAGCTTCAGCATCGGGTTGGTCGGCGTTTCGGCCCAGATCATCCGCGTGTTCGGCTTCAGCGCGGCCTTCAGCGCCGCCGTGTCGTTCAGGTCGACGAAGCTGAAGTCCAGCCCGGCCGAGCGCCGGCGCACCCGCTCGAACAGACGGTAGGTGCCGCCGTAGAGGTCGTCCATCGCGATCACGTGGCTGCCCGAGTCGAGCAGGTCCAGCACGGTCGCCGCCGCGGCCAGGCCCGAACCGAACGCGAAGCCGGCGACGCCGCCTTCCAGGTCCGCCACACAGCGTTCGTAGGCCATCCGCGTGGGGTTCTGCGTGCGCGAGTACTCGTAGCCCTTGTGCTTGCCCGGGCTTTCCTGCACGTAGGTGGAGGTGGCGTAGATCGGCGTCATGATCGCGCCGGTGGACGGGTCGGGGTGCTGCCCGGCGTGGATCGCACGCGTTCCGAGTCCGTGGTGGGTGGCAGGCGTCTTCTTGGGCATGGCGGGTATCGCAGGCAAAGGCGGTGCCGGCAGTATGGGCACCACGTGGAGGATCACGCATTGTACCCGTGCCGCCATGCTTTGCCTTAACGTCGACCGCGGCCCGGCCAGCCTGCCGCCGTGCCGCGCGCCGGTTTGTGCGGCTGTCGTGCAACAATAAGCATTTCATTACTCGAAGGGATGCGCGATTTATGAAAACCCTGCTGGTCACCGGCGGCGCCGGCTTCATCGGCGCGAATTTCGTGCTGCAGGCGGTGGCCGACGGCCTGCGCGTGGTCAACCTGGACAAGCTCACCTACGCCGGCAACCTCGACACGCTGGCCCCGCTGCAAGGTGATGCGCGTCACGTTTTCGTGCAGGGCGACATCGGCGACCGCACGCTGGTGGCGCAGCTGCTGGCCGAACACCAGCCCGACGCCATCGTGAACTTCGCCGCCGAGTCGCACGTGGACCGCTCGATCGACGGCCCGGCCGAGTTCGTGCAAACCAACGTGGTGGGCACGCTGGGCCTGCTCGAGTGCGCGCGCGACTACTGGCGCGGCCTGGAAGGCGCTGACCGCGAGAGCTTCCGTTTCCTGCATGTCTCCACCGACGAGGTTTACGGTTCGCTGGGGGAAACCGGCATGTTCACCGAGACCACGCCGTACGCGCCGAACTCGCCGTACTCGGCCTCGAAAGCCGCCTCCGACCACCTGGTGCGCGCGTTCCACCACACCTACGGCCTGCCGGTGTTGACCACCAACTGCTCGAACAACTACGGCCCATACCAGTTCCCGGAGAAGCTCATCCCGCTGGTGACCGCCAAGGCGCTGGCCGGCGAGGCGCTGCCGGTGTACGGCGACGGCCTCAACGTCCGCGACTGGCTGTTCGTGGGCGACCACTGCAGCGCGATCCGCCGCGTGCTGGAGGCCGGCCGCGTGGGCGAGACCTACAACGTGGGCGGCAATGCCGAGCGCACCAATATCACCGTGGTGAAGACGATCTGCGCGCTGCTGGACGCGCGCCGTCCGCTGGCCGACGGCCGCGCGCGCGAAGCGCTGATCACCCACGTGCGCGACCGTCCCGGCCACGACCGCCGCTACGCGATCGACTCGAGCAAGCTGCAGCGCGAGCTGGGCTGGCGGCCGTCGCAAACCTTCGAAACCGGCATCGCGCAGACGGTGGACTGGTACCTCGACCACCAGCCGTGGGTGCAGCGCGTACTCGACGGCAGCTACCGCATGGAGCGACTCGGCGCATGAGCAACACGCAGAAAGGCATCATCCTCGCCGGCGGTTCCGGCACCCGGCTGCACCCGATCACCCGCGCAGTGAGCAAGCAGCTGCTGCCGGTGTACGACAAGCCGATGATCTACTACCCGCTGGCCACGCTGATGCTGGCCGGCATCCGCGAGGTGCTGGTGATCAACACCCCGCACGAGCAGGCGATGTTTCAGCGCCTGCTCGGTGACGGCTCGCAGTGGGGTCTGGACATCCGCTATGCGGTGCAGCCCTCGCCGGATGGCCTGGCGCAGGCGTTCACCATCGGCCGCGACTTCGTCGACGGCAAGCCGAGCTGCCTGGTGCTGGGCGACAACATCTTCTACGGCCACGGCTTCACCGAACGGCTCAGGCGCGCCGCCGCGCGCGAGCACGGCGCCACCGTGTTCGGCTACTGGGTGAGGGACCCTGAGCGCTACGGCGTGGCCGAGTTCGACGCCAGCGGCAAGGTGGTCGGGCTGGAGGAAAAACCGACCCGGCCGAAATCGAACTACGCCGTCACTGGCCTGTACTTCTACGATGGCCGCGTGTGCGACTACGCCGCCGCGCTGCGGCCCTCGCCACGCGGCGAGCTGGAGATCACCGACCTCAACCGCTGCTACCTCGACGACGGCTCGCTGCACCTGGAACAGCTCGGCCGCGGTTTCGCCTGGCTGGACACCGGCACCCACGAGTCGCTGATGGAGGCGGGCAACTACATCGAGACGATCGAGAACCGGCAGGGGCTCAAGGTGTGCTGCCCGGAAGAAATCGCCTATCTCAACGGCTGGATCGACACCGAGCAGCTGCTGGCGCTGGCCGCGCCGCTGGCCAAGACCGGCTATGGGCAATATCTGCAGCAGCTGACCCGGCAGGGCCACGTGCAATGAAAGTGATCGAAACCGCGCTGTCCGGCGCCCTGATCATCGAGCCACAGGTATTCGGCGACGCCCGCGGCTTCTTCTACGAAAGCTACAACGAGGCGAAGTACCGCGCGGCCGGCATCGACCACCGCTTCGTGCAATGCAACGTCTCGCGCTCGGCCCGCGGCGTGCTGCGCGGCCTGCACTACCAGTGGCCGAATCCGCAGGGCAAGCTGGTCAGCGTGCTGGAGGGCGATGTCTACGATGTGGCGGTGGATATCCGCCGCGGCTCGCCCACGTTCGGGCAATCGGTCGGCGTGATGCTCACCGCCGACAACCATCGCCACTTCTGGATTCCGGAAGGCTTCGCGCACGGCTTCTGCGTGGTCTCCGAGTTCGCCACCTTCTGCTACCAGTGCACCGCGCTGTACGACCCGAAGGCCGACGCCGGCATCCGCTGGAACGATGCCGCGCTGGGCATCGACTGGCCGGTCAGCGCGCCGCTGCTGTCGGACAAGGACGGCAGGACGCCGCTGCTGGCGGACGTGCCGCCGGAACGGTTGCCGGTCTACCAGCCGTGAAGATCCTGCTGCTCGGCGCGAACGGCCAGCTCGGTCGCAGCTTCATCGAGGATGGCGGCCTGGCCGCGCGCGGCGAACTGACCAGCGCAAGCCGCGACGGCCGACGCTTCGACGGCGCCGCCGTCGAAACTGCCGATCTCGGCGTGCCCGACAGCTTGCCCGCCCTGCTCGACCGCATGCACCCGGACGTGATCGTCAACGCCGCCGCCTACACCGCGGTCGACCGCGCCGAGCAGGAAGAGGCACTGGCCACCCGCGTCAACGGCGCGGCGGTCGGTGTGCTCGGTCGCTGGGCCGCGGCGCACCGCGCGCTGGTGATCCACTACTCCACCGACTACGTGTTCGACGGCAAGCAGTCACGGCCCTACGCGGTCGACGCGCCCACCGGTCCGCTCGGCGCCTACGGCCGCAGCAAGCTCGCCGGCGAACGGGCGCTGCGCGACAGCGGCGCCGACCACCTGATCTTCCGCACCGCGTGGGTGTACGCGCCGCACGGGCACAACTTCCTGCGCACCATGCTGCGCCTGGGCACCGAACGCGACGAACTGCGCGTGGTGGCCGACCAGCACGGCGCGCCCACCGACACCGGCCTGATCGTGCAGGGCACGCTCGCCGCGCTGGACCGCTGGCTGCAGTCCGACAACATGCAGCGCCGCGCGCTGGCCGGCACCCACCACCTGGTCGCCAGCGGCGCAACCACCTGGCACGGCTTCGCCAGCGCGATCTTCGATGAAGCCGCGGCACTGGGCGTGCTGGCACGCCCGCCGCGGGTGGTCGCGATCGGCAGCGACGAGTTCCCCACCCCGGCCGTGCGCCCCGCCTGGTCGTTGTTGGACAATGGCGGCTTCCGGCAGCGCTTCGGCTTGGCCTTGCCGGACTGGCGGCACGGCCTGCATGAGGTGATGCGCCAGCTCGTCCCGACCAGGCACTGAACGAGGACTCGCCATGTTGATCCCACTCATCCTCAGCGGCGGCAGCGGCACCCGGCTGTGGCCGGTGTCGCGCAAGAACCTGCCCAAGCAGTTCCTCGCCTTGGCCGGCAAGGGGACCTTGTTCCAGCAGACCATCGCGCGCACCCGGCAACTGCCCGACGTCGCCGCGCCGATCGTGGTGGCCAGCGAGGACCACCGCTTCCTCGCCGCCGACCAGTTGCTGGAGGCAGGCATCGCCGACGCCGCCATCGTGCTGGAGCCGCTGGCCCGCAACACCGCGCCGGCGATCGCGCTGGGCGCGCTCAGCGCCCTGCAACGCGATCCGGACGCCACCTTGCTGGTGCTGCCGGCCGATCACCTGATCGGCAACACCGCCGCCTTCGTCGACGGCGTGACGCAGGCGCTGCCGCTGGCCGCGCAGGGCTGGCTGGTCACCTTCGGCATCCGTCCGGATCGCCCGGAGACCGGCTTCGGCTATATCCGCCGCGCCGAGGCGATCGGCGGCCACGGCTTCCGCGTGCAGCAGTTCGTCGAGAAGCCCGACCTGGCCACCGCCACGTCGTACCTCGCCGACGGCAGCTACGACTGGAACTCCGGCATGTTCCTGTTCAAGGCCTCGCGCTATCTGGACGAACTGGCCGAGCACGCGCCGGCGATGCTGGCGGCTGTGCGCGAGGCGCACGCGAAAGCCGCGGCCGACCTCGACTTCGTGCGCATCGACCGCGACGCGTTCGCGCAGGTGCCGGACAAGTCGATCGACTATGCGGTGATGGAAAAGACCACGCGCGCGGCGGTGATCCCGGTCAGCTGCGCGTGGAGCGACATCGGCTCGTGGTCGGCGCTGTGGCTGACCGGCGACAAGGACGAGGCCGGCAACCTGCGCGAAGGCGACACCCTGGCGGTGGACACGCGCAACTCGCTGCTGCGCTCGCACGAGCGCCACCTGCTCGCCACCGTCGGCGTGGACGACCTGATCGTGGTGACCACGCCGGACGCCACCCTGGTGGCGCACCGCGACGCCGCGCAGGACGTGAAGAAGATCGTCGAGCAATTGAAGGCCGCCGACCGCAGCGAGCACTCGCTGCATCGCGTGGTGTACCGGCCGTGGGGCAGCTACGACTCGCTGGAGGAAGGCTCGCGCTTCCAGGTCAAGCGCATCGTGGTCAAGCCCGGTGCCGCCTTGAGCCTGCAGAAACACCACCATCGCGCCGAGCACTGGATCGTGGTCTCCGGCACCGCCGAGGTCACCTGCGACGACAAGGTGTTCCTGCTCGGCGAGAACCAGAGCACCTACATCCCGCTGGGCAGCAAGCACCGCCTGCGCAACCCCGGCAAGGTGGCGCTGGAACTGATCGAGGTGCAGTCCGGCAGCTATCTGGGCGAAGACGACATCGTGCGCTACGACGACGTCTACGGGCGCGCCTGAGCGGCGCCCCACGCGGCCGGATGACCGGGCGGCGCCGGGCGATCGTGCCGGGCCGCCCCGGAAATGCCCGGGCCAGTTGACCGACATCAACACGGCGACGCGGCACACGCCGCAATGTCGCCGGCATCATGAACGACACCGGCGCAGCTTCGCCTCCGACGCGGAACCCGGCGGCCATCTCGTTGGCCGGATTGTTCCGGGCGCTGGAAAGTAGCGCGGACGGCTTGCCCGGGCCGGAGGCCGCGCGCCGGCTGCTGCGCGATGGCCCGAACGAGGCCCGCGCGGTCGGCCACCGGGGCGTGATCGCCGTGCTGGCCGGCCTGTTCGCCAACCCGCTGGTGGTCATCCTGCTGCTGGCGGCAGGCGTTTCCGGCTTCCTCGGCGACTGGGTCGGCGCCGCCATCATCGTCGCCATCGTGCTGCTGAGCGTGACGCTCAACTTCACGCTCAGCTACCGCTCGCAGCAGGCGGCCGACCGCCTGCGCGAGGAGATCGCGCCGATGGCGACGGTGCGCCGCGACGGCTGCTGGCAGGAGCGGCCGCGCCGCGAGCTGGTGGCGGGCGACGTGATCCGGCTGTCCGCCGGCAATCGGGTGCCGGCCGATGCGCGCCTGATCGACGCACGCGACCTGCACGTGCAGCAGGCCGCGCTGACCGGCGAGTCGGCACCGGTGGAAAAGGAGCCCGTGGCCGATGCGGGCGACGCGGCCGGCGGGGCGGATGCACGCCACCTGGTTTTCCTCGGCACCTCGGTGGTGGCCGGCACGGCGACGGCGCTGGTGTTCGCGACCGGGCGCCGCACGGCCTTCGGCGACGTCGCCGAAACGCTGTCCGAGCGCCCGCCGCAGACCGAGTTCGAGCGCGGGCTGGCGGATTTTTCCCGGCTGATCATGCGCACCGTGGTGTTCCTGCTGCTCGGCGTGCTGCTCGTGGGCGCCGTGCTGCACCGCCCGCCGCTGCAGACCCTGCTGTTCGCGCTGGCGCTGGCGGTCGGGCTCACGCCCGAGTTCATGCCGATGATCGCCACCGTCACGCTGGCCCGCGGCGCGGTGCGCATGGCGCGCCGGCGGGTCATCGTCAAGCACCTTGCCGCCATCGAGGACTTCGGCAGCATGACGGTGCTGCTGAGCGACAAGACCGGCACCCTGACCAGCAGCGAGACCGCGGTCGCCGCCACGGTCGATCCGTTCGGCGAGGCATCTGAACGCACGCGGCTGCTGGCCCAGCTCAACGCCACGTTCGAGACCGGCATCCGCAGCCCGCTCGACGCGGCCATCCTGCGCCACTCCGCACTGGCCACCGACGAGTACCGCAAGCTCGACGAGATCCCGTTCGACTTCGAGCGGCGCCGGCTGTGCGTCGTGCTCGCGCACGGCAGCGAACGGCTGCTGATCGTCAAGGGCGCGCCGGAATCCGTGCTCGCCACCTGCACGCAGTACGAAACGGGCGGCGCGCAGCAGCTGCTCGACGCCGACGCCGCGGCCCGCTGCAGGCGCTGTTACGAGGCCTTCGGCGAACAGGGGCTGCGCGTGCTGGCGGTGGCCTGGCGCGACGTGCCGGCGCAGGACCGCTACACGGTGGCCGACGAAACCGCACTGGTGCTGGCCGGCTTCGTCGCGTTCGCCGACCCGCTGATTCCCGGCGTGGCCGACTGCCTGCGCGCGCTGGCGCAGGACGGCATCGCGGTGAAGATCCTCACCGGCGACAACGAGAAGGTGGCGCGGCACGTGTGCACGCAGGTCGGCATCGACGCCGGCCAACTGGTGACCGGCGCGGAACTCGACGCGCTCGGCGAGGCCGCGCTCGGCGCCCTGGCCGAGCGCACCAGCGTTTTCGCGCGGGTTTCGCCCGCGCAGAAGCACCGCATCGTGCTGGCGCTCAAGGCACGCAACTGCGTGGTCGGGTTTCTCGGCGACGGCATCAACGACGCGCCGTCGCTGCACGCCGCCGACGTGGGCATCTCGGTGGCCGACGCGGTGGACGTCGCGCGCGACGCGGCCGACATCGTGCTGCGCGAGCGCGACCTGGGGACATTGCATGCCGGCGTCACCGAGGGCCGCCGGGCATTCGCCAACGTGATGAAATACCTGCTGATGGGCACCAGCTCCAACTTCGGCAACATGTTCAGCATGGCCGCCGGCACGCTGTTCCTGCCGTTCCTGCCCATGCTGCCGACCCAGATCCTGCTCAACAACTTCCTCTACGACCTGGCGCAGACCGCCATCCCGACCGACAACGTGGACGAGGCGCAGCTGCGCCGGCCGCGGCGCTGGAACGTGGCCACGATCCGCCGCTTCATGCTCGGCGTCGGGCCGATCAGCTCGCTGTACGACTTCGCCACGTTCTACGTGCTGCTGCACTGGCTGCACGCGTCGGAGGCGGCATTCCATACCGGCTGGTTCGTCGAATCGCTCGCCACCCAGACCCTGGTGCTGTTCGTCATCCGCACCGCCGGCCATCCGCTGCGCAGCCGCCCGAGCATGCCGCTGGCCATCGGCGTGCTGGCGGCGCTCGCCATCGGCCTCGTGCTCCCGTGGACGCCGCTCGCGCCCAGGCTGGGCATGACGCCCCTGCCCGCGACCTTTTTCGCGTTCCTGCTGGCGGCGACGACCACCTACCTGCTGCTGGTCGAACTGGCCAAGCGCCGCTTCATGGATGCCGACGGGCAGCGCGCACCGGGCTGAGCCGGCCGGCGGCAGCCGCGCCGCGGCGAACGGAATCCGCCGGCGGATTGCCTACCTGAGCCATTCCCGCGGCAGCCGCGCATGGATCTCGTCGGCCGTCAGCCCGGCGATGTCGAGCTTGAGCTCGCCGACGATGCACTCGCGCAGGGGCTTGCCGAAGCGGGCGCGCAACACGCCGAGCAGGTGCGGCGCCGCGACCAGCACCAGGCGCTCGAAGCGCCCGGCACGGCGTTCGCTTTCCAGCGTATCGCCGATGGTGCGCGCAAACGCATCGATGCTTTTCCCGGACAGGGTCGTGTGCGGCTCGATGGCGTGGCGCGCCGGCCCCGCGCTCTCGTTGGTGCGGGGCAGGCGCTCGGTCGGCGCGTCGCGGCCGAGCGCGCGGCCATCGGGATTGACCAGGCAGGCAACCTCGTTCCAGGCCGCGGGCTTCGTGCCCGCCTCGAAGCACCGCGCCCTCACGCTGTCGGTGACGATGACCATGGTGTTCGACATGACGAACCTCCTGCAGGTGTGCGCAAGTCTGCCGCGCCGACATCAGTGCCGCATCAGCACCGCCATGCCGGCATGGCCCAGGACGTGGCGGGTGGCGCCGCCGAAGAACCATTCGCTGAAACGGGTGCGGCCATAGGCACCCATCACCAGCAGGCTGGCGCCGACCTCCGCCGCCGCCGCGAGCAGGGCCGGGCCGGCCTCCTCGCCGCTGGCGGAGAAGGCGCGTTGCTCGGCATGCACGCCGTGCCGCCGGAGATAGGCGTCCAGCTCGAACGCCGGCTTCCAGTCGATTTCGGTGAGCGGCTTGCGCTGGGTTCCGCTCAGCACCACCACGCGGCTGGCGCGCGCCAGCAACGGTCGTGCCGCATGAATCGCGCGGATCGCCTCGGGCGAGCCGTTCCAGGCCACGGCGATGCATGCCGGCGCGGGCGCCGGCGTTCCCTCCGGCGGCACGAGCAGGCACGGAATCTCCACGGAAAGCACGATGCGACCGAGCTCGGCCATGCTCTCCTGCGGCACCGGCGTGCGTTCCAGCACCAGCAGGTCGTGCCAGTTGCCGATGTGTGCGAGCACGCTCGACAGTTCGCCTTCGGCCACCTGCCAGGCCGCCCTTTTCGCCCCGTGCTCGCCGGCCCAGCGGACGAACGCAGGCGCGGCGGCGGTAGCGCTCTCCACCAGTTCGCGGATGCCTTCCAGCACGTAGGTCATCAGCTCGGGCGTCTCGTAGGCCGGCACCAAGGCCAGCGGCGACGGACTGACGTAGAGGCCGGTCAGCGATGCATCCAGCGCGGCGGCCATGCGCGCCGCGTACGCCGGGCCTCGCGACCACGTGGCGAAACTGCTGGTGTAGGCCAGGATGTCCTGCATGCTGCAGCCCTCCTTCACGCACGCCAATCTAGCGACGCCGCGCGCAGGGAGCTTGACCTCGATCAACTACGGCGTGCAAAGGCTGTGCGCGGGCGGCACGGCCATTGGCTGCCCTATTCGACGGTGACCGACTTGGCCAGGTTGCGCGGCTGGTCGACGTCGGTGCCGCGCAGCACGGCGACGTGGTAGGCCAGCAGCTGCAGCGGCACGGTGAACACGGCCGGCGCGATGAAGCTGCCGCCGGACGGCACGCGCAGCATGACGCCGTTGCCGGCCATGTCGTCCATGCCGGCGGCGCCGTCGGCGAACACGATCAGGCGGCCGCCGCGGGCGCGCACTTCCTGCAGGTTGGATTTGAGCTTGTCTAGCAGCGGGCCGTTCGGCGCCACTGCCACCACCGGCATGCTCTCGTCGACCAGCGCCAGCGGGCCGTGCTTGAGTTCGCCGGCGGCGTACGCCTCGGCGTGGATGTAGGAGATTTCCTTGAGCTTCAGCGCGCCTTCCAGCGCCACCGGGTACTGCGCGCCACGGCCGAGGAACAGCGCGTGCTGGCGCTGGATGAAGTCGCCGGCCAGCTCGATGATCGCCGGCTCCATCCGCAGCGCCTCCTCGATCGCCCGCGGCAGGTGCTGCAGCTCGGCGCACAGCGCCGCGTAGCGTGCCTCGTCCAGGCCGTTGCGGCGGGCCAGCTCCAGCGTCAGCAGAGCCAGCGCAGCCAGCTGGGTGGTGAACGCCTTGGTCGAGGCCACGCCGATCTCGGGGCCGGCGCGGGTCATCAGCTTCAGGTCGGCTTCGCGCACCAGCGAGGATTCGGGCACGTTGCAGATCGCCAGCGTGCCGAGGTAGCCGCGCCGGCGCGACTCGCGCATCGCCGCCAGCGTGTCGGCGGTTTCGCCGGACTGCGAGATCGCCACGAACAGCGTGCCTTCCGGCACCACCGTCTCGCGGTAGCGGTATTCGCTGGCCACCTCGACGCTGACCGGCAGCCGCGCGTATTCCTCGATCCAGTACTTGGCGACCAGGCCGGCGTGGTAGCTGGTGCCGCAGGCGACGACGTGCAGGCCGCGGGTGGCCGCGAGCAGCGCGTCGCTGTCGATGCCGAAGATGTTCGGCAGCACGCCGTGCGGGCCGATGCGCGCCTCCAGCGTGTCGGCCACCGCGCGCGGCTGCTCGAAGATCTCCTTCTGCATGTAGTGACGGTACTCGCCGCGTTCCACCGCGTCGGTGGACAGCTCGCTCTCGTGCACCGTGCGCTCGACCGGGGCGCCGTCGAGGCCGTACACCTGCACGCTGTCGCGGGCGATCTCGACCACGTCGCCCTCGTCGAGGTAGATCATCTTGTTGGTGACCTGGATCAGCGCCTGCGCGTCGGAGCCGAGGAAGTTCTCGCCGATGCCCACGCCGACCAGCAGCGGCGCGCCGCGCCGCGCGCCGACCACGCGATCGGGCTCGTCGCTGCTGAGCACCGCGATGGCGTAGGCGCCTTCCAGTTCGCGCACGGTGGCCAGCACCGCCTCGCGCAGCTTCATGCCCTGGCCGAGGCGGCGGTCGATCAGCGCGGCCATCACTTCGGTATCGGTGTCGGAGGTGAACACGTGGCCGCCGGCCTGCAGCTCGGCGCGCAGATTGGCGTGGTTCTCGATGATGCCGTTGTGCACGATCGCCACCCGGCCGGCGACGTGCGGGTGCGCGTTCGCCTCGTTCGGCACGCCGTGGGTGGCCCAGCGCGTGTGCGCGATGCCGGTGCCGCCGGGCAGCGGGTCGGCCAGGTACAGCGCCTCCATCTCGCGCACCTTGCCCTTGGCCCGCACGCGGCGGATCGCGCCGCGATCGAGCACGGCCACGCCGGAGGAGTCGTAGCCGCGGTATTCGAGCGCCTTCAGGCCGGCGATCAGCAGCGGGGCGACGTCACGCTGGGCTACGGCAGCAACAATTCCGCACATCGGGGCAGCTTCCTTTGAATGGGTGACGGAACTCCGGATCCCGCCACGGACAGGCGATTCTGGCCGGACTGCATTGACGCAACCTTTCGCGGACCCGCCGCCACACCGACACGCGCGGCGCCGGATCGTTCAATCCACCTTGCGGCGCAGCCAGTTCAGCAGGTCGATGCGGGTGATCAGGCCGAGGAAATCGTCGCCGTCGACCACGATCGCGACATGGCCGCGCTCGAACACCGGCAGCAGCGATTCGACCGGCGAGCGCACGTCGAGTTTCTGCAGGCTGGTGATCATCGCGGTCGACACCGCATCACGGAAACGCGTCTCGTCGGCATGCACATGCATCAGCACATCGGACTCGTCGACGATGCCGACCAGCTTGCGCCCGTCCATCACCGGCAGCTGCGACACGTCGTACAGCTTCATGCGGTTGTAGGCGGTGATCAGCAGTTCGTTCGGGCCGACCACCACGGTGTCGCGCTGGGCGAACGGGCGCAGCAGCAGGTCGCGCAGGTCGCCGTGCTGCTCGCGCTCGATGAAGCCGTTGTCGAGCATCCAGTAATCGTTGTACAGCTTGGACAGGTACTTGTTGCCGGTGTCGCAGACCAGGGTCACCACGCGCTTCGGCGCGGTCTGCTCGCGGCAGTAGCGCAGCGCCGCGGCGACCAGCGTGCCGGTGGACGAGCCGCCCAGGATGCCTTCCTTCGCCAGCAGTTCGCGCGCGGTGAGGAAGCTCTCCTTGTCGGGAATCGCGTAGGCCTTCTTGACGCGGGTGAAGTCGCTGATCGAAGGCAGGAAGTCCTCGCCGATGCCCTCGACCATCCAGCTGGCGGACTTGGTCGAAAGCGTGCCCTCGTTGATGTACTGCGCCAGGATCGAGCCGACCGGGTCGGCCAGGATCAGCTCGGTCTGCGGCGAGTGCCCGGCGAAGAATTTCGACAGGCCGCTCAGCGTGCCGGACGAGCCGCAGCCGACCACGATCGCGTCGACCTGGCCGTCCATCTGTTCGAGGATTTCCGGGCCGGTGGTGGCGATGTGCGCGGCCGGGTTGTCGGGGTTGCCGAACTGGTTGATGAAGTAGGCGCCGGGCGTTTCGCGGGCGATCCGCTCGGCCATGTCCTGGTAGTACTCGGGGTGGCCCTTGGCCACGTCGGAACGGGTCAGCACCACCTCGGCGCCCATCGCCTTGAGGTTGAAGATCTTCTCGCGGCTCATCTTGTCCGGCACCACCAGGATCAGCCGGTAGCCCTTCTGCTGCGCCACCAGCGCCAGGCCCAGGCCGGTGTTGCCGGCGGTGCCCTCGACCAGGATGTCGCCCGGACGGATGCGGCCGTCCTTCTCGGCGCCCTCGATCATCGACAGGCCGATGCGGTCCTTGATCGAGCCGCCGGGATTGGCGCTCTCCAGCTTGAGGAACAGCCCGCACGGCCCGGTGTCCAGGCGCTGCGCGCGCACCATCGGGGTACGTCCGATCAGTTCGAGGACACTCTGGTGGACCGTCATGGGGACTCCGTCGCTGGGGCAGCCGCGGGCGATGCCGCGGCGGCAGGACCGCCATGATAACCGCTCGGCCCGGCCGTACGCCGCAAACGCGGCGGCCCCGGCACCCTTCCCGCCGTGCAGGAAAGGCCCGGGGCCGCGTTCGCGTGAAGCAGCGGGTCAGTGGATGAGGTGCGCCCGATTCGCCCACATGCGTTCGAGCCGCGCCTTGGCCAGCAGTTTTTCCTTCTTCATGCCGGCCAGGGTGACATCGTCGATGGGCAGCACGCCGATGTCGGCGTCGTGCACCTTGCTGTCGAGTTCGCGGTGATGCTGGTACAGGCGCCGGAATTCGGCGTCGGCCTTCATCAATGCCTCGACATCGTCACGCTGCTGGTTTTCAAACATGATCCGACCTCCTCGCGAGTTGACGTGCGGATGCGACAGGAAGCGTCCGCAGACGGTGAACGCACGCGCGCACCCCGCCGCCCACGCCGGATGACCGGGACGCAGGGGAAGCATGTAACCGTGGGATGAGCGCATGGTTCGGGTCAGTAGCCCACGAGGCCTGGATGCCTCATGGGACTCTGACCCTACTCCGCCGCCGCAGGGGTCGCAAGAGCCTTCGCAGGCGCATCGCGAAAACCGGGAGTCCACGTGAAAAAGCTGTCAAAACAGCCTTTTACATTCGGCCGACGGCAGCCTCGGCGAAGCGCCCCGCCGCGCCGGCGGGGCGCCTGCGCACCCTGCCGGCGGACCGCTCAGCGATGCTGTTTCGAGGTGTCCGGGGTCGTCTCGGCGGGTTTGTCGGCGTCCTGCAGCTGCGAACGCATCGCCTTGGCCGCCTGGGCGGCCAGCTCGGCCTGGCGCTTGGCGGCCCGGGCCACCTTGCTCTGCGCCGCCGCCAGCTTTTTCGCCCGCTCGGCCTCGGCGCGCGCCTGCTCGGCCGCCTGCGAGTATTCCTCGCCCTGCGCCTGCAGCCGGGCGGCCTCTTCCTGCGCCAGCTGGTACTGCAGGCGCTGGCGTTCCAGCTCGCGTCGCGCCAGTTCCGCATCGCGCCGGCTGTTGTCGAGCAGGATCTGGTCGTGCTCACGGTCGAGCTGGGTCAGCTTGATCTGGGCGTCCTGCAGCTGCGCGGCGGTCTTGGCCAGGTCGACCCGCCGCTCGGCCAGGTACAGCGCGTGCGGCCGCTCGCGCGAGCTGGCCTGGGCCAGCCGGTTGATCGCGTCGCGGGCGCGCGCCTGTTCGGCCTGCGCGTAGCTGCCCATGCCCGGATCGTTGGCGAGCTGGTTGAGGCTGCCGGTCAGGCGGCTGATGTCGATGTCGTCCTGGCGGGCGTGCGCCGGGCCGAATGCGGCCAGCGCCAGCGCGACGGCGGCCAGGGCGGCGGTGAAACGCTTCATGGCTGGCCTCCCTGGGCGCTCGTGGCGGGCTGCGGGACGGTGTCGGGCACGGTCTGGAAGCCGTCGGCCGGCGGGGCGGACAGCACCGACGACGATGGCGCCGGCATGTCGCCAACCGGCGGGACACTGGGCGAAGGCGCCGCCTGGTTGGCCGCCGCGGCCTGTTCGCCCTGCTGGCGCAGGCGGGTGTTCTCCTGCACCTTGCGCTGGATCTGCTCCCGCGCCGCGCCCAGCCGGGCCTTGGCCTGGGCCAGTTCGGCGTCGGCCCGCGACTCCTCGGCCAGGCTCGCCGCGTCGGCATACTTGCGCTCGGCCATGGCCGCCTGCGCCTGCTGGAACTTGTCCTGCGCAAAGCCAAGGTCCACCGGCGCATAGTCCGCCGCGCCCGCATCGCGGGCCATCTGCAGCTGGTTCTGCGCCTGGTTCATCGAGTCGTTCGGCGGCGGCGCCGAGGCGCAACCGGTCAGCGCCAAGGCAAAGGCCAATGCGGCCAGGACCGAGCGGTGGCGGCGCGGAGCGCCGGCCGGCGGGGAAAAGATGTACATCACATTCCTCATGGCGTGTCGCAGCGTATTGTGGGCGGGCATAATCCATCATTGCAACGCGCATTTCGCAAACTAGGGGTCATTCGTGGATATCGGCTACTTCCTCAAGCTCATGGTAGACAAGGGCGCGTCGGACATGTTCCTGTCCACCGGCGCCCCGGTGAATATCAAGGTGGAAGGCAAGCTGTATCCGCTGGGCAATACCGGCCTGCCCGGCGGCATGGTCAAGAAGATCGCCTATTCGCTGATGGACGAGGGCCAGGTGCCGCAGTTCGAGCGCGACCTGGAGCTGAACATGGCGCTGGCGGTGAAGGAAGCCGGCCGTTTCCGCATCAACGTGTTCAAGCAGCGCGGCGAGGTGGGCATGGTGATCCGCGCGATCAAGAGCGAGATCCCCAGCATCGAGCAACTGCAGCTGCCCAGCATCTTCCGCGACCTGATCATGGAGCCGCGCGGGCTGATCCTGGTGGTCGGCGCGACCGGCTCGGGCAAGTCGACCACGCTGGCCGCCATGCTCGACCAGCGCAACTCCAACTCGCCCGGCCACATCCTCACCATCGAGGACCCGATCGAGTACCTGCACCGCCACAAGAAGTCGATCGTCAACCAGCGCGAGGTGGGGCTGGACACGCACAGCTACCACGAGGCGCTGAAGAACGCGATGCGCGAGGCGCCGGACGTGATCATGATCGGCGAGATCCGCGACACCGACACGATGGAGGCGGCGATCGCCTTCTCCGAGACCGGCCACCTGTGCCTGGCCACGCTGCATTCCAACAACGCCGACCAGACGCTGGAGCGCATCCTCAACTTCTTCCCCGAGTCGGCGCACAAGAACGTGCTGATGAACCTGGCGCTGAACCTGCGCGCGGTGATCAGCCAGCGCCTGGTGCTCGGCAAGGACGGCCGCCGCATCCCGGCCGCCGAGGTGCTGCTGAACACCCCGCTGATCCGCGACATGATCCGCCGCGGCCAGATCCACGAGATCAAGGAAGCGATGGACCGCAGCCTGCAGGAAGGCATGCAGACCTTCGACCAGTCGCTGTACAAGCTGTACAAGGAAGGCCGCGTGGAGCTGGAGGAGGCGCTCAACAAGTCCGATTCGCGCGATGGCCTGGCGCTCAAGATCCGCCTCGCCGAAGGCGGCTCCAGCGACGAGGCGCTGGCCGGCAACGACCCGTACGGGATGGGGTTTTGAGGGCCGGGATGCGGGATTCGTAAAACCGCCTCCGTCTGCCTTCGGCACTTCTCCCCGCACTCGATGGAGCGGAAGGCTGCGGGGGTTACGCTCCAACGAATCCCCGATCCCGGCTCAAGGCGCGTCCGGCTGGGCCTCCGGCGCCGCACGGCGGAACGCCTCCAGTTCGTTGCACGACTGGTAGATGCGCGCGATGGTCGGGTAGTCGTCCAGCGGCAGCTTCCAGCGCAGCGCGTTGTACACCTGCGGGATCAGGCAGGCATCGGCCATGCTCGGCGCTTCGCCGTGGCAGTAGCGGCCGGTTGCCACGTTGTCGCCCAGCAACGCCTCGATCGCCCGGAAGCCCACGTCGATCCAGTGCCGCGACCACGCCGCGCGCTGCTCTTCGCCGGCGCCGAATTCGGCCTCCAGCTGCTGCAGCACGCGCAGGTTGCCCAGCGGGTGGATGTCGCAGCACACCGCCATCGCCAGCGCGCGCACCTGCGCCCGCCCGCGCGCATCGACCGGAAGCAGGGCCGTTTCCAGCTCCGGATGCATCTCGTCGAGGTACTCCATGATCGCCAGCGACTGGGTGATCACGCGGTCGCCGTCGAGCAGGCAGGGCACCATTTCCTGCGGGTTGAGCGCGCGGTAGTCCGCCGCATGCTGCTCGCCGCCGTCGCGCACCAGGTGCACCGGGCGCGTCTCGTAGTCGAGCCCTTTCAGGTTCAGCGCGATGCGCACCCGATATGCGGCACTGGAACGCCAGTAGCCGTAGAGCACCAAACCGCTAGCCATGAGCCATCCCCTCTGACCGGTAAACGCAGTTTGCCACAGTGTGAACCTGGCTTATGGCGCGCCGCAACGCGCGCTGCCGGCCTGCCGCGTTTGCATCGGTACCCGGCGGACCGGACAATAAGCAGTTACCGCCCCACCGGGCCGTTTCCAACCCCACCGGAGTGCCGACGTGTCCGTCATCCGCATGAATGACCTCGATTTGCGCGACCAGCGCGTGCTGATCCGCGAAGACCTGAACGTGCCAATCGACGACCACGGCCGGATCACCTCCACCCAGCGCCTCGACGCCGCGCTGCCCACCATCCAGGCTGCCCGCGACGCCGGCGCCAAGGTGATGGTGATGTCGCACCTGGGCCGGCCGAAGGAAGGCCAGTTCGACGCCGAATCCTCGCTGGCGCCGGTGGCGCTGTGGCTGAGCAGCAAGCTCGACCAGCCGGTCCGGCTGGTCGACGACTACCTGGTCAACGGCGTCGAGGTGGCGGCCGGCGAGGTGGTGCTGCTGGAAAACTGCCGCATGAACGTCGGCGAGGGCAAGGACGACGACACGCTGGCGAAGAAATACGCCGCCCTGTGCGACATCTTCGTGATGGACGCGTTCGGCACCGCGCACCGCGCGCAAGCCTCCACCCACGGCGTGATCAAGTACGCTCCGGTCGCCGCCGCCGGCCCGCTGCTGTCGGCCGAGCTGGACGCGCTGGGCAAGGCGCTGGAACATCCGGCGCACCCGCTGCTGGCGATCGTGGCCGGCTCCAAGGTCTCCACCAAGCTGACCCTGCTGGACAACCTGATCGGCAAGGTCGACCAGCTGATCGTCGGTGGCGGCATCGCCAACACCTTCATCGCCGCGCTGGGCCATTCGGTCGGCAACTCGCTGTTCGAGCCGGACCTGATCGACGCCGCGAAGAAGGTGCTGGCCGACGCCAGGCGCCGCGGCGCCGAGGTGCCGATGCCGGTCGACGTGGTGGTGGCGCCGACGTTCTCCGCGCAGGCCCCGGCCACGATCAAGCCGGTCGATCAGGTCGGCGCGGACGAGATGATCCTCGACATCGGCCCGCAGACCGCCGAACGCTACGCCGCGCTGATCGCCAAGGCCGGCACCGTGGTGTGGAACGGCCCGGTCGGCGTGTTCGAGTTCGATGCCTTCGGCAAGGGCACCGAGACGCTGGCGCGGGCGATCGCCGCGTCCAACGCGTTCTCCATCGCCGGCGGCGGCGATACCCTGGCCGCGGTCGACAAGTACGGCATCGCCGACCAGGTCTCCTACATCTCCACCGGCGGCGGCGCGTTCCTGGAGTTCCTCGAAGGCAAGGAGCTGCCCGCGGTGGCCGCGCTGAAGGCGCGAGCCGCGAAGTAATGCTCTGCCTGTTCGACCTCGACGGCACCCTGATCGATTCCGAGCACGGCATCACCGCCTGCGTGAAGCACGCGTTGCTGCGGCTGGAGGTGCCGGTACCGGCGCCCGCGGAACTGCGCCGCTGGATCGGCCCGCCGCTGCGGCACAGCTTCGCGCCGCTGCTGGACCACGACGCCGAACGCATCGAAGCCGCGGTGGCGTACTACCACGAGCGCTTCGACACCCACGGCTGGCGCGAGCACGCCATCTATCCGGGCATCGAGACGCTGGTCGCGCGGCTGCGCGACGCCGGCCATCGGCTCGCCGTGGTCACCGGCAAACCGCAACATCACGCCGCGCCGATCGTCGAACACCTGCCGTTCGGCGCGGCGTTCGAGCGGGTGTACGGCCCGCCCCCGGGCAGCGCGCAGAGCGAGAAGGCCACGATGATCGGCGCGGCGCTGGCGGATTTCGGCGCTGACCCGGCCGACGCGGTGATGGTCGGCGACCGCCATTTCGACATCGACGGCGCGGTGGCCAACCAGGTGCGCGGCATCGGCGTGCTGTGGGGTTTCGGCGGCCGCGCGGAACTGGAGCAGGCCGGCGCCCACGCCATCGCGGCGGCGCCGGACGAACTGGCCGGGTTGCTGCTCGGCTGATCCAACGCAGCGCCCTTATCGGCTGATCCGTCGCATCGCCTTGGTAGGAGCCTGCTGGTGGGCGATGCTGTTGGCGGGGAAGCATCGCCCGCCAGCGGGCTCCTAACAAGAGCTCATGGGTTTCAGCGGATGGTGCGTTTCACCGCATCGACCACGTGCGCGACGGTGAAGCCGAAGTGCTCGAACAGCTGCGGCGCGGGGGCGGAGGCGCCGAAGGTGGCCATGCCGACCACCTCGCCATCCAGGCCCACGTACTTGCACCAGAAGTCGGCCGTGGCCGCCTCCACCGCCACGCGGGCGCGGCACCAGGAGGGCAGCACGCCTTCGCGGTATTCCAGCGGCTGCGCATCGAACACCTCGGTGCACGGCATCGACACCACGCGCACGGCCACGCCCTGCTGGGCCAGCGCACGGGAAGCCTCCATCGCCAGCTCCACTTCCGAGCCGGTGGCGATCAGGATGGCCTGGAACTTGGTATCCAGCGGATCGGACAGCACGTAGCCGCCGCGCGCGATGTCGGCCACCTGCTGCGCGCTGCGCTGCTGGTGCTTCAGGTTCTGCCGCGAGAACACCAGGCAGGCCGGGCGGCCCTTGCGCTCGATCGCCGCCTTCCACGACGCGGCCGATTCCACCGCGTCGCACGGACGCCACAGCTGGTTGTTCGGGATGTAGCGCAGGGACGCCATGTGCTCGACCGGCTGGTGGGTCGGGCCGTCCTCGCCCAGGCCGATCGAGTCGTGCGTGTAGACGTGGATCGCGTGGGCCGGGATCAGCGCGCTCATGCGCACCGCGTTGCGCGCGTAGTCGGAGAACACCAGGAAGGTGGCGTCGTACGGGATGAAGCCGCCGTGCAGGGCCAGGCCGTTCGCGATCGCGGTCATGCCGAATTCGCGCACGCCGTAGTAGACGTAGTTGCCCTTGCCGTCGGCGCTGTCGCCGGTGGCGGCGTCGAGGCTGCCCTTCCACTTGGTGAGGTTGGAGCCGGCCAGGTCGGCCGAACCGCCGATCAGCTCCGGCAGCAGCGGCGCGAACGCCTCGATGCTCATCTGCGAGGCCTTGCGCGAGGCCACTTCGGGACCGTCGGCCTGCAGCTTGTCGATGAACGCCTGCGACTTCGCCGCCCAGTCGGCCGGCAGCTCGCCGCGCATGCGGCGCTCGAACTCCGCGGCCAGTTCCGGATGCGCGGCGGCGTACTTCGCGAACGCGTCGTTCCACGCCCGCTCCGCTGCGGCGCCCTTGGCCTTGTGATCCCAGCCGGCATAGATCTCGGCCGGAATCTCGAACGGCGCGTGGTGCCAGCCGAGCTGCTCACGGGCGGCGGCGATCTCGTCCTTGCCCAGCGGCGCGCCGTGGCTTTCTTCCTTGCCCTGCTTGTGCGGTGCGCCGAAACCGATGACGGTCTTCGCACAGATCAGGGTGGGCTTGTCGTGCTGCGCGGTGGCCTTCGCGATCGCCTGCTTGATCGCCTCGGCATCGTGCCCGTCGACGCCACGGATCACGTTCCAGCCGTACGCCTCGAAGCGTGCCGGCGTGTCGTCGGTGAACCAGCCGTGCACTTCGCCGTCGATCGAGATGCCGTTGTCGTCGTAGATCGCCACCAGCTTGCCCAGGCCCCAGGTGCCGGCCAGCGAGGCGACTTCATGCGAGATGCCCTCCATCAGGCAGCCGTCGCCGAGGAAGACATAAGTGTGGTGGTCGACCACGGCGTGGCCCGGGCGGTTGAAATGCGCCGCCAGCACCTTCTCGGCCAGCGCGAAGCCGACCGCGTTGGCCAGGCCCTGGCCGAGCGGGCCGGTGGTGGTTTCCACGCCGGGCGTTTCGCTGGCTTCCGGGTGGCCGGCGGTCTTCGAATGCAGCTGGCGGAAGCGCTTCAGCTGCTCCATCGGCAGGTCGAAGCCGGTCAGGTGCAGCAGCGCGTACTGCAGCATCGAGCCATGCCCGTTGGACAGCACGAAGCGGTCGCGGTTGGCCCACTTCGGATTGCTCGGGTTGAACTTCAGGAAGTCGTTCCACAGCACCTCGGCAAGATCGGCCATGCCCATCGGCATGCCCGGATGACCGGACTTCGCCGCCTCCACGGCGTCCATGGCAAGGGCGCGCACGGCATTGGCAAGTTCGCGGCGGGTGGTCATCGGGCGGTCTCCGGAAGGTGCAAAAGCGCCATTGTCGCCGATCCGACAGCCGGCTGTCGCCCGCGGCCACGGAATTAATCGCCGCTTAATCCCGCACCGTACGGTTCGGCGAGCTTCAGTTGCGGCCCACTATCACTACGCCCCGCAGCGCCATCCCCAGGCGCTGCCCGACCGCGCGCCGTTCCGTGGCGCCGGCCCGGTCCAAAAAAGAGGAATACCCCATGAAAAAGACTCTGTTCGCCCTTGCGCTCGCCTCCACCCCGCTGGGCGCCCTGCCTGCCTTCGCGCAGGACAGCCAGACCACCCCGACCGCCGGCGGCAACCTCCAGCCGTCGCAGCCGATCGGCAGCGGCAACTGGTTCATCAACGGCAGCGTCGGCCAGGCCCACATGCGCGTAGGCCCGTACGACGACCACCCGACCACCTACGCGCTCAACGGCGGCTACCGCTGGAAGGTGGGCCAGGACCTGGGCCTGGGCGTGGAGGTCGGTTACAACGACCTCGGCAATTTCCGGCTGAAGAACGCCTTCAACAGCAATAACGTCAACCTGACCGCGCAGCGCCAGGCACTGCGCGGCTGGACCGCTGGCGTCAACGGCAAGATCGACGTGTGGCGTGGCCTCTACCTCAGCGGCCGCACCGGCGTGTACGGCTGGAAGGGTCACGGCTACGCCAACCAGGACATCAACCGGCACCAGCTGGACAAGGTCGACTGGTACGCCGGCGTGGGTGCCGGTTACGACTTCAGCGAGCACTTCGGCCTCGGTCTGTCGTACGACTACTACCGCGCGAACAAGGACCGCATCAAGTTGAGTTCCGACGCCGCGTCGTTGACTGCGGAGTACCGCTTCTGAGCCTGCGCCGACAGCGGATTAACCCCGGCTTAATACTGAACTAACCGGTATTGAATCTTCCCGGCCACGACCCATCTAAGCAACCGGATGCCGCCGGTCGAGCGGACGGCGCACCGCCAGCAGCGGCCACTCCCCCTCAGGGCCGACTGCCATGACAACAACTGGAGAAGCTCCATGAAAATGAACAAGACCCTGCTTGCCCTCGCCTTTGCCTCTGCCGGCCTGCTGGCCGTTCCGGCCGCGTTCGCGCAGAGCACGCCGACCCACAATGATGGCTGGTTCATCAACGGCAATGTCGGCCAGGCCTCGCTCAACCATGGCCCGTACGACGACAGCAGCACCGGCTACGGCATCAATGGTGGCTACCGCTGGGCGGTGAATCCGTCGGTCGCGCTGGGCGCCGAGGTGGGCTACAACGACCTGGGCAACATCCATCCGAAGAACGTCTTCAACAGCCAGCCGGTCGTCGACCGCGGCAAGTCGCAGCTGCATGGCTGGACCGCCGGTGTGAACGGCCACTTCAACGTCAGCCCGAACTGGTACGTCAGCGCACGCACCGGTCTCTACGGCTGGAAGGGCCACGGCCTCAGCAATGACGTCAACCCGGTCCGCAAGGGCCTGGACGACACCAGCTGGTACGCCGGCGCCGGCGTGGGCTACGACTTCAGCAACAACGTCAGCGTCGGCCTGAACTACGACTACTACGACGCGAAGAAGGATCGCGTGAACCTGAGCACCGACATGGTCTCGGTCAGCGCGGAATACCGCTTCTGATCCACGCGTCATGCAAACGAAACGGGCACCTCACGGTGCCCGTTTTTTTTGAAGAGTGCAGCCATGGATGGCTGCCCGTCTGATTCTCGCGATCATGGATGATCGCTGGAACTCAACCCTCAGCCGCTCCACTGCCCCAGCGCGGCCAGGCCGTTGTCGCGCGCGCGGGCGTGCACGGTCTTCTGCGCCTCGGCGTAGTTCGCCTTCATGTCCTTGGCCCACAGCTTCAGCGCCGCCTGCTGCATGGCGCGGCCATAGGAGAACGACAGCGGCCACGGGTGCGGGCCGATCTGGTTCATCGCGTTGAGGTGGGCGGTGGACTGCTCGTCGGTCTGCCCGCCGGAGAGGAACACGATGCCCGGCAGCGAGGCCGGCACGGTGGACTTCAGCACGCGCACGGTGGCCTCGGCCACTTCCTCGACGTCGGCCTGCTCGTCGCAATCCTTCCCCGGGATGACCATGCTGACCTTCAGGATGGTGCCTTCCAGCATCACGTTCTGCTCGTACAGCGCGTTGAACAGGCTGCGCAGCACGGCTTCGTGCACTTCGTAGCTCACCTCGATGCTGTGGTCGCCGTCCATGATCACTTCCGGCTCGACCATCGGCACCAGGCCGGCTTCCTGGCACAGCGCGGCATAGCGGGCCAGCACGTGGCAGTTCGCCTCGATCGCGGTGGAGCTGGGGTTTTCCTCGGAGATGTTGATCACCGCGCGCCACTTGGCGAACTGGGCGCCCAGCTTCACGTATTCCTGCAGGCGCTCGCGCAGGCCGTCGAGGCCCTCGGTGACCACGTCGCCGGGGAAACCGGCCAGCGGCTGCGGGCCCTTGTCGACCTTGATGCCGGGGATGATGCCGTTCTTCTTCATCACCTCGGTGAACGGCACGCCGTCGCGGGTCTTCTGGCGGATCGTCTCGTCGTACAGGATCGCGCCGGAGATGTGCTCGTTCAGCCCCGGCGTGGTCAGCAGCAGCTCGCGGTAGGCGCGGCGATTTTCCTCGGTGTTCTCGATGCCGACCGCCTCGAAGCGCTTGCGGATGGTGTTGGTCGACTCGTCGATGGCGATGATGCCCTTGCCGGGCGCGACCATCGCCAGGGCGATGCTTTCGAGATCTTCAATACTCATGACGACTCCGTGGTGCCGGGGGCGTGCCCGCACATGGTTGAAGCCGCCTCGGGGCCGAAGCGGCGCGGTTCAAAACGGCGATTATAGGCCAGATCGCCGGCCGCCAGCGCCAGACGGCGCACGGCCGGCGGCGTCAGGGGGTGTAGCCTGGCAGCTTGCACTGGTCGATCAGGTGCTGGCGCAGGGCCGGATCCTTGGGCGCATTGAACGGCACGATGTAGTAGGTGGCGACCGGCTCGCCGATGCGGTTGGTCAGCGACGGGCCGTAGCGGAAATTGGACACCGCGCTGCGCGCCGCCGGACCGAGATCGCTCTTCGGCACCAGCTTGACCACCTGAACGTTCATCGGCACCCCGTCGGAACCGATCGTGTAGGTCACCGCCGCGCAACCGGGCTTGTCCAGGTTCAGGCCGCTGTTGGGCACGTCCATCTTCACCTGCGTATTGAGCAGGATCCAGTAGCGGTACAGGTCCTGCTGGTCGATCCGGCGCGTCTGCGCCGCCGCCGGCGCGACGAAGCCCAGCGCCAACGCCAGCAGCAGGCCCTGACGAAACAGGCGGGACTCGGATTTCATGGCGCTCTCCTGGCCGGGGTGACGGCATGAAGTGTAGCGGCATGGCCGCCCGGGATTCGTGAACGCCCGGCGGACGGGCAGCCGCGCGCGTCTGTCATCACAGCTCGCGCTGGCTCTCCACCGTGCCGTCGGGGCCGACCGAGAGCAGCTTCAGCGTGTTGGTGCCGCCGACGTGGCCGACGCGGTCGCCGTAGGTGATCACCACGCTGTCGCCCTCGACCAGCTTGCCCTGCTCGAACAGCAGCCGCACCGCGGCGCGGGTGGAGGCGGCCATGCTCTGCTTCTCGCCGTGGCTGAACGCCACCGGCTGCACGTCGCGCAGCACCTGCATGCGCCGGCGCGCGGCCGCGGACGGCGACATGCCGTAGATCGGCACCGCGCTGCGGTAGCGCGACAGCCACTGGGCGGTGGCGCCGGACTCGGTCAACGCCACGATCGCCCGCACGTCGAGCTGGCCGGCCAGCACCATCGCGGCCAGCGCGATCGCCTGGTCCGTGCGCTTCATCTGGTGGCTGACGCTGGCCAGGTCCTCCTTCGGCTCGAACTGGCGTTCGGCGCCGAGGCAGATCCGCGTCAGCGCCGCCACGGCCTTGTCCGGGTGCGCGCCGGCCGCGCTTTCCTCCGACAGCATCACCGCGTCGGTGCCGTCGATCACCGCGTTGGCCACGTCGAGCACCTCGGCGCGGGTCGGGATCGGCGAGCGCACCATCGACTGCAGCATCTGCGTGGCAGTGATCACCGCGCGGTTGCGCTGCACCGTCTCGCGGATGATCTTCTTCTGCAGGCCGGGCAGTTCGGCGTCGCCGATCTCCACGCCGAGGTCGCCGCGCGCCACCATCACCACGTCGGAGGCGTCGATGATCTCGCCCAGCACCGGGATCGCGTCGGCGCGCTCGATCTTCGCCACCAGCGCCGCACTGCCGCCGGCCTCGTGCAGCAGGCGGCGGGCCTGGTGCATGTCCTCGGCCGAACGCACGAACGACACGGCGAGGAAATCGGCGCCGATCTCGGCGGCCAGCTTGATGTCGGCCTTGTCCTTGTCCGACAGCGCGGTGACCGACAGGCCGCCGCCCTGGCGGTTGAGCCCCTTGCGGTTGGACAGCTTGCCGCCGATCAGCACCTTGCAGCGGACCTCGGCGCCGGCCACTTCCTGCACGGTGAGCGCGACCAGGCCGTCGTCCAGCAGCAGCACGTCGCCGGCGTGCACGTCGTGCGGCAGGCCGTAGTAACTGACGCCGACGCGGCTCGCATCGCCGGGCGGCGCGTCGGGGCGGCAATCCAGCACGAACGAGGCGCCGTCGACGAGTTCCACCGGCCCGGCGGCGAACGTCTCGATGCGGATCTTCGGCCCCTGCAGGTCGGCCAGGATGCCGACTTCGCGCCCGCTGGCGAGCGACGCCGCACGCACCGCGCTGGCGCGGACGCGATGGTCGTCCGGCTGGCCATGCGAGAGGTTCAGGCGGGCCACGTTGACGCCTTCGGCGATGATCCTCTCGAGCATACCCGGCGCGTCGGTGGCGGGGCCAAGGGTGGCGACGATCTTGGTGCGGCGCAGGGGATTCGGGTTCATGCGTCGAGGCTAGCAGATGCCGCGCGGCACGCCATCACCTTGCATTCGTATGCAATGCGACGCGCCGGCCCCGGCTCATCGCGGCGCCAGCGCCAGGTTGAGCACGGCGGCGAGCCGGCGCCCGGCAATGCGCAGTTGCCTTTCGGCCAGCGGCAATTCGGCGTGGACATAGGCCTGCCCGATCTTGTGGCCGTCCGGATAGAAGCCGGGCGCGGCGGTGGCGCGACAGGATTGCTCCGCCCACTGCGCGTAGGGATCGTCCAGCGACGCGATCGGCGCCGGCAGTGGCGCAGGACCCTCGGCGTCCAGCTTCGCCGCGTAGGCTTGCCAGCCCAGGCCGCGCGTCTCCAGCATGCCCGAGTCCCAGACCCTGTGCAGGTTGCTGCCCTTGCCCTCGAACTGCACCTGGTACCGGTTGCCGCCGAGGTCGTCGCGGTAGCCGGCATGCAGCGGCTGGTGCACATCGCCCGCGAAGTGCACCACGAACTTCAGGGCTTCCAGGCGCGCGGCGTCGCCTTGCGCCTTGTCGCCGAGGATCGCCACGTAACGCGCCAGCCCCGCCACGATGCATGCGCCGTCGCGGCAGTCGCGCGGCGGCACGTAGTCGCAGCCCGGGCCGCCACGGAAATTGACGTAGTGCAGCTTGCGCGTCTGCCGCCACAGCGTGGCCTGCGCGGGATCGTCCTGGATCTGGTCGGGCCAGTTGGCGACATCGGCCAGTCGCGTGGCGTGGTCCGCCGCCAGCAGGCGTTCCAGCTCGACCCCGGCGGCCGGGCTCAGGTGCCGCTGCGCCAGCTCGGCGACCACGCGGTGGCCGAGCGGTCCCCAGGCGCTGGCTGCAGGCACCACCGCGAGCAGGGCGGCCGCGAAGGCCAGCGAACGACGGGAAAGGGACATGGCGAGCACCTGCGCAAAAGGCCGCAGTCTGCCACAGCGACAATCCGGCACGGGCCATCCGGACGCTTTCATTGTAAGATTTCGCGGCTGAAACACCGGCGCCGCGACCTGCGGCTGCCCATCCGCCATCGCACCACCCCATCGCCCTCAGGAGGACGTTCCCTCATGACCATCAAGGTCGGCATCAACGGCTTTGGCCGCATCGGTCGCAACGTGCTGCGCGCAGCCGTGCAGAACTTCAGCAACGACATCGAGGTCGTGGCGATCAACGACCTGCTGGAGCCGGACTACCTCGCCTACATGCTGAAGCACGACTCCGTGCACGGCCGCTTCGAGGGCGAGGTGAAGGTCGATGGCAGCCACCTGGTGGTCAATGGCAAGCGCATCCGCCTGACCCAGGAACGCGACCCGGCCAACCTGAAGTGGAACGAGGTCGACGCCGACGTGGTGATCGAATCCACCGGCCTGTTCCTGACCAAGGAAGCGGCGCAGAAGCACCTCGACGCCGGCGCGAAGAAGGTGATCCTGTCGGCGCCCTCCAAGGACGACACGCCGATGTTCGTCTACGGCGTCAACGACAAGAAGTACGCCGGCGAGGCGATCATCTCCAACGCCAGCTGCACCACCAACTGCCTGGCGCCGGTGGCCAAGGTGCTCAACGACAAGTGGGGCATCAAGCGCGGCCTGATGACCACCGTGCACGCCGCCACCGCCACGCAGAAGACCGTCGACGGCCCGAGCAACAAGGACTGGCGCGGCGGCCGCGGCATCCTGGAGAACATCATCCCCTCCTCCACCGGCGCGGCCAAGGCGGTCGGCGTGGTGATCCCCGAGCTCAACAAGAAGCTCACCGGCATGAGCTTCCGCGTGCCCACCTCCGACGTGTCGGTGGTCGACCTCACCGTCGAGCTGGAGAAGGACGCCAGCTACGCCGAGATCTGCGCCGAGATGAAGGCGCAGTCGGAAGGTCCGCTGAAGGGCATTCTCGGCTACACCGAAGACAAGGTGGTGGCCACCGACTTCCGCGGCGACGCGCGCACCTCCATCTTCGACGCCGACGCCGGCATCGCGCTGGACAGCAGCTTCATCAAGCTGGTGAGCTGGTACGACAACGAGTGGGGCTACTCGAACAAGTGCCTGGAGATGGTGCGGGTGGTGGCGAAGTAAGTCGCAGCCCCCCAACAAAAAGCCGGGCATCTGCCCGGCTTTTTTCATGTCATCTGCAGGAGCCCGCTCGCGGGCGATGCTCTTCAGCATCCGTAAGAGCATCGCCCGCGAGCGGGCTCCTGCAGGGTGAGCTTCAGCGCTGCAGCAGCGGCAGTTTGTTCGGCACGCCGTCCCACTTGTCGGCGTCTTCCATCGACGGGATCTTGCTGGTCAGCACCGGCCACTCCTTGGCCAGCTCGGCGTTGATCGACATGAAGATCTCCTGCCCCGCCGGCACGTCGAGCTCGGGGAAGATCGCGCCGACCGGACACTCCTCCACGCACAGCGTGCAGTCGATGCACTCGTCCGGATCGATCACCAGGAAGTTCGGTCCCGCGTGGAAGCAGTCGACCGGACACACCTCGACGCAGTCGGTGTGCTTGCAGTTGATGCAGTTTTCGGTGACGACGTGCGTCATCGTGCCTCCTTCCGGCAGCCGCCGGCGATGACTAGAGTGTCGAACGACGGCAGGCGCCGTGGCAATGACCCAGATCAGTGCCCGCCGCGCGCCGCCAACGCAGAATCCACCCGAGTTTCACCACCTCCCCAGGAGCGACACCCCATGCGCAAACTGATTGCCCTTGCCCTGCTCGGCCTGCTCTCCACTCCGCTGATGGCCGCCGAATGCGCGACCACGGTCGAGGCCAGCGACGCCATGCAGTTCAACACCAAGACCATCACCGTGCCGAAAACCTGCAAGACCTTCAAGGTGACCCTGAAGCACACCGGCAAGCTGCCGGTCACCGCGATGGGCCACAACTGGGTGCTGTCGCACAGCGCCGACGAAGCCGGCGTGATCGCCGACGGCATGAAGGCCGGCGCCGCCAACAGCTACGAGAAGCCCGGCGACGCCCGCATCATCGCCCACACCAAGCTGATCGGCGGCGGCGAGTCGGACACCGCCACGATCAACGTGGCCAAGCTGAAGGCCGGCGAGCAGTACGCCTACTTCTGCACCTTCCCCGGCCATGCCGCGCTGATGAAGGGCACGCTGAGCCTGGGCCAGTAAACTTCGCGGACCAGCGACGCATCCGGCCGTCAAGGCCGGATGCGTTTTTGTTGGTACCGGCATCACCCATCGCTCCTCGCACGGATCCGTCATGTCCCGCACGAACCCGCACTCGCCACTGGATGAACCGGCGCTCGCCCGGCTGGTCGACCGCTTCTACGAGAAGGTGCGGCGCGACGCGCAGATCGGCCCGATCTTCAACGCGGCCGTGCACGACTGGGACGCGCACAAGCGCCTGCTGACCTCGTTCTGGGCCTCGGTGGCGCTGCGCGCAGGCAGCTACCGCGGCAACCCGATGGGCGCGCACCGACCGCACCCGATCCGCGCCGAACACTTCGACCGCTGGCTCGCGCTGTGGCGAGAGACCACTGCCGAGGAGCTGGACGAGGCCAGCGCCGCGATGATGCTGGAATACGCCGAACGCATCGGCCGCAGCCTGAAATACGGGTTGGGCCTGCAGGCGCAGGCGCAACCGTTCGGCGTGCCGATCGTCGGTATCGCGCGACCGTAGGAGCGCACGGGGTGCGCTCCGGTAGCGATCGATCTCAGCCCAGTGCCTTCAGCGCCGCGTCGTAGCCTGGCTCGTGGCCGATCTCGCTGACCAGTTCGGCGTGGATCACCTTGTCGTGGCCGTCCAGCACCAGCACCGCGCGCGCGGCCAGCCCGGCCAGCGGGCCGCTGGCGATCGCCACGCCGTAGTCGTTGAGGAACTGGCGCCCGCGCATCAGCGACAGGTTGGTCACCCGGTCCAGTCCCTCGGCGCCGCAGAAGCGCGCCTGCGCGAACGGCAGGTCGGCCGATATGCACAGCACCACGGTGTTGTCGAGCTTGCCGGCCAGCTCGTTGAAACGGCGCACCGAGGCGGCGCACACGCCGGTGTCGACGCTGGGGAAGATGTTCAGCACCTTGCGCTTGCCGGCATAGCGCGACAGCGCCACGTCGGACAGGTCGCCGCCGACCAGGCTGAATGCGGGCGCGGTCGAACCCACTGCGGGAAACTGGCCGTCGACGCTGATCGGCTGGCCCTTGAACGTGACCTGGGACATCGTGCACCTCGTGTGTGGATGGATGGTTACAAGTAGAACATGGTCTTGGCCAGGAAGACGATGCCCACCATCAAGCCCAGTACCACGCGGTGGGTGTGGCGGAACCGGCAGACGTCCATCTTGCCGCTGCGCATGGCCCACATCGCGTTGACGAACACGCCGAGCACGCCGAACGCCAGCAGCACCTTCAGCAGCAGCCAATTGCCGAAGCGGCTGCCCGTGCAGGCCAGGCCATCGCAGCGGATGTCGAACAGCACGAAGCCGCTGGCGAACAGCAGCACCACGATCACCGGCATGAACCGGCGCACACGCGCCATGATCGACTGCTGGATGCGCTGCATGGTGGCCGTGTCGAAGTGCTTGTGCAGCGCCTCCACCACCAGCACCTCGAACGTCACCGCGCCGACGAACACGATGGCACACGTCAGGTGCACCAGCACGATCCACGGATACCAGGCCGCCATGCGGATCCTCCCGAGACTTTTCCGCCAGTCTGCGCGCAGCCGGCGCGCGCTGCGCTGACCTGGATCAGCCGGTGGCAGGCGGCCTCAGTCGTGTGGGTGCGCGACCAGCTGGTGGATCGCTTCCACGAACTCGGGATCGAGCTTGCCGATCCGCGCGGTGCGGGCGGCGATGCGGCCGTCGGCGTCGAGCAGGATCAGTTCGCTCGAGTGGTTGAACTCGCCGTCGGGCAGCTGCCGGTACTGCAGCCCGAGCACGCCGGACAGCTGGCGCACCTGTGCCGGCTCGGCCCGCGCCAGGGTCCAGATGCGCGGATCGAGCTTGCGCTTCTCGGCGTAGTTCTTCAGCGTGGTCACGTCGTCCTTCGCCGGGTCGAAGCTCACCGCGAGCAGGTCGACTTGCGCGCGCGTGGCCGGATCCAGCGCATTGCGGGTCAGCCGCAGGCTGTCGATGATCATCGGGCAGACCATCTGGCAGGAGGTGTAGAACATCGTCACCAGCTGCGGGCGGCCGCGCCGCTCGGCCAGCGTCTGCCGGCGGCCGTCCTGGTCGGTCAGCTGCACCGGCAGGTTGTAGACGGAGTCGCCGGGCAGCGGGGTGGCGGCGCGCGCACTGCCCAGCAGCAGGAGCATCGCGAACAGGGGCAACAGGCGTTTCATGCATGACCTCACTGGGGCTTCGCGCAGCGGAAGCCCATGTTGTTGGTGGTGTCGGCAGCCTTCAGCGCGGAGAGCATGGCGATGCGCATCAGCACCGCGTAGTTCTCCTTCTCCTGCAGGCTGATCGCGCCGGCGCCGCAGAATTTCAGCACGTCGGGATCGTTCTGGTCGCGGCTGTCGCTGGCCACCAGCAGCGCGTTGAAGTCGTCCACCCACTCCCACACCGGTCGGGTGATATCGCGTACGCCGTAGGCGTTGGGCGCGCCGCCGATGTCCGGCAACGGCGCGTTGGACGGGCGCGAATACCAGGCCAGCAGGTTCTCGCGCCAGGCCGGATCGCTGCGCGCGTCGCGACGGCTGGCGTCGGCCGCCGCCGCGTATTCCCATTCGTACCAGCTCGGCAGGCGCGCGCCTTCGCTCTCGCAGTAGGCCTGCGCGGCGAACCAGCTGATCCGGGTCACCGGTTGCCGCGGCAAGGCCTCGCCGCCGAGCGTCTCGGCGTCGGCCCAGTGGCTGAGGTAGCGCCGGTCGGCGAGGATGGCGGCGACGCGGTCGCGCCGCCACTGCGGGTGGGCCTTCACGAAGGCAAGGAACTCGGCATTGGTGACCGGCTCGGTGCGCAGGCGGAACGGCGCGACCTGCGCCGGCGCCACCTTGCCGTCGGCCGGCAGCACGCTGGCGAAGCGGCCGCCCGGCAGCGCGGCGTAGTCCGCCGCCCCTGCCGGCAATGCCAACATCAGGCCGAGCAGGGCCAGAGCCAGGCGAACGCGCATCTCAGTGCTCCGGAACCGCCGCCGGGGCTGCCTCGGCGCGGGCCTTGGCGACCTCTTCCTTGCTGATCTGTCCACCCGGGTTGCCCCAGCTGTTCAGCACGTAGGTCAGGATGTTCGCCACCTCGTCGTCGGTCAGCTGCGCCATCGGCGGCATCACCGAGTCGTACTCGTGGCCGTTCACCGTGATCTTGCCGGTCAGGCCGTGCGTCACGATGGTCATCGCCCGCTTCGGGTCGGCCGCCAGGAAGTCCGACTTGGCCAGCGGCGGGAACACGTTCGGCAGGCCCTCGCCGTTCGCCTGGTGGCACACCGAGCAGGTGCCGGTGAACAACTGCTTGCCCGCCGCGATCTGCTCGGCCTTGGTCAGCGTGCCGGCCGCATGCGCTTTCGCCGCCGTGGTCACCGCCTGCAGATTCGGCTCCGAGCGGTCGCCCAGGTACACCGAGTCCACCTCCTTGCCCGAGTAGATCGTCTTGTCCTCCGCACCGTCCACCTTGAGGATGCCCAGCGCGCCCTTGTTGAACGCGCGGAAGATCGAGTGGTCGACCAGCACGTAGCTGCCCGGCACGTCGGTGTGGAACTCCACGATTGCCGCGCCGCCGGACGGGATCAGCGTGGTCTGCACGTTGTGCTGCGCCACCGTGCCGCCTTCGGGCTGCACCTTGTCGAAGATCTCGCCGATCACGTGGAAGCTCGACACCAGGTTCGGTCCGCCGTTGCCCACGAACAGGCGCACCGTCTGGTTGGTCTTCGCCGTCAGCGCGTTGTCGCCGGTGAGCGCGCCTTCCTTGCCGTTGAACAGCACGTAGGTCGGGTGCTCGTCGATCGCCTTCTCCATGTCGAACGGCTGCAACCCCTTCTGCCGGTACTTGCCGGTGGTGTAGAAGTCGCCCTGCATCACGTAGTACTCGTGGTCGACCTTCGACAGCCCTTCCGGCGGCTCGACCAGGATCAGCCCGTACATGCCGTTGGCGATGTGCATGCCCACCGGCGCGGTCGCGCAGTGGTACACGTAGATGCCCTGGTTCAGCGCCTTGAAGGTGAACCGCGACTCGTGCCCCGGCGCGGTGAAGCTCGACGCCGCGCCGCCGCCCGGCCCGGTCACGCCGTGCAGGTCGATGTTGTGCGGCATCTTGCTGTCCGGCGCGTTCTTCAGGTGGAACTCCACCGTGTCGCCCTGGCGCACCCGGATGAAGCTGCCCGGCACGGTGCCGCCGAAGGTCCAGAACGTGTAGCTCACGCCCTCGGAGATCGGCATCTCCTTCTCGACCACCTCCAGCTCCACGATCACCTTCGCCGGGTAGTTGCGGTTGACCGGCGGCGGCACGTGCGGCGGGCTGGTCAGCACCGCGTGGATCGGCTCGCCCTGCGGCGGGCCGAAGTCGCCGCGGGTGGCGGCGATCGCGGCGGGGCTGGCGTCAGCCGCCCCTACCGGCGACACCGCGGATGGCTTGCCGGAGCAGGCCGCCAGCGTCAGCAGGGCGGCAGCGGCAACAACAAGAAACTGTGGACGCGACATGGACGATCTCCGTGAGTTCTTGCGCAATGCAAGCCTAGGGTATCGTCTCTTCGTCCCGCTGATCTGGGTCAATCCGGACCACTTTGCCGCCCCGCTGCGTCACCCTGCCGCGGCCTGCGCCATGCCCGCTCAGCCGGGCTTGCCGTCCGCGCGCGGAGTCAGGTAGATCCACGCCGAGCGCAGCACCCACGGCAGGAACGCCAGCAGCCAGCCGTAGGCGGCGATCACCAGCCACAGGTAGACATCGCCGCCCAGCTCGGCACGGATGCGCAGCAGCGCCACCCCCTGCAGCAGGGCGAAGCACAGCCAGGCCACCGCCCCCATCTGCAGCGGCCGGCCGGAATGGCCCTGGGTCACGCGCGTCACCATGGCCACCAGCATCGAGCCGAAGAAGCCGATCGCCAGCGCGTGCAGCGGCGCGCGGCCGAGGATGAAGTGCCCGCTGGTCGCGTACACCACGTCCTGCACTGCGTAGAGCACGAACGCCACCGGCAGCCACGCGAACGCCAGGTGCAGCACGGCCAGGATGCCCGGGCGCATGGCCCGCCAGGGCCGCCAGGTCAGCGAATGCCACGCGAACACCAGCGCCAGCGGCACGTCGACCAGCCACAACCAGCCCAGCGCGCTGCGCCACTCCAGCAGCAGGTGCGCCAGCAGCAACGCCCACACCACCGGCATGCTCCAGTCCGGCCGGATCACCTCATACCCCTTCACCATGTTGCCGGTGAAGAACGGCAGCATGCGGTGCATCACCGAGAAATAGATCGGCAACAGCAGGCCGAAGGTGCCCAGCTTGATCGCCAGCAACGCGCATTCCGCCGGCGCCCCGAACAGGTAGGCGAGGAACACCGCCAGCCCCACGCAGCCCAGGCTCAACGCCATCAGGCAGGAGCGCGCATGGCCCTTGCGCTCGGCCACCGAGGCGCGCAGCACCCCGGCCAGCGTCCATACGCCGATCAGGTAGCCGGCCAGCATTACCGCGATGCCCAGCTTGAGCAGCCCCGGCAGGTCGAGCAGGCCCACGTTCGCCAGCACGTAGCCGCCGAACACGCTGCCGGCCACCGGCAGGTAGCGCGTCTTCGGCAGGTTCGGCCGGCCCAGCCACTTGGGAAACGTGGTCATCAGGAAACCGAACATGAACAGCGGGAACAGGCCGTACTGGATCAGCATCGCATGCGCCCAGCCCGGCGGGATCGACGGCTGCGGCCAGCCGGCCAGGCCGAAGCGCATCCAGGTCAGCTCCACCGCCCACCAGGTCATGCTGAGCAGCACCGCGATGGTGCCGGCCAGGAACAGCGGCCGGTGCGGCGCGGCGGCCAGCAAGGCGGTCAACTGCGCCGGTGCAGCCGGTGCGGCCGCGGAGGATCGTGATTCAGCCATGCCCACGCCAATTCGAACGAGAATGATTCGCCATGGTGGCAGGTTAGCACCGGCGCGGACACTGATCTGGGTCAGCCGGCCGGAACGCCCCGCGGCGCCTACTCCGGCAGCAGCGCCTGCCCGATCTCGCGCAGCTTCTTCGGGTTCAGCAGTTCCAGCTCGCGCCCCTCGATCTCGATCAGCTGCTGGCTGCGGAAGCGGCTGAGCACGCGGCTGACGGTTTCCGCGGCCAGCCGCAGGTAGTTGGCGATGTCGCCGCGCGACATGCTGAGGTGGAAGCGGGTGGCGGAAAAGCCGCGCACGGCGTAGCGGCTGGCCAGGTCCATCAGGAACGCGGCGACGCGCTCGTCGGCGCTGTGGTCGCCGGCGAGCAGGCTGGCGGTGCCCAGTTCCTTGCTCAGCATGCGGAACAGGTGCTGCTGCACGGCGGGGATGCGCGAGGCCAGCGCGCTCATCGCGGGGAACGAGAAGCGGCAGAAGTAGGTGGTGTCCAGCGCCACCGCGTCGCACGGGAAATGCTCGGGGTAGATCGCGTTGAGGCCGATCACCTCGCCGGGCAGGTAGAAGCCCAGCACCTGCTCGCGGCCGTCCTTGTCCACCATGCGGGTCTTCACCGTGCCCGCGCGCACGGCGAAGATCGCGCGAAACGGGTCGCCGGTGCGAAAGATGTGCTCGCCGGCGCGGAACGGGCCCACGTGCTCGACCAGGCACTGCAGTTCGGCCAGCTCCGGCTTGTCGTAGCCGGCCGCGATGCAGGCGCTGGAGAATGCGCAGGTGCCGCAGAAGCGCGTCTCGTCGCCGTCGTCGGCAATCGGGCTGGGCGGCTCGGGCAGACGACCTGCCATGGGCTTGGATTGCATGATGATGATGGGCTGCCGGGTTGGGGCTGCGTGGATCAGATCACGCGCGAGTAGCGTGGGGCCTGTGCCGCGTCGTCCAGGTAGGCGTCGAAGCACATGGCGATGATACGCAACAGCAGCCGCCCCCGCGAGGTGACCCGGATCTCGCGCGGGTTTTCCGTTGCCAGCCCATCCTCGACCAGCGGCAGCAGGCGCTGCCGCTCGCGCGCAAAGTACTCGTCGAACAGCAGCCGGTGGCGCGCGCCGAACGCCTGCTTGTCCACGCTGCCGTGGCACATCAGCTCGTTGATCAGTTCGCGCCGGATCAGGTCGTCCTCGTCCAGCTGCAGGCCGCGCATCAGCGGCAGGCGGCCGGCGTCCAGCGCCGCGTAGTAGCCGATCAGGTCGCGCGCGTTCTGGCTGTAGCTGTCGCCGATGCGGCCGATCGCGCTGACGCCGAGGCCGACGATGTCGCAGTCGCCGTGCGTCGAATAACCCTGGAAGTTGCGCTGCAGCGTGCCGGCACGCTGCGCCAGCACCAACTCGTCGCTGGCCTTGGCGAAATGGTCCATGCCGATGTAGACGTAGCCGGCGGCCGAGAGGTGCTCCAGCGCGCGGCCGAACAGCGCCAGCCGGGTGGCCGCGTCGGGCAGGTCGGCGGCGTCGATCTGCCGCTGCGCCTTGAACATCTCCGGCAGGTGCGCGTAGCCGTATACCGCCACCCGGTCCGGGTTCAGCGCCACCACCTGGTCCAGCGTGCGGCTGAAGCCGTCGACGCTCTGGAACGGCAGGCCGTAGATCAGGTCGACGCTGGCCGAGCGGAAGCCGGAGGCCCGCGCCGCGTCGATCACCTCGCGGGTCTGCTCGAAGCTCTGGATCCGGTTCACCGCCTTCTGCACCACCGGGTCGAAATCCTGGATGCCCACCGAGATCCGGTTGAAGCCCAGCTCGCCCATGGCGCGGATGTAGGCGGCATCGGCGAAGCGCGGGTCGATCTCGATGCCGTACTCGCGGTCCGCCGCGTGGCTGAAGCTGAAGTGCCGCGCCAGCGACTCCAGCAGCTCGCCCATGTGCGCAGTGTCGAGGAAGTTCGGCGTGCCGCCGCCGAAGTGCAGCTGGCGCACCGGCCGGTCGCGGTCGAACAGCGGCGCGATCAGCTCGATCTCGCGGTACAGCCGCTCCAGGTAGCGGTCGGCCTGGGTCACGTCGCGGGTGATCACCCGGTTGCAGCCGCAGTAGAAGCACGGGCTCATGCAGAACGGCACGTGCACGTACACCGATAACGGGCGCGGGATCGGTTCCTCGTTGGAGGCGCGGATCACCGCGCGCAACGCCGCCTCGTCGAACTCGGCCTTGAAATGCGGCGCGGTCGGGTAGCTGGTGTAACGCGGCCCGGCCACGTCGTAGCGGGCGATCAGCGCCGGGTCGAATTCGGGAGGGGTGATGGGAATGGCCATGTTGCCGAGTCTGTCGGGAGGCCCGAAAGCATGCCTTGATCCGGGTCAATTCGCACGCCGGTCGCGACGAGCTGCCGCAGCGGCGCCGGCATCGCGGAGTGGGTCAGCTCCGGTACGGTTCGATCCGCTGCTCGATGGCGCCGAAGATCGAGGCGCCGGCGGCATCGGTGACGTCGATCTTCAGGCGGTCGCCGAATTTCAGGAACGGCGTGCTCGGCTGGCCGTCGCGCAGGGTTTCCACCGTGCGCTGCTCGGCCAGGCAGGAGGCGCCCTTGCCGGTGTCCCGGTTGGCGATGGTGCCGGAACCGACGATGGTGCCGGCGGTGAGCGGGCGGGTCTTCGCCACGTGCGCGACCAGTTCGGCGAAGCTGAACTGCATGTCCACGCCGCACTCGGCCTCGCCGAACCAGGCGCCGTTGAGCCAGGTGCGCATCGGCAGGTGCAGCTTGTCGCCGGCCCAGGCCCCGCCCAGTTCGTCCGGCGTCGCCAGCACCGGCGACAGCGCCGAGCGCGGCTTGGACTGCAGGAAGCCGAAGCCCTTGGCCAGCTCGGCCGGGATCAGCCCGCGCAGGCTCACGTCGTTGACCAGGCCGACCAGCTGGATGTGCGCGGAGGCCTCGGCCGGCGTGACCGCCATCGGCACGTCGTCGGTGACCACCACCACCTCGGCTTCCAGGTCGATGCCATAGTCCTCGCTGGGCACCAGCACCGGGTCGCGCGGGCCGAGGAAGCCGGCGCTGGTGGCCTGGTACATCAGCGGGTCGGTGTAGAAGCTGGCCGGCACCTCGGCGCCGCGCGCCTTGCGCACGCGCTCCACGTGCGGCAGGTAGGCCGAGCCGTCGACGAACTCGTAGGCGCGCGGCAGCGGCGAGGCGAGCTGCGCCATGTCCAGCGCAAACGCGCCGGTGGCGCGGCCCGCGTTCAGTTCGTCCGACAACGCATTGAGCCGCGGCGCGGCGTTCGACCAATCGTCCAGCGCCGCCTGCAGCGTCAGCGCGATGCCATCCGCCTTCACCGCGCGGGAGAGGTCGCGGCTGACCACCACCAGCGTGCCGTCGCGGCCGCCTTCCTTGAGAGATCCGAGTTTCATCGTGCTGCCTTGTGCCTGCTGCGTGGAGGGAGCGCCGTCACGGCGTGAAATGCTTGCCGATATCCTGCCAGCACTTGTAGTAGTCGTGCTGCAGCTGCGGCGCATCCAGTGCCTGGCGGGTGGGACGGATCACCTTGCGCGTCTCGAACATGAAGGCCATGGTGCCGTCGATCAGGTCCGCTTTCGACAGGTCCGCGGCCGAGGCCTTCTCGAACGTGGCCGCATCCGGGCCATGGGCGCTCATGCAATTGTGCAGGCTCGCGCCGCCAGGCACGAAGCCTTCCGCCTTGGCGTCGTATACGCCGGTGATCAGGCCCATGAACTCGCTGGCCACGTTGCGATGGAACCACGGTGGCCGGAAGGTGTGCTGCGCCACCAGCCAGCGCGGCGGAAAGATCGCGAAATCCACGTTGGCGGTCCCGGGTGTGTCGCTGGCCGAGGTCAGCACGGTGAAGATGCACGGATCGGGGTGGTCGACGCTGATCGAGCCGATCGTGTTGAAGCGGCGCAGGTCGTACTTGTACGGCGCGTAGTTGCCGTGCCAGGCCACCACGTCCAGCGGCGAATGGCCGATCGCGGCCGTCCACAGCGTGCCCTGGAACTTGGTCACCAGCTCGAACGCGCCCTCGACGTCCTCGAAAGCCGCTACCGGGGTGAGGAAGTCGCGTGGGTTGGCCAGCCCGTTCGAGCCGATCGGGCCGAGCTCCGGCAGGCGCAGCAGCGCGCCGAAGTTCTCGCAGACGTAGCCACGGACCTCGCCATCGAGCAGCTCCACGCGGAAGCGCACGCCGCGCGGGATCACCGCGATCTCCTGCGGCTCGATCTCGACCACGCCCAGCTCGGTGGTCAGCTGCAGCCGGCCGTGCTGCGGCACGATCAGCAGCTCGCCGTCGGCGTTGCAGAAGAAGCGGCCCTGCATCGAGCGGTTGGCGGCGTAGAGATGGATGCCGATGCCGCCCTGCTCGGCCGCGCCGCCGTTGCCGGCGACGGTGACCAGGCCGTCAAGGAAGTCGGTGGGCTGTTCCGGCGGCGGCAGCGGATCCCAGCGCAGCTGGTTCGGCGTGGCCGGCGCCTCGTCGAAGCGGTTGTGGAAGCGCTCGTGCGCCAGCGGCGCGAACGGCTCGTGCACCGCCGCCGGGCGGATCCGGTACAGCCAGCTGCGCCGGTTCAGGTGCCGCGGCGCGGTGAACGCGGTGCCCGACAGCTGCTCGGCATACAGCCCGTGCGCCACGCGCTGCGGCGAGTTCTGCCCGACCGGCAGCACGCCGGGAATCGCCTCGCTGGCGAATTCGTTGCCGAAGCCGGATTGGTAGGCCTTGCCCACGATCGTTGCCATGCACCGCTCCTTCAGAGGAAACCGCGCTTCATCTGGTCGCGCTCGATCGACTCGAACAGCGCCTGGAAGTTGCCTTCGCCGAAACCTTCGTTGCCCTTGCGCTGGATGATCTCGAAGAAGATCGGGCCGATGCAGTTCTGGGTGAAGATCTGCAGCAGCAGGCGCTTCTTCGTCTCCTGGTCGGCGTCGATCAGGATCTTGTTCTTCTGCAGGCGCGGCACGTCCTCGCCGTGGCCCGGGATGCGCAGGTCGACCACCTCGAAGTAGGTGTCCGGCGTGTCGAGGAATTCCACGCCGGCCTCGCGCATCGCCTCCACCGTGGCGTAGATGTCGTCGGTGAAGCAGGCGATGTGCTGGATGCCTTCGCCGTGGTAGGCGTCGAGGTATTCGTTGATCTGGCTCTTCGGATCGCTCGACTCGTTCAGCGGGATGCGCACGATGCCGTCCGGCGCGGTCATCGCCTTGGACACTAGGCCGGTCTTGGCGCCCTTGATGTCGAAGTAGCGGATCTCGCGGAAGTTGAACAGCTTCTCGTAGTAGTCCGACCACTTCTGCATGTTGCCGAAATGCAGGTTGTGGGTGAGGTGGTCGATGAAGGTAAGCCCGAAGCCCTTCGGATTCGGCTCGACGCCCGCTACCGCCACGTAGTCGGCCGCATAGGCGTCGCCCTCGCGCGGCACCAGGTACAGCATGCAGTCGCCGATGCCCTTGACCACCGGCACGTCGATCGCGCCGCTGGCCGGCTTGTGCGTGATCGCCTCGCCGCCGTTGGCCAGCACCGTCGCCGCCACCTCGGCCACCGGCTTGCGGAAGCGGATGGCGAAGCCGCAGGCACAGGGGCCGTGCTTGGCGGCGAAGTCGGCGGCGAACGAATCCGGATCCTCGTTGACCAGGAAGTTCACCCCGTTCTGCCGGTAGACGGTGATCGGGCGGGACTTGTGCCGCAGCACGGCGCTGAAGCCCATCCGCTTGAACAGCGCGTGCAGCTCATGGGCGCGGCCGGCCGGGGCCGCGAACTCGACGAACTCGAAACCGTCGATGCCCATCGGATTCTCGAACGTGGTGACCCGCATGCCGGGGTTGGGTTGGGCGTTCATGGCGCTCTCCTCTGAGTCGGTGCACGATGGCTGCACGCAAGCCTGCCACCCGCAGATTGGCCTTGCGTTATAGTTTCATTTGAAACCATTTGCAAGGATCACCGCCGCAATGCCTGCCAAGCGCCCACCCATCCCCGCCACGGCCGAGCACGCCCCGCTGCAGCTGGAACACTTCCTGCCGTACCGGCTGTCGATCCTGACCAACACGATCAGCCAGGCGATCGCCGACGACTACCAGAGTCGCTTCGATCTATCGGTGACCGAATGGCGGGTGATGGCGGTGCTCGCGCGTCACCCGGGCCTGTCCGCGCGCGAAGTGGCAGAACGCACCGCGATGGACAAGGTGGCGGTGAGCCGCGCGCTGGCGCGGCTGGTCGAGGCCAGCCGGGTCGACCGCGCGGTGCACGACAACGACAAGCGCCGCTCGGTGCTCAACCTCAGCGCCGCCGGCTGGGCGATCCACGACGTGGTCGCGCCGATGGCCCGCGCACGCGAACGCGAAGTGCTGGCCAAGCTCGATGCACAGGAGCGACAGTGGCTCACGCGCATCCTGGACAAGTTGCTTTGAGAGCTGGGATTCGGGATTCGGAAAAGCGGCGGCGACTCGAGCTTCAGCTCGTCTCGAGTCCCCAATCCCGAATGCCGGCTACCTGACCCCATGCATCAGCCGGTTGATCAGCGGCGCCAGCAGCAACAGCAACGCGCCGGCACCGAGCAGCACCCAGCAGCTGAAGCTGAAGCCTGACAATGCCGAGGCCACCGTCATGCCGCTCTCGCCGCTGATCGAGCGCGCCACCAGGCCGGAGAAGTCGCCGCCGGCGGCCAGCGACAGGAACCAGCCGCCCATCGCCAGGCCGACGAAGCGCGGCGGCGCCAGCTTGGTCACCATCGACAGCCCGATCGGCGACAGGCACAGCTCGCCCAGGGTCTGCATCACGTAGCACAGCGCCAGCGGCCAGAACGGGATCAGCCCGGCGGGCCCCAGCAGCTCCTTCAGCGCATACACCAGCACCACGAAACCCAGCCCGTTGAAGATCAGTCCGAAGCCGAACTTGCGCGGAATCGACGGCTCCGCATTGCGCCTGGACAATGCGGCCCACACCAGCGCGACCAGCGGCGCGAACAGCAAAATCGCCAGCGGCGTCACCGACTGGAACCAGCCGACCGGGAAGATCCAGCCGCCGGGCATCTGCCGGTCCACCCAGTTCTCGGCGAGGAAATTGAGCGAAGTGCCGAACTGGAAGTAGAAGGTCCAGAACAGCACGCTGAAGCCGAACACGATCAGCATGGCGATCACGCGGTGCAGCTGCACGCGGTCGTGGCGCCGCGCCTCGACGATCAGCGCCGCCGCCACCCCGATGAACAATGCACCAAGCAGCCACTGCAGGCCGTCGGCGCCGACGTAGGCCAGCAGCGCATAGATCAGCGGCACCGCCAGCGCCGCGCCGAGCAGCACCCACAGCACGCGTGCGCGGCTCTCCATGCCCGCCAGCGGTCGGCCCACGCCCTTCAGGCCGCGCCGGCCGAACCAGAACCACAGCAGGCTCAGCAGCATGCCCACGCCGGCGGCGGCGAACACCACGCGGTAGTTCTGCTGCATCGGCGTGTCGGTGAAGGTGGCGGCCATCCAGCCGGTGAGCAGCGGCGCCACGAAGGCGCCGGCGTTGATGCCCATGTAGAACAAGGTGAAGCCGCGGTCGCGGCGCGGGTCGTCGCGGCCGTAGAGCTGTCCCACCATGGTGGAGATGTTCGGCTTGAACAGGCCGTCGCCGGCGATCACCAGCGCCAGCCCCAGCAGCATCAGCGGCTTTTCCGGCAGCAGCAGGGTGAACAGGCCCGCCGCCATCACCGCCGCGCCAAGCAGGATCGAGCGCTGGTAGCCGATCACCCGGTCGGCCACGTAGCCGCCGAAGATCGAGGCGGCGTAGATCAGCGCGGTATACGCGCCGTAGGTGCCGGCGGCCCAGCCCTGGCCCGAGGCGTCGCCGTGGAAGAACTGCGCCACGATGTACAGCACCAGCGCCCAGCTCACGCTGTAATAGGCGAAGCGCTCCCAGAACTCGGTCATGAACAGCATCCACAACGGGCGCGGATGGCCGAGCAGTTGCGGGTAGTCGGGCGTGCTCGCGGTGTCGACGGCGCTGCTGGTCTGGCTCATGCAATCCCCTCGTCGGCATGCGTCAGGCAGCCGCAAGCGCCCAGATGTAACCGGGCGCCGGGGATGGCGTCAATGTCTGCGGAGCGGGGAACAGGGAATCGGAAGCGCGACGCGCGCTTCGTTTTGCCTATTCCCCGCGCCTGGGTCGTCAGCGCACCCCGTGCATCAGCCGGTTGATCAGCGGGGCGACCAGGAACAGCACGATGCCGCCGCCGAGCAGGATCCAGAAGCCCATGGTGTAGCCGGACAGCGCCGAGTCCACGGTCATGCCAGTCTCGCCGCTGACGTGGCCGGCGAACAGGCCGGCCAGGTTGTTGCCGATCGCGGTGGACAAAAACCAGCCGCCCATGCCGAGCCCGACCAGCCGCACCGGCGCCAGCTTGGTCACCATCGACAGCCCGATCGGCGACAGGCACAGCTCGCCGGCGGTCTGCAGCACGTAGCACAGCACCAGCGTCCACAGCGGGATCATGCCGTCGCTGCCGACCAGCGCGGACAGCGCGTACATCAGCACCGCGAAGCCCAGCGCGTTGCCGATCAGGCCCAGGCCGAACTTGCGCGGGATCGACGGCTCGGCGCGGCGCTTGTCCAGCCAGCCCCAGGCCAGCGAGATCAGCGGCGCCAGCAGCACGATCGCCACCGGGTTGACCGACTGGAACCAGCCGATCGGGAACTCCCAGCCACCCAGGTTGCGGTCGACGATGTGCTGCGCCAGGAAGTTGAACGAGCTGCCGGCCTGCTCGAAGAACATCCAGAACAGCACGTTGAAGGTGAAGATGATCAGCATCGCGATCACCCGCTGGATCTGCACGCGCCCGGTGCGGATCGCCTCGATCACCAGCATCACGCCCACGCCGAGGAACAGCACGCTCAGCAGCCACTGGATCGCCACCGCGCCGGCCTTGTCCATCAGCAGATAGACCAGCGGAATCGCCGCCAGCACGCCGAGCACCACGTACGCCACGCGCATGCGGCCACCCTGCTCCGGCGTCGGACGGCCTACCGGGCCGAGCTGGCGGCGGCCGAACCAGAACCACACCAGGCTGATCAGCATGCCCACGCCGGAGGCGGCGAACACCACGTGGTAGTTGTGGTGGCCGGGGGTGCCGAACACCTTGTTGGCGAGGATGCTGGTCAGCACCGGCGCGATCAGCGCGCCGGCGTTGATGCCCATGTAGAACAGGGTGAAACCGCGGTCGCGGCGCGAATCGCCCTGCACGTAGAGCTGGCCGACCATCGAGGAAATGTTCGGCTTGAACAGGCCGTTGCCCACGATGACGGTGGCCAGGCCGAGCATGAACACCGCGTGGTTCGGCACCATCACCAGGAACAGGCCGGCCGCCATCACCACCGCGCCGAGCAGGATCGAGCGCTGGTAGCCGAGGATCTTGTCGGCCACGTAGCCGCCGAACACTGCGGTGGCGTAGACCAGCGCCAGGTAGGCGCCGTAGGTGCGGCTGGCGTCCGCCTGGCCGGCGTCGTTGCCGTCGTAGAACTGCGCCACGATGTACAGCGTGAGCGCCCAGCGCATGCCGTAGAACGCGAAGCGCTCCCAGAACTCCGACATGAACAGCATCCACAGCGGGCGCGGGTGGCCCAACAGCTGCGGGTAATCGGGTACCGGCCTGGCGTCGCCGGAGGTTGTGGTGTTGCCCATGCCTGTCCTCTGCTCTGTCGGTCGATCGAAAAATCTTGCGAACGGGCAGATGTAACCGCAGGGCGCGCATCCGTCAAATGCGCTGCAGCACGTCGCGCCGCTAGCTGCCCAGCAGCGTGCGCACTTCGATCAGCTCGGGGAAGAAGGTGAGATCCAGCGCCTTCTTCAGGAACGCCACGCCCGACGAACCGCCGGTGCCGCGGCGGAAGCCGATGATGCGCTCCACCGCCTTCATGTGGCGGAAGCGCCACAGCTGGAAGCTCTCCTCGATGTCCACCAGCGTCTCGCACAGGTGGAACTCGGCCCAGTGCTGTTCCGGCGCCTCGTAGATGCGGCGCAGTACCGGCAGCAGCGCCTCGCTGTGCTGCCACGGCTGGCTGACGTCGCGCTCCAGCAGCTCGCGCGGCACCGCGTGGCCGCGCCGCGCCAACCAGCGCAGCGTCTCGTCGTAGACGCCCGGCGCGTGCAGCGTGTCGCGCAGGCCCTGCTGGATCGCCGGGTCGTGCTCGAACACCGCCAGCATGTCGGCGTTCTTGTTGCCCAGCAGGAACTCCACCGTGCGGTACTGCGCGCTCTGGAAGCCCGACGACGGCCCCAGCGCGTCGCGGAAGGCGAGGTACTCATGCGGCGTCATCGTCTCCAGCACCGCCCATTGCTCGAACAGCTGGCGCTGGATCTGCTTGACCCGCGCCAGCACCTTCAGCGCCTGGTCGGCATGGTCCTCGCGCAGCAGGACCAGCGCGGCGCGCAGCTCGTGGATCAGCAGCTTCAGCCACAGCTCGGCCACGTGGTGCTGCACGATGAACAGCATCTCGTCGTGGTAGGGCGGATCGGACACCGGCCGCTGCGCGGACAGCAGCGTCTCCAGCTGCAGATAGCTCGCATAGGTCATGCGTCCGGAAAGATCGCGCTCGATGCCCGCCTCGAGCTCGCGCTGGTTGTCTGTCATGGTGCTCCCCGCACGGTGAAAACGCGCATGGTAGCGGCTGCGCGGCAAAGCGCCGCGACCTGGATCAAATACGCAGGCGTACTGGGCACATGCTGCACCGTACCTTGCTGGCAAACCGGTGCGCCTGCTACTTTTCGCCGGATTTTTCGGGCCGTTTTGCCGCTGCGGGACGCGGCACCGGCCGAAAGACTTTGCGCGTCAGGCCCCGCTGGATGGGCCGCCGCCCCCATTCCCCTTTGCCCAACCGGGAGCGCGTCGTGACCATCGCCGCCAAGTTTGAAATCGAATACCTGCAATACCTCGACGCCGAGGGCAAGCAGGTGCGTGACGACCTGCCTGCCTTCGCGCAGGATCTCGGCCACATGGTCGAGCTGTACAAGCTGATGCTGTCGACCCGCGTGTTCGACGCCAAGTCGATCGCCCTGCAGCGCACCGGCAAGCTCGGCACCTACGCCAGCTGCCTCGGCCACGAGGCCGCCCACGTGGGCATCGGCAGCGCGATGAAGCCGGAAGACGTGCTCGCCCCCAGCTACCGCGAATACGGCGCCCAGCTGTACCGCGGCGTGCAGCCGCGCGAGGTGTACATGTACTGGGGCGGCGACGAGCGCGGCAACGACTATCAGAACGAACCCGCGCGCCACGACTTCGCCTGGAGCGTGCCGATCGCCACGCAGTGCCTGCATGCGGCCGGCTCCGCGCTGGCGTTCAAGATCCGCGGCGAGAAGCGCGTGGCGGTGTGCACCATCGGCGACGGCGGCTCGTCCAAGGGCGACTTCTACGGCGCCATCAACATGGCCGGCGCGCGCCAGCTGCCGCTGGTGGCGGTGATCGTCAACAACCAGTGGGCGATCTCGGTGCCGCGCAAGATCCAGTCCGGCTCGCAGACGCTGGCGCAGAAGGGCATCGCCGCCGGTCTCGCCTGCATCCAGGTGGACGGCAACGACATCATCGCCGTGCGCAAGGCGATGGAGGACGCGCTGGAACGCGCCCGCAACGGCCACGGCGGCAGCGTGCTGGAGCTGGTCACCTACCGCCTGGGCGACCACACCACCGCCGACGACGCGCGCCGCTACCGCGGCGAGGCCGAGGTGAAGGAAGGCTGGGACAAGGAGCCGATGAAGCGCCTGAAGAACTGGCTGGTGGCCAAGGGCGCGTGGGACGACGCCAGGGAAGAAGCCTGGAAGGCCGAGTGCGACGACTGGATGGACAACGAGGTGAACGCCTACCTCGAAACCAAGACCCAGCCGTTGTCCGCGATGTTCGACTACACCTTCGCGGAACTGCCCGCCGACCTCGCCGCCCAGCGCGACGCCACCCTTGCCCGCGAACAGAAGGCCCAGTAAGTCATGGCACAGATCACCCTCATCGAAGCGGTCACCCAGGCGCTCGCCTACGAAATGAAGCACGACGACTCCGTCGTGGTGCTGGGCGAGGACGTGGGCGTGAACGGCGGCGTGTTCCGCGCCACCCAGGGCCTGCAGGAAAAGTTCGGCGAATGGCGCGTGATCGACACGCCGCTGGACGAAATGACCATCGCCGGCGTCACCGTCGGCATGGCCGTGCAGGGCATGAAGCCGGTGGCCGAGGCGCAGTTCGAAGGCTTCATCTACCCGATGATGGAGCACATCGCCTGCCACGCCGCGCGCATGCGCAACCGCACCCGCGGCCGCCTCACCGTGCCGGCCGTGTGGCGCGCGCCGTGGGGCGGCGGCATCCGCGCGCCGGAACATCACTCCGAGGCGAACGAGCACCTGTTCACCAACATCCCCGGCCTGCGCGTGGTGCTGCCCTCTTCGCCGGCGCGCGCCTACGGCCTGCTGCTGGCGGCGATCCGCGATCCCGATCCGGTGATCTTCCTCGAACCCAAGCGCATCTACCGCCAGTACAAGGAAGAGGTGCCCGACGACGGCGAGGCGCTGCCGCTGGACGTGTGCTTCGTGCTGCGCGACGGCAGCGACGTCACCCTGGTGACCTGGGGCGCGCAGGTGAAGGAAACCCTGGAAGCCGCCGATGCGCTGGCCGAGCGCGGCATCAGCGCCGAGGTGATCGACGTCGCCACGCTGACCCCGCTGGACTTCGACACCATCGCCGAATCGGTGGCCAAGACCGGCCGCTGCGTGATCGTGCACGAAGCCCCGAAGACCGCCGGCTTCGGCGCCGAGATCGCCGCGCGCGTGGCCGAGGAATGCCTGTACGACCTGCTCGCCCCGGTCGAACGCGTCACCGGCCCGGACACCCACATCCCGCTGTTCCGCCTGGAAATGAAATACCTTCCCAGCGTGGAACGCATCGTCGAGGCGGTCGAGCGCACGTTGGCGGTCAGCTGAGCTGACCGCCGGGATCCGGGATTCGAGCTGCGGGATTCGGCAACCGCCGGCCCTCGCCTCGCTCCCGCATCCCGCGAACCGAATCCCGAATTCCCACTCCCGAATCCCGGACGCACTCATGGCTGACATCAAGACATTCCACCTGCCCGACCTCGGCGAAGGCCTGCCCGACGCCACCATCGTCGAGTGGCACGTGAAGGAAGGCGACACCATCAAGCTCGACGCCCCGCTGGTGTCGATGGAAACCGCCAAGGCGGTGGTCGAGGTGCCCTCGCCCTACACCGGCAAGGTGGTGAAGATGCACGGCGCGGCCGGCGACGTGATCGAAACCGGCGCCGCGCTGGCCGAGTTCGAGCCCGACCCCAACGCCAAGCAGCGCGCCGAGGCCGAATCCACCGGCCACCACCACGGCCCGAAGAAGGCCGCCGCGCCGGCACCCGCGCCGGCCCCGGCCGCCGCCGACCGCGAGGACGAAGGCACCGTGGTGGGCGCCATGGTCAGCAGCAACGCCGTGCTGGTGGAGCAGGTCAGCAGCGCCGGCGGCGTCAAGGCCGTGCCCGCCGTGCGCGCGCTGGCGAAGAAGCTCAAGGTCGACCTCGCCCGCGTGCGCCCCTCCGGCGCCGGCGGCGTCATCACCATGCAGGACGTCAAGGACGCCGCCGCCAGCGGCAGCGCCGCGCTGGGCGCCGCCCCGGCGCGTGCCGTGCCGGCCGCCGCCGGCCGCCACCTGGCGCCGGAGCTGCCCGAGCCCGGCCCTGCGCCCACGCGCACCGCCGTGTCGCAGGCCGGCAAGCCGATGCGCACCGCGCCGCCGACCGTGCAGGCCAGCGGCCAGCCCGAGCAGCTCAAGGGCGTGCGCCGCAACATGGCGCGCGTGATGGCCGACGCCCACGCGCAGGTGGTGCCGACCACGCTGGTCGACGACGCCGACCTGCACGCCTGGATCGGCAAGCAGGACATCACCGCGCGGCTGATCCGCGCCATCGTCGCCGCCTGCAAGGCGGTGCCGGCGCTGAACGCCTGGTTCGACGGCAAGAACCTCAGCCGCACGCTGCACCCGCAGGTGGACATCGGCATCGCGGTGGACACCGACGACGGCCTGTTCGTGCCGGCGCTGCGCAACGCCGACGTGCTCGATGCGGCCGGCATACGCGCCGCCATCAAGCGCCTGCGCAGCCAGGTGGAAGAGCGCACCATCCCGGCCTCGGAGCTGTCCGGCTACACCATCAGCCTGTCCAACTTCGGCATGTTCGCCGGCCGCTACGCCACCCCCGTGGTGGTGCCGCCGACGGTAGCCATCGTCGGCGCCGGCAAGCTCAGCCACGACGTGGTGGCGGTGATGGGCGGCATCGAGGTGCACCGGCGCATGCCGATCAGCCTCACCTTCGACCACCGCGCCGCCACCGGCGGCGAAGCGGCGCGCTTCCTCAAGGCGCTGCTGGACGACCTGGCCCTGCCGCACTGACGGGATCGGCTACTGCGACATCGAAAACCGGGCGTCTCGCGACGCCCGGTTTTTTTTGGCATCCGCCGACATCGGCAGATGGCCTCAATGGCCCACCATCGCAGGAGCGTGCGAACCGGCCGGTTTTGGGCGGGCAGTACCCGCCCTGCGAAGCAAGGACACTGCGTGCGCCCGCACGGCGATCGCGCGAACCCGGTCAGTAGTCGCGCACGTCCAGCAGCATGAAGCAGCGCGCGACGTAGTCGCCGCCGCGTGGCCACGGCACGGCGGTCAGCGCCAGCGTTCCGGCCGTCCACGGCTCGTTGTCGAGCAGCGCTTCGCAGCGCGAATCGCCGCCTTCGGCGTGGCGGCACACCAGCCGCAGCCAGTGCAGTTCGGGGCTGAGCGCCTCGCGTTTCAAGGCGGCCTCGATCGACGCCAGCGCCTCGCCCGGCACGCCCGCCACGTCCGCACCGCGCGCGCTGAACGGGCCGATGAACACGTCCCACGTGCGCACGCCGATGTCCCAGGCGGCGATCCGCATGCGGCGCTCGTCGGTGACGTACCAGCATGCCGCCAGCAGCACGTGGAACACGTCGTGCTCGAACGCGCGCAGTGCGTCGCGGCAGCCGGCGTCGCCGCCGCCGATGCCCGCGAAACTCTCCTCGATGTGGCGCTCCTCGCTCAGCACCACGTCGACGTCGAGCCGGCCGGGTTCGCCGGTCGCGCCCTCGTGCCAAGCGGCGCGGATCGCGGGAAAGTCGCCGTCGGTGACCAGCCAGCCGTCCTCGTCCACGTCCAGCTCGACGTCGTGCCGTTCGAACAGGCGCAGCAGGTATTTCTGTAGTGCCGCACCGTCCATGCTCATTCTCGCCGACCCGTGTCGGCCCTCGACGGCAGTTCGCGCCAGGTCAGGTACACGCGCAGGTCGAACTCCAGCTGGTGATAGTCCGGCAGCATGTAGGTACACAACTGGTAGAACGCCTTGTTGTGGTCCATCTGTTTCAGGTGCGCCAGTTCGTGCACCACGATCATCTGCAGGAACTGCGGCGCGGCAGCCTTGAACAGGCTGGCCACGCGGATTTCCTTCTTCGCCTTGAGCCTGCCGCCCTGCACGCGCGAGATCGCGGTGTGCAGGCCCAGCGCGTTGCGAAGCACGTCGAGCCTGGCGTCGTACAGCACCTTGTCGATGCCGGGCGCATTCTTCATGTGCTGCTGCTTCAGCGCGGCCACGTACGCGTACAGCGACCGGTCGCTCTGCACGTCGTGGCGCTCCGGATAGCGCTTCGCCAGGTGTTCGCCCAGGCGCTCCTGCGCGATCAGCTCGCGCACCTTGTCCTGCAGCGCGGCGGGGTAAGCCTGGAGATACTTGAGCTGAACCATGCGGGTATTCTCGCACCGCGTCCCCACGCGCGTACCGATCACCCCACGGAGATACCCATGCACCACAGCCGACTCAGCACCATCGTCATCGACTGCCAGGTCGACGATCTGGCACCCGCGACCCGCTTCTGGAGCGAGGCGCTGGGCAAGCCGGTCGCCAGCGTCGACCAGGACGGCGACGGCAAGTACGCGGAGCTGCAGACCGCCGCCGACGAACCGATCATCCTGCTGCAGAAGGTGGATCACCCCGGCCGCGTGCACCTGGACATCGAGACCGACGACCTCGACGCCGAGGTGGCACGGCTGGAACGCCTCGGCGCGCGCCGCGTCGCGTTCGTGCGCGAACGCTGGTGGGTGCTGGAGGCGCCCAGCGGCCACCGCTTCTGCGTGGTACAGCCGCAGCGCAAGGCGTTCGGCCCGCACCTCAACCGCTGGGACTGACGCACCACCGCCAGCGCAGCAGCACGCATCGGGCGAATCAGCCGAGCCACCAGCCCAGCCAGGTGGCCGCCAGCACCATGGCCAGGCCCAGCAGCACCGGCCGCGCGTAGTCACGGTCGCCGTTCAGCCAGGCGATCACCGCCTTGGACAGGCTGTTGCTGGTCAGCGCGACCAGGATCGGCACCGCCGTGGCCGCGGGCTCGATCCGGCCCGCGGCGGCCAGCGTCGCCACCGATATCGCCGCCGCGTGCGTGTCGGCGAAGCCGGCGACGCCGGTAGCGATGGCCAGCCCGCGGTCGCCCAGCCAGGCCCGCATCGCGGCCGACGCCAGCAGCACCACGGCGATCATCAGCCCGAGCAGCAGCGACGCCTTGACACTGAAGACGACGCTGCCGCGCACCGGATCCGCCGCACTCAGGCGCAGGCCCTTCCACGTCCACAACGCGCCGTAGACCGCCGCGGTCACGCCACCGCAGGCCAGCGGCACGGCAAGCACGCGCAGCGTCGTCAGGTCGGTGACGGCGAGCAGCGCCGCCATCTGCACGAAGGTGGCCACGGTCGACAGCACCGCCGCCGCGACCGCCGGGCGCCGCAGCGCCGGCAAGCTGCGCGCCTGCGCCCCCATCACCCCGATGGTGGCCACGCTGGACACGAAACCGGAGAGCAACCCGGCCAGCGGCAGGCCGGCGCGGCCGCCCACCAGCCGCAGCAGCGCATGGGCAGCCGCGCCGATCGACATGATCAGGATCACGATCAGCCACAGCGCGCGCGGGTTGATCGCGTCGAACGGGCCGAGCGGCCGGTCCGGCACCAGCGGCAGCACCAGCAGCGTGGCCGCGGCCAGCACCAGCAGGTTGTTCAGTTCTTCCGCGGTCAGCACGCCGCGCACGAAGTGGTGCATCGGCTCGCGTGCCGCCAGCAGGATCGTCACCACCACCGCCAGGGCGGCGGCCAGCGGCGCCTGGTGGATGGCCAGCGCGCCGAGGATCAGGCACAGCAGCAGGCTGGCCTCGGTGGTCAGGCCGCGATCGCTGCCGGTGTCGCGCGCATAGGCGATCGCCAGCAGCGCCGCCACCGCGGCCAGCGCCAGCAGCAGCACGGCGACGCCGAAGCCCGCGCTGGCCGCACCCAGCAGTGCCACCACGGCGAACGTGCGGATGCCGGCGACCGCCTGGCCGTCGCCGCCCTTGCGCCGCTCGCGCTCGGCGCCGATCAGCAGGCCGATGCCCAGCGCAACCGCGAAACCGGTCCAGGAAAGGACGACATCCATGGAGCTGCATCCGCCACGCGTCACGACCGCACTCCGGCCACGGCGCGATCATGCCGGAGCCCTCGCGGAAAGTCGCGCCGACGCGACCGCCAGCCCGGACGCGCGGCGGCCCGCGGTCAGATGTCGAAGCGATAGCTCAGCTTGACCAGCAGCTGCTCGTCGTCGCGCAGCGCGAAGCTGCGGTCGAAGACGTCGCTGGTGCGGCGCGCGTAGCCGTCCATCGCATAGCCGCCGCGGCCGTAGACCACGTACAGGTACGACAGCGGCGCCAGTTCGTAGCGGTAGCGGATCTGCAGGCCGAGGTTGCGCACGCTGAAGTCGCCGAGCGGTTCGTCGCTGGCGACGGCGCGACCGTTGACGCCGACGCGGTAGCCGCCGCGCAGGCGCGCGTCCAGCCCGATCGCCTGCAGCTTCACGCGCAGCTCCTGGCGACTGTCGATGGCCCAGTCGAAACCGGCGTCGAGTTGCAGCGTGTGTTCGTCGTAGCGGCCGAACAGGTTGTCGCGCTGCCATACCAGCCAGTCCGGCTGGTGCTCGTAGTACGGGCCGACATAGACGCTGAACGCGTCGTTGACGAAATAGGTCGGGATGAACTTGACGTCGTAGCCCAGCTGCCGGTTGCCGCCGAGCCCGCCGCTGATGACCTCCGCGTCCAGCTTGAACGCCCAGTCGCCGTGGCGCGGACTGATCCGTTCGTAGACCAGGTCCAGCGACGGCGGCAGGAACAGCGCGCCGTTGCCGCGGGTGAGCAGGTCGTCCCAGCCGGCGCTGTTGACGTTGAGCTGCGTCACTTCGGTGGCGCCGTTGCGCAGGTTGCTGTGGCGGCTGATGCGCAGCTGGCGGCGCAGGCGCAGGCCGTGGTCGTTGTCCAGGGCGTCGATGCGGAAGCGCCACTCGTGCGAGCTGTAGGCGGAATCGGCCGGCAGCGCGGTGTTGCGCTTGCGCACTTCCCAGTGGCCGTAGTTGAAGTCGTTGCGCTCCAGGTAGCCGAAGTCGTTGACCTGCAGCCGGTCGCCGAAGTGCATGCCCAGCCACTGCTGGCGCCAGCCGTCGCCCATCTCCAGGTCGGCGATCACCGTGCCGCCGCTGTCGCGCGTGTGCGTGCCCGACTGCAGGATGTCGCTGCCGACCACGTTGGTGGCGATGGTCAGCTGCGGCGTCGGCCGCCAGTGATGGTCCACGCCGAGCACGCTGGCCTCGCGATCGAGCCACGGACGGTCGACCCGGGTCAGCAGCATGCCCAGGCTCTGCTCGCCGAAGTCGTGGGTGACTCGCGCGGCGCCGAAGAAGCGCCCGGCCTCGCCGGCCTCGTCGGCGGCCAGCACGCCGTAGCTGGTGGTGCCGAAGCTGCCGTTGAGCTTCACCGCCGCGTCGATGTCGGCCGCGCCGTGACCGTCGTCGGACGGCCCGCCGACACGGCGCGTGTAGACCAGCTGGCTGTTGTCGTCGAGCAGGCTGAAATCGAAGATGCCCTGGTTCTCGGTGAAGAACGGCCGCTTGTCGCTGACGTAGGTCTCGGTGGCGCTGAAGTTCACCACCAGGTCATCGCTCTCGACCTGGCCGAAATCCGGGTTCAGCGCCGCGGTCAGCTGGAACTGGCCGCTCGGCTTCCACAACAGGTCGGCGCCTTGCTGGAAGTGGCCACGGCCGCGCACGTTGTCGTACAGGCCAGACACGTACGGCGTCACCGCCAGCAGCGACTGGCTGTACGGCAGCACCTCGACCTTGCCGAACTCGGACAGGAAACGCGGCAGCGTGAAGCTGGCCTCCGGCCAGGAGTCGCGCTCGCCGGTGGAGCCGGTCACCCGGTCGAGGTAGACGCCGATCGTGCGCCGGCCGTCGCGCGCCGTGTGCATCGGCGCGATGTACCACGGGATCAGGATCTCGACCGTCCAGCCGTCGGCGTCCTCGCTCACCGCGTGCCGCCAGTTGCCGTCCCAGTCCTTGTTGAACTGGTTCTCGTTGGTGACCACGGCATCGTTGACGCCGCCGGTCGAGCTGACCACGAAGTCGTAGCCGGTGCGTCCGTCGCCGTTGAAGTCGACCATCAGGTTGACCCGGTCGACCTGGTCCTCGAAGTCGCGCTGCACGCGCTGGTGCGTGCGCGGCACGCCGGGCGGCTGCTCGCAGCGGAACGCCACCGCCAGGCCCTTCGGCGTGGCCAGGATCCACGCCTCGGTTGACAGCGAGCCCGGCTTGCCGGTGAGCGGCTGGGTCTGGCGGAAGTCGGTGACGTGCCGCGCACCCTTCCATTCATCGGCGCCGAGGTGGCCGTCGATGTCGACGGCCAGCGCCGACGTCGACAGCGCGGCCAGGATAACGAACAGCAGGCATGCCAGGCGCATGTTGAAAAATTTCCACGGGGAGGCGGCGCGGGGGGCGCCGTGGAGGCGATGGAATCGCCGGGTCGGGTGGCGCACAGCTTGCCGCTTGCGCGCAGCCGCCTCGACCGCCACAAGTCACGCCATGACTTGTGGCAGGCACCGCCGCCGCGTGCTCAGCGGCGCCGGCGGCGCCCCCACAGCGCGTGGCGCAGCAGCAGCGCCAGCACGATGACGGCGGCGAACGCGCCGTAGCCGTACAGCGCCGGCAGCACCTGCTGCCAGATCGCGCCGCTGGCGCGGCCGAAGCCGTCGACCGCGGGCAGCTCGACCGTGTCGAAGCCGAGCACCGCGCAGCGCACCGCGGCGATCAGCGCCAGCAGCAGCACGGCGACATCGAAGAGGCGCCGGCCGGACGTGCGCGGCAGGCTCTTCGGGTAGGCCCAGTAGCCCCAGCACAGGATCAACAGCACGGGCGCAAGCAGCAGAATGGCGAGATAACGCATCGGTCGATCACCCGGAAAGTGTGGCGGCGTGCCTCAGGCCTGCGCAGCGAGTTGGTCCAGCGCCGCGCGCAACTGCGCCAGCGCCTCGTCGCGCACCTGCTCGTCGCGATAGTCGGGCGTGCAGGCGACCGCCTCGCCGTCCAGCTCCAGGCTCATGCCCTGCGCCCGGACCTGCAGCACGGCCGCCGCCGCGCCCAGGGTCGCGAGCCGCTTCTGCAGCGCACCGGCCGCCTTCGGATCGGCGAACGGCTTGGACAGCAGCAGCTCCTCGCCATCGGCGGAGAACAGCCGGAAGCGGAAACGGCCGTCGGTGTCGCGGAAGCTGGCGAAGCGCGGCGCCTTGTCGGATTTTGCCGCCGCGGCCGCTTGCCCGGCGCGCGCCGGTGCGGCGGTGGTCATCGCACGCAGGCCCAGCACTTCGCGCAACGCGGCCAGCTTCGGCGTGGCGATCGCGCGCGCCTTCCGCGCCCCCTGGCGCAAGATCGTCTCGATCGCGGCCGGGTCGGCCATCAGCGCCTCGTAGCGCTCGCGCATCGGTGCCACGTCGGCCTCGATGCGCTCGTACAGCGCCTGCTTCGCCTCGCCCCAGCCGATGCCGCCCAGCAGCGCCTGGCGGAACGCCGCGGTCTCGGTGTCGGTGGCGAACGCGCGGAAGATGGTGAACAAGGCGCAGTCGTCCGGGTCTTTCGGCTCGCCGGGCAAGCGCGAGTCGGTGACGATGCGCATGATCGCGTCGCGCAGCTGCTTCCTGCCGCCGGCGAACAGCGGAATGGTGTTGTCGTAGCTCTTCGACATCTTGCGGCCGTCCAGGCCCGGCAACGTGGCCACCTGCTCCTCGATCTGCGCCTCCGGCAACACGAAGAACTCGTGCCCGTGCAGGTGGTTGAAGCGCTGGCCCAGGTCGCGCGCCATCTCGATGTGCTGGATCTGGTCGCGCCCCACCGGCACCTGGTGCGCGTCGAACGCCAGGATGTCGGCCGCCATCAGCACCGGGTACATGTACAGCCCGGCGCTGATGCCGGCGTCGGCGTCCTCGCCCGCCGCGGTGTTCTTGTCCACCGCGGCTTTGTACGCGTGGGCGCGGTTGAGCATGCCCTTCGAGGCGATGCAGGTGAGGAACCAGGTCAGCTCGGGGATTTCCGGGATGTCCGACTGGCGGTAGAAGGTGACCCGCTGCGGGTCCAGCCCGGCGGCCAGCCAGCTGGCGGCGATCTCCAGCCGCGAACGCTCGATGCGCGCCGCGTCGTCGCTCTTGATCAGCGCGTGGTAGTCGGCAAGGAAGAAAAACGCATCCACGTCGTCGCGCCGGCTGGCCTCGATCGCCGGGCGGATCGCGCCGACGTAATTGCCCAGGTGCGGGGTACCGGTGGTGGTGATGCCGGTGAGGACTCGGGTGTTCATGCTGCGCCGCGCAAGTAAAACGCCAGTCTACGACATCCGGTGAAACGGCTCACCGACGGACCCGCCGTCCACCATGGTCGGCGTTGCCCCTTGCCAAAAAAATCACATGGGCGAGTCCAGATTCTGCCGACCCTGACCATGGCGATGGAGATCCGACTCATGAGCGGAAAGTTCACCTTGTTTAGCGGCAAGAACGGCGAGGCCTACTTCAACCTCAGGGCCGGCAACGGCGAGATCATCCTCAAGAGCGAGGGCTACAAGGACAAGGCCAGCGCACACAACGGCGTCGAGTCGGTGCGCAAGAACGCGCCGGATGCGGCACGTTACGAGAAAAAGACCTCGGTCGGCGGCAAGTTCCACTTCAGCCTGAAGGCGGCCAACCACCAGATCATTGGCAGCAGCGAGATGTACGAGAGCGAGAGCGAGCGCGACGCCGGCATCGCCTCGGTGATGGCGAATGCGCCGGACGCCAAACTCGTCGAGGAGTGAGCGGCCCTTCGACGCGACCCGCCGGGTCGCGTCGAAGGGCCTCGATCCACTTCAGCGGATCAGCGTGGACTTGCCGAACAGCGACTCGACCAGGTCCACCGCCAGCTTCGCGGTCTGGTTGCGCTTGTCGAAGGCGGGGTTCAGCTCGACGATGTCCAGCGACGCCATGCACCCGGTGTCGGCGATCATTTCCATGCACAGCTGCGCCTCGCGGTAATCCGGGCCACCGCGCACGGTGGTGCCCACGCCCGGCGCGATGCTGGGGTCGAGGAAGTCGACGTCGAAGCTGACGTGCAGGTGGGTGTTCTCGTCGATGCCGGCCAGCGCCTCTTCCATCACGCGCTTCATGCCGATCTCGTCGATGTGGCGCATGTCGTGCACCTGCATGTGCGCCTCGCGCACCAGCTGTTTCTCGACCTCGTCGACCGAGCGGATGCCGACGTAGCGGAACACCTCCGGCGTGGTCGCCGGCACGCTGCCGCCCAGGTCGATCAGCCCGGCCGGGCCGACGCCGCACAGGCAGGCCACCGGCATGCCGTGGATGTTGCCGCTGGGCGTGGCCTGCGCAGTGTTGAAGTCGGTATGCGCGTCCAGCCACAGCACGCGCAAGCGCTTGCCCTCGTCGTGACAGTGCCGCGCCACCGCCGAGATCGAGCCGATCGCCAGGCAGTGGTCGCCGCCGAGCATGATCGGCAGGCGCCCAGCCTGCAGTTCCTGGTGAACGGCCGTATAGACGGCCGTATTCCAGGCCACCACCTCGTCCAGGTGGCGATAGCCGTGCTCGGGCGGCAGCCACGGATTGAGCGGCCCCTGCAGGTTGCCGCGGTCGATCACCTTCAGCCCGCGCCGCTGCAGTTTTTCCGCCAGGTTGGCCACCCGCAGCGCCTCCGGCCCCATCGCTGCGCCGCGATGGCCGGCGCCGATGTCGGTCGGCACGCCGATCAGTGAAACGGTCTGTTTGCCCATGATCCGTGTCTGCCTGCCATGCGTCGCGGCGGCCGCCCGGCCTGGGCCATCGCACACCGCCGCGATCGGGACGCCAGCCGGCGGGAGCGGCATGCGCCGCCATCCCGCACGAGTCGCCGTCGTCCCCGTGAGAAGGATGTCCGCGGTGCGAACCGCCGCGAACGGGTCGAAGTTTACCGGAATGGACCCGACGACGCCGGAGCAGGCGCCGGCGGTGGCGGCGAACGCCGCCCGCTGGCCGGGAGCCGCGGCTTTCCGCTCAATGCCGTTGCCGGCTCGCCGAGTAGTCGCAACTGCCGGTGCGCTGGCCGGCGTAGGTCATGTCCATCACCACGCTTTGGCCGCCGATGTTGCTGTTCGCGTGGACACTGCCGTGGATGTCGCCGCCGGGCAGCAGCTCGAAGCGCGCGTCGCCGGTCATCCTCGGCGGATTTCCGCCGCAGGCCAGGTGGTAGCTTATGACGCTGCCGAGCTGCCGGTAGTCGCTGACCACGCAGTCCTGCTGTTGCTGCAGCATGGCGCGCATGTCGTGGTCCCTGGAGGCGCACACGTCCTGCGTGGTCGTGCGTGCCGGCAGGTCTCCGGCGCCCGGCACCTGCATCTTCATGGTGACCGTCATCTTCATCATGTTGCCGGAATCCGACTGCGCCAGCGCCGTGGTGGCCAGCAACGCGAACGCATACGGGCCGAAGCGGCGCAACATGGACGAAACAGGCATGGGCATTCTCCGACTCGGTGTGGCAAGACGCCGCCGCCGGATCGGCATGCGCGACCGGATGCGGCCGCATCCACGGCAACCAGGTACCCCACCGCCAGGCCGGTGCGCTCGCCCGTCAGTGGCGTCCGGTCTGGCGACCTCGCGCCAACTCGTCCTCGCGACGCGAGCGCGCGCCCGGGTTCCACGACACCAGATCCCCGGTATTCCGGGGCGGTGAAACGGCGGGCCCGGCACCCCGGACGGTTTTCCCCAACAGCGTCCCTGCAAACTGCCACACTCCACGCCATAAGGCGGAATGCGCAAGAAGCGTTTGCATGTCGATCACCCCGAGCTGCCCCTGCGCAGCCGTCGGGCCGATCGTAGCAAGCTTTCGCGCGGCGCGCATGCGCGTCGCCGGGCACCGGCCGGCCCAAGCGGGCCTGCGGGCCGCGCGCCGGTGACTGGCGCATCGCGCACTGCGAGGCCGGGGCACGGCCGGCCGGTGCCGCTCCGCGCCCGCGGCACTCGGCGCCATCAGGCCGCGGCGCGCTCGTGCCCGGTTGCCCCCGCATACTGCGCCAGGGTAATGGTGAACTCCGCGCAGGCCATGTCGACGCTGACCCTGCGGCCGGAATTGGCGTGTTCTTCCCGCGCCAGTCCGCGAGCCAGGCGGATCGCATGGGCGAAGTGCAGCCTGTCATACAGCACCGACTCTCCGCTGCAGATGCACCACAAGCCGTGGCGGCTTTCCTTGATCGTCAGAACCACGCGCATCGCCGTACTCCAGGACGAAGGAATCCCCCGAAGCCCCACCCGCGCGCCCCCAGCCGACGGATGATCCTGTGACTCCGGTGTCTGCCCAGTCTGCACGACGCGACGCGGCACGTATGTCGGCGCGCACCTACGGCCACTGTACGCACCCACCCCGGGAATGCCCTTTCTGCCGCTCGCCTTCAGGCTCTTGCGCTGCTCCGCTCAGCCGGCCCGGGAAAGGCTCTGTTGTTCCGGATGAGGCACCCGGCCGTAGCGAGCCAGGATGACCGGCTCGGAATACTCGCCGCGGTCGATGTCGGCCGCCTGTGCGTAGACCAGCACGCCGTCGCGCTGTCCGGCCAGCATCTCGCCGCGGGTGCGCGCGAGCTGTTCCATGCCGTGAAGGATCGGCTTGTCCGCGACGATGTCGCCGTCTACCTCGTGAAAGCCCTGCACCACGTAAAGCGTACCCATGACGTGCCCTCGCGCATGCCCCCGCCGGTTCAGCGTGAACAGGTTGAAGTGGACGGATCGCGATGGCCTCGTTAAGGCCGGTTGGAAGCGTTCAGCCTGGACGGGCGATCGCCGCGAGGCCGCGGGGAAACCCGGACGTAGCGGAAATGCGGATGGCCGAACGTGGTGCCGGCAGCAGGAATCGAACCCGCGACCTACTGATTACAAATCAGTTGCTCTACCAACTGAGCTATGCCGGCGAAGACGGTGGATTCTAGCAGGGCGTGCCGCGGCGCGCGTTCAGAAGCAGCCGGTGCTGTGCGAACCGATGCCCGCGGTGCGGACCCGGCTGCGCCAGTCGAAGTTGTCGCCGTCGGCGACCACCAGGTCCAGCCAGTATTCCGGCACGCTTTCGCTGCGCTCGCTCATGCGGGCCGGAAAACCGGCCGCGATGATTTCGTCGCGGCGCTTGCGCGCATTGGCCGGGTCCTTGAACAGGCCCAGCGAAATGGTGTTGGGCTGGTCGCCGGCGTTGACCACGAAGTAGTCGTCGATGTTGCGCGCCGCCAGCTGGCGCGCCACCGCCAGCGCCTGCGCGCGGCTGCCGGCGGCCGGCAGGTAGACCCACCAGCCGCTGGTCTGGCTGGCCTGCTCCTGGCGCGAGCGCATCCGCGCGGTCTGCGCGGACAGCGCCTGGCGCGCGTTGCGCAGGTCCTGCGGAGTGGCGAACGGGCCGAGCGCCAGGCAGCTGTAGCTGAGATTGCGCGGCGGCGTCACCGCGGCCGGGACGGCTGCCGCTGCCGGGATCGCCGCCGTCGCCGCCGGGCCGGGAAGCGGCATTTCCGACAGCAGGCGCAGTTCCGCCACGCCGGGATCGCTGGGCATGCCGCCGCGGGCATACGGCTGCCCCAGCAGCAGCCAGGCGCCCACCGCGATATTCAGCGCGGTCAACAGCACGAACAGCAGACGCAGGAACATCGAACCCCCATCAACCGGCAGCGGACACCATTCTAGACGGACGGCCCGGTCGTCATGACGCATTGGCCCACACGGCGAGGCCACGCAGCACGCCGTCCTGGCTCAGCCGGGCCGGCAGCGACAGCAGCGGCAGCAGCGCCGCGGCGTCGCCGCCGCCGAGGATCAGCTGCGGCGTCGCGCCGAGCCGCCCTGCCGAACGCGCGGCGAAACGCTCGACCAGCGCGGCCGCCGCCTGCCAGCAACCCGAGGCAACCGCGTCGGCGGTGTTGTCGGCCAGTTCCACGATCGCGCCCGGCCGCTCCGGCCGCACCCGCGCCGTGGCGCCCAGCAGCGACTGCTGCATCAGCACCGGGCCCGGCGCGATCAGGCCGCCCAGGTGCTGGCCGTCGGCCGCCAGCGCGTCCAGCGTGAGCGCGGTGCCGACCCCGGCCAGCACGCACGGCGCGTGGCCGTCGGCATGCGCCGCCACCATCGCCAGGAACCGATCCACGCCCAGCCGCTGTGGTTCGACGTAGGCATTGCGCACGCCGCAGGCATGCGCCGGCGTGCGCAGCCAGGTCGGCGCGCAGGCGAACAGGCGCTCCGTCACGGCCGCCACCTGCGCTTCGCGCGCGGCATCGACGACCGACGCGGCAAGCACCTGCGCCGGCCGCGGCAAGCCGGCCCAGGCCGATGCCAGCGCGGCCGCCGGATGATCCTGCTGCCAGTCCACCGCGCCACGCGCCAGCCAGCCTTCCGGCTGCGCCTGCAGCGCCCACTTCAGCCGCGTGTTGCCGAGGTCGAGCAAGAGCCTGCTCATGGCCTCCAAGTACCCCGCGTTGTCATCGAGTGGTCGCCAGCTGGCAATGCGCGGCGCACCGTGACATCCGCGCTGTCGACCCGCCGCACGCTGCCGTCGGCCATGCGCACCTGCAGCGCGCCGCGCGCGTCCACCCCGGCGCCGACGCCGTCGAACGCGCCCAGCGCCCCGACCAGCTGCAGCGGCCGGCCGCGCAGCAGGTCGTGGCGCGCGTACTCGGCGCTGAACGCGGCGAAGCCGTCGCGCTCGAACTGCCGCAAGCCCTCGACCAGCGCCGCGATCAGTGCCGCCGCCGCGCGGTTGCGGTCCGGCGGCACGCCGCCGGCCAGGCTGGCCAGGTCGCAGGCCGGCTGGCCGGCCTGCTTGCGCAGCGTCGGCGTCAGCCGCAGGTTGAGGCCGATGCCGATGATCGCCGCGCACGGCCCCTGGTATTCGCCGCTCAACTCGACCAGGATGCCGCCCAGCTTGCCGCCGGCCCGGCCGTCGCCGACGGCGAGCACGTCGTTCGGCCACTTCAGCCCGGTCCCGGCAATGCCGAGCTGCTCCAGTGCGCGCAGCACGATCACGCCGACCGCCAGCGACAATCCGCTCAGCGCGGCAAACCCCGACTCGAAACGCTTGAGGCAGGACAGATACAGGTTCAGCCCCGGTGGCGACAGCCACGTGCGGCCACGCCGACCGCGGCCGGCATGCTGGGTTTCGGCGAGCACGATGCTGAAGTCCTTCGCGGCAGGGCCACGACGCTGCAGTTCGCTGGAGGTGGAATCGAGTTCCCAGTGCACCTCCAGCGCACCCAGCGAGCGCGCCAGCGGCACCGAGAGGGCGGCGCGGATCTGCTTCGCATCGAGCATCTGCAACGGCCATGGCAGGCGGTAGCCGGCCGTGCCGCGCGCCGCGATCGGCACACCGCGGGCGCGCAGTGCCTCGACCTGTTTCCAGATCGCCGCGCGGGTCACTCCGGCTTGCGCGGCAAGACCGGCGCCGGACAGCGGTTCGCCTGCGGCCAGCAGGGCCAGCAGCTGTGCCGGCTGCATCAGCAGGCTCCGCCCGTGGTGACGGGCGGATGGCGGCGTGAGGAATGGCGCGGCAGCTCGGGCATCGGCGGATTCTAGCCCGGCTGGCCGGCCCTGCGGCACCCGTGGGCGGGCCGGCAGCACTGGTATGGCGTCGGTGTTTCTGAGAGGATCGAAGTCTTCGCTCTGAGGGTCGGGGAGTTCGATCGCCATGCGTGCCACCCATTGGCTTATCGGTTGCGCCTTGTGCCTTGCCGGACTCGGCAGCGCGGCGGCGGCGAGTCTGGACGTTGCCCAGGATCTGGACAGTTCCTCGCACGCCACGCTCGACAATGCCAGCACCCATGACGGCAACGGCAGCAGCGGCGGCGACGCGCTGGGGCTGAACCGCGATTGTCCGTCGGCCAGCGGCAGCGACAGCGCCGCCGGCAGCGGCGGCAGCGGCGGTACCCGCTCCGGCGGCGCCTCCTCCGCACCGGCGCCGGCCCGCCGGTCGCACCTGGGCTGGCAATCGCTGCTGCCTGGCTCGATCCAGTAACGCTCGGCGTCATGCCGGGCTCATGGTGGGAATCGCTGCGGGCACGCTTCGAGCCGGCGCCGATCGCCGACCCGCTGTGGCGACGCGCCCTGGCCGGCTGCCCGCTCGCGCGCCGGCTCGATCCCGAGCGGCAGCAGCAACTGCGCCGGCTGTCTACCCTGTTCCTGGCGCGCAAGCGCTTTCATGCCCTGGCCGGCGCAGTTCTGGATGACTACTGGCGCCTGCTGATCGCCATGCAGGCCTGCCTGCCGGCCCTGCGGCAGGGCGGGGCCAGCCTGCGCGGCTGGCACGAGGTGCTGATCTACCCGGGGGAGTTCAAGGTGCGCCGAAGCCACCACGACGACCGCACCGGCGTGGTCACCGAGGGCGACGAGATCCGCATCGGCGAGGCGTGGGAACGCGGCCCGCTGGTGCTGTCGCTGGCCGACGTGCAACTGGACCTGGAACAGCCGTGGGACGGCTACAACGTGGTCGTGCACGAGATGGCGCACAAGCTGGACATGCTCGACGGCCCGCCGGACGGCGTGCCGCCGCTGGTGGACATTCCGCGGCGGCGCTGGATCCAGCAGTTCCAGCAGGCCTACGACCGCCTGGTCGCCACGCCGCCGGACTGCTGCGACAGCCCGATCGACCACTACGCCACCGAAAGCGCCGCCGAGTACTTCGCCGTGGTCAGCGAGATGCACTACTCGCAACCGCTGCTGCTGCGCGAAGCCGAGCCGGCGGTCGCCGAATTGCTGGAGATGTTCTACGGCCGTTCGCCGGCCGAGGGCCGCGAGCCGGTCGGCTACTGCCGCGCGCGCTGAACGCCGCTCAGCTCGCTGCCAGCCGCACGCTGAAGCGCGCGCCGCCGAGTTCCGGCGAACGGTCGACCACCAGTTCGCCCTGGTAGGCGTGCACGATGTCCTGCACGATCGACAGGCCGATGCCGTGGCCCTGCACCCGCTCGTCGCCGCGCACGCCGCGCTGCAACACCTTCTCGATCTGGTCCTCGGCGATGCCGGGGCCGTCGTCTTCCACGCTCAGCCACAGGCCGGGGCGCTTGCGGCCGGACTGGGGCTGCATCTTCACCACCAGCAGCACGCGGTGGCCGGCCCACTTGAACGCGTTCTCCAGCAGGTTGCCCATCAGCTCCAGCAGGTCGCCCTGCTCGCCATAGAACACCGCGCCGTCCTCGATGTCGAATTCGCAGAGAACATTCTTGGCCGCGTAGACCTTCTCCAGGCCCTGCACCAGGTCTTCGGCGTGGCCGGCGATCGGCACCGCGCTGGCGAAGGTCTGCCGGCCGGAGGTGGCGGCGCGCGACAGCTGGTAGGCGACCAGCTCGTTCATCCGCCGCACCTGGTCGAGCACGCTGGCGCGCCGCGCCGCCTCGTCGCCGGTGGTCGGCGATTCCAGCTGCGAGCGGATCACCGCCAGTGGCGTCTTCAGGCTGTGCGCCAGGTCGGCCAGGGTATGCCGGTAGCGCGTGCGCTGTTCGCGCTCGTTGGTGATGAAGGCGTTGATGCGCTCGGTCAGGCCGGTCAGCTCCAGCGGGTATTGGCTGTCCAGCTGTTCGCTGTCGCCGCGTTCGACCCGGCTCATGTCGCTGGCCACCTTGCGCAGCGGGGTCAGGCTCCAGCGCAGCAGCAGCAGCTGCAGCACGATCAGCATCACGCCGAGGATCGACAGCCACACCACCAGGGTGTGGCGGAACACCGCGTTCTCGCCTTCGAGCTGGTCCTCGGTCTGCGCCACCATCACGGTGAGCCGCACCGACTTCTTGTCCACCGTGTCCAGCGCCACGCCGTAGCTGTAGTAATACAGCCGGCCCATGCGGGTGTCGATCGGCCCCACGAACTGGCTCTGGCCCGGCTCCAGCGGCTTCAGGAAGGCGAAATCGCGGCCGATCGCCGACGACGACTCCCAGTGGTAGCCGTGGTCGCCCAGCGCCACCGCGTACAGGCCCGAGCCCGGCCGCGAGAAGTTCGGGTTCGGCGAGGTCTCCGGCGGCAACAGTCGGCCGTACCGGTTGACGTCGGTACTGGTGATGTACGCGATGGCGAAATTTTCCAACCGGTCGTGCAGCGTGCGCAGCGCGCGCGCCTTGTTGGTCTGGGTCAGGGTCAGCCCGACCAGGCCGAGGAAGCCGGCCAGCACGAGCGTGGTGGCGATCGCCGCGCGTGCCGCCAGCGACAGCGGGCGGCGCGGCGACCCACGCTCATTCGTCGTCGCCGTCGGTGCGCGGGATGGCAAAGCGGTATCCGCGTCCACGTACCGTCTCGATGGGTTTGAGGGTGCCTTCCGGGTCGAGCTTGCGCCGCAGGCGGCCGATGAACACTTCCAGCACGTTGGAGTCGCGGTCGAAATCCTGCTGGTAGATGTGCTCGGTGAGGTCGGCCTTGGAGACCAGTTCGCCGGCGTGCAGCATCAGGTATTCCAGCACCTTGTACTCGTAGCTGGTCAGGTCGACCGGCTTGCCTTCCACCGTCACCGTCTGCGCGGTGGTGTCCAGCTTGATCATGCCGCAGGCCAGGATCGGCTTCGACCAGCCGCTGGCGCGGCGCACCAGCGCGTTGATGCGCGCCAGCAGCTCCTCGACGTGGAACGGCTTGACCAGGTAGTCGTCGGCGCCGTACTTCAGCCCCTCGACCTTGTCCTGCCAGCTGCCGCGCGCAGTGAGGATCAGGATCGGATAGCGCTGGCCGTGCTCGCGCAGCGCCTTGACCAGCTCCATGCCCGACATCTTGGGCAGGCCCAGGTCGATGATCGCCAGGTCGAACGGCACCTCGCGGCCGAGGTAGATGCCCTCCTCGCCGTCCTGCGCTGCATCGACGGCGAAGCCGTCGCGTTTCAGGCGTGCCGCCAGCGTCTCGCGCAACGGCGCCTCGTCCTCCACCAGCAGGATGCGCATATCAGCGTTTCTCCTTGCGGCCCGCGTTCTTGGCGGGCGGGTTCTTGGTTGATTGGGCGGATGACGGATTCTTGCCCGATTCGGAAGAGACCACCATCACCTTGACGTGACCGTCCGGGGTGAGCACCTTGATGCGGTACTCCTGCCGGCGCCCGACCCCCCGCTGCTCGGCCGACAGCACCTTGCCGCCGGTCTCCTGCTGCACCTGAAGCACCGCCTGGTCCAGCGTCACCGTTGCCTCGGCCGACTGCGCCAGGACCGCCCCGGGCACGCCGACGAACAGCGATATGAGCAGAGCCCGGATGAAGTTTTTGTGCGTCGTCATGCGTGAAGCTCCCGCCCGGCCCTTGCCCAGGCGTCCAGCCTAGGCAGTCGGGCCTGAATACTGACCGGACGGGCGGCGGCTGTCACGCCGCCGCCGCGCAGGGCGCCATCGCCTGCTCCAGCAGCGCCCAGCCGGCGCCCGGCAGGTGCGCGCCTTCGCTGAGCGTGCGGCGGAACGCACGCGCACCCGGCTCGCCCTGGTACAGGCCGAGCAGGTGGCGGCTGATGTGCTTCAGCGCGGTGCCGCGCGCCAGCTCGGCTTCGACGTACGGTCGCAGGCGCTGCAGCACGTCCTCGCGCTCGGGCAGCGGCTCGCCGTGCAGCGCGTGTTCGAGCTGCGCCAGCAGGTACGGGTCGTGGTACGCCGCGCGGCCCAGCATCACGCCGTCCAGCTGCGCCAGGTGCGCGCGCACCTGTTCCACCGTGGTGATGCCGCCGTTGATCACCACCACCAGCTGCGGGAACTCGCGCTTGAGCCGGTATACCCGCTCGTAGTCCAGCGGCGGGATCTCGCGGTTCTCCTTCGGGCTGAGACCCTTCAGCCAGGCCTTGCGCGCGTGCACCACCAGCACTTCGACGCCCGCCTCCAGCATCAGCTCGGTGAACCGCTGCAGGTCGGCGTAGGCGTCCTGCTCGTCCACGCCGATGCGGCACTTCACCGTCACCGGCACGCTCACCGCGTCGCGCATCGCCTTCACGCAGTCGGCGACCAGCGCCGGCTCGTACATCAGGCAGGCGCCGAAGCGGCCCGACTGCACGCGGTCCGACGGGCAGCCCACGTTGAGGTTGATCTCGTCGTAGCCGGCCTCGGCGCCGCAGCGCGCCGCCTGCGCCAGCTCGCGCGGATCGCTGCCGCCCAGCTGCAGCGCCAGCGGATGCTCCTGCTGACTGTGTTCGAGCAGGCGCAGCTGCCTGCCGCGCACCAGCGCCGCGCTGGTCACCATCTCCGTATACAGCCGCGCACGCGGCGTCAGCAGCCGGTGGAAATAGCGGCAGTGGCGATCGGTCCAGTCCATCATCGGGGCGACAGACAGACGCCAGGGTGATGCGCAGGCGGAGTCGTTCATGCGCCTAGTGTAAAGGCAGCGCGTCGCATGCCGACCGTTCGCGCACCCATCGGCGACCGGGGATGCGGAAACTCGCGCGCGGCGGGCGCCAGTCACGCGAATGGATGACGCCGGTCGCGCGTCCTCAAGTAGCCTTCGACTCGTCCGATGGTTCCTTCCCCGCCTTCCCGGCCACTTGCCGGCTCCATCGCTCGCGTGCGGAACCGAGGATGTCCTGCATCTCGGAGAAAATGGTGTCGACGACCTTCGGGTCGTGATCCTCCGCGGTGCTGAACTCGAGTTTTCGCTTGAGATCCTTGAGCGCGTAGTAGAGCGTCCTTTCGTGGATCCATAACTCGCCGGGCTTGCGCAAACCCTCGATGGAGGTAACCAAGCCGGCGACCGCCGTGGTCAATACGATCGCGACGTTGCTTGACGTCTGCAGTCCGGGCGCGGCAAGCGCCAGCCCGGCCAGGACCGTCGACAGCGCAGTCAGTGAAAAGGCCAGGTAACGCAGTTTCCGGTACAGCCGCTTGTGCCCTTTCGACTCCTTGTCGAACCAGTCGATGTGGGTGGCCAGCTGCATCGCCAGACATTCTTTCTTTTCCATCGCCCAAACCCCGCTAGTGGCTATTGCTTCGAAGATGCCCTGGCCGGTTGAAGCGGAAACGGGTTGATTCGGCAAGTCGGACGCGGGTGATCGCTGCCGCTCCTGTCCTGGACGCTCAGCCGCCCGCCGGCACGGGCCGCTGCACCGTCAGCCGCAGCCGTCCCTTGAAGCCTTTCTGCGAAGAAAGCGGAATCAGGTAGCCTTCCGGCCGGGATTCCACCAGGGTGCCGAGCCCTTCGCTGGATTGCTCGTCGGCGAGCACGTAGCGTACGTTCCAGCCATCGCCGCTGCGCGTCGCCCGGACCACCACGGTGTCGCGAAACAGGTATTCGCCCTCGACGTGCTTGTCCAGCCACAGCTTGTTGTCGATGGTGTAGCCGGTGGTCGACACGGTCAGCTCCACGCTGAACACGACGGTATTGCCGGAGGTGATCTTGCTGGTGTCGAGGAAGGCCGAGAACAGCACCGGCGAGCGTGGCGCGTCCAGCCCGGCGTTGCCCGGCCGCAGCAGTTCGTCGAAGCCGCGCAGCACGGCGCTGAAGGTGTCGCGGCGGCGCTCGCTCAGCCGGTAGTTGTTGGCACCGCGCGGCGCCACCGTGGCCTCGAAGTAGTACGAGGCGCGCACCTGCTTGCCGTCGTCCTTCGCCTTCTGCACCGAGGCCGGCAGCGGCAGCGCGTCCACCTCCAGCATGCCGTCCACGCGCATGTCGCCGAACAGGAAGCGCACCAGGTTCTGGTAGCCCTCCTCGGAGTTGACCACGCCGTATACGCCGCTGTGGCTGCGGTAGGCGAACGCGCGCGGCGCCTCGCGCACGGTGGCGTTGTCGATCTTCACCAGGCCGTCGCTCATCTCGCCGGCCAGCTTGCGCGACAGGCCGAGCGCCACCTCGTAGTCGCGATGGTTGGTGCCGACGAAGCAGAAGAAGCGCTGCGGATCGAACTTGCCGTCCAGCGTATCCACCCGCTCCGGCGTGCCTTTCAGGCCGAGGTAGCCGGCCATGTTCTTGCGGTTGAAGTTGTTCATGTCCCACAGGCCGAGCACCGCCGGCACGTTCATGCCGGCCATCTCGATGCCGTTGTGCGGCGTGGCGTAGGTGAACACCTTGTCGACCATGGCCCGATCCGCCTGGGTGCTGATCTTGTCGTTCTGCAGGAAGCTGCGGCACACCAGTCCGCCCATCGAATGGGCGACCAGGTACACGCGGAACGCCTTTTTCCGCGCCGCATCGGTGCCGCAGACCTGGTCGCGCAGCTTGCGGATCAGGTCGCGCAGGCCGGTGGCGGCTTCGACGATCGACAGCGCCTTGCCGTTACCCAGGTCGGCATCGGCCGTTTCGTAATAGCGATAGATCACCACGCTGCGCGCCGGCAGTTCGCCATCGATCTCGCTGCCGTCGGCATAGACGTCGCGGTAACCGTAATCCTTCATCAACCGCACCAGCGGCGATTCGAACACGTGGCGCCGCACGGTGCCGTCCCAGGCCTGGCGCACCTTGGTGGAGCCGAGGTTGAAGCCCATGTACGGCGTGGCGACGGTGTCGGCGATCTCGTTCGCCGTCATCGCATAGCCGCGGACGTAGACGATCGGGAAGTACGGAGCAGTCAGCGGATCCATGGGACAGTTTCCTTGGCGACGATTCGGGCAGGAAAGATGCCGGGGCCGAGGTGCGGCGCACTCAGGGAGGATTGCCGGACTTCGCCGGCTTGGCGCGCGCCCGCTTGCGCCTGGCGCCGCCGGCCACCGCCGTGGGCTTGGCAGCGCCCGGCGCAGGAGCAGTGCGCGGGTCGTGTCCGGGCGCACCCGGCACGGCCTTGGACGAGGCGCGCAGCAACTCGCACAGGCTGTCGAAGCGGCAGCAGCATTCCTCGTAGCCGCCGTTGTCGCCGCTGACGCCAAGCACCGCCTGGTGATGCGGTCCGCGCGGCGGCAGCGCGGCAGGCGTGCCGTTCGCCGCCGGCCAGTCGAGCTGGCCGTTGCCGGCCACGCGCGCGGGGATCAGCCAGTACTCGCCGGTAGCGTAGACGCCGCCCGGTTCGAAGCTGATCTGGATACCGTTCTCCAGCACGATCGCCTCGCCTTCGGCCACCGCCAGCACGCCCTGGGCGTCCACCGCCGCGCGCTGGTCCCAGCGGCGCAGCAGCGGATGCTGGCGCGGATCGTCGGACAGCGGCCACGGCGTGGTGTTCTTCGGCACGTTCAGGGTGGCGCTGGCGTTCGCCGGGTCGATCGCGAGCACCTGCAGCAGCGGGTACGCCCGCTGGCCCAGCGTGTAGCGGTCGTCGACCAGTTCGACCCAGTCGTTTGCCGCCAGCCCGAGCCGCGTGTCGCGGCCGGTCCCGGCCAGCGTCACCGTCAGCGGCGCGCTGCCGTCGTCCGCCGCCGCGCCGAGCTCGCTGCGGATCACCGCGAATACCACCGAACCGTTCTCGCGCGACCACTTGAAGCTGGCCGTGCCGGCCGGCCCGCCCTGGTGGATCTCGACCCGGTACAGCTGGTTTTCCATGCCGCGGTAGCGCGCGTCGGCGGCGATCACGCAGGGATCGTCGTCGGCTTCGTGCGGACCCAGCTCCGCGCGCAGCCGTGGCAGCGCATAGGTCGCGCGCGCATCGAGCAGCTGGCGCACGGTCTCGCACGGCGAGGCGTTGGCCTGGCCGCCGCCGTCGAGGCTTTTGCGCAGCGCGGCCAGCTCGGCGAGCTGCTGCTTGATCGCGGCGACATCGGCGGGATTGTCGGCCGCCTGCTGGCGCGTCTTCAACGCCGCGCTGACGTCGTCGAGCTGCTGCTGCGCGCGCGGCTGGTCGAGCACGCGCAACTGCCACACGACCTGCGCGCGCGTGGCGGTATCGATGCCGTCCAGCGCCACGTCGGCGATGCCCGGCGCCTCCACTGCGCACAGGTGCCGCTCCCACACGTCCAGCCACAGCGCATAGCCCTTCGGCGGGTTCTCGAAGCCGCTCTTGCCGTCGGCCACGCCGTAGTCGGGCGTCGGCGCGTGCGGCTGCTGCGCCAGCGTGCACGCGGCCTCGTTCACGCACAGGATGCCGTCGACGTAGAAGTGGCCCGGCGCCAGTTGCCAGTCGGTCAGCGGCAGCGGCTTGTTGCTGCCGTCGGCGTTGGTGGTGCTGGCGGTGATGGCGAAGCCGCTGCCGGCGGCCCAGCACGGGCCGACCAGGTCGCGCACCAGGGTGCGCAGCAGCTGCAACTGGATCTGCCCCTGTTCGTTCCAGTCCGCCTCCAGCAGCACGCGGCCCTGCTGCTGGAACACCTGGCTGTAATGCAGGGCCGGATCGAAGCTGACGCGTGCGAAGTCGCCTTTCATGGTCGATCTCCTAACTCGCAAAGAGGATGCCGGCGTCCGTGCCCGCCGGAACGTATTCGGCCAGCCGCGCCGCGAGGTTCGCCTCGCGCTGCGGT
>Ga0209941_1000157_pt1 | contig 129724 bp, 96 predicted proteins | sample ThiBiot_300_plan_FD_183945 | JGI IMG/M metagenome (GOLD analysis project Ga0209941, IMG submission 183945) | Wastewater bioreactor microbial communities from Cape Town, South Africa - Thiocy_solids_1 (SPAdes) | ecosystem: Engineered > Bioremediation > Thiocyanate > Unclassified | place: South...
AAGTTCTGGCGCGTCGAAAAGATGAAGGTGCCCAAATCCGGCAAGGACAAGGACCTCACCCGCCTCGTCTACAACGCCCACATCACCGTCACCGGCATCCCAGCCGAAGCCTACGACTACGTCGTCAACGGCAAGCCCGCGCTGGACTGGGTGATCGAGCGCCAGTGCGTCAAGACCGACAAGGACAGCGGCATCGTCAACGACGCCAACGCCTGGGCCACCGAGACCATGCACAACCCGCGCTACCCGCTGGAACTCTTCCTGCGCGTCATCACCGTCAGCCTCGAAACCATGCAGATCGTCCGCGCCCTGCCCGAACTCGACATTCTTGAAGCGGTGGCGTCGGGTGCACCGAAAGGGAGCAAGGCATGACGGATGCGCAGGAGCCGGATCACGCCAGCCTCACCACCCTGGTGCGCCGCCTTCGTGGGGGACGCCATGCGATCCCGTACTTCCAGCGCGAATTCGAGTGGAAGCCCTGGGACATCGGCGGGTCGCTGCGCCCGATCTTCCTCGGCTGCCACATCGGCAGCAGCATCGCCCGAATGGTTGTTGCCAGGCCGACCGGCACCAACGGACACGCGAAGGCGCCGGGGCGGCCTCGGACCTGGCAACAGGAGCTGAAGGGTTTCGGGTTCGGTCCGGCGCTGGCGCAGGCGCAAACGGCACACCGCGTCAGCAACGCTGCCTGCCACGGAAGCATTGCCATTGGAGCCGGAACATGAGCCGCCTGATTCGCCTGACCGCCGTCGCCGTCGCTGCCACCCTGGCTGTGCAACTGCCCGCGAACGCCGCGCCCAGTGCCGCCACCACCGGATCGATCCATCCAGGCTGCGAACAGGCCACCCCACAGCAATGCGTCGCGCTGGCAATCACCGCGATGGGAGGGGCCGGGAAGCTTGCGGGGATCCATAGCGAACGCCTGGACATCATCGAGCATCGTTCCCTCGCCGAGCAGTCCTATCGACAGGAACCGTTCCTGACCGCCTACGCGCGCGTTCAACGCACGGTGGATTTCGACAAGGGGTTTGTCGTCACCGGCACGCACAGCATTTGGCCACAGAGCGATACCGGCCCGAACCAGGCAAACTCGACAACGACAGTCGTCGCAACGCCGGAGGCCGCGGTGGTGCGCACGCCGGGCGGCGACAAGCCCGGCCCGCTCACCGCGATCGATCAGGCGCGCGCCATCCTGGCCCTGGGTCCTGAACGCCTGCTGCTCAACGCCGCGGCAGCGGGCGATCTGCATTTCATGCCCGACGAGGTCATCCGCGCCACGCCGCATGCGGTGGTGGCGTTCGACTGGCACGGGCGCCCGGTCAAGGTCCTGCTCAACCGGTTCAACCATCTGCCTGACGCGATGGAGAGCACGCGGACGTTCGATGACTTCTGGTACGCATGGGGCGATGTCACGCAGCGCGTGTACTTCAGCAATTGGAAGGTCGTGCACGGCGGCGTGCGTCCCACCGGCTGGGTCGAGGAGCGCAACGGCCTGCCATGGGCATCCGCCCAGGTGCTCGACGCGACCTTCAACCCGAAACTGGACGACAAGCTCTTCGCCATGGACGCCACCGCCGCCAAAGAAAGCGCCCGGCGTGGCTTCCGGTACATGGCGTTCGGTGTCACCAGGCACGTCGAGCTGGCGCCTGGCATCGATCTCTTCCAGGGCCCGTGGAACGTGACGCTGATCAAGCAGGACGACGGTGTGCTGGTACTGGAAGCACCGATCGGCCCCGCCTTCGTCAAGGGCGTGCTGGACAAGGCGCACGAGCTGTATCCAGCCTTGCCGGTCAATGGCGTGCTGACCACATCGGATTCATGGCCGCACCTTGCCGGGGTGCGCGAGGCCGTGGCCGACGGCTTGCCCGTGTACGCGCTCGACCTGAACCTGCCGATTCTCCAGCGCATGGTGGCAGCGCCGCACACCCTGCGCCCTGACGCTCTGCAAACCCACCCGACGCCAGCCCGCTGGATCACCGTTTCCGGCAAGCGCGTCGTGGGTCGTGGACCGAACCGGGCCGTCCTGTACCCGCTGCGCGGCGCGTCGACGGGTCGCCAATACATGGTCTATTTCCCGGCCCGCAAGCTGTTGTACGCCAGTGACACCCTCGTGCTCGAGTCCCCGCACAAGCTGTACGACCTGGAGCTCATGCGGGAGGTGATGGAAGCGGTCGACCGCGAGCATCTGCACGTCGATACCGTTTTCGCGATGCACCAGGGCCCGGTGCCGTGGCACCAGGTCGCAGATCTCGTCGCATCGGCCGTGCGTGATTCCGCAACGCAGTGACCGCGTGCACAGTGTCATCCCACAGGGTGCGCTTACTTGTCCTCACCCCACAGTTGCGCGAGAGCGCCCGCGACGCGGGTGCGATCGGGCATGGCCAGTTGCCCGAGCGGTGCGCGGATCAAGCGCGCATCGAGCGTGAACAATTTCATGCGCAACACCGTCGGGACGGGCAGGCCGGCAGCGGCAAGGTCCCCGATGGGGCAATCCAGCGGCCATGGTGCGTGACCAGCCGAGGTGAGCATGCCCAGCACCACATGGCCCGCCAGGTTGTTGAATGAGTCCGCAGCGGAGAGCACCAGTGCCGGCCGGATTTTGCTGGCGGCGCGGTCGGTGAAGGGAAACGGCACCCGCACCACCTGCCAACGTTCAAAGCCCACCGTAGGCTTCCTCATCCTCACGCGTGGCCCACTCGGTGAGCGTGCCCTCGACGGCCTTCAGGTATTCGACGTCCAGCGGATGCAGGCGGCGCACGCGCGCAGTACCGTCAGGCTGCATCTCCCACACCAGTGAATCACCGGGGGTAACCTGCAAGGCTTCGCGGATGCCGGCCGGGATCGTGGTTTGGCCCTTGGTGGTGATCTTCGCGACGGCGTTCATGATTAGGCCTCGTCTCATGCATGCCTCATTACTGTAATGCATCCTTGCAGTACGTGACTGAATGAACCAATGCGGTACCAATGTCTGCCCCTTTGTTGTGGCGCGCGCCCCAGCCGCACTGGCGTCCAGACCTAGTCCAGCATGGGGATGCTGCCGCCGATCGGCAGCACGGGCGGGTTGGCGCTCACCGTGTCCGGGTACTTGAGGCCGGTGCCGGTGTTGAGCACCAGGACTTCCTCGCTGCCATCCAGCCATCCGCCGGAACGCAACTTGGCCACGGCCGCCAGGGTGGCCGCGCCCTCGGGGCAGAAGAAGGCGCCGTCGCGGCGGCCCACGTCGGCCAGTTGCTGCAGGATCTCGGTGTCGCTCACGGCCACCGCGCAGCCGCCGGTCGCACGGATCGCCTCGAGGATCAGGAAGTCGCCGATGGCCGAGGCGACGTTGATGCCGAAGGCCACGGTCTCGGCGTCCTGCCAGGGCTCCGCATGCTCCGCTCCGGCCTCGAAGGCACGGACGATCGGCGCACAGCCCTCTGCCTGCACCGCGACCAGCTTCGGCAGCTTGGCGCCGATCCAGCCCAGCTCCTGCAGCTCGCGCAGGCCCTTGTAGATGCCGATCAGGCCGACGCCACCGCCGGTGGGGTAGACGATCACGTCCGGCACCCGCCAACCCAGCTGCTCGGCGATCTCGAAGCCCATGGTCTTCTTGCCTTCGAGCCGGTACGGCTCCTTCAGCGTCGACACCGGGAACCAGTCGCTGTTGGCCACGGCCCGGCCCACGATGGCGCCGGCATCGCCGATCAGGCCATCGACCAGGTACAGCCGGGCGCCGGTGACGGCGCACTCCTTGCGGGCGATTTCCGGCGCCGCCCTGGGCATGACGATGAGCGAGGCCATGCCGGCCCGCGCCGCGTAGGTGGACCAGGCCGCGCCCGCGTTGCCGTTGGTCGGCATCGCGATCCGCCGGATGCCGATCTCCCGGGCGCGGGAAACGCCCACTGCCGCACCGCGCGCCTTGAACGAGCCGGTCGGCAGGGTGCCCTCGTCCTTCACCACCAGGCCGGGCACGCCGATCTTCCGGCCGTGCCGCGGCAGGCCGAAGATCGGCGTCATGCCCTCGCCGAAGGAAACGACGGCGTCGCTGGAACCGACCGGCAGCAGCGCGTGGTAGCGCCACAGCGTGGGCGAGCCGGCGCCGATGTCATCGCGCGCCACCTCCGCGCGGAGCGCTGCCAGGTCGTAGCGGGCCAGCAGCGGGGAACCGCATGCACACAGCTTTTGCGGCACGCCGGCATCGTAGCGGCGCCCATCCTTCGGGCATTCGAGATCGGTGAGGTAGCTGTAGCGCATGGGGAACTCCTGGGTGGTTGAAAGCTGCATCATTGTGGCGGCGGTATCCGGAAACGGGCAAAAAAGTCCTCGCCACGCGAGATGGCACGCCGGTTGGCCAGCATGGCCAGCAGGACGGAAACCAGCGCGGCCACGGCAAGCTGGAACCAGGGCTGGAAATACCACGCGGTACCGCGCTCATGGACGACGGATGCGATGAGGACCACGCCGATGAGCACCGCGCACACGGCAATGCCTTTCACCCAGCCGCCGCGTGTGCAGTCGGCGGCGAACGCGCGCGCCCGCCGCCAGCTGGGCCACCAGGCCAGCAGCGCGGTCGCCAGCCCCAGCGCCGAGAACACGATGGCGATGCTCACCGCGCGCAGAGTCACGCCGATCTGCCAGCCGCCGAATACGGCATCGATCAGGAACAGGCAGCTGAGGCTGGCGGCCAGCACGATGGCCGACGCCGGCGCACGGGCGGCATTGGTGCTGGCGAACCGATGCGGGATGAAGCCGTCCTCCGCCCAGGCAAACAGGAAGCGGCTGGCGTCGAGCAGTTGCGGCGCGATGGTCTTGACCACGATGACCGCCACCAGGATGTTGAGGAACACGGCGATGGCGCGCGGCGCCAGCAGCCCGATCAGGGCTGGCGTCGTCAGCAGGTCGCCGTGCCCGGATTCGAGGATGGGTATGGCGCTCCACCACGGTACCGCGTGGAACAGCGCATACGAGACCAGGGTGTACAGCACCAGGGCAATGGCCCAGCCGGCCACGATGCCGCGCGGCATGTTGCGGTGCGCGTCGGCCACTTCCCCGCCCAGCGAGGTGGAGGCCTCCAGCCCGCCATAGGCAAACATGAACAGGCCGATCACTGACACGAACGCCGCCCACGAGGGCTGCGACGGCCGCGGTTCGGGACGAAAGCCGACCGCGTCGGTGAGCCGCAGCATGGCGCTCTCGGGCGTCGTCGCAAAGCCGGTCACGATCACGATCGCCGCCGCCAGCACCACCAGGGCGCCGGCGACATAGAGCAGATAGCCGTAGTTCCTCACTCCGCTCAGGTGCAGCGCCGTGATCAGCCAGATCGCGGCCAGGCCCGTGAGCAGATGCCCGCTGCGCGTCGTGAACCAGTGCGTGGCCAGGCCGCTGGCCTGGGCGGCATCGTCGATGAAGGTACCGGCGGCAAACGCCAGGAAGCCGATGGCGCCGCAGATGCCGATGAACCAGAGGAAGGCGATGGCAAACCCGGCGTACGGGCCGAGCCCGCGCGTCAACCACACATAGGTGGAACCGGCGCGCGGCATCACCGCCGAGTAGCGGGCGAAGAGTACGACCTCGGGGATGAGCACGAGGCCGGCGACGAGCATCGCCAGCGGCACCAGCCCTTCGGCGGCCGGGTAGCTTTCCAGGCTGCGCGGCATCACGAAGTTGATGCCGCTGCCGTATTCCTGGGCGACCGCCGACAGCGCCACCGCGACGGCGCCCAGGGTGCGCACCAGTCCCCGGTCTCCGCGGACCGGGCGCTTTGTTTCGACGTCGCGTGCCTCACTGCTTGCCATGGTTGGTATCCCCCGCAGGAACCCGCTGGATGCACCGGTCCCGGCGGCTGCCGAGCCTTTGCCCCTGTTTCAAGCTGTCACGTTCCGCTCACACCTCCAGCCGATCGTCGGGCCGCGCCACCATGGCGTACAGCACCGGCATGAGATAGATGCCGATGACCAGGCGCGCGATCATGCCGCTGACGATGACCAGGGCGAACGGGCGCTGCGAATCGGTGCCGACGCCGGTGGCGAGCGCGGCCGGCAGCAGGCCGAGCGCGGCAACCAGCGCGGTCATCATGATCGGCCGCAGGCGCAGCAGCGCCGCCTCGTACACCGCCTGGTCCATCGCCATGCCGTTGCGCCGCAGCTCGTTGACGCAGGAGATGTAGACCACCGAGGTCAGCACCGAGACGCCGAACAGCACGATGAAGCCGATACCGGAGGACACCGAGAACGGCGTGCCGGTGACCCACAGCGCGAGGATCGCGCCGATCGGGGCGGTCAGCAGCACGCTCAGCACGGTGATGAACGGGAACTTGAAATTGCCGTAGAGCACGAACAGCAGGCCAAAGATCAGCAGCACGGTGAGCGGCAGGATGACCTGCATCTGCGCCCGCGACGCGGTGTATTCCTTGTACTCGCCGCCCCAGTCGAGGCGGTAGCCCTGGCCCAGCTTCACCTTGCCGGCGACCTGCCCCATGGCATCGTTCACCGCGCTGGCCAGGTCGCGGCCGGTGACCGAGAACTGCACACCGATGTAGCGCGAATCGTCCTCGCGATAGATGAAGGAGGCACCGTTGCTGACCTGGATCTTCGCCAGCTCCTTCAGCGGGACCTGCTGGCCACCTGGGGTGGCCACCGGGATGTCGCCAATCTCCTGCGGGTTGTCGCGGTATTGCTGGTCCAGCCGCACCACCAGGTCGAACTGCTTCTCGCCCTGCACCACCTGCGTCGCCACGCCGCCGGCGACCGCAGCCTCGAGCAGGCTGTTGATGTCGTCGACGTTCAGCCCGTAGCGCGCGATCCTGGCCCGGTCGACCTGCACGGTCAGGCTGGGCTGCCCGAGCTCGTGCACCAGGGTCACGTTGGTGATGCCGCGTACCTGCTCCATCGCCTCCTTGATGGCCTTGCCCTTCTCCTGCAGGGTGGCCAGGTCGGGCCCGTAGATCTTGACCGCCAGCGCGCTCTTCAGGCCGGTCTCGGCCTCGTCGACGGCGTCCTCGGCCGGCTGCGTGTAGTTGAAGTCGATGCCGGGGAAGGCGTCGAGCCTGGCGTTGATGGCGTTGATCAGATCCTGCTTGCTGCGGTACTTGCCGCCCCACTGCGAGTACGGCTTGAGGCCGACGAAGAACTCGACGTTGAAGAAGCCGGTGGAATCGGTGCCGTCGTCCGGCCGGCCAAGCTCGGAGGTGACGGTGGTCACCACCGGGAACGAGCGCAGGATGTCGCGGATCTGCGGGGTGATCTTCGAGGCCTCGTCATAGGAAATGGAATACGGCATGGTCGCGCGCACCCACAGCGCGCCCTCGTCCAGGTGCGGCATGAACTCGGCGCCGATGCTCGGCACCAGCAGCAGGCACAGCACCAGCAGGGCCGCCGAGATGCCGGTCACCCGCCAGCGCCAGGCCAGGCAGCGCGTGAGCCAGCGCGTGTACCAGGCCTGCACTTTCTCCATCATCGCGTTGCGCCGCTCGCGCACGCCGTTGCGCATGAGCAGCGCGCACAGCACCGGCAGCAGGGTCAGCGTGACCAGCAGCGAGCCGATCAGGGCGAAGATCATGGTGTCGGCCATCGGCTTGAACAGCGTGCCCGATGGCCCGGTCAGCACGTAGATCGGCAGGAAGCTGGCCACGATCACCGCCACCGCGTACACCAGCGGGCGGTCCACTTCCGAGGCCGCCACGCGGATGACCTCGCGGATGTCGTAGTCCGTACCGCGCCGCTTCGCCAGCTCGCGGAAGACGTTCTCGACCATGAAGATGGCGCCGTCGACCAGGATGCCGAAGTCGACCGCGCCAATGGAGAGCAGGTTGGCCGACGCGCCCTGCAGGTCGATGCACAGGAACGCGAACAGCAGGGCGAGCGGAATGGTCACCGCGACGATGAGCCCGGCGCGGATGTCGAACAGGAAGAAGATCAGCACGGCAATGACCAGCACCATGCCCAGCACGAGGTTGCGCTCGACCACGTGCGTGGTTTCGGCGATCAGGTTGCTCAGGTCGTAGAACGGATGGACCTTGACGTCCTTGGGCAGCAGCTCGTCGTTGAGCTGGCGCGTCTTGGCCTCGATCCGGGTCAGCACATCCTGGGTCTTCTCGCCCGTGCGCATCAGGATGACGCCTTCCACCGCGTCGTTCTGGCCCATGTAGCCGAACTCGCCGAGGCGTGGCGCGATGCCGATGCGCACGCGGCCGACGTCCTTCACCAGCACGGGGTTGCCGTTGTGCACGGCGAGCACGATGTTGCCGATGTCCTCGAGTGTCTCGATGCGGCCGATCCCGCGCACGTAGAAGAACTGGCCGCCCTGCGAGTAGAAGCCGCCGCCGCCGTTGCTGTTGTTCGCGCCCAGCGCGGACTCGACCTGCGACACCGACAGGCCGGCGCCGGCAATCTTCATCGGGTCGAGCAGCACCTGGTACTGCATGGTGCCGCCGCCAAAGCCCGAATCGTCCGCCACGCCAGGCACCGAGCGGTATTGCGGCGCCACCACCCAGTCGTCCAGCGTCTTGAGCTGCATCGGCGTGCGGTCGCTGCTTTGCAGGACATAGCGGTAGATCAGGCCGGAGGGCGAGGACATCGGCGACACCGATGGACTCACCCCGCCGGGCAAGGTGATACCGCCCAGCCGGTTGAAGACCTGCTGGCGGGCAAAGTAGCGGTCGGTGCCGTCGGTGAAGGTCAGCGTGACATCGGACAGGCCGTACAGCGAGACCGAGCGCTTGACCGTCAGCTGCGGCACGTCGCTCAGGCCGAGCTCGACCGGGATGGTGATCAGGCGCTCCACCTCCTCGGCCGAATGCCCGGGCCACTGGGTGACGATGTCCACCATGGGCGGCGAGAGGTCCGGGTAGGCGTCCAGCGGCAAACGCTTCAGCGCCCATACGCCCGCGCCCACCAGCAACACCGTAAGCAGCACGATCAGCATGCGCTGCTCGAGCGCGAAGGCGACGATGCGGTTGATCACCGACGCCCGCGGCGGCGATCCCGTTGGTGGCAGCGCTGCGGTCGTCATTGTGTCTGCATGAAGCGGACGAAGATGGCGCCATCGGTCACCACGCGGTCGCCGGCCTGGAGACCTGCGGTGATGTCGTAGCGGTCGCCACTGCGGTAGCCGAGGGTCACGCCATGCTGGGCAAAGCTGCCGTCGGCCTGGACGATGTACACGAAGGGCAGGTTCTCGTCATCGCGCAGGACTGCCGAGACCGGCACCAGCAGCCCGTGCTGCTCGCGCTGCGACTGGATGCTCACGCGCACGTACATCTGCTTGCGCAGCACCCCGCCGGGATTGTCCACCGAGACCCGTGCCGTCACCGCCCGCGTGTCCGGATCGACCACGGCGGAGATATTGGTGAGTTTGCCGGTCAACGGCTTGCTGCCGTCACCGATCTCGATATCGGCCGGGTCGCCGACGCGCAGGCTGGCCGGGTCGCTGCCGAAGAGCTGTGCCAGCACCCAGACCTGGGAGAGATTGGCGACGGTAAAGCACGGCGTGCTTCCGGCCTGCAGCAGCTGCCCGACGGTGATCAGGCGCTCGGCGACGGTGCCGGCGATGGGCGAGCGGATCGTGCCCTGCACGTGCCCGACCGGACGGCCGGCCTGCAGGTCGCGGATGGTCTGCGCATCCACATTGAGGCTTTTCAGGGTCTGCAGCGCCGCATCGCGGTCGGCCTCGGCGCCGACCGCGTCGGTCTGGGCCTGCGCCGCCTCGCGCTCGGCGATGCCGTCGTGCTTGACCAGGTCCTGGTCCATGTCCGCCACGCGACGCGCGTTCTTCGCTGCAACCAGGGCCTTGCGATAGTTGCCGATGGCCTGCGTGAAATCGGGCGAATCGACGGTCGCCAGCGCCTGGCCCTGCCTGACCTGGTCGCCCGGCGCCACCAGCAGGCGGGTCACGGGGCCGGAGAAGGCCGCGACCACGCTGGTGGCCTGGTTCTGGTCGAAGTCGACCGTGCCGTTGGCCTGGACCGTGCGGTGATAGGCCACCGGCTCCACCGTGTACAGCTGGATGTGCTTGAGCTGCTCGGCCGTCATGCTCACGTTGTGCGGCGCGCTGGCGGCCGCCGCGGTCTTGCCGGCGCTGCCGCCGGACGAGCAGCCGCCCAGCACCAGCGCCGCCGCCAGCGCGGCCAGCAACGGCCAGCGCCCGGCCTGGCGCACCCACGTCACCATCACTTTTTCCCCGGCTGATCCAGCGCGGCGCTGATCTTGCCCGTCATCCCGGAATCGCGTAGCGATACCCGGGATCCAGCGCCTTGGTATTTCAGCTGTTTCCATCCAGGGCACTGGGTTCCCGCTTGACCAGCATTCGCTGTTGTAAAGCGCCTCGCGGGAATGACGGAGGAAAGGTTCCCTGGTGTTCATCGGCATCCTGGTTGGATTCATGGCTTCGGGCCGGCCTGGTTGTGGTCGGGCGCGCGGACCACGGCATGCGCGGTATCGGCCAGTCCCGCCCCATTCGATCCGGTCGCGGCAGGCTTCGCCATGGGCTGCCCTGCCTCCGCGTCGTGCCACCAGCCGCCGCCGAGCGCCTGGAACAAGGCCGCGGTGTCGCTGTAGCGGTTCGCCTGCGCCTCGACGAGGGTGATCTGCGCCTGCTGGTAGGCCTGCTCCGCACTCAACAAGGTCAGGTAACCCGCGTAACCGTCCTTCACTTGCCGTTGCGACAAGTCCAACGTGACCTGGGCCGCCACCGCAGCCTTGGCGGCCTGCTGCAGGCCCAGCGCATCCTGTTCGAGCGCAGCCAGGGTATCGGCGACGTTCTGGAAGGCGGTCAGCACCGTGCTGCGGTACTGCGCGGCAGCTTCCCGATAGGCGGCCTTGGCGGCGCGCTGCTGATGGAGCAAGGCACCACCCGCGAAAATGGGGGCGGCCAGATCGGCGCCCACACTCCAGAAGCCGGTACCCGCCTTGAACACCTGGCCGATCGCCACTGCGGTGCTGCCGACGTTCGCCGTCAGTGAGATGTTAGGCAGGCGGTTCGCGGTGGCAACGCCGACCTGCGCACTGGCGGCATGCAGGTTGGCCTCGGCCTGACGCACGTCCGGGCGCTGCGCCACCAGGACCGAGGGCAGGCTCAGGGGCAAGTCCTGCGGCAAGGTCAGACTGGCCAAGTCAAACGCCTCGGCCTGGGCCTGACCGGGAAACTGCCCGGAAAGCACCGCAAGCAGGTGGTCCTGTTGGGCGAGCTGGGTGCGCAGTGGCGGCAGCGTAGCGGCAACCTGGGCCATCTGCGTCTCCTGCGCCGCAACGTCCAGACGTCCGACGTAACCGTGTGCCAGCTGATCACGCAACACCTGCAGCATCTTGTTGTTGATGTCGACCAACTTCAGCGTCGCCGCGATCTGGGCCCGCAGCGATGCCTGCCGCACGGCGGCGGCGACCACGTTGGTGCTCAGCGTGACCTGCGCGGCAATCATCTGGAAGCGCACGGACTGCGCCTGTGCCTGCAACGACTCCACTGTGCGCCGATTCAGGCCGAATACGTCCGGCACATAGGAAACGCTGACCTGTGGGGTGAACAGGTTGTACAGGAATGCGTTGTTGCTGGGCACGGGAGCCAGCGCGCCGGATGGGTCCTGCTGACGGCTGGCGGAAAAACCCGCAGTGACCGACGGATAGCGCGCCCCGCGCTGCGCCAGGGCCGTTTCCCGCGCCACCGCCAGCGCGGCGCTCGCCGTCTCCAGGTCGGCATTGTTCGCCAGCGAATCGGCGATCAGCGCATTGAGTGCCTTGGAGTGGAACAGGGTCCACCAGTCACCGGGGATGTCGCTGCCGGTGGTGAAATGCTGCGCCTCGCCGCCGGCAACGTCCGCGGTGGCCGCGGTGGTTTCAGGCGCATGCGCGGTATAGGTATCGACCTTCGGCGCGGGCGGCCGTTCGAAGTCCGGCCCCACAGTGCAGGCGCCCAGCGCCAGCACGACCACGACGGCGCCCAAGGTCCGCACGCACGACACGGCACGCCGGCCTCCATGGTGGAGTACGGCATGGTCGTTCCCGCTTGCCATGTGGTTCAGCCCGCGAATCCACGACTTGTTCATGCGAGCGCGACTTCTCGAGGAGCAGCAGCAGGAAACCTTATAACGTTGCATCTCTGCCCGTGCGTGCCGGAAGTCATGCCTCCCGTCCTGGGCGGCGGCTGCGGGGCGGGGTGCTGTCGCAATGGGTGAGACGGCGGCGCGGTGTACTGCTGGGCGGCCATACGCGGATACGCCATGAATGCCCTGCCCGATCGCTTTCGCCCCGAGGGTGCCTCCCTCAGCCCGCCCGGCGATGGCCGGATCCTGGCCGAGCGCCTGTCGCGGCGCTATGCCGCCCGCATCACCGGCAGCATCGTCATGCCGGCCACGACCGGTTCCTATGTGCCCCTCCCCGACAACCTGCCGCCCGTGCTGGCAGCGGCCTTGCGCCAGCGCGGCATCACCCGGCTGTACAGCCACCAGGCCGAGGCCTGGGCGGCGAGCCAGGCGCGCGAGCACGTGGCGATCGTCACGCCCACGGCCTCAGGCAAGACGCTGTGCTACACGCTGCCGGTGCTGGCCGCCGCGCTGCAGGAGCGGGCCAAGGCGCTGTACCTGTTCCCGACCAAGGCGCTGGCCCAGGACCAGCTGGCCGAGCTGCTCGAGCTCAACGCCGCCGGGCAACTCGGCGTCAAGGCCTTCACCTTCGACGGCGACACGCCGGGCGACGCGCGCCAGGCCGTACGCGTGCATGGCGACATCGTGATCAGCAACCCGGACATGCTGCACCAGGCGATCCTGCCGCACCACACCAAGTGGGCGCAGTTCTTCGAGAGCCTGCGCTACGTGGTGATCGACGAGGTGCACAGCTACCGCGGCGTGTTCGGCTCGCACGTGGCCAACGTGATCCGGCGCCTGCAGCGCGTGTGCGCGTTCTACGGCGTGAGTCCGCAATTCATCCTGTGCTCGGCCACCATCGGCAATCCGCGCGGGCATGCCGAGGCGCTGATCGAGCGGCCGGTGCATTGCATCACCGCCAGCGGCGCGCCCAGCGGCGAGCGGCATGTGCTGCTGTGGAACCCGCCGGTGGTCAATGCCGACCTGGGGCTGCGCGCCTCGGCCCGTTCGCAGACCAACCGCATCGCTCGCCTGGCCATCAAATCCGGGCTGAAGACCCTGGTCTTCGCCTCCAGCCGCACGTTGGTGGAAGTGCTCACCAAGTACCTCAAGGACGTCTTCGACCACGACCCGCGCAAGCTGCCGCGCATCCGCGCCTATCGCGGTGGCTACCTGCCGCGCGAGCGCCGCGCCGCCGAGCGCGACATGCGTGCCGGCCACGTCGACGGCATCGTCAGCACCTCGGCGCTGGAGCTCGGCGTCGACATTGGCGCGCTCGACGTCGTGGTGTTGAACGGCTACCCCGGTTCCGTGGCCGGCACCTGGCAGCGGCTGGGCCGCGCCGGCCGGCGCCAGCGCGCCGCGCTCGGCGTGCTGGTGGCCAGTTCCGACCCGCTGGACCAGTACCTGGTGCGCCATCCGGAATTCTTCCGCGACGCCACGCCGGAGCATGCGCGCATCGCGCCTGACCAGGCGCTGATCCTGCTCGACCACATCCGCTGCGCCGCGTTCGAGCTGCCATTTGGCGATGGCGAAAATTTCGGTCCCGTCGACGCCGTGCCGTGGCTCGAGGTCCTCGCCGGGGAAGGCGTGCTGCACCGCGAGGGGGAACGCTGGGAGTGGATCGCCGACAGCTACCCAGCCGGCGCGGTCTCGCTGCGCTCGGTCGCCGACGGCAACTTCGTCGTGGTCGACCGCAGCGCCGGCAGGCAGAACATCATCGCCGAGGTGGATTTCACCGCGGCCGCAGTCACCTTGTACGAGGGCGCGATCCACATGGTGCAGTCCGTACCCTACCAGGTGGAGCGTCTGGACTGGGAAGGCCGCAAGGCCTATGTCACGCGCACCCACGTCGACTACTACACCGACGCCATCGACTACAGCAGGCTCAAGGTCCTGGACTGCTTCGACCACGCCGCCTGCGGCGCCGGCCAGGCCGGGCACGGCGAGGTCCACGTGGTGCGCCACGTCGCAGGCTACAAGAAGATCCGCTACTACACCCACGAGAACATCGGCTACGGCCCGGTCAACCTGCCTGACCAGGAACTGCACACCACCGCCGTCTGGTGGCAACTGCCGCAGGTCCTGCTGGATGCTGTCTTCGCCGACCGCCAGCAGACACTGGATGGCTTCATGGGCGCTGCCAGTGCGCTGCACCTGGTCGCCACCGTCACCGTCATGGCCGAGAGCCGCGACCTGCAGAAGTCCGTCGGCAGCAGCGACGGTGCCTGGTTTGCCAGCACCAACCCGCGTGGGCACAGTCGGGTCCACGGCAGCGACGATGGACAACGCGCAACACCGGGCGCCGAGCCGGCATTCACGCCAACGGTCTATCTGTACGACGCGTTTCCCGGCGGGGTGGGCCTGAGCGCGCCGCTGTTCGACAGGCGCGACGAGCTGCTTGCACGCGCGCTCGAGCTGGTGCAAGGCTGCGATTGCCGCGGCGGCTGCCCGGCCTGCGTCGGACCGGTGCTGGCCATGGACGAGGGCGCCACGCACACGCCAAAGATGCTCGCGCTGCAGGTGCTGAACCTGCTGGCCCACGGATGAGTCCGCTGCCCAACCACCTGCGCGAGCTGCGCCGCGAGGCCGGTGCGCGACACACGACCGCCCCGGCTTCGATACCGTGGGCGCCGATGCCATCGCCGTCACTGCCGGCCCACTTGCAGCGGCTGCTGCAGCTGCGCACCCACCGCAGCGGCACCCTCGGCACGCCGCCATCAACCGACCGCGAGGTGCCCGGCGAGGAGATCGCCCCCGGCCTGCACTACACGGAGGCATGGATGGATTGGCCCCCGCCGGCGGCGAGCATCGACGCCCGCTTCGCCCGCGTCGGGGAACCAGTTGCGCGCGCCCACCTTCTGCACTTCGACACCGAGACCACCGGCCTGGCCGGCGGCACCGGCACGCGCGCCTTCATGATCGGTGCCGCGGACTGGATCGATTCGCGCCTGCGCGTCCGCCAGCTCACCATCACCAGCATGGCTGCCGAGACGACCATGCTGCGCATGTTTGCCGGCTGGCTGCACACGCAATCCGTGCTGGTGAGCTACAACGGCAAGAGCTACGACGCGCCGCTGCTGGCCACACGCTATCGCCTGGCGCGCCTGCCAAATCCACTCATCGGCCTGCGGCATCTGGACCTGCTGCACCCCGTGCGCCGCCACTGGAAGGGCGTGTGGGCGAATTGCCGCCTCGCCACGGCCGAGCATCGCCTGCTCGGTGTGGTGCGCGAGGACGACCTGCCCGGCGCGCAGGCGCCCGCGGCCTGGCTGCATTACCTGCGCGGCGGCTCGGCCGCAAACCTGCGCCGCGTCCTGCAGCACAACGCCCAGGACCTGAAGAGCCTGGCCGGTATCCTGGCCTGCCTCGCCGGCATGGATGACCGCGCTGGATAGCGGGCAACCCAGCCATCCGCCGCATCATGCGGCAACAGCCTCAGCCGGGTTGCCTGCGGCGCAGGCGCTTGCGCGCGCCGCAGCGTGGACATTTCCACAACGGCAGGCGCGGTGCACTCGGCGCCAGCGCCATCGGCTTCGCGTGCCGAGGGTTGTCTCGATCGCCCGCGGCGGGGCGCAGTGGGCGGACAGCAGTTGCCGGATCATGCATGGGAAGTCACCAGATCGTATCGCGCATCCGGCACGGGCTGCTCTCCACGCCGCGGGCTTGAGACACAGGAATAACCGCGGACGCGCTGCTTGTCGTTGACTGGCGTCAGCTCGCCGGCTGGCATCGCCTGCGTACCCCTCGGTGCTGGAGCGTCAGGTACCGGCATCGGCCACGACCACGAATTGGTTTCGGCCGTCACGCCGACTAGTATGGAGTGCGTCCCGCCGCCACCAGGTCATGCCCGTGAAAAGACTGCTGCTTGCCGCGCTGGTCCTGTCTGCCTGCCCGCTTGCGTTCGCCGCCACGACGCCGACGTTCAGTCCCGAACGCCTGTCCAGCGAGGTGAAGACCCTGTCGTCGGACGCGTTCGAGGGTCGCGGGCCGGCGACCCCGGCGGAAACCAGGACCATCGATTACCTGATCGCGCAGTTCAAGGCCGCGGGCCTGCAACCCGGCGGCGACCTGAAGGACGGCAAGCGCGCGTGGACGCAGGACGTGCCGCTGCTGCGCAGCGATATCGCCGGCACGCCCAAGTTCACCTTGACCGAACACGGCCAGGCGCGCAGCCTGGCACAGGGCCAGGAAATCGCCATGCGCTCGCCAATGGATGGCTCCAAGGCCGTCGACGTCAAGGACGTGCCGCTGGTCTTCGTCGGCTACGGCGTCGATGCGCCGGAGCGCCACTGGGACGACTACAAGGGTGTCGACCTGCACGGCAAGATCGCCGTGGTGCTGGTCAACGACCCGGATTTCGAGGCAGGCAAGGGCGACTTCGGCGGCAAGGCCGAGACCTATTACGGCCGCTGGACCTACAAGTATGAGGAAGGCGCGCGGCGCGGCGCGGTCGGTGTGCTGATCGTGCACGAAACGGCGCCGGCGTCCTACGGCTGGGCGACGGTGAAGAACTCGAACGCCAGCACCATGTTCGACATCGTGCGCAAGGACCCGTCGGCGGAACATCCCAAGCTGGAAGGCTGGATCCAGCACGATCTCGCGGTGTCCATGCTGAAGCAGGCCGGGCTGGATTTCGCCACGCTGAAGAAGGAGGCACAGACGCGTGTGTTCAAGCCGGTGACGCTCAAAGGCGTGACCTTCTCGGCAGACTTCAAGGTCGACTCGCAGGTGATCACCTCGCACAACGTCGTCGGCCGCATCGTCGGCAGCGAGTATCCACAGCAGACGGTGATCTACAGCGCGCACTGGGACCATTTCGGCATCGGCGCGCCTGACGCCAGCGGCGACCGCATCTACAACGGCGCGGTGGACAACGCCACCGGCGTGGCGGCACTGATCGAGATGGGACGTGCGTTCGCCAAGGCACCGCAGCCCGGGCGCTCGGTGGTGTTCCTGGCCGTCACCGCCGAGGAACGCGGCCTGCTCGGCTCCGAGTACTACGCCGCCAATCCGCTGTATCCGCTGGCCACGACCGCAGGCGTGCTGAACATGGACGCGCTGGACCCGGGTGGCCCGGCGCGCGACTTCACCATTTCCGGCACGGCGAAGCTGGGCCTGCTGGACGACCTGATCGCGGTCGGCAAGCAGTTCGGCCTGCGCTACACGCCGGACGCGCATCCGGAGGCCGGCTACTTCTTCCGCTCCGACCACTTCTCGTTCGCCAAGCGCGGCGTACCCGCGATCTCGTTCGGTTCGGGCGAGGATCTGGTGGACGGTGGCGTCGCCGCCGGCCGGGCCGCAGCTGCGGACTACACCGCCAAGCGCTACCACCAGCCCGGCGACGAATGGCAGGCGAGCTGGCCGTTCACCGGCATGGCCCGCGACCTGCAGCTGCTGTACACGCTGGGCAGCCAGCTCGCGAATTCGCAGGAGTGGCCGAACTGGAGCCAGGATTCCGAATTCCGCGCCGCCCGCGACCAGAGCGCCGCCGCGCGCAAGTAGGCGGCCGCTCCACTGCGTTGGCCGGCGACGGCCGCACCCCGGGCGCGCGATAGCGGGAGCACCGCCCGCGCGCAAGGGACTCCCTGCGGCCGCGGGCGGGCTCCCACCACCCGGCGGGAGTCAGCGTGTGGCAGTCAGGGCGTCGCCCACCGCGGCACGCGCCTGGTCGCTCGCTGCCTTCAGGCCGTTGGCGGCGTCCACCACCGTGGGGCTGGGCGCGACGTCGGTGTCCATGACCTGGTTCATCAGCATGGTCAGCTGCATGGTGCTGCGGCCCAGGCCGCTCCTGCCCACCTGATCCTCGATACGCTTTGCCTTGGCGCGGTCGCCCGCTGCGATGGCGGCTGCGGCGGCGGTCCTGGCGTCGGCCAGCAGCTTGCTGTTGCGGTCGATGGCGGCGCCCAGGTCCAGCGACAATTGGACATTGGCCGCCAGCGCCGGACCGGCGCCGCCGGCGTGCGGGTCAGCGAGCACGGTGAGCGCCTGGGTGTATTGCTTGCCGTCCGCCGTGAGCACCACGCGGTACTGTCCGGGCAGTACCAGCGGCCCCAGGGGTGCACGGGGCGTGCGTCCCAGCACGGCCGGCTCACCCCAGCGCGGTGCACCGGCGGGCGGCGTGTAGCGCAGGTCCCAGACGAAGCGATGCGCACCGGCGCTGGCCGGCAGGACGGTTGGCGGCGACATGAAATAGTCGGGCCAGCCCGGCGTCGGCATGGCCGCCGGCTGGTCCGCGCTGGAGAACCGGCGCACGAGTTTGCCGGCGCTGTCGTAGACCGCCAAGGTCACCGGCGTGCTGCTGGCGCCTGCCAGCCAGTAGTCGATGATGGCGCCGGTCGGCGGATTCGCCGCGTGCGGCACTTCCGGCGGCCGTGCCTCGCCTTCATAGGTGCCGAGTCGCAGGCGCAGCGCGGGCTTGGGCGCATACAGGTGCACCGGGCTCTGGGCGATGGCCGCATCGACCGTGTGCAGCGGTGTGATGTCGTCCAGGATCCAGAAGCCGCGGCCGCTGGTGCCGGCAATCAGGTCGCCATCGTGCACGGCGAGATCGTGCACCGCCGTCGTCGGCAGATTGCGCTGCAGCGATTGCCACGCATGGCCGTCGTCGAAGGAGACGAATATGCCAAGCTCGGTGCCGGCGTAGAGCAGGCCCTTGCGCTCCGGATCGGCACGCACGACGCGCACATAGTTGCCCGGCGGGATGCCCTGCACGGCGAGGCGCCAGGTCTTGCCGGCATCATGGGTGATGTAGATGTACGGCCTGGCGTCGTCGATCTGGTGGCGGTCGACGGCCACATAGGCGCTGGTCGCGTCGTGCGGGTCGGCCTCGATCGCGTCCACGCGGCTCCATGGCCCGAGGCCCGGTGGCGTCACGTTGTCCCAATGCGCGCCGTCGTCCTGGGTGAGCCAGAGCCGCGAGTCATCGGTGCCGGCCCACAGCACACCTGCCTTGACCCGGGAAGGCGCCAGCGCGTAGATGACCGAATAGCCGCAGGCGGCGCCCGTCTTGCGGGTCGGCTCGCCCTCGCACTTCGCCTTCGCCTCCTTGTAGGTCAGGACCGGACTGATCGCCTGCCAGCGCGCGCCGCCATCGGTGGTCCGCAGCACCTTCTGGCCACCCATGTACAAGGTGTCGGCTTGGAACGGCGACGGCGCGAACGCGGTGTTCCAGGGATAGTAGGAGCTGTCGGCCGTGGGCCTGGCACCGAACCCGCGCAGCGGCGATGGCGAGATGTTGGTGGTGACGTGCGTGCGCGTGTCGTAGCTGGTGATGGTGCCGCCCGAGCCGGCACCATAGATGACCGAGGGGTCACCCTTGCGCGGGAAGAGATATCCCGATTCGCCGCCGCCGACCGGACTCCAGTCGTCGTTGCTGATGATGCCGGTGTGGCCGCGCGAGGAAATCACCAGCGCTCCCGAATCCTGCTGCGTGCCGTACAGCCTGTACGGCACCTGGTCGTCCACGCCAAAGTGGTAGATCTGCGCGCTGGGCTGGTTGAACCAGCTCGACCAGTGCGCGCCGTCGTCGAGGCTGATCGAGGCCCCCTGGTCGGCCACCAGGATCAAGTGCTCCGCGTTTTCCGGATCCAGCCACAACGCGCGCATGTCGTCGCCGTTGGGCGAACCCTTGATGGCCTCGAAATGCGTGCCGCCGTCGCGCGACCGGTACAGCGAGGTGTTCGGGATGTAGACGAGGTCGGGATTCTTCGCGTCGGCATAGATGCGCCCGAAGTACCAGCCCCGCCCCGACAAACGGGGTTCGCCGTTGATCAGGTGCCAGCTCTTGCCGGCATCGTCAGAACGGTACACGCCGCTGCCCTGTCCCGACTGGTTCGCCCCACCCTGCGGGCTGCCGGCACTGACGACCGCATACAGTCGTGGGCCGGTGGCCGTGTCCGTCACCGCCACGCCGATGCGGCCCATGTTCGCGGGCAGCCCCTGCAGTGAAAGCTTGCGCCAGGTCGCGCCATTGTCGGTGGAGTGGTAGATCGCACTGCCCGGACCGTCCACCGGCGAATACTGGAACCATGGCGTGCGCTCGGCATTCCAGGTCGTCGCATACAGGCTCGCCGGCCGTGCGGGGTCACGGGCCAGGTCCACCGCGCCCGTGTGCTCATCCACGAAGAGCGTCTGCTTCCAGCTCTTGCCGCCGTCCACGGTGAGGTAGATTCCGCGCTCCTTGTTCGGGCCCCAAACGTGGCCCAGGGCCGCAACGACCACGCGGTCTGGGTCCTGCGGATCGACCAGCAGGCGACCGATGTGCCGCGTATCGTCCAGCCCAAGATGACGCCAGGTCTGGCCGCCGTCGTCGGAACGGTACACGCCGTTGCCGTAGGTGGCATTGGAGCGGATCGAGGTTTCCCCTGTGCCGACGTAGACGATCTGCGGGTTGGACGGCGCGACGCCGATCGCGCCGATGGACGACACCGGCTCGTGCTGGAACAGCGGCTGCCAGGTGACCCCTGCATCGGTGGTCCTGAAAATGCCCCCGCCCACCGCGCCGGCATAGGCGACATTGGGCTTGCCGGCCACTCCGTCGACCGAGTCGACGCGACCGCCGCGATAGGGACCAACCTCGCGCCAGGACAGCGAGTCCAGCAGTGACGGCGGAACCGGTTGGGCAGCCGCGACACCGGCGGCAAACAACAGGGCTCCGGCAAGCAAGGATCGGAACATGGGCATTCCCCGGGTGGATGGCGAGCCGGACGGATCGATGTCCGGCCACCAGGTAGCGCTGTCGCGCAGCGCGTCGTCAGTCGGCCAGTGCGATCGGTCCCAGGCCGGCTGATTTCAGTTCGGAATTCAGCTGCGGCAGGCCGGTGGTTTTCACGCTCTCCCACTTGGCCAGCGCGGCGTCGAGAATCTGCTGGTACTTGGCCAGCGTCTGCAGCTTGCCGCTGGAAGGCGCGGCATCTGCGCTCTCCACCGAGGCGGCCAGGTTGGCATAGGCGCCCTGCAGGAACAGCAGGCTGGAAAAGTCCGTGGCAGGCGTACCTATGGAATTGGCAGGGTTGTCTTCGGGCTTGACGCCAGCCACGGCATCGATCTGTCTGATCAGCGCATCGATCGACCTGGCGACGCCGCCGGATGCCGTGCCGCGCACCGCGGTCAGCCGGGAGCGCAAGCCGGCGGCCTGGGTGGATACCCTGGCGATGTCCATCCGCTGGCTCTCGATGCGCCGTCCCAGGTCGAATTGCTGCTGCAGCGCCGCCGGCGAAATCTGCACCCGCGGATCGGCCTTGATCTGCAGCGGCTGGCTGTAGGTCTGGCCGCCGGCGGTGAGCTTCACGGTGTATTGGCCAGGGAGCGCCCACAGCCCGTCGCCGTTGGTGAAGCGGTACATGCCATTGCCCGCCAGGGCCTCGGGCAAGGCGTAGTGCAGGTTCCACGCAAAGCGGTGCATGCCGGCCCGGTTGGACAGGGCAAAAGTCTTCGGCTCCCAGCCCGGGCCCGTGCGCGAAGTCTGCTCGTTGTCCTTTGGCGGTACGTCCGCGCTGGAGAAACGTCTTACCGACTGGCCCTGCGCGTTGACGATCTCCAGCGTCACCGGCGTCGGGACATCGGCTTTCAGGTAGTAGTCGATCAGGGCGCCATAGGCAGGGTTGCTGGCCTGGGGTTCATCCTTCGGAAACGGCGTGCTGAGGAAGCCGCCTGGCCGGACCCGATAGGCAACCGCGGGCTTGAACAGGGTGGCGGTGGGCTGGCGGGCGCTTTCATCCATCTGCCGCAGCGCGCTGATGTCGTCGAGGATCCAGAAGCCGCGACCGAAGGTGGCCAGCACCAGGTCGTCGCCGTGCACGTCGATGTCGCGCATCGACGTCACCGGCAGGTTCTGCTGCAGGCTCTGCCAGTCCGCTCCCCCGTCGAACGACACGTAGACCCGCTTCTCCGTCCCGGCGTACAGCAGTCCCGGCTTCTCCGGATCCTCCCGCACCACGTTCACGAAGTCGCCGTCAGCGATGCCATGCACCGACAGCGTCCACGTCTTGCCCGCATCGTGGGTCACGTAGATGTACGGCTTGTAGTCGTCCAGCCGATGCCGGTCCACCGCCGCGTATGCGGTCTTCGCATCGAAGTGCGAGGCCTCGATGATTCCCACTTTCGACCAGGCGCCCAGGCCCTTGGGCGTGACGTTCTGCCAATGCCCGCCTTCGTCGCCAGTCAGCCAGATCAGGCCATCGTCCGTGCCGGCCCAGATCTGCCCCTTCTGGATCGGCGAGGGTGCGATGGTGTAGATCACGCCGCGCCGCGGCCCCTGGATCTCCGTGTCCTTCGCTGTGACCGCATCCAGATTCGACGGCACGCCCGGATTCTCGCGCGTCAGGTCCGGGCTGATCACCGACCAGCTCTGCCCGCCATTGTCCGTGCGGAACATCATCTGGTGCGACGAGTACATCACGTGCGGATCGAGACGCGAGAACACCACCGGCAATGTCCACGTCCGGCGGTACGTGACGCCTGGATACTCGAGCGTCGGGCTGACGTCCTCGACCTGCTTGGTCACGGTGTCGAATCGGGTCACGTCGCCATCGAAGGGCCGCACGATGGCTGGACCGTAGATATAGCGGGGATTCAACGGGTCCGGCGCGATATAGCCGCTCTCCCCGCCCGTGGGAATGGGCAGGAAATCCATGAAACTGATGCCGTTGGTGTAATCACCGTAATCGGTACGGCTCGGCCATTTGACTGAAAGCGAATCCTGCTGCGCCCCATACACGTTGTAGGGGAACTGGTTGTCCGTGGTCACATGGTAGAACTGCCCGGTCGGCTGGTTGTACCAGGAGCTCCAGGTCTTGCCACCGTCCAGGGTGATGGTGGCGCCCTGGTCCACGCCGAGCATGATGTGCGCGCTGTTGTCCGGACTGATCCAGGCAATGTGGTAGTCGTCGCCACCGGGCGCCCCCTTGATCGGCAGGAAGCTGTGGCCGCCGTCGGTGGACTTGTACAGCGCGGTATTGGGAATGTAGACGATGTCGGCGTTGCGCGGATCCACGCGCACCCGGCCGAAATACCACCAGCGCGACCAGATGCGCGCGTCGTCAGTGACGTGCTTCCAATTGCTGCCGCCGTCGTCCGAGCGGTACAGGCCGCCCTGCCCCTGTTTGGCGCTCACGTTCGCATAGACGATCCGCGGATTGCCCGGCGCCACCGCCACGCCGATGCGGCCCAGGCCGGCGCTGGGAAAACCATGTCCGCTGACCTGCTGCCACGTCGCGCCGGCATCGGTGGATGTGTACAGCCCGCTGCCGGGACCGTCCGACGGCGGATACACGCTCCACGGCGGCCGCCGCGTCTGCCACAGGGCGGCGAAGACGGTCCGTGAATCGCTGCCGAAACTCAGGTCCACCGCGCCGGTGTCGGCGTTCTTGTACAGCACCTTCTTCCAGGTCCGGCCGCCGTCCGTGCTCTTGAACACCCCGCGCTCGGGGTTCGCGGCGTAGCCATGCCCCAGCGCCGCCACGTACACCGTATCCGGATCCTGCGGATCCACCAGCACCGCGCCGATCTGGAACGTGTCCTCCAACCCGATGTGCTTCCAGGTCTTGCCGGCGTCGGTGGACTTGTACATGCCGTTGCCGGTGCTGAAGCTGGAGCGGATGGACGCTTCACCCGAGCCCACGTAGACCACGTTGGGGTCGGACGGCGCCACTGCTATCGCGCCGATCGACGCCACCGGCTGCGAGTCGAAGATCGGGCTCCAGGTACGGCCCGCATCGTGCGTCTCCCACACCCCGCCGCCCACGGAACCGAAGTAGAAATGGTTGGGCTGGCCTGGCACTCCGGTGATCGCCGTCACGCGGCCCGCGCGGAACGGGCCAATCGAGCGCCATTGCAGCGCGGAGTACATCCCCGGGTCCACCGTCTCGGCCCGCACCAGCAGCGGGGCCGCGGCAACCAGCAGGACCAGGGGCGAGCAGCACAACCACCGGCGCATATTCATTGGCACTCCCGACGTCGATCAAACGAGGGCATGGCCGGACATCCATTTCACCCTGATGCCGACCCGGCCGCGACCTTCACCCGAACACCAGAACACCACCGAGGGCGTCCGGGCCGTGCACGTCACGGACCGCCCGCAGCCTCCCACAAAGCGTAACGTATGCCCGCGCCCAACCCGTATGCCAAAAGTACCGGCTGCGCAGTGGCGCAGCGAGGCGCGCGACCACCGGTGCCACAGTCGACGCTGCTGCTCCGGCGCGGCAGCGTCCCGGTGTCACAGCCCGTGGCTGGCTGCCGCCCCATGCACCGCGGCCCTGTGCGGACCGCGGTGTATGGGCGGCCACGGCCCTGCCTCAGAACAGTTTCACCGTCGCCTGCAACCAGAAGTAGCGCCCGATCAAATCGTACTGGTTGCCCCGACCGGAGGGCGCAAACGGCGGCTGCCGGTCGGAGATGTTGTCGATACCGAGGGAGAACCGTGTGCGGATCCGCGGCACGGCGTAGCCAACCTGCAGCGAGTGGTATACCACCGACGTCAGTGGCCAACTCGCCCCCGTCACCGAATCGGCGTTGAGTGCCTCGATCGAGCTGATGTAGCGGCTCCGCCACTGTGCACTCCAATTGCCCAGCTTCCAGCCAAGGGTCCCGGTCGCCCGCCAACGGGCGATATTGCCAAACTGCGCATTGAGCGTACCGACGTATTCAGACACCGTGGCGCCGGCAATGCCTGGTGTCGGGCTGTTCTTGAACGTCGACACATAGGTTCCATTGACCCCGATGCGGAAGTCGCCTGCATCGACGCTGCCGAAATCAAAATGCGGAATGTCGTAGTTGAGGGTTACATCGATGCCACTGGTGCTCAGGCTGCCAAGGTTCACCGTGGGGGCATCGACGCGGAAAATGTTGCCGGGATTCCGCGTGCTGTTGTCGTACCTGAATATGAGCGGGCAGTACGGGCTGCTGTTGTTGTTGAAGCACTGCTGCACGATCGTGGTCGGGGAAATCCCGACCAGGGTGTCGCGCAGGAAGACGTGCCAAAAATCGATACTCGTATTCAGCCCTGGAGCCCAGCCGGGGGCATAGACCAGGCCCAGGTCAACCGACTTTCCGTGCTCGGGCTTGAGGTTTGCGTTCACCGTCTTCGAGCCGACACTGAGCGCGTTGATCTGCGCCTCCGCAGTGGAGTCGAAGTTTGGCGGCACGTACTGGCAGGCGGCAGCGTGCTGGCTGAGTTCGGCCGCCGTCAGCGCGGTGCAGGGATCCACGAAGCCAGGCTGTGACAGCGAAGGCCCGTCGTAAAGCATGTTCAGGTTCGGAGCCCGGAACACCTCGGAAATGGTTCCCCGCGCGAGCAGGTTCTCGATCGGCCGCCATTGAATCGCCACCTTCTTGTTGGTGGCGCTGCTGTTGAGCGAATCGTACTTTGACGTGCGGATGCCCAGATCGACATCGAGGGAATGGATGCCGGGCAGGTTGGAAAGCAGCGGAATCAGGGTTTCGGCAAAGATCTCCTTGACGCTGTCACTGCCCCGACCTGGCGAGGCACATGCCTCCTGCACGGTTTGACAGGTCATGCTCGTAGTGTCGAGCACCACGATCTTCGGCACGGTGAAGTTGTACGCCTGGCTGCGGTACAGGGCCCCCACGGACGCCTGCATGGTTCCGGCCGGCAACTCCCAGAGATTGCCGTTGGTGGTGAATTCGATCTGGCGCAGGATGTCGTATCTGCTGTAGGTCGGATTCACCAGCCCGCCCTCCAGGCCACCCGGGACATTCGCGTGATTGAAGAAGTTGCTGCCGTCAATGACCGATTGCAGACCGGATACCAGGATTTCGTTCTTATTGGTCTGGTTGCGCTCCGAATGACCATAGTTGACGGTCGCGTTCCACAACCAGCTGCTTTGCCCAAAACTGCCACGCAGACCGGCAATGATCTGTTCGGTCTGGGTGTCGTAGGCGTTGACGCGTGGAGAGTTGCCGGCAACGCGCGTGCGGATCTCGTAGCCGCTGTTGGGCTGCCCAGGCAATACGGTGCCGCTGAACGTCACTCCGAATGGGTTGTATGGGGCATCGGCCGGGACCGACCAGCCGTCTGCCGTGTACGTGGGGTCGGGCGCGTTGAGGCCGGTGGAGGTCGTGTCCGTATAAAAGGCGTTGACGAATCCCGTGATATTCGGATTGAAGTCATAGCTGCCGATGAAAAACGCATTGCGCCGCAGCGACTTGGTCTGCAGATAGTTGTACTTGGGGAATTGGTTGTAGGTGGACTTGGTATTGGAAAAGCACTCGTAGTCACTCAAATGGCTGCCATCCGGCTTGGCCAGGGTCACATAGGGGCAGCCGAACGTGCTGGCCAGGTTGGCGGGCAGTTGGACCCGCATGTTCGGCACGAAGGTGGATCCGCTCGACGGAGTAATCACCCCGTTGCGCAGTGAATAGGAGGTGCGTGAGAATTTCCGGTCAGGCCCCACGGCGGTGCCCGTCTGGTTGATGCCCAGGCCGCCCTCCAATTGGTAACTGTCGCCAATGTGCCCCAGGACCAGGGTGGCACCCTTGCGCTTGGCGTCACCGTGGCCGGAAATGCCGTCATTCAGGGAGACCTGGGCGCCCTCAAAGCGGTCGCGCGTGAGGATGTTGACCACGCCACCGATGGCATCGGAGCCATACGTGGTCGAGGCGCCCTCGGCCAAGGTATCCACCTGGGAAACCATGTCCTGCGGAATCAGGTTGATGTCCGAGTTCACCAGGCGTTGCCCGTTGATCAAGACCAGGGTGCGGCCATCGCCAAGTCCGCGCAGGGAGAGCTTTGAGGCTCCCGACCCGCCTTCGGTTGACGCGTTGGCCACGCCGCCGCCATTGCCGGTGATCTGCGGGTTGATGGCATTGCCGGCGATGCTCGGCAATTCCTGCAACACATCCCCCAGGGTGACCGACCCGGAATCCTCGATACGTTGGCGTCCAATGGTGACGACCGGGCTGGCCGTCTCGATGTCGACACGCCGGATCAGCGATCCGGTGACGACGACCCCTTTCAGGTTCTGGGTTTGCGCCGGCGCCGACTGGCCCGACGATGATGCCTGGTTCGCGGAAGTCTCCTGGGCCTGGACGCTGGCCCCGGCCGCGACGAACATGCTGACGGCCAAAGCCACCTGGATGGCCACCGACAGGTGATTGCGATCGCTCTTCATTGGGATCCCCTTGGCTGGTGAGATTCGGCCTGCGGCACTGCGCGCATCCTTTATGGGTACTCCCCGTGTTGCGGAGCCCCGTCCCTCTTCGCCGCTGCGGTGTCCCCACACCAGGTGCGCGCCGTGTGTACCGGAGAGTAGCCCGCATGCGCGACGGATGTCCATATGATGTCTGGCTTGCCGTCCAACCGTGGTCGGCAAGCGGAGTCCCCGCCATGGCTCGTGGCGAGTGTTGCCGCAGCGAACGCCACTCGTTGAACGCCCATGTCACGCCTACAATGAATCAGCAGAGGAGAAAGCGCATGATCAACGTGGTGGATGGATCGCCTGCGGCCGGCGGCGCGGTGTCCGTGTTCGACGGCGTCGACCTGGAGCGCCTGACACAGCAGGTCCCCACGCCGTTCTACGCCTATTCGGCGAGTGCCATACGCGAGCGCATCAGCGGACTGCAGCACGCGCTGCACGGGCTCGATGCGCTGATCTGCTATGCGGTGAAGGCCAACAGCAACCTCGCCATCCTGCAGCTGATGCGCGACGCCGGTGTCGGTGCCGATACTGTCTCTGGGGGAGAATTGTGGCGCTGCCTCAATGCCGGCATGCCGCCCGAACGCATCGTGTTCTCGGGCGTCGGCAAGACCGCCGAGGAGATGGCCGCGGCCCTGCGCGCCGGCATCCTGCACCTCAACGTCGAGTCGTTCGAGGAGCTCGAGCTGCTGCAGCAGGTGGCACAGGCGCAGGACACCGTGGCCCATGTGGCCGTGCGCATCAACCCGGACGTCGACGCGCACACGCACGAGAAAATTTCCACCGGCAAGGCGGAGAACAAGTTCGGGGTGAGCATCGATGAGGCGCGGCGCTGGTTTGCCCAGCAGGCGGCGTTCCCGCAGGTCAGGCTGGACGGCCTGCACGTGCACATCGGCTCGCAGATACTGAGTGTCGAACCGTTCCGCCAGGCCTTGCAACGCGTCGCCGCGTTCTGGCGTGAGCTGGCCGTCGGCGGCCATGCCCTTGGCAGCATCGATGTCGGCGGTGGCCTGGGCGTGTGCTACCGCGCCGGCCATGACCATCCGGTGGCACCGGCCGACTACGTCGGTGCGATCCGCGAGGCGCTGGCCGGCTTCAACGGCCAGATCCTGCTCGAGCCCGGGCGCTATCTGGTGGCCGAAGCCGGCGTCCTGCTGACCCGGGTGATCCGCGTCAAGCACGGCGACGAGCGCCGGTTCCTGGTGCTGGATGCGGCGATGAATGACCTGATCCGCCCAAGCATGTACGACGCCTGGCACGACATCGTGCCGGTATCCCACGGCGATCGCGCACCGGTCACCTACGACATCGTCGGCCCGGTGTGCGAGACCGGCGACACCTTCGCCCGCGGGCGCGAGCTGCCCGAATGCCGCGCCGGGGAACTGGTGATGATCAAGTCCGCGGGCGCGTACGGCAGCTCCATGGCCTCGACCTACAACTCACGGCCATTGACTGCCGAGGTGCTGCTGGACCGCGGCCGCTACGCCATCATCCGCCGCCGCCAGCGCCTGGAGAGCATGGTGACCGATGAGCTCGCAGCGGACCACTGGCAGACCGCGTGAGCGCGGGCGGCATGGCACCCGCCGCCCCGCGGTGAACGAAGCGGCCATGGCGCGGCACCAGGCGCGCCGCATGAGACGTATCGATCGGCCCGCGGCTTGCCCGGTGCGTAGCACGCGTGCCTATACTCGGCGCTGCCTGCCATGCCTCAGGGGACGCCGATGATGTCCGTACGCCACGTGTGCCGGTCCGCCTTCGCCGCCGTCGCCCTGCTCATGCTGGCGCCAGCGGCCAGCGCCACACCCGCCTACGACACCATCGTGCGCAACGGGCACATCATCGATGGGACCGGCTCGCCATGGTATGCGGCAGATGTCGCCATCAAGGACGGGCGGATTGCCGCGATCGGCCATTTCGCTCCCGGGCAGGCGACGAACGTGATCGACGCGCACGGCATGGTCGTGGCCCCGGGCTTCATCGACATGCTCGGACAGTCGGAGACCTCGATCCTGGTCGATCCGCGCCTGCCATCGAAAGTGTTCCAGGGCATCACCACGGAAATCACCGGCGAGGGCGAATCGGTGGCCCCGCTGAACGCGGCGATCATCGAGCAGCGCCAGCCGGGCTACGACCACTTCCACATCCATCCCGACTGGCGCAATTTCCAGGAATACTTTGCACGCCTGCGCAAGCAGGGCATGGGCATCAACCTGGGCACCTATGTCGGCGCGGCAAGCGTGCGCGAGATGGTGATCGGCTACGGCGACCGCGCACCCACGCCTGCCGAGCTGCGCCAGATGCAGGGGCTGGTGGAGGATGCGATGCGGCAGGGCGCCTTTGGCCTGTCTACCGCGCTGCAGTATCCCCCGGCGACCTATGCGCAGACGCCGGAGCTCGTCGCCCTGGCCCAAAGTGCGGCGCGCCACGGCGGCATCTACGCGACGCACATGCGCAGCGAGGGCAACGCCGAGATAGCGGCGCTCGACGAGACCTTCCGCATCGGCCGGGAAGCCGGCATCGGCGTGGAGATCTTCCACCTCAAGGTCTCGGGCAAACCGAACTGGGGCACGATGCCCAAGGTGGTTGCACGCATCGAGGCGGCACGCGCCAGCGGCATCGATGTCGCCGCCGACGCCTATCCGTACACGGCGTGGCAGAACAACTTTTCCTCGTTCATCCCGCCATGGGCGCACGACGGCGGCGACTCCAAACTGCTGGAGCGACTCAAGGACCCAGCCACACGGGCACGCATCCGCAAGGACATGCAGACACCCAGCGACGCCTGGGACAACACCTGGCTGGCGATCAACGGGCCACAGGACATCCTCATCTCCAGCGTCAGCAACCCCGAGCTGCAGAAGTACGTTGGCCAGCGCGTCAGCAGCATCGCCGCGGAGTGGCACACCGATCCGCTGGATACGGTCTTCGACTTCCTGGTCCGGGACCACGCCGCCACCGATGTGGTGGTGTTCGGCATGCAGGATGCCGATGTGGATCTGGCCTTGCGCCAGCCGTGGGTGTCGTTCGACACCGATTACCACGGCACGGCACCCGACGGCCTGCTCGGCAGGGATCACTCGCATCCGCGCGCCTACGGCACCTTCCCCCGGATACTGGCCAGGTACGTGCGCGAGCGCAAACTGCTCACCCTGCCCGACGCGATCCGGAAGTTCACTGCCCTGCCCGCGCAGCGCATGGGGTTGGCCGATCGCGGCGTGCTGAAGCGCGGCATGTGGGCCGACCTGGTCGTGTTCGATCCCGACACGGTCCACGACGTTGCCACCTACGAGGATCCCAACCGGCTTGCCATGGGCATGCGCTACGTGCTGGTCAACGGCGTGCCGGTGATCGCCGGCGGCCAGCTGACCGGCGCGCTTCCGGGGCAGGTCCTGCTGGGGCCTGGGTATGCCGGTGCCGGGCACCGGTGACGCACCTGGAATGAGGAGCCGCAAGCGCGGTTCCAGGCCTGGGAACGGGTCCAGACCCCAAGGCATGATCTGGTGAAGACGGGCGAACGCCCGGATTCCACCACTGCGTCCGCGAAATGCGCCAAAGACCTCGCGGACTCGGCTTTTTCACTTTACAACGCCGCACCCGAGGCGTCCCATACAGGCTGGCTGGACGCCAAGGGCCGTGCCACATGCCATCCGACCGCCGTGAGTGGTTCCTCAACCAGGTGTTCTGCCACCGGCGGATGCTGCGCGCCTACCTGCGCAGATACCTGTCCGCCGACGAGGACATCGAAGACGTCATCCAGGACACCTACCTGCGCATCTACGGCATCCAGGACTACACCACGGTCGAATCGCCCAAGGCGCTGCTGATCACCATTGCCCACAACCTGGCGGTGGAACTCGGGCGTCGTCGGGTCAGCCGTGCCACCGACGCAGTGGCGGATTTCGACACACTGGGCGTCTCTTCCGGCAACCCCCATCTCGAAGAGCAGCTCGACGCGCGCCGCCGCTTCGAGGCGTTCTGCTCGGCGGTGGACAGCCTGCCGCCGATCTGCCGGCGGGTGTTCGTGCTGAGGAAGGTCTACAAATTGTCGCAGGCGGAAATCAGTGCCGTGTTGGGCATCTCGCAGAGCACCATCGAGAAGCATGTCGCCAAGGGCCTGGTGCGCTGCCGGGATCACCTGCGCAGCCATGATCTGGTGGGTCACTCCATGGCGACCCGATCCGCGCCGACGGATGATGGCGCCGACAGTTGCCTGGCGGTTGAAGGAGACCTCCGATGAGCGGCGTGCTGAAATTCCGCAGCCTGGCCGAGGTGGAGGAGGAGGCCGCCGCCTGGGTGTGGCGCCTGGACGATGACGGCGTCTCCCCGCAGCTGCGCGCGGAGTTCGAGCAGTGGCTGGTGCGCGACCCACGCCATCGCCGTGCATTCGAGGAATTGGGTGGTATCTGGCAGTCGCTGGATGACCTCGCCGAGGCCAAGCGCGACGAGCGGGTCGCCACCTTCACCGCGCACGAGCGGCGTCTGCATGCCAAACCGACGTCAGCCCATGGATGGCTGCGCCGCTGGGCGCCCTGGGCCGTGGCGGCATCCTTGTTGCTCGTCATCGGCGGCCTGTCCTGGTACCAGCGCGGCAACGAGTCGCGGACCCTGGCCACGGCAGTGGGCCAGCGGCTCAGCGCCACGCTGGCCGACAGCTCGGTGGTGCAGCTCAATACCAACACCATCCTGGAGACGCACTTCAGCAAGGACCGGCGTGACATCTGGCTGAAGAAGGGAGAGGCCTCGTTCAAGGTGGCGCACAACGCCAATCGCCCGTTCTACGTGCACGCCGGAAATACGGTGGTGCGCGCGGTCGGCACCGCGTTCAACGTGCGGCTGCATGACGCGCGCGATGTGGAGGTCATCGTCACCGAAGGCGTGGTCGAAGTCGCGCCGCAGCGGGATGCAGCGACAGCGGCCGATCCTGGCGCGGCGCCACCGGGGTCCGGCCCGATGCTCCGCCGTGACCTCACTGCGGGGGAACGCTTCGACGCCTCGTCCGTCACCCCGGTGAGACGGGTCACGCCGACGACGGTGTCGGACACGCTGGCGTGGCATGAAGGCGCGATCATCTTCGACGGGGTTCCGCTGGCGCGGGCGATCGCCGAACTGAATCGTTACACCGACACGCGACTGGTGGTGGCCGATGCGGACATCGACGACCTGAAGGTCGGCGGACGGTTCCGCACCGGCGATATCGATGGCTTCCTCGAGGCCTTGACCAAGGCCTTTCCGGTAACGATACGCCGCACCTCCGATCACCTGGTCTACATCCAGGCCAGGGCGCCTGTGCAGCCAGTGCGGCGATAGTCCAGGCTTGGTGGTCCGCGCCAGTGGCGCGCCGATGGCGGAAAACACCATGAACCCCGTCTATGTAATGCCAGGCGCGTGCGCCGTCACCCCGGTAGATGCAGCGGATGGGAAAGACCACATGGCTTTCGCGTGGCCCGCTCTTGCTGGCGCTGCTGCTCGCCTTACCCGGCATGTCGGCATGCGTCGCCGCAGGCGCCAAAGACATGCTCTTCGACATTCCGGCGCAGCCGGCTGCGTCGGCATTGAACGAGTTTGCCAAGCAGGCGGATATCACACTGATCTTCTCCTATGACCTTGTCGCCGGCGAAAATACCTATTCGCTGCAAGGCCGCTTCACCGTGGACGCGGGGCTGACTCTCCTGCTGAGCGGAACCCAGCTGGGCTATCGGCATACCGCAGATGGCCCCTATCTCATTTGCCTGCGGAAGTCCTGTGGGCCAGGCGGGCCAGGCGACGCGGAGAAGCCGGGTGTCCATGAACCGGCGCAGCCGCGTGCGGAATAGTGGAAATCCATCGCCGAGCCGTCTTCAGTTGGAGCCGGCGGCCGTGCCGGGGATCTGCATCAATCCCAGGGGAGAAAGTGCAGCGATGCGAGGTCATCTTGCGATGAACCGTTTCCAGCGCCACACAGTTTGTGGCGCCCTGTTCATCGCGATCGGCACCTGGGTGGCCATACCGAACGTTCTGGCGCAGGAGGCTTCCGGCAGGAAGAGCTTCAATGTACCCGCGCAACCTGCAACCGCGGCATTGAATGCCTTTGCCGAACAGGCCGACATCACCCTGGTGTTCTCGCAGGATCGGGTGCAGGGCATCACCACTCATCCGTTGCAGGGCAACTACACGACGCTAGAGGGCCTGCAGGCCATGCTGGCAGGTACGGACCTGCACATCCAGAAAATCAACGGCACCACGATCTCGGTCGGGGATGGCTCCCGCGCGGATGGCGTTGGCTCGACCCCGACCATCGCCATGACCGGCCACGCCATCCTCACGCCAGCGGCTGCAGCCATGGCCCAGTCCACCGGCACGCCGGGCCAGGTGGCACCGCGGACGAAGAACCTGGGCACGGTGATCGTGACCGGCACGCGCACTGGAGACCGCACCGCGAGTTCGGCGCTGACGCCCATCGATGTGATCCCGCAGGAACTGCTGCTGAAGAGCAGCGCGACCAACCTGAGCACGGCGATCGAACGCTTCATTCCATCCCTGAACATGCCGCTTGCCACCGACTCGGACCTCATGGCGTTCCAGCGTCCATTCCAGCTGCGCGGCATGGCCGCCTCGCAGGTACTGGTGCTGGTCGACGGCAAGCGCTGGCATCCGGGAGCCATCGTGTTCACCTCCGGTGACATCGGCCAAGGCTCGCAGACCGTCGACCTCAATACGATACCGGTGGCAGCCATCGACCACATCGAGGTCCTGCGCGATGGCGCATCCGCGCAGTACGGCTCGGACGCGGTGGCCGGCGTCATCAACATCATCCTCAAGAAGGACGGGACGGGCGGCACCGTGGCCCTCGACGGTGGCAAGTACAGCGCCGGCGACGGCATGGGCTGGCAGCTTTCCGGCGACTTCGGCGCGCCACTGGGCAACGACCAGGGGTGGTTGCGCATCTCCGCACAGAATGGCAAACAGAACGCGACCAACCGCGCGGGCGTCGATGACCGTCCTGGGTTCAGCCACCTCGGCCAGACCTTCCGCCTTGGTGTGGTGCCCTTCACCGACCGCAACGTCATGCTCAACATGCAGTACGCCATCACCCCCGGGGTGCAGGTGTACGCGTTCAGTCACTTCGGACAACGGATTGGTGAACCATCCGGTTACTTCCGCTACGGCAGCAACACCCCGGAGCCGAGCAACCCGCTGATGGTGGAGATGTACCCCGATGGCTTCCTGCCGATCGAGCACGGCAACTCGCTCGACCGCTCGCTCACCGCGGGTCTGCGCGGGACGGTGGCTGGCTGGCATTGGGACGTCGGCGGCAGCAGCGGGCAGAACCGGCTGTCGTACGCGACCACGAACACCGCCAACTACGCCTTGATCAACGATTTCGGCAGCAGCCCAAGCCGCTTCCACGACGGCACACTGAAGTCGTCGCAGCAGACGATCAACATCGATATATCCAAGCCCGTGGCGGTCGGCTGGCTGCAGGGCCCGCTGACCGTCTCTTTCGGCACCCAATGGATACGCGACGCCTACAACGTCAGGGCGGGCGACCTGGGCTCGTATTACGTGGGTACCTCGGGCGTCAGCGGTGGTGCCCAGGGTTTTGCCGGCTGGGGGCCGTATGACGAGGTCAACGTGGCGCGCACCAACCTGGCCGAATACATCCAGCTGGAAACCAACCTGACCGACAAGCTTGGCGTTTCGCTGGCCGGTCGCCACGAGCATTATTCGGACTTCGGCACGGCGAACTCCGCGGCCTTGTCCGGCCGCTTCGATTTTACCGACAGCTTCGCCTTGCGTGGGACGCTCTCCACCGGCTTCCGCGCGCCGACCCTTGGCCAGCAATTCTATTCCGAGACCGCGTCCGGCTTCTTCGGCGAAGGCAACTCGCTGGGTCTACCGCCCGGCCCCTACCTGCGTGGCCTGGTCCCGACCAACAACCCCGTGGCCGTACTGCTTGGCGCCAAGCCACTCAAGGCGGAAAAGTCGCGCAGCTATACGTTCGGCGCGGTATGGAGCCCCACCAACGCGCTGACCATGAGCCTGGACCTGTACCAGATCACGGTGGACGACACCATCTCGCAATCGACCACCATCGCCACCAGCACTCCGGATGTGCGCGCCTACCTCACCGCCAACGGTATCGGCAACCTCAACTACCGCGGTGTCTCGTACTTCACCAACGCCGGCACGGTACGTACGCGGGGCGCCGACCTGGTTTCCAGCTATCGCCACTTGTCCGTCAACGGCGGCACGTCGCTGACCACGCTCAGCATGGGGTACCACGCGAACAAGGTCACCAACGTGATGCCGAACCCGGCCGTGCTGGATGCTCTGGGACTCAGCTTCCAGCGCCTGAGCCGGGTCAAGATCCTTGGCCTGCTTGCCGACTCTGCCCCGCGCAGCAAGATCATCCTTGCGGAAACGTATGGCCTGGGTCGGTGGGAACTCGACGGTGTACTGACCCGCTACGGCAAGGTCACCCAGTTCCAGTCCGATCCGGGCATGGATCAGGTCTACCCCGGCAAGTGGCTGCTCGACCTTGCCGCCAGCTACAAGGTGAACCGCTGGACGTTCACCCTTGGCGGCAACAACGTGCTCAACACTTACCCGGACAAGCAAAATACCGCCTTTGGCCAGAATGAGCACGGCATTCTGCGCTATTGGCAGGACTCACCATTCGGCTTCGAGGGCTCCTATGTGTACGGAAAAGTCAGATACAGCTGGTAGGACGGAGTGGGCAGGGCTGGTCCGATGCACCTCGGCGGAGGACACAGCATGTTGAACACGCAATCGGTCCTGCGCTTCAGCAAGATGCACGGCCTGGGCAACGACTTCGTCATGCTCGACTGCCGCGAGCGGTTGATGCCGCTGGACACCATGCAACTGCGTGCACTGAGCAACCGGCGCACCGGCGTCGGCTTCGACCAGCTGCTCAGCATCGAGCCCGCGCGCGATCCGGCCTGTGCGTTTGCCTATGGCATCTGGAACGCGGACGGCTCCCTGGTCGGCCAATGCGGCAACGGCGTGCGCTGCGTGGCCGCGTGGCTGCACCGTGCCGGCCTGCTGGCGCTGGATACCACGGTACGACTGCAGAGTCCTTCCGGCCCGGTGTCGGTGCGCCTGCTCGGTCCGACCGAGGTGACCGTCGACATGGGCGAGCCGGTGTTCGACCTGCCGCGCATCCCGTTCCTGGCCGACGCCGTGGCGCCGCTGTACACCGTGGACGTCGGTGGCGAGGAGGTGCAGATCAGCGCGCTGTCCATGGGCAATACGCAGGGCGTGCTCAGCGTGGACGACCTGGACGATCCGCGCGTGGCGCGGCTTGGCCCCCTGCTGACCATGCACCCGCGCTTCCCCGAGCAGGCCAACATCGCCGTGGTGCAGAAACTGGACCGCAGCCACGTGCGCATGCACGAGCACGAGCGTGGCGCCGGCTGGACCCAGGCCTGCGGCAGCGGCGCGTGCGCGACCGTGGTCGCCTTGCGCCAGCGCGGCGAGGTCGACGCCGAGGTGGAAGTGCGCATGCCCGGCGGCGCATTGCGCATCAGCTGGCCGGGTGTCGGCGAGCCGGTGTGGATGACGGGCCCGGCGGCCTTCGTGTTCGAGGGGGAATGGCCCATTCCCGAGCGGGCGCTTTGACCGCGCGGGCGTGCATTTGATCGTGGCGCGTCCGATGTCGCGCCGTTAGGCACCCGCTGTCGCTACGCGTTGCCGGGGGCCAGCAAGAAACCAAACCTTCCCAGGCATTGGATGGGGGACCGGCTGCCATGCCCGCAATGACCACACCGAGCTATCTGCGTCGGCTGAACACGTGGGATGCCTCGATGATCGTCATCGGCGGCATCATCGGTGCCGGCATCTTCCTCACCCCCGCCAGCGTCGCCCAGCACGCCTCGCCGGTGGTGGACCTCTCGCTGTGGGTGATTGCCGGCCTGCTGACCCTGGCCGGCGTGCTGTGCTACGGCGAACTTGGCGCGCGGCGGCCGGAGACCGGCGGCATCTACATCTACCTGCGCGAGGCGTTCGGCCTGCTGCCGGCCTTCCTGTTCGGCTGGACCATGGCCCTGGTCAACTACCCGGGCAGCATCGCCGCCGTCGCCACGGTGTTTGCCGAATACCTGTGCGCCGCGCTTGGCTTGCCCTCGCCGCTCTATGCCAAGCCGCTCGCGGTCGGCGCGATCGTCTTCATCGTCGGCATCAACCTGTTCGGCATCCGCGCCGGCGCCTGGATGCTGAACATTTTCACCATGCTGAAGCTGGTCGCCATTACCTTGCTGGTCGTCGCCGGGCTGGTCATCGGACACGACCACCTTGGCCTGGCCTGGATGGCGGATCCCGCGGTACCGCTGTCACGCTGGAGCTTCGTCGGCGCGCTGATGCCGGTGCTGTTCACCTACAGCGGCTTCCACTACTTGAACGACCTGGCCGGCGAGGTGCGCAACCCGCAGGTCACGCTTCCTCGCGCGTTGGCCTTGGGCATAGGCGGCGTCATGGCCTGTTACGTGCTGGCCAATTTCGCCTACCTGGCGGGACTGGGGCACGCCGGCCTTGCCGCCAGCACGGCGCCTGCCGCGGACCTGATGCGCAAGTTGTTTGGCGACCACGGCGCCACCGTGATTGCCGTCGGCATCGCCTGCTCGACCTTCGGCTACTGCACCATCGCGATTGCCGGGGGGGCCCGCGTGCTGCAGACCATGGCTGCCGATGGCCTGTTCTTCCGCGCGGTGGGGCGGGTCGAAATACGCACCCGTGCACCACAGGTCGCCCTGGCCGTGCTCGGTGCGTGGGCCATCGTCCTGGCGTGGTCAGGCAGCTTCAACGCCCTGCTCAACTACACCACCGTGGGTGAATACCTGGGGCACATGTTCGGTGTCGGCACGCTGTTCTGGTACCGCAAGCATTTCATCGACCAGCCGGCACCGTACCGTGTGCCGTTTTACCCGCTGCTGCCGTTGCTGTTCGTGCTCACCGTGTTCGCGGTGATCGTGGCCAGCGCCATCTATTCCCCGGGCAACGCCGGCATGAGCCTGCTCATCACCGCCATGGGTGTCCCGGTCTACTACATCTGGCGCTGGTGGTCGGGGCGCCATGCCACGCCAAGTCCGCGCGACGGCCAATGAATCCCGAAGCCGTCGTGGCGGAACGAATCTTCCTTCCCTTGCGGAGCACACCATGCGCATTCCCGCCCTTGCCATCCTTGCCTTGAGCCTGCTCGGCGGCTGCGCCAGCACGCCGCCCCTCACCCCGGCGCAGCAGGCCGACGCGCTCATGCAGCGCTATACGGGCGCGGTACCCGGCGCCTCGCTGCTGGTGGTCAAGGATGGTCGCGCCGTGATCAGCCGTGGCTACGGCATGGCGGACCTGGAGCGACACGTGGCCGCCACGCCGGCGACGAACTACCGGCTGGCCTCGGTGACCAAGCAGTTCATCGCCGCGGCCGTCCTGCTGCTGGCCGAAGACGGCAAGCTCTCGTTGGATGACTCCCTGCGCAAGTGGCTGCCGTCGCTGCCGGAGTCCGATGCCGCGATCACGCTGCACGAGGTGCTTGACCATACCAGTGGCCTGCCCGAGTACGAAGGTCGGATCCCGCCAGGCAGCAGCAAACAACTCGACGACGAGGATGTCCTGCGCATGCTGTCCTCGACCGACGAGCACTACTTTGCGCCCGGCAGCAAGTACCGCTACAGCAACGCCGGCTACGTGCTGCTGGGCCTGGTCATCGAGCGCGCCTCCGGCACCAGCCTGCAGGCCTTTCTCGCACAGCGCATCTTCAAGCCGCTGCACATGACGCACACCCTGATGTACGTGGCCGGCGGCGGCCCCGAGGTGAGCGACCGGGCCTACGGCTACAGCGAGGAAAACGGGACCTGGGTGCGCACCGACCAGAGCCCCGCCAGCGCGCTGCGCGGCGACGGCGGCATCTACTCCTCCATCGACGACATGGCCAAGTGGGATGCCGCGCTGTACGACAACCGCCTGCTCAGCGATGCCTCACGCGCCCTGGCCTTCGGCCACCAGGTGGAAGTCAGCCCTGGGCCGCCGCCGCAGTACTACGGCTTCGGCTGGCGCCTCATGGGCGACGTGATGTGGCATTCCGGCGAAAGCATCGGCTTCCGCAACGCGATCGTGCGCTGGCCGAAGCAGCACCTCACCGTGGTCGTGCTGAGCAACCGCAACGACCCGACCCCACACGACCTGGCGATCTCAATCGGCAGGTTGTTCCAGGCCGACGCCCAGGCCGAGCCCCACTGACTCCGCTTTCCGCAACAGAAAGTTGCCCCGCTTGATCCGCCATCCCATCTGCTGGAGAACCCATCATGCATAGCACGCAAATCCCACACAGTCGGCGCGACATCTCCTTGAATCTTCTCTGTGCGGCGCTGCTCGCTGCCCTCGCCGTGCCGGCCGCAGCCCAGCAGGCGACCCAGTCGTCCTCGGCCGAGACCCAGCCGACGGCGGCCACGACGCTCAAGGAAGTCACCGTCACCGGCTCGCGCATCAAGCGCGTCGACATCGAGCAGGCCCTGCCGATCACTGTCATCCAGAGGCAGACCATCGACGCCGAGGGCATCGTCTCGGCCGAACAACTGCTGCAGTTCCTCAACATCGCCGGCAACGGCGCCGACGGCCTCACTTCGGCCGCGGTGGACATGGATCTGGGTGAATTGCGCGGCACGGCCGGCGTGTCCGGTGCCAACCTGCGTGGCCAGGGCTCGGACGCGACGCTGGTGCTGTTGAACGGACGCCGCGTCGCCACGCATGGCCTGCGCGGCCAGGCCGTGGACCTCAACTCCATTCCGTTTGCCGCGGTCGAACGCGTCGAGGTGCTGCGCGACGGCGCCTCGGCCATGTACGGTACCGACGCCATCGGTGGCGTGATCAACTTCATCACCCGCACCGACTACCAGGGTGCCACGGTCAACGCCGGCATCGACGCCACCGAGGACGGTGGCGGCAACATCTCGACCTACAGCGTGCTGGGTGGCATCGGCGACCTCGACCGCCAGGGCTGGAACGCGTGGGGCACGCTCAATTACCGCCACGCCCAGATCCTGCGCAGCGGCCAGCGCGACTTCGCCAACAGCTTCCAGCCCGACCGCGGCGTGTCGCCGGATACCCGGGGCACGCCTTTTGCCACGGTGACCAACGTCACCGGCGGCATCATCAACGGCTCGCTGCCCGATCCCGCCGGCGGCGCCAACGCCGGCAACGTCAACATCCTCAACCTGCCTGGTGCCTCCGGCTGCGCCAGCGGTGGCCCGAACATGGGGCCATACGATTACCGGCTGTGGGACAGCGCCAGCCTGAAATACGCCTGCGCCTGGGACTACCCGGCCGCACAGGCGCTGCAGCAACCGCAGGACAGCCTCCAGTTCATGGGCCACGCCACCTTCAAGATCGACGAGGACCACAAGGTCTACGCCGAGGCGATGGGCTCACGGGTGAAGGTGGAACGCGAGTACGAACCGCTGCAGCTCAGTTCCAGCGCCTCGGCGACCGCCGTGCTCAACCCGACAACCTGGTACCCGCTGACCCCGGACACCCAGGCCACCTACGACAAGATCTACGACGCCATGGCCAACTACTTTGGCACCAGCAACCTGGTGTATGGCAACAAGATCCCCTATCGCTGGCGCTGCATGGCCTGCGGCCCGAAACAGATCGAGACCACCACCAAGGCCTACCGGGTGCTGGTCGGCACCGATGGCACGATCGGCACCTGGACCTACGACGTCGGCCTGTCACACGCATCCAGCAGGGCCACCTCGACGCTGGCCGGAGGTTACTACTTCTCCAGCGGGCTGCAGGATCTGCTCGGCAGCGGCACGCTGAACCCGTTCCTCATGCCGGACCAGGCGCAGAGCACAGCGGCCCTCGATGGATTGCGCCATGCCTCCGCCACCGGCATCAACCTGTATGGCGGCGATTCCACCGTGACCACCCTGGACGCCAGCGTCAATGGCGGCCTCGGCTTCAACCTGTGGGGTGGCGAGGCGCAGTTGGCGGCCGGCGTGGAGGCGCGGCGCGAAGGTTTCAAGTTTGGCGGCGTCCAGGTGCTGAACGGCTTGCCGCTCAACTACGACACCATCTACCAGGCGCCGTTCGACGAGACCAGCGAGCTGCCTGAGGTGCACCGTGACGTCAAGGCCGTCTACGCCGAGCTCTACCTGCCCATCGTGAAGACGCTGGACGTGACCCTGGCCGGACGCCGTGACCAGTACGACACCTTCGGCAGCACGGTCAATCCCAAGTACTCGTTCAAGTGGCAGCCGATCGAGAGCCTGGCGTTCCGCGGCGCCTACAGCACCGGGTTCAAGGTGCCCGAGTTCACCAAGTTGTTTGCCGGGGTTAACCGGGTCGACTACTTCGGCCGTGACCTGGTGGATCCAGCCAGCTGCCCTTCGGGTGTGGTCAGTGAAACGGTGGCGGGTTGCGCGCTGATCCAGCCAACCATCGTCACCGGCGGCAAGACCGACCTGCAGCCGGAGAAGGCCAAGCAGAAGAGTTTCGGCCTGGTGTATTCGCCGGTGGCCAACTTCAATGCCAGTGTCGACTGGTGGGAAATCGAGCGCACCAACACGATCCGCTCGCCGGACCTGCCTACGCTGATCGAAAACTACGCCTTGTTCTCCGCCAACTGGATCCGCGATGCCAGTGGCAAGGTGGTCGAGATCGACCGCCGCTTCATCAACTCCGGCGGCACGCTGATGAGCGGTGTCGAGCTGGACGCCAACCTGTTCGGCGAATTGGCCGGTGGCCGCTGGCACATCAACCTCAACGGCAGTTACATCGCCAGCTTCAAGGAAAAATCGCTGGCCAACCAGCCTTACAGCCACAACGAGGTCGGTGAGTACGTCCAGTTCTACAACCTGCCGCTGAAGTGGAAGCACACCCTCAACCTGAGCTGGGCCAAGGGCGACTGGACCCACACGCTCACCCAGATCTACCGCGCGGGCTACAAGGATGAGCTGCCGATCAGCGTCGCCAACGACAGCTACATTCCGCCGAACTGGAACCCGGACGTGGACGACTACCTCGTGTACAACTACAGCACGAGCTGGTCCGGCCTGAAGAACACCACGCTCACCTTCGCGGTACGCAACCTGCTGAACGAGGACCCGCCGTTCACCGCCCACCAGGTGGACTTTGCCTCCGGTGCCACCTGGGAGCCGCGCGTAGCCGACCCGCGCGGCCGTTCGTACTACCTGATGGCCGAGTACAAGTTCGACTAGAAGCCTGGCCGGCCTGCATCCGGCCGCCGCCGAGAAGCCGGCGGCGGCCACCGGAGGCATGGCTCAGGCGCCGCCCCACAACGCATCCGGGCACGACACCTTGCCGTCCACGTAGCTGACAGGGTGTGGCCGGTCGCGCTGCAGGAACACCGGCCCGTCGAGATCCACCACCGAGCACAGCTGGCCGACCAGGAACGCCGGGGCCATGGCCAGCGAGCTGCCGATCATGTTGCCGACCATGACCTCGAGGCCCAGCCGGCGTGCCTCGCGCGCCATGGCCAGGCCCTCGCTGAGGCCGCCGCACTTGTCCAACTTGATGTTGACCACCTGGAAGCGCCCGACCAGGCCACGCAAGTCGGCGAGGCCCTGCGCGCTTTCGTCCGCGGCACACGGGATGGGGCAGTCCAGGCCATCCATCAGGGCCTCCTGGCCGATCGGGAACGGCTGCTCGACCAGCTGCACGCGGGCCTCGACCAGCACCGGCATGAGGCGGGCCAGCGAGGCGCGGTCGAAGCCCTGGTTGGCGTCGATGCTGAGCCACACCTCCGGGCGCGCGGCACGCACGGCGCGCACGCGGTCGGCATCCTCGGCCTCGCCGGTCAGCTTCATCTTGATCGCCCTGGCCTGGACGTAGGCCCGCGCATCGGCAGCCATCTTCGCCGGCACGTTCGCGCCCACGGTGAACGTGGTGAGCAGGGCGCGCGGGGTTTCGAGCCCGGCGATCTGCCATGCCGGCCGGCCGTCCAGCTTGGCCTCCAGGTCCCACAGTGCGCAATCCACCGCGTTGCGCGCACCGCCGGCGGGCAGCAGGGCCTGCAATGCCTCGCGATCCAATCCCGCCTCCAGCTTGCCACGCACCGCCTCGATCTGCCGGAGCATGCCCGGCGCATCGTCGCCGGCATGGTAGGAGACGCCGGAAGCTTCGCCGCGGCCCAGCTGCCCGTCCTTGCCCAGAGTGACCACCACGACGTCGGTGTCCCACATGGTGCTGCCGGTGATGGTGAAGGGTTCGCGCAGGGGAAAGTTCTCGATCGCGACCTGCACGCTGAGTGCGTCGAGGCGTGGCGCGCTCATGCCGCCGCTCCGGCGGTGCCGAAGGCGGCATCCAGTGCATCCACCAGGACCTCGACGCCGTCCCGGATCGGGTCGACGCAAGGCAGGCCGGTCTCGGCCTCGATTGCCGCGCGCCGTCGCGCATATTCGGCCGTGCCCAGGCTCGAAGCGTTCACCGCCACGCCGATGCAGCGCACCACGGCATTGGTCAGCCGCGCCGCCTCCACGTAGCGCGCGATGCAGGTCGCGAGCGGCGGGATGGAGAAGTCCGGCAGATCCTCGATCGTGCTGCGCGCCAGGTCGTGGCACAGCACCAGCGCATCCGGCTGCGTACCGTGCAGCAGGCCGAGCGTGACCGCGGCAAAGCCCGGATGGAACAGCGAGCCCTGTCCCTCCACGACATCCCAGTGCCCGGGCGCGTTGGCCGGGGACAGCACCTCGGCCGCACCGGCGACGAAATCGCTGACCACCGCATCGATCGGGATGCCGGCACCGGCAAGCATGATGCCGGTCTGCCCGGTGGCGCGGAAGGTGGAGTCGCGACCGCGCGCGCGCAAGGCGCGATCGATCGACAGCGCGGTGTATTTCTTGCCCACCGCGCAGTCGGTGCCCACGGTCAGCAGGCGATGGCCGGAACGCTTGGCGCCCGTGCCCACCGGCAAATGCTCCGGCGGTACGCGCACGTCGACCAGGCGGGCGCCAGAGGCCGCCGCCAGTTCCGCCAGCCCCGGAACCTCGCGCAGCGGGGCGTGCATGCCGCTGACGATGTCCAGGCCCAGGCGCGCGGCCTCGCGCATGGTCTCCAGCCACGACGGGGCAAACGCACCGCCGACCGGCGCAATGCCGATGACCAGGCTTTGCGCGCCACGCTCCCTGGCCTGCGCCAGGCTGACATCGGGCAATCCGACGTCGGCCTGGCATCCCGGAAGCCGCAGCTGCCCACAGCACAGCTCACGGCGCCAATGCGCGATACCGGCCGCGGTCTTGGCATCGGATGCCGCGGGTACGTCGCCGAGAAACAACAGGTACGGTGCACGGAGGGCAACAGGCATGGGATCGTTCCTGGGTCGATGGCGCCTGGCGCGGTCGCGCGGCGCAAGTCCGTCAGTCTAGGCCTGCGCCAGGTGCGAAGTAAGGGGTGCTGCCGGCGCGGATAGGCAGCGCCAGCCTGGCGTGGCAAAGTGGCGCCTGACCCGACCGATCCATCACGCAGGCGGTCCGGCACGCCGGGACCGCCTGGTGGCAGTGCACGCAGACGCAATATGGACCTGGCTCATTTCTTCCTTTTCGTGGGTATCGGCCTGTTCGCGCAACTGGTCGACGGTGCGCTGGGCATGGCCTACGGCCTGGTGTCCAGCTCGATCCTGCTGGCGCTCGGCTTGCCGCCCGCGGTGGCCAGCGCCACGGTGCACACGGCCGAGGTCTTCACCACCGGTGCCTCCGGCGCCGCCCATGCCTGGTTCGGCAACGTCAGCTGGAAGCTGTTCCGGCAACTGGCCATCCCGGGCGCGATCGGCGGCATCCTCGGCGCGACGGTGCTCGCCAACGTGCCTGGCGAGACGATCCGTCCACTCGTCGTCATTTACCTGCTGATCCTCGGCGTCATGGTGTTGTCGCGCGCATTCGGCAAGCGTCTGTCACGCCATCGGGTGCGTCATCCCGGGTGGCTCGGCCTGGTTGCCGGCGCGCTCGATGCGATGGGCGGCGGCGGCTGGGGGCCGATCGCCACCAGCACCCTCGTGGCCCGGGGCGGCAATGTGCGCCGCACGATCGGTTCGGTGAACGCCGCCGAATTCGTGGTCACCACCTGTGTGGCGGGCGCCTTGGCCTGGCATATCGGCATCGGCCACTGGTCGATCGTGCTTGGCCTGCTCGTCGGCGGAACGATCGCCGCCCCATTTGCCGCCTGGCTGGTGCGCCACCTGCCGGAGCGGGTGATGCTGGTGGCCGTGGGCAGCCTGATCATTGCACTCAGCGTCACCCAACTCGTCCTGCGCCTGCGCTGACGAGGCGAGGCCCAGGGTGGACGAGATTGCCGTGGAACGGGCCACACCGGCGACCCGGTACCGCGCGCAAAGGACTAGCGCAAGCGCTCCCATTCCGCCAGCAGCGGCAGGCGGCGCACGCGCACGGCGCTGGCGCGGAACACTGCGTTGGCCAGGGCCGGCGCCGCGCTCGGCATGGCGAGGAAGCTCGCCCCCGTTGGTGGACGGTCGCCCGGGACGGTGATGACCTCGACGTCATTGGGCAGCTGCGCCATGCTGGCCAGCGGGTAGTCGGCCAGGGTCTGCTGCTGGATGCGCCCGCCCTTGAAGGTGATCGCCAGGTTCAAGGCGTTGGACATCGCATCGAGCGTCGCGCCGGCGACCTGGTCGGCCAATCCCAATCGGTTGATGACACGGCCGACGTCCACCGCGCAGACCACGCGCTGAATGACCAAACGCTCGCCATCCACGGCCACCTCCACTGCGTGCGCCACGTAGGCGCCACCGAGATGCCAGCAGGCAAGCCCGAGCCCATTCACGCTGTGCAGCCAGTCCTTCCAGCCGATGCGCTCGGCAACCAGCTCCAGCACGTTGCGCAGGCGGCCGATGTCGAGCGTGCTGCCGTCGCCCAGCGGCAGCTGGCGCGGCTCGCCCAGCAGGCGCTGCTTGAACGCCAATGGATTCTCGCGCAGCTGGTGCGCGATCTCGTCGATGAAGCTCTCCACCACGAAGGCGTTGGCCACGTCGGGCGCGCCGCGCATGGGCCCACGCGGCACGGCGCTGGAGAGCGCATACCAGTCGCTGCGGTAGTTGGGGACCAGCGCGGCAGGCATCTGCGTGGCACGCAGCTCGGAGGCCCACAGGCGGGCGTCGGGAACCCCGCGGCGCGCCGTGGCCGAAGCGCTGGCCATGCGCTGGGTCCAGGCAATCACGTCGCGCTTGCGGTCGACGATCGCCTCCAGCCGGTGCACGCAACCGGGCTGGTAGTAGTCGTGGGCCAGGTCCTGCTCGCGCGACCACCACAGGCACACGGTCTTGTCGACCGCCTTGGCCAGCATCACCGCCTCGGCCACGTAGTCGTGATCCAGGCGGCGTCCGTAGCCACCGCCCACGCGTGGCACCTGGATGTCGATCTGCGCCGGTGCCAGGCCGGTCAGGCGCCGCACCACCGACCAGGCCTGCTGCGGCGCCTGTGTCGGGACCACGAGCTGGGCCTGGTCCTTGTCCAGGCGCACGATGCAGTTCATCGGCTCGGCGGTGGCGTGTGCCAGCCAAGGCTGGAAGTAGGTGGCATCGAAGCGGCGCGCGGCGTGCTTGCCGGCGGCGTCCACGTCGCCGTCGTTGCGCACGCGCATGGTCGGATCGGTTTGGCCGTCCAGCAGCTTGGACGCCTGCTGCTCCAGCACCCCGCTGTCCTCGCTGGCGCTGGGGCCAGGGTGCCACGTCAGCTTGAGCTTGCTCCGGCCCTGCAGCGCAGACCAGGTGCTCGTGGCCAGCACGGCGACGGCTGGCGCGATTGCCGTGCTGCCCCAGGGCAGGCCGGGCTCGGGGGTGATACGGAGCACCTTGGCCACGCCGTCGACGGCCAGCGCCTCCTTGCTGTCGAGTTCGGCCAGCGTGCCGTCAGGCCAGGGGCATTGAGCCAGCACGGCTACCAGGAAATCACCCGGACGCTCGTCGATGGCAAAGCGCAGCTGGCCGGTCACCATGGCGCGGGCATCGACATCCCCGGCATCGCGGCCGATCAGTCGATACTGCTGTGGCGACTTGAGCGGCGGCACCTGGCCGGGCAAGGCCACATCGCTCGCGGCGCCGGCCAGGCTGCCATAGGTGACGCGGCGGCCGTCCGGCGCAATGACCGTCCCCGATTCGCAACGCAGGCGCTCGGCCTTCACGCCCAACCGGGTCGCTGCCGCCTGCAGCAGCATCCAGCGCACCAGCGCGCCGACCGGGCGCAGGTCGGCCCACGCCGCGGGAATCGAGGTACCGGTGCCGCCAAGCTGGCGGCCATACGTCCAGCGCGGCTGGCCGTTGGCGTCGCTGACGTCCAGGCCCAGCGGCACCACGCTGACGCGGTTCCAGTCGGCATCCATCTCCTCGGCAATGATCAGCGGCAGGGAGGTGGCCACACCGGTGCCGGTATCCGGATCGCGCGCACCGATCAGCACGTTGCCCTCGGCATCGATGCGCACGTAGGCACCGAGGGCATGGAAGTTGTCGCCGAGCAGGCCGGGAGGCAGCGGCGGCGCATCGGCACGCGCCTGGCCGATGCCGACCATCAGCACGCCGGCGCCACCGGCCAGCACCTGCAGGAAGCGCCGGCGTGACAGGCGCAGATACGGCAGCGGTCCATCCACCACGCTCATGCCACGTTGGCCTTGCCCGCGGCGGCACGCTTGATCGCGCGGCGCACGCGCGTCTGGCAGCCACAACGGCATACGTTCGGCAACTGGTCGATGTCGTCGTCGGTGGGTTGCGGCTTGCGCTGGAGCAGGGCGACACCGGAGATCAGCCACCCCGGCGTGCAATAGCCGCAGCCGATCGCGTCCTCGTCGATGAAGGCCTGTTGCAGCGGATGCAGGGTGCCGTCGTTGGCCGCCAGGCCTTCCACGGTGAGTACCTCGCGCCCGGCCAGCTGCTCGATGGTCACACCCGCGGCAGGAACGGGTTTGCCAGCCACGAGCACCAGGTCGGCGCCGCTGCTGGCCAGCTCGCCGGCAATCTTGGTGCCGGTCAGGCGCAGCACATCACGCAGGTACCAGAGCAGGGGCAGCTTCGGGTCGCCGGTGTGGCGGAAATGCTCGCCGTTGATCAGCACGTCGATGGCCGCGCGCACCTTGTCGGGGACGATCGTGTCCTCTGGTGCAATCGGCAGGACCTGTGCTTGCGCGGCCAGCATGCGTGTCTCCTCCGGAAACTCTGCGCACATTGTCGCATTGCACCTGCCGTGCAAGGTATAGGCGCGGCTGAACGGCGGTGGCACGCCGATGCCGCGACCATGGCCACGTCCGGCGACGCCGGCGTGGGCCGCGGCCGCTCCGCAATCGCTCAGGAAGCTGCGTCGAGCCGCAACATGCCACGCACACCGATGCAGCAGGCGCCACCCACGCTGATCGCGCCGCCGTCCCCGTCGACACGCACCTCCAGGTAGCCATCGCGACCGACCTCGCGGCCCTGGCTCGCCCGCCACTGCCGGCCATAAAGGCCCAGGCCACCGGTGGCCTGCAGGTAGGCGGCGATCGCCGCATTCGCGCTGCCGGTCACCGGATCCTCGGGGATGCCGTCGGCCGGGCAGAACGCGCGCACCGCCATCGCCACCGCGCCCTCCGGCTCACGGCCGAAGACACAGGCACCGATCACCGACCAGTCCATACTCAGTGCCGCCAACGCCGCCATGTCGGGATGCAGCGCCCGCACCACGGCCGCCTGGCCCAGGTCGCAGACCAGCCAGCGCGGCCCGTTGTCCACCTCGCGCCAGCGGCCCGGCTCGAGCGGCGCGCCCAGGGACGCGGCCAGACGCTGCATGGCGGTGGTGTCATGTTCGCGCAGCCGCGCAGCAGGCGCCTGCACGTGGATGATGCACGCTGCGCCCGTGCCCTCGACCTGCACCGGCAGCAAGCCGGCGGCACACTGCTGCACCAGGCGGGATTTGCCGGCACCGACCATGCCGGCATCCAGCGCGGCATACGCGGCACCGACGCTGGGGTGACCCGCATACGGCAGCTCCTGGCGCGGAGTGAAGATGCGCACGTGATAGTCCGCCGCCGGATCGGTCACCGGCAGCAGAAACGCGGTCTCGGAAAGATTCGTCCAGCGTGCGACGCGCTGCATCTGCACCGCATCCAGGGTCCCGGCATCCAGCACCACCGCCAGCGGATTGCCGGCAAACAGGCGGTCCGAAAACACGTCCAGCTGCAACCAGGGCAACTGCAAAGACATCGCCAACTCCCAATCGACAGGACTCGCCCCGAGTCATCCAGGCTACCGCTGGCCGCCACGAGCATGGCGGCGTCCATATGACAGTGCGTGGCCGCCTCGGCTAGTATCGATGCATTGCTCGAGACTTGGCCATGCGACGACTGCTGCAATGCCTGCTGCTGGTGCTCCTGGGCGGCGCGATCCTGGGTTGTGGGCCGCCGCGCAAGAGTGTATTTCCACCGCAGGTGAGCATCCAGCAGCTCATGGTGCAGCCGGATGGGCAGTGGCAACTCACCTTGCGCATCCAGAACAACAGCTATGCCGGGATGGATTTCACCGCGCTCAGCGGACAACTGCGCATCGGCAAAGAGATCCCGGTACGGCTGCACGCCACGTTCAAGCGCTCGATACCGGAGCTGGCCGGCGACGTCATCAGCCTGGTCGTGTTGCCCACCGCGAACATGTCGCAGGCCTTGCAGGCAATCGCGGCCAAGGGCAGCGCCGGCGCGTTGGAATACCAGATAAGCGGCAGCGTGACGGCTACGCCCGAACAGGCCAAGAAGCCGCAGGATTTCCCTTTCCACGGCACCGACTGGCTGTCGCCGGTGCCGGGTATCGCCAACACCTATCGCTGAGCTCGTTGGCCGGGCTCCCTCGTTATCCGGAGAACGCCGCATGACTGCCTACACCGCCCCACTCGACGACCTGCGCTTCGTCCTGTTCGATGTACTTGGCGCAGACCAGATCCTGCACGGCTTGCGCGGAGGCGAGGAGCATACGCGCGGCATTTTCGACGCGGTGCTGGAAGGCGCCGCACAACTCAGCGAACAGGTTCTGGCGCCGACCAATGCCCCGGCAGATGCCGAGGGCTGCCATTTCGACCCGCAGACCCACACCGTCACCACCCCGCGCGGCTTCAAGCACGCCTTCGCCCAGTTCGCCGAGGGCGGCTGGACCAGCCTGACCAATCCGGAGCGCTATGGTGGCCAGGCCCTGCCCCTGGTACTCGGCATCGCCACAACGGAAATCTTCCAGTCGGGCAATCTCGCCTGGAGCCTCTATCCGCTGCTTTCCGAAGGCGCCACGCACGCACTGGAAATGCATGGCGAGGAGTGGCAGCGCGAACGCTTCATGCGCCCCATCATCGAGGGCCGCTGGACCGGCACCATGTGCCTGACCGAGCCGCAGGCCGGCTCGGACCTCGGCCTGCTCAAGACCCGGGCCGATCCCGCCGGTCCCGACGCCGAAGGCCACGCCAGCTACCGGCTAAGCGGCACCAAGATCTTCATCAGTGCCGGTGAGCACGACCTGACGGAAAACATCGTCCACCTGGTACTGGCCCGCCTGCCCGATGCACCGCCTGGCAGCGCCGGCATCTCCATGTTCATCGTGCCCAAGTTCAAGGTGAATGCCGACGGCAGCCTGGGCGAACGCAACCCGGTCACCGCCGGCGCCATCGAACACAAGATGGGCATCCATGCCTGCTCGACCTGCGTGATGAATTTCGACGGCGCAGTGGGCTACATGATCAGCCGACCGCACAAGGGTCTGGCGGCCATGTTCACCATGATGAATGCGGCGCGGCTCTCGGTCGGCGTACAGGGCCTGGCGCTGTCCGAACGGGCATGGCAAAACAGCCTCACCTATGCACGCGAACGCCTGCAGTCGCGGGCGGCATCCGGCCCACGCTTCCCCGACCTGCCGGCCGACAACCTGCTGGCGCAACCGGACGTACGACGCATGCTGCTGACCCAGCGCGCGTTTGTGGAAGGCTCGCGCGTGCTGGTGTTGTATACGGCGCTGCAGCGGGACATCGAGGCGCGCGCCGAAGACGAGGCGGCGCGTCAGGCCGCTGGCGACCTGGTGGCGTTCCTCATCCCCATCGCCAAGGCGCTGGCCACCGAGCTGGCCCAGGAATCCACCAAGGAAGCTCTGCAGATCTACGGCGGTCACGGCTACATCGCCGAGAACGGCATGGAGCAATTCGTGCGCGACGCACGCATCATCACCTTGTACGAAGGCACCACCGGCATCCAGGCCGAGGATCTGCTGGGGCGCAAGATCCTGAAGCTGCAGGGCGCCGGGTTCAAGCGCCTGGTCGGCGAGATCGGCGCTTTCTGCGCCCGCCACCAGGACGACCCGCAGCTCGCAGCCTTCACCACCGTGCTCGCCGACATGAGCACGAAATGGGTGGGCCTCACCACCAGCCTGGCGGCACGGGCCCAGGCCAACGCCGAGGAAGTCGGCGCCGCCGCCGTCGACTACCTCTACTACTCCGGCTATCTCACCCTGGCCTACCTGTGGGCGCGCAGCGTGGCGGCCGCCGAGTCGGGTGGACAGGCCGCTGCGTTCCGGAAGGCCAAACGCGACACGGCGCGCTTCTACTTCACGCGCATCCTGCCGCGTTGCCTCGGCCATCAGGCAGCCATCGAGGCCGGGGTGGACAGCCTGCCCGACATCGACTGAGGCGCGCACCCATGCGTGTGCCGCACGGGCGCGCACGTCAAACGCCTGGGTACCCTTCACACTGTCTGCACATCACCTGCACAGCCAGGCCACGTGCTCCCGCGTACAGTTCGCCGAAGCTGAACGAGGGCACGACGGGAGTTCAAACCCGGGGTGTGCTGAGGGCCCGAATACGGTAGGTTCGAACCCGACAGCACCTTGACGATTTCCATCCTCCCGCTTGCGCCGTGCTGTCAGCCACGTGAGCAAACAGCTTGGAGAGCACGATGAACATGAAAATGACACGCATGGCGGTCTTGGCGGCAGGTTTCGCCGCGCTGGGCCTGGCTGGCTGCTCGCAGTATGTGAAGCAGACCGATTTCCAGCAACTGCAGCAGACGGTGCAGGAGCAGGGCAACACCCTCAAGACCCAGCAGGGCGAGATCGACGCGATCAAGCAGCAAATGGCATCACAATTCTCCAAGTATGACGCGGCCATCACGGCCATGCAGGGGCGCGTCAATGTCGACACCGTGGCGCACTTCGCGTTCGACAGCGCCGAACTGAACGCGCAGGACAAGCCGGCACTGCAGGACTTTGCCCAGACCATCAGCAAATACCACCCGAACGTGCTGATCACCGTGGAAGGCTTTACCGACCCGGCAGGCTCCAGCAGCTACAACAAGAAGCTGGGAATGGAGCGCGCCAACGCGGTGCGTGAGTTCCTGGTGAGCAGCGGGCTGAACGCCGACCAGGTCCGCGCGGTCAGCTACGGCAAGGACACCAATCGCCAGGTCACCAAGGGCGGCACCCGCGATCAGGGCGCAGACAACCGCCGTGTTGCCTTGACGGTGGATTCCACAGGCGCGTCCAGCTCCAGCAACGGCATGGGCCAGTCATCCTGACCGGCTGACGGCCACACCGGTACCTGCGCGACAGGGATCCGGGCGGGACCAGCCGACAGCGGCAAGCGCTGCGGCAATGCAACACGAAAAACCCGGGCCAGCCCGGGTTTTTCGTGTTCGCCACCCTTCACCGCGGCCTCTGCCCCCGCAGCCAGCGGCAATCAGCCATCCAGCTTGCCAAAATGTGCGCCGTGTCACAAAACGGCAACTTTGGCCCATCCGCGGCAGCACAGAGTGACGCGGGGAGCCTGGATCACGAATCCGGTTGGACGAAGGCCAGGCAGGACCTGGCTTCGATGCACCGCTATGAGCCATCCACGCCAGGAATGTCCTGAAACGGCTTGTCCTTGCTGCGCAGGTATTGCCGGATCAGCGCTTCATGGATTTCCGCGGTGCACATCAATTCGCGCGACAGCGCATCCTGCACTTCGACCTTCGTCAACTGCCGCGGTACCGTCCGCGCCGGTGGCGCCAATTGCCCGGCCTTGGCTGAGGGCCCCGCAACCAGCGACTCGGAATCGAGTGCCAGCAGGTGGGAAATGTCGTAGGCGGTGTCATTCATACCGTGAGCCAAGCAACAGGCCTGCCAAGGACCTGCGGACGCGACGGCTTCTGCGGCATCGACTCCTTGGCCGCAGCATGCATCGACCGCCGGCGCCTGATACCCGGCGCAGGGATTCAGACGTGCGCCGACGGCGGCGTGGTGGGTGCGGACCCGCGGGCAGCCGGACCTCGGCGCAGCAGCGCGTACAACACCGGCATCACCAGCAGCACCAGCGGCAGCTGCACCAGCATGCCGGAGATGATCGCGATAGCCAGCGGCTGCTGCATCTGCGAACCCTGGCCGATGGCGAGCGCGAGCGGCAACAGGGTCAGGATCGCCGCCAGGGTCGACATCAGGATCGGCCGCGTCCGGTGTTCGCCAGCCGCATGCAGGGCATCATGCAGCGTCATCCCCCGCTCGGCCTGCTGCAGCTCGGAAAAAAAGAAGATCGCCAGCTCGGTGACGATGCCCACGATCATCGTCATGCCCATCATCGCCGAGATGTTGAGCTCGACGCCGGTCACCCACAGCCCCACGAACACGGCGGGAACGGCGAGCAAGGGCATGAGCAGGACGACGATCGCCACGCGGAAACTCTCGTACAGGAACAGCAACAGGGTGAATACCAGCGCGATGGCCGCCGCCATCACGATCATGAGGCCACGAAACGCCTGCTGCTGCTGCTGGTAGGTACCACCCAACTGATAGACCACGCCCTTGGGCAGCAGCCCCCTCGTGTTCATCGCCCTTTTCACATCCGCGACGGCCGCACCCAGGCTGCGGCCGCTGAGGCGGCCAGTCACCGAGACCGTGCGCTTGAGGTTGATCCGCGTGATCTCCGGCTGGCCCTGTACCTGGGTGATGGTGGCCACCCGCGACAGCGGCAGGACGTGGCCATCGGGCGCGCGGATCAACAGGTGCTCGATCTGCTCGATGCGCTGATGCGCACTGTCCGGCAGCCGCACGCGCACACCCACCACTTTGTCGCCCTCGGGCATGCGGGCGGCGACCGTGCCATCGACCGCCGCCGCCACCTGGTCAGTGACGCCCACCGGGTCGAGGCCCTCGAGTGCGGCCCGCGTTTCATCGACCTTGATGGTCAGCGCATCGCCGGCCGGGTTGATGCCGTCGAGCACGCTGACCACGCCGTCGATCTTGCCGATTCTCGCCGCGACCCTTTTCGCGGTGGCGTTCAGCGTGGCGGCATCGGCGCCGGAGAGCTGCACCTCGATCGGCTGCGGCACCGCAACCAGGTCGCCAATCAGGTCCTCCATCAACTGCGCCACGTCGACATCCAGCCCCGGCACCTGCTTCTCCACCTGGCTGCGCACCGTTTCCATGACCTGTTCGGTCGAGGGCCGGGAGCCGTTCCGCAGACGCACGAAGAAGTCGCCGTTGTTCGCCTCGGTCAGGCCGCCGCCGAGCTGCAGGCCCGTGCGCCGCGAATAGGTGTCGACGTAGGGATTGGCCCGGATGATGGTTTCGACCTGGCGCAGCAGGCGGTCGGTTTCCTCCAGCGAGGTGCCCGGCGGCGACAGGTAGTCGAGGATGAAACCACCCTCGTCCATGTGCGGCATGAAGCCAGAGCCGACCTGGGTATAAGCCAGGCCGCCGAGCGCGAGCAGCGGGACGATGATCACCAGCACCAGCCACGGCCGCCGCAGTCCGCGTGCCAGCGCGCTCTGGTAGCCGGCCATCATCCGGCGGGTGAAGCGGCCCTGTCCGGGTTCGGCGAGATGCTTTCGGTCGAGGAAGCGCTCGGCCAGCAATGGCACCGCGACCCAGGTCAGCAGGTAGGAAATGATCAGCGCGCTGGCCATGGTCAGCGACAGCGCCTTGAAAAAGGCGCCGGTGACGCCGGTCAGGAACGCCAGCGGCAGGAAGATGATGACGGTGGCAGCGCTGGAGCCGGTCAGCGGCCGGGTGAATTCCCACGCCGCCGCGGCCACGCGCTCGTGGATTTCGCCGCTGCCACCGCCGACGCGACGCATGATGTGTTCCAGCATCACGATGATGTCGTCGATGATCAGGCCGACCGCTGCCGCCATGCCGCCCAGCGTCATCATGTTGAAGCTCATGCCAAGCACGGACAGCAGCAGCACGGTGATCGCCAGTACCGAAGGCACCACAATCAGCGCGATCAGGATCACCCGCGTGTTGCGCAGGAACACGAGCAGGATCAGCCCGGCGAGCACGATCCCGACCAGGATCGCGTCGCGCACGCTGCTGGCCGCCGCCGTCACCAGCTCGGTCTGGTCGTACCAGTTGGCAATGTGCACGCCCGCAGGCAGCTGCGGCGCATAGTCGGCGAGCTTCTGCTTCACATCCCTGGCGATCTGCACGCTGTTGCCACCGGGCTGCTGGTAGATCTGCAGCAGCACCGCATTCTGGCCGTCGGCGTTGACCCGGATCCACTGCGGCACATGGCTCAGGCTGAGTCGCGCGACGTCCTTGAGGCGAATGACGCCGCCCGGCGACGCCCGCACCACGATGTCGCCCAAGGCGGCAAGGGTGGTCGGCTGGTTGTCGGCCAGCAGCAGGTACAGCTTGTAATGGTCCGAGATGCGGCCCATCGCCTGGATCGTGGCGGCGCTGCTGACGGCCTGGGTGACCTCGGCCAGGCTCAGGCCGCGCGCGCGCAACTTGCCCGGATCCACGTCGGCGTGGAACTCGGCAACCTCGCCACCCTGCACGTCGACGTGCGCGACGCCGGTGATGGCGCTGAGCAGCGGCCGCAGCCGGTACTGGGCCAGATCGTGCAAGTCGCTCGGCGAGAGCGTATGCGAACGCAGGCTGTAACCAAGCTCGGGAAAGGTGGTGGGATCCATGCGTCGGGTAGTCAGCTGCGTGCCCGCCGGCAACTGCGTCAGCACCTGGCCGGCGGCGCCGTTGATCTCCTGCAGAGCCGCGTTCATGTCGAAGCCCCAGTCGAAGCTCACCTCGATCTCGGCGCTGCCGCGGCTGGTGGTGGACTTGACGTCGCGCACGCCACGCACCCGGCGCACCGCCACCTCGACCGGCGTGGTCACCTGGATCGCCATCTGGTCGGCCGGCTGGTCGCCGGCATCGATGCTCATCTGCACCCGCGGGAACGCGACATTGGGGAACAACGCCACCGGCATGAGAAACGCGCTGGCGACGCCGCCCAGGGCCAGCATGAAGGCCAGGAAAAGCAGCGAGCGGCGGTGCCGCTGAATCCATACGCTGAAGTTCACCGCGCCGAACCCGCGCTGGACGGAGCCTGCGTCGCGGCAGGCGGCGGCGCCGCGACTGGCCGACTGGCATCGGTCTTCCGCGTACTGACCGCTACCGCGTCGCCGTCGGCGAGTTCGTAGACGCCCAGCACCACGATCGGCGCCTGCGGGTCGATCGCCCCCTGCACGCCGACGGTGGTGCCGTCGGGGCTGGGCAGCGTCACGTCGACGCGTCTGGCGTGGCCGTCGTGGACCTGAAACAGGTAATCGCCCTGGTCGTCATGCAGCACCGCGTCACGCGGCACGGCCCACGCCTGGAAATCGCTGGCGTCGATCCGTGCCGTCACGGCGGCACCGGCCACCAGCCTGGCGCCCGCGCTGGCCGGCAGTTCGACTTGCGCCGGCAGCAGGTGCGTCTGCGGATCGATCGACTGGCCGATCATCTGCAGCGTGCCCGTAAGGCCCGCACCCGGCCCGTACACGCTCTTCAATTGCACCGGCATGCCTGCATGCAGCTTGCCACCGCTCTCAGGCTGCACGCTGAGTTGCGCCACCAGCGCGTGCGCCGGCGTGAAGTCCAGCAGCGGCGCGTTTGCCGCCACGCGCTCGCCCAGTCCCACCCGCAACGCAGTCACCACGCCGTCGCTGGGTGCCGTGACCGCGTGGCTGCCGGTGCCGCCGCCGATCGCTTGCTGTGCGTGCAGTGCCGCCTGCGCATCGGCCAGGCTCTTGCGTGCGGCGGCGACCTGGGACTGCGTGGCCAGGCGCTGCGCCGCAAGCTTCTCGGTGCGCTGCAGATCGCCACGCGCCAGCCCAAGGGCCGCCTGTGCCTGTTCGTATGCTTGCTGGGTGGACGGGTCGGCGCTGACCGTCAGCAGCGGCTGGCCGCGTCGCACGCTCTGCCCCGCGCTGGTGGTCACGCTCACGATCTGGCCGCCATAGGCCAGGCTCAAAATTCGTGCGCGATGCGGGTCACCCAGTGCCGTGCCGACGGCCTCGATGGTGTCGTGGAAGGTCTGGCGCTGCGGCAGCACGGTGCTGACGGTTACCGTGTTGCTGTCGTCGGTGGCCGTGGGCGTGTCCGCGCCGCCACCGCAGCCCACGAGCAAGCCAGACACGACCAGGGTGCCGAGGCACGGGATCAGGTGGCGGCTGGTCATGGTTGGGGTTTCCTGGCGACGGGAAGGTCGGTATTGCCAAGCAGCGCCTGCAGCGCAATGATTGCCGTCGCTTGCCGCTGGTGGAAGTCGAGCAAGTCGAGATCGGCGCTGAGCACGTTGCTGCGAATGGCCAGGTACGTGGGCCAGTCCAGCAACTGCCCGCGCCACGCCTGCTCGGCCGAGCGGAGAGCGGCGTCAAGCTGGCGTACGTGGGCGGTGAGCTGCACGCGCTGGCGATCCAGCGTGGCCAGGTCGGCCTGCAGCCGCTGCACGTCGCTGCGGGTGGTCAGCATGCGTTCGCCATAGGCGTCCTTGAGCTGCACGCGGGTGGCACGTTCGATCGCGATATTGCCGCGGTTGCGGTTGAACAGCGGCAGGTTGATGCCGATGCTGAGGCCCTTGGTGTAGATCGCACTGGTGTCGCGCGCTGTGTTGAAGCCCAGCGTCAGCGCCGGGAACTGCGCCAGGATGGCTCCGCGCAGGGCGGCATCCTGCGCGGCATAGCCAGCCTGCAGCGCGAGCAGGTCTGGTCGCCGCGCAGGGAGGTCGGCAAGGGCCTGCTCAATCTGCGCGGCGGTGGGCTGCATCGGGTCAGCGCTGCCTACCAGCTCGATCGGAGCGCTGGCAGCCAGGCCCAGCAATACGTGCAGGTCACTCTCGGCCTGGTGCAGTTGCACCGCCGTGTCGCCGAGGCGTTTGCGCACGTCGGCGCCGGCGTTGAGCCCGGCGCTGGCGGTGTCGTAGGTGAGGTTGCCCCCTTGCAGTGCCATCTGCACGTAGCGATCCATCGGCGCCAGCGCGTCGGCTTCCGCCTGCAGTCGATGTTGTTGCGCGCGCAGCGAGACGACCTGGCCGAACAGCTGGCGCGCCTGCGTCACCGTTTGCCATTCCGCCCACAGCAGGTCCAGGTTGACCTGCTCGACGTGGCTGTGCGCCTCGGCCTTGCGCGCGGAGCGCGTGAGCAGCGCCGTGATGTCCTCGCTGATGCCGAGGTTGAACGCGGTGGTCAGGCCCGGCCCGGAATGCTGCGGGAAGTCCTCGCCAAGGCTCAGTTGCGGGTCGGGCAGCAGGCCGGCCGCGAACGCCTGCGCCCGTGCGACCCCCAGGTTGTCCCGTGCCAGTTTGAGCCCGGGATTGTTGGCTACCGCGAGCATGGCGACCTCGGTCACGTCCAGCCCGTCGGCGGGGTCGAAGCGGTGCGGCGGCAGCCCCGGCAGCACCATGTCCGCGACCGGTGCGGTGAGCTCGCCGACCGATGCCGCACCGGCAGCATGGCTGAGCGGCAGCGGAGTGTAGGTGGCGCAGGCGCCGAGTCCAGATGCCACTGCCAAGGTGACAGCCAGCCGCGCGCCACGCCATGACGTGGCAATAGGGACGGCCAGCCTGGCCGGCACGCGGAACATGGCGCGGTAGGGAGCATGCCGGGACATGCAGGCAGTCTAGCCAAGCTTGCTTAGGTCCGGCTTTTGTGTCGCGGCTGTATCCGCGGCGCCCCGGGTGCGCGACACTGGGCCTTCCACCTGGAAACGCCACGCATGAAACTGTTGCTGGTAGAAGACTCCGAGCGTTTGCGCCAGACCCTGCAGCATGGCCTGCAAGGTGCCGGCTTCCTTGTCGACGCCGCCGCCGACGGGGTGCTGGCCTGCAACTTCCTGGACGCCTACGAATACGAGCTCGTGGTCTTGGACCTGATGCTGCCCAGGCGTGACGGTCTCGCCGTGCTGCGCCAACTGCCGGTCGGCGGCCGGCGCCCGCGTGTGCTGGTGCTGTCGGCACGCGACCGCGTCGCCGATCGCATTGGTGCACTGGATGCCGGCGCGGACGATTATCTGGTCAAGCCGTTCGCCTTCGACGAACTGGTGGCACGCCTGCATGCACTGGCGCGGCGTCCGCAGGAGGTCCAGGCCGAGGTGCTGCGCCACGGCCATCTGGTGTGGGATCCGCGTGCCCGCAGCGCGCTGGTGGACGGCCATCCCTTGCCGCTCACCCCCCGCGAATTTTCCCTGCTCGGCGTGCTGCTGCGGCATCGCGGACGCGTGTTCAGCCGCCTCGAGCTGCTCGAACGCACCGCCGGCAGCGACACCGAGGTCTCCGACCGCAGTGTTGAGGTGCTGGTCTTCGGCCTGCGCCGCAAACTGGATGCAGCCGGGTTGCCCGCCGTGATCGAGAATCGTCGCGGCGCCGGCTACCTGATTGCGTGACATGCGCCGCTTGCCCAGGCCAGCTTCCCTGTCGGCACGGATCACCCTGCTGCTGGTGCTGATCAGCCTGGTGATCCTGGGCGTGGGCTCCAAGTGGATGGATCGGCGCATCGACCACGCCATGGAAAGCCGCTTTGAGCAAAACCTGCTGACGCAGGCGTTGACCTTGCGCACGGCCGTCCAGATGGAAGCGGACGCACCCCTGCACCAGCAGTTGCTGACGCCCAGCCATGCCCTCAACGGCACCGATCCCACCTATTACCAGGTGCAATGCCCCGGCATGCCGCCGCTGCGCAGCAGCCCACCCTTACCGACCCGCCCACATGACTGGGCGGACGCCGCGCCCCTGACCCCGCGCTTCCAAACCATGCACTACAAGCACACCCATCTGGTGTTCGTGCAATTTGGCTTTGCTGCCGCGCCAGATTCAGGTGGCGGGACGGATATCGCCGTGGCAGCGGACACCACCGCCACTGGCCCCGACGCGCAGGGCACTTGCGTGATGCTGTTTGCCCAGGACCGCCACGCCATGGACGAGCTGCTGGGAACCATCGACTGGATCCTGCTGCTCAGCCCGGCATTGGCCCTGCTCATCGCCCTAGTGGCGGTGCCGCTTGTCGTGCGCCATGGCTTGCGTCCGATGGGGACACTGATCGAGCACATGCGCGGCATCGGTCCCAGCGTGCCCGGCCAACGCCTGGCGCCGACCGGCGTGCGCGAGCTCGATCCGCTCGTGGCACGCTTCAACGACGTGCTGACACGCATGGACGCGGGCCTGGCCAACGAACGGCAGTTTGCCAGCGGGCTGGCACACCAAACCCGCACACGCCTGGCCGAACTGCGCGCACTGGCCGAAGTGGAAGCACGTTATCCGAGCGGTCGCAGCCTGCCGGACGTGCTTGGCGAAGTCGGCAGCATCGGCGCCGAACTCGAGGCCACGGTGACCGCGCTGCTGCTGCTGACACGGCTGCAATCCCGCATCGAGTCTCCGGACTGGCAGGATCTGGCGCTGGTGCCTTGGCTGGAACGGCAGTTGCAACGCCAGCAGGCGACCGCGACAGCACGTGGCGTGCAGCTGCGCGGCGAGTTTCCGCAACCGCGCCGTCTGCGCACCGATCCGGCCTTGCTCGAGGTGGTCATCGGCAACCTGCTGGCCAATGCATGCAGCTACGCGCCACCCGGCGACGTGGTCACGCTGCGCCTGGACCGGGACTGCGTGCGCATCGACAATGCGGCACCCGGCCTGGTGGTGGCCGACCTCGCCAAGCTGGGCCAGCGTTTCTGGCGCAAGCAGTTGCCCCATGCCGCGCACGCCGGCCTTGGCCTGGCCCTGGCGCGCGCCGCGGCGCAGGTCCTCGAGCTCAGCCTGGTGTTCCAGCTCGACGGCAAACAGCGGCTGCAGGCCATCCTGAGCTGGCCAGCTGATGCGGGTGGTACGGGTGCGTCGTGACCAGGGTCGACCGGCGTGGGTCACGCCGGTTCCAGGCAGACTTACTGCGTGCTGCTGTTGGTCGCCTCGGACTGCTCGCGGCGCTCCAGGCGCTGGGTCAGGCGGTCGATGTTCGACAGCGACAGCAGGTGGGCGTAGATCCAGCCAAACACGCCATCGCGGGCGAATTCCTGGGCGGTCTTCTCGTCCAGCCCACGCACCTTTTCCTCGTTCACCACGAACAAGCCGTTGAGGTTGATCGAACGCGGTTCCGCCCCGTCCGTGCCTGGCTTCTCCAGGTGCACGTTGCGTGGCTCAAGCAGGTTGTGCTTGGCCAGCTGGCGCATGAACCAGCGCGTGCGCTCGATGTTCTGCTGGAACTCGCCCAGGAATTTCACCGCGTTGGTCAGCATCTCGCTGTCGCTGCCGTCCTCGTTGAACAGGCGGTCACCCTCGGCATGGCCGAATCCTTCGTACTTGTCGTCCAGGAACACCGTGAGGTCTTCGGTCTGCGGCGTGCCGTCGGCGTTGGCGGGCTTCTCGGCCAGCACGAACGGGTAACGCCGAACGAAGGCCGGCATGTACACGTTGGACTCCCACTGCCCGTCGGCATCGATGAACAGGTTCTCGTTCTGACGCAGGCCAAGCAGTGCAATGGGACCGGCATCCTCGACGGTATTGCCGCCAAACACGATCAGCAGGTCGCGCGCGGCAAGCGGGAACTCGGCACCGGTCAGCGGTACCGAATGCGTGTTCATGGCAAATTTCACGTTGCCCGTCCCGCGCAGGCGCAGATCCTTGTGCTCGTTGCGATGGAGCGGCACCGGATGTTCGTAGAAAATGACTTCTGCCACGTCCTTACCTCTGCCCCGCCAGACCGGGGCCACCGGCGCGGTACCCCTCCAAAACCCAGCGTCGGGTCTATGTCAGCGCGTGACTATATCAGCGCGCGGTCAACGCTGTCAGGGGGTTGCCCCTGCACACCGTTGCCGGCGTACGTGCCGGCAATATTGTGGGCTCCACTGCCGGGTTAGAATCTGCCCATGCCTGCTGCAGAAAACCACCACCTGGGCCACGCCGGTGAAGCCTGCCCCGATGCGTTCTACGTGCGACGGGGCGACCACCGTTTCATCTCCACCCTGCACTCCCAGGGTGCCTGGCAGCCTGGCGAGCAGCACCTAGCGCCGGCATCCGGCCTCCTGCTGGCCGAGGTGGAACGCCACCTGCCGGGCGACAAGCTGGTGTCCCGCGCCTCCTTCGACGTGCTTGGGGTGATCCAGTCCGGCGAGTTCACCGTCGACGTACAAGTCATTCGCCCAGGTCGCACCATCGAGCTGGTCGAGGCCAGCATGCGGCACGGCGGGCGGACCAGCATCCGCGCGCGCATCTGGCGCCTCGTCAGCACGGACACCACGCGGGTGCAGGGCCTCGAATGGTCCGCGCTGCCGGCGCCAGAGGCGATGCAAGCCTTGACCATGTCGGCAATCTGGGACGGTGGCTTCGTGGCTTCGCTGGAAGCACGCCGGACCGCGGATGCCAGACCCGGCCGCGGCCGCAGCTGGATACGCACGCGCTGTCCGCTCGTCGACGGGGAAGGCGACCCGCCGGTCGCCGGCTTCCTGAAGCTCATCGACACGGCGAACGGGCTGGCCGTCCGCGAGCGGCCCGGCGAAGTGTTTTTCGCCAACGTGGACCTCACCGTGCACTTCATTCGTCAGCCGGAAGCGGGCTGGGTCGGTTTCGACACCCGGGTCAACTTCGGCCCGAGTGGGCTCGGCGAAACCTTTTCCGTGCTCAGCGACATCCACGGCCCGGTCGGCACCGCCGCGCAAAGCCTCACCGTCAGGGCCAAAGGGGACGTGGCCAATTAAGCGGCGCGCAGGTCCGGACCTGCGGGCAGCGTCGGCGGCTTGATCAGCCACGACCCCTTTGTTCCGGCATGCGCGGGCAAAAGCGTTGCTCTATGCTGGCGGACGTTGGTACGGGCGCCCCGGCATGCCGGGGTGCCAATGCCGCCGAGAGCCGATGCATATGTCGATCGACGTACACCATCCTGTCAGCCTGAACGCGACCCGGGTGCTGTCCCTGGATGCGGCCGGCCACGTCCTGGACTGGATCAGCTGGCAGGACGCCGTGTGCCTGTACGTGCGCGATGCCGTGGCCTGGACGCTGGGCGACGCATGCCTGCTGGTACATGGCGGCTACAACCGCCTGCACGGCACGCAGAGCGTGCTGCGCCTGCACCCGATCATCGCCAGCACGGGGCGCTGCCGCGACCTGGCCATCGATCCGGCACCGACGCTGAGCAACACCGCGCTGTTTGCCCGCGACCGCTTCATGTGTCTGTACTGCGGCGACCAGTTCGCTCGCAGCGAGCTCACCCGCGACCACGTGCTGCCGGTGTCCAAGGGTGGCCGCGACGAGTGGCAGAACGTGGTCAGCGCCTGCCTGGGCTGCAACCTGCGCAAGAGCAACCGCACGCCGCAGGAGGCGCACATGCCGCTGCTGGCCGTACCTTACCGGCCAAGCTGGGTGGAGCACCTGATCCTGTCCAACCGCAACATCCTGGCCGACCAGATGGAATTCCTGGTCAGCCGTCTGCCGCGCGACCGGCGGCATGCAGCCGCCTGACCGGACGGTCAGCCACGGCGCGTTCACAATCCCACGCTTGCCCAGCCCGGCGCCGCGACCAACAATAACGCGATGACCGATCCTGTCCGCTACCCCCATCTGGCACTCATCGACACCCCGGCCGACCTGCGCCGGGTTCCTGACGCCGAGCTGCCCGCCGTCGCCGATGAACTGCGCGCCTACCTGATCGAGTCGGTAGCGAGCTCTGGCGGGCATTTTGGTGCCGGCCTCGGCGTGGTGGAGCTCACCGTGGCGCTGCACCGGGTGTTCGACACGCCTGTCGACCGGCTGGTGTGGGACGTGGGCCACCAGTGCTACCCGCACAAGATCCTTACCGGCCGCCGCGAGCGGATCACCACGATCAAGAAGAAGGACGGTCTCGCCCCGTTTCCCCGGCGCAACGAAAGCCCGTACGACAGCTTTGGCGTCGGCCATTCCTCGACCTCGATTTCCGCGGCACTGGGCATGGCCATCGCCGCCCAGCACCGCGGGGACCCGCGCAAGGTCGTGGCGGTGATCGGCGATGGCGCCATGACCGCCGGCATGGCGTTCGAGGCGCTGAACCACGGTGGCGACATCGAGCCGAACATGCTGGTGGTGTTCAACGACAATGGCATGTCGATCAGCAAGAACGTCGGCGCCCTGGCGAAGATGATGGCAAGGGCCATGGCCAACCGGCACTTGAATGCGCTGCGCGAGCAGGCCAAGCGCGCCATCCCCAAGCACTCCCTGTTTGGTCGCCTGTTCAAGCGCTGGGAAGAGCACGCCAAGGGACTGTTCGTGCCCAGCACCCTGTTCGAGGAGCTGGGATTCCACTACACCGGCCCGATCGACGGCCACAACCTGCCGCAGCTGCTGCAGGCGCTGCGCACGGTGAAGGACCTGCCCGGCCCGCAGTTGCTGCACGTGGTCACCACCAAGGGCAAGGGCTACGCGCCAGCCGAACATGCGCAGATCGCGTACCACGCCGTGGGTCCGTTCGATCCCGACGCGGGCGTGGTGAAGAAGACCGCGGCGCGCGCCCCAACCTACACGGATGTCTTCGGCGACTGGTTGTGCGATATGGCGGCGGCCGACGACCAACTGCTGGCCATCACCCCGGCCATGCGCGAAGGCTCCGGACTGGTGCGCTTCTCGCAGGAGTACCCGCAGCGCTACTTCGACGTGGGCATCGCCGAGCAGCACGCGGTCACGCTGGCCGCGGGCATGGCCTGCGAGGGCGCCAAGCCCGTGGTGGCGATCTACTCCACCTTCCTGCAGCGTGCCTACGACCAGGTGATCCACGACGTGGCGCTGCAAAACCTCGACGTCACCTTTGCCATCGACCGCGCCGGCGTGGTCGGTCCGGACGGCCCGACCCACTGCGGCGCTTTCGATCTGTCCTATCTGCGCAGCCTGCCGAACATGCTGGTCATGGCGCCGGCCGACGAGAACGAATGCCGCATGCTGCTCAGCACCGCGTTTCGCTACCACGGCCCGGCCGCGGTGCGCTATCCGCGCGGCACCGGCCCCGGGGTCGCGGTACACACCGCACTGGACACCCTGCCCATCGGCAAGGCGGAGCTGCGGCGGCGCGGCCACACGCTCGCCATCCTGAGCTTCGGCACCATGCTGTCGACCGCCGCCGAGATTGCCGCGGAGCTGGATGCCACGCTGGTCAACATGCGCTTCATCAAGCCGCTGGACGCAACCCTGCTGCAGGCGCTGGCACAGACCCACGAAGCGTTCGTCACGCTCGAGGACAACGCCGTGGCCGGCGGCGCCGGTTCCGCGGTGGCCGAGTGCCTGAGCGCGCTCGGCATCGTCCTGCCGGTGCTGCATCTTGGCCTTCCGGACGTCTTCCTGGAACACGGTACGCGCGACGAGGTGCTGAGCATGGCCGGACTGGATCTGCCCGGCATACGCCAGGCCATCCGCGGGCGGTTTCCCCAGCTCTCGCACGGCCATGTCGCCGACGTGGGCTGAGGGCATCGGCAGCCGGCAATGCCGCCCACCCACGGGTCTCCTCCGGTTGCAGGTGATCTGGCGTGAGACAAAGGGCTATGCAGGCCTGCGGCCAACGGAGACACGGTCGCGGTGCTCCAGGTCCTGCATCGTGGCCACTTCCGTGTATCCGGCCCGGGTCAGCAGCGCCCGCGATGCCGGCCCTTGGGCCACGCCGTGCTCGAACAGCAACCAGCCGCCAGGCTCGAGGCAGGCGAAGGCCGTACCGACGATGGCGCGGATCGCGTCCAGGCCATCGGCACCAGAGACCAGCGCGGCCAGCGGCTCAAAGCGCAGGTCGCCGCGCCGCAAATGCGCGTCGCCGGCTTCGATATAGGGTGGATTGGCGACGACCATGTTGAAACGGCCCGGCAGCAACGGCGCCAGCCAGTTGCCGCGGACCAGATCCACGTTGTCCAGCCGCAGCCGACGCATGTTGCGTTGTGCCACGGCCAAGGCTTCGGCGCTGAGGTCGAGCGCGGCGACCTTTACGTCCGGCCGTTCGCCCGCAAGCGCCAGGGCTACGGCACCGCTGCCCGTACCCAGGTCGGCAAGATGGATGGGGTTCCCCGGCGCGGGCAGGTGGCGCAAGGCCAGTTCCACCAGCAGTTCGGTCTCGACACGCGGGATCAAGGTGGCCACCGACACCTCCAGGTCCAGCGACCAGAAGCCCCAATGCCCGAGCAGGTAGGCGACGGGCTCGCCGGCCCGGCGACGCTCGATGAGCCCCGCAAACCCCGCCTCCGCCCCGGCGTCCAGGTCGTCGCCGGCATGCGCGAACAACCAGCCGCGTCCGCGCCCAAGCACGTGGCCCAGCAGCAGGTCGGCTTCCAGGCCGTCGATGCCGCAGGCTGCGGCCGCCAACCGGCATTCCCGGATCGTGGTCATCCCGGCAGTGTAGGCGACCTCGCCGTCACCGGCGCCAACCGCACCGCACCGGCGGCAAGGTCAAGTGGCGACGTGCGGCCGACAACGCCTTGCATGCGCATGGAGGTGGACCGGCAATTCGCGGTACCTTGTGTGATGTCCCGCAGCGGCGGCAAGGTACGGCAATTGCCCATGGCACCACGCAAGACGGAAGCAGCCCATGAACCTGCGTGACCTGCACTACCTCGTGGCCCTGGCGGAGTATCGGCATTTCGGGCGGGCTGCCAAGGCCTGCTTCGTCAGCCAACCGACGCTGTCGACCCAGATCCGCAAACTGGAAGACGAGCTGGGCGTGGCCCTGGTCGAACGCACGCCGCGCAAGGTGTTGCTGACCGAGGTTGGCCGCGAGATCGTGACCCGGGCACGTGCTGCGCTGAACGAGGTGGAACAGATCCGCGGCCTCGCCCATCGCTCGCTCGACCCCGAGTCGGGCACGCTGCGGCTCGGCATCATTCCAACCCTCGCCCCCTATCTGCTGCCTCATGTGGTGCCGTCGATCCACCAGCGTTTTCCGCGCCTGGAACTGTTGCTGGTGGAGGAGAAGACCGAAGAGGTCCTGCGTCGCCTGCGCGAGGGCCGGCTCGACGCCTGCGTCGTCGCCCTGCCAATACACGACGACAGCCTGCATGCGGAGTTCCTGTTCGAGGAGCCGTTTGTGCTGGCCGCGCCGCAGGATCACCCGCTGGCCAAGCACCCCGCGCTGCGCCTGAACGAGCTTGTCGGGCAAAGCCTGCTCCTGCTCGAGGATGGGCACTGCCTGCGTGACCAGGCGCTGGAGGTATGTCATCTGGCTGGCGCCGGGGAAAAGAACGATTTCCGCGCCACCAGCCTGGAGACCCTGCGGCAGATGGTGGCCGCCAGTGTGGGCATCACGTTGCTGCCGGTGCTGGCCAGCAAGCCGCCTGTAGTACAGGCACCAAACGTGCAGCTCATTCCGTTCCAGGGCAAGCACCCGCCCAGCCGGCGCATCGCCATGCTATGGCGCAAGAGCACGGCCGCGCACACTGTGCTGCGGGGCCTGGTGGACGTGTTCCGGCACTTGCCGGCAGATTTGCTGACGCCGTGATGGGTGCGCGTGGTGGTAGGCGGCAACTTGATTTGCAGCATTCCCGTTTCTCTTATCATCCCCGACCATGCGCAGACTCCTGTTTGGTGGCGTCATCGTGCTCGTGCTGTGGGGCGCCGCTTCCAGCTGGCAGCACCGCGCGGTTGCCACCGGTCCCGGCGTACTCGCACCGGAAGCCCCGAGTCAGGTCGATCTGGTGCCCCATGGCGCGCAGTTGCAACGGGGCGAATACACCCTGACCACGCGCGCCCGCTTCACCCTCACCGCACGCGTGCTGTCGCGCGAAGACTATTACTGGGACGCGGGCGCCGCCCTGGTGCCGACCGACCTGGCGCTGGGCTGGGGTCGCATGTCCGATTCGGCGGTGCTGGCGAAATTGCAGATCAGGCAGTCGGGGCGCTTCTATTACTGGCGCGCGGACGAATTGCCCATACCGGCACGCGCCATCGAGACCTCCAGCGCGAACATGCATTTGATCCCGGCCGATGACGGCGTGCGCGGCGCGATCAGGCAGGTGCGACCCGGCGAGGTCATCCATCTCGAAGGTTTCCTGGTCGATGCCCGCCGTGCCGACGGCTGGCACTGGAACACCTCCATGACCCGCAACGACATCGGCGACGGCGCATGCGAACTGGTCTACGTCGAAAGTCTCGCCCAGGTCACGCGATAATGGTCGGACGCTGGCGCTTCCTCCCGGGGAGGCGGGACAAGCGCGCCAGGAGGAGCGGACAGCATGGGGCCGCAACAATCCCCGCCGCCACTGCCGCCATCAGCAGGGTATGACCATGCTGCCGTCGCCAGGCACCTCTCCGCTGTCTTCGATGGCAGCACGCGCCTCGACGAGCTGCGCCTCGACCTTGCGCACGATCTCCCGCGCGGCGGGCAAGGCCGACTCCGGCACCATCACCGCGATGTAATCCATGGCCGGGAGCTGGCCAACCCCGCCGGTCAGGTACTCGCCGGAAATGAAGGCCGGGATCTCGGCGTGTTCGAGTGCGTCCTTGACCAGGTGCGCATCAAACAGGTTTTCCGCGTGATACACGATGTGCATGACCTGCACGCTACCCCGGCGGCCATGGAACGGCAAGCGTCCGGGCTGCACGCCTATGGATGACCGCGGCAGCCACAGCCGGCCCGCAGTCCAACCAGCTAAACTCGTATCCCTGCAAACCGCTGCGGAGCACCATCCGGATGTCGATTCAAACCCCTGCCCAGACTGCGGCGGCGAGCACCCCGGCGCACCAGGATTTCATCCGTCAGATCGTGCGCGACGACCTGGCCTCGGGCAGGCACCACGCCATCCACACCCGGTTCCCGCCGGAGCCCAACGGCTACCTGCACATCGGCCACGCCAAGGCGATCTGTCTCAGCTTCGGCATTGCCCGCGAGTTCGGCGGCTGGTGCAACCTGCGCCTGGACGACACCAACCCGGGCAGGGAAAACCCGGAGTTCGTCGCCGGCATCAAGGAGGACGTGCACTGGCTCGGATTCGACTGGCACGAGCTGCGCCATGCCTCGGACTATTTCGAGGTGTTCTACCGCGCCGCGCTCAAACTGATCGGGGACGGCCTGGCCTACGTCGACGACCTCTCCGCCGAGGAGATGCGTGCATACCGCGGCACGCTCACCGAGCCGGGCCGCGATTCGCCCTGGCGCGAACGCCCGGTGGCCGAAAACCTCGACCTGTTCAGGCGCATGCGCGCCGGTGAATTCCCCGACGGCAGCAAGACCCTGCGCGCGAAGATCGACATGGCCGCCGGCAACATCAACCTGCGCGATCCGGCGTTGTACCGCATCCGCAAGGTGACCCACCAGAACACCGGCGACGCCTGGCCGATCTACCCGATGTACGACATCGCGCACGCGCTGTCCGATGCCATGGAAGGCATCACCCATTCGCTGTGCACGCTGGAGTTCGAGGACCATCGCCCGCTCTACGACTGGTGCGTGGACCACGTCGACCTGCCCGGCCACCCGGAGCTGTGGCAGTCGGTGGTGGACGCCGGCCTCGAGGCCAGGCCGGCCAAGCCGCGGCAGATCGAGTTCTCGCGCCTCAACCTGTCCTACTGCATTACCAGCAAGCGCAAGCTCGCCCAGCTGGTGGCCGAGCACCACGTGGATGGCTGGGACGATCCGCGCATGAACACGCTGCGCGGCCTGCGCCGGCGCGGCTTCACGCCGGCGGGGCTGCGCCTGTTCGTCGAGCGCGTCGGCGTCAGCAAGCAGAACAGCGTGATCGACTACAGCGTGCTGGAGGGCTGCATCCGCGAGGATCTCGACGCGACCGCGCCGCGGCGCATGGCGGTGTTGGACCCGCTGCGCCTGGTCATCATCAACCTGCCCGAGGGCCACAGCGAAACCCTGCGTTTCGCCAACCACCCGAAGGATGAAAGTTTCGGCACGCGCGAAGTGCCGTTCTCGCGCGAACTGTGGATCGAGCGCGAGGATTTCGCCGAGGTCCCGCCGAAGGGCTTCCACCGCCTGCGTCCCGGTGGCGAGGTGCGCCTGCGCGGCGTGGGCATCGTCCGCTGCGACGAGGTGGTCAAGGATGCCGACGGCGGTGTGGTGGCGCTGCACTGCACGCTGGATCCCGACTCGCGCCAGGGCCTGCCGGGCGCGGAGCGCAAGGTCAAGGGCACGCTGCACTGGGTCAGCGCGCCGCATGCGGTGGCGACCGAGGTGCGCCTCTACGAGCGCCTGTTCAACGTGGCCGCGCCGGAAAGCGACGAGGACGGGCGGGATTGGCTGGTGCATCTCAATCCGGAGGCGAAACGCGTGCTAAAGGCCTGGCTCGAACCTGCCGCCGCCGACGCGGCACCGGAACAGCGCTACCAGTTCGAACGCCTGGGCTACTTCGTCGCCGACCGTGTGGACCACCGTGCGCAGGCGCCAGTCTTCAACCGCATCGTCACCTTGCGTGACACCTGGGCGCGCCAGGCCGGTCATTGAGATGCTGCCGCTGCGCATCCAGTTGGAGTTGCCGCCCTGGGTCATCGAAGTCGCCGATGTCAACCGCCGCTACCACACCGACGGGGAACGTGTCGGCCTGACAGTCGAGCTTGCCGGGCACAACCGACACCATGCCGGCGGGCCCTTCGCGGCAGCGGTATTCAATGCCCACAACGGGCGGCTTGTCGCCGTCGGCCTGAACCGCGTCATCGACAGTGGGCGCTCCATCGCCCATGCCGAGATCCTGGCCCTGAGCCTGGCCCAGCAGCGCACCGGCAGGCCGCGTCTGAATGCCGACGGCGGACACTTCGTGCTCGCCACCAGTGCGCAGCCGTGCTGCCAGTGCTATGGCGCCATCATCTGGGCCGGCATCGACGAGCTCTTGATCGGCGCCCGCGCAGAAGACGCCGAGACGCTGGCCGGATTCGACGAGGGCCCGCTGCCGGCCGACTGGATCGGCGAGCTGGAACGCCGCGGCGTCGCCGTCCGCCGCGACATCCTGCGCGACGACGCTTGCCGGGTCCTGGCAGCCTACGGCACCGGCGGACCACGCTATTGAACCCACAGGCCCTGCTGCGCCGACTGCGTGCCGCCCTGCCCCTGCTGGCCCTGGTGGCGCTCGGCGTCACGCTCATCGCCTCGGGCGCGCTGGACTGGCTGAACCCGCACCACCTGCTCGCCAACCAGGCACGCTGGCACGCGCAAATCGCCGCCCATCCGGTACTCAGCCGGGTGGCCTACATCGCCCTCCTGACCCTGACCATGTCCACCGGCGTACCCGGGACGATCGTGGTGATCCTCGCTGGCGGCTTTGCGTTCGGCGTGGTGGACGGGACGCTGTGCTCGTCGCTGGGACTGACCTTGGGTTCGCTTATCCTGTACCTGGCCAGCCGGCGCGCCTTCCGCGCGGGCACACGGCAGCCACCGGCCGTCATTGCGCGCCTGCACGAGGGTTTCGAGCAGCACCCGGTGAGCTATACGCTGTTCCTGCGCTTCGTGCCGATCATGCCGTTCGGGGTCATGACCATCTGCCTGGCCTGGCTGCGCTGTCCGCTCGGGCTGTTCCTCGGCGCCAGCTGGCTCGGCGGCACGACCTCGCTGATCTTCGAGACCTCGATCGGGGCCGGGCTCGGCGACGCCTTGCGCCACACGGACACGCTCGGGCTTGGCCTCCTGCTGCACCCCGAGATCCTGCTGCCGATGGCGGCCATTGCGGTGCTCGCCCTGGTGCCCCTGGTGATCGAGCGCCTCAATCGCCGCCGCCAGGCCCAGCGCGACAGGCGTTGAACCGTACGCGCGCATCTCCTAGAAAAAATCCCACTGCACCTTGAAGGTCACGTTGTTGCCGGGAGCCACCACTGGCACCCCGAGGCCGTTGGTCTCCGTGGTCAGGCCGCGGCTCCAGATCAGGTAGACGTTCTTGGTGGAATCGACCATCCAGTGCAGCTTGGCGTACATGTTGACCCCGCTCAGCTCGCTGGCCTTCTGCAGCAGGGAGGTGACGTACAGGTTCTGGGAAAACGACCAGGTGCCGCCAAGGATCGACAGCCGCTTGTGCACATCACCCTGCGGCAGGTGGATGAAGAACAATTCCTGCGAGGCGGTGAGCTGCAGGCGCCCATCGAACGTATTCCAGTTGACTTGCGCCAGTGGATGGTCCATGCGCCCGTCGTAATAGCCACCCCTGTACGCGGACAAGGTCACGGACAACGGCCAGAACTTCGGCGTATTGAAACGCACCCCGTAGTAATTCCACAGGTACTTTCCGGCCGGCACGATCACGTCTGGAGTGATCGCAAATGGCCGTGCTGGCGCATCGAACTCGCGGTAATACTCGAACGAGTAGAAATAGCCGCCGACGGTGTTGAAGTTCGGGAAGAGCTTCCACTCGGAGCTCTGCTTGCCACCACGGATACCGTCCACCTGCGTATACGTGGCGTGCCAGAAAAACTGCTGGATCCAGTTCCACGTATCGCTCTTGGGCCGCGGCGCATAGTCGAACTCGGCGAAATACTGTCGCGTGCCCGGGCGCGGCAGGAAGCCCAGGGTGGGATCGAGCCCGGCGCCAAACACGTTCACATTGGCACGCAGTATCCATAGATCGTTCGGATAATCGATGCCGGCGCCGTAGCCCGTGCGGCTGCCGGCCGGCACGTCGCCCGCGGAGCGGGCGCCCCATGCGGACAGGTTGAGGTTCTTGTCGCCCATGAAGGTGGAGGTGCGCCAGACCGCATCGGTACCCACCAGGGTGTTCCGGCTCAGGCCCAGTGGATCGCCATGCGTGATCAGGGTACCCACTTGCAGGTTCTGGTTGACGTTGTAGGCGCCCCGTCCGACAAACAGGTCAGTGGCATTGGAGACGCTGCTGTCCCCGGTGCGCACGCCCAGCACGCCAAAGCTGCCCGAATCAGACTGCCCCATCAGCTTGACACCCTCGCGCATCGGCACGGTCTGCCCGTTCAACAAGCCGATCCGGCGCGACTGGTAGGGGACGAAGCTTGCACCCGACTTGCCGTTGAGGCCGTAGCCGAAGGTGAACAGGTTCGAGCCATCCAGGAAAAACTGGCGTGTCTCGGGGAACGACAGGGCAAAGCGCGTGGTGTTGATCTTCAGCTGGTCAGGCTCGGCCTCGGCAAAATCCGTGTTGTAGGTGAGCAAGCCGGCGATGGCGGGCGTGAAGTTGTACTTGAGGTCGAAGCCACCCTTGGCCGAGGTGCCATCGCGCGGGCGATCCCGGACCAGCCCGTAGGGGCGGAAATCGAGGCCACTGCCGCGGCTGAGATCGTTCATCCCGGTAAGCCGGCCCTCGCGCGGGAGGTTGTATACCTGCGAGTCCAGGGTCAGCCCCGACCAGTTGAGCTTGAGTGTCTGGCGCGGGACATAGCGATTGACGTTGAAGCCCCATGCAGGCGTGTTGCGGTCGAACTGCAGGGCGCGGGTATCGATGGCGATCTCGGCAGTCCAACCATGTGCGTTACGTTGCACTTTCGCGCGCCAGGTACCATTCCAGCTGTAGTCCACGCCGTTGTAGTTGCTGGTGGCCGTGGGCGTGGGAGCCAACAGGCCATCGGCCATGGCCCCGCTCGCGTTCACCTGAAAAACGTAGGCGGAGCGCTGGGTATAGAACGGATCGAGCACCAGGGTCACGCCGTCGTCCTGTGACTGGTCGCTGTCGCGCATGAGCGTGCTGGCGCTGATCTGGGACGGATCGGGATCCTCGCAAATCACACCCACGTACAGCGTGTACTCGTCGTGCAGCAGCAACACCTGGGTGCGAAACGGGGTAGCCTCGCCTGGGCGAGGACTCTGTTGGGTCAGTTCGACCGCGCCCGCCTGCTTCCACAGCGCGCCATCGACCCGGCCGTCAAGGACGAGCTGGCCGTTGGCTATCGCGGTTGCCTGCACCGTGGGTCGTTCGACCTGGGCGGAGGCATTGCCACTGGCCAGCGCCAGGATCAGGCATGCCGGCCACCAGCGTCGCGAAAACGGCATGGGCCGGCATTTGCAAGGGGCGGTCATACGCGGGGCATTCATGTCACGCATGTCACGTGGATATCCGTCCGTCTGGTGAGCTCTGGCAATCGACCGCACGCGGCGCCACGATGGCCGCCCAAAACGCGCGTGTCCACTGGACTCTCGCTGTATCTCCTCTGGCACTGCCACGAAGGCAGCGCTTGTCGGCAAACACTCGTCACGACCAACAGGGAGCGGCCAACACCGCCGGGCCGTTGGTGGGTCGTCCGGGATTCGAACCCGGGACCAATAGATTAAAAGTCTACTGCTCTACCGACTGAGCTAACGACCCGTGATACACAAGGCAAGCCTGCAAGTTTACGGGGCGCCCCGCATGCGCACAAGCAAGCCGGCGCGCTCAACGGTAGCGCGTCGGATCGGCAAGCCCGGCACGCGCAAACCCCTCGGCGCGCAACAGGCAAGCGTCGCAATGACCACAGGCGCGCCCTTCGGCATCCGCCTGGTAGCAACTGACGGTGGCCGCGAAATCGACGCCGAGGCGCTGCCCCTCACGTGCAATGTCGGCCTTGCCCAGGTGCATCAAGGGCGCATGCACGGCGATCCTGGCCCCTTCGACCCCCGCCTTCGTGGCGAGCTTGGCCAGCGCCTGGAAGGCATCGATGAATTCCGGGCGACAATCGGGATAGCCGGAATAATCCACGGCATTGACTCCGCACCAGATGTCCGCATCACCGAGCACCTCGGCCCAGCCCAGCGCGATCGACAGCATGATGGTGTTGCGTGCCGGCACGTAGGTGATGGGAATCCGCCCACTCCCGGCGACATGTGGCGCATCGACAGGGACGTCGATGTCCGCGGTCAGCGCCGAACCCCCAATGCTGCGCAAGTCCACCGCCACGACCTTGTGCTCGACTGCTCCCAGCAACGCCGCCACCCGCTGCGCCGCCTGCAGTTCCGAATCGTGGCGCTGGCCGTACGCCACGCTCAGCGCATGGACAGCATGGCCCTGCTCGCGCGCCAGCGCCAGCGTCACCGCCGAGTCCATGCCACCGGAAACCAGCACCACCGCCTTGCGCACTGCCGTCCCAACCATGTCCCGCTCCCTCCAATCCAGCCCAGGCGCATGGCCGCAACGCGCTCCGACTGCGGCCGGCCAGTCGTCCAGCCGGCCGCACGCAGCGGCCGGCACATCGTCAATGCCCGGGCACGTCGCCCCAGAGGAGCTTGTGCAGCTGCACCTGGAAACGCACCGGCAACTTGTCCTCAAGGATCCAGTCGGCCAGCGTCCCGGGCTGCAGCAAGCCATACACGGGCGACAGCAGGACCGTGCAACGCTCCGCCAGCCTGTGCTCCTCAAGCACACCACGCGCCCAGTCGTAGTCGGTACGGTCGGCAAGCACGATCTTGACCTGGTCGTGTGGCGACAAATACTCAAGGTTGCCCCACAGGTTGCGCGCACATTCGCCGGAGCCGGGCGCCTTCAGATCCATGACCTTGACCACGCGCGGGTCGACCTGCGAGACATCCAGCGCGCCGGACGTCTCCAGCGACACCGCGTAACCGCGGTCGCACAAGGCACGCAACAGGATCGGGCAGCGCTTCTGTGCCAGCGGCTCGCCGCCAGTGACGCAGACATGCCTGGCCGCGAACGGCGCCACGGCGGCAAGGATGTCGGCCAGGGAATGCCATTGGCCGCCGTGGAATGCGTACTCCGTATCGCACCATACACAGCGCAGCGGACAGCCAGTGAGCCGGATGAAGACCGTGCGCCAGCCACTGGCATCACCCTCACCCTGCAGGGAGTGGAAGATCTCCGCGACGCGCAGACGCACGCCGGCAGGATCGGCTTCCACTGCTGCCTCCATCGCCGACGACTCTTTCATGTTCACGACATGTACCCGGACCTGTTTCGTCTCGGCGCCGGTCGCGTCCTGCCGCGAACCGTATCCAGGCAACGACCGTCCGGCGTACCGGTAGTAGCCTGCCGGCAGTCAACCGCCGTTGGCGCGCTGCAGGCGCCGCAAACGTTCCTGTGCCAGCTGGGCGGCATTGCTCCCGGGATACTTGCCAATCACCGAGGTCAGCACCGCTTTGCCGTCGGCCTCATGCTTCAGCTCGAGCTCGGTGAACCCGACCTTGAGCAATGCGTCCGGGGCCTTCTCGCTGTCCGGAAACTGGCTGACGACCTGCTTGAACGCCTCGAGCGCCACCGGATAGTTGGTGGTGACGTAATACGACTCGCCAAGCCAATACCACGCATTCGGCGCCAGCGGATGATTCGGGTACTGCTCGACAAAGGCGTGGAACTCGCGCGCCGCAGCCACGTAGTTGCCGTCGCGAATGGATTTGAAGGCCACGCCATAGGCAGCTTGCGCGGCATCGTTGTCGGCTGCGGAAAGCGGCGCGGCCGACCCGGCGGAGGCCGGCGCAGTCGCATTCGCGGCAGCGGTATTCGCGCCGGACGCTGCCGCCCCGGCACCTGCAGCGGCGCCGGCATTGCCGGCACCACCCTGCTCGATGCGCGACAGGCGCGAATCGAGATCGATATATTGGGCCTTGCTCTTGTCATCGAGCTGTTGCAGGTGATGCTGCAACTCCTCGATTTGTCCCTGCAGTTGCCGCAACTGGGCCTGCATCTGGGACATTTGATTGACCATGCCGACACCGCCGCTGTCCCGGCTCTGGGCTTGCTGCTCCAGGCGCGTGACACGATCGGCCAGACTCAGGCGCGAATCCTGGGCAAATGCCGGAAACGCAAACAGCATGGCGGTCGCAATTGCTCCCGCCATGCCGATTCGTGCTGAAAGTTTTTCAGCAACCTTCATTACTTCGCCGTGTAGACGATATTCACGCGACGATTCTTGCTCCAGCAGTCCTCATTGTGCTCACGGCACACCGGACGCTCCTTGCCATAGCTGATCACTTCCATTTCGCTGGCCGAGGCGCCATTGGCCTGCAGGGCATCGGCTACCGCATTGCCACGACGCTCGCCGAGGCCAAGGTTGTACTCACGCGTACCACGCTCGTCGGTATTGCCTTCAAGACGGACATGGGCCATCGGACGATCCTGCAGATACTTGGCATGACAAGCCATGATCTGCTGGAATTCCGGCTTGATTTCGGACTTGTCGAAATCAAAGTACACGACACGCTGGCGCAGGCACGCGTCGGTATCGAGATCTTCCGGCGTGTACTTGTTGCTGGGAGGCGGGGCCTCGGTCTGCGCAACTTCCGGCGCCGGAGCGGGCGGTGCCGGTTTGACTTCCTGTTTCTTCGAGCAAGCGGCCGCACCCACACACATGAGGGCGATCAAGGCGACGCGAACGGTCTTATTCATGGTGACTTCCTTACGAGTTAAGTTCCAAACCAACGATTTTCGACACGGATAACGACACCGCTACGCCGGTGTAGTGGCTTCCCATGGCACGAGGCTAGCGTCCTTCACATAATAACATTGATCTAACCAAAACGGCTGTAACGGCGCGTAAACGCCGCCGGTCAAAACCGAACGGCGCCTCTGGCGCTCTTCAGGTCCTTTCCCTGGACAGGTGCAGCCGCCCATGGAGCGGCTGCACTGGATTCAACGTTGCCGGTACGGGCCCCAGGATGGATCGCGCACATCGCCATCGGACAACTCCAGGCGTTGGCGGACCAACCCGTCGGCTGACACGGCATACAAAACGTCACGGCGCCCCTCGGTGGCGGCGTACAGCAACATACTGGCATTTGGCGCAAAACTCGGCGATTCGTCGAGCGGCCCGGGCGAAAGAAACCTCACCTGGCCGCCCAGGCCAAGATCCATCACTGCAATACGATACACGTTCCCTTGGCCCTCTACCATGGCCAACTGTTTGCCGTCATAGCTGATGGCCGGGGCAGCGTTGCGCTGGCCATGGAAACTGATGCGCTGTGCCGTACCCCCGGCCGCCGGTATCTGGTAGACCTGCGGCTGGCCGGAACGGTCCGAGGTGAAGTAGATGCTCTGCCCGTCCGGCGCCCATACCGCCTCGGTATCGATGGCAAGGTTGTGGGTCAGCTGGGTTTCCTTGCGGGTCTGCAGATCGAGCACGAACAGCTCGAGGTTGCCGACATAGGAAAGTGCCACAGCGAGCTTGGTGCCGTCCGGCGACCAGGCCGGAGAACCGTTCACCCCTTTGGGATGCGCTTCCACCAGTTGGCGCGAGCCGGTGGTGATGTCCTGGACATAGATCGCCGAATTGCCGCTTTCAAAGGAGACGTAGGCGATCTTCCGGCCATCCGGCGACCAGCGCGGCGTCAGCAGGGCCTCCTTGGAACGGGCCACGACCTGCGGATTGAAGCCGTCGGAATCGGCCACGATCAGCGAATAGGTCATGTTGTTGCCCAGGCCAACACTGGTGATGTAGGCGATGCGGGTCCAGAACGCGCCGCGCACGCCAGTGATCTTTTCGTAGATCTGGTCGGCAATCTGGTGGGCCACACCGCGCAGGTCCCCGGCCGGAGCGGTGAACGCCTGTGCCAGCAGGCTCTGCTGCTTGTTGACGTCCCACAGCTCGTATTCCACCCGCAGCATGCCGCCACCGGCATCGCTGATGCGGCCGACGGTGATGTAGTCCTGCTTGAGCAACTTCCAGGTCGGGAACTTGATCTCCGCGCCCTTGGTGGGGAACTCCACGATGTCGCTCTTGGGCAGCACGCGGAACTTGCCGGAGCGGTTGAAATCGTTGGTGATCACCGCGGCCACGTCGGTCGGCAGCGGCGCGCCGCCGTTCTGCGCAAACGGCACCACGGTGATCGGGGTGGCGGTCTTCAGGCCGCCGACGATGTCGACGTTGAGCGACTGGGCCGCGGCCGGGCCGCCCAGCAGCAGGGCCACCAGAGCGGTGAGGAACAACGCGAAACGGAAACGGGATGGGCTCATCGACTGGATCACTGTGGCCTGAAGGTGAAAATCAAATCGCGCGAAAAGACGCTCTCGAAACCCTTGTAGGGCAAAGGTTCGGATCGCAACACCGCATTTTCGACCGAACGCTTGCCTGCCTCATCATACGGGCAGCTGGGATCGACCTTGGCGCTGAGCACGTCGCCGCCAGGCAGTTGCACGATGTGCACCTTGCACGGCACATTCGGCATGTTATCCGGACGCAGCCAGTTGGGCGTGACCGCATTCTGAATGGCGGCCAGGTATTCATCGCGCAAATTGGCGTCCTTGCTGTCGTTGCCGCTCTGGCGCTGCGTCGCCGCGGGGAGGTCTGGCTGACCCTGGTCCTGCGCGTTTTCCAGGTCCTTCATCTGCTGCTGGGCCTGCTTGGCCTTGCTGTCCAGGCGTCGGGTCTGCTGCGCGGCGGCGTCCATCTTGGCGAACAGTTCGTCCAGTTGCTTCTGCTTCTCCTGCTTCTGTTTGGCCGCCTGGGCGTCCAGCTCGGATTGCCGCTGGCGCTGCTTCTCTTCCTGCAGGCGCTTGGCATCCTCGGCCTGCTTCACCGCATCCTGGACCACGCGCTCCTGATCCTTGATATCCGGATGCTGGGGCGGCGGCGGCAGGGTCTTCAGCTGCGGCGCCTCCACCTGCGGCTTGGGCGGCGGCACGGTGGGCGGGGGCGGCACCGTGTCCGGCACCGGCTTGGCCTTGACCGGCTTCGGCGGCGGGCTGCCGGTGGGGCCGATCAGGGTGGCCTCGATGATCGGGCCCTGCAACTGCAACGGCTCCGAGCAGGTGATCGGATTCCACGCGGCGGGCAGACCCAGGGCCCCGAACATGGCCTCGTAGCTTGAGCACGGCAGGATCGCCAAGAACAGGAAACCGACGATGCCGAGGTGCAGGACGGCGGACAGCACGACCGCCTTTGGCGTCGTCCTACTGTCGTCCATGCGGTGCGCCCTGGGCTTGTTCGGGCTGACCCATCAGGCCAACCTTGGCAACGCCCGCCTGCTGCAGATCCGCCAGTACCTTGAAAACGCCACCGTAACTGCCGCGCTCGTCGCCGCCGACCAGGACGCTGACTTCCGGATTCACGCGGACGAACGCGCCCACCTTGACCTTGAGCGCGTCGGCGTCGAGCTGCTCCTTGGCCGCCCCCGGCAAGGTGAGGTACAGCGTGCCGTCCTGCAGCACCGAGATCAGCACCGGATCCTTCTTCTGCTGCAGGGACTTGGCATCCGCCTGCGGCAGCTGCACGTCCACGTTCGAGTTCATCATCGGCGTGGTCACCATGAAGATGATGAGCAGCACCAGCATCACGTCGATATACGGTACGACGTTCATTTCAAACTTGAGTTTGAGGCGCTTTCGCCGGACTTCACGCATGCTCGCCGCTCCTGCTCAGGCCGCGTCGTCAGTCTGGATCTGCCGTTGCAGCAACGAGGAAAACTCGTCCTGGAACACGTCATAGCGTGAGGCGATGCGTTCGACCTTGTTGGCGAAGCGGTTGTACGCCCATTGCGCGGGGATGGCTGCGAACAGGCCCATGGCGGTGGCCACCAGCGCCTCGGAAATATGCGGGGCCACGGCGGCGATCGTCACGTCATGCAACTCGCCCAGGCCCTGGAACGCGCCCATGATGCCCCAGACCGTGCCGAACAAGCCGATGTAGGGACTCACCGAGCCGACGTTGGCGAGGAATTCGAGGTTGCGCTCGAGCAGGCCGACCTCCCGGGTCACGGAAACCTGCATGGCACGCTCGGTGCCTTCGATCACGATGCGCGGATCGTGCGCCTTGCGCTGCCGTTGGCGGGCAAATTCGCGGAAACCGGACTCGAAGATGGTCTCGATGCCGTTGCCGCCATCCTCGCCGCCGCGGCTGCCCACCTCACGGAACAGTTGCGCCAGGTCACCGCCGGACCAGAAGCGCTCCTCGAAGCGCTCGGCGGTTTCCAGCGCCACCTTCGTCTGCGTGTGCTTGCGGATGATGATCACCCACGACAGGAATGAGAACACCAGCAGTATCAGCAGCACCAGTTGCACCGGCACGCTCGACTGCGCGATGAGGGTAAAAACGTTCAGGCCACCGTTCATTGCTTGCAGATGCTCCGCCAGGGGTTCTGGTCATCGGGGAAACCAACCACGCCATGCGCTCCGTCGTCCCCTGCCGGAAGGCTGGGATCGAGGTCGCCGACGCCACCGGTCAGGGCGACGGCAGCAAATCCTCCGGAATGGGGGCCGGCCGCATGCGCTGCATATCCACGCAGGCAACCCGCACGTTGGCTTGTACCAGGCATATTCCGTCCGCGCGGACGACAGTCTGGGCGAACAGGATACTGGCTGCGCGACATTGCGTCACAGTAAGCGTTATCGCCAATTCATCATCCAGCAGGGCTGGATGCCGGAAGTCCAGTTGCATGTCGCGGACCAGGAAGGCCAGGCCTCGCTCCCGCTTCAGGCCGATCTGGTCGACGCCGCGGGCGCGCAGCCACTCGGTTCGGGCGCGCTCCAGGAAACGCAGGTAACTGGCGTGATACACGACGCCACCGGCGTCGGTGTCTTCCCAGTACACGCGGACCATCCACGTAAACGGCGCGGCCTCAGACATCGGACTGCCGTGAGTCGCTCGCGCCAGCGGCAAACAGGTCGGCCACCTGGCTTGAGCGCGGCGGCGGCGCCAATCCCAGGTGGCGCCAACCCTTGGCACTGGCCATGCGCCCGCGGGCGGTACGCACCAGGTAGCCCTGCTGGATCAGGTAGGGTTCGACCACATCCTCGAGCGTGCCGCGGTCCTCGCTCAGCGCCGCGGCCAGGGACTCCACGCCCACCGGGCCGCCCTCGAAGTTCTCGATGATGATCCCTAGCAGGCGCCGGTCCAGCTCGTCGAAGCCCTGGGGGTCGATCTTCAGCATGTCCAGCGCCGCCTTGGCCACAGCCGCCGTGACCGAACCATCTGCACGCACCTCCGCGTAGTCGCGCACCCGGCGCAGCAGGCGGTTGGCGATGCGCGGTGTGCCACGCGAGCGGCGCGCGATTTCCTGCGCGCCGGCGGCAGCGCACCCGATACCCAGGATGCGCGCGGCGCGGGTCACGATCTGGGTGAGTTCCTCCGGGCTGTAGAACTCCAGCCGCTGCACGATGCCAAAGCGGTCGCGCAATGGCGCGGTGAGCATGCCGGCACGGGTGGTGGCGCCAATCAGGGTGAACGGCGGCAGGTCGAGCTTGATCGAACGTGCGGCCGGGCCCTCACCAATCATGATGTCGATCTGGAAGTCTTCCATCGCCGGATACAGCACTTCCTCGACCACCGGCGACAGGCGATGGATCTCGTCAACGAACAGCACGTCGTTCGGCTCGAGGTTGGTGAGCAGCGCGGCCAGGTCGCCCGCGCGCTCGAGCACCGGGCCGGAAGTGGAGCGCAGGTTCACCCCGAGCTCATTGGCGATGACATGGCTGAGCGTGGTCTTGCCCAGGCCCGGAGGGCCGAAGATCAGTACGTGGTCCAGCGCGCCGCCGCGCTTGCGTGCCGCCTCGATATAGATCCCCATCTGCTCGCGCACCGCCTGCTGGCCGAGATACTCGACCAGGTGCTTCGGGCGGATCGTGGCGTCGAGCAGGGCGTCGTCCGGCTGCGCAGCCGCGGCAATGATTCGGCTCTCGGGCATGCCTGCATTATCCGGGGAACCCGGATTCCCACAAGGGGCGCAGCAGATCGCCGTGGAGCGGATGCGGTCGCCGGCGCCCGCAGGCATGCGATCATCGGCCATCGCTTTCGTACCGGACCCAAGCCCGCCACCATGACCGAAACCTGGCTCTTCCCGGACTGGCCGGCAGCGCCCCAGGTGCATGCCGCCGTCACCACGCGGCACAGCCCCGGCCAGTCGGAGGGGCCGTATGCGCGCTGCAACCTCGGCCTGCACAGCGGCGAGAACACTGCCGTCGTGCAGGCCAACCGCAATGCCGTGCAGGCCGCCCTGCAACTGCCGGCCGCGCCGCACTGGCTGCGGCAGGTGCACGGCACCACGGTGGTCCATCGCGGCGCGCAAGCCCCTGGCGGAGAACCGCAGGCGGACGCAGCCGTGACCGATACGTCCGGTACGGTGCTGGCAATCCTCACCGCCGACTGCCTGCCGGCGCTTTTCTGCACCCATGATGGCCATGCCGTCGCTGCCGCACATGCGGGTTGGCGCGGGCTTGCGGCCGGCGTGCTGGAAGCAACCTTGGCTGCGCTGCCGGCAGCACCGGCACAGGTCCTGGCCTGGCTCGGGCCGTGCATCGGTGCGGCATCGTACGAGGTGGGCGCCGAAGTGCGGGAAGCCTTCGTGGCGCATGACCCGGCCGCGGACGCCTGTTTTGCGGCAACCCGGCCGGGCCATTGGTTGTGCGACCTGGCGGCACTGGCCCGCTTACGCCTGCACGGCGCCGGCGTGCAAGCCATCTATGGCGGCAGCTTCGACACCTGCGGCGATGCGCGCTGGTACTCCTACCGGCGCGACGGCAAGCACAGCGGCCGCTTCGCCAGCCTGATCTGGCGCGAGTAGCGTGCAGCGGGGAAGCTCTGCCGACTGCACATCCCCGCACCCTCCATCGCGCCTAGGCGGCGTCGCGGCGTGGGGGCTCGTGGCGCAGGACGTCGAGGAAGCTCGTGCGCCAGTTGGTGATGTCGTTGGCCTCGAGGGTTTCCATCATGGCCGCCCAGCGCGACTGGCGCTGGCGCAACGGCATCTTCAGGGCCCGCTCCAACGCGTCGGCCACCTCCTCCGCGTCCGCCGGGTTCACCAGCAAGGCCTCGGTGAGCTCCTGCGCCGCACCCGCGAAGCGCGACAGGATCAGCACCCCGGGGTCGCGCCGGCGTTGGCAGGCCACGTATTCCTTGGCCACCAGGTTCATGCCGTCACGCAGTGGCGTGACCAGGGCCACACGCGCGCTGCGGTAATAGCCCGCCAGCGAGCGGTGCGGAAATGACTTGTTGATGTAGCGGATCGGCACCCAGTCCGGCGTCGCGTACTTGCCGTTGATGTGCCCGGCCGTGCGCTCCAGCTCGCGGCGAATCTGCCGGTACTCCTGTACCGCACCGCGCGAGGGCGGCGCGATCTGCATGAAGATGACCTTGCGGTGCAGCTCCGGCGCGCGTTCCAGCAGGCGCGCATAGGCCTCGAAGCGTTGCGGCAGGCCCTTGGCGTAGTCCAGCCGGTCGACGCCGATGATCAGCGCCCGGTCTTCCAGGCTGGCCTGCAGCCGGCGGCTCTCCGGCTGCGACTCCGCATCCTGCGCCGCCCGGACGATCGCCGCGGTGTCGATGCTGATCGGAAACCGGGCGGCGCGGAACAGCCGTCCGTCAGGCATGCGCATGCGACCCCCGGTGCGCATCGAGGCGCCGCTTTCGTGCAGGAAATAGTCTTCCAGCGCACGCAGGTCGCGTGCCGTGTGCACGCCCACCAGGTTGCAGCTGGCGAGGGTCTCCAGCAACTGGCGATGGTTCGGCAGGGCTATCAGCAGCCCGGCCGCCGGCAGCGGCGTATGCAGGAAGAACCCGATGCGGTTGCGTACCCCGCGCTCGCGCAGCATGCTGGCCAGCGGGATCAGGTGATAGTCGTGCACCCAGATGATGTCGTCGCGACGAATCAGCCTTTTCAGCTGGTCGGCAAAAATCGCGTTGACCCGCAGATAGCCGTCCAGGTGGCTGCGCTGGTAATTGACCAGGTCCGGCCGGTAATGCAGCATCGGCCACAGGGTGCCGTTGGCAAAGCCGGTGTAATAGCCCTCCTGGTCGGCCCGCGACAGGTCGATTGTCGCGTACTCCACGTTGCCGCTGCGCTGGTGATGCACCTCGGCGCCGGTTGCCGCAGCCAACTTGCCGCTCCAGCCAAACCACAGGCCGCCGCGCTCGAGCAAGGCCGCCTGGAGCGCCGATGCCAGGCCACCGGGTGTGGTCTGGCGCGGCAGGGCCACGCGGTTGGAGACCACCACCAGCCGCCCTGGCGTGGCCTTGGCCCGCGGGGTCACAACGCATCCTCCCAGCGCACCGTCAGGCGCATTGCGGTCTGGATCAGGCCCACCAGGGAATACGTCTGCGGATAATTGCCCCAGTGCTCCCCGCTGTCCGGCGCCAGATCCTCCGACAGCAGGCCGAGCGCATTGCGCTGCTTCAGCATGTGCGCAAACAAGGTGCGCGCGCGGCGCTTGCGGCCAGTCGCATGCAGCGCCTCGATGTACCAGAAGGTGCAGATGTTGAAGCTGGTCTGCGGCGTGCCGAAATCATCCGGCGCGGTGTAGCGGTACAGGTAGTTGCCGCGGCCCAGGGTGGCGCCAATCGCATCGACCGTGGCGATGAAGCGCGGGTCGCGCGCCTTGACGAAGCCGATGTCGGCCAGCAGCAGCAGGCTGGCGTCCAGGTGCTCGCCGTCGTAGGTATCGACGAAATGACCGAGCGCCGCATTCCAGGTGCGCGCCTCGATTCGCGCATGGAGCTGCACGGCATGCTCGTGCCAGTGGCGCGCGCGCCCGCTCAGGCCGAGCTGGGTGGCGATGTGGGCCAGGCGGTCACAGGCAGCCCAGCACATGGCCGCCGAATAGGTATGCACCGCCATGCGCCCGCGAAACTCCCACAGCCCGGCATCCGGCTGCTCGGCGGTACGCAGCGCCAGCTCGCCCATGCGCTCCAGGCGCTCGAACATCAGCTGGTCGCCGCGGTGCTCGATGCGCTGGTCGAAGAACAGCTGCGCCGAGGCGAGCACCACCGAGCCGTAGACGTCGTTCTGCCGCTGCCGCCACGCCGCATTGCCGACCCGCACCGGGCCCATGCCACGATAGCCGTCCAGGCTGTCCACCTCGCGCTCGGGCAATTCGCGCTCGAAGGTGATGCCGAAGACCGGGCCGATCTCCGTGTCGTGGTCGGTGGTCACCAGGTTGAAAACGTAGCGGATGTACTCCTCCATGCTGCGCGTGGCGCCCAGACGGTTCAGCGCGCGCACGGTGAACGCGGCATCGCGCAGCCAGCAATAGCGGTAGTCCCAGTTGCGCGCGCTGCCGGCAGCCTCGGGTATCGAGGTGGTCAGCGCGGCGACAATCGCGCCGGTCGCCTCGTACTGGCACAGTTTCAGGGTGATCGCCGCGCGGATCACCGCCTCCTGCCACTCGAACGGCACGTACAGCGAGCGCGTCCATTCGTGCCAATAGGCAAGCGTGCGCTCAAGCGCCAGGTGGATGATCACGGCCGGGCTCTCCGTCAAGGTCTCGTCCGGACCAAACACGAAGTGCGCCGGCCGGTCGAGCGCGAACGGCAGCTCGCGCTCGATCAGCGGCACGGCGACGTCGCTGGTCAGGCGCTGCACGACGTCGCTCAGCAGATAGCGGATATGGTTGCTGCCGCTGGTCCTTTCCGGGGTGCGCGCGCCGTAGTCGCACAACGGTCGCAGGCGCACCCGCACACGCGGCGAGCCGCAGATCGGACTGACCCGGCGCGCCAGCAGCACGGGGTGGTAGACACGCCCATGCGAACGGTAACGAGGCGCAAAATCGACCACCTCGATGCCACCGCCATGGCGGTCGAACATGCGCGTGACCAGCACCGCCGTGTTGGGCAGGTAGCTCTGCTCGGCGTGCTCGAAATCGTCCAGCTCGATGCACCAGTCGCCACCAGGCATCCGCGGCGACAGCAGGGCGCAAAAGCTGGCGTCGGCGTCGAAGCGTGGCAGGCAACACCAGACGACGCGCGCCTGTGCGTCGATCAGTGCCGCCACGCTGCCGTTGCCAACCACGCCCAGGGCCAGGTTCGCCTGTGGCTCGGTATCCGGCGCGGCCTCAGGCATGCCTGCAGCCTCCCACCGCCAGCACCCCGCGCAGCCAATCGTGCACCGCCTGCGGGCCAGCCAGCATGCACCGCGCGGCCGAGGGCTCGCGCCAGCCCACGCGGACGCTGAGCCCGGCGGCGTCATTGACCACGGCGAACGCGTGTTCGTCCGTAAGGTCGTCGCCGACGTACACCGGACGCCGGCCGGCAAACGGCACCTGGTGCAGCAGCTCCGCCACGGCCCTGCCCTTGTCCATGCCCGAGGGCTTGAGTTCCACGACCAGGTTGCCGGGTTGGACTTCATAACCCGGCAGGTCCCGCACCACGCCTTGCGCCGCGGCAAGCAGGCGCGGGAACTGTCCCGGTGCCTGGCGGCAATGCAGGGCCGCCGCGACGCCCTTGGCCTCCCGCCGCACATCGGGGAACCTGCCGGCCAGGACCTGTACCGCGGCCCGCATGCGCTCCTGGTCGTCCGTCGCGACCGGAAGCCGCCGGCGCATTCCGTCGGCGTGGCGCAGGTCCAGTCCATGCAGGCCCACCACCGTCCAGCCCGGGTTCCCGAACACGCGATCGAGCTCCGCCAGCGTGCGCCCGCTGACCAGGGCCAACGCACCATCCAGGGCCGCATGCAGCCCCTGCAGCAGGGCGATCAGCGGAGGGCTTGCCGTCACCGACCGCGGATCGTCGGCAAGTTCCAGCAAGGTGCCGTCCACATCGAGGAACAGCGCCCAGCGCTCGCCGGCAGCGGGCAATGGCGGCGACGGCAGGGTCGCCCCCGGCGACAAATCAAGGGCTGGCTGGTGTATCGACATCCATTTCACCGTACCAGACTGGGCGTGACGATCTTGGGAACCCGCAGGCCGGCGAGGGAGCGGGCTGGTTGAATCGCGGCCCGGCGTCCACATGTCGCTGTGGATACGGTGTCAACGCCATCCGAACTTCCGAGGTGCCAGCATGCGCATGGACAAACTGACTTCGCGTTTCCAGCAGGCGCTTGCCGATGCGCAATCGCTCGCGGTCGGTCGCGACAACAACATCCTCGAGCCGGTGCACGTCATGGCCGCCCTGCTCGACCAGCAGGGCGGCTCGACCGCGCCCCTGCTGACCCAGGCGCAGGTCAACGTGCCGGCGTTGCAGCAACGCGTGCGGACGCTGCTCGACGGCCTGCCCCAGGTGCGCGGCCAGGAAGGCAACATCAACGTCGGCAACGACCTGACGCGCCTGCTCAACCTCACCGACAAGCTGGCCCAGCAGCGCGGCGACCAGTTCATCGCCAGCGAACTGTTCGTGCTGGCGGCGCTGGAGGACAAGGGCGAGCTGGGCGCGGCCCTGCGCGAATCGGGCGCGCACAAGGCCAATCTCGAGGCAGCCATCGAGAAACTGCGCGGCGGCGAAAAGGTGCAGTCCGAGAATGCCGAGGAGCAGCGCCAGGCACTGGAAAAATACTGCATCGACCTCACCCAGCGCGCCGAGCGCGGCAAGCTCGACCCGGTGATCGGCCGCGACGAGGAAATCCGGCGCACGATCCAGGTGCTGCAGCGGCGCACCAAGAACAACCCGGTGCTCATCGGCGAGCCTGGCGTGGGCAAGACCGCGATCGTCGAGGGCCTGGCCCAGCGCATCGTCAAGGGCGAGGTGCCCGAAGGCCTGCGCGACCGCCGCGTGCTGGCGCTGGACATGGGCGCGCTGATTGCCGGCGCCAAGTTCCGCGGCGAGTTCGAGGAGCGCCTGAAGGCCGTGCTCAACGACCTGGCCAAGCAGGAAGGCCAGGTGATCCTGTTCATCGACGAGCTGCACACCGTAGTCGGCGCCGGCAAGGCCGACGGCGCCATGGACGCCGGCAACATGTTGAAGCCGGCGCTGGCGCGTGGCGAGCTGCATTGCATCGGTGCCACCACACTGGACGAATACCGCAAGTACATCGAGAAGGACGCGGCGCTGGAGCGGCGCTTCCAGAAGGTGTTCGTCGGCGAGCCCAGCGTGGAGGACACCATCGCCATCCTGCGCGGGCTGAAGGAGCGCTACGCCGTGCACCATGGCGTGGAGATCACCGACCCGGCGATCGTCGCCGCGGCCACCTTGTCGCACCGCTACATCACCGACCGCCAGCTGCCGGACAAGGCCATCGACCTGATGGACGAGGCCGCCTCGCGCATCCGCATGGAGATCGATTCCAAGCCCGAGGAGCTCGACCGCCTGGAGCGGCGCCTGATCCAGCTGAAGATCCAGCGCGAGATGCTGAAGAAGGAAACCGACAACGAGTCGAAGCAGCGCCTGGCCGATCTCGAGGCCGACATCGGGAAGCTCGAGCGCGAGTTCTCCGACCTCAACGAAATCTGGAAATCCGAGAAGGCGGCGCTGCAGGGCACCACCAAGGTCAAGGAGCAGATCGAGGCCGCGCGCGTGGCGCTGGAAGCCGCGCAGCGCCGCCAGGACTACGCCAAGATGAGCGAGATCCAGTACGGCCAGCTGCCGGCGCTGGAAAAGCAGCTCGCCGCGGCGCAGGCCGCCGAGCACCAGGACTTCAAGCTGGTACAGACCCGCGTCACCGCCGAGGAGATCGCCGAAGTCGTCTCGCGCTGGACCGGCATCCCGGTCAGCAAGATGCTCGAGGGCGAGCGCGAGAAGCTGCTGCACATGGAGGATGAGCTGCACAAGCGCGTGGTCGGCCAGGACGAGGCCGTGCACGCGGTGGCCGACGCCATCCGCCGCGCCCGGGCCGGGCTGGCCGATCCCAACCGGCCGAATGGCTCGTTCCTGTTCCTCGGCCCCACCGGCGTGGGCAAGACCGAACTGTGCAAGGCACTCGCCGAGTTCCTGTTCGACACCACCGACGCCATGGTGCGCATCGACATGAGCGAGTTCATGGAGAAGCACTCGGTGAGCCGCCTGGTCGGCGCGCCCCCGGGCTACGTGGGCTACGAGGAAGGCGGTTATCTCACCGAGGCGGTACGCCGCCGGCCGTACAGCGTGATCCTGCTGGACGAAGTGGAGAAGGCACACCCGGACGTGTTCAACATCCTGCTGCAGGTGCTGGACGACGGCCGCCTCACCGATGGCCAGGGCCGCACCGTGGACTTCCGCAACACCGTGATCGTGATGACCTCGAACCTCGGCTCGCAGATGATCCAGGACGCAGCCGACAACGCCGGCGACCGCGACGCCGAGGAGCAGTACACACAGATGAAGGCCTCCGTACTCGGCGTAGTGCAGGCGCACTTCCGGCCCGAGTTCATCAACCGGCTGGACGAACTGGTGGTGTTCCGTCCGCTGGACAAGGCCCAGATCCGCGCCATCGCGCACATCCAGCTGGGCTACCTGGAGCAGCGCCTGGCCGAACGGCAGCTGCAGCTCGAGGTCAGCGAGGCCGCGCTCAACCTGCTCGGCAATGTCGGCTTCGATCCGGTATACGGTGCGCGGCCGCTGAAACGGGCCATCCAGCAGCAGCTGGAGAACCCGCTGGCGCGGGAGATCCTGGCCGGCAAGTTCGCGCCCGGCGACACCATCGAAGTCGATGCCAGCGGCGGCGCACTGGCCTTCCGCAAGCGCTGACGAAGGCTGATCGATCGGCATCAGATTCACGGAGCCGGTGAGATCCGCCCCGTCATCCCCGCACCTACCACTTCGTCATCCCCGCGAAAGCGGGGATCCAGTGCTTTCAAGTGACCCGCAAGGCCAAGGCACTGGATTCCCGCTTTCGCGGGAATGACGGAGGGGAAAGTGACGGTTTGCAGGGTTCCCATGGCCCCGGGTGGATTCCCGAGGGCCCACGGGAGCCGTTTGTCGGGGAATTGCTACCGCTGGTCGCCCCGGGCCTGCCGCCAGCCTCGACGTGGCCGGTACAGTACGAACAAACGGGTCAGGGGGTTCCATGCCATACAAGCCACGCCAACGCGGGGTGTCGCTGATCGAGGTGCTGATTGCCGTGCTGATCTTCAGCATCGGCCTGATCGGCCTGGCCGGGCTGATGGTGGTGTCCACCCGCTCCAACCATGTCGCCTACCTGCGCACCCAGGTCACCTTCCTGGCCAACAACATGGCCGAGCGCATGAGCGCCAACCCGCGCGGGGTGTGGAGCGGCGCCTACAACAATGGCTCCTACCCGGTTGGTGCCGGCAGCGTGACGTGCAGCTCCAGCTCGCCATGCAGCCCGGCGGACCTGGCCGTGTATGACCAGCAGAGCTGGAGCAACCAGCTGCGGACTTTCCTGCCCAACCCGACCGCAAGCATCGTCTGCGCTGGTGTCACCGCGGTCAGCTACAACCCGATCGGCAACCTTCCGCAGCGGCCGCCCTATGGCGGCAACTGCGTCATGGAAATCAACTGGACCGAGCGCAGCGAACGCGGTCAGGCCCCCTTGCACGGCGACAACGTGCAAACCTTCGTCTGGAACTTTCAGCCATGACCGGCCCGACCTGCCTACCGCCCCCACAACAGGCCCAGCGCGGCGTCACCCTGATCGAGCTGATGGTGGCGATGCTGCTCGGCCTCATCGTCGCCGGCGGCATCGTCACCGTTTTCTCCTCCACCTCCAGCAGCAACAAGGCGCAGACCCAGCTCGCCCGGCTGCAGGAGGAGGGCCGCTTTGCCATCGGCCGGCTGAACAATGACCTGCGCATGGCCAACGCCCTGTACTGCAACAATTCGGGCGGCTCGGCAACGACCAGTGCCAGCGGCACCATGCTCGACTCCATACGCTCGCCGCGCGTGTTCGCCACCAACCTGATCAACGTGGCGCATCCAAGCAGCAGCGCGCTGGCCGATATCACCACGGGCTGGGGCAGCGGGGGTTATCCGGCTGCACCGTCATCGTCCTATCCCATGCCGGCCTTCCTCTACATGCGCGGCTACGATTGCACGCTGACCAACTGCACGCCGGCCAATCCCGTCGCCGCCGGCCTGCCGGCCATGGGCACGGCGGAAGGCAGCCGGGTGAAGGGCGCCGATGTCCTCACCGTCCGCTACGTCAATTCCGACGGCGGCTGGTCGATCGGCGAGACCGGCGGCAGTTCGCTCGCGGTCACCAGTTCGGGCGGCGTGCCGATCCTCACCACGATCACGCTGTCGCCGCTGACCGGCGAACCGCCCATATCCGATTTCGGCGCGACCGACCTCGCCCTGCTGGCGGATTGCTCGAACTCGCAGATCTTCGCCCTGGGCTCGGTCTCCGGCGGCGTATTGACGGTCGCCGGCGGAACCAACGTCCCCGGCACGGCACCGGTGGTACCGACGCCGCAGTCCGCACCCCGGGTATTCGACGTCAACCGCGATTTCCGCACCGTCACCTACTACCTGCGCGTGGTCAGCGTGAACAACGATGGCCACGCCCCCTACACCGGTGCCTTGATGCGGCGCGTCAATGGCGGCGCGGGCCACGCCGCCGACCGGGGCGGCAGCGAGGATGAGCTGGTGCGCGGCGTCGAGCGCCTGGATTTCCGCTACGGGGTCGAGGACACCAACGGCAACACCTCGTTCCTCACCGCCTCCGAAGTCGACAGCGCCACCAACTGCGCCCCACAGGAGCAGGGCTTCCTGACCACCGCCGGCTGCCTGTGGCGCAGCGTGAAGAGCATCGAGGTGAGCATCCTGATGGATGGCCAGGTGCCGCTGTACACGCTGACCAGCAACGACCTGCTGTACGCCTACACCGCCGATGCCAACCCCGGCCTGCTGGCGCCCGGCGCCCACGCGATCAAGCCCAGCGACCAGGGCTTCCCTGACCAACTGCTGCGGCGCGAGTTCACCTCCCTGGTCGCCGTGCGCAACTTCAACCCATGAACGCCTACGCCCACCAACCGCAGCCAGGCGACAGCGAGGGAATGGCCTTGACCCCAACGATGCGCCCATCGACGCCCCGTCACCCTGGTGTCCGTACCGCCCAGCGTGGCGCAGTGCTGGTGATCGCGCTGATCTTCCTGCTGCTGCTCACGATCCTTGCCGTTGGCGCCTCGAACCGTTCCCTGCTGCAGCAACGCATGGCCGGCGGCCTGCTGAACGCCCAGCGCGCGCAGATGAGCGCGCAGACCGCACTGCGCGGCGCCGAATGGCGCCTGTGGAGCTCGGCAGCCAAGGTCGGCACCACCCTGGGCTGCGGCACGGCGCTGTTCCCGTCCTGCTACATCTTCGATCCGCTCAGTCCCGTCGCCAATGCGGTGAATTTCCGCACCAGGCCGGGCTGGGTCACGGCGGGCAGCGAGGAATACCTCGGCAACGAGGGCGCCATCGACTTCACCGCTGCAGCCAACGGCGACCTGGCCGAAAACCCCAGATATATCGTCGAGGACCTGGGCATGGTGCGGCCGCCTGGCTCCGGCCCCCAGCATGAGTCGGGTTCCACCGGCCCGTCCAGTGGTGGGACCGGCCAGATCAACCTGGAAATCTTCCGCATCACCGCCCGCGCCACCGGCGGTGACCCGAACACGATCAGCGTGCTGGAAAGCACCTTCGACGCACAGGTCCAGTAGGCAATCCAACCCGGAAGCCCACGTTCCAGGGGCAGGGCAGAAAACCAACCGGCCAGTCCGCGCCTCAACGGACGGCCATACACGGCAAGGAAAGCGGGGAATCCGTCATGTCCACAACCTCCAAGAACATGCTGGCCAGCCGGGCCGCCACCATGGCCTCGGCGCTGCTGTTGTTTGCCGGTCTTACCGCGCCCTTCCTGATCCTGCAGAGCACCCACGCGCTCGCCGACGCGGCCCCCCTGGCCTGCACCGAAGGCAACCACAACGGCTGCACCGAGCTCAGCGCCATGCCGCCGGAAGACATGCAGGCCGTGCCGCCCAACCTGGTGCTGATGCTGGACGACTCGGGTTCCATGGCGTGGGATTACATGCCGGACTGGGATGATCTCGCGAACAACGGCGTCTACGGCACAAGAAACTCCGGCATCAACTACGTCTACTACAACCCGACGGCCACCTACATCCCGCCGCCGAAGGCCACGGCCGCGTCCGGCGTCACCGACACCGCCTGGCAGTCGGATGGCACCTGGTACCCGAATTCCCCGTCGATGATCGCGGCGTACAGGGACGGCTTTACCAACACCGCGGCATTGAACATCGTCGGCGGCGGCGGCTACGTCGGGGGAGGCAACGGCAAATCCTTCAACTACACCGACAACCTCGCGACCACGCTCTTCAACACCACACCCCCCGTGGACAAGGGCGCGGCCACCTGGGGCGGCGGCACTCCCGGCGGCCCCGGCACCCCCGGCGGCGGCTGCATCGGCGGCTACCATGTCGATCCGGGCAATTCGAGCCAGTGCATTCGCAATCCCATTGCCGCCACCCATCTGTGGACCTGCAATGCGGGAGACGGCAGCGCGTACAACTCGGGCGGCACCATGATGTGCCACCATCGGGTGTGGGAGGAAGGAGTCCAGGTCGATCACCCGTACAACGCAACGGACGGTGGGTACGTCTGCTATGCACCCTCGGTTGGCCCGACAGCCGGCAACACGTGCACCTTCCCGGCGATCCCCACCATCGCGCCAACGCCCCCGACCGATCCCACGCCCGACCGTTGGCAGTGCCTGAGCGGTGGCTCGTTCACCGGCAGCCCGCCCGGCCCGCCAAGTGCGGCTCCCGAGTGCTGGACCAGCGGAACCAGCACGCGAATCTACGTCCGGGCATTCACCTACGTCGTGGGCAACCCGGTAAATACGAATTCACACTATGTGATCCCCAATGTGACGTTCAATGGCCAGGATCCCCCGGCCGGCGGCTGGTGCGGCGTGCTTAACAGTGCGTGGCAAAAAGCCAACTGCGTGAACGCGGACGACACTACCGGCAAGGCTGCGCCGGCCGGCATCTCCGCGGATCAGAACATCGCGAACTGGTTCTCCTATTACCGCACGCGCCTGCTGATGGCCAAGAGCAGCCTGATGACGGCGTTCCGCGGCGTCGACCCGAAATACCGCTTCGGCTTCGCCTCGATCAACGGCAACGGTCTCACGAACATCCCGGCGGGCGCGAGCTCAAGTACTGCCGCGTATGGGTTCGACGACAGCACGGCGGACGGCAGCGGTGGGAACAGCAGCAACAAGCTCGCCGCGGTGCAACCGTTTGGCGACGGCAGTAGCGGCACCCAGAAGGCGCAGTTCTGGAACTGGCTGGCGAACGTCACGGCAGCCAAGACCACGCCGCTGCGCAAGGCGCTGAATGCGGTGGGCCAGTACTACTCGACCGCCAACCCCTGGAAAACCATGCAGGGCGACCCCGGCTGGACCACCGGCAGCACCACCAACTTCACCTGCCGTTCCTCCTACACGATCCTCACCACGGACGGCTTCTGGAACGGTGATCCGCCGACCGATCCCAGCGGTCTGGCCGGCGCGGCCAGCGTCGACGGGCCGGTGCAGGTCGTCCCCACGGGTTCCGTCACGCAATACGTGGCGAAGCCCCCCTACAACGGCGGCGGCATCGCCGGCGACGTGACACTGGCCGACATCGCCACCTATTACTGGGAACGCGACTTGAACGCGGACCTCAACAACGAAATCATGGCCCTCCCGACGGACGCTGATCCGGCGTCGTGGCAGCACATGACCACGTTCACCGTCGGTCTGGGCTATCCCCTGAAAGGCGTCACGCCGACCGGCACCACGTCCGCCCAGATCTTCGGCTGGGCAAACGGCGGCGCGGCAATCACCGGCTTCAGCTGGCCGACACCAGGCTCGGACAGCATCTACAACATTGCCGACCTGGCCCACGCCGGCGTGAACGGCCACGGCGATTTCTTCAACGCCAACAACAGCACCGAGCTGGCCGAGGCATTCTCCAAGGCGCTTTCCGATATCGGTGCACGCAACGCGCCCTTGCAGACAGCGGGGGTGAACGCCAGCGTCCTGTCGCTCGGCGCCGCCGCATTCAAGACGGTCTACACCACCGCAGGCTGGAGCGGAACATTGCAGGCGGTGGCATTGAATGCCGATGGCACGGTCAGCCAGGACCTGTGGGATGCCGGTACGTGGCTGACCGCAACCTATCATTCGACCACCGGTTATTCGGGTCGGTCGGTATACACTGGCGCCTACACGATCACGGCTGGCGTCGGCAGCTTCAGCGCGTTCCAGTTCAACGCCGCGAACAGCGCCTCGCTGGACACCACCGAGACCGCGGGCCTGCAGGCTCCGGCACTCGCCGGCGGCAGTGACACGCTGAACAACCGCATCAACTACCTGCTTGGCGACATCACCCACGAAAGTGCGACCGGGGCGGGCTATCGCCCGCGGACCAATATCCTGGGTGCCATCATCCACTCGGGGCCAGCCTATGTGACCGGCGCCACCGGCAACTACCGCGGCAGTTGGCCGAACCTCGGCGTCGCCCCGCCCGAGACTGCCACCGGCGCCCAGACGTACGACACCTTCGTAAACAATGTGGCCACCCGCGAGCCCATGGTCTACATCGGCGCCAACGATGGCATGCTGCACGCGTTCCATGCGCCAGTGGCGACGTGCACGGGAACGGTCGACACCAGCGGCAACTGCTCCGCCTATACGTGGCCTTCCACCACCAACCAGGGCCAGGAAGCCTTCGCGTTCATACCCCGCGCCGTGTACGCCAACCTGGGCAACCTCACCAACAATACGGCCTTCCAGTTCCGTCCCACCGTCGACTCGACGCCCGTGACGCGGGACGTGTATTTCAGCGGCGACAAGAAGTGGCACACGCTGCTCACCGGGGGCGTGGGCGTGGGCGGGCGCGGCATCTACGCGCTGGACATCACCGATCCGAGCTCCTTCTCGGCCAGCAATGTGCTGTGGGAATTCGACGCGGACATGCTGGCGCCGGTGACCTGTGTGACCAACGCTGAAGCGCCCTGCCGCTCCACCGACCTCGGCTACACCGTGTCACAACCCAACGTCGGTCGCCTGGCCAACGGCAAGTGGGTGGTGCTGGTATCCAACGGCTATTTCCCGGATTGCGGCACGCCGGACGCACCCACCGGTGACGTCTCCACCTGCAACGCCATTGCGGCGCAGGTACCCAAGTACACGGACGGCACAAATTACAGCGCCTTGTTCGTCCTGGATGCGGAAACCGGCAAGATGCTCGCGGAACTGAAAACGCCGAAAATCAGCGGCGTCACCAGCTTCGGCCTGGCCAGGGCAGTGCTGGGCGACTACACCAGCGACCAGGTCGACGACGTGGCGTTTGCCGGCGACGTGCAGGGCAACCTGTGGCGCTTCGACCTCAGCAGTTCGAATCCATCGGATTGGTCGGTGAGCCTGGTGTACAAGGGCGTCGACGTCAGCGGCGTCCAGGGCGTGCAGCCGATCACCACCATGCCGCGCCTGTTCCCGGACCCCGGCACCAACCGCTTCCTGGTGTTGTTCGGCACCGGCAAGTACCTGGGCGTCGGCGACAATACCAGCAGTGGCGTGCAGGCCGTGTACGCGGTACGCGACACCGTCGGCACGACCTGGACCAAGAGCGACCTGACCCGGCAATACCTGCACGAGGCCGTGGTACCGTCCGGTCACCCCAATGCCGGCGCGACCCTGCGCTGTGTCACCGGCTCCAGCAGCGACACCTGCACCTCGTCAGCCACGCCCATCAACTCACTGCCGGGCAGCGGTGGTGGCTGGTACGTCAACCTGTACACCACGGACGCAGCGGGCACTCAAAACAATGGGGGCGAGCGCATCGTGGTCAATCCGGGTGCCATCTTCGCCAGCAATACGGTGATATTCGAGTCGATGATCACTGGCGCGTCGGGCAGTGACGCCTGTGCGCCAACGATCCAGGGTGCGATCCTGGCCTTGAATGCGACCACCGGCGGCTCGGCAGGCATGTCATCATTGGGCGGCTGGCCGACCGCGGGCGCTCGCATCAACAGTGCGCGCACGAGCGGCAGCCTGCCGGTGGTGTCGGCACTGGGCGGTGGCAAGGCGTACCTGCCAGGCGCGACGCTGGCGCCCTCCAGTTCGGCACCCATTTCGCTGGACGCGCCCATCTGGCGCCGGCGTTCGTGGCGGGTGCTGATGCATGACCAATGAGGTTCGCGGCATGAACAAGCGTGTACGCCGGATTCGTGGTTTCAGCCTGGTCGAGCTGATGGTGGTGATCGCCATCATCGCGATCCTGGCCGCCATCGCCGTGCCGGCATTTGGGCGCTATGCATTCCGCGCCCGGCGGGCTGACGGCCAGGAGATGCTGCTGCGCATTGCCAATGCGCAGGAGCGTTTCTACGCGACCAACAACCACTACGGTTCGCTGAGCGACATTGGCTATGGCTCGACCGTCGCCTCGGAAAAGGGCTATTACGTGGCGAGCGTGAACGTCGCCTCCGGCAGCACCTCTGCGCAGAATTTCGTGGCCACGGCCACGCCACAGAACGTGCAGGCCACGGACAGCTGCCAGCCCCTGACGATCAATGATGCCGGGGTCAAGACGCCGTTGGCCATATCCACCTCGTCCGCCGTCAACGGTGACTGCTGGTGAGCGGCCTGATCCCTGACCCCGGCCGCAGCCAGGGCTTCACCCTGCTGGAGCTCATGACCACGATCACCATCGTGGCGGTGCTGCTGGCGATCGGCGTGCCCAGCATGCGCAGCATGATCCAGCGCAACCGGGTCAGCTCGGCCAGCAACGACCTGGCAGCCAGCATCGCCTACGCACGCACGACGGCCATCAATCGCGGGCAACTGGTGTCGATGTGCCCGAGCGCCGACGGCACCAGCTGCACCTCGGCTGGCCAGAATTTCGAGCCCGGCTGGATCGTGTACTCCTACCCTGCCGGCGCGGCATCGGCAAACAAGGCCTACGACAGCACGGCAACACTGCTGCGCGCGGTGGACCGGCGTGCCGGGGTCTCGATCTACGGACTGCAAAGCCAAGTGATCACCTTTGGCCTGCAAGGCCAGTTGCGCCCAGGCACGGCGCTGGCCTTCCTGACCTGCGCGCGCAGCGGCGACACCGGCATCGGCCACAGCACGGCAACCGTCCACGGCGTGCGCATGGACGTGAACGGCTCGGGCTCGACCAGTACCTTGAACCTGGCTGCCGGCGCCTCCTGCAACAGCTGATCACCGCACCTGTACACGCTTGCGGCAGCCGCCACCCCGCGCCTGGGAGCGATGCCTTTGCACCGGTTTGTGGGAACCCGCTGGCGGGCTCCCACAAGTGCGGGCATCACCAGCTGTAGCGCACCTTGCCGTAGGCGTAGGCGCCGTTGTAGCCAAACGGTGAGAACGTCGAGTACTTCAGCGTGCCGTTGTTGTTGTTGTTCGGGATGCTCTTGTCCGGGTAGGTGTCGAGCGCGTTGTCGACGCCCAGGGTGAACCGCCACTTGTCCAGCGTGTAGTTCGCGGCCAGGTCGAGCACCCACTTCGGGTCGAAGGTCTGGTCGACCACGCCGGTGGCCGCGTTGTAGGCGGCCAGGCTGCTGACGTAGTTGGTGTAGCGGCCGTAGCGCGTCAGCACGCCGGTCAGGCTCCAGTTGCCGACGTTGTACATCTCGTTCAGCACCAGCTTGCTGCGCGGGGTGGAATTGGCCAGGTAGCCCTTGATGTCCTGCCGGGTCAGGCGCACGAAGTTGACGCCCAGGTTGTTCAGCACCTCCGGGTTGGGCTTGACGTCGGTCACCAGGTTCTGGTTGTAGTTGACGCTGAGCGTGCTGGACAAGGTGCCGGCGCCGCCGAAGTCGGACAGGTACGACGCCACCAGGTCGACACCGCGCGTGCGCGTGTCGGCGGCATTGGTGAAGTAGTCGATGCTGCGGAAGTTGAGGTTGCCCACGCCGTTGGCCGCCAGATAATCCACGACGTCCGGCCCGGTGGTGGCGATGGCGCCGGAGAGCGAAATGCGGTCACGGATCTTGATCTGGTACAGATCCAGGCTGAGGTTCCAGGCCCCTGGACTCCACACCGCGCCAAAGGTGTAGTTGGTGGATTTCTCGGGTTTCAGCGGCTCGGCGCCGAGCAGGCGCGCGATCTGGCTGCCGACGGGTACCAGGCCCGCGTTGTAGATGCCGGCGGGCAGACCGACCGAGTTGCCGGCGGCCATGAACAGCGACGAGGTCTGCGAAAAATACTCCTGGCCCAGCGACGGCGCGCGGAAGCCGGTGGACGCACTGCCGCGCAGCGCGAACGTGTCGGTGAAGTCGAAACGGCCGGCCAACGCACCCGAGGTGGTGTTGCCGAAGTCGTTGTAGTGCTCATGGCGCACGGCCGCCGAAGCACCGAAGCGGTCGGTGAGGTTGGTTTCGAAGTCGAGATACTCGGCCACGTCCTGCCGCGAGGCGCTGACCGCGTTCACCGGCTGCCAGCCGGCAAAGCCCTGGGCGCCACCCGACGTGCCGGAGGTGCCGACATACCACGACGGCAGCGAACCGGCGTCGATGCTGTAGGTCTGGCGCAGATACTGCGCGCCATAGGCCACCGTGACCGCATTCGGCAGCCAGCCGACATTGACGTCCTTGGCGACATCCAGATCCAGCGACTGCTGGCCGGAGGTCAGGACGCCGTCGTCGAACACGCTGGGCGTGCTGCCGAAGTCGTGCAGGAACGCATAGTTGAGGCTGTTGCGGGTCTCGTAGGAAACCCGGTTGCGGCCGAAGTTGCCACTCAGATCCCAACGCCAGCCACTGATCGTGCCGCGCAGGCCAGCCACCATGGACTGGTCCGTGGAGTCGCTGTGCTCCAGGGGCAGGAAGCCGTTCGGATACACCTGGCCGATCAGCGGATTGTTCGGCTTGGGGGAATTGTCGCCATAGCGGAAGAACGCCGGCGAGGTGCCCTGGCGCCGGCTGTAATGGCCGAAGGCATAGAACTGCACATTGGGCGTCAGGTCGTACTGCGAGTTCAGCAGCACGTTGGTGTCGCGCACGTCCGGATCGCCCTGGCGGAACTTCACGCCGAGGCCGCCAAAGCCGGGACGGTTGTCCGGGCCGGCGCGGTTGGTGTGGTCCTGGTTGCCGTTCTGCACCGTCATGCGCAGCCAGCCCTTGTCGCCGGCCAGCGGTATGCCGAAATTCGCCGAGCCCTGCCACTGCCGGCCATCGCCGGCCGAATATTGGCCCCCGGTCAATTCCACGTCGCCGCCCTGCGCGCCCTTTTTGAGGATGATGTTGATGACGCCCGCGATGGCATCGGAGCCGTATTGGGCCGACGCGCCGTCACGCAGCACCTCGATATGGTCGATCGCCGACATCGGAATGGTGTTGAGGTCCACCGGCTGCGAGCCGCGGCCGATCACGCCGTTGTTGAGCAGGATCGCACCCTGGTGCCAGCGCTTGCCGTCGACCAGCACCAGTACCTGGTCCGGCGAGAGGCCGCGCATCTGCGCCGGGCGCTGCGTATCGGCGGTATCCGCCGCAGCCGGACGCGGAAAGTTCAGTGACGGGATCAGCCGCGACAGCGCGGTCGGCAGGTCGGTGGTGCCTGTCTGCAGCAGGACCTTGAACGGCACCACGTCGATCGGGGTCAGCGAGCTGCTCACCGTGCGCGCATCCGAACGCGTGCCAGTGACGATGACCGTGCTCAAGGTCTCGGCCTTGGCCGGGTTCGCCTGACTGGCATCCTGGGCATACGCTGCATTGGCCAGCGCAAACAGTACAGCGGCCGAAAGCACACTCGGCGCGAAGCGCGCCAACCGCGGCGAAAGCTTTTTCATGGGAATACTCCTTGGTGGTCAAACGACCACACTTGACGATATTCAGGTGACGCCGCGTACCGGGCCAGTCAGGCCAACGGAGCGTATCCAGCCGTCTATACGTCCATCCGGCGCGGGCCGCGTCGCGACCCATGGGCACTACCATACGCCGGTGACGAGTCGTCGGCATGGGTCATCAGGCATACTTCCGCGACTGCTTGAAATCCCCATATGTGCCCCAATCATGGAGCCGTTGGCCTGGCCGAGGACCGGGCAATTGGAGTTGGCATGCCCATTTATGAGTTCGAGTGCCGCGCGTGCGGCCATCATTTTGACCATCTGCAAAAGCTGTCGGACCCGGACCCGAAGGTGTGTCCCAGTTGCCACGCCGAGCAGTTGCAGCACATGCTCAGCGCGCCAGCGTTCCGCCTGGCCGGCAGCGGCTGGTACGAGACCGACTTCAAGAAGCCCGGCGACCAACGCCACAATCTGGCCGGCGACGCCGGCGCACCACATGCGGACGGCCGTGACGGGCACGCCGCAAGCAAGCCGGCAGCCGCCACCGAGGGCAGCGCCGCCGCTCCTGCGGCAACCACGCCAACCCCCGCCGCCAAGCCCTCCGGCGACAAGGCCGCTGCCGCCGCCGGTTAGGCACGGACAGACCGGGTGGCGCGAACGGGGCTGGGGTGGATGCTAAGATACGCGGTCTTTTCCGCCTGTCAGCCGCAGTGGCGGCCCGGAGCTTCGAGCGCATGCGCACGCATTATTGCGGCCTCATCGACGAGTCGTTGATCGGCCAGCCGGTCACCCTGTGCGGCTGGGTCAACGCCATGCGCCTGCAGGCGCACGTGGCCTTCATCGACCTGCGTGACCACGAGGGTCTGGCGCAGGTGGTGATCGAGCGCGACAACGTCGCGGCGTTCGAGCTGGCGGCCACGCTGGGCAACGAGTACTGCCTGCGCGTGCACGGCACGATCCGGCGCCGCGTCAGCGTCAACGACAAGTTGCGCACCGGCACGGTGGAGCTGCTGGCCGAGCGCGTGGAAGTACTGAACACGGCGAAGGACCTGCCGTTTGCCCTGCACGAAAGCCCGAACGAGGACATGCGGATGACCTACCGCTACCTCGACCTGCGACGTCCGGCCATGCAGCAGCGCCTGCGCACGCGCGGGCGGCTGGTGCGCGCGCTGCGGCATTACCTGGACGAACGCGGCTTCCAGGATATCGAGACCCCGATCCTGACCAAGGCCACGCCGGAAGGCGCACGCGACTACCTGGTGCCAAGCCGCGTCCACCCGGGCCAGTTCTACGCGTTGCCGCAGTCGCCGCAGCTGTTCAAGCAATTGCTGATGGTGGCCGGCTTCGACCGCTACTACCAGATTGCGCGCTGTTTCCGCGACGAGGACCTGCGTGCCGACCGCCAGCCCGAATTCACCCAGCTCGACATCGAGTTTGCCTTCGTCGACGAGCACGGGATCCAGGACACCGTGGAGGACCTGATCCGCCACGTGTTCCGCGAAGTGCAGGGCGTCGACCTGGACGAGCGCTTCCCGCGCTTGACCTGGGCCGAGGCCATGCGCCGCTTCGGCTCCGACAAGCCGGACCTGCGCTGCACGCTGGAATTGGTGGATATTGCGGAGGCCGTGCGGCAGGTCGAGTTCAAGGTGTTCTCCGGCCCGGCCAATGACGCCGACGGCCGCGTCGCAGCCTTGCGCCTGCCCGGCGGCCACGACCTGAGCCGCAAGGACCTGGACGGCTATGCCGCGCACGTGGCGCGCTACGGCGCCAAGGGCCTGGCCTGGATGCGCGTGGACGATCCCGCCAAGGGCCTCGGGGGCGTGCACTCGCCGGTGGCCAAGTTCCTCGACGCCGGGTCCTTGCGCGCGATCCTGGCGGCCACCGGCGCGCAGGCCGGTGACATGCTGTTCTTTGGCGCCGGCCGCTGGCAGACCGTCAGCGAGTTCATGGGCGCCCTGCGCCTCAAGCTGGCCAAGGACCGCGGACTGATCGCCGAGGGCTGGAAGCCGCTGTGGGTCACCGACTTCCCGATGTTCGAATATGACCACGAGGCCCAGCGCTACGTGGCCCTGCACCACCCGTTCACCGCACCGAAGATCGACGACGTTGACGACCTGCGCGCCCATCCAGGCACCGCGGTCAGCCGTGGCTACGACATGGTGCTCAACGGCAACGAGATCGGTGGCGGCTCGATCCGTATCCACCGCCCGGAGATGCAGCGCGCGGTGTTCGACCTGCTCGGGATTGGCGAGGCCGAGGCCGAGGCCAAGTTCGGCTTCCTGCTCAAGGCGCTGAAGTTTGGCGCGCCGCCCCATGGTGGCGTGGCGTTCGGAGTGGACCGCATCGCTGCCCTGCTCGCAGGCACCGATTCGATCCGCGACGTGATCGCCTTCCCCAAGACCACCAGCGCGCAGGACTTGATGACCGATGCGCCCTCGGATATCGCGCCGGCACAACTGCGCGACCTGCACGTGCAGGTACTCGATGAGCCGGCGGCCAATACCCCTGCGGCGCAGGGTCACTGAAGCCGTGCCGGCGTGCGCGTGTCCAGCGGCGCCACCCGTACGATGATGGGCCGCGTGACGGGTGCACGCCCGCCGCCGGCCATCCGGCCCGCCCGTGCCTGACCAGGTCATCCTGCTGCACGGCCTGTGGATGCGCGGCTTCGCGCTGGCCATGCTGGACAAGCGCCTGATCGGGGCTGGATTCGAGGTCCACCGCTTCGACTACCTGAGCGTCGCCGCCAGCCAGGAGCACATCCTGGACCAGATGCACGCGCAAATGCGCGAACTGGGCGAGCAGGGACACACCGTGCACCTGGTCGGCCACAGCCTGGGCGGCCTGCTGGCCATGCGCGCATGCAGCGACATCGCGGTGCCGTTGCCGCCCGGACGCATCGTCTGCCTGGGCTCACCCCTGCTCGGCAGCTCCGCAGCCCGCGGGCTGGCGGCCTGGGGGCACGCCGGCGAGGCGCTGCTGGGCCACAACCGCGACCTGCTGCAGCGCGGCTTCGAGCGTTGGGACGCCGAGCGCGATGTCGGCGTCATTGCCGGCCGCCTGCCGCTGGGCCTGGGCAACCTGCTCGGTCACCTCGACGGAGCGCACGACGGCACGGTCGCGGTTGCCGAAACCCGGTTGCCCGGCATCGCCGACCACTGCGTCATCGAATCCAACCACATGGGCCTGCTGTTTTCCGCCGAAGCCGCGCACTGCACGGCGGCGTTCCTGCGCACAGGGCACTTCGCGAAGTCCGCGGCCTGACGGCAAGATCAATCTTCATGGCAGCCTGCACCGCCATCGGGACGAGGGTGAAGTCACGAGCCCAGGCGCCCCCCACCCCAACCCTCTTCCCTGGCAAAGCCAGGGGAGAGGGTGCGTACAGCGCGGGATCGGTGGTTACCTCGTCGGCAAGACCACCTCGGGCTGGCCTGCCGCCTTGCGCTTGGCGTTGAACGCCGCGAGCTGGTTGGTCTTCACGGCCGACCACTTCGGCAGCAGGTCCCGCAGCTGCGTCTCGGCGCGTTCGCAGGCTGCCACCTGGGTCGCGGTCGGTGCCGTATCAGCGTCCTGCAGCGCCATCATCGCGTCATTCAGCGAACTGGTGACGCCGGTCAGGGTCGGCGGGCCCGGCGGTGCGCCGAAGAAGCGCGCAATCATCGCCGCCATACCCGTCAGTGGGGGCGGCGCCAGCGCCGCCACTTGGGTCTTCAGTGCCTCCACATCCTTGCCCTGCAGCTTGTCCAGCTCCGCCAGCAGCCCGCGCGCCTGCAGGAACTCGGCGTGCGCCGACTGGGTGGCCGCATACATCTGCTGGGTCAGCGTCGCCAGCTTGGCGAGGTCGGCCGCGGGGGTCTGCACCCGTGGATCCATGCGCAGGTCCAGCGGCTGCGTGTAGGTCTTGCCGTCCACGGTCAGGCGCACCGTGTACTCACCCGGGGACGCCCATGGCGCATTGGCCTTGGGATAGGTGCGGTGCGGTACCGCACGGTTCTCGTCGTCGCTGGCACGCTCGTCGAGGATCGGGTTGTAGCGCAGATCCCAGCTCATGCGGTGCATCCCCGCCTTGGTCGAGATCACCGTCGGCGGCGCGGCCCAGTACAGCGGCACGCCACAATCCGGCGCCGACGGGGTTTCCTGGCACACCTTGTTGAAGGCCACCGGATCGAGCGCCGGCTCCGGGTCGCGCACCGGATCGGTGCTGGCATAGGAGCGAACCAGCTTGCCGGCACTGTCCAGGATGTCGAGCTTGACCGGACCGGACACATCCTTCGACAGGTAGTAGTCGAGGATGCCTCCGGGCGGCGGGTTGTCGCCATGCGGCACTTCCGGCGGCCACGGCGTCGGGTCGTTCATCGCAAAGCGCACGCGCACCGCAGTCACCGGCTTGTACAGGTAGGCGCCCTGGGCCGCGCGTGCGGCCTCCATCTGCGCGTTCTGCCGCAACGGCGTCACGTCGTCGAGGATGTAGAAGCCACGGCCGTGCGTCGCCGCGATCAGGTCCGAACACAGGCAGGAATCGTCATCCTTGACCTGCAGGTCGCGCACCGAGATCGCCGGCATGTCGAGTTTGAGCGACTGCCACTTGTCGCCATCGTCGAAGGAGACCCACACCTGCGCGTCGGTGCCGGCATACAGCAGGCCCTTGGTGCGCGGGTCCTCGCGGATGGTGTTGGTGACCGCACCCGGCGCGATGCCATTGTTGATCTCGGTCCAGGTCTTGCCGCCATCATGGGTGCGCCACAGATGCGGGTTCATGTCATCCAGGCGCATCGTGTTGACCGCCGCGTACGCCGTCTGCTTGTCGAAGTGTCCGGCATCGATGTTGAACACGCGCGACCACGCCTTGATCTGCGGCGGAGTCACGTTGCTCCAATTCCTGCCACCATCCATCGTGACCTGGATGTTGCCGTCTTCCGTTCCGGCCCAGATGACATTGACGTCCAGCGGCGAGGGGGCAATCGCGGTGAGCGCACCCTGGCGGGTGTTCTTGACCTCCTTCGCGTATTTGCCCACGCTGGGCGGCGTGGTCCAGGTCTTGCGCGACAGATCCGGGCTGATGCGGGTCCAGGTGTGCGCCTGGTCCGTGCTCTTCCATACCGCGTTGGAACCGTAATACAGAATCTTGTCGTCAACCGGCGACCATTCCAGCGGCATGGTGCGCACGTTGCGGTTGAACATCTCGCCGGTTTTCGGATCCTTCGCCTTCGTGTCCGGGCCGACATAGGTCGTCTGACCGGTCTTGAAGTTGTACAGCGAGATGTTGCTGCGCATGCTGCCGAACACCAGGTCCGGATCCTTCGGATCGGACGAGGCGACCCCGTATTCCTGGATGTTGACCGGACGCCAGTCGCGGAACGTGATCATGCCGTCGTTCGAGCGGCTGTCGACGCAGGCCGAGCCCGAGTCCTGCTGGCCGCCGCACACCCGGTACGGGAACGAATTGTCCGTGGAGGCGTGGTACATGGCCGCGGTCGGCTGCGTGTACCAGTTGCTCCAGGAATTGCCGCGGTTGCTCGATACCACGCCGCCCTGGTCCGCGACCACGATGAGGATGTTCGGGTGGTCCGGGTTGATCCAGATCTTCTGGTAGTCGTCGCCACCCGGCGAGCCGCGCACCGCGGTCCAGGTCGCGCCGCCATCCTCGCTGCGCCAGAACACCCGCGATGCGGTATAGACGATGTTCTCGTCCTTCGGGTCGACGGCAAGGGTCGAGAGGTCGCCACCGCCGATGCGCTCCAGGGGGCGGCTGTCGGTCTGCTTGGGCCGCGACGCCGCGGGCACGCTGGGATCGTCGATGGCCAGATGCCAATGCTCGCCACCGTCGTTGGAACGGAACAGGTCGATCTCGCCCGTGGTGTGGCTGCGCGCCTTCGGCGAGTCATACGCCACCATGGCATACAGGACGTTGGAATTGCTCGGCGCCAGGGCGATGTTCGCCTCGATCTGGGAGGGCAGACCGTTGGTCAGGTGCTTCCAGGTGGTGCCACCGTCGGTGGACTTGAACATGCCGTTGCCGGCGCCACCAAACTCGGTCGACTCACTGTAGCCCTGCTGCTGCTGCCACAGGCCCGCATAGACGATGTTTGGATTGCGCGGATCGATGTGCACGTCGTTGCCGCTGGTGTACTCGTCCTTGTACAGCACCTTCTGGAAGGTCTTGCCGCCGTCCGTGGAACGGAAAATGCCGCGCTCCGGATTCGGTCCATAGGGATGGCCGAGCGCGGCGACGAACAGGCGATCGGGATTCGTCGGATCGACATCGATGGCGGCGATCATCTGGCTGTCGCGCAGCCCCAGGTGGGTCCAGGTCTTGCCGGCGTCGGTCGACTTGTACATGCCGTCGCCCGTGGCCAGGTCCGGGCGGATGATGCCCGCGCCGGTACCCACATAGATGATGTTCGGGTTGGACGGCGCCACCGCGATCGCGCCGATCGAGCCGGTGTCCTGGCCGTCGAACAGGGGATGCCAGTTGGAGCCGTAATCAGTCGAGCGCCACACGCCGCCGTTGTCGAAGCCGATGTAGGCGACATTGGGCTGACCGGCGACGCCGGAGACGGCGCGCGCCCGACCGCCACGGGTCGGACCGATCATGCGCCAGTGCATCTCCGCGTAGGGATTGCCCGCATCCGTCGAAGCTACGGGATAGAACCCGGGTGGCGGGATTGGGGTTTGCGCCGCGGCCGCGACGGCCAGCGACCCCATGCCGAGCAAACCCGCCAGTGCGAAACCGCTGATGGTTTTCTTTGTCAAGGCCGTGTCCCCATGCCATCGCCAATTGCGCAGCGCGCGAACATAACACACGCCACGAACGCGCATCCAGGGACCTTTGGCACGGTCGGAAGACGCTCACTTGGCGACAAAGTCGATGGTGCCGATGCCGAAGCCGCCGGTCGCGCCGGCGGAACGGATGGCGATGACGCGCAGTCCAGGCGCCGGGGCGCCCGCCGCCGGTCCGATCGTCGCGCCTTGCCTGGTCAATGGACCCGACAATGCCGGGACCGGGGCGAGGTCCTGGCGGGAAATAGGGTAAAATTGCCTGCTTGTCCGGTTCGCTCAGGTACATGGTCATGGGTAGGGGACCGACCGTAGAAGGTCGCAAGAATGCCGAAGACGCGAAGCGCGCCAAGGTCTTCACCAAGCTGATCCGCGAGATCACGGTAGCTACGCGCGCCGGCGTCGCCGACCCCGCGGTCAACGCCAGATTGCGTGCAGCAGTGGACAAGGCCCTGGCGGCCAACATGACCCGCGAGACGATCGACCGCGCGATCAAGCGCGGCTCCGGCGCCGATGGCGGGGCGGACATGCAGGAACTGCGCTACGAAGGCTACGGGCCCGCTGGCGTGGCCCTGATCATCGACTGCGTCACCGACAATCCGCTGCGCACCGTGGCCGACGTGCGCCACGCCCTGACCCGGCACGGCGGCAACCTCGGCACCAGCGGCTCGGTGGCATACCAGTTCCAGCGTCGCGGCGAGGTTGGCATCGTCACCGACGGCGACCCCGGCCGTGAGGAGCAGGTGCTGGAGGCGGCACTCGAGGCCGGCGCCGAAGACGTGGTCAACGCCGATGGGGAAAGCTGCGTGGTGTGCGGCGCCGATGACCTGGAAAGCGTGCAGGCTGGATTGGTAGCGGCCGGTCTGACCCTGGACCGCACGCAGGTGGTCATGCATCCGGCCAACCGGGTGGAGATCCCGGCCGAGGCGCAGGACACGCTGCTGGAATTGATCGACGCGCTGGAAGCGCTCGATGACGTCCACGAGATCTACCACAATGCCGTGCTGCCAAATGCCTGACAACATGCCCGCCACGCAGGCCTGCCCGCACCCGGTGGCAACTGTGGATGGGTCGCCCGCGCCCGTGGCCGCAGACCTGGGCCTGACGTGAACACCGCCGTCGCCGGCAGGCGCCTGCCCACCGAGGCCGGTGCAACAGCGCATGGCCTGGGCGTCATCCGCATCCTCGGCATCGACCCTGGCAGCCAGCGTACCGGCGTGGGCATCATCGACGTGGACCCAAACGGGCGCCTCACCCACGTCTGCCACACCGCGCTGGCCGTGGCCGGCGAGGCCAGTTTCGCGCTGCGCCTCAAACGCATCTTCGACGAGTTGGGCGCGCTGCTGGAGCTGCATCATCCCGACGAGTGCGGCATCGAGCAGGTGTTCATGGCGCGCAACCCCGATTCCGCGCTCAAGCTCGGCCAGGCGCGCGGCGCGGCCATCTGCGCGGCAGTCAGCCATGGCCTCGACGTGCACGAATACGCCGCCACCGAGGTGAAGCGGGCCGTCGTCGGCAGCGGACGCGGGGACAAGACCCAGGTGCAGCACATGGTCGGCATCCTGCTCGGCCTGAAGGGGCCGCTGCAGCCGGACGCCGCCGACGCGCTGGCCATCGCCATCGCCCACGCGCATACGCGCGCCGGCCTGGCCCGGGCCGGCATTCCGCGCGCGGCATGGCGGCGCCGCCGCTGATGACCGGAACGGAGCCAGCACGATGATCGGGCGCCTGCGCGGCACGCTGCTGAGCAAGGCCCCGCCCTGGCTGCTGATCGAGGTCGGCGGGATCGGCTACGAGGTCGAAGCCCCGATGTCGACGATCTATGATCTGCCGGCCGTGGGCAGCGAAGTCACCGTGCTTACCCACTATGCGGTCAAGGAAGACAGCGCGGCGCTGTATGCCTTTGCGCACGAGCGCGAGCGCGTGCTGTTCCGCCAGTTGCAGAAGGTCGGCGGCATCGGTGCGAAGACGGCGCTGGTGGTGCTGTCCAGCGTCTCCACCGAACACTTTGCCCGGCTCGTGCACGCCGCCGACATCGCCGCCCTGACCAAGATTCCCGGCATCGGCAAGAAGACCGCCGAGCGCATCGTGGTGGAACTGCGCGACCGCCTGGCGGCCGGCTCCGGTGCCGTCGGCGCCACCGGGATCCACGGCGGCGCCCCGCTGGATGCCACCGGCGAAGCCACGGTCGCCCTGTCCCAGCTCGGCTACAAGCCGGCCGAGGTTTCCCGCCTGGTGCAGAAGGTCGCGGCCCCCGGCGACAGCGCCGAAGACATCATCCGCAAGGCCTTGCGTGCGGCGCTCGGCAGCTAGGATCCCGCCCGATGCCCGAGTCCATGCACGACCAGCCAGCCCCGGTGCGGGACCTCGCCGCCGACGGTGACCGCGGCGCGCGCTCCAAGCTCCTGCTCGGCGCCCTCGGCGTGGTATTCGGCGACATCGGCACCAGCCCGCTGTACACCATGCACGAGACCTTTCTGCCGGTGCACGGTCTGCGCCCGCACCCGAGCACGGTACTCGGCGTGCTGTCGCTGGTGACCTGGTCGCTGATCATGGTGGTGGCGGTCAAATACGTCAGCCTCGTCATGCGCGCCGACAACAAGGGCGAAGGCGGCATCATGGCGCTGATGACCCTGGCCCAGCGCGTCAGCGGCAAGTCGCCCGGAGTGCGCCGCCTGATCATGCTGATGGGCCTGCTCGGCGCCGCGCTGTTCTTCGGCGACGGCGTGATCACGCCCTCGATTTCCGTGCTCTCGGCAATCGAGGGCCTGAACGTGGCCGCGCCATCGCTCTCGCACTGGGTGGTGCCGATCACGGTGCTGGTGCTGCTCGGCCTGTTCTGGCTGCAGCGCCGCGGCAGCGCCCGGGTCGGCGCGATCTTCGGTCCGGTGATGGCGCTGTGGTTCCTGGCCTTGGCCGTGATCGGGGCATGGAACATCTACCAGTCGCCCGGCGTGCTGTATGCGCTCAACCCCTGGTACGCGGTGCAGTTCTTCATGAACCACGGCAGCGTCTCGTTCCTGGCCCTGGGCTCGGTGGTGCTGTGTGTCACCGGGGCGGAGGCGCTGTACGCGGACATGGGCCACTTCGGCCGCGTCCCCATCCGCACGGCATGGTTTGCGTTTGTGCTGCCGGCCCTGCTGCTCAACTACTACGGGCAAGGTGGTCTGCTGCTGACCAATCCGGAGGCCATCGGCAACCCGTTCTACCACGCGGTACCGGACTGGGGCCTGTACCCGATGATCGGCCTGGCCACGCTGGCCACGGTGATCGCCTCCCAGGCGGTGATCTCCGGCGCGTTCACCGTCACCCGCCAGGCGATCCAGCTCGGCTTCCTGCCGCGCATGGAGGTGGTGCACACTTCGCGCGAGGCCATCGGGCAGATCTTCCTGCCCTGGGTCAACCGCGCGCTGATGGTGCTGGTGATCGCCACGGTGATCGGCTTCGGCTCGTCCAATGCGCTGGCCGGGGCCTACGGCATCGCGGTGACCGGCACCATGGCAATCGACACCCTGCTGGTGATGACCGTCGCACGCCGCATGTGGCATTGGAGCCGCACCGTGGTGATCGCCCTGAGCCTGGTGCTGCTGGTCATCGACCTGAGCTTCTTCGGCGCCAACACGCTGAAGATTCCCGATGGCGGCTGGTTCCCGCTGGTGCTCGGCCTGATGGTGTTTGTCGTGATGACCACGTGGCGGCGCGGACGCGAGCTGGTGGTGCGCGAGATCAAGCAAAGCGGCCTCGCGCTTGCGCCGTTCATCGAGAACATGACCGAGCACCCGCCGCTGCGGGTGCCTGGCACCGCGGTATTCCTCACCGCCAACCTCAATGCCGTGCCGCATGCCCTGCTGCACAACCTCAAGCACAACAAGGTGCTGCACGAACGCAACGTGCTGCTCATGGTGTCCATCCTGGAGACCCCGGTGGCAGAGCAGGAGGAACGCATCCAGCTCACCCAGCTGTCGCCGACGACCAGGGATTTCTATGCCCTGGAACTGCATTTCGGCTTTGCTGAAGACCCGAATATCCCGTTGGCCCTGGCCCACTGCCCGAAGGAAGGGCTGGTGTTCGACATGATGGACACCACGTTCTTCCTCTCGCGCGAGAGCATCGTGGCCGATGCCCGGCGCCCAGGCATGGCGCTGTGGCGCGACAAGCTGTTTGCCTTCATGTCACGCAACGCGCTGCCGGCCACGGCCTTCTTCCAGATTCCCGGCAATCGGCTGATCGAGCTCGGCGCGCCGGTCGAAATCTGAAGAGTCTCCTCTCCCCCCATCCTCCCCTCCGGCGGCGTCACGGATCCTTGCGGTGTTCCAGCAGATCGGCGCGCAGCGCGTCGACCAGGGCCTGCTGGTCGGCGGGGCGCTCTGCGCTGAACTCCATCGGCTGGCCGCTGATCGGGTGGACAAAGCCGAGCTTGCGCGCGTGCAGGGCCTGCCGCCGAAAACCGCGCAGCGTGGCAATGAGTTCGGCCGATGCGCCCTTGGGCAGCTTGAGCCCGCCGCCATACAGCGGGTCACCCAGCAGCGGGTGGTGGATGTGCGCCATGTGGACGCGGATCTGGTGGGTGCGGCCGGTCTCCAGGCGACAGTGGATCAGGCTGTGGGCCCGAAAGCGCTCGGCGACCCGGTAATGGGTCACGGCGCGCTTGCCCCCGCCTTCCGCGCACACCGCCTGGCGCACACGATCGCCGCGGCTGCGGCCGAGCGGTGCATCCACGGTGCCTCCGGCTACCAGTACGCCGAGAACCACGGCCTCGTATTCGCGTTCCACGTCATGCCGCGAGAGCAAATCGACCAGTGCCGTGTAGGCGGGCAGGGTCCTGGCCACCACCAGCAGGCCGGAAGTGTCCTTGTCCAGCCGGTGCACGATGCCGGCGCGTGGCAGCTCGGCGAGCCGGGCATCATGGTGCAGCAGGGCATTCAGCAGGGTGCCGACCGGATTGCCGGCCCCAGGATGCACCACCAGGCCGGCGGGCTTGTTCAATACCAGCAGGTCCGCGTCCTCGTGCACGATGGCCAGCGCGATGTTCTCGGCCAGGTCGCCGGTTTCGGCGACGAGCTCGGCATCCAGGCGCAGCTGCTCGCCACCGAGCAACAACTGCCGGGGCATGGCCTGCCGCCCATCCAGAGTCAACTCGCCGGACTTGATCCAGCGGCTGAGCCGCGAGCGCGAGCAATCCGGGAACAACTGGGCTGCGCCCTGGTCGAAACGTTGCCCAGCCAGATCCTGCGGTACCACGGCCGTGCGCTGCAGGGCCGTCATACCGGCAGCCAGGGAGCGCAGGCAGTTTCCGTTATCATGGCCGTTCCGCTGGTGCCATCCATCGTCCCCAAGTCGAATCCTTGCATATGCGCGTAGCAAAGCAGTCGATGCATCCCTCGTGCGCCGCGAAATACCTGCTCATCGTGGCCCTGGCCGCCCTGGTCGGCGGCTGCTCCATCTTCGGCGCCAAGCAGCGCGACGACAACCTGCCGGTGGATGCGCTGTACAACAAGGCCCACGCCGCGCTGGTGGAGGGCCGCTACGGCACTGCCGCCACAAGCTACCAGCGACTGATCGCGCGCTTTCCCTCGGGCAACTACAACGAACACGCGCAGCTGGAACTGGCCTACGCGCAATACAAGGACAACAAGCCCGATGACGCCTTGTCCACCATCAACCGCTTCATCAAGACCTACCCTGCCAACCAGCATGTCGACTATGCCTATTACCTGCGCGGCCTGATCGATTTCGACCGCGACAGCGGCGGCATCCTGACCACCCTGCGCGGCGGCGAAAGCGGGACGGCACGGCGCGATCCGGCCCCCTTCCTGCAATCGTTCGACGACTTTTCCGAACTGTCGCGCCGCTTTCCCAACAGTGCGTATGCGGCCGATGCGCGCCAGCGCATGATCTACCTGCGCAACATGCTGGCCCAGTATGAAATCAACATCGCCGAATTCTACCTGCACCAGCGCGCCTACATCGCCGCCGCCGACCGCGCGCAATACGTGATCGAGCACTATCAGCAGGCGCCGCAGGTGGCCGACGCCCTGGCCTTGCTCACCCGCTGCTACCTTGCGCTCAAGCAGGACAAGCTGGCCGAGCAGAGCCGCAAGGTGCTGGCCCTGAACTACCCGGACCATCCCTACCTGAGCGACCCGAAGTGGCCGCGCGCGCCGTCCACGCTGCGCAAGCTGATCCCGTTCTCCGGCCACCAGTAGGTTGCCCGCGGCGGAACGGCGCGGCCGGCAGGTGCGCGAAACGCCAGGCTCAGCGCCAACCCGAGGTGATCGGATAGCGCCGCTCGCGACCGAAGGCCCGCGAGGTCACCCGCGGACCAGGTGCGGACTGCCTGCGCTTGAACTCGTTCTGCAGCACCAGGCGGGTGACCCGGCGCACGGTGTCGGCAGCAAAGCCCGCTGCCACGATCTGTGCCTGTGACTCCTCGCCCTCGATGAAGCGGGCCAGGATCGCATCGAGCTCCGTGTATGGCGGCAACGAATCCTGGTCGGTCTGGTTGTCGCGCAGCTCGGCCGATGGCGGGCGCCCGATCACTGCCGGCGGAATCGGCGGCCGGCCAGCGGGAGCCGCCGGGGCACCACTGATTTCCCAGGGCAGGCTGCCCGCCGCCGCATTGCGCCACCGCGCCAGGCGGAACACCGCGGTCTTGTAGACATCCTTGAGCGGCGCATAGGCACCACACATGTCCCCGTACAAGGTCGCGTAGCCGACCGCCATCTCGCTCTTGTTGCCGGTGGCCAGCAGGAAGCGTCCGAACTTGTTGGACAAACCCATCAGCAGCACACCGCGCGCGCGCGCCTGCAGGTTCTCCTCGGTGATGTCGGGCTCGCGGCCGGCAAACGCCGGAGCCAGAGCCGCAAGCAGAGCCTGCACGGTCGGCTCGATGTCGATCACCTGGTAATCCACGCCCAGGGCCTCGGCCTGCTCGCGCGCGCCGTTCAGCGACAGCTTCGAGGTGTAGCGGCTGGGCAGCATCACCGCGCTGACGCGCCCGCTGCCCAGGGCATCGACTGCCAGGGCCAGGGTAAGCGCCGAATCGATGCCGCCGGAGAGTCCGAGCAGGACACCCGCAGCCGCGTTCTTGTCCACATAGTCGCGCGTACCCCGCACCAGCGCGGCATACAGCGTGGCCTCGGGCGATGTGTCGGTGGCCCGCGGCCATTGCCTGGCGCTGAAGCGGCGTGTGTCCGGATCGAACTCAGCCCACAACAGCGCGTCCACGAAGGCCGGTGCGCGCGCCGCCACCGTGCCATCGGCGTCGACCAGCATCGACGCGCCGTCGTAGACCACCTCGTCCTGGCCACCCACCAGATTGACATAGGCGATCGCGCAACCGGTCTCGCGCGCGCGCGCCACCAGCACGGCCTCGCGTTCGGCCTGCTTGTCGGCATCCCAGGGCGAGGCGTTGACGACCAGCAACAGCTGCGCCCCGGCTGCCGCGGCGTGCCTGGCGGGTCCGACCTGCCATACGTCCTCGCAGATCAGCAGGCCGACCCGCACACCCCCGACCATGAATGTGGTGCTGCAATCGCCCGGCCGGAAATAGCGCTTGTCGTCGAATACGCCGTAGTTGGGCAAGGCCTGCTTGGATGCGGTGACCTCGACGCGCCCGCCATGCAACACGCTGGCAGCGTTGTACAACGCATCCGCCACGCGCTGCGGATGGCCAACCACGCTGGTGATTCCCTGCGCGTCGGTTGCCAGGCTGGCCAGCGCCTCGGCGCAGGCGCTGACGAAACTGGGCCGCGACAGCAGGTCGTCCGGTGGATAGCCGCTCAGGGCCATTTCCGGAAACGCCACCAGCGCGGCGCCGCCGGCACGCGCCTGACCGATCAGGGCGCGCATTTTCGCGGCGTTGGCCGCAACCGCGCCCACGGCGAAATCGCATTGCGCCAGCGCCAGCCGTAGCGGTGCCATGTGCGGTTCCTCGGGAAGCCTGACAGTGACGCCCATCGTAGCGACCAAACCGGACCGCGCCATGCACGGTCCGTGAAGAGGTCATCGGGTCACTTCAGCAGCGCGGCCATGGCCTTGCCGAGATCGGCCGGCGACTTCACCGTGGTCACGCCAGCCTTCTCCAGCGCCGCGAACTTCGCCGCCGCCGTGCCCTTGCCGCCGGAGATGATCGCACCGGCATGGCCCATGCGCTTGCCGGCCGGGGCCGAGGCGCCGGCGATGAACGAGACCACGGGCTTGGTCACATGCGCAGCGATGAACTCGGCAGCGTCCTCCTCGGCGCTGCCGCCGATCTCGCCGACCATGATGATGCCCTCGGTCTGCGCATCGTCCTGGAACAGCTTGAGGCAATCGATGAAGGACAGGCCGTTGATCGGATCGCCGCCGATGCCGATCACCGTGCTCTGCCCCAGGCCCTCGTTGGTGGTCTGGAACACCGCCTCGTAGGTCAAGGTGCCTGAGCGCGAGACCACACCGACCTTGCCCGGCATGTGGATGTGGCCCGGCATGATGCCGATCTTGCATTCGCCCGGGGTGATGACACCCGGACAGTTCGGACCGATCAGCACCGTGTCCGGGTGCTGCTTGAGCACGTTCTTCACGCGCAGCATGTCCAGCACCGGAATGCCCTCGGTGATCGCCACGACCACGCGGATGCCACCGTCGATGGCCTCGAGGATGGAATCGGCGGCATACGGTGGCGGCACGAAGATCACCGTGGCATCGGCGCCGGTGGCCGCGACCGCCTCATCCACCGAGTTGAACACCGGCAGGCCGATGTGCTGCTGACCGCCCTTGCCGGGCACCACGCCGCCGACCACCTTGGTGCCGTAGTCGAGTGCCTGCTGGGCGTGGAAGGTGCCCTGCTGGCCAGTGAAGCCCTGCACGATCACCTTGGTGTTCTTGTTGACCAAAACGCTCATGACAATGTCCTGTGGGTGATCAGTGGGCCGCAGCGGCCACGGCCTTGTGCGCCGCGTCGTTGAGGTCGTCTGCCGGAGTGATCGCAAGGCCGGAATTGGCCAGCAGCTCGCGGCCTTTCTTGACGTTGGTGCCCTGCAGGCGCACCACCACCGGAATCTTCAGGCCCACGTCCTTGACCGCCGCGATGATGCCCTCGGCAATCATGTCGCAACGCACGATGCCGCCGAAGATGTTCACCAGGATCGCCTTGACCTTGTCCGAATGCGTGATCAGCTTGAACGCCTCGGTCACCCGCTCCTTGGTCGCGCCGCCACCGACGTCGAGGAAGTTGGCCGGCTCGCCGCCTGCCAGCTTGATCACGTCCATGGTGGCCATGGCCAGACCGGCACCATTGACCATGCAGCCGATCGAGCCGCCCATGGTCACGTAGTTGAGGTTGTACTGCACCGCCGTGGCTTCGGCCTGGTCTTCCTGGGTCAGGTCGCGCATGGCGGCCAGGTCCGGATGGCGGAACTCGGCGTTGTCGTCGGAATTGACCTTGCCGTCCAGCGCCGCCAGGTTGCCATCCTCGAGCACGGCCAGCGGGTTCAGCTCGACCAGGGACAGGTCCTGCTCGTTGAACAGCTTGTACAAGCCAAGCATGATCCTGGTCAGCTGGCCGACCTGCTTGGGGTTGAGCTCCAGGGCAAAGCCAAGCTGGCGGCACTGGTACGGTTGCAACCCCTCGACGAAATCCACCACGATGGTGTGGATGTCCTGCGGCGTGTCGCGGGCCACCTGCTCGATATCCACGCCGCCGTGCTTGGAGGCGATGAACGAGACGGCCTTGCGGTCGCGATCGACCAGCACCGACAGATACAGCTCGCGCGCGATGTCGGTGGCATCGGTCACCAGCACCAGGTTGACCGGGAGCTCGCGGCCGGCGGACTGGTAGGTGGACATGCGCGTACCGAGCATGCCCTTGGCCGCGGCATGCACCTCGTCGAAGCTCCGGCAGAACTTCACGCCGCCGGACTTGCCGCGACCACCGGCGTGGATCTGCGCCTTCACCATCCACTGCTTGCCACCCAGGGATTTGGCGACGTCGACGGCGGCGTCCGGGGAATTGGCGATCTTGCCCGGCGGCACGGCAATGCCGTACTGCGCAAACAGCGCCTTGGCCTGATACTCGTGGAAATTCATTCGATACCTCGAGCGAACGGAAAACTAGGGGGCCGCACGCCCGAGGCGCGGGTCGAAGAGTGAGCCGGATGGCTGCGCGGGCAGGCTTGCGGCCACCCGGAGCGCCCATGATACAACCTGCTATTTTCGTGGAAGCCGCCGGCAATGGAAAGTGCGGCCCATTCCACCGCGGATCGGCGCCGCCACGGGAAGCCTGACGCCAAGAATCTGTCGCCACGACGCTGGCGCGACGCCGCTCCCAGCCTATACTTGCGCCAGCCTGCCCTCGAGTATCCGCCTCGTGTCAAGCCCCTCATTCGTCGCCAAAGCCACGACCGGCCCGGGCACCATCCGCTACGAGCTGACGTTCCTGAATGTGTTCCGGGTGATCCAGGCGGTGGTCTACACCGGCCTGGCGTTCGGCATGACACCGGTCGATGGCCTGGACCTGGGCAGCCGCGACTTCGCCCGCGACGTGGCCATCAGCTACATGCTGTTCGCCCTGTTCATGCTGCTGCTGAACCGGGTGAGCATGCCGCACGCCAAGACCGCGGTGTCGGCCATGCTGGTGGTGGACGTGGTGGCCGCAGTGCTGGCCATCGTCACCATGCACGACGCGCGCATCGGCATCGCCATGATGCTGGCGGTCAACCTGAGCGTCGGCGCCCTGATGCTGCCATTGCGCCTGTCGCTGTTCTTTGCCGCGCTGGCCACGCTGGGCATGCTCGGCCACACCTTCTTCGCCTCCATGCTCGGCCGCATGCCGGGCAGCAACGACATGCTCGAGGCGGCACTGTTCGGCCTGGCGTACTTCGCCAGCACTTCGTTGTGCCACACGCTCGGCCGGCAATTGCGGGCCACCGAGGCGCTGGCCGAACAACGCAGCTCGGACCTGGTCAACCTGTCCCAGGTCAACGAGCTGATCATCCGGCGCATGAAGACCGGGGTGCTGCTGGTGGACGACGCCAACCACATCCACCAGATCAACGAATCGGCGTGGATGCTGCTGGGCAGCCCGAGCGCGGACCAGCGCGACCTGGGCCAGCTGGCCCCGGAGCTGTCGCGGCGGCTGTACCACTGGACCAGCCAGGGCAAGCTGGACGAGTCGGCCACGCAACTGGCCGACGGCATGCCCGAGGTGGTGCCGCGCTTCACCCGCCTGGCGCCAAACGACGACTCCCACGTGCTGATCTTCCTCGACGACACCTCGCTGCTTTCCCGCCGCGCCGAGGAACTCACCCTTACCTCGCTCGGCCGCCTGTCGGCCTCGATCGCGCACGAGATCCGCAACCCGCTGGCGGCCATCCGCTACTCGGCGCAGCTGCTCGCCGAGTCGACCAGCATGGACTCGACCGACCAGCGCATGGTGGAGATCATCAACAACCACTGCATCCGCCTGAACGAGATCATCGAGAACATCCTGCAGCTCTCGCGCCGCGAACGCTCGCGGCCGGAAACCCTGGACCTCGGGCGCTGGGCGCAGGCCTTCGTCGAGGAATACTGCCAGGGCAACGACATCGGCACGGATTCGCTGCGCGTGGTGTCCAACAGCCCGCTGCCGGTTGCCGCCGTGGCCGATCCGCAACAACTGCAGCAGGTGGTCTGGAACCTGGTGCAGAATGCCCTGCGCTACGGACGCCTGCCTGGAGAGCCCGCCCGCGTGCTGGTGGTGACGCGGCAAGGCGAGCACGGCGTGCCCATCCTGGAGGTCATCGACCGCGGGCCGGGCATCGCCCCCAAGGTGGCCGCGCAGATCTTCCAGCCGTTCTACACCACGCACGAATATGGCACCGGGCTGGGCCTGTACCTGGCGCGGCAAATGAGCGAGGCCAACCAGGCCGCACTGCAGTACGTGCGCGTCGCCGGCGGCGGCAGCTGTTTCCGCCTGGTGCTGACGCCACCGGCGCACCGGCTGGTCGGCGGCGACATCCCGACCCCAAGCCTGGGGATGACGTGAGCGCCCCGATGCTTTGACCTTTCGGCCGGTCCTAGTAATCTGCGGCGATAGCCGAACCCCACCGGAAGCCCATGACTGCACAGACCGTCCTGGTCATCGACGATGAACGCGACATTCGCGAGCTGCTGACCATCACCCTGGGCCGCATGGATCTGCAGGTGGAGGCGGTGGGCACCGTGGCCGACGCCCGTACCGCCTTGTCCGAGCGCAGCTACGACCTGTGTTTCACCGACATGCGCCTGCCTGACGGCAATGGCCAGGAGATCATCGAGCTGATCGCCGAGACCTGCCCGGACATGCCGGTGGCGATGATCACCGCCTATGGCAACGTGGACGCTGCCGTCAATGCGCTGAAGGCCGGCGCCTTCGACTTCGTCTCCAAGCCGGTGGACATCCAGATGCTGCGCGGCCTGGTGCGCACCGCGCTGCGCCTGGCCGAGGAGCGTCACAACGACACCGCCGCGGCCAAGCCGGGCGACGCCAGCAACCGCCTGATCGGGGATTCCGCCGCCATGCAGCAGGTGCGCGCCACGGTGGCCAAGCTGGCGCGCAACCAGGCCCCGGTCTACATCGCCGGCGAATCCGGAGTCGGCAAGGAACTGGTGGCGCGGCTGATCCATGAGCAGGGCCCGCGGGCCGGCGGCCCATTCGTCCCGGTCAACTGCGGTGCCATTCCGTCCGAGCTGATGGAGAGCGAATTCTTCGGCCATCGCAAGGGCAGTTTCACCGGCGCCGCTGCCGACAAGGAGGGCCTCTTCCAGGCCGCCCAGGGCGGCACGTTGTTCCTCGACGAGGTGGCCGAGCTGCCGCTGCACATGCAGGTGAAGCTGTTGCGCGCGATCCAGGAAAAGGCGGTGCGCCCGATTGGTGGCCGCGACGAGATCCCGGTGGACGTGCGTATCCTCTCGGCCACGCACAAGAACCTGGCCGAGCTGGTGGAGCAGGGCCAGTTCCGCCAGGACCTGTTCTACCGCATCAACGTCATCGAGCTGCGCGTACCACCGCTGCGCGAGCGCCGCGGCGACGTGCCACAGCTGGCCAAGTTCATCCTCGATGGATTGGCGGCCAAGAGCGGCGATGGTGCAGGCGTGCTCTCGTCCGGCGCCCAGCAGGCCCTGGCTGGCTACGAGTTCCCGGGCAATGTGCGCGAGCTGGAAAATATTCTCGAGCGCGCGATGGCGATGTGTGAAGGCACCAATATCGACGCCGCGGATCTGATGCTGCCGCAGCGCAGTGCACACCTGGGCGGTGACGGCGGCGGCATCCGCCACCCGGAGCCGGTCCGCGAGGCCACCAGCGACGGCGGCCTCGACGACTACATCACCAACCTGGAGCGCACCGCCATCGTCAAGGCGCTCGAGGAATCTCGCTACAACAAGACCGCCGCTGCGCGCAAACTCGGCATCACTTTCCGCGCCTTGCGCTACAAGCTGAAAAAGCTCGGCATCGACTGAGCCGCACCGCCACGCCGGACGCTCGTGGGAACACGTGCGTGATGACGCCCGTGGCGACACTCCCGCCACCAGCAGCGGCCAAGTGGCGGACTCCGTGCCATGGGCCCGACGGACCCGCACCCGCTAGGTCGGCGTGTCCGGCTCGTCCAAAGCCTTGCGCACCAACCGCAACAATGCCTGGGTGGCGACCGGCTTGTTGAGCACGTGCAGCCTGGCCAGCGGCGGCACGCCATGCAGGTCCGGCGGCGCGTCGGGGCGTGCGAGCAGGATCACTGCCCCCGCGTACTCCCGTTCGAGCAGGAACGCCAGGGTGCGCACCCCGGTCATCAGGTTCATGTCCGCATCCATGACCACCAGCTCAGGCAGGCCGCAGGCCTCGATCCATTGCAGCGCGGCGGTGCCGCTCTGGCACGGATTGGCCTGATAGCCGTAGGCATCGAAGATGTCGGTCAGCAGGCGCAGGGGACCGGCATCCTCGACCACCACCAGTACGCGCTCGGCGGCCCCCTCCAGACTCTCCTGCAGCATGTCCACTTCGTCGCCTGCCACTGCATCGACCGGCAGATACAGGTCGAAACGGGTGCCGCGACCTGGCGCGCTGTCGACGCGCATCACCCCACCATGGTTGCCGACGATGCGCTTGCACGACATGAGGCCGAGGCCAGTGCCGGTCTGCTTGGTGGTAAAGAATGGCTCGAACAGATGCTTGAGCACTTCCGGCGGCATGCCCTGGCCATCGTCGATCACACTGATACGCAGATAGTTGCCGCTGCACGCCTGTTCGGACGGCAGGAAGAAATCCTTGGTCAGGCTGGTGCACGAAGTCTCCAGGCGTACGTGGCCACCATCGGGCATGGCCTGGATCGCATTGAGGCAGAGGTTGAGCAGACACTGCTGCAGCTCGGTCTGGTTGCCCTCGAAGCTCAGATCGGGGTTGTCGACCACGAGCTCCAGCGCCACCGAACGCGGCACGCTGCCCTGCATCAGCAGGTCCAGGGCATTGATCAACGGACCCAGCTGCACCTGTTCGGCGCGTCGCGCGCCGCGCGCGAATGACAGCATCGAATGCACCATGTCCAGCCCGCGCTTGCCACAATCGCGGACCAGCGTGCCAAGGCGCATCAGGCGCGGATCGTCGTAGTCGCGCAGGCTGTCCGCGACCAGCAGCAGCGGTTGCAGCAGGTTGCGCAGGTCATGACTGAGGCCGCCGGCCAACATGGCCAGGCTCTCGAAGCGCTGGGAACGCATCAGCTCGGCCTCGGCCCGGCGCCGCTGGCGGCGTGCCTCAGCCTCACGCAATGCACGCCGCACCGCACTGGCCAGGCGCACCGGGTTCTGCTTCAGGATGTAGTCGGTGGCACCGTCGCGCAGGGCGGCCACGGCAGCTTCCTCGCCCAGCGTTGCCGACACGAAAATGAACGGCAGGTCCTCGTCGCGCTGGCGCAGCAAGGCCAGCGCCCGCTTGCCGGAAAATTTCGGCAGACTGAGGTCGGACAGCACGATATCGGGGGCGAACCCGTCGAGCGCGGCGAGAAACTGGCTTTCGTCGTCGACCAGCCGCGCCTCGTAGCGCAGGCCATCGTGCTCGAGCTCGCCCAGGATCAGCTCGGCATCCGGCGCGCTGTCCTCGACCTGCAGGACGCGCACCGTGTCGAATCGGTTTTCCCCATACTCCGGCATCGCCTCACCTAACCCGCAATCGGGCAGCAGCAGCGCCGGCCCGCGCAGCATGCCTCAATCGGAGTCGGCCGGCTGGTTGAACACGGCCCAGAAACGTCCAAGCGCACGCACGGCGGCGAAAAACTGCTCCACGTCCACCGGCTTGATCACGTAGGCATTGACGCCCAGATCCCAGCCCCGCGCCAGGTCGCTCTCCTCGCGCGACGAAGACAGGATCACCACCGGTATGTGCCGCAGGTGCTCGTCCTGACGCATGCGCTTGAGTACCTCCAGCCCGTCCATGCGCGGCATCTTGATGTCCAGCAGCACCACCACCGGGTCGATGTGCCCGCGATCGGCCCAGGCGCCGCGCCCTTGCAGGTAATCCAGGCAGTCCACGCCGTCCTCGACATGCACCACGGGGTTGGCCAGGTGTGCGTCGGCCAGCGCATCCATGGTCATCTCCGCGTCTGCTTGGCTGTCCTCGACCAGCAGGATGGGACGCAGGTCACGCTTGTTCATGGATTGCTCTCAGCCGGATGCGCCAGCCACATCCGTGGCCGGCAGGGAGAAGTGGAAGTGTGCACCTTGGCCCGGCTCACCCTCGGCCCAGACGCTGCCGCCGTGCCTGGCGATGATACGACGAACATTCGCCAAACCGATACCGTTGCCTGGGAACTCGGCGGCGCGGTGCAGTCGCTGGAAGACGCCAAACAATTTGTCTGCGTACTGCATGTCGAAGCCGGCACCATTGTCCGAGACGGTGAACTCGTAGCCATTGTCCGCACTGCGCTTCACGCTGACGTCAATGCGGGCGGCCTCGCGCTTGCCGGTGTACTTCACCGCGTTGCCGATCAGGTTCTGCCACACGGTGCGCAGCATGTTTTCATCTCCAATCACCATCGGCAGGGGCGCGATGTTCCACACGATGCGCCGATCGGGTACCCCGGCAACGGCCAGGTCACGGGCTTCCTCCACTAACGATTGCATGTCCACGCCCTGCAGGCGCAACGCGCCACGCCCCAGGCGCGAGAACACCAGCAGGTCGTCGATCAGCTGGGCCATGCGCTGCGCCGCCGCGGAGACGACTTCGATGTAATGGCGCGCCTTCTCGTCGGCAGTGTCGCCCAGATGCTGCTGCAGCTTCTGCGAGAATCCAGCGATGTGGCGCAGCGGTGCACGCAGGTCGTGCGATACGGAATAGCTGAACGCCTCCAGCTCGCGGTTGACGTCCGACACCTGCGCGACCTTGCCCTCCAATTGGCGGTTGAGCTCGCTCATCTGCCGCTCGGCCATGGCCCGCGCCGTGATGTCGCTGACTGTGAGCACCAGCGACGGCTCGTCACCAGTCTCCTGCTGCAGGCGCTGGGCGTTGAGCACGACTCGCCGGGTCATGCCATCGGCCGTGGATTGCGTCATCTCGTAGTCCCACAGCTCGCGCCCTTGCAGCAACACCTCGCGCAGGCGCTGCAGCAGCACATCGTTGTCCCATGCCCCGCCACCCATTCCGGCCAGTTCCTGCCGGTGCCGGTTGGCGTCGACGCCGTACATCCTGGCAAAGGCTGGATTCACCAGCAGGCTGCGCAATTCCGCATCGAACAACCCGATCGGTTCGCGGACCACCTGCAGGATCAGCCGCGAGCGCTGCACGGCGTGGCTCTCACGGCTCTCGGCCCGCCGCCGACGGCCAATCTGGCGCTCGGTCATGATGATGATCAGTGCCAGCAGCACCAGCTGGGCCAGGGCCGTGACCGCCGACACCACGCGACCGGCAGCGACGGAGCGTTCGGCCGCGGCCTGGCGCCGGGCCAGCAAGTCATCCTCGTTGCCCACGATGGCGATGAGGGTTTCATCGATCGGAAACAGGTCCTCGGCGTCGCGCAATGAGTTGCGTGCCCCCACGACATCGCCTGCCCCGAGCCTCGCGGCAGCCTGGCCCAGCAGGGTGACGCGGCCATTGACACTCTTTTCCAGCGACCCGACCAGGAGCTGCTGGTCGGGATTGTCGCGGGTCATGGCAGCCAGCTGGGATGCCAATTCCGAGCCCTCCCGCGCATAGCGCTCGATGCGCTCGCGCGTATGCGCATTGGCGTCGCCGATCAGCGCACGGTACAGCGCCGATTCGCTGTCATGCACGACGTAGGCCGCTCGGTAGGCCATGGCCTTGACCGCGAGCGAGTGGTTGACCCAGGCGCTCGCGTGGCGCGTGGCGCGTGCATTGACGGTGACGACCAGATACGGCAGGCCCACGATGACCACGACCGCCAGCAACAGGCCGACCGTCCGCCAACGCAGCACCCCGACCCAATTCATGACTTCCGCACCCGACCACCTCCGCCGTGCCATCCGCGCCGCGGCACATTCCCGCATGATGCCCGACGCGCCCGGCACAGCACCAGCCCTGCATGAGTACGCGCAACCGACCACGCCAGGCATCGCGGTTGCCGGCTCCAATGCGCTGCGGCCTCGCCGCGAGCGCACGGTTCACCTGCCTATGGGCGCGGTTGGCGGGGCGGTCCCCGTCAGGAGAGCACGGGTTCAGCCGTGACCGGGGCCACGGCCACGCAGGCGCGACCTCACTGCCGCCCACCAGTCAGCCCACGGGCGGCTCCTATCCAGATCCACCACCACCGAGTCGTAGCTGGTGCCGAGATGGGCCGCGCGCCGGCGTGCGTGCAGCTCCGAGGTGAAATGCTCGTCGGGCTGCCGGCGCCCATTCAGCACGCCACGCACGAAATAGGTTTTCTGCTCCATGGCGATGCCCTTTGCCAGGGTTCCCGGTGGTGGCAGCCAGCTTGGCATCCGGCACGCAAAAAATGTGTCAATCCGGCGGCGACGCCCACGATGGCTTCAGCCCTGTGGCGCGGAACCTCCCGCCGCCAGCATCGCCTGGACCATCGCCAGGTGCTCACGCAAGGCCGGCAATTCCCTGCGCGCAAAGCTCCGCAACGCCTTGTCGTGACCATTCTTGGCCTCACCGGCAAACAACGCCACGACGAGATGATGCTCGCGGATGGCGACGTCGACGAACGCGTTGCGGAATGCATCGCCCTGCAGCGGCGCCAGGTGGTTGCGCAGCTGCAGCGCCTGATCCGCCGGCATGCTTGGCGGGGCCTGGCCGGTACCGAGGATCTCCGTGAAGGACGCCAGCTCGCCACCCATGCGTGCATGGTCCTCGACCATGCGCTGCGCCAGCGCATGCATCTCATCGGTCGAAGACTTCTCCAGCGCCATGTGGCCGAGCGCATCCAGGAACGCGTTGTCACCCGTTGCCGCGGCAATGAACGCCCGGTCCGTATCGGTCATCCCGGCGCGACGTGCCACGGTTGCCGCCGCGGCCGGCGCCACAACGGGCTGCGCGGTACTCTGCACCGCATCGTTGGCCTGACCACAGCCGGCAAGCGCCAGGACAAGCGCGCAGATCGTTGCGCTGGGCAGGATTCGACGCATGGGTACCTCCTCGTTCGTGATGTCTGGGAGGTAAGCATGGCTTGTAGGGATGAACAAACCGTGCACAAGACATGAAGGCCGCACCAGGCGCGCTCAGCCACGGCCACTTGAAGATGCCGCCGTTTGCCCGCGCATCGGCCCTTGACTGGGCATTGGCCACGGCAAAGACATCATCACCGTGCCGCGGTGATGGCGTCGGGACCGCGGGCATGCAGAATTCGGCACCTGCCCTAGAACGGAATCTCGTCGTCAGTGAAGCCGTCGTCGGCTGGCGACCCGCCGCCGGGGACGTTCCCCGGATCACCGCCGCGCTGGGTCCCACGGTTGCCGCCGCCCTGGCGCGGGCCGCCGGAGCCGCCCTGGCTGCGCTGGTAATTGCCGCCACCACCGCCGCCACTTTCGCCGCCGCTGCCGAGCAGCTGCATGTTGTTGGCAATGATGTCGGTGAAGTATTTCTCCACCCCGTCCTTGCCGGTGAACTTGTCGGTGCGGATGGAGCCCTCGATGTAGACCTGACGCCCCTTCTTCAGGTACTCGTTGGCGATCTCCGCCAGGCGCCCGAAGATCTTCACGCGGTGCCACTCGGTGCGTTCCTGCTTCTCGTTGGTCTGCTTGTCGGTCCACGACTCGCTGGTGGCCAGGTTGAAGGTGCAGATTGCCGAGCCGCTGGTCGTGTAGCGCATTTCCGGGTCGGCACCGAGATTGCCGATAAGGATGACTTTGTTGACGCCGCGTGCCATGGGATGTCCTCGTCGTGCCGGCCGCGGGCAGTGCCGTGACCAGGGTGATGGAGCTGGTTGTCCATGATAGCTGCCGACGGCTTCGATGCCACCGCGCCACGCCGACGTGGCCGTGGGTCGGCGCCACCCGCCACTGCCGGCGCCTGCGCCGTGGCAGCGGTACGCGGCGCAGGCCAACGGTACTCAGGCCCTTGCGGCAGGAACCTCGGCAGCCTTGGCAGCCGGCAACTCCGGCAACCACTCGACCGCATACCCCGCAGCTGCCCAGGCATCCAGGCCGCCGGCCAGTGGCCGCACATGCCGATAGCCACGGGCCTTGAGCGCCTTGGCCGCCTTGGCAGCGGTCGCCTCGTGCGGGCAGTTGCAATACAGGACCAGCTCGCGATCGGGGACGACGCCGCGCAGGAGCTTGTCCATGGCCTGGTCCTGCCCGTCGGCAAGCAGGGCTCCGGGGAGCACGCGGCGGTCGAGCGCGCGTGCCGGCACCGAGCGCACGTCCAGCACCAGCGGTGCCTGCCCCTGGGTCAGCGCCAGGTTCAGCTCCGCCGGCGCGATACGCGGCATGCGCAGTGCGGCCAGCAAATGGTGGCGCTGCCACCAGCGCACGAGGATGTACAGGGCCAACAGGCCGAGCAACAGCTCGAGCGCGAGCGCACCGGCGTCGGCCAGCATGCCGAGCAGCATGTCCAGCTGGGCCGCGAAGGCGCTGCCGAGAACCACGGCGACGCCGGCCCAAAGCACGGAGCCGATGCCGTCGAAGACAATGAAGGACAGGAAGCCGAGGCCCATGGCCCCCACCAGCGGCGGAGCCACGGTGGACAGGCCAGGCACGAACTTGGCGATCAACAGCACTCCGCCGCGCCAGCGCTGGAACTGCAGCTCCGAGCGATGCACGCACGAATCCGGCGAGAGCGAGATGCGGCACAGGGCCCGCATGACGTGGCCGCCGTAGCGCCGGCCGGCGCCGTACCACAGGGTGTCGCCAATCAGGCAGGCCAGCAGTGCGACCAGCAGCACCGCCGGCAGGACCAGTTGCCCGCTGGCCGTCAGCGCGCCAGCCACCACCAGGGTGGGAACCGCCGGCAGCGGCATGCCGAGCTGGGTCACCAGCACGTTGAGGAACACCAGCAGCAGGCCATACTCGCCAAGCAGGACAAAGATCTCGTGCGCCATGCAGAGTGCCTCAGCTCGAGCGGGTACCGGATACCGATCGCCCATCGTACCGGGCGCACCGGTCAGGCCGATGCGTCTGCCATCAGGCTTCCGTCCACGATGCGCCGCGAGCCGCTCACCAGCAGCGGCAGCCACAGCAAGGTGAGTACGGCGGCGCCGGCGAAAATCCCGTGCGGACCAAAGCGGCCCAGCGCGATGCCGCCCAGGGTCCCACCGACGAACGCGCCGGCAAACTGGCTGGTCGAGTATGCCCCGAGCGCCGCGCCGCGCAAGTGCAAGGGTGCCAGGCGCGACACCAGGCTGGGCAGGGCCGCCTCCAGCAGGTTGAATCCGGAAAAGAATACGGCCGCCAGCAACCCGAACACCAGCAGATGCGTGCCGGACAACGCAAAACCCAGCAGCGCCAGCCCCATCGCCACCACGCAGACCATGACCACGCGCAGGCTCTGCGCCACCTCGCGCATGTGCCGCAGGCTGCCGCCCATCACCAGCGCTGCCAGGAGCATCACCGGCAAATACAGTTCCCAGTGCCGATTGACCGGCAGGTGCAGGCTGCCGGCCAGCACCAGTGGCAAACCGACGAAACTCGCGGTCAGCATCGCGTGCAGGAAAAACACCGAACCGTTCAACACCAACAGGCGCCGGTCGGCCAGCATCTCCAGCACCTGGGCCACACCTGCTGCCGCCGGCGCGCGGGCCTGGACCGGGGTCGGGACGATCAGCCACAGCAGCAACAACGACAGCAGGGCCAGGATCGAGGTGGCCGCAAACAAGCCGGGCAAGCCGCGGATCGCCTCCAGTGGCGGGCCAAGGACCAGCGCCAGCAGGAACGCAGCCCCGATCGATACGCCGATGATGCCCATCACCTTGCCACGGTTCT
>Ga0209941_1000159_pt1 | contig 127841 bp, 124 predicted proteins | sample ThiBiot_300_plan_FD_183945 | JGI IMG/M metagenome (GOLD analysis project Ga0209941, IMG submission 183945) | Wastewater bioreactor microbial communities from Cape Town, South Africa - Thiocy_solids_1 (SPAdes) | ecosystem: Engineered > Bioremediation > Thiocyanate > Unclassified | place: South...
CCACCGACGTCACAGACCACGGCGAGGTCAGACCCAAGGCTTGAGTGAAGAGCTTTTCCATGGATCAAAGCGTGCAGGATCGGCTACCTCACGGCAAGATCCGATCCACACGAAACGCGACAGAGCCAGAAAAAGCCAATCCGATAAAAATATCGGCCAAAAGAGAAATGATCATTACGGAGTAAAATTTCATGTCATTCGCCAAGGAGCGAAAGAAAGGGAAGAAAGGGGGCGTGGCTAATTAAGCCAGGCAAGCGGCGCGCCTTGCCAGACGACGATCCAACTTAATTAGCCACGCCATTAATTCCCATTAATTCACGCCCCCTTAATTGCCTTAATTGGTTTTGGTTTCAGAAATAGATATCCACGGTGGCGGCCGGGAATGCGCCCACCCCTTCCCTGACGACCGGCATCTCGCCCGACACATGGCAATGCGGACAGGTGGTAGTGACCGCCAAGTCACCTTTCTTGTCCTTCTTCACATTCTTGCTTTTCACGTTTTCGTGCGCGAACCTGGCCGTAAAGGCGAGTCCGCAGGCGGCGCTGGCGCAGGTGCACCATGCTTTTGTCGGATGCGCGGTCAGATCTCGTGCGAGTGGGGAGTCGGGCGCCTCGTTGGCCGCGGTGTGACAGACCAGGAAGGTCTTCACTCCTGGCCGGAACAGGAGCAGGAACGTCTCCCCGCGCGCCAGCTCCGTACGATGCTTGCTGATCAACTCGTAATCAACCATCGGCCGCACCACGATGACAGACTTCGTGCGATCCGCCAACGCGACCAGCGACTTGCAACACCGCTTGCACGGGCATAGACCGCCGTCGATCAGGTAGATGATTTCCAGGTAGCAGAACTCGGCAGAACCCTTGGCGACGACTTGGGTCTTCTTGTGTTTCGGATCCTTGGGGACAGCCCACAGCTCCTCCTCACCACAGCCTTTGTTGCCCGAACGCTGGCCACCTTTGAGCAACTTGGGGCCGCTCAATCGAGACATGCCGTTCTTGCTTACGTGGGTGACGTTCCAGTTGACCGCCTCTTCATCCAGGCCCTTGAAATCACACACGAACAGTCCGAGCGCAACCTGGACCTCCGACGGTAGCTCCTCCAAATCCGATGTGGCGACGTAGCCGGCTTCCCCGCCATCCGCGTTGAAGCTGTGCCACCAGGTGTCCTTCGTCAACGCCGGGTCGTGTTTTACCTTCACTTCTTCCTGGGGTGCGTCCATGACTTACTCCTCAGACGTGGTTGATCAAACGAGCGAACTGCAATAGTGCACCAAGGTCGGTAGCCCACCACCTTGCCGGCGCAGGCCGAGTTCCCGCCAGTGCGCAGCCTCGAACGCCAGCCGCGCTGCGCGGTTCTCGCGTACCGTCCACGCACTCAAGTTGGGCCAAACCCCGAGTGTTTGGCGCAACTGCAGCAACGCAGCGAGAGATGCGCGGCCATAGCCCTGGCCTTGGAGATCGGAGCGCACGAACAAACGCACCTCTTCGCGCACGACACCGATGCCTCCGACAATGCGCTGCGACTCTACGCAACGCACCAGCCATCTTGTCTCATCATCAACGGCGTGCGACCAGATTCGCTCAGCATGCCACGCACTGATGTGTCCGCTGCCACCAAACAGGGACGCTCGCAGCACCGGATCGTCCAGCATGTCGGCCAGGAACACACGGGATTGGGCATCCAGCGAATCGAGTGTCACGATCTTCATCATTTTTCCCTTTCCAAAAAAAGGGGAGTAGCCAATTATTCCCGGCGGATGGCCCGCCCTGCCAGACATCGGGAAAATCTAATTAGCCACGTCCCATTCAATTGGAATTTAATTAGCCACGTCCCATTAATTGCGCCCCCATTAATTGGCCCCGCTGGCGGCCGCCGAGGACCGACCCTCGCGAGCCGATTTAATTAGCCACGTCCCCTTTAATTAGTTTGGCGGTGAAGTTGCCTTGGGCAGCAGCTTTGCGGAACCACGCTACTGCCACGGCATCGTCTTGACCCACGCCTCGACCGTAGCGGTACATGAAACCAAGTTCGTTCTCTGCAGTAGCTAATCCCTGTGCTGCCGCCTCGCGATACCACAGCACCGCTTTCGCGTAGTCCTGCGGCACCACTGTTCCTCCTCGTGCGTACAGCAATCCGAGATAGAACTGCGCACTGGCATCTTCTTGCGCGATCGCTTTGCGATACCACGACAAGGCCGCCGCATCATCCCGCGGCACACCTTCGCCCTCCGCATACTTGAAGCCAAGATTGGCTTGCGCCAACGAGTTCCCGTGTAGCGCTGCTTTGCGATACCACGCAATAGCCGAGGCGTAGTCCTGCGGCACGCCACGACCCGCGTCATACATGAGGCCTAACTGCAACTCGGCGCGGACATCCCCTCCATCGGCCGCAGCAACCAGCTCAGCTGGCGAAAGTGCGGTTTCGTCAACGGTGCATCCGGCACTTGCCGCCGCAAGAAGCGCCGTGATGATCAGCGCATGCAATGTTGTCATAGCCCGTTCCTTGCTGAGTCGTCCAAAATTTGTCCCGGAAACCACTTTCCTCCGCGTTCGGCTTCCTCCGCCTCAATCTCGCTATTCTTAAACTGTCCCTGACACCTTTTCTCCGCACCTTTTCGTGCTGCCGACGCCACGCCGACGAATGCTACGACGCTAGACCTGACCCCTTTGCCTCCCTGATTGATCGAAAAGATTCGTGGGGAAACCTCAGACTCTGACCCCTGGTTTCGGCAGTCTATCGATTTGCGCCTTCTTTCGTATTTAGCTAGGCCGGTACTGCGTAATAGCAGTCAGTTGTTATATCCAAAATTTCCTGAAAGATCGCTCTATCAATGCTTCCGCCAAGCCCCAGCTTGAAGCTAGCATGAGATTCATAAAATACATCTAGGTGATGAAGTGGATGCTTATGACCATCTTCATGCACATCGTCAAAATCATAGCGAATGTAGCCATCCTCAGATGTAAGCAATTTCCTGAAGAACTGCCATAAGTTCGCATCATAATCAATTAAAGGACAAATTTGATCAAAGAAAGAATAAACATCTGGCGTGGTAAGTACCACATCATTTTCCAAAATTGAAATTATGTCTGATGTCAGCTTATTATCGATCAAAGGATGCAGCGAGTCCTTAAAGACTAGAGACTCACCCGCATCGTCAACCACGAAGGGAAGCGCAATGGAAAATATTTTCTTCTCAGACACGAAAAAAATTCGACTCATCTTTGAGACGAAAAGAACAATTTTTCCAACCTCATGGCGTGGGGGCGGAAGACTTTTTCCCAGCAACATTACTTTAATGGTTCTCATCAGAAGAATGAGAACATCCTTTTTATTCCTCAATGGCCTAAAAATCCACTCCGATTGATACTCGTCTATTGGAAATTCGTGGAATTTAGACATTTCAATTGCCTTCTTTCATTTTATTGTAATTCCATAACGCGACCTCCTTTACATTTTCGTAATCAAAGTCCTCGCCGGTTACACTCTTAACGATATCCATGAGGGAAGTTCTAAAGATAGGCAGCACATCAATTTCATCAAATATTCTATTGACGAAATCATAAAAGGACTCTGAATTTTTGCTGTATCCAATTGTCGTCGTAATCGTCTTCTGCTCCTCCAGAGACGGCTTTTTAACTTCAATACAACCATCTTTGTTAATTTTATTTAGACCCCTCTCGATATTCTCCAGTAAATCGCCATTTTGATCTTTTGAAAGCACGAGGTAAGTTTTAAGAAATGATCGAGTAAGGGTCATATAGAGCGAATTTCGATACCCATAACCGCTGCCAATTCGCGACGTAACACAGATTACAAATGGAAACTCTAATCCCTTAACATTGTTCGTGTTCGTTATCAAGATTTGACCCTTGATTTTCTGCTTCGACTCATAACCCTTGTTTGCCGTCCAGCCGACCTCTCGTGGAAGTAAAACTTCCAACGTGTCTGCAAGCTGATAGCTTTGCTTATTCTTATCCAGAAGGATTACGCCAATATCATCTGGCTCAACGGTCGGGTTGTCTTTTTTAACCTGGTTAATGGCTCGAACAATCGAGGCGGCAGAATTACTGTAGAAATCACCTTCAATCTCAATTAGCTCCATGCTATGAAATTTGTCGTTATCTACATCCTCAAAACGGCGCAGAGGCTCACGCGCAAGCCTGTATATCCCTTCTTCAGCCTCGTAACTAAAAAGATATCCGCAAGCCAGCCACTCTTTATCTTGCAACCATCTCAGTTTTTTTCTTTCAAAAAGGCCCATGCCCAAGCCATGAGCGAACATAAGCGTCCTTGGATCAGTTCGATAGCACTTGCTTAATAAATAATCTGGCTCAATGTGATTAACTATATTTTCATCAAAAATACTTTGGAAAATGTCGCCAGCAATATGGACCGTTGTCTTGGTGACCAATGCGCAAAGCTCGAAGAAGGAGTCAGGAAAATCCTGACTTTCGTCTACAAACATATAGTCAAATGCATATGATTTTTTCGACATAGCACGTATTAATACGATTGCATTTTTACAGACCAGATCAAAAGTCATTCCTGGATTATAGGTAAAAAAAGGAATTTTATAGAAATCGCATATCTTTCTGTATGTTCCCGAATTGGGAGCACTCTGCGAACCCCATGCATGGACACACCACAAACGTTCATCCCACTTTATCTGCTGCTCCACCTTCATAAAGTTGAAGAAATCTGGAATACGCCGATGCATGTGTTCCGCGAGAATTTTGTTGTGGCATGTAAATATGATTTTAGCGTCTTGATTGTCTACATAAGTCTCTTTCAGCTTATGAAGCAACAGCTCCGTCTTTCCTGTGCCAGAAAGACCTTGAATTCTTATGGGAGACTTTTCATTTCTTTCGTAGACAAACCTCGTCTGGTCGCCATCAAAGAGTAATATCTTCTTTTTCACCCTGTCCAAAATATTATCAGGCAAGTCAACAGTGACTTTATCGATGTCGTTGATGCTACCGGTCAGGAGAGAAATTAGAAGCTCACATGTCCTCTGCTTTCGAGACTCTTTTAGTTCGCCGCTTCTGATTAATTCGACCACATCTGAAGCCTCCGTGGACATGTGCTTGGATATCAAGTCCTCGCGCCACGCCCTCGGCCTTCCAATATGATCTTTATAACGATATTTGTCAGAGATCGAGCCGAGATCCTCAATAAAGTCATCGCAATACGACTCGAAGCCCTCTTCGTTCGTGGAGAAGTCCACGAACATAATTTTGTGTTTTGGAATCAAAACGACGAATGCGCTCCTATGCTGATAGGAGTACTTGCTCTCTCCAAGGGGGCGGTCGATGACGTAGGTCTGCAACTTATTTTCATTGCTGAAGCTTTCAAGCCGATCAATGAATTCGTGATTTCTCTGATTCTTCTCTGCTTGAAGAAAGAAAAAACTGCTTGCCATATCCTTATCCACCCTTGGACAAATCAGAAAAAGAGGTTAGTTCCCTAACTCCGTAACCACCTCAAACCATCGGCAACTTCAACCCCTGCTCCCTCGCACACTCGACAGCAATCTCATACCCCGCATCCGCATGCCGCATCACCCCGGTCCCCGGATCATTCCACAACACCCGCGCAATCCTCTTGTCCGCCTCAGCCGTGCCGTCGCAGACGATCACGATGCCCGAATGCTGCGAATACCCCATCCCCACCCCACCCCCATGATGCAGCGAAACCCACGTCGCGCCACCGGCCACGTTCAACATCGCATTGAGCAACGGCCAGTCGGATACGGCATCGCTGCCATCCTTCATCGCCTCGGTCTCGCGGTTCGGTGAAGCGACGCTGCCGGAATCCAGGTGATCCCGTCCAATCACCACCGGCGCCTTCAACTCCCCATTGCGCACCATCTCGTTGAACGCCAACCCCAGCTTGTCGCGCAACCCCAGCCCCACCCAGCAGATACGCGCCGGCAACCCCTGGAAGCTGATCCGCTCCTTCGCCATGTCCAGCCAGTTGTGCAGGTGCGCGTCGTCAGGAATCAGCTCCTTCACTTTCTGGTCGGTCTTGTAGATGTCTTCCGGATCGCCGGACAGCGCCACCCAGCGGAACGGGCCGACGCCGCGGCAGAACAGCGGGCGCACGTAGGCTGGCACGAAGCCCGGAAACGCGAACGCGTTTTCGCAGCCGACGTCCTGCGCCATCTGGCGGATGTTGTTGCCGTAGTCGAAGGTGGGAATGCCCTGGGCGTGGAAGGCGAGCATGGCGTCGACGTGGGTTTTCATCGACAGCTTGGCGGCGCGCGACGTGCCGACGGGGTCGGCCTTGCGGCGCTCGAACCACTGCTCCACCGTCCAGCCCTGCGGCAGGTAGCCGTTGACCGGGTCGTGCGCGCTGGTCTGGTCGGTGACGGCGTCGGGGCGCACGCCGCGCTTGACCAGTTGGGGCAACACGTCCGCCGCATTGCCAAGAAGCGCGATGGATTTCGCTTCGCCGGCCTGGGTGTATTTGTCGATGCGCGCCAGCGCGTCGTCGAGGTCGCTGGCCTGCTCGTCGACGTAGCGGGTCTTCAGGCGAAAGTCGATGCGGCTCTGCTGGCATTCGATGTTGAGGCTGCATGCACCGGCGAGTGACGCGGCCAGCGGCTGCGCCGCACCCATGCCGCCGAGGCCGGCGGTGAGAATCCAGCGCCCCTTCAAGTTCCCGCCGTAATGCTGGCGGCCCATCTCGACGAAGGTTTCGTAGGTGCCCTGGATGATGCCCTGCGAGCCGATGTAGATCCACGAGCCGGCGGTCATCTGGCCGTACATCATCAGGCCCTTTTTATCGAGCTCGTTGAAGTGCTCCCAAGTGGCCCAGTGCGGCACCAGGTTGGAGTTCGCGATCAGCACGCGGGGCGCATCCCGGTGCGTGCGGAACACGCCGACCGGCTTGCCGGACTGCACCAGCAGGGTCTCGTCGTCGTTCAACTCGCGCAGCGATTTCAAAATCGCATCGAAGCATTCCCAGTTGCGCGCGGCGCGGCCGATGCCGCCGTACACCACCAGCTCGGCCGGGTTCTCCGCCACCTCCGGATCGAGGTTGTTCTGCAGCATGCGGAACGGCGCTTCGCTGAGCCAGCTCTTGCAGGAAAGCTCGCTGCCGCGGGGGGCGCGGATGGTGCGGGTGGTGTCGATGCGGGTGGGTGCGTTCATCACGAAGGGCTCCGGTGAGTCAGACCACCGAGTATAGGTCAGCGGCCGGGTCGAACCGGAGGCTCACGGCGCCGCGGCCTTGCCGTCGATACCGGTGTGCTTGCGCAGCGCCACCGCGGCGCGCATGCGCACGATGATCTTCGCCATTTGCGGGTCCTTGCCGAACTTCGCATCCAGTTGCTCGACGGTAGCGTCCAGGCCGCCACGCGGCTGCTGTTCCTGGATGCCGGCGCGCAGCAGCAGGCCGTACGGATTCTGCGGCTGCTCGCGGATCAGCTGGTCGGCCACGGCCCAGCCCTTGTCCCAGTTCTTTTCCCAGTTGACGAACATGTCGCCGAGCTTGCCCAGCGCGCGCATGTCGCCCGGGTTCAGCGCCAGCATGGCGCGGAAGTCCTGCTCGGCACGCCGATAGTCGCCCTGCATCTCGTACGCGTTCGCGCGCGCGTCGAGCGCCCTCGTATTGCCGGGCGAGTGGTCCAGCAGCTGGCTGAGGTCCGCCGCAGCCCAGGCCGACTCGTCGTAGTCGACCAGGGCGAACGCGCGGTTCACGCGGGCATCCTCGTCGCCGGGCGTGAAACGCAGCGCTTCGGACTGGTAGATCAGGGCCATGGTCTGGTCGCGGTACTTGCTGGCCATCCGGCCGATGCCGAGCAGGTTGCTGCTGCTGGTCAGTTCGTCGACCGCATGCGGATACGCCGCCATCTCGTCCGCGCGGCTGCAGTCGCAACGCCAGACTTGCTGGAACGGCCGCTCCGTCGACAGCACCTTCATCAGCGGATTGTTCGGCGCCCGGGCCCGCGCCTGCGCGGCCAGCTGGTCCATCGCTGCGTATGAACCGCCCCAGTTCGGCTGGCGCGCCCATAACGCCATGCTGTAGGAGGAATAGTCGTCCGGCACCGCCGCCAGCGCGTCGCGGATCGCCGCGTCGACATAGTCGCGTCCGTAGCCCATGCCGCCGGCGTGGATCAGCGCGGCGTAGCTGGGGGTGACCTTCGGGTCCAGCGCGATCGCCCGGCGCAGGTCGCTGTCGGCCTGGGCCAGCAGCTTGTCCATCGCCTGCACCTGGCTGTCCGGCGTGTCGCTCAGGTAGTTCTCGCCGCGCGCTTCGGCGGCCATCGCCACGTAGGCCGTGCCGCTGGCGGCGAACGCGAACGCGCTGTCCGGCGCATCGCGCTTCCACGCGTCCAGGGTGGGCCGCACCTCGAACGAGCCATTCTGGAATGCGTCCTGGTAGATGCGATCGAGCAGACCGCGTGAGTCCGGGTCGGTCTGCTGCGCATGCAGGGCGGCCGCGAGGCGGCGGTCGAGCTCGGCGGCCTGGCCGTGCTGGATCAGCGACTGCGCCTCGGCGAACGTGAGCCGCGGTTGCAGGCGGTAATGGCAATACGCGACCACCGCATCGCGCGACCAGTGGCTGTCCGGCGGATCGGGATAGGCCAGGCACCGCTGCAGCGGATCGGCGATCGCCTCGGCCTTCTTCAGCGCGGCGATGAACGCATAGCCCTGTTCGCGAGTGAACTTGTGGGCGGGCAGCGACGACGGGCGGTCGTGCGGCTTCGCCGCCTGCGCCTGCACCATCTGGCGGACCTGCGATTGCACCAGGTGCATGTTCCAGATCCACTCGCCCAGACCCAGCAGGACCAGGGCCGCGATCAGCAAACCGCGTTGCAGTGCAGTCATGCGGGCCTCCCCCAGCCCTGGCGACGCCGACGATCATACTGCGCCGGCCACGCCTGTCGCGGCCTGCAGCGTCCACCCCTGCCGTCCTGCACTGGTCGCGTGCCGGGACAAGGAGAATCCTGCGGCGGCGGACGGTCCGCGGGGAGCAGGCTGATGACGTTGCGTGGAAGCAGGCGGGTGTTGCTGGCGTGCGCGATCGCGCCGGCCATGGCACAGGCGGCGACGCCGGAGTGCGCGGTATGGCAGCGCGAGTTGTCGTTCGCGCAGAGCGTGCAGAAGCACGATGCGGCGGCGTTTGCCGGGCACGTGATGGCCGACGCGGTGTTCGATGCGAATACGCCGCAGCCGACGCGCGGTCGCGCCGCGATCCTGCAGCACTGGGCGCCGATGATCGAGGGCAGGACGGTGCACCTGGACTGGTATCCGCAACAGGTCGTGGTGAGCGGCGATGGCACGCTCGCGTATTCCAGCGGTGCGTACCTGTTCGAGAACCTGGCACCGGGCGCGAAGCGGCGCTACACGATCGGCCGGTTCGCGACGACGTGGCGGCGCGCGGCGGACGGCGTGTGGCGCGCCGCGTTCGATGGCGGTGATGAAGGCAGGCCGGCGAGCGCGGCGGATGCGGACGCATTTCGCCCCGGCCGCATGACATCGTGTCCACGCAGCGACATTGCCGCGCTTCCCGTCATCCGGCATTGATGCTTGCGGCATGGATGCATGCGGCATGGATGCATGCGGCGTTGATGCATGCGGTCTTGATGCTTGCGGCCTTGATGCCTGCACGTCGAGGCGCGTGGCATTGATGTCCGAAAACGGCGAGTCTGGCCGGCGCGGCGGTGCTAGCCTCAAGCCCATGAATCCCTCCCCTTCCCTGCCCGCGCCATCCGTCTGCGAACAGGCCCGACGCAGCCGCGACGCGCGCTTCGACGGGCTGTTCTTCGTCGCGGTGAGCAGCACCGGCATCTACTGCCGCCCGGTCTGCCCGGCACGGACCGCGAAGCGCGAGAACGTGCGCTATTTCGCGAACGCGGCGGCGGCCGAGGTGGCCGGCTACCGGCCTTGCCTGCGCTGTCGTCCGGAGCTGGCGCCGGGCAGCGACGAGGGGCAACGCGGCAACCGGGCGGTCGCCCGCACGCTGAAGCTGATCGAAGCCGGCGCGCTGGCGGAGCAATCGCTGGACGCGCTGGCCACCCAGGTCGGCGTGGGCGCGCGGCAATTGCGCCGGCTGTTCGTCGAGCATGTCGGCGCGCCGCCGATCAGCGTGCACACGACGCGCCGACTGCTGTTCGCGAAGCAGCTGCTGACGGAGACGGCGTTGCCGGTGACGGAAGTGGCGCTCGCATCCGGTTTCCGCAGCCTGCGCCGGTTCAACGCCGCGTTCGCCCAGGCGAACCGGATCGCGCCGCGCGAACTGCGCCGGCATCCACGCGCGATGGCGGGCGCGCCGCTGCGGTTGCGGCTGGGCTACCGGCCGCCGTATGCGTTCGATGCGCTGCTCGCGTTCCTGCGCACCCGCGCGTTGCCCGGCGTGGAACAGGTCGACGAGGACAGCTATGCGCGCGTGTTCGGCCCGGCGGACACGCCGGGCTGGTTGCGCCTGCGCGCGTGGCCGGGTGGCGAACATGCGCTGCAACTGGAATTGCATTGCCCGCAGCCGACGCAGATTCTCGGCGTGGTGACGACGTTGCGCCGGATGTTCGACCTGGATGCGAACCCGCAGGCGATCACCGACACGTTCCGCGCCGACCCGATCCTGGGCCCGCTGCGCCGCCGCGAGCCGGGCTTGCGCCTGCCCGGCGGCTGGGACGGTTTCGAGATCGCGGTGCGGGCGATCCTGGGCCAGCAGATCAGCGTGGCGGCCGCGCGCACGCTGGCGAGCCGGATCGTGCAGCGCTGGGGCGAGCCATTGCCGACGGCGCCGTGGCCCGGCCTGACCCGACTGTTTCCGACGCCGGCCGCGCTGGCCGCCGCGGATCTGCGCGAGGTCAGGCTGACCACCGCGCGCGCCGCGACGATCAGCGGCGTGGCGCAGGCCTTGCTGGATGGCCGCGTGGATTTTCGGGCGGGCCAGTCGCTGGACGAGTTCGTGGCGCGCTGGGTCGCGCTGCCGGGCATCGGCCCGTGGACCGCGCACTACATCGCGATGCGCGCGCTCGGCGATCCGGACGCGTTCCCCGCGGCCGACCTGATCCTGCGCCGCGAGGCGACGACCTCCGCCACGCCGCTGGGCACGAAGGCGCTGACCGAACTGGCGAACCGCTGGCGCCCGTGGCGCGCGTACGCCGTGATCCACCTTTGGCGCGGTGCCGCGGACACGCCACCACGCCCACGCAGGACGGAGACGATGGCATGACCGCTGGCCCCGACACGATCTGGTACGACGAGATGGACAGCCCGGTCGGCACGCTGCGCCTGGTGGCGGACCAGCATGGCCTGCGCCAGGTCTGGTTCGAGCGCGAACGGCACCCGAAGCAGGCGCACCCGGGCTGGGTCCGCGCGGCGGCGCCGCTGCAGTTCGCCCGGGTGCAACTGGAGGAATATTTCGCCGGCCAGCGCCAGCACTTCGAGCTGCCGCTGCATCCGGTGGGCACGCCGTTCCAGCTGGAGGTGTGGCAGGAGCTGGGACGGATTCCGTTCGGCATCACGATCAGCTACGGCGAACTGGCCCGGCGCATCGACAAGCCGCTGGCGGTGCGGGCGGTGGGCGCCGCGAACGGACGCAACCCGTTGCCGATCGTGCTGCCCTGCCATCGGGTGATCGGCGCGGACGGCAGCCTCACCGGTTTCGGCGGCGGCCTGCCGACGAAGCGCTACCTGCTGAACCTGGAACAGCGCATCGCGCACGGCGACCTGTTCGGCTGAGAGGTTGTGAGTTTTTTCAACCTCTCAGGTCGGCCATGAGGGCCGAGCATGAAGCAGTCATGCAAGTGACTGTTTCATGTGAGCGAGTCCGGGCGTGTACCGGGCTCGCGATAGAAGAAAACCACAGGACGTGGTTTTCTTCACAGGCTCCAGGCGGAGCCGCGCGGCTTAACCGCCCTGCGCGGAGGTCGGCAGCGCCTTCGGCACGACCCGGGGCAAGGGCTGCACGTTCTGCTGGTCGCGCTGGCGATCGAGCAGATCCTGTTGCGCGGCGCGGTCACGGTCGCGCTGCGCCTGCTGGGCCTTGTCCAGTTGCTCGAGTGCTCGCGGGTCATTCGCGGACGGACGCTTCGCGGTGTCCTGCACGGCATTGTGCAACTGCTGCTGCAGCTGGCTCTGCTGCAGGTCGTCGCGCGTCTTCTGCTGCTGCGCGGCCTGCTGGAACCGCACACTGGGCGACACCGGCCGGATCACCGGCTGCGCGGTGGACTGCCAGGCTGCCGCCGTGCCCAGCGGAACGAGCGCCACCAGGCCGGCCATCAGCAGGCGTGTCGTCCGGGAATGTCGATCAAGACGTGTATTGGTCATGAGGGTGAGCGATCATGTGCAGTTGGTTTCAATGCATCGTAAGGTTGTCCGTATGAAAATCCTGTTTCGCCTGCTGCTCTGCTCCCTGGCAGCATTCAGCTTCGGTTGCGCCACGCAGCGCCCCGCAGCCACACCTGCTATCGCCGCCACGGCGGGCAAGCCCGCGCCCGTGCTGCTGATTTCCATCGACGGCTATCGGCACGACTACATGCAGCGCGGGCTCAGCCCGACCCTGGCGATGCTCGCCCGCGGTGGCGTGCAGGCCGCTTCGATGCAGCCGGCGTTCCCGTCGCTGACGTTCCCGAACCACTACACCCTGGTCACCGGCCTGACCCCGGACCACCACGGCGTGGTCAACAACACGATGTTCGACCCGCAGCTGGGCAAGTTCTCGCTGAGCAGCCGCAAGGCGATCAGCGACGGTCGCTGGTGGGCCGAGGGCATGCCGATCTGGGAAACCGCCGACCAGCATGGACTGCGCACGGCCACGATGTTCTGGCCCGGTTCGGAAGCGGACATCCACGGCCATCGCCCCGACCACTGGCTGGCCTACGACGGCGCGGTCACGCCGGCCCAGCGGGTCGACCAGGTGCTGGCGTGGCTGGACCTGCCCGTGGCCGAGCGGCCCAGCTTCCTCACGCTGTACTTCGACGGGGTCGATCACGCCGGCCACGTCTACGGCCCCGATACACCCCAGGTGAACGAGGCGCTGCGCGAAACCGATGCGGCGCTGGCGCAGCTGGTGGGCGGACTGAAGCAGCGCGGCCTGTTCGACCGGATCAACCTGGTCGTGGTGTCCGACCACGGCATGGCCACCGTGCCGGAAGCGAACAACGTGATGATCGACACGCTGATTCCGCTGGACCAGGTCCACGCGGTGAGCCTGGGCATCCTGGCCGGGTTCAATCCGAAGTCGGACAGCGCCGAAGACCGCGCCGCGTTCCACCAGGTCGAACAGACCCTGGAACGGCCGCAGGCGCACATGCAGTGCTGGGACAAGAGCCGGGTGCCGGCACGCCTGGCCTACGGCCACAACGCACGCGTGCCGCAACTGCTGTGCCTGGCGGACGTGCACTGGCGCATCACCACCACCGACTACGCGGCGAAGCGCAAGGGCCGGGTAAGCCTGGGCGAACACGGCTTCGACAACGCCGAACCGCTGATGCAGGCGATCTTCGTGGCCCACGGCCCGGCGTTCCGCGTCGGCGCGAAGGTGCCGGCGTTCCCGAACCTGGACGTCTATCCGCTGATGACCCATCTGCTGGGCATTCCCGCTGCGGCGAACGACGGCAGCTACGACGCGGTGAAGAACCTGCTGAAACCCGCGTCACGCTGAGCCTTTCTCCCTCCCCTGCACGCAGGGGAGGGTTGGGGTGGGGTTCGCTCTTCCCGCCAGTCCCGCAACATCAAAAGCACCCTTCCCGGCTTCCCCTGCACGCAGGTGACAGAGCCAGGCGAGAGCAAAGCAGCCGCTACGGCATCGCGCCCTTGCTCATCGGCGTGGGCGGCGTCGCCACGTTGACCAGCGGGGCCAGGCGGAACAGCCACAGCGCGATCAGCAGCCCGGCCAGCACCAGCGCGCCGACGAACAGCGCCACGCCGTTCCAGCCATGCGATGCGTAGAACAGCCCGCCGCTGGCCCCGGCGATGCTGGAGCCCATGTAGTAGCAGAACAGGTAGACCGACGCGGCCTGCGCCTTCGCCGCGCCGGCGCGACGGCCGACCCAGCTGCTGACGATGGAGTGGCCGCCGAAGAAGCCGAACGTGATCGCCACGATGCCCAGCATCACCAGCAGCAGCGGCGTGGTCATGGTCAGCGCCACGCCCAGCAGCATCAGCGCGAACGCGGTCCACAACACCTTGCGCCGGCCCAGCTTGCCGGCCAGGTGTCCCATCCACGCCGAGCTGAAGGTGCCGATCAGGTAGATGCCGAAGATCAGCCCGACCACGGTCTGGCTGAGCTTGTACGGTGGCGCCAGCAGGCGGTAGCCGAGATAGTTGTAGACGGTGACGAACGCGCCGAGCAGCAGGAAGCCCTCGACGAACAGCCATGGCAGGCCGCGGTCCCGGAACATGCCGCCGAAGCGGGCCAGCAGGCTGCGCCAGCGCAGCGGCTGCCGCACGAAGTGCCGCGACGGCGGCAACACGCGCCAGAAGACCAGCGCGGCCAGCAGGCCGATCATGCCGACCGTTGCCACGCCGATGCGCCAGCCGAAGAAGTCCGCCAGCACGCCGGAGATCAGCCGCCCGCCCATGCCACCCACCGCGCTGCCGCTGATGTACAGGCCCATGCCCAGGCCGACCGATTCCGGGTGCATCTCCTCGCTGACGTAGGTCATCGCCACGGCCGGCAAACCGCTCAGGGTCAGGCCGAGCAGGCTGCGCACGAGCAGCAGCGCGTTCCAGTCCGGCATCAGCGCGGTGACCAGCACCAGCACGGCCGAGGCCAGCAGCGAGGCGACCATGATCGACTTGCGTCCCCATGCATCGGACAAGCCGCCGGCAAACAGCATCGCGAACGCCAGCACGCCGGTGGTCAACGACAGCGACATCGCCGCGCCGGCCTCGCTGACCCCGTAGTGGCGGCTGAACTCGGGCATCAGCGGCTGCACGCAGTACAGCAGTCCGAACGTGGCGAAGCCGGCGGCGAACAGGGCAAGGTTGGTGCGACGGAACGCGGGCGTGCCGTGGCGGATGTACGGAGCCGGCTCCGCCTGCTGGTTCATGGTGTCGGTCTTGCCTGGGGACGTGGGCATCGCGCAAGCATAAGCCGCTCAGGCGCTGCGATCACCGCGCAGCACACGCACGGCCTCGTCGTCACCCGCCGCACCGCGGCCGCTGACCCAGCCGAACAGCGCGATGCCGACGATGATCGCCAGCGCGCCGAACAGCGCGTAGCCACGCGGCCACGCCTCGCCGAGGAACAGCACGCCGAGCAAGCTGGCGAACAGCAGCTCCGCGGCCTGCATCGCCTCCACCGCGGCCAGCGCGGTCGGCTCGCTGCGCACCATGTCGGTGGCGCGGAAGAACAGGATGGTGGCGATGGTGCCCGAGGACAGCGCCACGCCACCGGCCAGCAGCGCCTCGCGCAGGCTCGGCGGGCCGACGGTGAACCAGGCGATCACCGCGAACAGCAGCCACAGTGGCCAGCTGCACAGCGTCATGCCGAACACGCGCTGCACCGCGTTCAACTGCGTCGGCCCCTGCTCCAGATGCAACAGCAGTTGCCGATTGCCCAGCGGATAGGCGAATGCGGAAAGCACCACCGCCCCGATCGCCAGCCAGTCGCCGGCATGCAGCCGGCCCTGGGCGTGACCCCATTGCAGCGCGAACACGCCGGCCACGATCAGCGCGCCGATCGCCAGCGTGCGCCAGGCCAATCGGGCCCGTTCGTCGCGATAGATCAGCGGTGCCAGCAAGGGGCCGGCCAGCACGGTGGTCTGGAAGCTGCCGGCGATCAGCCACGACGGCCCGCTGCTGGCCGCCCAGGTCAACGGCACGCCGAACAGCACGAAACCCACGCCGCTCCACAGCAACCACGGCCGCGCATGCCGGCGCAATTCCCCCGGCAGTTCACCGAGCCCGCCCTGGAACGGCAGCACCACGGCCAGCATCGGCAAGGTCAGCAGGTAGCGCAGGATCACCGCCCACGCCCAATGCCCGCCACCGGCGACCAGGCTGCGGTTGAGCACGTAGGTGAGCGTGAAGAACAGCGCCGAGCACAACGCCAGTCCCACCGCGGCAAGAGCGTTCGAGCGCATCGCGACCCATCGGCGAAAGCGTCGAGTGTGGCAAATCTGCCTGCGCTTGCGTACTGCCGGACGGTGCCCCTGCCGGAGTGGCCACGGTGCGCAACCGGCCAGCGTGGCAGCAAGCGCAGTGCGACGGCCCATCGCTGGTTCGAGGTCGACATGAATGGGCCGCTTAGCCAACGAGCGAACCCTCGCTGCCGATCCGGGCGGCACGTGGCTGCCGCCGTTCGACGGCGGCTACCCGTACTGTCCGAGCCGGCCGCAGCTGCCACCGGAGCCGCGGGCGCTCACCGACTTCCGGCGCGAGCGGCCGGAACACCGGCCTGAGGGCGATCAGCGATAGCGCCAGTGACCCTCGACCCAGACATGCCGCGGGGCCCAGTAGCCCGGCACCCATACGTGCACACGTTCGACCTGCACCGGCGTCACCACGCGCACGTGACGGACCGGGCGCGGCGCCGCCACGATGCAACCGGAGAGCACCGCGCTACCGAGCGGCAACAGCGCGACGATGAGGAAACGGGACGTGATGCGATGCATGAAACACTCCTTGCCGTGGATGTGTCTCCGCAAACGCATTCCCGCGGGTGGCGATGACGCGAACGCCAGTCGATGACGGCTGGCGTTCAGCTCGATCATCGCGGCTTGGACCGGGTAGCGTTCCGTTCCGGGCCGCCCCGCTGCTGCCGCCTCGCCAGCGCAGCAAATGCCCGCGGTCACTGCGACGCGGCCAGCGGGCGCACGCGCAGCCCGTCGACGATGCGGTCGTCCGGATAGGCGACTACCTGTTCGCCCTGGCGCAGGCCCGCCATGATCTCCGTCGTGCCATCGCCCTGCATCCCCGGGGTGACCATCGTCAGCCGCGCACGACCGCTGACGACGCGGTATACCGCCCAGCGCCGGCCGTCGCGGAACAACGCGCTGGACGGCACCTGCAGCACGTCGATGCGACGGCCGACCTCGAACTCCACCTCGACGCGGTAGCCGTCGCCCAGCGACGCCCACTGCGCACGCGGCGCGGTGATGTCCAGCCACACCAGGGTGCGCTGCTCCTCCACGCCCAGCGCCGAAATCTTGGTGAAACCGCCCGGCTCGATCCGCGTCACCCGCGCCGGCAGCGCGTCCGCGCCACCCCAGCGCAGGATCCGCGCCGACGACCCCGGCCGCAGCGCGATCGCCTGCTGCGACAGCGCCTGCACCATCACCTCGAGCTGGCGCAGATCGCCCAGTTCCAGCAGCGACTGCCCGGCCTGCACCGGCGCCGTGCTTTCCTGGAAACGGTGCAGGATCACGCCGTTGATCGGCGCACGCAGCTCGACCACCTGCCCGCCGCTGCGGCCCTGCCCGAGCAGCAGCGCCGCCAGTGCCGCGCGCTGCTGCCCGGCCGCGCGGCGCTCGGCCTGCGCCGCTGCGGCGGCCGCCTGCGCGCGGGTCAGGTGCACCTCGACTTCGTCGAGCGCGGCCACGCTCACCACGCCGGACGCGCCGAGCGCGCGCATGCGGAGCGCGTCGCGCGCGGCCAGCTCGGCATCGGCCTGGGCGGCCGCCAGCCGCTGCTGCGCGGCCTGCATCGAGGCCTGTGCGGCCTGCTCCTCGGCCAGCAGGCGGGTACGGTTGGCCGGGTCCAGCAAGGCGCCCTGCAGCGGCTCGATCACCGCCACCACCTGCCCGGCCTTCACCGCATCGCCCTGCAGCAGGTCGATCCGCCGCAGCGTGCCGGCGATCGGCGCCGACAGCAGCCAGCGCCGCGGCAACTGGGTGCGGCCCTCTTCCTCGAAACGCTGCACCAGGGGACCGCGCGTGACCGCCGCTACGTCGAGCGAGCGCGGCGCGGTCTGCAGCGCCCACCACGCCGCGGCGACGATGGTGACGACCGCGACGGCGGCAACGATCCAGCGGTGGCGCTTCACGCTCATCGGGCAGTCCTCACTCGCGAGTCTTCAATACGGCGATCAGGTCCAGCCGCGCAATGCGCCGGTGCACCAGCAGCGCGGAAACCACGCTCGCACCGAGCACCATCAGCCCGGCGAACGCGTAAGTGGCGGTGGTCAGCCGGATCGGGATGCGGAACAGCTCGGACTGGAAGCCCTGCACCATCACCCAGCACAGGCCCCAGCCCGCGGCGAAGCCGAACGGCAGCGAGATCGCCACCAGCAGGCCGAGCTGCCCCAGCAGCAGCGCGCTCACCTCGCCCTCGGTCATGCCCAGCACGCGCAGGCTGGCCAGCTCGCGGCCGCGCTCGGACAGGCTGATCCGCGCCGCGTTGTAGACCAGCCCGAAATTGATCACCCCGCCGAGCAACGCCGCCACCCAGGTGAACACCAGCAGGCTCTCGCCCATGGTGGCGTAGAAGCTGCGCACCGCGGCCAGCCGCGAGCTGATGCCGGCCACCCACGGGCGGCGGTCCAGCCGCGCATAGACGTCCGCTTCGGCGCCGGGCAGCACGCCGAGCAGCACGCCGGAAACCACGTCGCCGTCGCCGAGCAGCCGGTTCAGCGCGTCCAGGTCCATGTAGCCCTGCGCCCCGATCGTCTCGTTCACGAAACCCGCCACGCGCACGTCGCGCACATGGCGGTGCCCCTGCAGGGCCTGCACCTCGACCGTGTCGCCGGGCTCGAGCGCCAGCATGCGCTGCAGGTAGTCGGTCAGCAGCACGCCATCGGCCGGCAGCATGATCACGCCGAGCCGGGCATCCAGCGGCCGGCGCAGGCGCGCCGCGGGCGGCAGCCCCTCGATCACCGTGCGATAGCTGCGCAGCCCGTGGACCAGCCGCACCGGCGCGGTGCGGATCGGCTCGGCCTCGCGCACGCCGGGCAGCGCGGCCAGTTCGAACAGCACCCGGCGCGGCGCCGGCTCGATGAAGCTCACCGCCAGGTCATGGTGCTGGGCGATGCTGAGCTGGGTATCGACCATGTAGCCGACCGCATCACCCTGGAAGCGGCCGACCATGATCACCGCACACGCCAGCGCCAGCCCGAGCACGGTGAACACGGCGCGGCCGGGGCGGCGCTCGAGGTCGCGCAGGATCATCCGCGCCGGCTGCGACAGCCAGCGCTGCAGGCCCAGCCGCTCGATCAAGGTGGGGCCGAAACGCGGCGGCGCCGGGGCGCGCATCGCCTCGGCCGGCGGCAGGCTGGCGGCCGCGCGCAGCGCCATCAGCGCACCGGCCGCGGCGGCGGCCAGGCTGACCGCGGTCCCGGTGGCGATCGCCGCGGGGCTCAGCCGCCAGGCGAGGAACGGGAAGCGGTAGATGCCCTGGTAGACATGCGCCAGCCAGCGCCCCATCCCGGCGCCGAGCGCGATGCCCAGCAAGGCACCGAGCAGCGCGATCACCGCGGCCATGCCCAGGTAGTGCACCGCCAGGGCACGGTGGCTGTAGCCGAACGCCTTGAGCACGCCGATCTGCTCGCGCTGCGTGCCGACCAGGCGCATCAGCACCACGTGCAGCAAAAACGCGGCCACGCCCAGGAAGATCGCCGGGAACAGCCGCGCCATGGTCCGCAGCTGGCGCATCTCCTCTTCCAGGTAGCGGGCCGAGGTCTGCTCGTGGCGACCGTAGGCGCCGACGCCGCCGTAGCGCGCCAGCGCGCCGTCCAGCCCGGCGATCACCGCGGCCGGCCGCGCCGCCGGTAGCAGGCGCAGCGCCACGTTGTTGAACGCGCCGTCCATGTCGAGCGCCTTCTCCATCGCGTGGCGGTTCATCCACAGCACGGCATAGCGCTTGAAGTCGGGAAAGACCGCACCCGGCGGACTCTGGTAGACGTATTCCGGCGAGGTGCCCACGCCGACCACGCGCAGCCAGCGCTGGCGTCCGCGCAGCGTCATCCGCAGGCGGTCGCCGACGCGCAGGGCGTGCGCCGCGGCGAACGCCTCGCCCACCACCACCTCGTTGTCCAGCTCCGCATCGGGCAGGCGGCCGCTGCGTAGCTGCACCCGGTTGAGCAGCGGCTGGCCGCCTTCCAGCGGCAGCGACACCACCTCGGCGCGCACCGGCTCGTCGAAGCCGGGCACGCCCAGCGTGCCCAGCGCCACCAGCCGCGCCTGCACGGTCTGCACGCCGGGCAGCGCCGCCAGATGCGCCAGCAGGGTATCCGGCGCGCGCGCCAGCGGCGCCCACAGGTCGGCCAGCGCCGCCTGGCGGTAGAACTGCTCGCGCGTCGCGGTGAGCGATTCGTAGGTGGACTGCGACATCACCAGCGTGGCGACGCCGCCGGCGATCACCAGCGCGATCGCCAGCGCCTGCCCGCGCAGGTGCCACAGGTCGCGCCATGCCTTGCGCGTCAGCGCGCTCACCAGTGCAGCTCCTTCGCCGGCGTGCGCTGCGCCGGGCGCTCCTCGCGCACGATGCGGCCGTCGCCCAGGTACAGCACGCGATGCGCCATGCGCGCGATGTCCGCGTTGTGGGTGATCACCACCGTGGTGGTGCCCAGCTCCGCGTTGACCCGTTCCAGTGCCTCCAGCACGCGCACGCCGGTGGCCGAGTCGAGCGCGCCGGTGGGCTCGTCGCACAGCAGCACCGCCGGCCGCTTGGCGATCGCGCGGGCGATCGCCACCCGCTGCTGCTGGCCGCCGGACAGCTGCGCCGGGAAGTGGTCCATGCGGTCGGCCAGGTCCACCCGCGCCAGCGCCTCCTCCGGCGTCATCGGCTGCTCGGCGATCTCGGTGACGATCGCCACGTTCTCGCGCGCGGTAAGGCTGGGAATGAGGTTGTAGAACTGGAACACGAAGCCGACGTGCTCGCGGCGGAACAGCGTCAGCTCGCGCTCGCTGGCGCCGGTCAGATGATGTCCCTCGTACCAGACCTCGCCGGCGCTGGGCGCGTCGAGCCCGCCCAGGATGTTCAGCAGGGTCGACTTGCCGCTGCCCGAGGGCCCCAGCAGCACCACGAACTCGCCGCGGAACAGGTCCAGATCGACCCCGCGCAGGGCATGCACCTCGACCTCGCCCATGCGATAGGTCTTGGTCAGGCCGCGGGCGCGGAATACCGCCTCCGCGACGGGCAAGGGCGTGGCCACGGCCATGCGCGCGCTCCATTCGGGGGCCGCCCGGGGGCGGCAACGGAACTCAGGCTAACGGCATCCGGCGCGCGGATTGATGACTTCAGACAACTCCGAGCGAGTTAACGGCGTCGCGGTAGCGCACCGCGATCCGCTCCTCGTCGCGATGCCTGAAGTCGCGCACCTGCCAGCGGCCGCCGACCATCACGTCGCGCACCAGCGGCGTGTTGCCGGAGAACAGGAAGCTGTCGATCAGCGAACGCGTGTCGCGGGCGGCCAGCAGCGGCGAGGCGTCATCCAGCACGATCAGGTCGGCGCGGGCGCCGGCGCGCAATTCGCCGACCGGCGCGCCGCTGGCCCGGGCACCGCCGGCAAGAGCAGCCCGCCACAGCGTCTCGCCCACGCTGTCGCCCTGCTGTCGCGCCGCGATGTTGCGGTGGCGGGTGGCCAGGCGCTGGCCGTATTCCAGCCAGCGCAGCTCTTCCACCGGCGAGATCGAGATGTGCGAATCCGAACCGACGCCGAGCGTGCCGCCGGCGTCGAGGAAGTCGGCCAGCGGGAACAGGCCGTCGCCCAGGTTCGCCTCGGTGGTGGGACACAGGCCGGCGACGGCGCCACTGCGCGCCAGTTGCGCGGTTTCCGCCTCGGTCAGATGGGTGGCGTGCACCAGGCACCAGCGCTCGTCGACATCGGCATGCTCGAACAGCCACTCGACCGGACGGGCGCCACGGGTGGCCAGGCAATCCTGCACTTCGCCGATCTGCTCGGCGATGTGGATGTGGATCGGACCGGTGCGGGCCAGCGGGCTGGCCAGCACCTCGGCCAGCGCGTGTTCCGGCACCGCGCGCAGCGAGTGCAGCGCGATGCCCACGCGCACCGCGTCGTCTTCATGCGCGCGCAGGCTTTCCAGCAGGCGCAGATAGCCGTCCACCGAATGGCCGAAACGGCGCTGCCGCGCGCTGAGCGCCCGGCCGTCGAAGCCGCCGCTCATGTACAGCACCGGCAGCAGGGTCAGCCCGATGCCGGCCTCGCGCGCCGCCTCGATCAGCGCCAGCGACATCGCCGCGGGCTGCGCGTACGGCGTGCCGTCGGGCTGGTGGTGCAGGTAGTGGAATTCGCAGACCCGGGTGTAACCGGACTTCAGCATCTCGACGTAGAGCTGGCTGGCGATCGCCTTCAGCTGCTCCGGCGTGATCGCCGCGGCGAACGCGTACATCGTCTCGCGCCAGCTCCAGAAGCTGTCGTCGGCCTTGCTGCGACGCTCGGCCAGGCCCGCCATCGCACGCTGGAACGCGTGCGAATGGAGGTTCGGCATACCCGGCAGCACCCATGAGCCGATCGGGGCCTGCGGCCCGGCGGCGTCGAGCAGCGCACCGGCGGACGACAGCCCGAACCGGCCACCAGCCAGCCAGCCGTGGCCGCGCCAAAGCTGCCCGGCTTCGAAACCCGAAGGACTCGCCCACTCGCTCATCACGTTCGCTCCGCATCGAATGGTGCAGTGTAACCGGCGCCCCGCTCCGTCTTCACCCGAGCGCAAACCGACCGTGCACAGGCCCATGAGCAAGAAAACCAGCGAAAACACCCCGAAACTGCTGTTGCGCCAGGCCCGCCTGGACGACGTGCCGCAACTGGCCGAGCTGACCGCGCGCATTTACACCGCCGAGTGGGGCCACTCGCCGGAGATGCTGCGCTCCCAGCAGACGCATTTCCCCGAAGGCCAGTTCGTGGTCGAGTACGAAGGCAAGGTGGTCGGCTACTGCGCCACCTTCCGCATCGACGAGGAAACCGCGCTGGCCCCGCACACCTGGTCGCAGATCACCGGCGGCGGCATGGGTTCGCGCCACAAGCCCGACGGCAACTGGCTGTACGGCATGGAAGTGGTGGTGCACCCGGACTATCGCGGCATGCGCATCGGCCAGCGGCTGTACCACGCGCGCAAGCGCCTGTGCACCGACCTGAAGCTGCGCGGCATCGTGTTCGGCGGGCGCATCCCCGGGCTGGCGAAGAACATCCAGCGCTACGGCAGCGCCGAGGCCTACGTGCAGGCGGTGGCGGAAGGCAAGCGCCGCGACCTCACCCTGAGCTTCCAGCTCAACAACGATTTCGAGGTGATCGGCCTGCTGCGGGCGTACGTGCCGTCGGACCACGATTCGCTGGGCTACGCGGTGCACCTGGTCTGGCGCAACCCGCGCCTGCTCGACCAGCCGGACATGCCGCCGATTCCCTCGCCCCGGCACCTGCCCGATTCGGTGCGGGTGGCCTCGGTGCAGTACCAGCAGCGCAAGATCACCTCGTTCGAGGAGTTCGCCACCCAGGTCGAATACTTCACCGACATCGCCGCCGACTACAACGCGGACTTCGTCACCTTTCCCGAGCTGATCACCCTGCAGCTGCTGTCGATCGAGAACACCGAGCTTTCGCCGTTCGAGTCGATCCGCAAGCTGAGCCAGTACACGCCGCAGGTGAAGGAACTGTTCAGCCGTCTGGCCGTCCATTACAACATCAACATCATCGCCGGCACGCATCCGACCGAGCAGGCCAACGGCGACATCCACAACGTCTGCTACGTGTGCCTGCGCGACGGCTCGCTGCACGAGCGCGAGAAGCTGCATCCCACGCCCAGCGAACGCAACGTCTGGAACATCTCCGGCGGCGACAGCGCCGCGACGATCCTTACCGACTGCGGCCCGATCGGCGTGATGATCTGCTACGACTCCGAATTCCCCGAGGTGGCCCGCCACCTGACCGACCAGGGCGCGCTGATCCTGTTCGTGCCGTTCTGCACCGACGTGCGCGAGGGCTACCTGCGCGTACGCTACTGCTCGCAGGCGCGGGCGATCGAGAACCAGTGCTACGTGGTGCTGTCCGGCAACGTGGGCAACCTGCCCGGCGTCAACAACTTCGACATCCAGTATGGCCAGAGCTGCATCCTCACGCCCAGCGACTTCCCGTTCGCCCGCGACGGCATCGCGGCCGACTCCACGCCGAACATCGAGACCGTGCTGTTCGCTGACCTGCGCCTGGAAAGCCTGGCCCGCGCCCGCAACGCCGGCGCGGTGACCAACCTCAAGGATCGCCGCTTCGACCTGTACGAGACGCGGTGGCGGCCGCGCTGAGGGAAGGCCGGGAGCGGGGCGCACCCCATCGCCAGCCACGGCTCTGCGATAATCACGGCCATGCCCAAGTCTTCCGAACCTGTTTCAACCTCATCGAACCCGCGCCTGCGGGCACTGCTCGGACACGAGTTCTTCGCGCCGCATCACTGGAAGCGCCGGCTGGTGCTGTGGTTCGGCGCGGTACTCGTGGCGCTGGCGGCGATCCTGTTTGCCAAGGCCAGCGTGTGGTCGTACCAGTTGTTCCTGCGCATCCTCGACCACGGCGTCTGGATTCCGCTGATCCTCACCCCGATCGTGTTCGCCCTGCTCGCCCGGGTCACCGAGGGCCGGTTCCGCGCGACGCGAGGCAGCGGCATTCCCCAGGTGATCGGCACCCTGCACATCGAGGACGAAGGCTTTCGCGCGCGGATGCTGGCGCTGCCGATCGCCGCAGGCAAGATGGCGCTGACCCTGATCGCGCTGGCGGTGGGCGCGTCGATCGGCCGCGAGGGACCGACCGTGCACGTGGGTGCGGGCCTGTTCTACTCGCTGGGCCGGCGCTTCGGCTTCGATGATCCCAGGGCCGCTTCGCGCTTCATCCTGGCCGGTGGCGCGGCCGGCATCGCGGCGGCGTTCAACACGCCGCTGGCCGGCGTGGTGTTCGCGATCGAGGAACTGGCCGGCACCTTCGAGCACCGCTTCAGCGGCCTGCTGCTGACCGCGGTGATCATCGGCGGCGTGGTGTCGCTGGGCATCATGGGCAACTACTCGTACTTCGGCGAGGTCGAGGCCAGCCTGCCGCTGGGCCACGCCTGGCTGGCGGTGTTGCTGACCGGGGTGATCGGCGGCTTGCTGGGCGGCCTGTTCGCGCGCCTGATCCTGCTGAGCCAGCGCGGCCCGCTGGCCCGCATCGGTCGCCTGCGCGCGCGCTGGCCGGTGGCGTTCGCGGCAGGCTGCGGGCTCACCCTCGCCGTGCTCGGCGTGTGCACCCACAACAGCATCTACGGCACCGGCTACGACCAGGCGCGGGCGATCGTGCAGGGCGCCGCGAACATGCCCGACCAGGGCTTCGGCATCGCCAAGCTGCTGGCCAACGTGGTCTCGTACTGGGCCGGCATCCCCGGCGGCATCTTCTCGCCGGCACTGGCGGTCGGCGCGGGCCTTGGCCAGAACATCGCGCACCTGTTGCCCGGCGTGCCCGCCGCCGCGGTGGTGCTGCTGGGCATGAGCGCCTACCTGGCCGGCGTCACCGGCGCACCACTGACCTCGGCGGTGATCGCGATGGAGCTGACCGACAACCAGGACATGGTGATCCCGATCATGGCGGCCTGCCTGCTGGCCCGCGCCGCCGCCTCGCTGTTCTGCCCCACGCCGGTGTACCGCGATTTTGCCGAGCGCATGGTGCAGGACTTCGAGCGGCAGCAGGCCAGCCAGCGCCCGAGCCAGGACGTGGTCTACGAACTGGCCGACGATACTCTGGACGAGACCGGCGACGTCGCGCCGACCTCAGTGCGCACCACCGCGTTCGACGAGCCGGCCACACCGGCCGACCCGCCACCACCCGCACAACCCTGATCCCTCCGCGCCGCCCCTTGCGCCGACCTTCGCCGGAACCCGATCGACATGAGCCACCCTCGCTGGGACACCTTGCTGATCAACGCGACGCTGGCCACGTTCGCGGGTGAGGCGCCGTACGGACTGATCGAACACGGGGCGATCGCGATGCACCACGGCCGCATCGCCTGGCTCGGCCGGATGGACGAGCTGCCCGGCGAACCCGCATCGCTGGCCGACGCTATCCGCTCGCTGGACGGCGCGCTGGTCACGCCGGGACTGATCGACTGCCATACCCACCTGGTCTTCGGCGGCGATCGCGCCCACGAGTTCGACCTGCGCCTGAACGGCGCCAGCTACGAGGAGATCGCCCGCGCCGGCGGCGGCATCGCCTCCAGCGTCACCGCCACCCGCGCCGCCAGCGAGGAACAGTTGCTGGCGCAATCGCTGCCACGCGCCCGCGCGCTGCTGGCCGATGGCGTGACCACGCTGGAGATCAAGTCCGGCTACGGGCTGGACCTGGACAGCGAGCGGCGCATGCTGCGCGTGGCGCGCCGGATCGGGCGCGAACTGGGCATCGGCGTGCGCACCAGTTTCCTGGGCCTGCACGCGCTGCCGCCGGAATACAAGGATCGACGCGACGATTACGTGGCCCTGGCCTGCGACGAGATGCTGCCCGCGCTGGCCGCCGAGGGCCTGGTCGATGCGGTGGACGCCTTCTGCGAAGGCATCGGCTTCAGTCGCGAGGAGACGCGCCGCGTGTTCGAACGGGCGAAGCAGCTCGGCCTGCCGGTGAAGCTGCACGCCGAACAGCTTTCCGACCTGGATGGCGCCGCCCTGGTCGCCGAGTACGGCGGCCTGTCGGCCGATCACCTGGAACACCTCGGCGACAACGGCATCCGCGCGATGGCCGCGGCCGGCACCGTGGCAGTGCTGCTGCCGGGCGCGTTCTACGCGCTGCGCGAAACGAAACTGCCGCCGATCGAACGCCTGCGCGAGCACGCCGTGCCGATCGCGATCGCCACCGACTGCAACCCCGGCACCTCGCCGTTGCTGTCGCTGCGCCTGGCCGCCGGCATGGCCTGCACGCTGTTCCGCCTGACGCCGGAAGAGGCATTGCGCGGCGTCACGGTGCATGCGGCACGTGCGCTGGGCCTGCGCGATCGCGGCACGCTGGCGGTCGGCCAGCGCGCCGACCTGGCGGTGTGGCAGGCGAAGCAGCCGGCGGAACTGTGCTACTGGATCGGCGGACAGCTGCTGCGCGGGCTGTGGATCGGCGGCGAATCAGTGCCGGCGTAGCGCCGCCTCGACGCGGGCGGTCAACGCGTCGAAAAATGCCAGCGGCAACTGCGCCCGCACCGGCACCCGGAACCAGTCCGGGCGGGCGAAGCCGGCGCACTTCACCGCGTCCTTGTCGGTCATAAGCAGCGGCAGCTGGTCACCGAAGGCGAGATCGCCCGGGACAAACGCATGGTGGTCGGCAAACGGGTGTCCGATCACCTCGATGCCCGCGTCGCGCAGGCTGTCGAAGAATCGCTGCGGGTTGCCGATCGCGGCGACGGCATGCACGCGCTGGCCACGGAAGGTCGCCAGCGACTGCCGCCGCCCATCGGCCAGGGCGACGACGTCGCCCCCGTGCAACTGCATCGGATATTCGCCGGGCTCGGCGGCGGCGCCATTGCATACGCGCAGGTCGACACGCTGCAGGCGGCTGACCGGTTCGCGCAAGGGACCGGCGGGCAGCAGGCGGCGATTGCCGAACCGGCGCACGCCGTCGATCACGCAGATCTCCACGTCGCGCGCCAGCCGGTAGTGCTGCAAGCCGTCATCGGCGAGCACCACGTCGCAGCCGGCGTCCAGCAGCAACTGCGCCGCGGCGGGACGATCGCGCCCGATCGCCACCGGTACGCCGCTGGCGTGGATCAGGCAGGGCTCGTCGCCGACCCGGGCCGGGTCGGGCGCAGCGCCGAGCAGCAGTGGCTCGCGCTGGGTTCCGCCATGACCGCGGCTGACCACGCCGGGACGATGGCCGCGCTCGCGCAGGGCTTCGACCACGGCAATCGTCAACGGCGTCTTGCCGGTGCCGCCCACGCTGAGGTTGCCGATCACCACCACTGGCGCGGCCAGTCGCACGCTGCGCAGCACGCCGCGCCGGAATAGCAGGCCGCGGGTGCGGGTGACGGCGCCGTACAGCAGCGCCAGCGGCGCCGTCCACCACGGCGCCGGGGCGCCGCGATACCAGGCTGATTCGAGCGTGTCGATCAGCGCCACGGCTGCTCCTCAGTCGCCGGCCTGGTCGGCCGCATGGTCATGGAACTGCATGCGATGCAGCGCGGCGTACTGGCCGTCCAGCGCGATCAGTTCGGCATGCCTGCCCCGCTCGATGATGCGGCCCTGATCCATCACCGCGATCTGGTCGGCGCCTTCGACGGTGGACAGGCGGTGGGCGATCACCAGGGTGGTGCGGTCGCGCATCAGCCGCTGCAGGGCCTGCTGGATCAGCTGTTCGGATTCGGTGTCGAGCGCGCTGGTGGCTTCGTCCAGCACCAGGATCGGCGCGTTCTTGAGGATGGCGCGGGCGATCGCGATGCGCTGGCGCTGGCCGCCGGACAGCGTGTTGCCGCTCTGCCCGATGCGGGTGTGGATGCCGTCGGGCAGGCGCGCGATGAACTCCATCGCGTTGGCCGCCTCGGCCGCCGCGACGATGTCGGCCTCGCTGGCGCCGGCCAGCTCGCCGTAGGCGATGTTGTTGGCCACGGTGTCGTCGAACAGCACCACGCTCTGGCCGACCCAGGCGATCTGCCGGCGCAGCGAGGGCAGCGTGTATTCCTGGTAGTCCGCGTCATCGAGCACGATGCGCCCCGCACCCGGCTCGTAGAAGCGCGGCAGCAGGCTGACCAGGCTGCTCTTGCCGCTGCCCGAACGGCCGACCAGGGCGGTGACCGTGCCCGGCGCGCAGGCCAGGTCGACGCCGCGCAACGCTTCGTAGTCGCTGTTCGGATAGGTCAGCCGCACGCCCTCGAAACGCAGGTCGCCACGGGTACGCGCCAGCTCGCGCGTGCCGTGGTCGACTTCGGGCAGCAGGTCGATGACCTCGAACAGATCCTCCGCCGCCGACAGGCCGCGCTGGATGTTCGCCTGCACCTGGGTCAGCCGCTTCAGCGACGGCATCATCGCGCCCATCGCGGTCAGCACCGCAATGAACACGCCCGAGGAAATATGGTCGATCACGCCCGGCCGGGTACCCAGAAAGACCAGTGCCGCGAGCGCAAATGCGGCGACGGTCTGGATCGCCGTGCTGGACGTCGCGCTGGTCGCGGCGATCTTCAGGTTCAACCGGCGGGCCTGGTGGGTGACCTGGTCGAAGCGCGCGGCCTCGTGCTGCTGGCCGCCGTAGATGCGCACTTCACGATGCGCACCAACCGATTCCTCCACCGTGCCGGTCACCGAACCCATCATGCCCTGGATGCGCCGGCTGATCAGCCGGTAGCGGCGGCTGACCACGGTGGCGATCAGCACGATCGGCGGAATCATCACCAGCAGGGTCAGCGTGAGGTAGGCGCTGTTGTGCAGCATCACGTAGAACATGCCGATCACGGTGACGCCTTCGGTCACCGCCACCTTCACCGCATCGGTCGAGGCCGAGGCCACCTGTTCGCTGGTGTAGGTGATGCGCGAGATCTGCTGGCCCGATGGTTCGCGGCCGAAGAAGGTCGCCGGCAGGCGCAGGTAGGAGGCGAACACGTCGTGCTGCATCGCCTGCACGATGTTGCGTCCGATGTAGGCAATGCCGTAATTGCTGACGAAGGTGCCCAGGCCACGGATACCGAAGATCGCGATGATCCAGATCGGCATCCAGAAGATCAGGTACGGGTCCTTGTCGAGGAACAGGTCGTCGAACATCGGCCTGAGCAGGTTGGTGAACATCGCCAACCCGCCACCATCCACCGCCATGCCGAGGATCGCCACCAGGCCCACCGCCCAGTAGCGCCGGGTGTAGCCGAGCAGCCGCCCATAGACGCGCCGGCTGTCGGCATCCCACACCCCGCCCTTGCGCTTGCTCACTGCGCCGCGCCCGGCTTGGTCGGCGTGGTGGCGATCGACAGCCGGGTGAAGCCGAGCTGGCCCAGCGCGTCCATCGCGGTGACCACGTTCTGGTTCGGCGTCATCGCATCGGCCCGGATCGTCACCGGGCGGTCGCGGTCGTCACCGGCGTTGCGCGCGATGGTCTGCTTCAACGCCTCGATGCCCTCGCCCATCACCTCGTCGCTGCCCACGAAGAAACGGCCGTCGCGGTCGATCATGATGGTCAGCACCTGGGTGTTCAGGTCGCGATCCTGGGCGCTGGCCTGCGGCAGGGTCACCTGCATGCGCGAGTGCTGGATGAAGGTGCTGGTGAGCACGAAGAACATCAGCAGGGTCAGCAGCACGTCGATCAACGGAATCACGTTGATCTCGAAGTCGTCGCCCCGGCGGTCGTTGCTGATACGCATCGGTGTGCGCTCAGCCTGCGCCTGGCGCGGTCGGCGCCGGCGTCCGGCGCGGTCGTGCCGCCGCGCTGGCCGCGGCCGTGGCGGCGGCCGGCGACAGGGTCAGCTCGTCGAGCAGTGCGGTGGCCTGCTTTTCCATCTCCACGCAGTAACCGGCCACGCGCGAACGGAAGTAGCGATGCAGCACATAGGCGGGAATTGCCACGGTCAGGCCCGAGGCGGTGCAGATCAGCGCCTCGCCGATGCCGCCGGCCATCTTCGCCGGATCGCCGATGCCGCCGGCCATCACCTCCATGAACATGCGGATCAGGCCGATCACCGTGCCGAACAGGCCCAGCAGCGGGCCGATCAGGGCGATCGTGCCCAGCGTGTTGAGGTAGCGCTCCATCCGGTGGATGACGTGCCGGCCGGTGTCCTCGATGCGTTCCTTGATGATCTCGCGGGGCTGCCGGCGCACGGTCAGCGCGGCCGCCAGCAATTCGCCCAGCGGTGAGCCGCTGGCCAGCGTGTCCAGGTGCTTGGGATCGAGTTGACCCGAGCGTGCCCACTGGCGCACTTCGTCGCCCAGGCCGGGCGGCAACACGGATTGCCGGCGCAGCGTCCAGCAACGTTCCAGCACGATCGCCAGGGCGATCGCCGAACAGATCAGGATGGGCACCATCGCCCAGCCGCCAGCCATCAGAATTTCCAGCACTTTTCGACCCCAACATGCGACCCGACTTGGAAGCGCGCATGATAGCAGTCTGGCCCGGCCGTACTGCGGCGGGTGTGGCATTCCTCACTCGCGCCAGTAACGCGGTTGCCGCTGGCGCCAGCCGGCTTCGCGCCGTGGCGGGGCATCGACCGGGAAATCCAGCGCGATGGCGCCCTGCACCGCGGTATTGAACACCGGCACCCCGGCTGCCGCGTAGCGCGCCAGCACTTCGGGCTTCGGATGACCGAAGCGGTTGCGCCAGCCGGCCGACACGATCGCCACCGACGGCTGCACCGCGGCGATGAAGCCCGCGCCGGACGAGGTCTTGCTGCCATGGTGGGGCACCAGCAGCACGACGGGCGGCCCCGCTCCGAGACTCGCCGCCACCGAGGGCTCCACCGCGGAACTGATGTCGCCGCTGAGCAGCAACCGGCCGGAACGGTTCTCCACCAGCAGCACGCAGGAACTGTCGTTGTCGCGGTTGCCCGCACCCGCCGGCGGGTTCAGCACGCGGAAGCGCACGCCATCCCAGGTCCACGCCTGGCCTGCCACGCATTGGCGCATCGGCAGGTGCATCCGCGCCGGTTCGCCTGCGTAGCGCGGCGCCTCCGGAAACGCCTCGGCGACGACCCGGGCGCCGCCTGCATGGTCGTTGTCGCCATGGCTGATCATCAGCAGGTCGAGCCGGCCCACGCCCAGCGCATGCAACGCGGGGAGCACCACCGCTTCGCCGAGGTCGAAGCCTGACGGATAGCGTGCGCCGGCGTCGTAGACCAGCACGTGATCGTGCGTGCGCAGCAACACCGACAGGCCCTGCCCCACGTCGAGCACCCACGCCTGGAACGCGCCTTCCGGCGGCGTGGACAGCGGTGGCCGCAGCAAGGGCAGGAACAGCAGCAGGCCCAGCCAGCGCAGCGGCATCCCCCGCGGCATGAACAGCCACAGCGCGCCCAGCACCGCGAACAGCAGCGCCCACGGCTGCACGGTGGGCAGATACCAGTGCGCACCCGGCCAGGTCGCCATCTGCTCCAGCAACCACCATTGCGCGTGGGCCATCCGCGCGGCCAGCCACAACACCGGCCCGGCCAGCGGCGGGCACAGGCCCAGCATCAGCATGCCGCCCAGCGCGCACGGCACGATCACGAAGCTGACCAGCGGCACCGCGATCAGGTTCGACAAGGCGCCGACCAGCGAAGCCTGGCCGAAGAACCACATCGTCAGCGGCAGCAGGGCCACCGTCATCACCAGCTGCCCGGCGGTCAGCTCGTGCAGGAACGCGCGCAGGCCGCGCCCTCGCGATTGCAGGCACAGCATGAGGAAGCCCACGCCGACGAAGGACAGCCAGAATCCCGCCGCCAGCACCGCCAGCGGGTCGAACAGCAGGATCGCGATCATCGCCAGCGCCAGCGTCTGGGCGCCGCCGCTGCCACGCCGGCTGCAACGTGCCAGCGTGACCACGGCGATCATCAGCAGGGTGCGCACCGTCGGCAGGCCGAAACCGGCCAGCGCGCCATAGACCGTCGCCACGATCAAGGCGGCAGCGGCCTGCGCTTGCGGCCGCGGCAGGCGCAGGCCCAGCGCCGGCCACGCCGCGTACGCCAGCCACGCCAGCCACACGCCGAACACCGCGGCCACGCCGACATGGAAGCCGGAAATCGCGATCAGGTGCGAGACCCCGTTGGCGCGCGCCACCGCCCAGTCCTGCGGCTGCAGGCCGCGGGTGTCGCCCACGGTGAATGCCTGCAGCAAGGCGGCGTCATGGTGGTCGCCGACCCGTGCGGCGATGCCGTGGGTGACCGCATCGCGGATCGCGTTGACGCACCAGCGTCGCCCGCCGAGCAGGCGGTTGTCCGGGTCATCCCGCACGTAGCCGGTGGCGACGATGCCGCGCTCCAGCGCGGAACGTTCGCTGTCGGCCGCACCCGGGTCCAGCAGGCCGCGGGGCCGCTTCAGGCGCAGCAGCAGATGCCAGCGCGAACATGGCTGCAGCGGTGGTGCATCCTCGTACCACGACACGGTGACCCGCCCATGCAGCGCGACGGGCTTTCCGTCGGCGGTGGCCTGCTCCACGCGCAGACTGAAACGACTCGCGTCGGGATGGATCAGCGGCAAATCGGCGATGCTGCCGACCACGGCCAGGTCGACGCCTTCCAGCGCGCGCGGCAGCCTTGCATCCATCGCCGCTGCGCCATGCCACGCCGCCCACGCCGCGCCGAACAGCAGGCAGGCCAGCCAGCGACAACGCGGCCAGCGCCAGGCGAGCAGGACGATCACCGGCACCAGGCACGGCAGCCACGCATGCGGCGGCAGCCGCGGCAACCATTGCACCAGCAGGACCCCGAGCAGCAGGGCCAGCGCCGCGGTGATCGCCGTCAGTCGCCCCATGCCGCGCGCCCCGTTCCATCCTGGAAGAAGCCGAGACTAGCGCGGCGGAAGCGGCGGCGCAGATGAAATGCGTGTAGGTTTTCGCCGGGACGTCAGTCCCGTGGAGCTTCCTGCAGCCTGCCATTGTGCAGCACCAAGGTGCGATCCATCTTCGCGGCCAGATGCGGATCGTGGGTGACCAGCACGAAGCTGGTGCCGATCTCGCGGTTGAGCTCCAGCATCAATTCGTAGACCTGCGCCGCATTGGCCTCGTCGAGGTTGCCGGTGGGCTCGTCGCCCAGCACGCAGGCCGGCCGGGTCACCAGCGCCCGGGCCACCGCACAACGCTGGCGCTCGCCACCGGACAACTCGGACGGCTTGTGATGCGTGCGTCCGCCGAGGCCGACCCGCTCCAGCAGCACCATCGCCTGCTTTTCCGCTTCGGCGATCGCGGTGCCGCGAATCAGCAGCGGCATGCACACGTTCTCCAGCGCGGTGAACTCGGGCAGCAGGTGGTGGAACTGGTAGATGAAACCCAGCGAGCGGTTGCGCACGCGGCCGCGCTCGGCATCGGACAGTTTCGACAGCACGCGGCCGTCCACCTCCACCTCGCCGGCGGTCAGCGTGTCGAGCCCGCCGATGATGTGCAGCAGCGTGCTCTTGCCCGAGCCGGACGCGCCGACGATCGCCATGGTCTGCCCGCGTTTCAGGCTGAAGCTGACGTCGCTCAGCACGTCGGTGCGCAGGCCGCCTTCGGCATAGGTCTTGGCCACGCCGGTGGCGCGCAGCACGTTTTCGGTCTTCTCGGTCATGACGGTCTTATTCATAGCGCAGCGCCTGCGCCGGCTGCGTGCGCGAGGCGCGCCACGCGGGATAGAGGGTGGCCAGCAGCGAGAACGCGAAGGTCAGCAACGCGGTCCAGCCCACGTCGTGCCAGTCGAGCCGGCTCGGCACCTCGCTGATGTAGTAGACGTCCGGCGACAGGAAGGTCACGTGGAAGGTGTGCTCGATCCACTTGATGATGCCGGGCAGCTTCCACGACAGCAGCGAACCGAGGCCCACGCCGAAGCCGATGCCCACGAAACCCACCAGCACGCCCTGCACCATGAACATGCCCATGATGCTGCGCGGGGTGGCGCCCAGCGTGCGCAGGATCGCGATGTCGGCCTGCTTGTCGGTGACCAGCATCATCAGCATCGAGATCAGGTTGATCACCGCCACCAGGATGATCAGCGACAGGATGATGAACATCACCATCTTTTCCATCGACAGCGCGGCGAACAGGTTCGCGTTGGTGTCCATCCAGGTCTGCACCCGGTAGACCTGGCCCAGCTGGTCGGCCAGTTCGCGCGCCACCGGACGGGCGTTGAACAGGTCGTCGAGCTTCAGCCGGATGCCGGTCGGGCCGGCGAGGTCGCCGAGCTTCTCGGCATCACTCATGTTGACCAGGGCCAGGCCGGAGTCGAACTGCTCCATGCCCAGTTCGAACGTGCCGACCACGTGGAAACTGCGCATCCGCGGCACGCTGCCCATCGGCGTGGCACGCAGTTGCTGCACCACCATGGTTACCCGGTCGCCGACGCCCACGCCCAGTGTCATCGCCAACTCGCGACCCAGCACGATGTTCCAGCTGCCCGGGGTCAGCTGGTCAAGCTTGCCCTCGAGCATGTGCTTGTCGATGTCGACCACCTTCGGTTCCTGCGCCGGCTCGACGCCACGCACCAGCGCCCCGCTGGAACGGCGGGCGTTGAGATACGCCTCCATCTCCACATAGGGTGCGGCGCCCAGCACGTGCGGGTTGGCCTCGGCCACCTTCAGCGCGCGCGGCCATTCCTGCACGCTCTCGCCCACGCCGGAAACCGTGGCGTGCGAAATCGCCCCGAGGATGCGCGAGCGCATCTGGTAGTCGAAGCCGTTCATCACCGACATCACCGTGATCAACGCGATCACGCTGATCGCGATGCACACGATCGACACGGTGGAGATGAAGGAGATGAACTGGTTGCGCCGCTTGGCGCGGGTGTAGCGCAGGCCGATGAAAAGTTCGAGCGGTCGGAACATGGGCGGGTCGCTTGTGGGGAGTCGCAGGGCGGGCCGCCCGGTCATCCATTATCAGGTATTCGCTCGGACCCTGCCGCGCGCCGGAAGTTGCGGTTCAGTCACAGGCGGGGCAAGGCGTCGGCAGCCTGGATCGTGGCCAGCCGCATGCGCAGCCGTCGGCGGGTGTCTGCATCGCTGTTGTCCGTGGCGATCAGCAGCATCTGCGTCCCGTGCGCGTTGGTGCGCAGGCGCAGCAGGATCGTTTCGCCAAGCACACGGAACGAACTCAGCGTGGCCGGCACGTCTTCGTGGTCGTGCAGGCGCAAGGTCCATGCCTGGTCGGCACTCCAGCCCGCCGCCGCCACGGGGCCGCTGGCCAGTCGTCGCAGCACGAGAGCCGCCGACAGCAGCACGATCGCCGCCAGCAGCAGCTTCGACCACCACGGAATCATGCACAGCAGCGTGGCCAGCAGCGCGGCCCCGGCGATCAGCAGCAGCGCCGCCCGCAGCAGCCGCGAAGGTCGGTATTCAAAGCCGATGGCGGGCGCGGATGTCATCGATGATCGCCTGCCAGTCCGCGCGCTCGGGGCGGGCATGGCCCATCACCCAGTCCCACAGGTCGGGGTCCTGTACGTCGAGCAGCTGGTCGAACGCCTGTCGCTGCGCTTCGTCCGCACCGGCGAAGCGCTCGTCCAGCCAGCCGCCGAACAGCGCGTCCAGCTCCCGCGTGCCGCGGCGGGTGCGCCAGCGCAAGCGCTTGATGCGTGCTTCATCCATCACTGACTCGATCCCTGTCCACGGACGCCAAGTGTAGCCGGTGCGCCAGAACGCGACAGGCCGCACATGGCGGCCTGTCACTCCCAGCCCCGGGCGGAAAGGTCAGGCGCTGCGACGCTCGACCATCAGCTTCTTGATCTCGGCAATCGCCTTGGCCGGGTTGAGACCCTTGGGGCACGTCCGCGTGCAGTTCATGATGGTGTGGCAGCGGTACAGCTTGAACGGGTCTTCCAGGTCGTCCAGGCGCTCACCGGTGACTTCGTCGCGACTGTCGACGATCCAGCGGTACGCCTGCAGCAGGATCGCCGGGCCAAGGTACTTGTCACCGTTCCACCAGTAGCTCGGGCAGCTGGTCGAGCAGCAGGCGCACAGGATGCACTCGTACAGGCCGTCGAGCTTCTTGCGCTCTTCCGGCGACTGCAGGCGCTCGCGATCCGGCGCCGGGCTCTGCGTGCGCAACCACGGCTTGATCGAGGCGAACTGGGCGTAGAAGTGGGTCAGGTCCGGGATCAGGTCCTTCACCACCGGCATGTGCGGCAGCGGGTAGATCTTCACGTCGCCGGCATCGCATTCGCCGATCGCCTTGGTGCAGGCTAGCGTGTTGGTGCCGTCGATGTTCATCGCGCACGAACCGCAGATGCCTTCGCGACAGGAGCGACGCAGGGTCAGCGTGGGATCGATCTCGTTCTTGATCTTCAGCAGCGCGTCCAGAACCATCGGGCCGCAGGCGGCCAGGTCGACCTCGTAGGTATCGATGCGCGGGTTCTGCCCGTCATCCGGCGACCAGCGATAGATGCGGAAAGTGCGCGGCTTCTTCGCATCCTTGGCCGGGTAATGCTTGCCCGGCTGGATCTTCGAATTCTTCGGTAGCGAAAACTCTGCCATGTGCTGAACCCTTCGACTTTCTGCAGGAGGGCTTGCGCCCCGACCGTACAACCTGATGATGTCCATGCCACGAGGCGGCCGCAGCCGCCTGGCGGCATCAGTAAACGCGTTTCGCCGGCGGCACGGCCTTGACCTCGTCGGTCATCGGATTCATGTGCACGGGGCGGGAATCGAACCGCGGCTTGCCGGTCTCGTCGACCCACGCCAGGGTGTGCTTCATCCAGTTGACGTCGTCGCGCTCGGGGAAGTCCTCGCGCGCATGGCCACCGCGGCTTTCCTCGCGCTGCGCGGCGCCGTACATCGTGGCGACCGCCTGATCCAGCAGATTGGCCAGCTCCAGCGTCTCGATCAGGTCGGAGTTCCACACCAGCGACCGATCGCTGACGCGCACGTCCTTGAACGACTCGCGCACGGCGGAGATCTTTTCGCAGCCTTCCTTCAGCGTCTTGCCGGTGCGGAACACCGCCGCGTCGCTCTGCATGGTGCGCTGCATCTCCAGCCGGATCTGCGCAGTCGGCTTGCTGCCGTTCGCGTTGCGCAGGCCGTCGAAACGCTCCAGCGCCTTGTCCAACACGTTGGCCGGAAGATCCTTGTGCGCGGTTTCCGGCTTGATCAGCTCGGCGCAGCGATGCGCCACGGCGCGACCGAACACCACCAGGTCGAGCAGCGAATTGGAGCCCAGGCGGTTCGCGCCATGCACCGACACGCAGGCCGCTTCGCCGATCGCGAACAGGCCGGGCACCACCGCGTCGACATCGTCGCCGCGCTTCTGCACGACTTCGCCGTGATAGTTGGTCGGGATGCCGCCCATGTTGTAGTGCACGGTCGGAATGACCGGGATCGGCTCCTTGGTCACGTCGACGCCGGCGAAGATGCGCGCCGATTCGGCAATGCCCGGCAGGCGCTCGTGGATGACCTCGGGGCCGAGGTGCATCAGGTTGATGAAGATGTGGTCCTTGTGCTCGCCGACGCCGCGACCCTCGCGGATCTCCAGCGTCATCGCGCGGCTGACCACGTCGCGCGAGGCGAGGTCCTTCGCGCTGGGCGCATAGCGCTCCATGAAGCGCTCGCCCTCGGAGTTGGTGAGGTAACCGCCTTCGCCACGCACGCCTTCGGTGATCAGGCAGCCGGCGCCGTAGATGCCGGTGGGATGGAACTGCACGAACTCCATGTCCTGCAGGGCGAGGCCCGCGCGCAGCACCATGCCGCCGCCGTCGCCGGTGCAGGTATGGGCCGAAGTGGCGCTGAAGTAGGCGCGACCATAACCGCCGGTAGCCATCACCACGGCATGGCCGCGGAAGAAATGCAGGGTGCCTTCGTTCATGTCGAGCGCGAGCACGCCGCGGCAGACGCCTTCCGCGTCGAAGATCAGGTCGATCGCGAAGTATTCGATGAAGAACGTGGCGTCATGCGCCAGCGCCTGCTGGTACAGGGTGTGCAGGATTGCGTGGCCGGTGCGGTCGGCCGCGGCACAGGTACGCTGCGCGGTGCCCTTGCCGTAATGCGTGGTCATGCCGCCGAACGGGCGCTGGTAGATCTTGCCCTCGTCGGTGCGCGAGAACGGCACGCCGTAGTGTTCCAGCTCGATGATCGAGGGGATCGCCTCGCGGCACATGTACTCGATCGCGTCCTGGTCGCCGAGCCAGTCGGAACCCTTCACGGTGTCGTAGAAATGGAAGCGCCAGTCGTCCTCGCCCATGTTGCCCAGCGCGGCGGAGATGCCGCCCTGGGCCGCCACGGTGTGCGAGCGGGTCGGGAAGACCTTGGTGATGCAGGCGGCCTTGAGCCCCTTCTCGGCCAGGCCGAAGGTGGCGCGCAGACCCGCGCCGCCGGCGCCGACCACGATCACGTCATACAGGTGCTGCTGGATCTTGTAGCTTTCCATGAAACCTTTTCCTCGCGTCTTATGGGGTCAGCGCAATGCGCAGCACGGCCAGCACGCCAGCCAGCGCGCCCAGCACCGCGAGGAACCTGATCGCCACCATCAGGACCACTTCCTTCCAGCGGGTATGCACGTAATCCTCGATCACCACCTGCAGACCGAGCACGGCATGCCAGAACATGGTGAGCACGAACGCGATCAGCAGCAGTGCATTCCACGGCTTGGCCACGGTGGCGCGGGCGGTGGCGTAATCGGCATGCAGCAGGCACAGCACGGTGACCACGAACCACAGGCCCAGCAGCACCAGTGCCACCGCGGTTACCCGCTGGGTCCACCAGTGCTCCACGCCCGACTGGGCGGAACCCAGACCACGGGCCGTCTTCAACGGGTTGCGCCGATCCTTCACGGCGACATCCTTTGCACTCATGCCGCACCCCCGACCATCAACACGTAAGCCCACACCACGACCGTCAGCACGATGCTGCCGATGACCGACAGCCAGCTGGAACGCACGAACTGGGGAATCGAATAACCGAGGCCGGCGTCCTGCAGCAGGTGCCGGATGCCGTTGCAAAGATGATAGAAAAGCGACCAGCTCCAGCCCAGCATCAGGATCATGCCGAGCGGACTGCCCAGCACGCCCCTGAAGTGGTTGAAGCTTTCCTCACCGGTGGCCAGGTGCATCAGGCCGCAGACGACGAGCAGGCTGCCGACGGCCAGTGCGATGCCGGTGGCGCGGTGCGTGATGGAGGTCATCATCTGCACCTGCTTCCGGTAGATCTGCAGGTGCGGTGAGAGCGGTCGTTGCGTATCTGCCATGGCGGCTATCCTGTGTGGAATCGCTGATGTCCATGCCGCCTCTGTCCTGCCCCTTGCACGACGGCGACGAGCGCCGGCGCGAACGTTCAGAAGTCGATGCAGCGTCCGTTCTTTTCCCAGTCACCATAACGCGTGGGATCGGGAACCGCGCGCTCCGTGGAATCCTTTTCCGATGGCTTGCCCGCAGGCACGGCAGTCGTTTCCGCAGGAACGGAAGCAGGATGGGATTCGGCGGGAGTCGTGGTATTGGACATGGTTTTTGTAAGCCGACAAAGGTTAATACTTGCGGCAGTGCAGTACAACCATGCAGGCTCGCGCCGTGACGTCCGCTCCCTTGTGTCTGCAGCCCTCCGTCCCCAACTCCACCACTCCCATGAACCTGCCCCTGTCCGCCGAAACATTGCTGATCGAAGGTGCCGACGCACCCGCATTCGCGCACGCCCAGTTCAGCAGCGCCGTGAAATCGCTGGCGGTCGATCGATGGCAATTCAGCGCCTGGCTCGATCCACGGGGACGCGTGCTGGCGCTCTTTCATCTGGCCCGTCTCGCCGATGGTCGCTACCTGCTGCTGTTGCGTGGCGGCAGCGCCGCGGTGATGGCCGAGGCGCTGCGCCGTTTCGTGTTCCGTTCGAAAGTGAGCATCACTGCATTGCCACCGCGACATCTCGCCTGCGGACCTGCGCTGGCGCAGGGATCACTGGCGAGCGAACCGGCCGGCGATGACGATCTTTCGCTCGGTTGTGACTCGCACAGTCTGCGCATCGGCAGCGTCGGCGACGACGCCTGGCGATTGCAGCAATTGCGCGCCGGCTGGCCATGGTTGCCGGACTCCTGTCTGGGTGAACTGCTGCCGCCGGCAATCTCGCTGCAACGCCTGCAGGCAGTGGTGGTCGACAAGGGTTGCTATCCCGGCCAGGAAATCGTGGCACGCCTGCATTTTCGTGGCGGCCACAAGCGGCACCTGCATCGCGTCACATTGTCGCAAGCGGCAAATGCGGGCGACGTGCTGCGACAGGAAGGCCTTGATATCGGCCGCGTGCTTGACGTGATCGCAAACGGCACGGAGTTCGAGGCACTGGCGACATTGAATGACGAACTCGTCGCCGAGGCGGATGCCGGCAACACCTTGATCCTCGACGACGACGTCGCAATCACCCTGCTTTCTTCGTGGCCGGCCTGAACAAAAGTTCGTGATAACAACGAGATTCGCAATGGCACTTGTCAACCCATCGTGAGTGCCGGTTAAACTTCGGCACCCCGGCACTTGCCAGCGGCGAATTCCGCCACTAGGCTCCGCCGATCGAATATCGCGGCACCCGTAACACGGGGTGTCGATTGACGCGACGAACCGGATGAATTCCGAATCGGCGCGACCCGGCAGCCACATCGCCGGATGGAACAACGCCTCGCAGCCAACGAGTGCGTACAAGTCGCAGGCAATACGGCCCCATAGCGCCGCGCAACGCCCGACCGAAACCAGTCCCCCGAATGGCCTGACCGTCGTTCGACCGCCACAATCCCGTGGCAAAGCGTCATGGCCACAAGTTTCGGCCATGACGACAGATCCAGGTGGAACGGCCTGCCCGCCCGTCCACCGCAACGGCACGCGAAGCTGCTTCTGCTTCGCGCGTACAGCACGCTGGAGGCAGAACATGAAACTTTCCATGCTGTTGTGGCTGACCACGTTGATGCCGCAACCCGTCGCCGATCAGGCCTGTCTGGCCACCACGGTGTATCTCGAAGCACGCAGCGAGCCGGTCAATGGCCAGCTTGCGGTCGCCGAAGTGGCATTGCGTCGTCGCGATCGCGGTCGCTGGGGCGACACGGTATGCAAGGTGGTGACGGCACCGCACCAGTTCGCCACGACGACCACGCCCGGTTCGTTCGAGATCACCAACCTCGAAGCGTTCAACAAGGCATGGCAGATCGCCGGCATGTCCCTGCACAACTGGCAACTGCCCGTGGCAGAACGTCGCATGGTGGTTCCGCGCGCCGATCATTTCGCCACCACCGCCATCTCGCCCGCGTGGTCGCATAACCGGCCCAGCGTGACGATCGGCGAACACGCCTTCTATGCGGTGAATTGAACCGGGCGGCGACCTTGCAGCAACACATGCCCGCAACAGTCAGTCGGAAAACGAGAAAAGGCCCTCTTTCGAGGGCCTTTTAATTTGGACGTCCAGACGTCCAGACGTCCAATTACGCAACTTGTCTCAGCGCGCGTAGACGTGGTCGCCACGCACCTCGACATAGTCGCCATTGCGGACACCGGGGTTCTCGCGCTGGGTGACGGTGGCGTACTGGCCATTGTCCAGTCGAACCACGACGCGCCAGGCGACATCGCTGCCGCTGTTGCGCTTGCCTACCTGGTTGCCGACCACGCCACCGGCGACCGCGCCGGCAACGGTGGCGGCCTTGCGACCGTCACCCTTGCCCACCTGGTTGCCCAGGACACCACCGGCAACCGCACCGATGATTGCTCCCAGCGTGCCGCCGTTGCCGCTGCCGCCATCCGTATAGACCTGCTGCACTTCCTGCACCACGCCGCAAGTCTGGCAACGGACGTTGCGGTTGCCGTAGCTGCCTTGCTGCGACTGGTACCCGCCGTTATACCCGCCGTTGTTGCCGTAGGGCGTCGTGGCGCAGCCGGCCAGGGCCAGCCCGCCGGTCATTGCCGCGACGAGTGCCAACTTGCTGGTGAGTGCATTCATGAGTCAGTTCCTTGTAACGGGGAGGGAGAGGGGTTTCAGCGGGCGTCCGACACGGCAGTGACACCTTCCTGCACCTGCACGCGGTCGCCCGGATCGTGATCCATGCGCACGGTACGGGTCACGCCGTTGTACTCGTAGCGCACGTCGTAGCCGACGATCTTGGTGGTGCTGTCGTTCACGGTCTCGCACTTGCGCTCGACCGTCGAGGTCACCTGCCCGTGCTGCTTGCTCGCCTGGATGCGGTTGCCGGCATAGCCGCCACCGACGGCGCCGGCTACGGTTGCCAGGGTCTTGCCCTTGCCGCCGCCCACCTGGTTGCCGACCAGCCCGCCCACCACCGCGCCGATCGCGGTGCCGGCGATGCGGTGCTCATCTTTCGGGGGAGCGGTATGCGTTACGGTTTCGTCGTGGCAGACCTGCTTGGGGTTGTTCACCGTGGAGCGCACCGGATCGACGCTGACGACCTTGGCATACTTCACGGCCGCGCCGCCGGCATCCGTGCTGCCGGCGTCGGCCGCACCGTTGGAGACGCCCGCGTCCGCGTTGCGGTTGCAGGCGGAAATGCCGGTCGCCAGCACTGCAGCGATCGCGATATTGAGCACGTTGATCGTCAATCTGTTCATAACAACCTCTCCTCTGTTTTGTTTTTGTGGCTGGCTGCATTGCCGGGTGCGAGCGCAATAACATGCGAGTTCATTGAACCTTGCTCCAACTGAATCGGAGTTAGCTCGGTCCGGCTACATTATCTTCACGCCGTCACGACATTTCCCTCGGCCACGACACGAAAATCGACCATGCCCAAGATCGCCGACAGCCACGTGCATCTCAATGACTCCGCTTTCCGGGACGACGGCGACCAGGTGATTGCACGGGCACTCGAGGCTGGCGTGGACACCATGGTCGTGCCGTCCGTGGATGCCGCCAGCTGGCCGGTCATCGGCGAGCTTTGCGGTCGTCATCCTGCATTGCATCCGGCGTGGGGTCTCCACCCGGTGTTCCTGGCGAATCATGTTCCCGCGAATGTGCAGGCGCTGTCTTCGCTGCTGAACGACAGCAGACCGGTGGCGGTCGGCGAGATCGGGCTCGACTTCCATCGCGACGACCTCGACGCGGACAGGCAGCGCGAGTACTTCCTGCGCCAGCTGGAACTGGCACGCGAACACGAACTCCCGGTGATCGTGCACGCCCGCAACGCGCTGGAGGAGGTCATCCTCACCCTGCGGCGCCAGGGCGGGTTGCGTGGCGTGGTGCACAGCTTCTCCGGCAGCGAACAGCAGGCCCGCCAGTTGTGGGACCTGGGTTTCCACCTGGGCATCGGCGGCCCGGTGACCTACGAGCGCGCGCAGCGACTGCGCCGCATCGTGGCCGGCATGCCGCTCGAATTCCTGCTGCTGGAAAGCGACGCGCCGGACCAGCCGGATGCCCTCCACCGCGGCGAGCGCAACGAGCCGGCCCGGGTGGTCGAGGTATTGCGCTGCGTGGCCGGTCTGCGCGGGGAAACGGAACGGCATGTCGCCGACGTGACCTACGCCAACACCCGGCGCCTGTTCGGCATCCACTGACGACCACTTGCATGCGCCGGCCGCGTGCTGATATTTTAATTCACTGGTGAAATATGAATCAGTGAAATGGATCGGCTGAAGCAGTGCATCGCGATGATGGACGAGGGCATCGGACGGGTGAGCGGGATCATCCCGCAGATGCCGGCGGACGAGGCGCGCCTGTGCCGCCTGATGCTGATGCTCGGGCAGGACATCGAGGAGGAACTCGAGTCCGAGCTGAAGCCGAACAAGCTCAACCACAGCGAATTCCTCACCCTGATGATCCTGTACAGCCGCCCCGACGGGATCTCCACGCCCGGCGAGCTGTGCGAGTACACCAATCAGGGCGCGACCAACATGACCCGCATCGGCAACGCGCTGGTCAAGCGCGGCCTGATCAGCCGCGGCAGCGGCGCCAGCGACCGGCGCAAGGTGGTGATCCGCATCAGCGCGGCAGGCCGGCGCATGGTGCAGAAGATGCTGCCACCGATGTTTCCCCGCCTTGCCAACATGTTTGCCGGCTTCAGCGCCACCGACAAGCGTCAACTCGACCGTCTCCTGCGCAAACTGGCGGGCAACCTCGACCAACTGGGCGAAAGCCGCCACCCATGAAGGAAACCCCGATGAAGCATGCTCCGCATCGCGGTCGCACCGTGCTTGTCGCCGCCATCGTGCTGATGCTGGCCGGCTGTGCCCGCGCCCCGGCCAAGCTGGATACCCCCGCACTGCGCGACGAGGCCCCCCTGGCCGGCCTGCAGACGGCCGTTCGCCCCGGCTGGCCCGGCACCGAATGGTGGCGGCAGTACAACGATCCGCAACTGGACGACCTGATGGGCCGCGCGATGCTGCAGTCGCCCGACCTGGCGCTGGCTCGCAGCCGCGTCGAGAACGCCGAGCAATCGGCGAAACTGGCCGCTGCCCAGCTCGGCCTGTCGATCAACGGCAGCGCGCAGGCGTCGCGCACGCGGATGAGCGACCACGGCCTGATCCCCAGCAAGTTCCTGGGCTTCAGCTGGTACAACCAGGCCGATCTCGGCGTGCAGCTGGAATACGATTTCGACTGGTGGGGCAAGAAGCGCGCCACCATGGAGGCCGCGCTGGATCAGGCGCGCGCCGCCCAGGCCCAGCGCAGCGCTGCGGCGCTGGCGATCCAGTACGCCGTGGCCGACACCTATTTTGGCTGGCAGGCCGACCAGGCACGGTTGCAGTTGGCCGATCGCCTGCTGGCCACGCAACAGCAGTTCGCCCGCATCGCGGACCTGCGCGTGAAACAGGGCGTGGACCTGCCTGACGAGGCGCAGAAGGCGCGCGCGCAACTGGCTGCGGTGCGCGAAATGCGCGCGGCGCTCGATGGCTCGGGGAAGATTCGCCGCGCGGCGCTGGCCTCCCTGCTCGGCGTGGCGCCGGCCGAACTGCCGGAGCTGCACGCCAGCCCGCTGCCCGTGATCAACGGCGGCGTACCGGCGGATGCCAGCCTGGACCTGCTGGCCCGGCGTCCCGACATCGCGGCCAGCCGCTGGCAGGTCGAGGCGGCACTGAAGCAGACCGATGCGGCCCGTGCCCAGTTCTTTCCCGACTTCAGCATCAAGGCGCTGGCCGGCCTGTCCAGCATCGACATGGGCAAGCTGCTCACCGCGGGCAGCCGCACCTTCGCGGTGACACCCGCGCTGCATCTGCCGATCTTCAACGGCGGCACGCTCGAGGCCAACTACGGCGTCAGCAAGGCCCAGCTCGATGCCGCCGTCGCCCAGTACGACAGCACGGTACTCACCGCCGCCCGCGAAGTGGCTACCCAGTCGCTGAGCGCCGAACAGGTCGCGGCCCGCCTGCGTGAACAACAGGCCCAACTGGATGCCGACAAGGCGCTGCTGGCCAGTGCGCAGGCACGTGCCCGCCAGGGCGTGCGCGACCTGCGCGAAAGCCTCGGCGCGCAGGCGACGCTGCTGCAACAGCGCGATGCCGCCACCCAGTTGCAGGCCCAGGCGCTGAGCACGGATCTCGCCCTGATCAAGGCTCTCGGCGGCGGCTATCGCAGCGCCGACGCCGCCACCTCCCCTTCCTCTTCCGTCAACGCCGGAGCTTCCGACCATGAGCGCCACTGAATCCGAAACTGCTGTCGACAGCAACGACAGCGGCATGGCCGCGAAGAATCCGGCCAAGCGCCGTCGCGCCCTGCTGATCGTCGCCGCGGTGTTCATCCTTGCCGGACTGATCTGGTTCCTGCTGTGGATGTTCGTGTTCTCCACCCGCGTGAAAACCGACAACGCCTATGTCGGCGGCAACCAAGTGGCGATTTCCGCCCAGGTGCCGGGCACCGTGGTGGCGATCCTCGCCGACGACACGCAGCGCGTGGAAGCCGGCCAGGTGCTTGTGAAGCTGGACGCCACCGACGCCGAGACGCGACTGGAGCAGGCCCGCAGCACGCTGGCCCAGGCCGTGCGCGGCGTGCGCCAGCAGACCAGTTCGGCCACCGGCGCGGACGCCCAGGTCGTCACGGCCCGGCTCGCTCTGAAGAAGGCCCAGGCCGACCTGCAGCGCCGCCTGCCGCTGATCGCCGCCCAGGCTGAATCGCCGGAGATCGTGCAGCACCTGCGCGACGGCGTGGAGCAGGCGCGCGCCGCGGTGAACGCCGCCGAGGCGCAGGCCGCCGCCGCGCATGCCGCGATCGAAGGGACCGACGTGGCGCAGAACCCGGCAGTGCTGCAGGCCCGCGCCAACTTCCGCGCCGCCTGGGTCGCCGCGCAACGCAACGCAATCTATGCGCCGGTGTCCGGCTACGTGGCCGAACGCCGCGTGCAACTGGGCAACAGCGTGCAGCCGGGCCAGCAGCTGATGACCGTGGTAGCGCTGCACGACCTGTGGATCGACGCGAATTTCAAGGAGAGCCAGCTGCGCCATATCCGCATCGGCCAGCCGGTGAAGATCGTCTCCGATGTCTACGGCGACGACGCCGAGTTCCACGGCAAGGTGATCGGCCTGGGCGCCGGCACCGGCAGCGTGTTCTCGCTGCTGCCGGCGCAGAACGCCACCGGCAACTGGATCAAGGTGGTGCAGCGCGTGCCGGTGCGCATTGCGCTGGACAACAGGGAACTGGACAAGCACCCGCTGCGCATCGGCCTGTCCACCGACGTCACCGTCGACATCCGCCATGACCAGGGCAGCGTGCTGGCCAACACGCCGACGCAGCAGCCGGTGGCGCAGACCGACGTCTACGACCAGATGGCCAGCAAGGCCGATGCGGAAGCCGAGCGGATCATCCGCGCCAACCTGCCCCACGCCACCGCCGCGAACTGAGCCGGACATCCATGGCCGCCACGCCGAACGACGCCGCACCCGACGCCCCGCTGAAGCCTCTGCACGGCGGTCCGCTGGCGCTGCTCACCATCGCCGTCGCGTTCAGCACCTTCATGGAGGTGCTGGACATGACGATCGTCAACGTCGCGGTGCCGCACATCGCCGGCAGCCTCGGCGTGAGCCCCAGCGAAGGCACCTGGACGATCAGCTCGTACGCACTGGCCAGCGCGATCATGCAGCCGCTGACCGGCTGGCTCGCGCGCCGCTTCGGCGAGGTGAAGACCTTCGTCGGCTCAGTGCTGATGTTCGTGGTGTTCTCGATGCTGTGCGGCCTGGCCACCAGCATGCCGATGCTGGTGATCGGCCGCCTGCTGCAGGGCGCCGGCTCCGGCCCGATGGTGGCGCTGTCGCTGACCCTGCTGCTGTCGAACTATCCGAAGGAGAAACAGGGCATCGCGCTGGCGCTGTGGGCGATGACCGTGGTGGTGGCGCCGATCTTCGGGCCGATCCTGGGCGGCTGGCTGACCGACAACTTCTCCTGGCCATGGATCTTCTACATCAATCTGCCGGTCGGATTGGCGGCGGCGGTGATCACCTGGGGCCTGCTGCGCAAGCGCGAGACGAAAACCTACAAGGCGCCGATCGACATGATCGGGCTGGTGTTGCTGGTGGTCGGGGTGGGCGCGCTGCAGTTCATGCTGGACAACGGCAACGACAACGACTGGTTCTCCTCGCCGATGATCCTGGTGCTGGGGCTCACCGCACTGATCTGCCTGACCTTCCTGATCGTGTGGGAACTGCATGCGAAGCACCCGGTGGTCGACCTGTCGCTGTTCAGGCAACGCAATTTCACGGTGGGCGTGATCAGCCTGTCGCTGGGCATGTTCGCGTTCTTCGGCATCAACGTGGTGTTCCCGCTGTGGCTGCAGATCACCCTGGGCTACACCGCGACCTGGGCCGGCCTGGCCACCGCGCCGGTCGGCGTGCTGGCGTTCCTGATCGCGCCGGTCCTGGGCAAGAACATGCACAAGCTGGACCTGCGCGCGGTGGTGACGTTCGCGTTCCTGGTCTTCGCCGGCACCGCGTACTGGTTCTCCACCTTCGACAGCTCCGCCTCGTTCTCCACCCTGGTGATCCCGCGTTTCGTGATGGGCCTGGCGATCCCCTGCTTCTTCATCCCGCTGAACCAGGTCTACCTGTCCGGCCTGCCGGTGGACCAGATCGCCAGCGCCTCGGGCCTGTCCAATTTCTGCCGCACGATCGGTTCGAGCGTGTCCACCGCGATCATGGTGACGATGTGGCAACACCGCGGCGAAGCCCACCATGCCACGCTGACCGAGTACGTCAGCCCCGGCCACCCGGCCGCTACCCAGTTCATCGGCCAGCTGTCGCATGCCGGGCTGTCGCATACGCAAAGCCTGGGCCTGATCGACCAGTTGCTGACGCGCGAGGCACTCACGCTGGCGGTGAACGACGTTTTCTGGGCCTGTGCGATCCTGTTCGTGCTGCTGATTCCTGTGCTGTGGTTCGCCAGGCCGCCGTTCGGCAGCGCAGGCGGCGCGGTCGGCCACTGAAATGCTGCGGCCGCCGGCCGCAGCATGAAAACTCCCGGTCGACTGGTGCGGCGCAATATCTTCTGCTAGCGTTCGCCGCATGGCACAAACAAAGCGCACCATCAAGAAGTATCCGAACCGGCGTCTCTACGACACGGAAATCTCCAGCTACATCACGCTGGAGGAAGTCCGCCAGCTGGTGCTGGACAACGAGGATTTCGAGGTCCGCGACGCCAAGAGCGGCGAGGACCTGACCCGTTCGGTACTGCTGCAGATCATCTCCGAGCACGAGGACAAGGGGCAGCCGATGCTGTCGCCGCAGTTGCTCAGCCAGATCATCCGCTTCTATGGCGATTCGCTGCAGGGCTTCATGGGTCCTTACCTGGAGCGCAGCCTGCAAGTCTTCCTCGACCAGCAGACCCAGTTCCGCAGCCAGCTCAACAGCCTGATGGGACAGACTCCCTGGAACACGCTGAACGACCTGACCGAGCGCAACATGGCCGCGTTCCAGGCGATGCAGCGCGGGCTGATGGACACCGCCGCCCAGGTCATGCCGACGCCGCCCGGCGGCGCCCGCGGCGGCAAGAAGTCCGGCTGATCCGGACCCCATGGACGGCGCGCATCGACGCGCCGTTCGCTTGTCACCAACCTGCCAATCCGATCCGGCCGCTGCAGCACAGCACGTGCTGCCCCGCGGCATGATCCTCCCATGGACGCACTGCAATGAGCCCTGCCCTCCTTCCCGAACGCGTTGCACTGGTCACCGGCGGCATCGGCGGCCTGGGTACGGAAATCTGTCGCCAGCTGGCCGGCGCGGGACGTCGGGTGATCGCGCTGGACCTCGCTTCGCGCGAAGAGCGCGTGGCTGCATTCCACGACGAAGTGGCCGCGTTCGATGGAGCGATCAGCTTCGCGCCGGCTGACGTCAGCGACTTCGACAACTGCCGCGCCGTGGTCGAGCGCATCGAGCAAGAGCATGGCAGCGTGGACATCGTGGTCAACGCCGCCGGCATCACCCGCGATGCCAGCCTGCGCAAGATGACGCCGCAGCAATGGCACGAACTGATGCACGTGAACCTCGACGGCGTGTTCAACCTGTGCCGCAACGTGATCGACGGGATGACCGCCCGTGGCTTCGGCCGCATCGTCAACATCAGCTCGGTCAACGGCCAGACCGGGCAGTTCGGCCAGACCAACTACTCCGCCGCCAAGGCCGGCGTGCACGGCTTCACCATGGCGCTGGCGCGCGAGACCGCACGCAAGGGCGTCACCGTCAACACCGTTTCGCCGGGCTATTGCGACACGCCGATGGTGGCCGCGGTACCCGAAGAGATCCGCGCGCAGATCATTGCCGGCATTCCGGTCGGCCGACTCGGCTCGCCCGCCGACATCGCCCGTGCCGTGGCCTTCCTCGCCGCCGACGAAGCCGGCTACATCACCGGCGCCAACCTGCCGGTGAACGGCGGCTATTTCATGAGCTTCTGAAGGCGGCTCGCCGAGGAGCTCATCCGATCGGATCTCCACACCGGCTTCGCAAACGGCATCACGCGGTGAAATGTTCTTATTGACCGGTAGCCGCAGACCGCCGTAGCGTCCAGCGATCCGGCCGCCGATCTGTTCGGGGGGGACGGCCCGCGTCCGGACCGCAAGACGCTCCATGACCGGAAGAACCGGCCGGGCGCGTCTGTCCACTCACGCTTTGGGAGGGGAGTACTGATGATGCACAAACCACTTGTCGTTGCGTTGTTGGGAGCCATCGGCCTGGCAGCCATGTCCGACGCCGGAGCCGCCACGCACACCCGCGTGCAGGCCCAATCCATGGGAATGATCGCACCCGCCGCGCTCGCCAACCGTATCGGCCTGGACGCCGACGCCGCGCTGTCACCGCGCCGCCAGGCACGCACCGCCTACGGCACCCTGAAAACCCGTGAACAACAGACCTTCCGCGGCGTGCCCGTGTACGGTCGCAACGTCGTGGTGGAACACGACCACAACGGCAACGTCCTCGGTATCAGCGGCGAAGTCTCCCGCGGCCTCGATCACGACATCGCCTCGGTCGCGCCAGTACTCAGCGGTGCCCGCGCAGTTGCCCTGCTGCGTTCGCATGCCGGCCTGCTGCCCTTCGGCATCGGCGTCAACGGCGTGCGGGAAAGCGACATCCAGAATGCGAAAAGCGACCTGTACGTCTACGCCGAGGGCAACCGCGCCCGCCTCGCCTACCTCACCTCGTTCTTCGTCGATCGCAACGGTACGCCGACGCGTCCGATGGCGATCATCGACGCCAACACCGGGGAAGTGATCGAGTCCTGGGAAGGCCTCACCACCAAGGGCAAGCCTGGTGGCGGCGGTGGCGGCACCACCGGCACGCCGGCGCTCGCCACCGGTGCCGGCGGCAACCAGAAGACTGGCCAGTATTTCTACGGCACCGACTACGCCGCGCTGGCGGTCACCCAGTCCGGCTCCACCTGCACCATGCAGAACCCGGACGTGAAGACCAACAACATGGCCGGCAGTACACGCCGTGGCACGCTGTGGAGCTTCATCTGCCCGAACAGCAGCGGCGATGCCGTGAACGGCGCCTACTCGCCGATCAACGACGCGCACCACTTCGGCAGCGTCGTGCACGACATGTACAACGACTGGCTGGGCGCACCGCCGCTGAACTTCCAGCTGGTGATGAACGTGCACTACGGCCGCAACTACGAGAACGCGTTCTGGAACGGCTCGTCGATGAACTTCGGCGACGGCGCCAGCTACTTCTACCCACTGACCTCGCTGGACGTGACCAGCCACGAGATCAGCCACGGCTTCACCGAACAGAACTCCAACCTGCAGTATTCCGGCCAGTCCGGCGGCATGAACGAGGCGTTCTCGGACATGGCGGGCGAAGCGGCCGAGTACTTCGACCGCGGCAGCAACGACTGGCTGGTCGGCGCCGAGATCATCAAGAACGGCACCGCGCTGCGCTGGATGTGCACGCCCACGCTGGACGGCGACTCGATCGGCAACGCGGCGGATTACTACAGCGGCCTGGACGTGCACTATTCCAGTGGCGTCTACAACAAGGCGTTCTGCACGCTGGCCAAGTCGTCCAACTGGAACACGAAGAAGGCCTTCGAGGTCTTCGCGCGTGCCAACGAGATGTACTGGACGGCCACTTCCACGTTCAAATCGGGCGCCTGTGGCGTGGAAAGCGCCGCGGACGACTACGGCTACTCGCGTAGCGACGTGGTGGCCGCGTTCAACGCGGTCGGCGTGACCTGCCAGTAAGCCATCGGCAAACGCATGACCGGAAAGGGCCGGCCCGCCAGGGTCGGCCCTTTTCTGTGCCCCTGCCGCATGAAAGTCATCCGGGATTGCAGTCCCGCCCTGCTTGGGGAACAGTGGGCGAACTTCATCGACGGATCGCAGCATGGCGCAACAACCCATCACCCTCATCGGCGGCGGCCTGGTCGGCGCGTTGCTGGCGCAGCAGCTGGCGCAACGCGGTTTCGCGGTCGAGGTGTTCGAGAAGCGGCCCGATCCGCGGCTGGCCGGCTTCCTCGGTGGCCGGTCGATCAACCTGGCGCTGGCCGAGCGCGGCCTGCAGGCCTTGCGCAGCGCCGGGCTGGCCGACGACGTGCTGCAACGGGCGGTGATGATGCGCGGCCGCATGGTGCACGATCGCGACGGCCACAGCGCCCTGCAGCGCTACGGCGTGGACGACAGTGAGGTGATCTGGTCGGTCTCGCGCGGCGCCCTGAACATGCTGCTGCTGGATGCGGCCGAGGCGGCGGGTGTCACCTTTCATTTCGGCCAGAGCCTGGTCGCCGCCGATTTCGAGCGGCAGCGCATCCGGCTGGCGGACGCCGCGGGCGTGGAACGCGAGCAGACGGTGGGCCTGCTGATCGGTGCCGATGGCGCCGGCTCGGCCTTGCGCGCGGCGATGAACGCCCATGCGCCGCTGGGCGAGCGGATCGAAGCATTGGGCCACGGTTACAAGGAGCTGGAAATTCCGCCCGCCGACGAGCTCGCGGCCACGCTGCAGCAACTCGGCGGTGGTCGCGACCAGTACGCGCTGGAGCCGCATGCGCTGCACATCTGGCCGCGCGGCGGCTACATGTGCATCGCGCTGCCGAACACGGAAGGCAGTTTCACGGTTACCCTGTTCCTGCCCGCGCAAGGCGCGGCGCCGAGCTTCGCCAGCTTGCCGGGCTCGACCGCGGCGGCAGCGTTCTTCAGCGAACAATTCCCCGGCCTGCTGTCGCTGATCCCGCGCTTCGCCGAAGACTTCGACCACAACCCGGTCGGCACGCTGTCCACCCTGTACCTCGACCGCTGGCATCTGGACGGCCGCGCGCTGCTGGTCGGCGATGCGGCGCACGCCATCGTGCCGTTCCACGGCCAGGGCATGAACTGCGGCTTCGAGGACACCGTGGTGCTGGCGAACCTGCTGGCCGCGGCGCCCGCCGACAGCGCCGAGGTGTTCGCCGAGTTCCAGCGCGTGCGCCAGCCGAATGCCGACGCGATCGCCGCGATGGCGCTGGAAAACTACGTGGAAATGCGCGACTCGGTGGCCGACCCGCACTACCTGGCCAAGCGCGAACTGGGCGCGCTGCTGGCCGCCCGCATCCCCGCCCACTACATGGCGCGCTACCGCATGGTCACCTTCACCCACCTGCCCTATGCCTATGCGCTGGAACGCGGCCGCGCCCAGGATCGATTGCTGGAGCAACTGCTGCGCGAGAATCCGGACGTGGCGACGATCGATATCGAAGCGGCGGCACAATTGCTTGTTTCCACCCTGCCTCCGCTGCCGGCGCTGCGTCATGGATGAGGCCCTGCTCGAAGCATTCCGCTCGACCGCGTACCACGTGTGCATCGACACGGTGAACTGGGCCACGATCCGGGTCGACCTGCCCTTGCCCGCCGCACTGGCCGAGGTGGTCGGCGGCGGCTCGTGGGCCTTCATCACCGCCTGGAATCCGCAGGCACGCCGCCGCGCACCGGCCGAGAACCTGGCCGCCCAGCACGAATTGCTGGGCGCCCTGCAGGCGGAGCCCGGCGCCATCGTGCTGCCGGCCATCGGGGTGGGCAGCAGCGGCTGGAGCGAACCCAGCCTGTTCGCCATCGGTCCGGACCTGGCCATCCTCGATGCACTGGCGAAGGCACACGGGCAACTGGCCTATGTGCATGGCGAGGCCGCCGGCCCCGCCATGCTGCGCACCGTGGGCTGAAGCTTCAGCGGCAGTGCGCCGCATGGACAGCACCGGCGCCATTGCGGACAATCGCGGGAATGACTGCCGCCAGCACCACCGTGCCCCTGCTCCAAGCACGGGCCCTGAGTTTCCATCGCCAGGACGAACCGGTGTTCGCGCCGCTGGACTTTCAGCTGCACGCGGGCGAACTGGCCCTGGTCGAGGGCGACAACGGCAGCGGCAAGACCACCTTGCTGCGCATGCTGGCCGGGCTGCTCCATCGCGGCGAAGGCGAACTGCTCTGGCGCGGTGAGACGCTGCAACGCGACGCGTGCGCAGGCCAGATCCTGTTCCTCGGTCACCAGCTCGGCCTCAAGGCGGACCTGAGTCCCCGCGAAAACCTGCGCATCGCCGCGGGCCTGCATGGCACGCGCGAAGGCCTGGGCATGGCTTCCGTGCTGGCCGACGTCGGCCTGCGCGGTTACGAAGACGAGCCGGTGCGGCGCCTGTCGGCCGGCCAGAAGAAGCGCGCGGCGCTCGCCCGGCTGGTTCTGCTGCCGGCCACGCTGTGGCTGCTCGACGAGCCGTACGCGAACCTGGACCGCATCGGCATCGCCCTGGTGAACCATTTGCTGGAAAAGCACACCGACGCCGGCGGCGCCGCGATGGTCACCAGCCACGGCACGGTGAGCTTCCACGGCGGCGAGCCGCGACGGATCCGCATGCATGGCTGAGCATCCCGGCATTGCCACCGCCTGCGCCGCGATGCTGCGGCGCGACCTCACCCTGGCCTGGCGCCGGCGCGGCGACATCGCGATGCCGGTGCTGTACGCGCTGATCGTGACCATGCTGTTCCCGTTCGCGCTGGGGCCGGAAGACACCTTGCTGCAACGGATCGCCGGCGGCGTGATCCTGGTCACCGTGCTGCTGGCGATGCTGCTGGCGCTGGATGCGATGTTCTCCAGCGACATCGAGGACGGCTCGCTGGAACAGCTGGTGCTGGCGCCGCAGCCGCTGGCGCTGCTGCTGGGCATGAAAATCCTTGCGCACTGGATCACCACCGCACTGCCGCTGATCGTGATTGCGCCGCTGATGGCCGCGATGCTGCACCTGCCCGGCGCGGTGATTCCCGTGCTGTTGCTGGCCCTGCTGCTGGCCACGCCGCTGCTGAGTCTGCTGGGTGCGGTGCTGGTGGCGCTGACGGCCGGCACCCGGCGCTCTGGTATGCTGCTGGCCCTGATGTTGCTGCCTTTGTGCGTACCGGCCGTGATCTTCGCCGCCGGTGCCGTGGCGGCGGCCCAACAGGGTTTGCCGTGGCTTGCACCGATCGCCTGGCTCGCTGCCTCGCTGGCGCTGGCCGTGGTGCTGGCGCCGCTGGCCTGCGCCGCCGCCCTCCGTATTGCCCTGGACGCATGACGATTCACCATGTCTAACTGGATTCCGCTCTGGTTGCACCGGCTGAGCTCGCCGCCAACCTTCTACCGCTTCGCCGGAACGCTGCAGCCATGGGCGATGACGCTGGCCCTGCTGCTGGGCGCGGTGGCCCTGTACGGCGGCCTGGTGCTGGCCCCGGCCGACTACCAGCAGGGCGATGCCTACCGGATCATCTTCATCCACGTGCCCAGCGCGTGGATGGGCATGTTCATCTATGCGGTGATGGGCGTGGCCGGTTTCATCGCGCTGGTCTGGCGGATCAAGCTGGCCGAGGTCGTGGCGATGCAGTCGGCGCCGATCGGCGCGGCGTTCACCTTCATCACCCTGGTCACCGGTTCGCTGTGGGGCAAGCCGATGTGGGGCACCTGGTGGACCTGGGATGCGCGGCTCACCTCCGAACTGGTGCTGCTGTTCCTGTTCCTGGGCGTGATCGGCCTGTACCACGCATTCGAGGATCGCCGCCAGGGCGCCCGCGCCGCCGCCTTCCTCGCCATCATCGGCGTCATCAACGTGCCGATCGTGCATTTCTCGGTGAACTGGTGGAACACCTTGCACCAGGGCAGCACGGTCAACGTGTTCGGCAAGTCCACCATGTCCTGGGACATGTTGTGGCCGCTGCTGACGATGACCCTGGCCACCAAGTGCTACTACGCCGCCAGCCTGTTCCGCCGCGTGCGCACCGACCTGCTCGACCTGGAAGGCGGCAAGGACTGGGTGCGCCAGATCGCCGAAAGCGAGGCCGACCGATGAACGCCCTGCAGCATTTCCTGGCGATGGGCGGTTACGCAGCCTATGTGTGGCCGGCCTATGCGCTGTTCTTCGTCGTGCTGATCGCCGACACCGTCGCGCCGCGCCTGCGCCGCCACCAGGTGCTGCGGGAACTTCGCGCACGGCTGGCGCGTCAGAGCGTGCGCCAGAAACGCAAACCCCCTTCCACTCCAGCATCCCCCTGACCGGGGCGGTTTTCGAGCATGCCCATGAACCCCACCCGCAAGCGCCGGCTCACCATCGTGCTGTCGATCCTCGCCGCGGCCGTCGTCGCCGCCGTGCTGGTGGTGCTGGCGTTGCAGAACAACATGAACTACCTGCTGACCCCGAGCCAGGTGCAGTCGGGCGAAGCGGCCAGCTACAAGACCTTCCGCCTCGGCGGCATGGTCAAGGCCGGTTCGATCCAGCGCTCCAGCGACTCGCTCAAGGTCACTTTCACCGTGGTCGATGCCGGCGGCGCGATGCCGGTGGAGTACACCGGCATCCTGCCCGACCTGTTCCGCGACAACCAGTCGGTGATCGCCACCGGCCACATGGACAATGCCCGCTTCGTCGCCACCGAAGTGCTGGCCAAGCATGACGAGACCTACATGCCCAAGGAGCTGAAGGACGCCATGGCCAAGGCGCACGAAGGCAAGAAGGTCGAAGAAGCGGGGAGCGGGGAACGGGGAACGGGGAACGGGGGTGGCTAAAACCATCGCTTTTCAGTGCCGAATGCCCATCCGGAGCAAGCTCATGTCAACTGCGTCGCAATACCACGTTCCCCGATCCCCGATCCCCGATCCCGGTCTTCAGCCATGACCCCCGAACTCGGCCAACTCGCGCTGATCCTCGCCCTGCTGCTGGCGCTGGCGCAGAGCATCCTGCCGCTGGTCGGCGCGTGGCGCGGCAATCGCGCGCTGATGGCGGTGGCGCGCCCGGCTGCCGCCGGCCAGGCGGTGTTCGTGGCGATGGCGTTCGGCATCCTGGCCTGGGCGTTCCTGCGCTTCGACTTCTCGGTGCAGTACGTGGCCGACAACTCCAACCTGGCGCTGCCGTGGTATTACCGCATCGCTGCGGTGTGGGGCGCACACGAGGGCTCGCTGCTGCTGTGGATCCTGATCCTCAACGTGTGGACGATCGCCCTGGTGGCACTGAGCCAGAAGCTGCCCGAGGTGTTCGCTTCGCGGGTGATCGCGGTGATGGGCCTGATCGCGGTGGGCTTTCTCGCCTTCATCATCTTCACGTCGAACCCGTTCGGACGGCTGTTGCCGATGCCGGGCGACGGCGCGGACCTGAACCCGGTGCTGCAGGACCCGGGCATGACCTTCCACCCGCCGATGCTGTACATGGGCTACGTCGGCTTCTCGGTGGCGTTCGCGTTCTCGATCGCCGCCCTGCTCGGCGGCGAACTGGAACAGGCCTGGGTGCGCTGGGCGCGGCCGTGGACCAACATGGCCTGGGCCTTCCTCACCTGCGGCATCGTGGCCGGCAGCTGGTGGGCGTATGCCGAACTGGGCTGGGGCGGCTGGTGGTTCTGGGACCCGGTGGAGAATGCCAGCTTCATGCCATGGCTGGTCGGCGCCGCGCTGATCCACGCGCAAGCGGTCACCGAGAAGCGCGGCTCGCTGCGCGCGTGGACCATCCTGCTGTCGATCTTCGCGTTCTCGCTGTCCCTGCTGGGCACCTTCCTGGTCCGCTCGGGCGTGCTCACCTCGGTGCATGCCTTTGCGTCGGACCCGCGTCGCGGCGTGTTCATCCTGGCCTTCCTCACCATCGTGGTCGGCGGCTCGCTGCTGCTGTACGCGCTGCGTGCACCGAAGGTGCTCGGCGGCAAGGCGTTCAACGTGGTGTCGCGCGAAACGGTGTTGCTGATCGGCAACCTGATGTTCGCCGTGGCGGCGGCGATGGTGCTGCTGGGCACGCTGTTCCCGCTGATCGGCGGTGCGCTGAATCTGGGCCGGATCTCGGTGGGCCCGCCTTACTTCGGCTTCCTGTTCCCGCTGCTGATGGCGCCGGTGGTGCTGCTGATGCCGTTCGGCCCGTTCCTGCGCTGGGGCAAGGGCGACGCGCCGGTGCTGAAGGGACTGCTGCTGCGGGTGGTCGTCGCCGCGCTGGCCTGCGCGATCGTCGCGGCCTTCCTGGTCGACGGCAACCTCAAGGCGATCGTCGGCGTCGCCGCCGGCGTGTGGGTGGTCGTCGGCGTGCTGCTGTATGCGCTCAAGCGCTGGCGTGAGGTACCGCGTGGCCGGCGCTATCCGGGCGAGATGGCCGGCATGCTGCTGGCGCATCTGGGCGTGGGCATCTTCGTGATCGGCGTGCTGCTGTCCGAATCGCTCAGCGTGACCCGCGACGTGCGCATGGCGCCCGGCGAGACCCAGCACATCGGCAGCTACGATTTCCGCTTCGACGGCGTGCACCACACCACCGGCCCGAACTGGACCGCCGACCAGGGCACGGTCACGGTCACCCGTGGCGAGAAACAGATCGCGGTGATGCACCCGCAGAAGCGCACCTACCCGCGTGGCCAGGTGCAGACCGAATCGGCCGTCGACGCCGGCATCACCCGCGACCTCTACGTGGCGCTGGGCGAGCCGATGGACGCGAACAACCTCGAAGGCGCGTGGGCGCTGCGGCTCTACACCAAGCCGTTCATCCGCTGGATCTGGGGCGGCGGCCTGCTGATGATGCTGGGCGGCGTGGTCTGCGCCACCGACAAGCGCTTCCGCCTCAAGCGGGCGGCGAAGGCTGAAGGCGTCGTCGACGCCGGCGCCACGCTGCAGGTCGGGGAAAGCCGCGCATGAACCGCCTGCTCCCCTTCATCGGCTTCATGTTGCTGGTCGGCCTGTTCGGCTTCGGCATCTGGTGGAACACCCAGCACGATCCGAATGCGATCCCCACGCCGCTGCTGAACAAGCCGGCGCCGGAATTCAACCTGCCCAAGCTGTACGAGCCGGCGCAGAAGGTCAGCAAGGCCGACCTGCTGGGCAAGCCCTACCTGCTCAACGTGTTCGCCAGCTGGTGCATCGAATGCGGCGTGGAGCACCCGGTGCTGAGCGCCGCGGCGCCGACCCTGGGCGTCCAGCTGGTCGGCTACAACTACAAGGACCCGCCGGCGGATGCGAAGAACTGGCTGGCCAAGCACGGCAATCCGTACGCCCTGCTGATCGCCGACGAACCGGGCAACACCGCGATCGACTTCGGCGTGTACGGCGCGCCGGAAAGCTTCCTGATCGATGCGAAGGGCGTGATCCGCTACAAGCACATCGGCCCGATCACGCCCGAGGTGATGGCGAAGGAACTGAAGCCGGCGATCGCGGCGATGCTGAAGGAGGCACCGTGATGCGCCGGTTGCTGCGGGTATTCCTCGTCGCTTCGCTGCTGCTGGGCGGCTTCGCCCGCGCGCAGGCGATCGAGCCGATGCCGTTCAAGGATCACGCGCAGGAACTGCGCTTCCAGCACCTCACCCACCAGCTGCGCTGTCCGATGTGCCAGAACGAGACACTGGCCGACTCCAACGCGCCGATCGCCCGCGACCTGCGCAACCAGATTTTCAGGATGATGCAGGAAGGCCGCAGCGACGACGAGATCAGGCAATACCTGGTCGCCCGCTACTCCGAGTTCGTGCTGTACGACCCGCCGCTGACCGTCGGCACTTCGTTGCTGTGGTTCGGCCCGCTGCTGATCCTGCTGGGTGGTGCCGGCGTGGTGCTGGTGATGATCCGCCAGCGCAGTCGTGCCGCCCGCACCATGGATGAGACACCTACCGATTCCGGGGACGACTGGTGAAGATCGCTTTTGTCGTGATTGCCGCGGCGATGGTCGCGGCGGCACTGGCCTTGTTGCTGTTGCCTTTGCTGCGCCAGGGCCGTGAAGCCGGCCGCCCGCGCAGCGTGTTCGCGCTGGCCCTGCTGATCGCCCTGGTGCTGCCGCTGGGCACCGGCACGCTGTACCTGCTGGTCGGCACGCCCAACGCGTTGAACCCCGCCAGCACGCAGGCACTGCCCTCGCTCACCATGGACCAGGCGCTGACCGAACTGCGTGCCCACCTGAAACAGCAGCCGGACGACCTGCAGGGCTGGATGCTGCTGGCCCAGACCAGCAGCATGCTGCATCAGCCGGCGGATGCGCGCGATGCCTTCGAGCATGCCCTGACACTGTCGCCGAACAACGCCGAGGCGATGATCGGCTGGGCCGAGAACGACTCGATGACGAGGGCCGATCACCGCATCGACGGTCGCGCACGCGAGCTGCTCCAGCGCGCCGTGAAACTGCAGCCGGACAGCCAGCGCGGCCTGTGGCTGCTCGGCATCAGCGATTTCCAGAATGGCGACTACCGCGACGCCGCCGCCACCTGGCACCTGCTGCAACCGCAGCTGGAGCCGGGCTCGAACGTAGCCAAATCCGTCGCCGAACAGATCGCCGTGGCCGATGCCCGCGCCGGCGGCGCACCGGCCGGCGCGTCGTCGAGCACTCCCGCTGACGCCCCGCCAGGCGCCACGCTGCAGGTGCAGGTGGCGCTGGCGCCGGCGCTGAAGGACAAGCTGGCTGCAGGCGACGTGCTGTTCGTCTACGCCCGCTCGCCGAACGGCCCGCCGATGCCGCTGGCGGTGGCCAAACTCGATTCCGCCAGCCTGCCCGCCACGGTCACGCTGACCGACGCGATGGCGATGACGCCGGCGTTCAAGCTGTCCTCGGTCACCCAGGTCTTCGTCGGTGCGCGGATCAGCCACGGCGGCCAGCCCGAGGCCCGGCCCGGCGACCTGGAAGGCGACGCCGGCGTGGTCGCGGTGGACAGCAAGACGCCGATCAAGATCAGCATCGACAAGGTGCATTGACCATGGGCGACGCGCGCCGTTACCTCGACCTGCCCTCGCCCTTCGCGATGAAGCGCGGCGGCGAGCTGCACGGTGCGCACGTCGCCTACGAAACCTGGGGCCACTTGAACGCGGCCCGCGACAACGCCGTGCTGGTGCTGACCGGGCTGTCGCCCAGCGCACACATGACCTCATGCGACGAGGACCCCTCGCCCGGCTGGTGGCAGGAGATGGCCGGCCCCGGCAAGGCGATCGACACCGGGCGCTGGTTCGTGATCTGCGTGAACTCGCTGGGCAGCGACAAGGGCTCCACCTGCCCCGCCTCGAACGATCCGGCCACCGGTGACGCCTATCGGCTGAGCTTCCCCGAACTGGCGCTGGAAGACGTGGCCAACGCGGCGCACGCCGTGGTCGACAGCCTGGGCATCACGCAACTGGCCTGCCTGATCGGCTGCTCGATGGGCGGCATGAGCGCGCTGGCCTACATGCTGCTGCACCCGGGCAGCGTGCGCACCCATATCAGCGTGGACACCGCGCCCCAGGCGCAGCCGTTCGCGATCGCGATCCGCTCGCTGCAGCGCGAGGCGATCCGGCTCGATCCGCAGTTCAACGACGGCCGCTACGACATCCATGCCATGGAAGGCGGCAGTTATCCCGATCTCGGCATGAGCATCGCGCGCAAGCTCGGCGTGATCACCTATCGCTCGGCGATGGAGTGGAACGGCCGCTTTGCCCGCATCCGGCTCGATCCGGAGCAGCGCGAGGACGAGCCGTTCGGCCGCGAGTTCCAGGTGGAGTCCTACCTCGAAGGTCACGCCCGGCGCTTCGTGCGCAACTTCGACCCGAACTGCTACCTGTACCTGTCGCGTGCCAGCGACTGGTTCGACATCGCCGAATACGGCCACGGCAGCGTGCACGAAGGACTCAAGCGCATCCACATCGAACAGGCCATGGTGATCGGCGTCAGCACCGACATCCTGTTTCCGCTGCAGCAGCAGGAACAGATCGCCGAAGGCCTGCAAGCGGCCGGTGCACAGGTGGAATTCGTGGCGCTGGATTCGCCGCAAGGCCACGACGCGTTCCTGGTCGACATCGAAAACTACAGCCGCGCCATCGGCGGCTTCCTGAACCGGCTGGCGGCCGGCTGATCGCCGCGCTGCTAAGCTAGACAGCTCCCGCTTTCCCCCCCGAGAACGCCATGCTTACCCTGGATTTCCCCGGCAGCCGCACCCTGATCGACGCCATCGACGCCGCCGTGGCCAAGTCGACCACCCACGAGCTCACCGACAGCCTGCGCAACAGCCTGTGCAGGATGATCCGCGACAAGTCGGTGACCCTGCCGGAATGCGTGTTCGAAGCGAATGCCGAGCACTACGCGCGGCGCGAGCTGTACCGCAGCGAGGAGCACGGCTACTGCGTGGTGGCGATGACCTGGGGCCCGGGCCAGGGCACGCCGATCCACGACCACGACGGCATGTGGTGCGTCGAGGGCGTGTGGAACGGCGCGCTGGAGATCGTGCAGTACGAACTGCTGGAGCACGACGACAAGCGCTACTGCTTCCAGCCGGTCGGTTCGATCCAGGCCGGCGCCGGCTCGGCCGGCAGCCTGATCCCGCCACACGAATACCACAGCATCCGCAACCCCAGCGACGACGCGGTCACCGTCAGCCTGCACATCTATTCCGGCCCGATGGTCCGCTGTTCGGTGTTCCAGCCCCTGCCCGAAGACCGCTGGTACGGACGCGACGTGCGCCAGCTGGGACTCGACCGCGTGCACTGAACCCGGCATAATCCCCCGCTCACACGTGCCGGTGTGGCGGAATGGTAGACGCGGCGGACTCAAAATCCGCTTGTGGTGACACAGTGGAGGTTCGAGTCCTCTCACCGGTACCAGCTTTCGAAGCACCCCGCCTCGCGCGGGGTTTTTCATGCCTACAGCTCGCGCAGCACGCGGAAGCCCACGCGGGCGCTGCGGGCGTCGCCGTTGGCGCCCTGGCGGTAGGCCGATTCGACCTGTTCGGGCGAACTGCCCCAGGAACCGCCACGCAGCACGTGGGCGCGGCAGCCGGGGTTGACCCAGGCGCTGCCATCGGTCGGTGCACGCAGGTAGCTGTCGTGCCAGCAGTCGACCACCCATTCGGAGACGTTGCCGTCGATGTCGAACAGGCCGAACGGGTTGGCGGCGAAGCTCATCACCGGCGCCGGTCCCCAGTGGCCGTCGCGATAGCCGCGGAAGGCGTTGCTCCAGCGTCGGCCACTGCGTGAGCGGTCGGCGGAGCCGGTCAGGTTCTCCACCGGATGCGACGGCACGCCGTCGCCCCACCAGTAGCGTGTCGTGGTGCCACCGCGCAGCGCGTACTCGAACTCCGCTTCGCTGGGCAGTCGATAGGTCTTGCCGGTGCGCTGCTGCAGCCAGGCCGCGTAAGCCGTGGCATCGGCCCAGGACACGTTCACCACCGGCAGGTTGTCTTCGGCCTTGCGACCGGCGTAGTCGTCTTCCCAGGTGGCGGTGCTGTCGTCGCGCAGGACGCCGCTGCGCTCGTCGTACACGCTGGCGCCACCCAGCCGGATCGAATCGGGCACGTAGCCGCTGGCACGCACGAACTCGCGGAACTGGGCCACCGTCACCGCGCTGCGCGCCATCGCGAAACCCTTGGCGATGGTCACCGCGTGTTGCGGCTGCGACGAGGCGAGCCGCTCGCTGTCGCTGGCCGGTGCACCCATCATGAAGCTGCCGGTGGGAATCACCACCATGGTGGGCGCCTTGCCCGGCAGGTCGACATAATGGTCGGTAAAGGCCTGGCCCGGCCTGTAGCTGGCGTAGAGGCGCGCGTTGACCAGTTGCTCGTCGAGCGCCGGCAGCGCCGCCAGATCCGGATCGATCGCGCGGACCTGCCCCGCCAGCCTGGTCGCCAGGGTCACGTTGCCCGCATCCAGCGCGGTATGCGCCTGGGCAAGTATTCCGCGGGCACGCTGCTCGCGCATGTCATCCACGCGCTGGTGCACGTCGCGCATCTGCTGGGTGCCGGGACGGATCTGCTGCGCCCTGGCCAGCTCGCGGTCGGCACCGGCGAAGTCGTTCTGCGCCACCGCCGCCAGCGCCCGGTCCAGCACCGCACGCTGCACCTGCAGGATGCCCTGCTCGGCCACGGCGTTCTGCGGGTCCAGCTTCTGTACGTCGCGATACAGCTCCAGCGCGCTGCCACCGTCGGGTTGGTCGGCCTTGCCCTGCTGCAGCAGGCCGGCCGCCCGGGCCAGCATCGGACGCACCTTTTCCAGCGTCTGCAGGCCGGTTTCCAGTTGCGCCACCTCGGCCTCGGCGTTGGGCAGCGTGCGCAAGGCGTCGAGCAGGTCGTGCGCAGCGTCCACGTCACCCACCGCGATGTCCTGGTCGATCTCCGCCACCAGTCGCGCGCGCACGTCGAACAGGCCCTGCACGGCGCGGCGGCTGTCGGGCTTCTGCTTCAACGCCTGCTCGAACAGGGCCGCAGCGCTGTCCTCACCGCCGGCCAGTGCGCCCGCATGCAGCGCCCTGGTGGCTTTGTCCAGCAGCGCCACCACTTCGGGCGGATCGGCGCTGAGCTGTCTGGGCAGGTCGGCCTTGGCGCTGTTGCGCGCGGCGATCACCGCGGCCGGCGCCAGGGTCAGCGGCGGCCCGGCGTTGAGTTCGCTGATCGCCGTTGCGCGCTCCGGCTGCAGGCCGCTGCCCGGCGCCGCGGCGCCCAGCGACATCGAACGCCGCGGTGCCTGGGTCGGATCGACATGGAACAGGCGCGGAAAAAAGTGATAGGTCAGTGCAAATCCCAGCACGATCACCCCCAGCGCACCACCGAGAAAACGCTGACGCTGCAGGTTGGCGTTGTTCGGCATGAATGGGCGTCCTTGGGCGCGGCCTGTTATCGTGCGCTGCTCACCATAGGCACAAACCGCCGACAGGGCAATCCGCGCGAGTCACTGCGCCGTCTTCCAAGGAGTACCGATGTCATTGCCTGAAACCCCTGCCGCCGACTGGATCGACACGCTCGACGCGCTGCAGGCATGGCTGGCCGCGATACCGGCACACGCCGCCGTGGGCCTGGACACCGAATTCATGCGGCGCAATACGTTCTACCCGCAGCTGGCCCTGCTGCAGCTGGGCTGGAATGGCCGCTACGCCCTGGTCGACCCGCTGGCCTTCGACATCGGCGCGGCCTTGCAGCCGCTGCTGGGCGCCGATCCGGCCGTCACCATCATGCACAGTGCCAGCGAGGATCTGGAAACCCTCTCGCCGTTGCTGCCCGATGGTCCGCACACCCTGTTCGACACGCAGATCGCCGCCGCCTTCGTGGGCATGGGCCTGGGCATCAGTTATCGGGCGCTGGTGGCCGAACTGGCCGGCGACGAACTGGACAAGGGCGAAACCCGCTCGGACTGGCTGCAGCGTCCGCTGACCGCGTCGCAGCGCAGCTATGCCGCGCTGGACGTGGTCTACCTGAAAACCATCCACGAACAATTGAACGAACGCCTGCGCCAGCGTGACCGCAGCGCGTGGCACGCCGAGGACTGCGCCCGCCTGAAGCAGCGCGCCAGCCATCGTGACGGTGACCCGCAGCCGCAGCGCGCGCTGCGTGGCGCCGCCGAATGGTCGCCCGAGCGGCAGGCCCTGCTGCGCCGCCTGCTGCTGTGGCGCGACCGCAGCGCGCGTCGACTCGACGTGCCGCGCCCCTGGCTGCTCGACGACAACCTCGCGCTGAACCTGGCCGAGTTGCCGCCGACCCATCTGGCGGACCTGGAACAGCGCAGCCGCGGCCAGCGCGCCCTGCGCTCGGCGCAACGCAGCGAACTGTTCGAACTGATTGCGCCCACCGTCAGCGCCGAGGAAATCGCCGCGACCGCAAAAATCCCGGCCCACCCGCAGGGCGCGGCGAAGAAGGCGCTGGGCGAGATGAAGCAGCTGGTCGACACCCGCGCCGGCGAACTCGACCTGCCGCCCGGCCTGCTGTGTCCACGCAAGGTGCTGGAGGAATACGTGGTCACCGCCGAATGGCCGGACTTCCTCGAAGGCTGGCGCCGCGAGGTACTGCACGACGACCTGCCAGGACTGCTGCCGGGCTGAGCACCACGTGCCCTTGTTGCCGTTGGCCCTGGGCGCCGGCACACAGCGCCGAAGTCGAAGGTGCCACCCGCCTGCGCAAAACCCGCCTGGCACGGCTCGATGGATCGCCCCGCCTGGCCGCCCATCAACCGGGGTCTTGGCGAACCCCACCCACGCTGCTAATATTCGCGGCTTCCGTGGGGCGGTAGCTCAGCTGGGAGAGCGCCACGTTCGCATCGTGGAGGTCGTGGGTTCGATCCCCATCCGCTCCACCACGGATTCGCCAAAAAAGCCCGCGGTTTCCGCGGGCTTTTTCTTGTGCGTCCACTTCACAGGCTGACGAAACGCGGAATCGCGATCAGCACCACGCCGACCACGATCAGCCAAGCGGTGCCGCTGACGAGATACGGAAACACCATCAGGGCGATGCCGCAGAGCAGCGGCACGATGGCCCGCTGCTTTCTGCCGTAGACGAAGAAGCCCAGCCCGATCGAGCCGAACAGCAAACCCCACCACAGTGTCGATGCGTTCAAGGCAGCCCCGGTGTTTTCATCGCGTGCCGATGCATCGTACTCCGGCGGCCCGGGCACTCAGCGGATGATCACCGGCAACGCGGCGACGCGTGCCGCGCGGTCGTCCAGCAAACGAGCGACCGCGGGGTCGAGCGTGGCCATGAAGCTCTCGACGGCCAGCGTGTAATCCGAAGGCAGGCCCAGTTCGTGGTTGATCTCGCCATGGGACAAGTCTTCTTCCAGCACGCTGGCGTGGCTGCCGAACGAGCGCGCCTTGTCGACGAAGGCGTGCGACTGCGCGCACGAATCGGCCCGCCGGCTGGAGCACACGGCAAGGAACGGCGCGATGCGGCCGTGCAGGCGCTGCAGGGGCGACGCGGCGCGCCACTCAGCGGGATCGGCGCCGAACGCCTGGTCGAACAATGGAAGATGGCGCGACTGCATGGTCTGCACCACGTCCAGGCTGCCGCCATCCAGGGAGATCGTGCCCAGCCAGGGTTGCGCCCCCTGCGCCCTTGCCAGCCCGGGTTCGGCGCCGATCAAGGCGACCAGGTGGGCACCGGCGGAATGGCCCATCAGGATGAAGCGCTGCGCATCGCCGCCCCACCGGGGTGCCTGTCGTTGCGCGCTGGCCAGTGCACGGGCCACGTCCGCGGCCTGCTCAAGCGGTGCGGTATCCGGGCGCATGCGGTAATTCACCGAGATGACGATGAAGCCGCGCGGCAACCAGCGCGCGAGCTTGTTCGCCACCACGTTCGCCATCGCCTTGTCGCCCCACCGCCAGCCGCCGCCGTGCACCAGCACGATCACCGGCGCGTGCCGCGCATGTTCCGGTGCGTAGACGTCGAAGCGCTGGCGCGGGTCGCTGCCGTAGGCCACGTCGCGGATCACGCGGGTGCCTGCCGGCAGCGCGATCGGGACGGACGCCCCGGCCGTCGCGTGTCGTTGCATCAGCGCATCACGCAGGTTGCCGGCCGTGGCCGACGGGCTGATCAGCAGGGCCAGCACCAAGGTGGCGACGGCGGGCATCCATCGGGAAGGCAGTAGGTACATCGCGTACTCCGCGGCAGGTCGAGGGCGAAACACCTGCTGCAACGCGCTGCAACGGAAACGGTGGACAGCCGGTTGGCGGCATCAATGGCCGGTGGTGGCGCCGCAGATCCGCTCCAGCAGCTCGGCCTGCATGTCGCGCACCGGCTCGCCCGCGGCAGGCGGCGGGCGCAGGTATTCACCGTCGGCCTGCAACAGGGAGGCGCCCACGTTGTCAGCCAGGCACAGCTGCAGTGCCTCGTGGATGCGTTGCTGCATCCGCTTGCCCTCGATCGGGAACGCCGTCTCCACGCGGCGATCGAGGTTGCGCTCCATCAGGTCCGCGCTGGAGAGATACAGACGCGGCTCGCCGTCGTTGGCGAACCAGTACACGCGGCTGTGTTCGAGGAAGCGGCCGATGATCGAACGCACCCGGATATTCTCCGACACGCCCTCGATGCCCGGCCGCAGGCTGCAGATGCCGCGCACGATCAGGTCGACCTGCACGCCGGCGATGCTGGCCTGGTACAGCGCCCGGATGACGTTCGGCTCGGTCAGCGCATTGAGCTTGAGGATGATCCGCGCCGGCCGGCCCGCCGCGGCGTGCGCCGCTTCGCCGGCGATCATTTCCAGCAACCGGGGCTTCAGCGTGAATGGCGCATGCAGCAGCTTCTTCATGTGCAGCACGGTACCCATGCCGGTCAGCTCGCTGAACAGCTTGTGCACGTCCTCGCACAGGGCCTCGTCGGAAGTGAGCAGGCTGTAGTCGGTGTACAGGCGCGCGTTGCCGCTGTGGTAGTTGCCGGTGCCCAGGTGGGCATAGCGCACCAGTTCGCTGCCTTCGCGGCGCTGGATCAGCATCATCTTCGCATGCGTCTTGATGCCGACCACGCCGTAGATCACCATCGCGCCGGCCTGCTGCAGGCGCGAGGCCAGGCTCAGGTTCGACTCTTCGTCGAAGCGCGCGCGCAGCTCGACCACGGCGGTGACTTCCTTGCCCGCGCGCGCCGCATCGACCAGCGCGTCGACGATCTCGGAATTCGCGTTGGTGCGGTACAGCGTCTGCTTGATCGTCAGCACCTGCGGGTCGGTCGAGGCCTGGCGCAGCAGGTCCACCACCGGCGCGAACGACTCGTACGGGTGCAGCAACAGCACGTCCTGGCGACCGATCACCTGGAACAGGTCCTCGGTGTGGCGCAAATCCTTCGGCAGTGCCGGCGTGAACGGCGGGTACTGCAGGCGCGGGTAGTTCACGTGGCTGGCGATGCGGAACAGGCGGGCCAGGTTCACCGGGCCATTCACTTCGTAGAGTTCCGACTCGGCCAGGCCGAATTGCCTGAGCAGGTGCTCGGCCAGGTCCCTGGGACAGTTGTCGGCCACCTCCAGCCGCACCGCGTCGCCGAAGCGGCGCGAATAGAGTTCGCCGCGCAAGGCCAGCGCCAGGTCCTCGACGTCTTCCGGGTCCAGCGTGAGGTCGGCGTTGCGGGTCAGCCGGAACTGGTAGCAGCCGAGCACGTCCATGCCCGGGAACAGCTCGTCCACGTGGGCGTGGATGATCGAGGACAGCAGCACGTAGTTGTCGCCGCCCTCGCAGATGTCGGCCGGCATCTGGATCAGCCGTGGCAACACGCGCGGCGCCGGCACCACGGCCAGGCCGGAGTCGCGGCCGAACGCATCGACACCGTCCAGCCGCACGATGAAGTTGAGGCTCTTGTTGACCAGCAGCGGGAATGGATGGGTCGGGTCCAGCCCGATCGGCGTCACCAGCGGCGCCACCTCCGCCCGGAAATGGCGGCGCACCCACAGCTTCTGCTTCTGCGTCCACTGCTGGCGCCGCACGATGCGGATGCCCTGCGCGGCCAGCTCCGGCAGGATGCGCTCGTTGAGGATCGCGTACTGCCGCTCGATCTGCCGGTGCGCGATCTCGCTGATCAGCGCCAGCGCACGCTTCGGTGGAATGCCGTCCGGACCGATCAGCTCGTGGTCCAGCGCCACCTGGCCCTTCAGGCCGGCCACCCGGATCTCGAAGAACTCGTCCATGTTGCGCGAGAAGATCAGCAGGAATTTCAGCCGTTCGAGCAGCGGAGTGCGCTCGTCCAGCGCCTGGTCCAGCACGCGGATGTTGAACTGCAGCTGCGACAACTCGCGGTGGATGAACAGCCGGGGATCGCCGAGGTCCACCGCCGGCGCGATCGCCGTCGAGGCATCGTTGGCGGCCGGCGTCGCGGTGCCGGGCGGCGAGCTCTCGTGGATCAGGCGGCTGTTCATGGTGACACCGGCTTGGCTCATGCAGGAATACGTCGGGACATCGTAGCGCGGCGGGGGCGAGTCCCGGGTGACGACGGCCGCGACGGGTCATCCCCGGCTCAGTCTGCCGCGCACGCCTGACGGGAAGATGACAGCCACGCGGCACGGTACCCCCGGCACATGCGGGTTCGCCGCCACTGTCCTAAGGTAGGCCTCCCCGCGTCGTACCCCACCCAGTCAAACACCGCCCATGCAGACCCGCGTCGAAAGCGCCCCGCTCTCCCCTTCCGCGATCCCCGCATCCACGACTTCCATCCCCGCCAGCGAACCCACCCAGTTCGCCGTGCTGGGCGGGATCAGCTTCGCGCACATGCTCAACGACATGATCCAGTCGCTGATCCTGGCGATCTATCCGTTGTTGAAGGGCAGCTTCCATCTCAGCTTCGCCCAGGTCGGCCTGATCACCCTGACCTTCCAGCTCACCGCGTCGCTGCTGCAGCCGCTGGTCGGCATGGTCACCGACAGGCGACCGATGCCGTATTCGCTGCCGGTCGGCATGGGCTTCACCCTGTGCGGCCTGCTGTTGCTGGCGGTCGCGCCGAATTTCCCCGTGCTGCTGCTGGCCGTGGCCCTGGTCGGCACCGGCTCGTCGGTATTCCATCCGGAATCGTCGCGGGTGGCCCGAATGGCCTCGGGCGGCCGGCACGGACTGGCGCAGTCGTTGTTCCAGGTCGGCGGCAACACCGGCTCGTCGCTGGGTCCGCTGCTGGCGGCGTGGATCATCGTGCCGCACGGGCGTGGCAGCGTGGCGTGGTTCTCGCTGGCCGCCCTGCTGGCCATCGTGGTACTGCTGCAGGTGGGACGCTGGTATGGCCGCCATCACGTGGCACGCAGCAAGTCGCCCTCGCGGCATCTGGACGTGGTCGCCCTGTCGCGCAACCAGGTCATCGGCGCGCTGGCCATCCTGGGACTGCTGATCTTCTCCAAGTATTTCTACCTGGCCAGCCTCAGCAGCTATTACACCTTCTACCTGATCCACAAGTTCGGCGTGTCGGTGCAGAGCGCCCAGGTGCATCTGTTCGTGTTCCTGTTCGCCGTCGCCGCCGGCTCGCTGATCGGCGGACCGGTGGGTGATCGGGTGGGGCGCAAGTGGGTGATCTGGGTGTCGATCCTTGGCGTGGCACCGTTCACCCTGCTGCTGCCCCATGCGAACCTGATGTGGACGGGCGTGCTCACCGTGGTGATCGGCCTGATCCTGGCTTCGGCGTTCTCGGCGATCCTGGTCTACGCGCAGGAACTGATCCCCGGGCGCGTCGGCATGATCTCGGGACTGTTCTTCGGCTTCGCCTTCGGCATGGGCGGCATCGGCGCCGCGGTGCTCGGCGGCCTGGCCGACGCGCACGGCATCGAATACGTCTATGGCCTGTGCGCGTATCTGCCGCTGATGGGGCTGATCACGGTGTTTCTGCCGAATATCGAGAAGCGGGTTCGCGCGTAGCTGCGCTTTCATGTTTGTCCGCGTGGTGCGGGCTTTCTCTTTGAAGCAAGAGCTCAAGTGCAGAGCGGTCGATCGCCTTCGGCGACCGAGTCACTTTTCTCTTGCGTGGCCAAGAGAAAAGTAACCAAAAGAGAAGGCCACCCCGCTTGGCGCTTGTTGGTCATCCTGCCCAACAAGTCCGTGAGCCGGGGCCGGGCTTTTCGAGCGGGCTCCTGCCCGCGCGAAAAGGCGTTGCTATCCCTGGCAACGCCCGCTGCGCGGCCTGTCGACCCCGTCTCACCGCCGCACAAGGGACCCCGGTAAAGCAGCGGGCCATCGTGGCCCGCACTCGGTGATGTAGCTGAAGAGCAAAAGAAGAAGCAAAAGCCAGAAGCCGAGCGAAAGCTTCGAGTCGCCGCGGCTTTGCTCTTGATCCGGCTCTTCTGAAGAGTGCGGGCCACGATGGCCCGCTGCTCTACCCGGGGCCCCTCTGCAGCGGCGGGCGGGGGGAGGATCAGCCCGCAGGGTGACCGGCATGGATGCCGGTCAGTTTGGCGTCAGGGCACGGCGAGGGCATGGATGCCCGAGTTGAGGCAACGCAGGAGCAGTTGCCCGATGCCCTGTCGACAAACCCCGTAACCCGCACGCGAACCTCGCAGGCAGGATGCCTGCGAGGCGCGGAAGCGGAGTGGCCTCTCTTTGGGCCACGTTTCTCTGGCCACACAGAGAAAGGTGGCTCGGCTGCCGCAGGCAGACGAAAGCTTTTCGCTCTGATGCCACAGGCAAAGCACGAACATCGCGCACAGGGTGCACTCCTACCAGGGCAGCCACGCGACGCAGCACCGCAGGAGAGCCGGCGGGCAGTGCCCGCCCTACGATAAGTAGCGCGGCCACCGAGGGAGACGAAAACTTTTGGTTCTGCACGCACCAGAAGCAACAGGCGCTCAGCGCCGACACAACCGCTCAGCGCGCGCCGATCACCACCGGCTCGGGTTCCAGTTGCACGCCGAACCTGGCGTGCACGCCGTGCATCACCTGCTGCGCCAGCGCCCACAGTTGGGGGCCGGTGGCGTGGCCGTGATTGACCAGCACCAGCGCGTGCCGGTTCGAGATGCCGGCATCGCCTTCGCGGAAACCCTTGAAGCCGGCGGCTTCGATCAGCCACGCGGCGGAGAGTTTGCAGCGGCCGTCGGCCTGCGGCCAGGCGGCCAGTTCGGGTTGCTCGCGCTTCAGCGCATCGGCCAGCGCGGCGTCGACGATGGGGTTCTTGAAGAAGCTGCCGGCGTTGCCGATCACGGCCGGATCGGGCAGCTTTTTCGTGCGCAGGTGCACGACGGCTTCGGCCACGTGGAAGGGCGCAGGCTTGTCCACGCCCATCCGCGCCAGCTGCTCGTCGATGCCGGCGTAGTCGGTGCGCAGTGCGCGGTGGCGGGGCAGCACGAAGCGCACGGCGGTGACGATGTAGCGGCCGGGCTCGTGCTTGAACAGCGAGTCGCGGTAGGCGAATGCGCAGGTGGCGTGGTCCAGCGTCACCACGCGGTGCTCGCGGGTATCCCACGCCTCCACACTTTCGACGAATTCGGCCACTTCGCAGCCGTAGGCGCCGATGTTCTGGATCGGCGCGGCGCCCACGGTGCCGGGGATCAGGATCAGGTTTTCCAGGCCGGCGTAGCCCTGACCCAGCGTCCAGCGCACGAAGTCGTCCCAGCGTTCGCCCGCGGCCACCGCGATGCGTGCGCTGTCGCCGGCGCTCTCCACCTGCACGCCACGGGTTTCCATCGCCAGCACGGTGCCGTCGAAGTCGCCGGTGAACAGCAGGTTGCTGCCCTCGCCCAGCACCAGCAGGCGGCCGTTGCGCACGGCGGGAAAGTCGAGCAGTTCGGGCAGCTTGCTGGCGTCGCGGATTTCCGCCAGCAACGTGGCGCGCGCATCGACGCGCAGCGTGTTGCGGGTCGCCAGCGAGGCGTTTTCGATCAGCGTGTAACCACCCATGTCGGTGCGCTCAGACGGCATGGCTGGCCTCGCGCTGGCGACGGATTTCGTTGACGCATTCTCCGACCAGGTGCGGGCCACGATAGACCAGGCCCGAGTAGACCTGCACCAGCGAGGCGCCGGCGTCGAGTTTCTCGGCCGCGTCGCTGCCTTCGAGGATGCCGCCCACGCCAATCAGCGGAATGCGACGCTGCAGGCGCTTGTGCATGCCGGCCAGCACCGCGGTGGAACGCGCGAACAGCGGCTTGCCGGACAGGCCGCCCGCCTCGCCGCCGCGCGGGTCGTCCGCCACCGACTCGTGATCGATCGTGGTGTTGCTGCAGATCACCCCGTCGATGCCGGTGCGCAGCAGCACCTCGGCGATGGCGTCCAGCTCGGCTTCGGAAAGATCCGGCGCGATCTTCAGCAGCATCGGCTTGCGCTTGCCGGCCTGCGAGCCCAGCCGCTCCTGCGCGGCCCGCAGCACGGAAATGAACTTGTACAGCGTGGCTTCCTGCTGCAGGTCGCGCAGTCCGGCCGTGTTCGGCGAGGAGATGTTCACCGTGACGTAGCTGGCGTGCTCGTGGACCTTGTGCAGGCAGGTCAGGTAGTCGTTGACCGCCTTCTCGTTCGGCGTGTCCTTGTTCTTGCCGATGTTGATGCCGAGCACGCCGTGGTAGCTGGACTGCTGCACGTTGCGCACCAGCGCATCGACGCCGCCATTGTTGAAGCCGAGCCGGTTGATGATCGCCTCGTGCCGCGGCAGGCGGAACATGCGGGGCTTGTCGTTGCCCGGCTGGGGCAGCGGCGTGACCGTGCCGACTTCGATGAAGCCGAAGCCCAGCGCATCGAGTGCGTCCAGGTATTCGGCGTTCTTGTCCAGGCCGGCCGCCAGGCCGACCGGATTCGGAAAGGTGATGCCGAACACCGTGGTGGGCAGGTCCGCCGGCGGCTTGGCGATCCAGCGGGCGAAGCCGCTGCGCTGGGCCACGCCCAGCCCGTACAGGGTGAGGTGATGTGCCTTCTCGGCGTCGAGCTGGAACAGCAGCGGGCGCAGGATGTCGTACATGGATCAGACCGGTTGGCCCGCGAAGATGCGGGTGTCGTAATCGAAGCTTACCGTGCCGTCTTCGGCGCAGTTGTCGAACAGTTCGCGCAGCGCCTGCAGCATCGGTTCATGCTGCGGGTGTCCCGCCTGCGGCGCATACGAGGACGACATCAAACGCCCGCGCAGCGCGTCGAAATCCAGCCGCTGGCCGTGCCCGAAACTGGCGCTGCCGCGGTAGCCGGCGCCGAACCAGCCGCGCATGTGTGCATCGTCGGCGTAACGCTCGGCCACGCTGGTGTAGTCGGTGCCGAAGCGCAGCAGCAAGGCCTCGTAGTCCTCGAGGAAGCGCGTGCCGGTGAGCCGGCGCGAATTCCACCAGATCGCCACCAGCCCTTGCGGCCGCAGGATGCGCGCGAATTCGCGCCGTGCCGCCGCCTCGTCGAACCAGTGGAATGCCTGCGCCACGGTGACCAGATCCACGCTGGCATCGGCCAGCTTGGTGGCGTCGGCGCGACCGTCGACGGCATCGAAGCGGTCGTACCTGCGCAGCCATTGTTCGGCGGCACCGCGCATCGGCGCATTCGGCTCCACCGCGGTCACACGGTAACCCGCATCGAGGAACATCTTCGAGGAGATGCCGGTGCCCGCACCCACGTCGGCCACGTGCCAGTGGCGGTCCACGCCCTGCTCGCGCTGCAGCCATTCGAGCAGCGCCACGGGATAGTCGGGGCGATAGCGCACGTAGTCGTCGACGCGATCGCTGAAGCGCGTGGTGGACTGGAAGTCAGCCACTGAGCATCTGCCCGCCGTCGACGACCAGGGTCTGGCCGGTGATCCAGCCCGCGAACGGCGAAGCGAGGAACAGCGCGGCGTGGGCGATTTCCTCCGGCGTGCCGAAGCGGCCGAATGGAATCTTCGCCAGCGTGGCGCGGTACAACTCCGGCTGCTCCATCCGGCGCCGCTCCCACAGGCCATCGGCGAACGCGATCGACCCCGGCGCGATCGCGTTGACGCGGATGCGCTCGCCGGCCAGCGCCAGCGCCTGCGAGGTGGTGTACTGGCTCAGCGACGCCTTCATCGCGGCATAGGCCGCGCCGTTCGCACGCGGGCGGAAGGCCGCGATCGAGCTGGTGTGCAGGATGCAGCCGTGGGCCGACGCCTTGAGATGCGGCAACGCCGCGCGCGAGGCGCGCACCGCGGCCATCAGGTCGACGTTGAAACCGGCCAGCCAGCTCTCGTCGCCTTCGTCGAAGCCGTAACCGCTGGCGTTGTTGACCAGCACGTCGATGCCGCCGAGCGCGTCGGCGGCACTCGCCACGTAGCTTTCGATCGCCGAGGCGTCGGCCAGGTCACAGCCTTGCGCGTGGGCGACCACGCCGTGGGCCGCCATCGCCTGGCGAGTTTCCTCGAGAGCTGTTGCGCCACGGGCGCAGATGGAGACCCCGGCGCCAGCGGCGGCAAAACCCAGCGCGATGCTGCGCCCGATGCCACGGCTGCCACCAGCCACGACGACGCGATAGCCGCGGAGATCGAACGGAGCCGGCAGCGCCTTGTGCATGCGCCGTCAGTGCCAGCCGGCAAACGCAAAACCGAAGATCAGCACCGCCATCAGCAGGAAGATGCCCAGCACGCACAAGGCCAGCTGGACGTAGCCGAGCACCAGCCCGGCCACCGCCATGCCGTCACCTTCCATGCGGTTGTCGATCGGGCTGCGGCGGATCTCGCCGCGCGCCAAGTGACCGCAGACGATCGCCACCAGCGCACCGATGAACGGCAGCAAGATCCACGTCAGGATGCCGAACACCAGGCTCACCACCGCCAGCGAACTGGTCGTGTTGCCCGGGCGATAAGACGGTTGATAGCTCATCGTTCGCTCATTCGTGAGGGAGGTGGCACAACGCCTTCATGCATCGGACGGCCACGGGCGGCGAACGCCCGTGGCCGACTTTCGTCACACCGTGAACTTGATGCCCTGCGCCAGCGGCAGCGCGTCGGAGTAGTTGATGGTGTTGGTCTGGCGGCGCATGTAGACCTTCCACGCATCCGAACCGGACTCGCGGCCGCCACCGGTTTCCTTCTCGCCGCCGAATGCGCCACCGATCTCCGCACCCGAGGTGCCGATGTTGACGTTGGCGATGCCGCAATCCGAACCGGCCGCCGACAGGAACTGCTCGCCCGCGCGCAGGTTGTTGGTGAAGATCGACGAGGACAGGCCCTGCGGCACGTCGTTCTGCATGTCGATCGCTTCGTCCAGCGTCTTGAACGGCATCACGTAGAGGATCGGCGCGAACGTCTCGGTCTGCACCACGTCGTCGGAATTCTTCACGCCGGTGACGATGGTCGGCAGCACGAAGTTGCCCTTGCGATCGGTCAGCGCCTTGCCGCCGGTACGCACGGTGCCGCCGGCGGCCTTGGCATTCTCCACGGCCTTCAGGTAACCCTGCACCGCTTCCTGGCTGTTCAGCGGGCCCATCAGCGTGGTGGCCAGGGTCGGGTCGCCGATCTTGCCCTCGACCTGCTGGTAGGCCTTGACCAGGGTGTCGACCACGCCGTCGAAGATCGACTCGTGCACGAACAGGCGGCGCGTCGTGGTGCAGCGCTGGCCGGCGGTGCCGACGGCGCCGAACACGATGCCCGGGATCGCCAGCTTCAGGTCGGCGGTTTCATCGAGGATGATCGCGTTGTTGCCGCCCAGCTCCAGCAGCGAGCGGCCCATGCGCTGCGCCACGCGCTCGCCGACCATGCGGCCGACCTTGGTCGAGCCGGTGAAGCTGATCAGCGGGATGCGCTTGTCGTCGACGAAGGCCTGCGCCAGGTCGCTGCCGGCATCGTTGAACAGGAAGAACAGGTCGGGGAAGCCGGCGTCCTTCAGTGCCTCGTTGCAGATCTTCATCGTGGCGATCGCCGACAGCGGCGTCTTCGGCGACGGCTTCCAGATGCAGATGTCGCCGGCGATGGTGGCCAGCATGGCGTTCCACGCCCACACCGCGACCGGGAAGTTGAACGCGCTGATGATGCCGACCAGGCCCAGCGGATGGTACTGGTCGTACATGCGGTGGCCGGGGCGCTCCGAATGCATGGTCGAGCCGTACATCATGCGGCTCTGGCCCACTGCGAAGTCGGCGATGTCGATCATCTCCTGCACTTCGCCGTCGCCCTCGGGCTTGATCTTGCCCATCTCCAGCGCCACCAGCGAACCGAGCGCGTCCTTGTGCTTGCGCAGCGCTTCGCCGCACAGGCGCACCGCTTCGCCACGCTGCGGCGCGGGCGTGGTGCGCCACACCTTGAACGCGGCCTGGGCGCGCTGGACGATCACTTCATAATCGGCGGCGCTGGACGCATGCACGGTGCCGAGCACTTCGCCGGTGGCCGGATTCACCGGCTGCAGCGCGCCGGCGTCGGTGGTCTTCGACCACTCGCCCTGGCCGAGGTAGCTGCCGGACTGCTCGCCGTCGAGGCCGAGCGCGCTGAGGATTGCATGGGACATGGATGTCTCCTGGACATGCGGCGCCTGCCGGCACCGTGAATGAAATCGGTAATTCGCCATTCTAGCAGGGGCAACCGCCTTGCTCCCTCCCCTGCACGCAGGGGGAGCAGCAGAACCGCGCAATCCATGCGAAAATCCCGGCGCTGCCCTCGTAGCTCAGTTGGATAGAGCGGCCCCCTCCTAAGGGGCAGGTCGGACGTTCGAATCGTCTCGAGGGCACCATTTTCCCAGCACGAAGGCCGGCATCGCCGGCCTTCGTGCTTTCCGGCTCAGGAGCTGCAGGACAGCATCGAGCAGCCGGCCTTGTGCCGCGCCCAGTCCGGACGCCTCTGCGCGAACGCCTCGCGGCCGGGCTGGTCGTCGTACGGGTGGCGCAACACGTCGAGCAGCTCGGTGATGCCGTCGAGGTCGCCCTGCCCGGCCCGGTCGATCGCCTGCTGCGCCAGGTAATTGCGCAACACGTAACGGGGGTTGGCCCGGCGCATCTGCTTTCGACGCTGTCCCGCCGGCAACGGATCGTCGGCCAGCCGCGCCGCGTAGCGGCGCAGCCAGTCGTCGAGCGCCGGCTCGGCCGCGCGACGTTTCGCTTCGTCGTAGAACGCCGCGGCGAATGGCGCCAGCGTGGGTGACGAAACATCGACTTCGCCAAGTGCGCGAAACCACAGCGTCATGTCGATCTCGGCCTGCTGCAGCAGGTATTGCAACGACTGCATCAGGGCCACGTCGTCATCGCGGCATTCGGCGAACCCGAGTTTTGCGGCGACATTCGCCCGATCGGCAGCGGCATGGGCGGCCGCGTAGCGATCCAGCCCCGCCTGCAGCGGCGCCACGTCGGCAAACAATGGCGCCAGCGCACCGGCCAGCCGGCTCAGGTTCCACCAGGCCACGTCCGGCTGCTGGCCGAAACGGTAGCGGCGACGCTGCGCGTCGGTGGTGTTCGGCGTCCAGTCCGGATCGTAGTTGTCGATCCAGCCATACGGACCGTAGTCGATGGTGAGGCCGAGGATCGACATGTTGTCGGTGTTCATCACGCCGTGCACGAAACCCACTCGCATCCAGTGCGCCACCATCGCGGCGGTGCGTTCGCAGACCTGGGCAAACCACTCCGCGTACAGTGCCTCGCCCTCGCCTTCGAGCTCCGGAAAATCACGGCGGATGGTGAAGTCGACCAGTTGCCGCAGCAACCCGATGTCGCCGCGCGATGCCGGCAGTTCGAAGTTGCCGAAGCGGAGGAACGAAGGCGCCGCGCGGCAGACGATGGCGCCCGGCTCGGTGGCCGCGTTGCCGTCGTAGAACATGTCGCGCAGCACCGGCTCGCCGGTGCCGACCAGGCTCAGCGCCCGCGTGGTGGGCACGCCCAGGTGGTGCATCGCCTCGCTGCACAGGAATTCGCGCACCGACGAGCGCAGCACCGCGCGGCCATCCGCGCCGCGCGAGTACGGCGTCAGCCCGGCGCCTTTCAGCTGCAGTTCCCAACGCTCGCCGGCCGCGTTGATCACTTCGCCCAGCGAGATCGCCCGGCCATCGCCCAGCTGCCCGGCCCAGTGGCCGAACTGGTGGCCGCCGTAGTTCGCCGCATACGGCTGCATGCCGTCGAGCAGCGCGTTGCCACCGAACAGTTGCGCGAACTCCGGCGCGCCGACTTCGGCTTCACTGAAGCCCAGCGTGGCGGCCATCTCCGCCGAATGCGCCAGCAGCCGCGGTGCAGCCACCGGCATGGGATCGACCCGCGAATACAGCGCGCCTTCGACCTGGCGCAGACCTGCACCCTGCTGCGGATCACCCGGCAGGTCGCGGACGAAGGCGTTGTCGAAGTGCAGCTGGAACATGCGTGAGGTGACCGCGGGAGGTGCTGCCTATATCCGGGCGACCGCCCCGCGATGCAAGGCGTTCGCCTGCGACCGGAGGAACCTAGCGCGCCACCGGCCCCTGCCTGGCCGACTTGCGATGCTGCGCCTTCAGCCGGTCGTAGACGGTCAGCACGGCCGTGCCGTAACCCCTGGCCAGGCTGGGCGTGCGGCTGTGGTAATAGCCCACGCCCATCACCCGATCGCGGGTGCGGCGCATGCCGTCGCGCAGGATCTTTGCCCCGACGGTGATGTTGGTGCGCGGATCGAGCAGAGTCAGCGGGTCGCGCACCGCGTCGCGGTGCATCGGGTAATAGACCTGCATGATGCCCACGTCCTGCACCGCCGAACCGAACTGGCTGGCTGCGGCCATCTGCAGTTGCACGTGCTGGCGATCGCCCCGCACCAGATGGTCGTCGACGCGGAACAACCACGGCGTCGGCGCCACCCGGCCGTCCGGATACAGCGACTTCGACTCCACCAGCGCCACGCTGTACAGCAGCAGCGGGTCGATGCCGTAGGTCTTGCCCACCTGGGCCCACAGGCTGTGGCGCGAGCGGATGTCCAGGTCGGGCTCGGCGATCGGCATCATCAGGTCCATCGTGCTGACTTCGCTGAGCAGGCGATCGGCGGACGGCGCGGGAGGCGTCCGCTGTTCCGCGGCATACGGCGGGATCGCCGGAGCCGCCGCCGGAGCGGTCACCACCCTGGGCGGCACGGCCGTGACCAGGGTCGGCGCTGAGGGCGCCGGTTGCGCCGTCGCGGGAGCCGTCGCATGCCCGGGATAGCGCACGCCGGCAAAGACGATCACTGCCGCAAGACACGCCGCGGCCAGCAGCGCCGGCGCCAGGTGGCGTGGCGCCGGTGGCAGGGAGGCGGAGGCGAAAGCCAACCCGCGCGCCGCAAAGTGACGCCAGGCGGCGAACGCTGCCGTCCATCGTCCACGACGGCCCGGCACTTCGCGAGGCGTCGATTCGCGGCGCCGACGCACCAGCGCATGCCGCGCCGGAACGGGCGGGGCCGGCCTGGCCCGGGGATCGGGCCGGCGCTGCGGTCCGCGGAAACGACTCGCCGGCGGCGCGCACGCGACCGCCGCCGCGGCATGCGCCAGGGCGGGGCGGGGAACTTCCGGTTTTTTGCCGGACGCCAGCTGCTTCGCACCTGTCACCCGGCCGCTCGAACCATCCACGAATCCATCCTCGCCATGCGACGGGGCAACGCCGGTGTCCGGCGGTGACCATCGAAGGGAAACCTTCACCCAAGCAAGCCGCGTGCCCGGGATGCGTCGGTCGGACATCATCGCACGTCATCTGTGCGCCGCAGCCAGTCCGTGCCGGCGGCCCGCCCGCAACGGCTATAGTCGGGCTCGTCCCCGAACCGGAAATCGCATGACCCCGTCCCCCGCCAACGACCTGAACGCCGACGCCCTGCCCGGGGACGCGCCCTACCTGGCGGCCACCACGCGCTGGCTGGAACGGGCGGTGATCGGGCTGAACCTGTGTCCGTTCGCCCGCGCGCCCCACGTGCAGGGCAAGCTGCGCATGCGGGTGAGCCAGGCGCGCGACACCGACGCACTGCTGGACGACCTCTGCGGCGAGCTGCAGTCGCTGAACGCGCTGACGCCGGAGGAATGCGAGACCGGCCTGCTGATCCATCCGTTCGTGCTCGGCGATTTCCTCGACTACAACGACTTCCTCGACGTGGCCGATGCGGCCGTGCAGACGCTGGGACTGGAAGGCGAATGGCAGGTGGCCAGCTTCCATCCGCGGTACCAGTTCGCCGACAGCGACGCGGACGACGTGGAGAACTTCAGCAACCGATCCCCCTTCCCCACCCTGCACCTGTTGCGCGAAGCCAGCGTCGAACGCGCGATGGAACAGATGAGCGACACCGACGCGATCTACCGGCGCAACATGGAAACCCTGCGCCGGCTGGGTGCGGATGGCTGGCAGGCGCTGTGGAAGGACAAGGCGGGCTGATCGCCGCCTCAACATCCTGTTCATCGCGGCAGTGCCAAGCTGGCGCATGAATCTCTCCCGCGCACAGCCCCTCGACCGTTACGCCGAAAGCATCGACCCCGGCGTCCACTGCAACACCTGCGAAGCCGTGTGCTGCCGCCTCACCGTGGTGCTGATGCCCGACGACCGCGTGCCCACGTGGCTGATCGATCGCGACGAACACGGCATGGAAACCCTGGCCAAGGGCGAGGACGGCTGGTGCGCGGCGGTTGATCCGAACACTTCGGGCTGCACCATCTACGACGAACGCCCGGGCATCTGCCGCAAGTTCGCGATGGGCAGTCCCAGCTGCCGCGACGAGCGGCACAAGTGGTTCGGCGCCACGATCCCCACCGCGGTGCACATGCTGTAGGCGCTAGGGCGCGAAGATCAGCGCGACCTCGTCGGCATCCAGCGCACGCCATTCGCCCAGCGGCAGCTCGCCCAACGCGAGCCTGCCCACCGAGATCCGTTGCAGGGTCTCGACATGGTTGCCGGTGGCGGCAAACATCCGCCGCACCTGGTGATAGCGGCCCTCGGTGACGCTGAGCCGGGCATGGCGCGGGCCCAGCACTTCAAGGTTCGCCGGCGCCAGCGGCTCCTTCTCCGATTCCAGCATCAGGCTGCCGCTGGCGAACAGCGCGCCTTCGTCGCCGCGCAGATCCTGCGCCAGCGTCGCCTCGTAGACCTTGGTCACCTGCGCCTTCGGCGAAATGATCCGGTGCAGCAGCGCACCGTCGTCGGTGAACAGCAGCAGGCCGGAGGTGTCCCGATCGAGCCGGCCCACGCTGGACAGCGCCGGCGAGCGCACGCTGTAGCGCGGCGGCAACAGGTCGTAGACCACCCGTCCCGGGTCCTTGCGCGAGCAGGTGACGCCCAGCGGCTTGTTCAGCATCAGCACCAGGCCGGGCGGCGGATCGAGCGGTTCGTCGTCGACGCGGATGGTCTCGTACGGCACCACGTCGTCGGCGTACAGCACTTCGCCATCGGCATCGGTGATGCGGCCGGAACGGAACAGCGCCGTGACATCCTTGCGGCTGCCATAACCCAGGTTGGCGATCAGCTTGACCAGTTTCATCCCCGCACCCCCACCGCTTCGATCACCTTGAATCCTTCCTGCACGACCAGCGTGCGCACCTCATGAAAACGCGAGGCCAGCACGGCCTCGTAGGGCAGATGCCGATTGGCCACCAGCAACAGGCGGCCGTCCGGCTGCAGCGCCTCGGCCGCGCTGACGATGAAGGCGCGGCCCAGTTCGGGCAGGTCGGCGCGGCCCTGGTGGAACGGCGGATTGCTGACGATCGCGTCGTAGCGCTGCGCCAGGCCGCGGGTGACGTCATGCCAGTACACCGCCACCGCGAGTTCCCTGCCGGCTTCGCGTTTCGCCCGGGTCAGGTTGAGTCTGGCGGGTTCCAGCGCGCGCGCCTCGGCCTCGTACAGGTCGATCGCCTGCACCCGCGGGCAGCGCGCGATGACTTGGGTGGAAAGATAACCGTAGCCGCCGCCGAGATCGGCCACGCTGCCGCGCAAATCCGCCGGCAGATGCGCGGCCAGCAGCGCCGAGGCGCGATCGATGCGATCCCACGCGAACAGGCCGGGGCGGCTGATGTAGCCGTCCATGATTTCGCGCGGTGCATCCAGCGCCAGCCACTCGGCCAGCACGGCCCGGTCCACGGTGTCGGCAGACGGCGTGCTCCAGAACACCCGGCACTTGTGCTTGGACTGGTGCTGCACGGGCCCGGCCAGTTTCGCCAGGTCCGCCTCGCCCGACTTCGCGCCCTCGGCATTCGGCATCGCCGCCAGCAGCACGCCGCCGGCCGCCACGTGCTGCAACGCGCGGGCGAACAGCGCACGGGCTTCGTCGCGCTGGCGCGGTGGCAGCAGCAGCACCAGCGAAAATTTCTCGTCGGCCGCCGGCTCGCCCACGCGCAGGCCGTTGCGCGCCAGCTCGTCGGCAAACGGCAAAAAGCCCTGCTCGAACAGCCAGCCCGGCTGCGCCATCTCGCGCAGCCGCACGCCGGCGCGGGCGCGCAGGAACAGCACGCGACCGTCCGCCGGCAAGGACAACTCGCCGGACTCGAACGGCACGAACAGGGCCGCCAGCGCCGCATCCGGCGCGGCAGCGGAAACTCCGGCAGCCGTCACGTCAACCCTCGACCATCAAAAACGATGGCGGCATTGTACGGGGCGGCACCCGGGTGCCGCCCCGCGCTCCACAGCCCCCTCAACCGGCCGTCGGCGCACGGCCCAGTCGGGCGACCCAGCGATACAACGCCACGTTGACCGCGATGAAGGCGATGCCGCCGATCCAGATCGCCGCATTGGCGAAGCCGCTGCCGACCAGGGCCAGCGGCGCCTCCTTGCCGGAGAACACCACGATCGCGGCGATCACCACGCCGATGATGCTCTCGCCCACGATCATGCCCGAGGCCAGCAGCACGCCCAGTTGCTTGGTTGCCTCCGGGTCACGCGCACGGTCGGCGCGCTTGTCGAAGTACCAGCCGACGATCGCGCCGACCACCACCATCAACGTGGTCGAGGTCGGCAGGTAGATGCCCAGGCCCACCGCCAGCGGCGGCAGCGAGGCGGACTTGCTGCTGCGCCCCAGCACCGCGTCGATGATGATCAGCGCCACGCCGATCGCGCCGCCCAGGATGATCAGGCTCCAGTCGATGTTGCCCTGGATCACGCCCTGCGCCAGCGCGGAGATCAGTCCGGCCTGGGGAGCGGCCAGCGCCCGCGCGGGGTCGACGCCCGGCATGCCGGCGAAACCGTAAGCCTGGTTGACCAGGTCCAGCACCGGCGGGATCACCGCCGCGCCCACCAGCACGCCGGCGACCAGCGCCACCTGCTGCTTCCACGGCGTGGCGTCGACCAGCTGGCCGGTCTTCAGGTCCTGCAGGTTGTTGTTGGCGATGGTCGCCACCGAAAACACGATCGAGGTGGCGAACAGCGCGAACGCCACCAGCCCCTTGCCCGCGCTGACCGGCAACTGCGACTGCACGCCGGCGACCAGCAACAGCGCCGCCACGATCACCACCAGGATGCCCACGCCCGACAGCGGGCTGTTCGACGAACCGATCAGGCCGGCCATGTAGCCGCACACCGCCGAGACCAGGAAACCCATCACCACCACGAACACCAGGCCGCCGGCCAGCAGCAGGCCCAGGTGGTCGCCCAGGCCGGTATCGCCGGCGAAATCACCCAGCAGCCAGGCGATCGGCAGCAGGCACAGCAGGCTGACCAGGCCGACGATGCCGATCGGCATGTCCAGCTCGGTACGGGGCAGGCTGGCGCCCTGGCCGGACTTGCGCGCCCGTGACGAGGCCATCGCTGCGGCGAGTCCGCCGATCACCGGCTTGACCAGCTTGGCCAGCGTCCAGATCGCCGCCACGCCGATCGTGCCGGCGCCGATGAAGCGCACCTTGCTGCTCCACGCCGCCTGCGCCACGTCCGCCGCGGCACCGGTGGCACCGAGCAGCCCGGTGTAATGCGGCACCGCCCAGCCCCATGCGATCACCGCGCCGAACAACATGGCAAGGCCGACCCATAGCCCGACCAGATGCCCGACTGCCAGCAGCGCGAAGGAAAGATTGAAGTCGTAGCCGGTCGCCGAGCCGCGATCGTCGAGGCGGAAATACTGCGCCACGTTGCTGCCGAACACGCGAGTGGCCACCACGATGGCGAACAGTGCCGAGACCACCGAACCGCCCATCACGGCGAGCAGGCCGGCCTTGCTGCCCTCCTCCGCGGTGGATTCCGAATCGTCGCCGCCGCCCACCTTCAGCACCTCGGCGCAGGCCACGCCCTCGGGATACGGCAGGTTGGAATCGGTGACCAGCGCGCGGCGCAGCGGGATCGTGTACATCACGCCAAGGATGCCGCCGGTGGCGCAGATGCCGAAGGTGATCCAGAACGGAAAGCCGGTCCACCAGCCGACCATGACCAGGCCGGGCAGCACGAAGATGATCGCCGACAAGGTGCCTGCTGACGAGGCGATCGTCTGCACGATGTTGTTTTCCTGGATCGTCGAGTTCCTGAAGTTGCGCAGGATCGCCATCGAGATCACCGCCGCCGGAATCGAGGTGGCGAAGGTCAGGCCGGCCTTGAGGCCGAAGAACACATTGGCCGCGGTGAACACCAGGGTGATCACGATGCCGATGATCAGGCCACGCACGGTCAACTCGGTGCGTGGCGCGCTGATGGAAGCTGGTTTTGCACTCACTGACGACTCTCCCCCGGATGGATGCTGCGGTGGAAGATAACGTGGAATGACCACGGGTGGTTACCGATGGCGCCAAGCCGCGGGCACGCAGGTGCCGTCCGCCTGTAGCGCCAGCGCGCTCGCGAAGTGCCGCGGCTGCCCGGACAACGGATCGACGAAGGCCAGCTCTTTCGCCAGCAGTTGCAGCGGTCGAAGGTGCTCGTCGGCGGCCGGCCCGGCGAGCTCCGGATACAGGGGATCGCCGCTGATCGGCGCCCCCAGCGCGGCCATGTGCAGGCGCAACTGGTGCTTCCTTCCCGTCCGCGGAAACAGTGCATAGCGCCAGTCACCGGCGCCCCGTTCGATCACCTCGATGCGCGTCTCGCTGTTCGCCTCGCCCGCCGCCTCGCGCATCCGGAAGAACGGCTCGCCGGCAACGATGCGCGAACGCCGCAGGTGCGGAAACGCCAGCTCGGGCAAGGCCGGCGCCAGCGCCTCGTAGCGCTTGTCGATGCGCCGCTCGCGGAACAGCGCCTGATACGCGGCGCGGCTGGCCGGGTTGGCCGAGAACAGCACCAGCCCCGCGGTGAGCCGGTCGATCCGGTGCAGCGGCACCAGCGCGGGGTTGTCCAGGCGCCGGATCAGCCGCCGCAGCAGGGTCTGTTCGACGAAGCCGCCGGCCGGTGTCACCGGCAGGAAGTGCGGCTTGTCGGCCACCACCAGGTGCTCGTCCACATGCAGCACGGTTTCGCCGAACGGGATCACCGGCTCATCCGCCACCTCGCGGTAGTAGTGGATGCGCAGCCCCACCCGGTACGGCGTCTGCGCCGTGATCGCGCCGCCCTGCCCATCCAGCACGCGTCCGCGTTCGATGCGGTCCAGCCATTGCGCGCGGCTGATCGTGGCGAAGTGCGCACACAGCGCGTCGAGCACGGTCGCCCAGTGCCCCGGCGGCAGGTGCACCGTGCTGGCGCGGGCGTCACGGGTGAAGCTGGGCGTGGGCGACTTCATGCCCGCACAGTGTAGGTGCTGCACGGCGCGTACAATGGTCGGCTTGTTGTCTCCAGGTACGCCCATGGCACTGAACTCCACCATCTACAAAGTCGAACTGCAGGTCAGCGACATGGACCGGCATTACTACGCCACCCATGCGCTGACCCTGGCGCGGCATCCGTCGGAAACCGAGGAGCGCCTGATGGTGCGCCTGCTCGCGTTCGCGCTGTATGCCGAGGATCGTCTGGAATTCGGCAAGGGCATCAGCGACGAGGACGAACCGGCGCTGTGGCGCAAGGCGTATACCGACGAGATCGAGCTGTGGATCGAGGTCGGCCAGCCCGACGAGACGCGCATCCGCAAGGCCTGCGGCCGTTCGCGCCAAGTGGTGGTGATCAACTACGGCGGCAATGCGGCGGAGATCTGGTGGAACAAGAACGCCAGCGCGCTGGCCCGCAACAAGAACCTCACCGTGCTCGACATTCCCGTCGCCACGGTGGCCGAACTGGTGGCGCTGCTGCAGCGTGGCATGCGCCTGCAGGCGCTGATCCAGGACGGCCAGTTGCAGTTGATGAACGACTCCGATGCGGTGGCCGTCGAGCCGTTCAAGCGCATGGTCGCCGCCGAACTGGTGAGCTGAGCGTCTGCCACAAAGCCGAAAAACGCCGGAATTCCCTCCCCTGCCCGGCAGGGGAGGGCTGGGGTGGGGTCCACGCCGCCACAAAGCTTGCGGACACGTAATACCCTATCCCTTTCCATCCATCTTCCCGGAGTCACCCATGCGCTGGTTGTTGCCCCTGCTCACCGTGTTCGCCCTCGCCGCCTGCAGCACGCCGCCTCCGGCGCACGCCAGCGGCAAGGTCGACAAGCTCACCATCATCGACACCCGGGTCGGCACCGGCGCCGAGGCCAAGCCCGGCATGGACGTGCTGGTGCAGTACACCGGCTGGCTCTACGACGCCAGCGCCAAGGACAAGCACGGTGCGAAGTTCGACAGCTCGTACGACCACGGCGCGCCGTTCAACTTCCCGCTGGGCGCCGGCCGCGTGATCGATGGCTGGGACCAGGGCGTGGCCGGGATGAAGGTGGGTGGCAAGCGCACCCTGCTGATTCCCGCGGAGCTCGGCTACGGCGCGCGCGGCGCCGGCAGCGACATCCCGCCGAACGCCTCGCTGGTGTTCGACGTGGAACTGGTCGACGTCAGCACGCACTGACGCGCCCACACAGGCGTAGGGCGGGCAGTGCCCGCCCTACGCCGCGAAGCTCAGTCTTCCTGCGCCGCGGCCTCGCGCCCCTGCTGGCGGATGATCGCTTCCTCGCGCGCGTCGATGATCGACTGCATCACGCTGTCCACGTCGGCGATGGTCTCGTCGAATTCGAAGTGGCCGGTGAGTTCGCTGTCCGGGTGCAGTTCGCCCAGTTCGTACAGCGCCCACATCTCCTCGCCGTAATGGGTGTCCAGCAGCTCCGGCGCGAAGCGCGACAGGCTGATGCTGATGTTGCCCACGTCACGCCGCAGCATGGTGCGGGCGTTGTTGTTGCCCGAGGCGCTGACCGCCTGCGGCAGGTCGATGATCACCGGGCCGTCCGGTCCCACCAGCACGTTGTATTCGGAAAGGTCGCCGTGGATCAGGCCCACGCACAGCATCCGCGCCACCTGCTGCATCAGGAAGCGGTGGTACTCGCGGGCGGTGTCGGCCGACAGTTCCACCTCGCCCAGCCGCGGCGCCGAGTAGCCCTCCGCGTCGGTGACCAGTTCCATCACCAGCACGCCGCTGAAATAACCGTAGGGTTTGGGCACGCGCACGCCGGCGGCGGTGAGCTGGTAGAGCGCGTCGACCTCGGCGTTCTTCCAGGCGGCCTCGGCCTCCTTGCGGCCGAACTTGGTGGCCTTGCCCATCGCGCGCATCTGCCGGCTGCCGCGCACCTTGCGGCCTTCCTGGTATTGCACGCGCGCCTGGAAACTGCGCTGCGCCATGTCCTTGTAGACCTTGGCGCAACGGATGTCCTCGCCCGAGCGGACGACGTAGACGGAGGCTTCCTTGCCGCTCTTCAGCGGTCGCAGCACCTGATCGATCACGCCTTCGTCGATCAGGTCCTGCAGGCCCTTGGGGGTTTTCATGCGTGGGAGAGCTTCGCGGTGGGAGAACAACGCCCATTATGGCCGATTGGCGCGCCGGGACTCATGCGGCCTGCAGACGATCGCGCGCCGCGGCCGCCAGCTCGAACGAACGCCGCCGCGCCCCGTGCTCGAACACGTTGGCAGTGAGCAGCAGTTCGTCCGGCCGGTGCCGCCCGATGAAGGCGGCGATGCCCTGCTCCACCGTGGCCGCGTCGCCGACCACGGCACAGGCCAGCGCGCGCTCCACCATCAGCTTTTCCGGCGGCGTCCAGTACGCCTCGATGTCGTCGATCGGCGGCGGGATCAGCCCCGGCCGGCCACGACGCAGGTTGATGAAGCTCTGCTGCTGGGTGGTGAACAACCGGCGCGCCTCGGCATCGCTGTCGGCGGCGACCACGTTGATGCCCAGCATCGCGTACGGCTGCCGCAGGCGGGCGGAGGGCTGGAAATCGCGCCGGTACAGCGCCAGCGCCTCGTCCATTGCGTCCGGCGCGAAGTGCGAGGCAAACGCGAACGGCAGGCCGAGCTGCGCCGACAGCTTCGCGCTGAACAGGCTGGAGCCGAGCAGCCACACCGGCACCTCGACGCCGGCGCCGGGCACCGCGCGTACCTGCTGTCCGGCCACGGCGGGCTTGAAATAGGCGAGCAGTTCCAGCACATCCTGCGGAAAGTTGTCCGCGCCATCGAAGTAGCGGCGCAAGGCGCGTGCGGTGGCCTGGTCCGTGCCCGGCGCGCGGCCCAGCCCCAGATCGATCCGGCCCGGATGCAGCGAAGCCAGCGTGCCGAACGCCTCGGCCACCTGCAGCGGCGAATGGTTGGGCAGCATGATGCCGCCGGCGCCGACGCGGATGGTCGAGGTGCCCGCCGCCACGTGGCCGATCAGCACCGCCGTCGCGGCGCTGGCGATGCCCGGCATGTTGTGGTGCTCGGCCAGCCAGTAGCGGCGATAGCCCAGCTGTTCGCCCAGGCGGGCCAGGTCCAGCGTGTTGCGGAACGCCTGGCTGGCGTCGCTGCCTTCGGTCACCGGGGCCAGGTCGAGAATGGAAAACGGGATCATGTCGTGACTCGTGCCAAAACGGATGACTTCGATGTGGGGACATCCGGCGCCGATTGCCAGCCACCGATTTCCCGCGCCGAAGCCGGCCTACAATGGCCCACCCTCACCCGCTGGCATGCCCGATGACCGAATCCCTCCGCCTGGCCAAGCGCGTCGTCGCGCTGGCGCAATGTTCGCGCCGCGAGGCCGAGCAGTACATCGAGGGCGGCTGGGTGCGGGTCGACGGCATCGTGGTGGAAGAGCCGCAGTTCATGGTCGACACGCAGACCGTCGAGATCGACCCGGCCGCCAAACTGGCGCCGCTGGAGGCAGTCACCCTGGTGCTGCACAAGCCGGCCGGCTACGACGCGGGCGACGGGCCGAACCCGGCCCGCGCGCTGGTCACGCCGGCCACGCGATGGACCGACGACGCTTCCGGCGTGCGGCCGCTGCAGCGGCACATGCACGGCCTCGGCGCGCCGCTGGCCTTGCCCACCGCGGCCAGCGGCCTGCTGGTGTTCACCCAGGACTGGCGGGTCAGCCGCAAGCTCACCGAGGACATCGACCGGATCGAGCAGGAGTTCGTGGTCGAGGTCAGCGGCACGCTGAAGGAAAACGGCCTGGCCCTGCTCAACCACGGCCTCAGCTTCAACAACTACGCGATGCCGCCGATCAAGGTCAGCTGGCAGAGCGAGCACCGCCTGCGCTTCGCCTTCAAGCGGATGTCGGCGAGCCGGATCGAGCCGATGTGCCACGCGGTCGGCCTCGAGGTGCTGGCGATGAAGTGCCTGCGGGTGGGGCGCATACCGCTGTCGAAACTGCCGCCGGGGCAATGGCGCTACCTGGCACCCGACGATCGCATCTGAGCACCCTGCCCGGAACCGGCGGAACGGCTTAGACTTCCCATGCGTCACTGCCAACCATCCACATCGCGGAGAGCAACATGAGCAAGGGCATGGATTCAAAGAAGGACGAGAAGAAGAAACCGGCCAAGACCATGAAGGAAAAGAAGGCGGCCAAGCAGGAAAAGAAGAAGAACAGCAAGTAAGCGCCCGCTGCCCCGGCGAACCGCGGGTCACCGCGGTTGCGCCGGGACACCTCGCTCGGCGCACCTGTCGCTGTCGCTACTCGCCCTTGCGCAACAGGGTCAGTCCGATCAGTCGCGACACCACCAGCGCCATGTACATCACCCCCACGAACATCTCCAGGCTGGCCACCGCACGGGCGTGCACGGTGACCGGAATGACGTCGCCGATGCCGGTGCTCGACATCAGGGCAAAGCTCAGGAACAGCAGCTCGGTCCAGCTGCGCGGCGCATCCGGATTCACCGCCGCCGCGAAACAGCCCGGCTGCAGGGTCTGGCACAGCACGAACAGATAGGTGAACGCCCAAGCCAGCAGGGTGAACGTGGCACCGGCCGCGAACAGTTCGTCGCTGGTGGCGCGCCGGTCCGCCAGCATGTAGCGGATCAGGCAGATCGCCGCGTAGAAATGGAACAGCGACTCCAGCGCCGCCCACCAGGGTTTCAGCCCCGGCAGGCCGAGTGTCAGGTCAAGCACGTTGAACAGCACCGCCGGCACCGCGATGGCGGCACTGATCCATGCCCGCCCCGGCGTACGCTGCACCATCGCGATCGCCAGGCACAGCACCAGCACGCCGAACGCGCCGAACAGCGCGCGGGCCGGACGGGTGTGTTCGATGAACGGGTACAGCAGCAGCCCGATCAGCTGCACCAGCAAGAGCACCGCCGAAGGGTGCCGCAGGATGCGCACCAGCCAGCGCAGGTGCACGTAGCGGAGCAGCTTGCCGGTGGTCCCGGTCGCGTCGATGTCACTCATCCCTCGTTCCCTGCACGGCGTCGAACCGACGCAGTGTAGCCGCAGCCGCGAGCATGGCGGGAAGCTTGCGCTTCCCGCCATGTGCACACTCACTGCGCCTCGACGCCCACGTCATCCAGCACGAACGAAGTTGCCAGGCTGGCGTCTTCCTTGCCGTAGAAATTGATCTGCACGGTCTGTCCCTTGTACGCATCCAGGCTGATCGTGTGTTGCTGGTAGCCGCTGGCGGCGTTGGTGTTGGAGAAGCTGGCCAGGTTGATGTACTTGCCGGTCGAGGTGATCAGCTGCACCTGCAGCGTGTCGTACGCGGTGCTGCCCGACTCGGCCGTGTCCACATGCAGGAAGAACTTCAGCGTGGCGTGGGCAACGGTGACGGGAATGCTGACCTGCTGTCGCACGTAGTCGGTGTGGCTGCTGCCGTAGCCGTCCAGCCACGCCTTCCAGCTGCCGGCATGGGCAGGCTCGCTGCTGTCACTGGTGATCACGCCGCTGGTTTGCGTCCATCCCGTGGTGCCGCTTTCAAAGCCGCCGTTGGCGATCAGTTGCGTGGGCGTGCCGGTGGCATTGGAGACGCTGAAGGCCACCGCCGTGCTGCTGCCGATGTTGCCGGCGGCGTCGTACGCCCTGGCGATCAGCGCATGCGCGCCGTCGCTCAGCGTGGTCGAGTCCAGCGTGGCGCTGTACGGCGAGCTGGCGTCGGTGGCCTTGAGTGTGCCATCGACGTAGAACTCCACCCGCGCCACGCCGACGTTGTCACTGGCGGTGGCATTGAACGTGATGCTGCCGCTGCTGCCGCTTTCGGAGGCGCTCACCGTGGGGGCAGTGTTGTCGCCAGAGCTGCCGTTGGCCACGCTGAAGCTGACCGGGCTGCTGCTGCCGACGTTGCCGGCGGCGTCATACGCCTTGGCGATCAGTGCATGCGTGCCGTCGCCCAGCGTGGTCGAGTCCAGCGTGGCGCTGTACGGCGAGCTGACATCGGTGGCCTTGAGCGAGCCGTCCACGTAGAACTCCACCCGCGTCACGCCGACGTTATCGCTGGCGCTGGCAGTGAAGCTGATGCTGCCGCTGCTGCCGTTCTCGCTGGCGGTCGCGGTCGGCGCCGTGGTGTCGCCGCCACCACCGGAACCCTCGGTCACCCATACCGGCGCCGACCACAGCCGCAGGCCGTTGGCCTGGGTGATCTTGGCGTAGTAGAAGTGCTCGCCCGCCGTCGGCGTGACCGTGGTCGTGGCCGTCCCGGACAGGCTGCTGACGCTGCCATTGCTGCCGGGCACGCCCTCGAACACCTCCACCTGCTGCGCCGTCTGGCCGGAAGTGCTGGCGTAGTTCACGTCCAGCGTCAGCGGACCGCTGTTGGCGAATCGCTCGCCCATCACGTGGCCGTTCGCGGTCAGCACGATCTGCGCGGTCTTGTCCTCGGTGGCGAACACGCGCCGGGCGCGCAGCGCGTCGAGGAAGCTGTCCAGGCTCAGCGCGGTGCCGGTCGGGATCAGCACGCCGGTGCGGTTGCTGAAGCTGGCGCCCCAGTTGGCGCAGTGGTTGTCCTGGTCCGAACTCGGCGCCACGTGGTAGCCGCGTTCGAGAATCGTGTTGAAGGCGATCTCGTAGTTGGGCCGCACGGTTTCCGATTCGGTGGTGTTCACCGAGAACGCCGAGCTGTTCAGCACCTCGGCCAGCACCATCACCTGGTCACCATCGGCGGTATAACCGAAGTCGGTGCCGCCGACCTTGAACTGGCCGCTCTGCGCGGGATGGTTGAACTGGCCGATCCAGCCCTTGCTGCGCATCAGCGTGTACAGCGAGCCGTAGTCGCCCTTGGCGATCTCATAGTCGCCGATCAACTGGCCGGCGCTGTTCTTCTCCCACTCGATCAGGCCGTCGGCGTTGAAGATGTTCATGTGGCCGCCGTTGCTGATCACGCCCCATTCCTGGCCGTAGATCGCCAGGAAGTTCGGGTGCGCGGCACGGAACGCGGCGGCGGCCTGCAGGCCCGAGGCGAACAGGTTGTGCGCGGTGGCCGGGTTGGCCGACGTGTTGGTGCCGGTCGAACCGTCGTACATGTGGTTGTGCTCGGACGTCATCAGCATGTCCAGGCCGCGACCCATCGCGTACTGGTACGCATCGGTCGGGCCGTAGGCGCTGCTCTGCGGATTCTGCTCGCCGTGGCAGGTGGCCAGCGCGCCGCCACCGTCGCTGTGGTTGGTCTGGCTGTGCAGGTCGCCGTACCAGACCGTGTAGGGCAGCCCGCCAGTGCTGGCCGCGAAGCTCTGCGGGGCAGCATGCTGCGCCAGCGCGGTGAAGTGCGGCATGACCGCCGCCGCCACATGGCCGATCTGGATGTCCTGGCGCTGCTCGGTGATCGCTTCGGGCGCGAGGCGTTCGGCCAGCGTCAGCGCACGGCTGGCCAGGCCGCTGCCGATGCGGTGCGCGTTGTCATCGTCCAGCGCGATCGCCCGCAGACGCAGGCTGTAGTAGCCGGCGGCCAGCGGCTGGTGGCGCGCATCGAGGCCGTCCCAGTGGATGCTGGCCTGCGCCTGGCGCGTGTGCAGCACGGAGCCGCCATTCCATTCGCGCAGCGACTGGCCTGCGCGATCGAGCAGCGCGACCTGCCACGCCACCGGCGTGCCCGGGTTGGCCCCGGGGTATTCGAAGTGCATCACGATGTCCCGCCCTGCCGTCGCCTGGAACGGCACCTGCAGTGCGGCGTCGAATTCCTGGTGATCCGGCAGCAGCGGAGCGGCCAGCGTCGGCCAACAGGCCACGCATCCCGCGAGCACCAGGCTGCGGACGATCTTGTTGTTCCACGACATTGATAAATCCCTACGCGTTGGCAAGGATTCCCCCGGCGCGTTTTATATGCGACCGGCGCTTGCCGCGGTATGACCAAAATTCGTAGTTGCGGTGACGGCCGGCGCAAGAACTCGCGGATCGGCGCGGGTCAGGAGGCCCGCTTCATGGCCGATCCAGATGCATCGGCTGGGTCACCAGGCCGTTGTCGCTGATCTTCAGCGGCCCGCTGCAGACGAAACCCAGGTGCCGGTAGACCGGCACCGCCATCGCCGAGGAATTCAGCGTGAAGTGGCGCGTGCCGGCGCGGCGAACTGCATCGTCCATCGCGCGTTGCCACAGTCGGCGGGCAATGCCCTGGCCGTGCAGGCGCGTGCTGACGAAGAACTGGAACAGGTGCGATTCGTCGCGCATCGCCGCCACGCCCACCAGGCGCCCGCCATCCTGCCAGGCCAGGTGGAAGCGTTGGCCGGCCAGGATCTTGCGCCGGATCACCCGGGCGCCCATGCCGTAGAGCAGCGACGCTGCCGCGCTGGCCGGTTGCTCCGGCAGGATCCAGCGCCGGGTCACCCGGCGCGCCAGCACGCCGATCGCGCGGGCGTCCTGCGGGCGGGCCAGGCGGTAACGGATGAGCACGGTTCAGTCCGTGGCGCGAAAGATCAGGCTGCAGCAGGTCACCGCGCCTTCGGCCTTCTGCAATTCGGAGACGTCGACGGCGGTCACGGCGAAACCTGCGTCCAGCAGGCGTTGCCGCGTGCGCGGAAAGCTGGCCGGCATCAGCAGGGCATCGCCGACGCGCACCACGTTCGCCGCATGCGGCTCGGCCGGGTCGACTTCGATCACCCGGAAACCGGCGAAGCGTGCGCGGTCCACCCAGGCCGGCTGCAACAGCACGGTGTGGTCATCGAGCTGGGTCACCGCCGATTTCAGATGCAGGCAGCCGTGCGTGGGTACGCCTTCGACGGCGTAACCGTGTCCGGCCAGCAGTTCGCGCAGCTGCGCGATGCCTGCGGCATTGCTGCGCGCCGACTCGCCGACGTGCAGCGTGCGACCCAGTCGCAGCACGTCGCCGCCGTCGATGGTGCCCGGCGCCTCGATCGCCAGCAGCGGTCGCCACTCGCCCAGCGCCGCGGCGATGCTGGCCACCTCGTCGCGCCTGGACGCGGCGCCGGGTCGGGTCAGCACGGCCACCTCCTCCAGCACGATCGCGGTGTCCTCGACGAACACCGAGTCGGGCATATCGGCTTCGGCCGGCAGCGCGATCACCCGGCAGCCGAGCGTTTCCAGCGCGCGCTGGTAGGCGTGATGCTGCGCGCTGGCCAGCGCCACGTCGATCGCGGCGCGTTCGACGAACGACAGCTCGCAATCGCCGAGTGCCGGGCTGACCTCGCGCGTCATGGCGATCCACATGGTTCGATTCCCCTTGCTTGTTCCGGATGGCGCGCATGCCACGCCGCCAGCGCGCGTTCGTAACGCTCCAGCGCCTCGTCGTGCACGTCGTACACGCAGCGCACGCAACCTTCGCCGCAGCAATCGGCCGCATCGGGCTCGGGCGGACGCACCGGTGGCGGATCGTGCGGATCGGTCACCGGTGCGACGGGTTCATCGGAATTCACGGCGCTCCTGCGGGCATCGGCGAATGGGCGTGCCGCCCCGATGGTGCCGCCAGAGGCCGCCGCAACTCAAGCGGATCGCGTTGCGCCGATCACTTGGCGGGCTTGCGGAAGCGGAAGATGAACTGGTCGGTGTGGCCACGTATCGCCTTGTCGAACACCTTGATGTCGTGCGGATCGGCCGCGTTGTGCAGCGCCTTGCTTTCGCCGTCGAAGACGAAGCCGGCGGCCTCCACTTCCTGCTTCACCGAGGCCGGGTCGATCCGGTGCAAGGTGTTCGTATCGGCGAGTCCCGAACCGGCCGGAGCGACGTGGTCGATGATCACGAACAGGCCGCCGGGCTTGAGCGCATCGAACACCTGACGATTGAAGGCCGCGATGTCCATCGGCCCCATGAACGGATCATGGAAGTCGTGGTAGTTCTGCGCGGTGAACACCAGGTCCACCGGCGCCGGTGCCTGCAACTTCGCCGCCGGCTGCTGCAGGATGCCCACGTTGGCGTAGTGCGGCGTGGCCGTCAGCTTCTGCCAGTTGGCCAGGCTTTCGGTGTCGAACTTGCCCATCTCGTTCGGCCACACCGTGTAGACGTGACCCTGCGGCCCCACCACGGCGCTGAACACGCGGGTCCAGTAACCGCTGCCCGGGACCAGTTCCAGCACGCTCTGGCCCGGCCTGACCTGGGCGAACAGCATCACCTGTTCGATCTTGCGGCGGGTGTCGTCGCCCTTGTCGGCGGCGCGGGCGGGGTCGTTCAGGGCCTCCTCCACAGCGGCCTTCTCGACACCGGTCTTCCCGGCCTTTTGCGAGGCCGCGTGCGGGTTTGGCGCGTGGGCCGAAACGGCAACGGGAACTGCGAGGCAAAACAGGGCTGCAAGCACGGTCGGTCGCATGACGCTGCTCCATGGCAAGGGGTCTGCCGATTGTGCACCCGAATCGCGCGGCGAACCCGTGCCGACCGGCACGGTGCATGCGGGCCGAATCCCTACCTGACTGATGGCCTATCCGCAGTCCGGCGCGCTCTGGCAAAGTGGGGAAACCGGCCGGCCACGGCCACGGGGGAAGCTGATCATGCATACGACCATCCGGTTCTCATGCGGCGTGCTGTTCTCGCTCGGCGTGTTCGCCGCCCAGGCCGCCAGCACCGTCGTGGCCAATGACTACGCCCGCGCACCGGATCAGCCGGTCGACCAGGCCTATACCGACCAGATCCTGAAATTCACCACCGACCCGTCGTTCAACACGCCGCTGACCAGTTACCTGCCCGCCTCCGCCAGCGTCCCCACGCCGGAGAAGGTGCTGGGCCATGTCGCCGGGGCGCCGAACTACCTGCCGTACAGCGCCGACGTCCATCGCTATTTCCGGGCGTTGGCCGCCGCCAGTCCGCGGGTCAAGGTGTTCACCATCGGCAAGAGCGAGGAAGGCCGCGAGATGATCGCGGTGGCGATCGCCGACGAAAGCCTGCTGGCCGGGCTGGACGCGAACCGGGCGCGGCTGGCCCAACTGGCCGACCCGCGCACGATAGCCATGGACGATGCGAAGGCCGACCAGCTGGTCGCTCAGTCCACCCCGGTCTACTACATCACCGGCGCCATCCACTCCACCGAGACCGGCTCGCCCACCGCGCTGATGGAACTGGCCTACCGCCTGGCAGTGGACGAGGCGCCGTACATCCGCCACATCCGCTCACACGTGATCACCCTGATCACGCCGGTGGTCGAGGTGGATGGCCGCGACCGCATGGTCGACCTGTACAACTGGCACCTGGCCCACCCCGGCCAGAACTACCCGCGGCTGATGTACTGGGGCCACTACGTGGCGCACGACAACAACCGCGATGCGATGGGGATGTCGCTGGCGCTCACCCGCAACGTGGCCGACACCTTCGTGGGCTGGCATGCCCAGGTGCTGCACGACCTGCATGAATCCGTGCCGTTCCTGTACGACAACACGGTGGGCGACGGCCCGTACAACGCGTGGATCGACCCGATCCTCACCGGCGAATGGCAGCAGCTGGGCTGGGACAACGTACAGCAGATGACGCGGCTGGGCATGCCCGGCGTGTTCACCCACGGCGACTTCGACACCTGGAGCCCGGGCTACCTGATGTTCATCGCGGCCATGCACAACGGCATCAGCCGGCTCTACGAAACCTTCGGCAACGGCGGCGCCGACACCGTGCAGCGCATCCTCGAACCGTCCGAGTACGAGCGCACCTGGTACCGGCCCAACCCGCCGCTGCCCACCGTGCTGTGGTCGCAGCGCAACAACAACAATTACCAGCAGACCGGCCTGCTCACCGCGCTGAACTATTTCGCCGGCAATGGCCAGCAGTTCCTGAAGAACTTCTACCTGAAGGCCAAACGCTCGATCGAGAAGCCGCAGCAGGCCGGGCCCGCCGCCTACGTGTTCAGCGCCGGCGATCCGCGCGCCGGCTCGCGCGCCCAGTTGCTGCGCGTGCTGCAGCGCCAGCATGTGGAGATCAGCCGCACCAGCGCGCCGGTCACCGTGAGCCTGCCCGCCCCGGCCGACAAGCAGAAGAAGCCAGCCACGCAGACGTTCCCCGCCGGCAGCTACGTGGTGCGCATGGACCAGCCCTACTCGCGCATCGCCGACACCTTGCTGGATCGCCAGTACTGGTCGCCGAAAGATCCGCAGCAGCATCCCTACGACGACACCGGCTGGTCGATGGGCGACTTGTTCGACGTGCAGGTGGCGCGGATCACCGACCCGGCGATCCTGCAGGCGCCGATGAGCCTGGTCGGCCAGCCGGTCGTCGTACCGGCGGGCCTGGCCGCGATCGACCTGCCCAACGGAAAGCTGCCCCGCATCGCGCTGATGCACACCTGGCTGGGCACCCAGACCGAAGGCTGGTGGCGCATCGCGCTGGACAACCTGCAGGTGCCGTACGACTACATCAGCACCCAGGATGTGGCGAGGATCGGCGACCTGCACGCGAAGTACGACGTGATCCTGTTCGCCCCGATCGGCGACACCAGTACGCGGGAAATCGTCGACGGCATGCCGATGTGGGGCAACCCGCTGCCGTGGAAGACCACGGCGCTGACGCCGAACCTGGGTCGCATCGATGCCACCGACGACATGCGGCCCGGCCTGAGCAGCAGCGGGCTGGCCAGGCTCCAGCAATTCGTGCGCGACGGCGGGCTGCTGGTCACCGCCGAGGACACTGCGAAGTTCGCCATCGACACCGGCATGGCGCCGGGCGTGTCGATCGTTCCCACCAGCCGGCTGAAGGTCGTCGGCAGCGTGCTGCAGGCGAAGTTCGTCGACCGGCGCAGTCCGATCGCCGCCAGCTACACGCGCGACGAACTGGCCCTGTACAGCGCGGCCGGGCAGTCGTTCAGCGTATCCAGCCTGCTCAGCGGCGACCGCGGCCTGCCCAGCGCGAAGAACTTCCAGCGCCCGACCGGACGGGGCGGCCCGCACGACACCGACACGCCGGAAGGCCGCGCCGCGACCGCCGCGCCGGCGCTGCCCGACGTCAAGCCATGGCAGCCGATGCCGCTGAACGCCGAGCAGATGCGCAACAACCCGTGGGTGATCCCGCCCGACCAGCGACCGCAGGTGATCCTGCGCTACGCCGCGGCGAAGGACCTCTTGATCGCCGGCCTGCTCGATGGTGGCGACGAGATCGCCGAACGCGCCGCCGTGGTCGACGCCCGCTACGGCAAGGGCCATGTACTGCTGTTCGCCAGCAACCCGATCTGGCGCGGCGAAACCATCGGCAGCTACCCGCTGGTGTTCAACGCCATCCTCCATTTCAACCGGCTGGATGCGCCGACGGCGAAAGCGCAAGACACGGCGTCACCCTGAGCGACCCCGACCAACTTCAGGCGTAGGGCGGGCACTGCCCGCCGCTTCTGCACAATGTGACGGAAAGCCGGCGGACGGTGTCCGCCCTACGAGGGCGTGCCGAAGCGCATCGCGCACCGGGTGCGCCAGATCGGCTTACGCGTTTTCGACCGCCACGCCGGCGACACGCTCGCGTGGCTGCGCGTCATCGCAGACGCGGACCCGGTTGCGGCCTTCGCGCTTGGCGCGGTACAAGCCGTCGTCCGCATCGATCAGCAGCTTCCTGAGGTCGTAACCCGAACGCTCGATGGTGGCCACGCCGAAGCTGGCCGACACCGCCACCGCGAGCGAATCGTCGCTGCCGGCTGCGTCGGCGATCGCCGCGCGGATCTGTTCGGCGCGGCCCAAAGCCTGTTCCAGCGTGCATTCGGGCAACACGATGCCGAACTCCTCACCACCGAGCCGGCCGAAGATGTCGGTGGAGCGCAGGTGTTTCTGGCACGCCGCGACGGCGCGTTTCAGCACGCGATCGCCCACCGCATGCCCGTGCGTGTCGTTGACCACCTTGAAGTGGTCAAGATCGATCAGCACCAGGCAGGCCTGCCGCGACGACTTGCGGCAATACTGCAACTGCAGTTCGGCCGAACTGACGAAATGCTGCCGGTTGAAGATCCCGGTAAGCCCGTCGCGCCGCGCCAGCTTCATGAAGCGCAGTTGCGAGCGCTTGATGCGGTAGGTCCAGAACGCGATGAAGCCGAGCACGGTCAGCAGCAGGATGATGTACAGCCGGTTGGTTTCCGACGCGCTGCGATCGAGCGACTGCTGCAGCTGGAGGATCCGGTTCTGCTTGTTCAGCGTGTCGATCTGCAGCTTCTTCGCCGCCACCTGCTGCTGCACGGTCTGGAACGCCAGCGCCTTCGCGCTGAGCTCGTCCAGATAGCCCTTGTCGGCAGTCATGTACCTTTCGTGATACGCCAGCGCCGAAGCGACGTCACCCTGCTGCTTGGCACCCAGATACAGGATCCGGTAGGCCGTGCTGATGGATTCGGCGTAATGGTTGTGCGTGCCGTGCGTGATCGCCGCCAGCGCCGACTCCCGCGCCAGCTGCAGTTGCCCGGTTTCGTAGTAAGCGGCAGCCAGCAAGGCGTTGAACTGGGCCAGCTGGGGAGCGTAGCCGTCGCGTTCCGCCGCCGGGTAGTTCTTCCGCAGCAGGGCGATCGCCTGCTCCGGATGCCCGCGACTGACATCCAGCTTGGCGGCGAAATAGCGAATGCCATTGGCGTAGAGGCTGTTGTCCTCCTTGATGCAGACCTCGATGCCCTGCGCCATCAGCGTCTCGATGCCCTGCCACTGGCCACTGCCGAACAGAGCCGCGATGCGGGCATGGTCGTCGACGCACGTATAGCCGTCGCTCGCCAGACCCTGCCTGAATATCTCGTTGGCGTAATAGGACGCCAATTCGTACTGGCCAGCGTCCGCGTACAGGGAGGATGCCACTACAAAGCCCTTTTCCCGCATGCGCGGAGTGATACCCACGCCATCCTGCAGGGAAACGATCAATCGGCTCAGCTGGCGAAAGGCCTCTTCGAAGCGGGACTGCTCCGACAGGGAATTCACTTGCAGTATCGCGGCCTGCAACGACAGGTTCGGATCTTGCGAGTGGCTCAGGATGCCGTCGATGAGCGCATCCGACTTCTGGTAATCGCCACCGAGAACAGCCTGCCAAGCCTGCAGATAGCGCAGATGCTGCCTCCGTTCCGGAGACAACTGACCAGCCATCGAATCCAGACGACGCAACAAGCTCACGCATTGCTTCGTGAGCGCGGTGGGACAAGCCTGTGTCTCGGCCTGCTGCAACAGCACTTCGCTTTCGTTTGTCGTCGCGGGCTCTGTCGCGCAAGCCATGCCGGCAAACAGGGCAAGGCTGCCAATCAAGCTGATCAGCAGCCATCGACACCGGGTGCCGGAAATGGGCATCGACTAGGCCCGACGAATCTCGCGTTCGCTGGCACCCGCGTGTTCGGCAAGGTCCTTGACTTCCTGCTCTTCCTCGGCGTCATCCGGCGGCGGCGGCGGTACGGCCGGTCGCACCGGAGTCGACTCGGTGCCTGGCGGCCCGGGTGGCGCCACCAACATGCACATGGGCTTCGTTCCGAGCAGAGTTTCCAGCTTTGCGGCATTCCCCTCCATCACCGCTGACTGCATCTCGGGTGCGAGATCGCTTGCGGACAGGACTTCCGCCAGCTCGTCCGCTGACGCCTGCGACAGCTGGGCATCGCCCCCCATCCTTTCCATGAAATCGATAATGTCTGACAAGATTCCCCCTTTGAACCTGATCGTGGTGCAACTGCAAACGTTCAGACCGGCTGATGAACGACGTCGACGGCGACGCGCCACACCCATTCACTCAATCGATCCACCGAAAACGATAGTCTGCCCCCCGGCAGTAGTGCGTCTGATGCTCCCCGTGGACGCGCTGGGCAGCATAGCGCCACCGTCGGGCTACCGCCAGCGCATCGCCTGCGCTCACGATACCGGAGAAAGCGCCTTGTCAAGCGCATCGAAGCGCGCCAGGATTTCATGATCCGGCTGCAACGGACGTGCCGGCGGGATCACCACCGTGTCTGCCATCTCGACCGTTGCCTGGGCAAGCGTGCCCAGCAGCCGCCGCTCGATGCGTGGTGACTGGATCGGCAAGGTCGCTGCGCGGTAGATGATCACCTCGTGGGTCAGCGGATAATCCCGCGCCAGCACGTCCACCAATACCTGGCGATAGGCGGCGTTGGTCGAGAAGCGCGCCATCGACTGGTCGCCCACCACGCCGACCTGCCACAGGATCAGGTAGGCGGTGGGGTCGATGCGGCGGCGGTAGAACAGCAACTGGCTGGCTTCGTAGTGCTGGCAGCCATACGCACCCGGGTCGATGCCCAGATCGGCGTACAGGCAGTCCTCGGCGGACACGCCCGGCTCCATGTGCGCGCGGTAACCTTCGTCGCGGGCCAGTTCGATCGCCTTGTGCGGCACCCAGGCGAACACGCCGGGATGGCCGTAGAACACCCCGCAGACCCGCTTGCCCGCGCGCACCTCGACCAGCATGGCCTCGACCATCTGCCAGTAGGTGTTCATGCGCGAGCTGCCTTCCTGGTAGAACGGCTGCAGGCTGCGCACGTCGGCATGCATACGCTGCAGCCACAGTTCCACAATGCCGTCGGAGAGCGCGGCAAACACCACGTCGGCCTGTTCGATATGGCTGCGCGCCAGCGGGCCCAGATGGGAGCCCAAAGTCATGCCCAGACCGACACAGACCAGGCTTCCGGTCGAAGGCGTTGCTTGCATCTTGTTGCTCGCTTGAGATGGATCGGTCCGTTGTACCCGAATCCCGCGTCGACGGAAACGCCTCCCCCCGGCGACCTGATCAGGTCCGACGGCAACGGCAGCCCTGTGGTCGAGAACCCGCCGCGATCGCCGCGCGCGAAGCTGGCCGGCTCACGCCCGCAACAACGACGAGGACAAAACGGGCGTCCATCCGGATACCGCACCCGCTGCGACGACGCCACTGCAGCGATATCACCGGGCGCGCTAACGCAGCGACCAGTCCGCCAGCACCTGATAGTCCTGCTGGCCCACGACGCTGTGGATCAGCCCGACCCGGGTGACCGGCCAGACCACCGACTCGATCAGTGCCGTTTCCGTCAGCATGCCCTGGCCATAGGCGAGCGTGACGTGCGGCGTGAAGCTGCGCTCGACGTGCCGCCCCTGGCCGGCCAGGACGAGGGCGTGGCGCAAGTCCTGCCACAACTGCTGCAACGGCTCGGGCACGTGGATGCTGCGCAGGACGCAGGGCGGCTGCCGGCCGCGGAAGCTGCTGGCGTGATCGAGCGCCCATTCGAACGCGGGCACGCCGACGAGCCGGCCTGCCGCCGCCATGGCGGCATCGACCAGGTCCTGCCGCAGCATCGGGTGGTCACCCAGGAAATGCAGCGTGGCGTGGTAGCGCGCCGGATTCACCCAGCGTGCGCGCAGGCCGGGATGGTCGGCCTTGAGGGATGCCGCGACCTGCGCCAGGCGCGTACGGGTCGCGGCGTCCGGCAGCAGCGCCAGGAACAGCCGGTGGACTTCGGCAGGACGCGCATCGACAGCGCCAAGCAGGTCGAGTTGCGGATGATCAGCGGGCACGGGAGCAACCGGGCATGGTCATGGTTGCCTTCCGTCGACCGCCGCCGGCGTGGCCGGCAAATGCTGCCCGATCAGCCTGGCGCGGATCGCCCGCAGCTTCGCCTTGATCCTGGCCTCGTTGGCGGAGCCGACGCGCAGCAGCAGCTTCTGTCCGGTCGACAGCGACTCCAGTGCGGGATCGGCGTGGACGTAGAACGTCTTCGAGCGCACCACCGCGGGCGGTTGGGCCGGCTCCGGCGCCGCCAGCAAGTCGTCGATCACCCCGATCAGGCGATCGTTGAAATAGCCCTTCGGATAGCCCAGCTGCCGGTAGGCCTGCTGGAACAGCGGATAGGCATGGACGTACCAGGCCACCAGTGCCTGCGGGTCGGTGGTGTCCACGACCTGCATGTAAGGGGCGTAGCGGGGGCTGTTGCCGGCGCCGATCACCGTCGCGCCGTCGACCTCGTCGACCGCAAACGCGCCCTTGGGCACATGCGCCGGCAGGGTGAACGTACCCAGCCCGTCGTGCCGGGGCAGCGCGTCGATGGTGGTCACGATGCGGGTGATCAGTTGCTGGCTCACCAGCAGCGACGACAGGTCGCTGCCGCCGGCCAGTGCGGCCAGCGCCGAAGCCACGCCGGCGTCGCTTTCATCCAGTGCGGGCAGCGCGGCGGTCGAGGCGGTTGCGGGCCCGGCCTGGGCCTGTTCTATAGGATGCTGGACCGGCGTGCTGGCCGGCGCCGTTTCGGTCGATGTCGGCAAGACCCGCGTGGTCGGCGCCGGCGCGCCTGAGTGCATGGCCTTGCGTGCCAGGTAGACGCCTCCTGCCACGATGGCGATGACCACGACCACCGCCGCGATCCAGCTGACTGCCGATGCCTGTTGCTTGGCCACGATCTCTCCCGTTGTGCCGTCGAATGTCTGGTTGGACTTGCCCGCGCACCATTCGTTCATGGCGCCGGCGGTTTTCGCCCGGACGGAACGTAGCCGCGTTTCGGATCGGCGACCGCGCACCCGTTCCATTTCGGCGCGTGTGCAAGGCATGCGCCGCGACCATGGCGCGGCGAACCTGCCGTCCCGGCCGGACTCAGGCTTTCAGCCGATACCCGCTGCGGAAGATCCACCACACCGCGGCGAGGCAGCTGGCGAGAAATACCAGGGTCATGCCCACGCTGACGCCCACGCTCACATCGGCAACGCCGTAGAAGCTCCAGCGGAAGCCGCTGATCAGGTAGACCACCGGATTGACCAGGGTGACCTTCTGCCAGAACGGCGGAAGCATGTGGATCGAGTAGAAACTGCCGCCGAGGAAGGTCAGCGGCGTCACGATCAGCAGCGGCACCAGCTGGAGCTTCTCGAAGTTGTCCGCCCAGATGCCAATGATGAAGCCGAACAGGCTGAAGGTCAGCGCGGTCAGCAGCAGGAACGCCAGCATCCACAGCGGGTGCTCGATCTGGAACGACACGAACAGCCGCGCGGTGGCCAGGATGATCAGGCCCAGGATGATCGACTTGCTTGCCGCCGCGCCCACGTAGCCGGCCACGATCTCGAGCGGGGACACCGGCGCCGACAGGATCTCGTAGATCGTGCCCACGAACTTCGGAAAGTAGATGCCGAACGAGGCGTTCGAGATGCTCTGCGTCAGCAGCGACAGCATGATCAGCCCCGGCACGATGAAGGCGCCGTAGCTGACCCCGTCGATCCCGTTCATGTGTGAGCCGATCGCCGCGCCGAACACCACGAAGTACAGCGAGGTGGAGATCACCGGCGAAACGATGCTCTGCAACAGCGTGCGCCAGGTGCGCGCCATTTCGAACAGGTAGATCGCCCGAATCGCGTAGATGTTCATGCGCGCTCCCTCACCAGGTTCACGAAAATGTCCTCCAGCGAACTCTGGCTGGTCCTGAGGTCCTTGAAGTCGATGCCCGCCTCGGCGAGCCGGCGCAGCAGCACGTCGATGCCGGTGTGCTCGCCTTGCGCGTCGAAGGTGTAGACCAGCTGGCTGCCGTCGGCCGACAGCTCCAGCGCATAGCCGGACAGCGAGGCCGGCACGCTTTCCAGCGGACTCTGCAACTGCAGGGTCAGCTGCCTGCGGCCGAGCTTGTTCATCAGCTCGGCCTTTTCCTCGACCAGGATCAGCTCACCCTTGTTGATCACCCCGATGCGGTCGGCCATCTCCTCGGCCTCATCGATGTAGTGCGTGGTCAGGATGATGGTGACGCCGGTGTCGCGCAGCGCGCGCACCATCGCCCACATGTCGCGGCGCAGCTCCACGTCGACGCCGGCGGTGGGTTCGTCCAGGAACAGGATCTGCGGCTCGTGCGACAGCGCCTTGGCGATCATCACGCGGCGCTTCATGCCGCCGGACAGCGTCATCAGCTTGCTGTCCTTCTTGTTCCACAGCGAGAGGTCCTTCAGCACCTTCTCGATGTACGCCGGGTTTGCGCTCCTGCCGAACAGGCCGCGGCTGAAGCTGACCGTGTTCCACACCGTCTCGAAGGCGTCGGTGGTCAGCTCCTGCGGCACCAGGCCGATCTTCGAGCGCGCCGCGCGATAGTCGCGCACCACGTCGTGGCCGTCGGCCAGCACCGTGCCCTCGCCGGGATTGACGATGCCGCAGATGATGCTGATCAGGGTGGTCTTGCCGGCGCCGTTGGGTCCGAGCAGGGCGAAGATCTCGCCCTGGCGGATTTCCAGGTTGATGTCGTTCAGTGCCTTGAAACCGGAGGCGTAGGTCTTGCTGAGTCGTTGTACGGCGATGATCGGCGGCACGCACATGTCCTGGCAACGATCGGGGAAAGCGCATGGTATGCCGGTGGCGGCGGCCAAGGCCAGCCCGCCAGTCCGCCGGTGCCGCTCACGAGGCGACGACATGGGACACCCGACGCTGCGCCATCCACTCGAAGCCACAGGTCAACCGGCATGGATCTCAAAAGCGGCTATCCGTTCTGGGCGATCAGCAACGGCCTGATGCATGCTTTCCCGGCATTGCAGCAGGACACGCGCTGCGACGTGGTGGTGATCGGCGGCGGCATCACCGGCGCCCTGATCGCCCATGAACTGGTCGAGGCGGGCCACGACGTTGTCGTGGTGGAACAGCGCGACATCGGCTGGGGCAGTTCCGCGGCAAGCACGGCGCTGCTGCAGTACGAGATCGACACGCCAATGAGCGAACTGGCACGACGTTACGGCGAGGCCGACGCGGCGCTTGCCTACACCGCCTGCGCCGAGGCGATCCCGCGCCTGGGCACGCTGGCCCGTGAGGTGCGCGACGTCGGCTTCGCGAAGATGCACAGCCTCTACTACGCCAGCCGCCGCCGTGATGTCCCGGCGATGCGGGACGAACTCGCGCTGCGTCGCAGGCATGGCCTGGCGGTGGCATGGTTGTCCGCCGACGCGCTCCGTGGCGACTACGGCATCGAGGCGCCAGGCGCGATCCTCAGCCGGCTGGCCGCCCGCATGGACCCGTACCGGATGGCCAACCGGCTGTTCGCCCGGCTCGAACGCCGCGGCACGGCCGTGTTCGATCGCAGCACGATCCATTCCATCGAAGCGGGGAGCCGGGGCGTCACCCTGCGCAGCAGCGACGGCATCCGGCTGCGCGCGGAACATGTGGTGGTCGCCGCCGGCTACGCCAGCCAGCAATGGCTGAAGGAACCGGTGGCGCGAAACCGCAGCAGCTACGCGTTCGTCACCGATCCGCTCGACCCGGACGCGTTGCAGGGCCTCGCCGACACCATGGTCTGGGAAACCGCCCGCCCCTACCTGTATCTGCGCAGCACCGCCGACCACCGCCTGCTGGTCGGTGGCGAAGACGACGCCAGCGACGTGCCGGCCCTGCGTGATGCCCGGGTGGACCGCAAGGCGCGCAAGCTGGTGACCAAGGTGGCCAGGGTCATTCCCGGGCTCCGACTGACCCCCACCTTCGCATGGGGTGGCACCTTCGCCGAAACCGATGACGGCCTGCCGTTCTTCGGGCCGCATGCGCAATACGGGCCGCGCGTGCATTTCGCGATGGCTTATGGCGGCAACGGGATCACTTACAGCATGCTGGGCGCGGACCTGATCCGCGCGCTGATCGAGCGGCGCAGGCATCGTTTGGCATCGCTGTTCTCGTTTGCCCGGCTGGAGCGCAAGCCATGAGCCGCCAGCCGGCCGATGACACCATCCCGGCATCCGGTGCCATGCCCGCATCCACTCGCGTTCGCGGCACGTAGCATGATCAATTGCACCCCACAGGCGTCCGCCATGCCCCTCCTGCTCCTGTTGCTCGCGTCGCTCGCCTTCGCTGCACCCGCGGCGGCGGCCACGCTGCCGAACGAACCGGTGCGGTCACTCGACCTCGACCACTACGCTGGACAATGGCACGAGATCGCCCGGTTGCCGATGTATTTCGAGCGCAAGTGCCTGGACGGGGTGACCGCCAAGTACACGCCGAACGCCGATGGCACCGTGCGCGTGGACAACAGCTGTCGCACCCGCAAGGGCCGGATGTCGGTCACCGGCGTGGCCCGGATCAAGGACGGCCAGCCCGGCGCGCTGGAGGTACGCTTCGCCCCGGGCTGGCTGAGCTGGCTGCCGGTGACCTGGGCCGACTACTGGGTCATCGAGGTGGACCCGGACTATCGATGGGCGGTGATCGGCAGTCCCGGCCGCAAGCACCTGTGGATACTCGCCCGCAAGGCGTCGATGGACCATGCACTGTTCCGGATGCTGAAGGAACACTCGCGCCAGCGCGGCTACGACGTCGACCAGCTGATGATCACCGCGCCGCTGGAATGACCGGGGCGCCCTGCTGCGGGTGCACGGCACCCAGCGGGCTCGGCGCGCAACCGACCTTCTGCACCGTGTAGCTGATGCCGGCGATGCGCCAGCCATCGGCGGTGCGGGCCAGGCTGAAACTGTCGATGCCGCAATGGGACAGCTTGCCGTCCAGGTGGAAATCGTACGGCGCCCAGACCTGGGCAAGATTCCCCTGCACGGTGACCTGCGCATCCCAGATGCGCTCGAGGAAGGCTTCCTTGCGCTTGGCCAGCGTGTCGAGATAACCGGTGTCGGCCTCGATCCGCAGCTTGCCGTCCGGCAGCAGCACCACGAAGTTGGCCCCAGGCAGGATCAGCCGGCGCGACGTTTCCACATCATGCCGGGTCATGGCCGCAAACAGCGCATCCACCGCGCCCAGGGCTTCGCGCTGGGCCGCGCTGTAGGTTTCCCCGGCGTGGACACTGGCCCCGCCCAGTATCAAGGAGGCGGCAACCGTGATTGCCGCGAAGCTGCTGATCCGGAAATCCATGCGTAGTCCCCCGGGCTGCTGCATCGATGCCGGGGCCTCTGGCGGCGCCGGCGAGGCGACCACTCTACTCCAGCTGCTCGATGCCGCCGCAACTTCCGCAAATAAATCGCTTGCCAATGAATAGCGCACTATGTAATATGCGCAGCCATGAAGACTGCCCGCGCCGCCACGAAGCCTGCCGCCAACGCCGTACCCCGGCTGGATGCGCAATTGTGCTTTGCGCTCTATTCGGCGGGGCTGGCCATGAACAAGGTGTATCGCAAGCTGCTCAAGGCGCTCGACATCACCTATCCGCAGTACCTGGTGATGATGGTGCTGTGGGAGGACGAAAGCCTCAGCGTGTCGGAAATCGGTGAACGCCTGTTCCTCGACTCCGCCACCCTGACCCCGCTGCTGAAGCGGCTGGAGTCCGCAGGTCTGGTGACGCGGCTGCGCTCGCGCGACGACGAACGCCACGTGGTGATTTCGCTGACCGCCCGGGGCAAGGCGCTGCAGGGCAAAGCCGGCAAGGTGCAGGAATCGATCTTCTGCGCCACCCGCTGCGCACCGGAGCAGTTGATCCATCTCAAGCAGGAGTTGCAGGACCTGCGCCGCAAGCTGTCCACCGAGGACTGATCGCCAGTCATTTTCGATCATTAAAATAGCGCGCTATTTGATAGTGCACAAAGTTCATCAACCGCAAACCCCAACCAAGGAATCCGCCATGTCCATCGAAAAAGTCCTGTATCGCTCCAAGGCCACCGCCACCGGCGGCCGCGACGGCCGCGCCACTTCCTCCGACAACGTGCTCGACGTCAAGCTGACCACCCCGAAGGAACTGGGCGGCGCCGGCGGTGACGGTACCAATCCGGAACAGCTGTTCGCCGCCGGCTACTCGGCCTGCTTCCTGGGCGCGATGAAGTTCGTGGCTGGCCAACAGAAGTTGCAGCTGCCAGCCGACACCCGGGTCACCGGCCAGGTCGGCATCGGCCCGATTCCCACCGGCTTCGGCATCGAGGTCGAGCTGACCATCACCATCCCCGGCATGCCCCGCGCCGACGCCGAGGCATTGGTGCAGAAGGCGCACATCGTCTGCCCCTACTCCAACGCCACCCGCAACAACATCGACGTGACGCTGACCATCGCCTGAGTCATCGGCCGCGGCAGGCCGCAGTCCAGCCTGCCGCGCCGAGGGCTCAGAACAACAGCAGCAACAACGGCACCATGACTCCGGCGCCGAGCACCACGCCGAACACCGCGGGGCGACGGGTAAAGCGCCACGCCATGTACAGGCCGCTCGACACCGACACCAGCAGGCCCAGGGCGACCAGCGCAAAGAACGTCTTCATCGGCCACAGATTCCTCTTCGCCGGCCGAGCCGCCTCGTCGCGCACGCGCGGTTGCGCGGCCGGCGTCGGTTGCGCCGTGTTGCCGGACGCGGTGGCCAGTGGACGCCGCCGCTGCGGCATCTCCAGGGTCTGCTTCTTGTGCAGTTGCGCCGCACTGGCCAGCCAGGCCGGCGGCGCGTAGCCGCTGTCGCGCGAGCTTTCGTGCAGGCCGAATACCTGCAGCCCGCCCGTGATGGCAAGAAACAGCAGCATCGGCGCGGTGAACACGCCCAGATGCAGATGGATCGAACGGAAGGTACGCAGGAGTCGGTGAGCAGGCGACATAAGGGCATGAGACTTCTGGACAAGGTGATGCACTGTAGTGGCGACACTCCGCCGGGCCAATGGTCGGCCGACGCACGCATGACCATTCCCCATCCACGCGTTCCGCGCGACACGCTTCATTGGCATCCGCACGCAATCCCCTGCTAGGCTGCCGAGTGTTGCAGGAGGCGGGAAGTCTGCCGCCGGGCCACTCGGCCAGACCATCGGCTCGCCCCATTCCAGCCAGCCCATCGGGACCATGCGTGGCCTTTGAAATCGAAGAACAGCGCATGGACGTCCACGCCCTCCGGCTTGGCATGTACGTGTGCCGGCTCGATCGGCCATGGGAGGAAACCTCTTTCCCCCTGCAGGGGGTCGGGCTGGCAAGCCCCGAGGATCTCGCCGCCGTCCGCGCGGCTTGCGAGTACGTGTACGTCGACCTTCGCCGCCAGGTGCCGATAGCGCCGCGACCGGCACTGACCCGCACCAGTCTCTCGGGAACCCGCTTCAAGGACACCGTCCAGTACGCCGACAGGATTCCCGTCGAAGAGGAAGCGCCGCGGGCCCACGCCGCGCTGGACAACGCCGGCGAGATGGTCGACCGGATCTACGAAGACATCGCCAGTGGCCGCGAGCTCTCGGTGGAACGCGTCGAGCAGGCCGTGCGACCGCTGGTGGCCAGCGTGCTGCGCAGCGCCGATGCATTTTTCCTGGTCGAGGGATTGCGCCGGCACGACAACTATTCCTACAGCCATTCGATCGGTTGCAGCGCGCTTGCCGCCGCCTTCGGGCGGCACATGGGCTTCGCCGAGGAAACCATTCTCAGCCTGGCCGCCGGCGGCCTGCTGATGGACGTGGGCAAGACCCGCGTCCCGGAAAACCTGTTGCGCTATCCCGGCTCGCTGTCACCCGCCGAAGTGGACGTGGTGCGCTCGCACGTCGCCGCCGGGCTGGCGATCGTCTCCGAGTCGGACATCACTGACCAGGACGTGCTGGACATCCTGCGCAGCCACCACGAGCGCCATGATGGCAGCGGCTATCCCGACGGCCTGGCCGGCAACATGATCCCGATCACCGGGCGCATGCTCGGCATCATCGACACCTACGACGCGATGATCAGCCCGCGCCCCTATCGTCCGGCGATTTCCCGCCATCACGCGCTGCGGCAGATCTACGCTACCCGCAACACGCTGTTCCAGGCCGAGATGATCGAACGCTTCCAGGTCTGCCTTGGCGTCTACCCGACCGGATCGCTGGTGGAGCTGAGCACCGGCGAGGTCGCCGTGGTGATGGCGCAGAACCAGGTGCGCCGGCTGCGCCCCAAGGTCGTCGTGCTGACCCGGCCGAACAAGCAGCCGCTGGAGGATTTCCGCCAGGTCGACCTGATGCTGCAGGACCAGGGCGCCGCCGTGGACATCGTGCGCAGCCTGGTTGCCGGCGACTATGGCATCGACGCCGCCGACCTGTTCCTGAAATGACACAGCTGCGATGATTCGCCCGTGCCACGGGTTCGCGCTCCGCCCGTCCTCAAGTCTCCAGGCCACGTTGCCATCAACATGCTGAATCGGGATTCCCTGTTTGCCGCGATCGAGGCACAGATCGCCGCCTGCGTCGAAACGGGCGGACGTTTCGCCGTGCTGATGCTGCGTGCCCGCGGCCTGCGCCAGATCGCGCTGCGCTTCGGTTATGCCCAGGGCGAGCAGGCCGGCGAGGTTGCCCATGAACTGATCGTGCAGTCGCTGCGTCCCGCCGACCGGGTCTTCCGCGTCGGCGACGACAGTTACGCCGTGGTACTGCCCGACATGCTGAGCCGCAACCACGTGCTGCTGGCCAGTGCGCGACTCAGCCAGGCCTTCGAGCAGCCACTGCACGGGATGGAATCGCCTTGGCAATTGCGCGCGGTGATGGGCGTCGCGCTCTACCCCGAGCACGGGCAGGACGCGGACCTGCTGTGCCGCCGCGCCGCGATGGCGCTGGATGAAGCGCAGCGTCGGCGCGAGTCCTGCCAGATCTACCAGCCGCACGACACCCAGGTGGAGATCTTCTACGAGGAGCTGCGCGACGCGATCGAGGCGAACCGGCTGCAGGTGTACTTCCAGCCGGTTCGCGAGCTGCAGGCCGGGCGCCTGGTGGCCGTCGAATCGCTGGCGCGCTGGACCAGCCCCCGCCACGGCGTGGTGTCGCCAGCCAGTTTCGTGCCGTTCTCCGAACAGAGCGACCTGATTTCGGCGCTGACTCGCTGGAGCATCAACGCCACCTTGCGCCATGCCGCGCCGCTGTGCGCGACAGGTGGACTGGACTTCGCCATCAACCTCTCGCCGCAGGCCTTCTCGCGGCCCGGCATGGTCGAGCAGTTCCGGGGCGCACTGGACATCTGGGGCGTGGCACCCACCTCGGTGATCGCGGAAGTCACCGAGACCGCGCTGGCCGCGGACATGGAGTCCAGCGTGCAGGTTTTGCGCCGGTTGCGCGACATGGGCGTGCGCATCGCCATCGATGACTTCGGCACCGGTTATGCGTCGATCTCCTACCTGCGCCGCTTCCCCGCCACCGAACTGAAGATCGACCAGTCACTGGTCGGCTCCATGCAGGATGATCCGCATACGACCCGACTGGTCAGCGCGATCATCAACATGGCCCACCACCTCGACCTCGCCACGATTGCCGAAGGCATCGAGAACCAGGCCACCGAGGACCTGCTGGCCGGCATGGGCTGCGATTTCGGCCAGGGCTACCATCTCGGCATGCCCGAAGCGGCAGCCGATTTCGTGCAGCGCTTCCAGACCTTGTCCCCGGGCTGACGGCGGGCAGCGATCTCAGGCCTTCTTCAGGAAGCACACCTTCAGCACCAGTCCCTTGATCTTGTCCGAGCTGCCTTCGATGTGCTCGTCGTCGCCATCGACCAGGCGGATGTTGCGGATCACCGTACCCTGCTTCAGCGGGATCGATGAACCCTTCACCTTGAGGTCCTTGATCACCGTCACGGTGTCGCCGCTGTTGAGCACGTTGCCGTTGACGTCGCGCACCACCAGCGCCTCGCCACCCTCGCCGCTACCCGACGCGATCGGCCACTCGTGGCCGCAATCGGCGCAGATGTAGTTGTCGCCGTCGGGATAGGTGTTCTCCATCGCGCAGGACGGACAGGCGGGAATATCGGACACGGGACGTACCTGGTTCATGCCATCGGATCGCGATTATAGGCGCATCGGTCGGGCCTTCACGCTGCCGACATGGACGAGGAGCTAAATCTTGCGCCAACGCCCGCGGAGAAACATCATGACTGCCCACCAGGTTCTCGCCACAGTTGCCGTGAGCGATTTTGCTGCATCCAGCGCCTGGTATGCCCGCCTGTTCGGACGCGGCCCGGACGACACGCCCAATGCATCCTGCGCCGAGTGGCAGATCGCCAGGCGCACGCGCATCCAGCTGCTGTCGAGGAACGAGCTGACCGAAGCGCCCTGCCACGCCGGCGCAACGTCGGTCGGCATCATGGTCGAGGATCTGGACGAGATCCTGCACGACCTGCAGGATCGCCACATCGACGTCCCCGCCCCGCAACTGGCCACGCACTTCGTGCGCTTCGCGCCGGTGTGCGATCCTGACGGCAACACGGTGACCTTCGTCGAATCGGCGACGTCCTGAAAGCTGGCGGGCCGACATCCGGCCCGCCAGCGCCTGTTGCTACTTGCCCAGGTCCTGCAGGAACCGCTTGCTGTATTGCAGCGGCGTGGTGCCGCTCACCGAATTGCAGATCGGCGATGCCGTGCCGCCACCGCCTGCGCACGGCGTGTCGCGATCCAGCGACCAGAAGTGCACGCCGGCCATGCCCTGGTTCACCGCGTAATTGACCACGGTGTCCACGTCGGAAATCCGGAACACTTCGCTGCTGACGTCATTCACGCCGATCATCGGGGTCAGCTCGATGCGGCTGGCGGGAATGCCGTAGGTGTACTGCAGGTTCGTCGCCGCCTGGATCGCCGACTGGCCCATGTCGCACTGCCCGTTCGACACCACGCACACGCCGGGACTGGCCGAACCGAAGTCCATCACCATCAGGTTGATCGTGTAGTTCGGCAGGTTGGCCGCCTTCACCGCACGCACCACCATGTCGCCCACGCCATTCAATCCGCCATGACTGCCATCGGACGCCGCCAGCGTGGCCAGGGTGAAGGAGAAGCGCAGGTTCGGATACAAGGTGTGCGCGTACGCGGCGTTGGCGATCAAGTTGTTGATCTGCGCCTGTGACTGGGCACCTTCGATGTCGAAGTCCACGCCGACCATGTACGGCGAGGCGTAGCGCGAAAGGAACTGCGCCATGCCCGCCGCCGAACCACAGGTGAAGCTGCCGGCCTGGCCACCGGTGGAAACCACATAACTGATCCCCGCGTCGACCAGCGGCTGGATGTTCGCGCTGGCGAAACTCGCCGCCGGGATGCCGCCCCAGCTTTCGCTGCCGCATTCGCCCGACGCGAAAGCGAGCGTGACCGCGCCCAGATTCGGCAACGCGGTGGACACCAGGCTGCCGCTGCCCACCAGCGGAATCGCCGTGCCGGTGACCGCGGTGCGCATCACGTTGGTATTCCAGTTGAGGTTGATGGTGACGTCCTTGTACGGACTGAACAGGAAGCCTTCGGCGGGCGGGTTCGGCGTACCCGGATCGCCAGGGTCCCCCGGATCGCCGGGATCGCCCGGGTCCGTGGAGCCATCGCAACTGCCCTGGGCTGTCCACGGCTGTCCGGTGCCCGTCGGTCCGCTGTGCGTGGCCGGATCATCGCCCTGGGTCCACCAGTTGGCCTTGTAGTTCACCCCGTTCTCGCTGGCCAGGCTGCCGCCGCCATAGGCCGTCGCCGCATTCCATGCCGCGTCGCAACCGCCCGACCCGGGCGGGTCGGTGGGCGGCGGGTCGGTCGGCGGAGTGCTGCCGCCGCAAGAGCCCTGCGATGTCCATGGCTGACCCGAACCGCCGGGCCCGCTGCTGGTCGCCGGGTCGTTGCCCTGGGTCCACCAGTTGGCCAGGTAATTGTTGCCGTTCTCGCTGACCACGCTGCCGCCGCCGTAGGCGGTCGCCGCATTCCATGCCGCCGCACAGGCGGGCGCGGATTGCGCGTGTACCGCCTGCAGCGGCACTGCCGCCAGCAGGGCCACCGAAAAGCAGGTGCCCATGGCACTGCCCAATGCACTCAAAGCCAAGCCGGACCACACAGCCGATCGTTTCGCAAACATGAGATGTCTCCTGTCGGGACTACATCGCTACGGGTGGGTTGTCAGGACAGGCCTGGCGACGCTCCGGTCAGCCATGGGCGGGGAACCCGATGTCCTGCTGCCTCCTTGCTCGCTACCGCTTCTTATGGACGTGCTGTCCCGTCATAGACCCGGATGACAACGTTGTCTATCAGACTTTTTCCAAACTGTGACGGGGACCCGCCGGCCGTGCCAAAGCGCTCAAATCCAGTCCACGCCCAGCCGGTGGCCGGCCTCATGTCGCGACGAGGTGACGAAACTTCAGGTGGATTGACAACGTTGTCTACCAAGCACTGAAGAATCATGGGACGCCGCCGGGACGCCTGGCGCCGCGGCCGCGTGGCCACATCAGCATCCTTCACGGCGATCACGCGGCGGGCGGGCGACGCCCAGGTCGATGCAGGGTCGATCGCGCCCCGGTTCACGCCATGACTGGCGATCGTCCGGAAATGCGCCTCAAACGGCGACCGCGGAGAGAAGGCGGGACGAAACTTGCAGTACCATGCGCGCCACTCTTCGCTTCCTGCAGCAAGCTCCTGGAAACGACACCCACCCCGTCGTACCCCGTCGCGCCGCTGCCATTGCGCGCCGTGATGCTGATGCTGGGCAGCGCCAGCCTGTTTGCGCTGATGGCGGTCTGCATCCGGCTGGCCTCGGCGCAGTTGCACCCGTTCCAGATCACCTTCTTCCGCAGCGGCTTCGGCGCCCTGTTCGCGCTGCCCCTGCTGCACGGCCACGGCTGGCAACTGCTGCGCACCCCGCGACTGGGCTTCTACATCGTGCGCTGCGTGCTGGGCATGGGCGGGATGCTGGCCGGGTTCTGGGCGATCGTGAACCTGCCGCTGGCCGAGGCGGTGGCGCTGTCCTATTCGTCGCCGCTGTTCGTCACGATCGGCGCCGTGCTCTTTCTGGGCGAAGTGGTACGCATGCGGCGCTGGAGCGCGGTGGTTGCCGGTTTCATCGGCGTGCTGGTGATCGTGCGGCCGGGCAGCGATGCGTTCACCGGCGGCAGCCTGGTCGCCCTGCTGGCAGCCGCGCTGACCGGGGCGGTGACGATCAGCATCAAGTCGCTGACCGGCAGCGAACCGGCCGACCGCATCGTGTTGCTGACCACCCTCCTCTGGATTCCGCTGTCACTGCCCGCCGCACTGTCGGTGTGGCAATGGCCACACGCCGGGACCTGGCCATGGCTGGTGCTGTCCGGCGCGCTGGGCACCGGCGGCCACTTCTGCTGGACGCGTGCGCTGCGCCTGGCCGACGCCTCGCTGCTGGCCCCGTTCAGTTACCTGCAACTTCTGATCGTGGCGCTGCTGGCCTGGTGGATCTTCGGCGAGCCGGTGGATCGCCATACCGCCGCGGGCGCCGCCATCATCATCGCGGCGAGTCTGTACATTGCCTGGCGCGAGCATCGCCTGGCGCACGAACGGCGCCAGCAAGTAGCGCCGGCAACGAGTGTCGAGCCCACCATCTGGGCGGGGCGGCGCGATCAGTAGATGTCGGGCAGCTCGGGCAGGTCCGGCATGTTGGCCAGCTCGTCGAGCAGATCGACCGACGGCGGTCCCGACGCCTCGGCCAGCGGCCAGCGGCCCACCACCTCGAAGCGTGATTCGCCGAAGAAGCTGCGGATCAGCACGAACTCGCAGGCGCGCCACTGGATCGGCACCACCGATTCCTCGATCGCATCGATGGCGGTGCCGTGCAGCAGGCTGACGTGGGGCAGGAAGCTGGAGACCCCGCTGACCTGCAACCCCGCACGGGCCTGCCCCGCCGCAATCGCCTTGCGCAAACCCAGCGCCGCCTCGGCGGTGGCGCTGTCCGCGCAAAGCACGAACGGAAACTGGCCTTCGCGGGCGGTGAACCGCATCGCCGCATCGAGGGTGGCCAGGAAAGCGTGTTCCTTCACTTCATTGCCAGCGGCAAGCAGGGCCTGCTCCAGCGGCTGCTGCAGTCGCTCGGGCTTGCCCATCGGGCACAGGGTCAGGTGCAGGCCGTCGACGCCCACCGGCGTGCCGCCGATGCGGTGGGTCTTGCGAAAACGCTCGCCCACGCCCGCCATCGCGGTTCGCGCGCACTCGTCCGGCAGCAACGCAAAGAAATAGTTGATGCCAGCCGCAAGTCCGGAAGGATTCGACGGATTGGAAATGATGGTGTCCCCCTGGTCGCGCCGACAGCGCTTCGATCGATGCCGCCAAGCTTACCCAAATTGGCGGCGTCGATAGGTCAACGCATCGTCAGTCCGGCGACCTGCAGAGCTTGCCCCCAGTGGGGCGCCCGCACAAGCGGTGTCCGTCGCAACGGATGCCAGCCGGAAGCGTGCCGGGACACCTAGCGCAGCTGGCTGTCCTTGCTGCCCCGGCGGTTGTACGGGCCGCTGCTGCGCTGCTCGGCGTCCTGCGCCTGCTGGCAGGTCACGCACAGGCGTACGCCGGGGACGGCCTGGCGCCGCGCTTCGGGAATCGGCGCCTCGCACTCCTCGCAATGACTCAGTCCCGGGCCTTGCCGCAACTGCTGGCGCGCCCGCTGCACCGCGTCGCTGACGGTGGCGTCGATCTGATCCTGCACGGCGCCGTCGCCGGCCCAACCGGTTGCCATGGTTTGCCTCCCCGAGAGTGAACGGCGGGCGCCGGCAGCTCAGTGCGCCTTTGCCCGCAAATCCTGGATATATCCCAGTTCCCCCAATGACTTGGGTTCGCCGGGGACCAGTTTCAAGCAGCCCTGGTAGGCCTTGGTCGCCTCGTCGAGGCGGTGCAGCTCGACCAGGGCATAACCCTGTCCACGCAGCGCCACGCACTTCAGCTCGGTGGTCGCTTCCGGGGTGGTGCCGCTGATCTCCGCAGTCCCCTCGGCCTCCTGATACAGGGCCAGCATCCGGTTCCAGTCCCCGCTGCGCTGATAGGTGAACGCCAGCTCGTTCTTGTACTGGCTGTCCATCGGCGACAGGGCCAGCGCCTTTTCCAGCTCGGCCCGCGCATCCGCGTAGCGGGCCATTTCACTGTACGCGTAGCCACGCGCCCAGTAGGCCAGCGCCCAGGCCGAACCGATCACCTCTACGGGTACATCCGCCTTGCCATTGACCGTCTTGCTGCCGAGGGTGGCATAGATCAGCGCATCGCCCACGCCGCGGGCGCAGAACACCATGCCCGCCCTGCCCTTGTAGAGCGCCTCGTACTTGTCGATCACCTCGTTCAGGGGGCCATCGATGGCCAGCTGGATGCGGCCAGCCTGGATCATCTCCAGGGCGCCCAGCACTTTCTTCATGTCCGCATCGGCCCCCGGCTTGCCCGCGGCATCGACGTTCAAGGTGATGGTGCTGGCCGGCTTGACCGCGGCGTGCGGCGCGCAGCCGGCCAGCATGGAAGCCGCGACCAGCGCGGCGAAGATGACGAAACGATGCATGGACTTCCCCTGTTCAGATGCACGGCCAGCATAACCCGCCGGCTTGCGTGATCGGCCTGCGGCGATTGGCGCCATCGCCCGGCGCGCTGCAGGTGCCAGAATGCCGCTTCAGCCCCAGCCCGGAGAACGCCGTGAACACGCCCCTGCCTGCCACCTCCACCCTGCGCAGCGAGCACAGCGTCGCCAAACAGCTGTTCCTGGGCAACATCCTCGAAGAGAACCTGTTCCCCTATCCGGAAATCCGCGCCCGCGACCGGGAAATGCTGGGCGCGATGACCGACGCGATCGACCAGTTCCTCGCCGACAAGACCGCCGAGCTGAAACAGTACGACCGCGACGCCGAGCAGCCGACCGAATTCATCCAGGCGCTGCGCGAGATGGGCCTGTTCGGCCTGATCATTCCCGAGGAGTTCGGGGGACTGGAGCTTTCCAATGGCGCCTATGCCCGCGTGCTGGGCCAGACCTCCAGCCACGACAGCTCGGTCTCGCTGACCATCGGCGCGCACAGTTCGATCGGCATGAAGGGCCTGCTGCTGTTCGGCAGCGACGAGCAGAAGCAGCGCTACCTGCCGAAGCTCGCCACCGGCGAGATGATCGCCGCGTTCTGCCTCACCGAATCCGGCGCCGGCTCCGATGCCGCCTCGATCCGCACCAGGGCGACGCGCAACGACGACGGCAGCTGGACGCTTTCGGGCGAGAAGATCTGGATCACCAACGGCGGCATCGCGGACTTCTATACCGTGTTCGCCCGCACCGACACGCCCGAGGGCAAGATCACCGCCTTCATGGTGGAAGCGGCATGGCCCGGCGTCAGCCACGGCCCGCACGAGGACAAGATGGGCATCCGCGCATCGAGCACCACCACGGTGGCGTTCGCCGACGTGCAGGTGCCGGCGCAGAACGTGCTGGGCCCGGTCGGCAAGGGCTTCAAGGTGGCGATGAGCATCTTGAACAGTGGCCGCACCGGCCTGGGTGGCGGCGCGGTGGGCGGCATGCGCACGCTGATCCGCCTGGCCTGCGCCCAGGCGAAGGAGCGCAAGCAGTTCGGCCAGCCGATCGCCGAGTACGGCCTGGTGCGCGAGAAGATCGCCCAGATGACGATGGACTGCTTCGCCGCCGAGAGCGCGGTGTGGATGGTGGCGCACCTGATCGACGCCGGCGGCAGCGACTATTCGGTCGAGGCGGCGATGAGCAAGGTGTTCGCCAGCGAGGCGGTGCAGCGCGCTTCGTACGAGGCACTGCAGATCGCCGCCGGCAACGGCTTCATGCGCGAGTTCCCGTACGAGCAGATCACCCGCGACACGCGCATCCTGTCGATCTTCGAAGGCACCAACGAAATCCTGCACCTGTACATCGCGCTGTCCGGGCTGAAGGACGTGGGCACCGGGCTGAGCGAGCTCAAATCCGCCGTGGGCGAGATCTTCAACGAACCGATCAAGGGCTTCGGCGTGCTCGGCAGCTATACCGGCCGGCGCATGCGCGAGGCTACCGGCTACGGCATCGACCGCATCGCCCACGAACTGTCGCCGCGGCTGCGCAAGGTCGCGGCCACCTACGAGAAGTACACGGTCGAGTTGTCGAAATCCTCCGACCAGCTGCTGCGTCGCTACGGCAAGAAGGCCACCGACATGCAGCACGCGCAGAAACGCCTGGCCGACATCGCGATCGACCTGTTCGTGGGCCTGTGCGTGCTGTCGCGTGCCGACAGCCTGGAAAAGCAATCGCACCCCGCCTCGGCGCAGGCAGTCAGCATCGCCGAAATGTTCGCCAGGCAGGCGCGCCGGCGGATGGCGCGCAACGTGCGCGGGCTGGAGCGCAACGAGGACGCTGCCGTGGAGCAACTGGCCGGCGCCGTGCTGGCCAACGATGGCTACATGTGGGACGTGATCTGAGCTCGCCCGCCAACCTTGTCTTCCCTGCCGCAGGAACCATGCCGATGACTATCTATTCCGTCCACGCCGTCACCGGACAAACGCCGTACACGGTCAGCTTCACCGATGACCAAGGCAACGCCTGGCTGGCCGACGAACCGGTCGAGGATGGCGGCGCCAATGCCGGGCCGGCGCCGCACCGCCTGCTGCTGTCGGCGCTGGGCGCCTGCACCGCGATCACCCTGCAGATGTATGCCGCGCGCAAGCAATGGCCGTTGCACCGGGTCGGCGTGGACCTGCAGTTCAACCCCGAGGGCACGCCGGCCAGCGGCAACGACATCACCCGGGTGATCACCTTGCAGGGCGACCTCTCTGGCGAGCAGCGCGAACGCCTGCTGCAGATCGCCAATGCCTGCCCGATCCACAAGGTGCTGACCGGCGAAGTGCGCATCGCCAGCAGCCTGGCCAGCCACCCGGCCTGAGCAGGCCGGCTCCGGCCATGGCCCGTGAGGAAAACCGTTTCCGTGGTTTTCTTCCATCGCTTCGAGGTTGAAAAATCACAACCTCTCAGGTCGAGCGCCGGCGCAACAGGGCGGGGACGCCGGCCGACTCGGCGGTGAGCCCCGACATCACGAAGCGCTTGAATGGCCCCAGTCGGGCGCCCGCGCCCAATGCCAGCTTGCGCAACACCCGTGCCGGGCGGCGGTCGTCGGTGTACAGGCCGGCCAGCATCCGGGTGGCCAGGTACAGCGGCCGGGTCGCCAGGCGATGCCGGCGCTCATAGCGCTGCAGCACCGATGCCTCCCAGAACGGCCGGCCCGCGGCCATCGCGGCGCGCATTTCACCCGCCAGTGTGTCCTGCCCCAGCAGGCCGAAATTGAAGCCGTGCGCGGTGACCGGATGCATGCCCACCGCGGCATCGCCGATCAGCGCGAAGCGCTCGGCCACGAAGCGCTGCGCGTACACCCCGACCAGCGGATAGGCGCAGCGCGGGCCGGCCACGCGCATCGCGCCCAGGCGCTGCTCGAAGCGTTCGGCCATGGCCTGTTCCAGCGCCGTGTCGTCCAGCGCCAGCATCTCGCGCATCGCCGGCGGCGACAGGGTCAGCACCACCGACGAGGTGTGCGGATCGTGCAGCGGCAGCAGGGCCAGGGTCTGGCCATGGCCGAACCATTCCCACGCCACCTGCTCGTGCGGCGCCTCGTGGTGCATGCGCAGCACCAGCATGGTCTTGCCGAAATCATGCATGTCGGCGCCGATGCCCATGGCCCGGCGCGTGTCGGAGAAGCGGCTGTCCGCCGCCACCACCAGCTGCGCGCGCAGTGTCTGGCCATCGGCCAGCTCGACCTCGGCGCCGTCGCGACCGGTGCGCACCGCGCTCACCTGCACGCCGGTGATCCGTTCCACTTCCGGCAACTCCATCACCCCGGCGTACGCGGCGCGACGGATCGCGTGGTTGGACAGCAGCCAGCCCAGCTGCGGCTTGCCCGCTTCGTCGTGGCGGAACATCAGCCCCTCGCGGTCGTCGCCGTCGAGCACCATCGCGTCGCGCAGCGTGCCGATCTCCTCCTCGCGCAGGCGCGTCCACAGGCCCAGTTCGCGCAGCAGGCGTTGCGAGTGATGGGTGATCGCGATCTCGCGACCGTCGTCCGGTGGCGCGATCAGGCCGGCTTCGGGCTGGCGCTCCACCAGCGCGATGCGCAGGCCGCTGCCTTTCAGCGCGCGGGCGAAACACAAGCCGGCGGGGCCGGCGCCGATGATCACGATATCGCAGGACATGGCAGGTACTCCGGAGGAAAGGCCCGCGCGCCGACGCGCGCGAGCGAATGGCGCGCGATCAACAAGAGACGCTTGTGTCGATGCGGTTCAGCCGCTGCAGCCGCCGCAGCAGATCGTCGGCTGTTGCGCGACCTGTGCCGGCGCGACCGTCCAGCCGACCTGCCCCAGCACCTCGACCAGGTCGGTGACCGTGGCCGAGGACGATATGCGCATCACCAGTCCGCTCATGTCCAGATCAACCACGGCCGTGGGATCGACATCGAACAGCGCGTCCTGAACCACGGCGGGCTCGGGGGATGCGTCGACCAGCGCAATATGAAATTCCATCGAAGTTCCTCGCTGCACCGACACCTGGCCGGTGTCGCCGGTGTCGATCGTGGTCGCCCCGCCGCGGCCTTGCCTTGATCGCGGTCAAGCCCGGTCGAGACAGACGGCGATCCGTTGCACCGGCGGCGCCGCTGCCTGCGCGAATCCGGCACGCCTCGCAGCCGCTGACGCAGCGCGACCTTTGCCGGGGCAATCCGGGAGCGTCGGGCATGGCCTGTCGATTCCGCCCACCTTCGTTCGTCGCCTCCGCATACCTCGCCACCCAGGTGTTCAACCATGACTGTCAAGCTTTACGCCCACCCGTTCTCGTCCTAGTGCCAGAAGGTGCTGATCGCGCTGTACGAGAATGACATCGCCTTCGAGTTGCGCCTGCTCACCCCGGACGATGCCGAAACCGACCGCGAATTCACCGCCTGGTGGCCGCTGCGGCGCATGCCGTTGCTGCGCGACGGCGAACGCAACGTGGTCGAATCCAGCATCATCATCGAGTACCTGGGCCAGCTTCATCCCGGTCCGCAGCGGCTGATTCCCGACGATGCCGAGGCCGCGCTGGAAGCCCGTTTTCTCGACCGCTTCTTCGACAACTACGTGCATACGCCGCTGCAGAAGATGGTGTTCGACCAGTTGCGCCCCGCCACCGAACGCGATGCCCGCGGCGTGGAGGAAGCCCGCCGCTTGCTCGACACCGCCTATGCCTGGCTCGACCACAAGTTCGCCGACAGGCACTGGGCCACTGGCGGCGACTTCAGCCTCGCCGACTGCGCCGCGGCGCCCGCCCTGTTCTACGCCGACTGGGCGCACCCGATCCCCGCCGCCTTCGCCCGTCTCGTCGCGTATCGGCAGCGCCTGCTGGCGCGTCCCTCGTTCGCCCGCGCGGTGGACGAGGCGCGACCCTATCGCTCGTACTTCCCGCTCGGCGCCCCCGACCGCGACTGAGCCATCACCCGCCCGCAGAAGCACTCTGTGCGCGAGGCTTTTCGGCGTGCGTCCAGACTCGCCAGAGCATCGCGCACGGGGTGCGCTCCTGCAGGTCAGCCCTGCGGAGCGAGAACCGCTACTTCGGCGCGAACAGCTGGCGGAATATCGCGGGTGACGCGCCGCGATAGATGGTGGCGTGTTTCAGTTCCGGCCAAGGCTGGTAGTACCAGCGCAGTCCGCGCGGCGCGTGCTTGCGCAGGGCGTCCCGCAGCAGGCCACCGCCGCTCTCGTCCAGGCCATCGTCGCCGGCACTGGCCAGGTACAGGGTCGACGCCAGTGATGGCTGCGCCTGCAGTCGCGCGGCGGCACCGCGGGCCAGCGCCATGTCGTTCCACCACAGGCTGGGGCTGAGTGCGATCCAGGTGTCGAACAGCTTCGGCTGGGCGAAGAACGTCTCGACCACGAACAGGCCGGCCAGCGATTCGCCCACGATCGCGCGATGGCCGTCCGTGCGATAGCGGCGCTGCACTTCGGGCATCAGCTCGTCCACCATGAAGGCGCGAAACGCGACCGATCCGCCCACGCGCGGCGCAATCTCGCGGTCGCTGGCCAGCGTGGTCGGGCCGGTCATGTCGCGCCGGCGTTCGGTGTTCTCGATGCCGACCACGATCATCGGCCGCATCGCGCCGGCCCGGATCGCCGCGTCGACGTCGGCGGCCACATGCGGGAAGTCTTCCTGCAGGCCGCCGTCGGGCATGTACAACACCGGGTAACGGGCGTCCTTCGCCGTGGCGTAAGCCGGCGGCGTGTACACGTTGATGTGCCGCGCCTCGTGCAGCACCGTCGAATCAATGTTGAACGAGGCATGCGCCGGCATCGCGACGTCCGCCGCGGTGACCTGGCCCGCGACGACCAGGCCCAGCAGCAACAACCGGACTCCCCGCGTGGAACGCCGCTTCATGCCGGGACCGGACTCACGCGCCGCGCGCCTTGCGCCCTTTCCACAGGTAGCCGATGCCCAGCAGCACGAACCACACCGGGCTGGCGATCAGCGCCTCCCGGGTATCCGGCTGCAGGCTCAGCAGCACCAGCACGAACACGAAGAACGCCAGGCAGGCCCAGCACATGAACACGCCACCGGGCATCTTGTAGGTCGACGCTTCATGCAACTGCGGGCGCTTGCGCCGGTACGCGATGTAGGCGAACAGGATCAGCGACCACACGAACATGAACAGCACCGCGGACAAGGTGGTGATCAGGGTGAACGCGGTGATCAGGTCGGGGATCAGGTAGATCAGCGCCGCGCCCAGCAGCAGGCACACGCAGGAGAACAGCAGGCCCAGCGACGGCACCGCGGCGCGCGACAGCCGCGCGAACGTCTTCGGCGCGTGCTGCTCCTCGGCCAGGCCGTACAGCATGCGACTGGTCGAGAAGATGCCGCTGTTGGCCGAGGACGTGGCCGAGGTCAGCACCACGAAGTTGATCAGGGTCGCCGCGGCCGGAATGCCGGCCAGCACGAACAGTTCCACGAACGGGCTCTTGCCCGGCTCCACCATGCGCCACGGCGTGACCATCATGATCGCCACCAGGGCCAGTACGTAGAAGATGATGATGCGCACCGGGATCGAGTTGATCGCCTTGGGCAGGTTGCGCTGCGGGTCGGCCGTCTCGGCCGCCGTGGTGCCGACCAGCTCGATGCCGACGAAGGCGAACACGGCGATCTGGAAACCGGCGAAGAAGCCGCTGAGCCCCTTCGGGAAGAAGCCGCCGTCATTCCACAGGTTCGCCACCGACGCCTGGTGTCCGGTCGGCGAAGTGAAGCCCCAGGCCACCAGGGCGAAGCCGGCGGCGATCAGCGCGCAGATCGCGATGATCTTGATCAGCGCGAACCAGAATTCCATCTCGCCGAACAGCTTCACCGTGACCAGGTTCAGGCTCAGCAGCAGCAACACGCACAGCACCGCGGGAATCCACGGCGCCAGGTCGGGAAACCAGAACTGCGTATAGGCGGCGATCGCGATCACGTCGGCGATCGCGGTGATGATCCAGCAGAACCAGTACGTCCAGCCGCAGAAGAAACCGGCCCACGGCCCCAGCAGGTCGGTGGAGAAGTCGATGAACGACTTGTACTCCAGGTTGGACAGCAGCAATTCGCCCATCGCCCGCATCACGAAGAACAGCATCACGCCGATGATCAGGTAGACCAGCAGGATCGACGGCCCGGCCAGGCTGATCGTCTTGCCCGAGCCCATGAACAGGCCGGTGCCGATCGCGCCGCCAATGGCGATCAGCTGCAGGTGCCGGTTGGAAAGGCTGCGCCGAAGATGGTCCGGGTGTTCCAGCGATGCGGTCATGCGGCGCGCCTTGGCGTTGGGAAGCCGCCAACATACAGAAAAGCGGGCGCGGCGGCCATGCGGTGTGCTTTCGTCACAAGGTGCGCGGGCGCACGTTACAAGTCCCTGGCGACCTTGTCCCTGACCTCAATGACATCGTGGACCGTGAGCACGTACTTCGAGGCACCCATGTTGCAGTAGTGGCCCGGGGGGCCGAGTTCGCCACGAACCACCAAGTAAGCCGAACCCCAGGGACCGCCGGGGCCCCTGGCCGGCAACTCCGCCTTGCGGAGATCCCCGCTCAGGCACCAGTTCTCGTTTGTGCCTTCGGGCGTAAACGAGGAAGACTCGAAATTGTAGAAGTACGTGCCGCGATAGATCTGGTCAGGGCGTGGCTTGGCGCAGCTGCTGACGAGCAAGAGAAGCGCGATGCCGAATGTGGGGCGTAGGAAGAGTTTCATCGTGCGCTCTGACAGGTTGTAGAAAAACCCATGGGGACCAAGCGACACCGACCGCAACGATCATCACGGCCATATTGAGGCAGGCAGCCCAGGATGTCTGTCACTGAAGGCTGATCCTTGGGCCAAGCGGCGAAAGCCTCGCAACCCGCTGGCACGCGATCGAGCGCGCGGTGCAGCTAGAGGGAAAAGCCGGGAATGGATCGCGTGAGGCGATAGGTCTCGTCATTCCATGGTCGGGAGGGTCGGCAAGAAATGCTGCTCAGGGGAACGTCGCCCGGTCCGTCAGCGACAACAAGGACGCTCTCGCCCGGCTCTGTCGCGTTTCGTGTGGATCGGATCTTGCCGTGAGGTAGCCGATCCTGCACGCTTTGATCCATGGAAAAGCTCTTCACTCAAGCCTTGGGTCTGACCTCGCCGTGGTCTGTGACGTCGGTGG